>OBNH01000009.1_pt1 | contig 198288 bp, 185 predicted proteins | sample 1670201 | NCBI WGS metagenome assembly OBNH01 (sample SAMEA104232308, study PRJEB22302) | sediment metagenome | isolation source: sediment | reverse complement strand
TCGCTGGACGCCCAGCGCCACCTAGCTGGCAAGACGGGTTCACCGGGTGCTTACGATCCTCGATCGAAACGGAGTGATTTTGCTGGCCTCAGACCCCCTGATCGGGCGGGTTGGACAGTCTCTCCAGCGCTCCGGGTTGCGCGAAGCGTTCATGGCACGGGCCCGCGATGTTCGCATCTCAACAGACGCGACAGAGCCGTTTCGGCTGATTGGGTCCATGTCAGCCGGACCCCGCGACGATCCATCGGCAATCACGGTGCTCTACACGTCGCGTGGGTCGGCTGTGTTCTCCGGCTTATATCGCGATCTAAGGCTGAGGGCGCTTGCCGCGCTCGCCTTGATAGCGATAGCCGTCAGTGCCGGGTGGACAGGCACAAATGCGCTGATCGGCAAGAACATTCGCCGTATCGCCAACGCCGCAGCGCGCATGCGAGGGCGCGATTTTCACACGCGAGTCGCCCATGAGGTTTCGGGTAGCGAGTTCCAGCTGATAGCCGTGCAACTCGATGAGATGGCGAAGGAGTTGGAGCAGCGGGAGCGCGAGTGGATGTCCTCGATCCAGAGGCAGTCTCATCAAGTGGATCTCTTGCGGCGGATCGCGCAAACCGAACCGCTTGAAGGCATTCTTCGCTCCATATGCGAATTCGCCGAAGAGCAGGTGCCCGGCGCGCAGGCATCGCTGCTGCTCGTCGACGAAGATCGTTGCGTCACAAGCTGCATCGCCCCCAAGCTTCCCAAGTCCTATTGCGACAGCCTCATTGGTATTCGGGCAGTCAGCGGCGCGGGCTCTTGCGGCACGGCCATTGCGGAGCGCAGAGTCATTGTTTCGGAGGACATCGAAAGCGACCCTCTGTGGGTGGATTTTCGGACGCTTGCAACGTCACATGGCCTGCGCGCGTGTTGGTCGTATCCGGTCATTTCTACCGGAGATCGAGTCTTTGGTTCGTTTGCGCTCTATTTCAATGAGCAAAGAGCGCCACGGCCGGACGAACTTCCTGTCAGTCGAATGGCGGCGGAAGTCGCTGCAGTCGCGATCGACCGATACCAGACTGGTGAGGCGCTTGCCCAGTCCGAGGCTGAATACCGCTCACTTTTCGAGACGAATCCGTATCCGATGTGGGTGTCGGAAAGCGCGAGCGGAAAGTTTTTGGCAGTCAACGATAGTGCGATCAAACACTACGGATTCTCCCGTGAGACTTTCCTGGCGATGCGGGCGAACGATCTGGACGCACCGGAGCAGCACTCCCAGAAGAGCGAACCATCGACGGAAAGCGGCGGTGAGCGGCCGACCGTGACGAGCGGCGTCAAGCTGCATCGTGATGCTCGCGGGGATACACTTGAAGTGGAACTTGCATACTTTCCGCTTCGCTTTCAGGGACGGAACGCGACACTTGCGCTCATTTCCGATGTCACCTACCGGAGCGCGCTGACGCACACCATTCGTGAGCAGAAGGAGTTCTTTTCACTGCTCATGGGTTCGACGGTGGAAGCGATCTGCGGATTGGACCAGAACGGGTGTTGTACCTTCGCGAATGCTGCCTGCGAACGGCTGCTTGGCTACTCCGCTCAGGAGCTCGCGGGTAAGCCAATGCACGCGCTGATACACCACACGCACGAAGACGGCTCCCCGTATGAACTGGCCGCATGCCAGATTCAGAACAGCATTGCGTCAGGGGCGCACGTTCATGTGGACAATGAGGTGTTCTGGAGAAGCGACGGCACGTCACTGCCGGTCGAGTATTGGGCCTATCCCATTGTGCGGGACGGTCAGGTGGCCGGCTCGATCGTTACCTTCATCGAGACGAGCGAGCGCCGCAGGCAGCAGGACGAGTTGCGCCGCCGCGCGACGTTCGATGACTTGACCGGGCTTCTGAATCGCCCAAGTTTCGTCACGGCTCTCGAAACCCGACTGCAGCAGGCAGACGCCAGCGAGCGCCATCCCGTCGTCGCCATCCTGGATCTTGATGGATTCAAGGAGATCAACGACTCACTCGGGCATGCCACGGGCGATCAACTTCTTCGGGGCGTGGCTGAACGACTTACTGATCAGTTGGGTCCCCACGCTGACGTTGGCCGTCTGGGTGGAGACGAGTTCGCTTTCGTCGTGGACGAGAGCTATGGTCCGCCAATCGCTACGCGCATCGAGGCGGTGATGGAGTCGATTCGTCGACCGTTCAGCATCGCTGGGCTCGACCTCGCAATCAACGGAAGCGTAGGGGCCGCGCGATATCCGGGAGCGGGTCTTGACGTGGATACCCTCCTTCGCAGTGCTGATGTCGCAATGTATGTAGCAAAGAGGGAGGGACACGGGTTCACCTTCACCGATAGGGTCGATGCCGGAACTCCACGCCCCTTTCTGCTGAGTGAATTGCGCAGGGCGCTGCAGGAGGACGAGTTCATCTTGCATTTCCAGCCCACAATTCCCCTCCAGGGGCTACCTCACTTCGGTTTCGAGGCGCTCATTCGGTGGAACCATCCACGGCTCGGGATCGTGGGTCCGGGCGAGTTCATGCCGATGGTTGAAGTCAGCGATCTGATTCACCCGCTCACAGAGTGGGTCATCGCCTCTGCCGTATCGCGTTTCAAAACCATCATCGAATCATGGCCCAACGCGTTCGTTGCAGTGAACGTCTCGATGCGCAATTTGATCAACCAGAAATTCACTTCGAGCGTTCAGTATCTGGTCGAGCAGAATCGATTTCCGGTGAACTGTCTCAAGATCGAAGTCACGGAAAGTGCAGTCATGGCAGACCCCGACCGTACGCTGAGAGCCCTGAATGAACTTCATGGCCTTGGTGTTCGGATCGCGGTCGACGATTTTGGTACGGGGTATTCCTCTCTCGCCTACCTGCAGAAGCTGCCGGTGGATGACCTGAAGATTGATCGCTCCTTCGTGAGTGGTCTCTCTGGGAGCCAGCCATCAAAGGCGATCGTGCACTCGATCATTTCGCTGGCGCACAGTCTGGGCCTGTCGGTGACGGCGGAAGGTATTGAGTCGGAAGCAGACATGCGGATTCTTCGCGCCGCCGGCTGCGATTTTGGGCAGGGATACTACATCGGCCATCCGATGCCATTCGATGCAGTGCATGACTGGTTGAAGTCGCGCAGCTTTGTATAGCAGTAGCCAGGCAATCACTGGAGCAGGACCATCTCAGTTGCTGGTCGCCCGGCAGCACTGCTCACGCTCACGAAAGATATTTGGCCCACATACGCGCATGACGGTTATCGTCGGGTGGGTAGATCTTGCTGAGGAATGGCTGTAAATGCATTGGCAAACCCATTTGCTGTTGCTGGTGTCGGAGGAATCGGGTTGCCGACGCTGCCGCGCCGCATTGGGCTCGAGCGGCAGATCAGCCCGGTCCTACGCTCGCGCGAACCGAGCGTGCGGCAGTCGCTCATTCTGAAGACCCTGCCAGCAATGACAACGCGCAGGTCTTTGCCGCGCGTCGCGAATCGAAAAACAACTTTCAATGATCACGCGCTGTGTCGGTCGGCCTCGGAGCGCGTGACTAAAATATGGCGTTAGACGGTTTGATTGACAGCGGCAGGCGCGCGCTGAGCGTGGCGCATCGGGTCGTTACGCCTCTTGGGGTTCTGCCCGCGCCCTTGAGCAGGCGGTTCTGTGGCGATATGACGGTGGCGGGTAACGCGTTCAGCAGTCCGTCTGCGCTGACCGCAAGAGCGGAGCATCTCGTCGCTATAGGGGACGCGAGTCACGTTGCGGCGACTGCAGATCGCTTGTCGGTGCGGCGCCAAGCGACTGAAGCTTTCGGTAGATGCGATTGCGCGAAACACCCAGTGCGCGTGCGGCGGCTGACACGTTGCCGCCGTTCGATTTGAGCACCTGCCGGATGAGCGAGGACTCCAGTAGATCCAACGTCGCCTGGTCTGCCGATACCGGCAGCATGTCGTGTGCCGGTGGCTCCTGTGCCGGTTGCTCCCGATGACGTACATCTTCCAGGAAATCGTCTGGCAGATCATCCAACTGGATCTCATCGCCCTCGGCCATGACCATTGCCGAACGCACGAGATTGACCAGTTGGCGTATGTTCCCCGGCCAGTCGTATGTCTTCAACAGGCGCAGGACTTCGGGGGCAACCCGGAAGCGCTGACCACCGTGCTCACCAACCAGGAGGCGATTGAGCACCGCCTCGAAGTCACGCCGCTGCCGCAAGGGCGGGAGCTTGACCAATAGTCCGTTCAATCGGTAGTACAGATCGTCGCGGAACGTACCCCGGGCGATCATGTCGCGCAGATTGCGATGGGTTGCGCAAACCAATGCGACATTGACTGGAATCGCCTTGGCGCTGCCCAGGGGGGTGACGATGCGCTCTTGCAGCACACGCAGCAATCGCGCCTGCAGCGTCAGCGGCATATCGCCGATCTCGTCGAGGAACAGCGTTCCGCCATTTGCCTGCAGGATCTTGCCAAGGCTGCCGCGCCGGCGGGCTCCGGTGAACGCGCCCTCCTCGTACCCGAAGAGCTCTGATTCGATCAAGGTCTCCGGAATCGACGCACAGTTGACGGCAACAAACGGGCCTGCGCAGCGGGGTGAATCCTCGTGGATAGCCTGGGCCAGGAGCTCTTTGCCGGTACCGGTCTCGCCGATGATGAGGGTCGGGATATCGCGGCCGTTGAATTTTTTGAGCTTGCTGATCACTCTTGCGATTTCCGGGTCTCCGGTGTCCAACTGGCCCAGACCTGAGGTGGCCCGAGCCCGGACCGGGCTCGCAGTGCCGGCACGCGACTCGGCCTCCTGTCCCACCTTGTCTGCAGACAGCGGTCGTAGCAGCGATCCGCAATCGGTGCGTTGACGGATCGAGACCTTGGCATACAGGCTGATACCATTGGCAGCATGCACTCGCAGCGGATCTGGCGTTGCCGAACGATAGTGATCAAACAGCGCGGGCACGCTGAGCCCAAGGAGCGATTCCAGCGTGTGCCCGGCCAACGCCGACGGGGTCAGCCCGAGTTGGAACAGGGCACTTCGATTGACCGCGCGATATCGCCCATCCAGCCCAAAAGACAGCATCCCCTCCATGAGCGTGCCGATCAATTCGGGTCGGCTGTGCAAGTGCAGCGTGATGCAGTCGGGATTGGCCGCAGCGAACAGCTGATTTTCAATCTGTAGCGCTGACACCCGGACCAGCGCCATGGTGTGTGCCGGAAAATTTCCCGGATCTCCGCTGACGTTGAGCACACCCGTGACCTTTCCGGATGCGTCAAAAAGAGGGACCGCAGAGCAGTTGAGGACATGGTTGACGCCAAGATAATGCTCATTGGCGCTGACCTGGACGGGCGCCCCTTCTACAAGTGCCGTACCGATGCCATTGGTACCGCGCAGGCGCTCGGACCACGTCACCCCCAGCGACAAGGCCACGCGGTCGGCCTTCTCCAGGAAGTCCTTGTCGCCCTGCGCGTGGAGGATCACGCCTTGGGCATCAGTGAGCAGCACGATGTTGTGGTGATGACTGATCTGCTCGTAAAGGGTTTCCATGACGGGCAAAGCGTACGCATACAGCGTACGGTTCTGCTCGATTGCGAGCGACAGCGCCGCCTTGCTCAGCGCGCTGAAGTCGGGGTTGTCCGTGACTTGAAGGCCGTAGGTGGTGGAGCGTCGATGAGACTGTTCGATGACGGCGGCATGCTGCCGTTGCCACGATGTACCGCTAAGGGGGGTATCGAGCAGGTTCCAGGCGCTTGAGACCTGGCTCACGCGCGCATCATTGGTCGGAGCAGGGTCGCTGGGGGCGCCAGGCATCTATGTCTCCTATTGTGCGTCTGATCGCGCGCACTGATGGTCGGGTTGCTCCCGCTTGGATGGGCGGGTCGCACCCTTCTTGTAGGGCGTTTGCTTCGTATATTACAGGGCGGCAAACGGGCGTGCCAAACCCTGCGCACGAAATCTCGCACCCGTATATCGCTGTTTCGTTGCAGAACAACTGGATCGAAACGAATCAGCCTGTTCCGTTACGGATCAGCGCTGAACATCCCATTGCAGTGGCGCTGCTACGCAGTACGAGATGTCGTTGCTCGCGGCCAACAGGCATCAGTACAGGCGCTGCGGGACGTGAGCGTTCGCGCCATGGACGGTGATGCGGTCGGATCCAGGTGATGGCATGGTGTTTGCGATTAGTGGCGCGGCTGTCGTGAGGCATCACAAAAGCCGCATGAACGTCACAATTCAAAAATCGAAATAGGAGACAACCATGGCATGGCAAAAACCCGAAGCGACCGATCTGCGTTTTGGCTTTGAAATCACGATGTACATCGCCAACCGCTGATTGCGGGTCGACTACACGAGCGTTGGGCGTCATGTTCGCAACTGCGCGATACGACCTTTGTGTCAGATCGGACGCAGGCTGCGAACGGGCGCCGCTTTTCTTCTAGACCTTCCCAATTACCGCAGAAGTACAAGCGCAGCCGCTCGGCGGACTGTGTGGGGATGTCTTTTTCCAAAAATCCATGAGGAGACAAACATGACAAGCAAGCTTGCAGCCAGACTCGCGTTGCTTTGCGCGGCAGTATCCTGCAGCGTTGCCGCACAGGCCCAGGACAACATGCAGAAACTGGAGGGGTTCAAGAGCACAGGGGCATCGTTGAACATCGAGACGGTGCCGCAGGGCGGGGCACGCGCAGCGGCGCTCAAGGCCAATCTCAAGCAGGTCAAGCTGCCGCCTGGCTTCAAGATCGATCTGTATGCGATCGTGCCGGACGCGCGTCACATGGCAGTTGGCCCCAATACGGGCGTGGTTTTCGTCGGTACGCGCAAGACTCGCGTGTGGGCCGTCTCCGACCGCACCAAGAGCCGTGTCGCCGATGAGGTGAAGGTGTTCGCACCGTCTGTCAGTTTCAAGATTCCGAATGGCTTGTGCTTTTCGCCGGACGGTGTGCTTTATGTCGCCGAACAGAATCGCGTACTGGCATTCCCGGCAGCCGATTTTTTCTATGAGAGTCCTGATGTTGCCACGGCACCTGTCGTGCCCCAGGGGGAACTGATCCCGGTTGAAGAAGAGAGCTTCAACCACACCGCCCGGACCTGTCGGATCGGCCCGGACGACAAGCTCTACATCACACTGGGTAACCCGTTCAATGTGCCCCCCAAGGAAAAGGTTGCCCTGTATGACAAGGTCGGGATGATGGGCATTATCCGGATGGACCGCGACGGCAAGCACCGCGAGGTATTCGCCCGTGGCGTGCGCAATTCGGTCGGGATGGACTTCAACCCCAAGGACAAGACCTTGTGGTTCACCGACAACCAGGTCGACGGAATGGGTGACGATATTCCGCCGGGCGAGCTCAACCGCGCCACGAAGGCTGGTGAGAACTTCGGTTTCCCCTGGTACGGCGGTGGGCATATCCGCACCGTCGAATACAAGAGCGAAACGCCGCCGTCCGGTGTGGTTTTCCCGCAGGTTGAAATGGCGGCACACGCTGCGGACCTGGGCATGACGTTCTATAAGGGCAAGATGTTCCCGGCCAAGTATCAAGGCGGCGTGTTCAGCGCTCAACACGGCTCGTGGAACCGCACAACGCCGGTCGGCGCGCGCATCATGTACACGCCGGTCAAGGCCGACGGAACCGCTGGCAAGACCGAAGTCTTCGCTGAAGGGTGGTTGACGTCGAATAACGAGTACCTTGGGCGACCGGTAGACGTGGCGACGCTGCCCGACGGCTCACTGCTGATCTCCGACGACTACGCCGGTGCAATCTACAGGGTGTCGTATGCGGCGGAGTAAGGGGCTGCTCGGTCTTGGCGCAGCGCTGATGCTGGCAGCAGCCCCGGCGATTGCGGCGGGCAGCGGTGCGCCTGCCAAGGCCACACAATGCTTCGCCTGTCACGGCGCGGATGGTTTGTCGAAGGCACCCGACGCACCTAATCTCGCTGGCCAGAACGAGCAGTATCTTGTCAAGGCACTGCAGGACTTTCGCTCCGGCGCGCGGGCGCACGAAGTGATGTCAATGATGGCCAAGGGATTGTCCGACCAGGACATTCAGGCGGTCTCTGCATACTTCAGTGCAATCGCGATCAGCGTGAAAGCACCGTAGTCTTGCCGGCGGGCGCCAAGCTTCGGCGCGGCGTCCGCTGGCCAGGTTTCTCAAGCGGGCATTGCGCGCGGCGCTTTGCCCGGTTTCGTCATGACGCTCATGAGAATCATCGTGCTTGGCGCCTCGGCCGGAGGCGGTTTCCCGCAGTGGAATTGCAACTGCCGCAATTGCGCGGGTTATCGCGCGGGTACGGTTCGTGCGCTGGCGCGCACGCAATCGTCCATTGCCGTTTCGACCAACGGTTTGGACTGGCTTCTGATCAATGCGTCGCCTGACATTCTGACCCAGATTCGTGCCACGCCAGCGCTGCAGCCCGGGCGGGCGACGCGCGACACAGGCATCGCCGCAGTGCTGCTCATGGATGCGCAGGTCGACCATGTCACCGGCCTGATGATGCTGCGCGAAGGCGGGCGGCTGCGTGTGCATTGCACAGCTTCGGTCTGGGAGGACCTGACCGAACGTTTGCCCCTGACGCGGGTGCTGGCGCACTATTGCGGTACGGATTGGCAGCCGATCACGCTCGACACCGAGGCAGGACTGCAACGACCTTTTGAGGTGGCGGGTATCCATCATCTGCGCATCACGCCGTTTCCACTCAGCAGTAAGGCGCCCCCTTACTCGCCGCGCCGGCTCGAGCCCGATCCGGGCGACAACATCGGCATTTTGCTGGAGGACACGCATACCGGGCGCAAGACTTTCTACGCTCCTGGCCTTGGTGTCATCGAGCCGCACATTGCAACTGCCATGGCTGGTGCGGACTGCGTGCTGGTGGACGGAACCTTCTGGACCGAGGATGAAATGGTGCGCTCGGGCTTGTCGAGCAAGCTGGCCCACGAAATGGGCCACCTGCCGCTCTCCGGCGACGCCGGCATGCTTGCATTTCTGAACACGCTGGATGCGCGCCGCAAGATCGTCATCCACATCAATAACAGCAACCCGATTCTCGACGATGATTCCGCCGAACGCGCAGAGCTGACTCGATACGGCGTCGAGGTCGCATACGACGGGATGGAGATCGAACTTTGAGCCGAACCAACGCAAGCCCCGACGCTGCATGGCCGCCTGAGGAGTTCGAGGTGCAGTTGCGCGCAAAGGGCGCTGGCTACCACATCCATCATCCGTTCAACGTGCGCATGAACAATGGTGAACTGACGCCCGACCAGGTTCGGGGCTGGATCGCCAACCGTTTTTATTACCAGGTCAACATCCCTCGCAAGGATGGCGCCATCATCGCCAATTGCCCGGATCGCGAAACCCGCCGGCTTTGGGTGCAGAGAATTCTCGATCATGATGGGAATGCTGATAGCCCTGGCGGTATCGAGGCCTGGGTGCGGCTGGGTGAGGCTGCAGGCATACCTGAGCAAGACCTCTGGTCGCTCAAGCATGTAGTGCCGGGTGTACGCTTTGCCGTCGACGCTTACGTGAATTTTGCACGGAGCGTGCCGTGGCAAGAGGCGGTGTGCTCATCGCTGACCGAAATGTTTGCGCCAAAGATTCACCGCGACCGGCTAGCCAACTGGCCGCAACATTATCCGTGGATCGAAGCCGGTGGTCTGCACTACTTCCGCAGCCGGATCACGCTCGCACAGCGCGATGTCGAACATGGCCTGAAGGTGACACTGGCACACTTCACGACACGTGCGCAGCAAGAGCGCGCCCTCGACATCCTGCAATTCAAACTTGATGTCCTCTGGTCGATGCTTGACGCGATTGAGCGCGCGTATCCCACTCGCTGAGCACGCCACAATGACGATCCCCAAGAAACCCCGCGTTGCCAAAATGTTTCGCCTGCAATGGGAGCCAGCCCAGCAAGCTCACGTACTGCTTTATCCGGAAGGCATGGTCAAGCTCAACCAGAGCGCAGCGGAAATCCTCAAACGCTGTGATGGCTCGCGCGACCTGTCCACGCTCGTGAGTGAGCTCGAGCAGGCGTTCGGCTCGACGGGACTCCAGCAGGACGTGGAAGATTTCCTGCAAGCAGCCGCAGACCAAGGGTGGATCCAATGACCGACGTGCAAACCTTGCCTGTTGACGGCGCGGCTGTGTCGCCCCCGCTTTGGCTGCTTGCGGAGTTGACGCATCGTTGCCCGCTTCACTGCGTGTTTTGCTACAACCCGGTTGACTTCGCCCGCCGGCGCGACGAGCTCAGCACCGCACAATGGATCGACGTACTGCGCCAGGCGCGCCAGTTGGGCGCGGCTCAGTTGGGCTTTTCGGGGGGGGAGCCACTGCTGCGTGACGACCTTGAGGAACTCGTCGCCGAAGGGCGGCAACTGGGCTTCTACACCAACCTGATCACCTCGGGTATCGGATTGACCGAGGCCCGGCTGGCCCGTCTCAAGGCAGCTGGACTCGACCACATTCAGCTTTCTTTCCAGGACTCCACGCGCGAGATGAACGACTTTCTGTCGAACACGCGCACGTTCGATCTGAAATCACGCATTGCTTTGTTGATCAAGCAATACGACTATCCGATGGTGCTGAACGTAGTACTGCACCGCCATAACCTCGATCATGTCGAGCGCATCATCGAGATGGCGGTAGCAATGGGCGTCGAGTATCTCGAACTTGCCAATACTCAGTACTACGGGTGGGGGCTGATCAACCGGGCGCAGCTGATGCCCACGCGGGAGCAATTGCAGCGTGCCGAGGCGGTGGTGAATGCATACCGTGGGAAGCTCGGCAACCGGCTGCGCATCCTGTTCGTGGTGCCGGACTACTTCGAGTCCCGCCCCAAGGCTTGCATGAGCGGCTGGGGAGCGGTGTTCCTGGCTGTTACGCCAGATGGTACCGCCTTGCCATGCCATGCGGCGCAGACCATTCCTGGCTTGCGCTTTCCTAATGTCGCAGATATGCCGCTTGCTGAAATCTGGAATCAAAGCGAGGCGTTCAACCACTTCCGTGGTGATGCCTGGATGCAGGAGCCCTGTCGCTCCTGCCCGGAAAAGCATAAGGATTTCGGTGGCTGTCGCTGCCAGGCACTTGCGCTCACAGGCGATGCGGCACAGGCTGATCCTGTGTGCGATAAGTCGCCCCATCACAGCCGGGTGCAAGAGATCGTGCTGCATGCCCGGCACACGCAGCAAAGCGCCGTGACGGGCGAGCACCCCTTGATATTTCGCAGCGATGCCAACTCGCTGCGCCTGTCGAGTGCTCCCAAGTGATCACCCGGGACCGGGCACATTTAGGCGTTTTTCATCGAGCGCGCTCAACCCCATAGGACGAAGCGGAGTTGTTTTTCCAGCCTTCCCGCTGCAGCATCACGTGCACACGGCGATAGCCGTAATGGACGCGCGTTCCCGCAATCTCTTTGATGCACGCAAGCAGTGCCGACGAGTCGCGAGCAACCGACCGATACGCGTATAGCGAGCATGACATGTGGAACAACGCGCAAGCCTTGGTCAGGCTCACGCAATAGCGGTCAACATCACCCACTGGCGGCACCCGCCAACTGGAAGCAAAACACCGCACCCTTTCCGGGCTGCGGCACCAGCCGGATTTCGCTGCCATGCAGCTGCAGGATTCGCTGCACGATCATCAGCCCGAGCCCACCGCTGCGTGAGCCATCGCTGCGGGCACCGCTCATGAACACTGGACGCACGAAGAGTCCCTTCTGAAGTTCACCTGGGATACCCGGCCCGGTGTCGCTAACCTGGACCGCGACCCCAGTATTCGTTGGACGCAACTGCACCTCGATCGCGCCGCCTACTGGCGTATGGTGGATGGCGTTGTCGAGCAGGTTTGTTAACACGCGCTCGATCATGCCCAAGTCGGCCGACACGATGGGCAGACCGGGCGCAATGTCTGGCTTGAGTTGTTGCTGACGCGCCCCTGCTGCCAACTCGAACTTCTGAAACACGTCTTGTACCAGGTCGGCCAACGCGAAATTTTCCTTTTCTGGCTTAACCACGCCGTACTCAAGCCGTGCTAGCTCAAATAGCTCCTGTGCGAGCCGGCCAACCTTGCGGCTCTGACCGAGCGCAATGTCGAGGTAGCGGCGGCGCTCTTCGTCGTCGAGGATACCGGCCTTCAGTCGGAGCGTTTCCAGGTAGCCGTGTAGTGAAGTCAGGGGCGTGCGCAGGTCATGCGAGATATTGGCGACGAGTTCGCGGCGCTGCTGGTCCTGCAGCGTCAGCTCTCGCCACTGCTCAGCAATGCGCCGCGTCATCTGCACGAAGGCCTGGCTCAGTGTCGCTATTTCTCCGCCACCGCGCGCAATGCGCTCCAGCGTCGCCGTTTGGCTTTCGAGCGATCCGATTCCTTCGGATTCGAAGCGTCGGACTACAGCCGTCAGCTCGCGCAGAGGCCGCGTGATGAGCCAGAACGCCACCGTGCCCGCTACAAGCCCGAGAAGAGCCACCAGCCCCATGGACCACAGCGTTGTCCGCAAAACGTTGTCAGCCGCCACGTGCGCGGCAACGGCGTCGTGGTCCTCGCCCTGCAGCACCACGTAGACGTAACCTGCGTCTCGGCCATCAACGCGCATCGGCGCGGCGCTAAAAACTTTGGGCGTTTGCAAGTTGCGTGGATCGTCACCGAGGACCGGCATCGTCGCACCAGCGAGCAGTCTGCGCACCGGTGCGAGGTCGACGCGGTCGCGCTTGAGGTGGCCGGGGGGCGCCGCTTGCGCCGCAATGTGGCCGTCAGGCGAGAGCAGGTAGACCTCTACGCTAGGATTCACCGCCATCAGTTTGTCGAACAGATCTTTCACCGCGACAGGGTTTAGTCCTTCCGGTCGCATCAGTTCGGCATTCTCCGCGATGTGTGCGGCCAACCCGCTCGACAAGCGTTGGATCACCTCCTGCTCGTGACGTCCGTTCGAGCGCAATTGCAGCCAAGCCGAAGTGCCGCAGCACACCAGCAACAGCACAGCGAATACCAGCGAGAGCCGTCGAGATAGCACTGCCTCCCCTCGTCCACTCATGCTGCGTCCTCCTTGCCGTCTGCCCCGATAGAGAGCTTGTAGCCGCGCCCCCAGACGGTGAGTATGCGCCGCGGCTGCGCCGGGTCGACCTCGACCTTGGCTCGCAGCCGGTTGATGTGAGTGTTAACCGTATGCTCGTAGCCGTCGTGCTGGTAGCCCCAGACTTGATTGAGCAGGTCGAGCCTCGAAAACACTTTGCCCGGATGACGTGCGAAGAAATGAAGTAGGTCGAACTCGCGCGGCGTGAGTTCGATCGGTTTGCCGTCGACGCGCACCTCGCGCGCTAGTGGTTCGATCTCAAGATTGCCTAGTGTGAGGCTACCCGACTCCATGCGCGCGTTACGCGCCAGCGCGTCGGTACGTCGAATCAGTGCCTTCACGCGCGCCACCAGCTCCAACACCGAGAAGGGCTTGGCAAGGTAGTCGTCTGCGCCGAGCTCCAGCCCCAAGATGCGGTGCACCTCGGTCGACCGGGCACTGATGATGATGATTGGCGTGTAGCGGGCCTGCACCCGCGCGCGGCGGCAAATCTCCAGGCCGTCGATGCCAGGCAGCATCAGGTCGAGCACCAGCGCATCCCAGTTGCCCCGTTCCATTTCCCGCTGGCCCGCATGGCCGTCAGCCGCGTGCACCACCGCATAACCCTCGTCCCGGAGGTGCATGCGCAGCAATTCCGCGATGTGTGCGTCATCTTCAACGAGCAGGACGCGTTTGGCAGAGTCCATGGGGCGTGGGGAAAGGGATGTCTAAAGCGTTCTTTAGGACTGATTGTCCCGCGATCTGACCGGCGCAGTTATCACAATTAATTGAACTTTGCGTGATGAATCGGTCAGGGGGAGCGCCCAAGAATACGTTCCATGAAACGCGACGCCCACCTCTCTATGCCCACCAGCATCGACACCAGTCCGGTGCATCCGTTGTGGATGCGCTGTACGCACTGGTTCAATGCCTTGGCAGTGATGGTGTTGGTGCTGAGTGGTTGGCGCATCTACAACGCTGCACCGTTCTTTCCATTCACTATCCCAGCCTCCGCTACTTTGGGCGGATGGCTGGGAGGGGCGCTTCAGTGGCACTTCGCAGCGATGTGGTTGCTGGTGGTCAACGGCTTGGTCTACCTAGTCATGAATGTCGCCAGCGGCCGACTGGCCCGCAAATTTTTCCCAGTCACGCCGGCGGGTGTGCGGTGTGACATGGTCGCAGCGCTCAAGGGAAGGCTCTCGCATGCCGACCCGCGCCACTACAACAACGTGCAGCGGCTCGCCTATCTGTTGGTGATATTGGACATCGTGCTGTTGGTGCTTTCGGGCTTGGTACTGTGGAAGTCGGTGCAGTTCGCGACCCTGCGAGAGCTACTTGGTGGCTACGAGGTAGCTCGCCGCATCCACTTCTGCGCGATGGCCGGCGCTGTGGCGTTCGTGGTGGTGCACCTTGTGATGGTAGCTCTGGTGCCACGCACCCTGCTGACGATGTTAGGCGGCCGCGTGGCTGGCACCCCCTCCCCGATCCAGGACCGGTCGTCGCACGACGCCTGATTCGTCCCATGAAGATATTCAAAGCTCCCAGATTCGACGGCATTGATGGTGACGCTGTGCTCATCGAGGCACGCCGGCAGATTGCCCGTCACGTCAACCTGCCCGCGCGTCGTGCTTTCCTGCAGCGCTCGCTCACGCTGGGCGGCCTGTCGCTGCTGACCGGCTGCAGCATCTCTGACAACGAGCAGGTCGAGGCGGCTCTCTCGCGTATCTCACGCTTCAACGACAAGGTTCAGGGCCTGATCTTTGACCCGAACCAACTGGCCCCCACGTACCCTGACTCGATGATCACGCGCCCCTTTCCGTTCAATGCCTACTACGGCGAGGATGAGGTGCGCCAGGTTGATGAGCAGGCATGGCGGCTTGAGGTTACCGGTCTTGTCTCCGACCGACGTCAATGGAATCTAGCCGACCTGCGTGCGATGCAACAGTACGACCAAGTGACACGCCATATCTGCGTGGAGGGCTGGAGTGCGATCGGTAAGTGGGGAGGCGTGCGCTTTGGTGACTTTCTACGCCGAGTTGGCGCCGACTTGAGCGCCAAATACGTCGGTTTCAAGTGCGCTGACGACTACCACACCAGCATCGACATGGCGACCGCGCTACATCCTCAGACACTCATGGCCATAACCTATGACGGCGCGCCGTTACCTCCGAAGTATGGCTTCCCGATGAAGCTGCGAATGCCCACCAAGCTGGGCTACAAGAATCCGAAGCATATTCAGGCCATTTTTGTGACCAATACCTATCCCGGTGGCTACTGGGAAGACCAGGGCTACAACTGGTTCGGCGGGAGTTGAGCCCCACGTCCGCTCCCCGGACTGTGGCTTGGCTGCCAATGAAAGCGAGAGGCCGTGTTCACAAGGACCGCGCCATATCTATAGGCAACGCAAGCATCATCACTTACTTAGGAGAATCACATGAACAAGTTCGCTACCACTCTGCTCGCTGTCAGTCTGACCTTCGGCGGTGCCTCGGCCGTTTTCGCTGCGGACGCCATGGGCAAGGATGCGATGTCGAAGGACGCGATGTCGAAGGACGCGATGTCGAAGGACGCGATGTCGAAGGATGCGATGTCGAAAGATGCGATGTCGAAAGATGCGATGAAGAAAGACGCGATGAAGAAGGACGCGATGAAGAAGGACGCGATGAAGAAGGACGCGATGAAGAAGGACGCGATGTCGCAGTAAGACTCCTTTGACGCCCCTCCAACTCGAGATAAGGAAAGTCGCACCATGACTCTCTTCATCATTTCGTTCCTTGGAGGGGCGCTGACCGTGCTTGCTCCATGCATCCTGCCGGTCATCCCCTTTGTGTTCGCAAGGGTCGACCAGCCATTCGTCAAAAGTGGGCTTCCTATGCTGGTGGGGATGGCCTCCACTTTTGCAGCGGTCGGAACACTTGGCGCTGCGGCAGGCAGTTGGGCAGTAGAAGCCAACGAGTATGGCCGAATCGCTGCAACCGCGTTGCTAGGGCTCATGGGAGCTGCGATGGTCTTTCCTCGCCTAGCTGAACGTCTCACACGCCCCCTGGTCTCTGTTGGCTTGGATCTGTCCAATGCCGCCAATGCACATACTGCAATGGCCGGGAACTGTGTGCTCCCCTCCTTTATTCGGGGGGTCGCGACGGGGCTTCTATGGGCGCCATGTGCCGGTCCGATACTTGGATTAATTCTTACTGGCGCTGTTCTTCAAGGGCCAAACGTCAAAACCTCTCTGTTGCTGTTAGCGTACGGCGCTGGCGCCGTGAGTTCTCTTGCACTGGTTCTCCTGGCCGGCCACAGGATTTTTGCCGCCATGAAACGCTCCCTCGGCATTGGCGAGTGGTTTCGAAAAGGTCTAGGGATAACAGTGCTTTCTGGCGCGGTCGTAGTCATGACCGGCGTAGACACAGGGTGGCTTGCTCAAGTTTCATCGGGCAGCGTCGAAGCGTCGGTTGAAAAAATGCTGCTCCAACATTTCGCTCCAAGGCAGACCGGGAAAATGCCTATCGTTGACGGGCAACAGCAGGCAAAAAGGAATGCACCCGGAGGTCGTCTCATCCTTGTACAGGCGCAGCAGAATCGACAACCCCTGAATTTGCCAGTTGAGGGGCTTTTTCCACCGTTGACTGGCGCCGTTGACTGGTTGAACTCACCTCCGCTCACGGTTGAGGCGTTGCGCGGCAAGGTGGTGCTGGTGAATTTCTGGACCTTCGGTTGTATCAATTGCCGCAACGTCCTGCCCTATGTGCGCGAATGGGACCGGAAATACAAGGACCAGGGACTTGTTGTCGTGAGTGTTCATGCCCCCGAGTTTGCGTACGAGAAGAACATCGAGAACGTGAAGCGTGCCGCAAGCGAACTTGGCGCGACCTTCCCCATAGCGATCGATAACCGATTTGAGATATGGAAAGCCTTCAACAATAACTACTGGCCGGCCAATTATTTTATTGATTCCCAGGGGCGCATTCGCTTCCATCATTTCGGTGAAGGCGAGTACGAAAAGTCAGAGCGTGTGATTCAGCAACTCCTCAAGGAGGCGCGAGTCGGAGATCGGCCAGTACCCATGACCGAGACCACGCTTGAAACGCTGAACGCTGCTTTGGCCCTCCAACGCGCGGGAGATTTCGTTGCGGCTGGGGTTGGCGCTGGATGACGAGCAGTAGGGGTCAGTCCGGCTCGGTTTAGCAACATGCCTGTATGTACCTGTGGATACCTTCTGCACGAAGGAGCTAATTCGCCCGCTCTTCTGCACCCCACCTCAAGGGCTGAAAAGATGCAACTAACCCCAACATCAAAAGTGACGGACGAAGGCGCCAGTTTACCGCTGCGCGAGTGGACGTGGACTGGTGCGTACAGACAACGAGATTTGATCACCTTGTGTTTGACAGAGTCTGCGGAGTTGTTCGTAGTTTGTTATTAAATCAATGGGTTATTGGAGATTCCACAGTGGGTGGTTCCGCTAACCTTTTTGAATCCGTCTCACCACATAACAAAAACCCGGCAGTCCGCCAAGGACGCCGGGTTTTTGTTGCCTGCAGCGCGCAGACCTGCTGCCGCTCTAGTCACTCTCGCAAGGTTTCTTGAAGACATGCTTCACCCCGCATTTGGTCGCATGCGCCGCGTTTTTCACGCCATGCCCGACTGCTCGTGCGGCGTTGGCTGTGGCGTGCCCGGCTTCCTTTGCCGCATGGCCGGTCTTACGGGCGGCTTCCTTCGTGTCCTGCTTGATGTTCTCCTTGGTCTCGGACAAGTCGGCATGGGCCAGGGGGCTGAGCAGCGCCACCAGCAACGCGGGGATCAACAGCAGACGACCATTCACGGCGGGAATCCTCACAAAACAGGTTCATGCAACGGACGCGTCGAGCACCACGGCGGCGCGACCGGTCAACAGGATGCGTGCGCCACTGCGCACGGTAAAGCGGTACAGCACGTTGATGCCATCGCCGCCGATGCGTTCGGCTTCGACGTCGAGCGGCGTCTCGATTGTGTCGAGGCGCGGTACGTGGGCCTCAATGCTGCGCACACTGGCGAGAAAGCCGGCGCGCGGGCGTGCTTGCGCAGCATCGCACAGAGCGCCGTGGACGGCCATCGCCTGAGCGGCGTATTCGATGCCGCAGACAGCCGCCAATTGACCGTGGGAGCGCAACGGGTTGGCAGTGTCACGATGACTCGTGGCGTTGCAACGGATGTGCGCGTCGTCCCAGGCGACGACGGTGTCGAGCAGGCACATCGTGCCGCTGTGTGGGATACGCGCTGCGATCCAGTTGCGGTCGAGCGGCGGGGTTGGCTGCGCGTTTGACGTCATGGCGTGCCGAAGGTGATGTCGACCTGTACGCGGGTCTCGTGCAGGTACTCGAGCACCACGCGGCCTGCGCGCCGTGCGGCCAACGCTTCTAGCAGCGGCAGCGCGCGGGCTGCGGCGTTGCCGTGCCACAGCGTTTCGAGCCCGGGTTGTGCCAACGCCGTGAGCGGCGCGTCGGTCAGCGCAACGTCAATGCGCGCGAGCGTGCGCGGGCCGGCTTCGGGCGCGAGCACCAGCGCCACTGCAAACGGATCGGGCACGGGGCGCACCGCGTTCAGCGGTTCCGGGTAGTCGCCGTCATACGCGATCACCAGCGCGGGCGTGGCGTCAATCGCGACCTGGCAGAGGCCGTCCAGCAGGCCGGCGGCAAAGCTGCCGTCGTACGCGCACAGCACGTTGGACGGTGCCATCGCGTGCGTGGCGATGCTCCAGTAGCCGGCTGGCGCGTTGTGCACGGAGTTGTGAAAACGCGTAGGTGAGAGCTTGCGGTCGTCCCCCGCCAGGGTTTCACAGATGGCGTTGCAGTTATGGCCGTCGCCGCCGGACGAACTGAAGACCGTGGCCAGCGTAGCGGCATCGCGTCCGCTGGCTGCGACAGCCTCGTGGCCGACTGCCAGGGCGAGCTTGACCACCGGCCCCGTGCGGCGGCGTTCGACCGACGGCAGGCCGGCTGGCGGCGGCAACTCGGTCGGTGCGTGTGCGTAGCGCGCACGGCCGGCAAGCACGTCGGCCGTATGCGGCCAATCCGGCAGACCGGGCCCGAGGATGCCGGCGCTCTCGATGAAGGCGCTGAGTCGGGTCATGACGACAGGCCCAGGTGATCTGCGCGGCCGAAGACCAGGCTGCAATTCGTGCCGCCAAATCCGAAGGCGTTGCTGAGTGCCGTGCGAACGCGGGCGTGGCCGCTCTCCGTCAGATAGTTGGCGATGAGCGCCGGGTCCGGCTGCGTGGTGTTGATGCCGGCAGGCAGAAATTGATGGCGCAGCGCCAGTGCTGTGATCACGGCTTCCAAAGCTCCGGCCGCGCCCAGCGTGTGGCCGGTCGCGCCCTTGGTCGAACTGCACGCCGTGCCGTGGAACAGCGCCTGGATGGCGCGGGACTCCGCTGCGTCATTGCTGGGTGTGCCGGTGCCGTGCAGGTTGATGTAGTCGATGTCCGCCGTGCTCAGGCCGCTGGTAGCGAGCGCTTGCGCCATGGCAGCGCGTGCCCCCAGCCCTTCGGGGTGCGGCGACGACATGTGATGCGCATCGCTCGATTCGCCAATGCCGAGCAGCAGGATGGCATCGTCGTCCAGCGCGTCGTTTGCCTCGGGGGCACGCTCCAGCAGCGCAAAGGCGGCGGCCTCGCCGATGGAGATGCCGTCACGCGCCACGTCGTACGGCCGGCACGGTTGCCGCGACAGCAGCTCCAGCGAGTTGAACCCGTACAGCGCCGTCAGGCACAGCGAATCGACACCACCAACCACCGCCGCATCGATCAGGCCCGCAGCCAACATGCGCCGCGCCGAGGCAAACACCTTGGCCCCCGACGAGCACGCCGACGAGATCGCCGTGGCCGGCCCGCTCAATCCGAAGTACGCGCGCACAAATGCGGCTGGAGAATAGATATTGTGCGTCTGCGCGTAGTGAAAGCTGGCCGGCAGCGCGCCCGTTTGCGGATCGCGCTGCTGGTAGGCGCGTTCGGTTTCGAGAATGCCCGACGTGCTGGTGCCGATGAATACGCCGACGCGTCCGGCGCCGTGGCGTGCCTTGGCGGCTTCAACGCTTTCGGCAAAACCGTCCTGTGTGAGGCCGATCTGGGCGAGCCTGTTGTTGCGGCAATCGAAATCGGCCAGGTCTGCGCGCACGGGCGCGGCATCGGCGCCAGGCACTTCGCCGATCCACGTGTCGAGATCGGCGCGCGGGAAGGTGCACGGCGCGAGGCCGCCCCGTTGCCCGCGCAACGCGTCGAGCGTGGCGTCAAGGCCACGTCCGAGGCAGCTCGTGGCGGTGAAATGCGTGAGCAGGACGGGCTTCACTGGGGGCGATGTCGCGGCAATTGTGGGGTGGGGTGGATTCGGCAGGCTGCTGCGCCGATCGTCAACAAATTTTATCAAATGGTCATTTGCGAGCGCGTGGCCTGCGCGGGCTCCGGCGCGAGGGCAGCGCGCAACGTCGTGCACTGCAATTGCGCGCGCGCGGCGGTTTCGAGCACCTTCGGCAATACGGTCAGCAGGACGGGGTCGCCGTGTGCATCGCGCGCCGCATGGCCGTCGTGGAGCAGCAGGATGTCTTGCGGCGCCAGACCGTGCAGCAGGCGTTGGGTGACGGCTTCGGGATTGCGCGAGCGGGTATCGAAGCCGCGGCGCGTCCAGCTCGCCAGTTGCAGGCCAAGCTGGCACAGCACGGGCTCCAGAAACGGGTTGCGCAGTCCGGCCGGCGCGCGGAAGAACAGCGGGCGCGTGCCGGTGATTTGCGTGAGCGTGTCCTGTGCGGCAGCAATCTCGCGCCGCAACGCGCCTGGCCCCTTCAGCGAGAACGTATGCCGGTGGCGCTGACTGTGGTTTTCCACCGCGTGCCCGCGCGCGACGATGGCCTCGACGCAGCGCGGGTGCCGCTGCGCCAATTCGCCGATGCAGAAGAAGGTGGCCTTGGCACCGTACTGGTCCAGTATGTCCAGCACGCGCGGCGTGACATCGGGGTCAGGGCCGTCGTCGATGGTCATTGCGATTCGCTGGCCGGCCGTGGCGGGCAGATGCGTCCAGTTGGGACCGAGCCATGTGCTGCGCGGCCATAGTCCGCCGGCCATGAGCACCAGATGCGAGGCGATGACGCCGCCGCCCGCCCACGGCCATGTCGACGGATCTGCTGCAACGGCAACCGCTGCGCCAGCGTGCAGGGCCAGCGCGCCGCTGATCAGCGGGCTCGGCTTCCAGCGTCGGGCGGTGCCAAGTGGCGGGGTGATCGGTGCGTTCATGCTGTGGCGTGCTGATCGTGATTGGCGCGTGGCGCGAGGATGGCGGCGAACAACAGCGCAAGCATGGCGCCCGGGCCGACGGTCAGCCCGAAGGTTTCGAGCATCGGCACGCGAGAGAGCGCGAGCAGGCCGAAGCCGGCCACCGTCGCCAGGTTGGCCACCAGCAGTGACACCAGGGTCTGCGGCGCAATGGCCTGTGCGCGTTGATTGAAGAACAGCGCGTAGTTCGATCCCACCGCCACGATCAGCAGCATGCCGACCAGATGCAGGATGGTCAGCGGCACGCGCGCCAGTGCAAAGCCGGCCGTCACCACCAGCACCGCCGCCACCAGGGGCGCCAACGCCCGCAAGGTCCGCTGCGGCGAGCGCAGCGCCACGATCAGCAGCAACGCGATCGCCGCAAAACCGGCAAGCGAGAGGCGAAGGTCTTCGCGCACGTAGTTCACGTACATCCGATCGGCTTCGACCTTCATGTCGACGAAGAGCGCCCCGGGTACGGTCGCATGCTCAACGGCTGCGCGAATCGGCGCGGCATCGAGGCTGGGCGGATTGGATGCGTTATTCGTGGTAGCCGGCGCGGCGGATGGTGCATCTGGTGGTGCGCGCAATGGCAACATGGCGTTCCACTGGCCGGCGTGTTCTGTTAGCAGTGCATCCACCGCCAATGCCATCGACGTGCCCTTCAGGTCTGCGCGCCGCAAAAAGGGCTGCGCGCGTGCCGCGTCCACATCGGCGATGAACGGGGCGAAGAGATCGGGTTTTACGCGGATCGGCTGGTCTTCCACCGCGCTGCGCATGCGTGTGGCCAGTGCATCGGCCGCCGGCAAGCTCGCGAGGCGCGCGCGCTGTGTGGCATCGCTCGGCAGGTAGCGCGCGGGATTCTCGAAGCCGGCGAGCACGCCGTTGTCCACGAGCGGTTGCAGTTGCGTGGCGATCTTCTCGGCGCCTTCGAGCGCGGCCTGTTCCGTTGCTGCCGGGATCACCACCAGATATCGCACGTCGGGCGCGCCCACATCTGCGCGAAGGCTGGCGTCGAGCGCCTGGCTTTTCGCCGGCACGGGGCTCAACGCGGCGAGTTCGCGGCTCCACAAGCTATCGCGATGCAGCGAAAGCGCCGCACATGCGCCGATGAGCACGGCGGCCAACAGCCAGCGCAGGCGCGGTGCGGCAGACGTCGCCCGCGTCAGCCACGCTCCCACGCGCGAGAGATCACGCGTCGCCACTTCTGCACCACGCAGATGCGGTAGCACGTAGCGCGTGACGAGCGCGGCCGTTACCAACCCCACAATCGAATACAGCCCCAGTTGCACCAGGCCGGGAAAGCCCGAGAACAGCATCGACGCAAAGCCGCACACCGAGGTCAGCACACCCAGGCGGATGGTCGGCCAGTACGTGGCAATCCATGCGCGCAGGCTGTCGTGGGGAGTGGCGCCGTGCAGGCGGGCGGATTGCACGAACAGGTAGATCGAATAGTCGACCGCCTCGCCGATGAGCGTGGTGCCGAAGCCGAGCGTAAGCCCGTGCACCGCGCCAAACGTGAGGCTGACCGCTGCCACGCCTGCCGCCACGCCGGACAGCACCGGCAGCAACCCGAGCACCATCGTGCGCGGCGAGCGGTATACCGTCAGCAGCAACGCCACCACCAGCACGAGGCTGACGGCGGAAAGCCGCTCGACGTCGTGCTTGATGGTGTCGCGCGATTCGACGGAGAACACGCCCGGGCCGGTCATCAGGATGCGCGTTGACGCTGCGTTTGGCACTGCGCGCGCAACCGCATCGAACGCGCCGCGCACGGCATCAATGGCATGCGCCTGTGCGTCGGTGTCGGAGCCGGCGGCCGTTGTCTGCACGACCAGCACGGCACGCTGGCCATCGCGTGACGCCCACACGCCGTGCTTCGACGACGGCAGCGCGGTGTTGTCGAGCTGGCTGACGAGTGCCGCCACCTCGCCGGTCGGGTCACGCGGCAGCATGTTCTTGGCGACGAGCCCTGCCGATGAACTCAACAGATCGAGGCTTTCGCCCAGCGCCGCATGCAGCCCTTCGGCGGAAAAGCGCTGCGGCGTGACTGCGGGGCTCAGCACGTAGCGGTGGTCGAAGATGAACTGCCGGTCGCGCGCTTCGCTCACGGGCTCACCGTTGTTGACGGCGCTGAATTGCGCGTCGGCACGCAGCCTCGCAGCGAGCTGCTTTGACAGCGTTGCACGGGTGGCCGCGTCACCACCGTCGATGCCGACGAGGATGAGGCGCGACACGAGCCCCTCGCGCAACTGGTCGACGAGCACGCGTTGCTCGGCACTCGGCGAGCGCGGCAGAAACGCCGACAGGTCCGCCGTAAAGCTGGTACGTCCGATCACGACCGCGCACAGCAGCAGGCCAGTCAACCAGACCAGCACCGCAGGGCGACGCAGGGCGTGCAAGCGTTTCATGTGCGCGCCATCCTTAGTTGCCGAGCACGCGTTGCAGGCGCATCAGCGAATGATCGCCGTCGGCCTGGCGGATGGCGACGCTGCGCAGCACATCGCGCGTGCCCTCCAGCGTGATGGTGCGCACCACTTGCTGCATGCGCGTGTCGATGGGCGAAAGGGTGAGCGTCCAGTCATCGCCGTGGCCGGCGATGGCGACCTTGTAGATCGCTTCGAGCGCGTAGCGGTTGCCGGCCAGTGTGGCGCGGATGCTTTCAATGAACGCGCCCAGCTCCGGGTATTGCGACAGCGGCATCGTGAACTTGCGCTGGTTACGCTCCACGGTCAGCTTGTCGCCGTCAATCACGAGATGTTCGGGCTTGGGGGCCAGCGTGTGCTTTTCCAGATGATCGGGCGCGACGAACACCAACTCGCCGGATGATTCGATGGGCTGCGCAGCAATCGACAGCGTCTTCGTTTCCGTGAACGTGGCGCGCCCCGATTTGTTGCGTGCGAGCGTGGACATCAGGCGGTCGAGCGTCCAGGCGGAATCCGCAGCGTGAGCGGTCGCGGCCAACATGCTGGCCGCGAGCAAGGCCAGGAAGGCGCGGAAGAATGGGCGCGTTGCAGTCATGGCGTTTGCGTGGTCTGGTGGTCGGCGGGGGCGTGATCCGGCGCTCCGGCCGCGTCGGCATCCTGCCAGAAGTCGAAGTAATTGAACCAGTTGTACGGTGCGGTGCGGCAGTAATGTTCAACGCGTTCCACATAGCGGCCGAGCGCGGCTTGCACGGCGGCGGCGCGATCTTCGCGGCGCACATCGGTGAAGTCCGCCAACAGATCGAAATGCACAGCGTAGCGATTGCCGCCCAGGTGCAGCCCCGTCATGAACAGTACGGGGCGTTTGAGCATGGCCGCCATGTGCAGCGGCCCCAACGGAAACGCCGCCGGGCTGCCGAGAAAATCCATGTGCCGGACTGACGGCCCCGCGTCGCGCAACAGCGTGCGATCGGCCAGCATGCCGACGAGCCGGTTGTCATCCAGCGCTTCGCGCACTTGCAGCATGGCGTCCACGCGGCCGAGCGGAATGACCTCCGGCGCCGCCGCCGGGTTGATGGCGGCCACCGCGGCGTTGATGTTGCGTGCATTCTCTTCGTACATGGCGACAGCCACGCGTAGATCCGGCACCGTCCGGCCGAGCGCGCGTACCACCTCGAAACTGCCCAGGTGCGCGCCCAGCAGGAACGCGCCGCGCCCCTGCGCCAGCACGTTGTGCACGTGCTGTTGGCCCTGCAACTGGATGTCGAACAGACCGAAGCGCCCGCTGATCAGGTAGATGCGGTCATGAATGGTCGTGGCGAACGTGAGCATGTGGCGGAACACGTCGCACAGCGTTGCAGTGCGGCCGAGCGCGCGGCGCAGATAGTCACGTGAAGCGCCCCGCGCCGCTGGCGAGGCCGCCACGAAATACAACGCAATCAGCCGCAGCAGGACCCGGCCGAACGGCCGCCCGAGCCGCAGCGAGAGCCACGTCATCAGGCGCAGCAGCGCGAGGTTGCTGCGCTCCGGACGCTCGGCCCAGTCGGAGCGCTTCATGCGGCAACGCCCTCCGGTGCCGGGGCAGACAGGACGCCGCTGGCCACTTCACGTTCGCCCGCGCGGATTGTGAAGCGCACGGCGTTGCTTGGCGTCGTCTCGAACGCGAGATCGAGCACTTCCCCGGGTGCCGCAGGACTGAGAAACTTGGCCGAGCTGATCTTGCACGCATCAAGCGAGCGGCCCAGCGCCGCACCGATCGTGTGAAGCGCATGGTCGAGCAGCACCACGCCCGGCACGATCGGATGGCCAGGAAAGTGCCCCGGCAGCGCGGGGTGATCAGCGGGAATGGTGAAGCGCATGCCGTGCTTGTGTGCGTTGCGGTGCGAATGCTGCGCGATCAGCGCGGCCAGCACATCGCGCGCCAGTTTGCCGGTTTCGTTGCGCGGCAGCGCGTCCACCAGCAGCAGTGGACGCGGCATAAATGCTGCGTCGATGCGGTCGTGCAGGGCACGCAGCACATCCGCCGCGCTGAGGCCCGGCGCCACAACCAGCGCCACCAGGCGCGTGACTGCCGCGCTGCCGTGCGTATGCCGGGCGGCGGGCGCATCGTCCGGCATGTAGAACACGCCGTCCACCACACCGGCAATCGCGTTGAGTTGATGGTTCAGATACGCCAGCGACGACCGCTTGCCTGCAATGTTGATCAGATCGGCCTTGCGCCCGTGCAGGAGAAAGTGCGTGTCGTCGATCAGTTCGATCGCGTCACCCATCGGTACCGGGGTTTCGACGTGTCCGCCATAGACCCACACCGTCGGGCCTTCGTCTTCCGGCGTGCCGGAGCGCGATTCCATGCGAACGCCGGGGTACAGGTGCCACGCGGTTTCTTGCGCGGTACGGCGCGTCGCGACCTGGCCGGTTTCGGTGCTGCCGTAGATTTCCAGGAGCGGCGTGGATAGGCGAGTCTCGGTCTTCCGCGCCAGCGCCTCCGACAGCGGCGCTGTGGCCGACAGGACGAGCGATGCACTCGGCAACGCGGGCTCCGATGCGAGGAGCGCCCGCAGATGCACCGGCGAGGTCACCAGCACGCGCGGCTGCGGTACTGCGTCCAACGCCTCGCGAATGTCCGCCGGATAGAACGGCTGCCGGTTGCTGAACGCCAGACCCCCCTGCAGCGCCAACAGCACCGTCACCTCAAGGCCGTACATGTGCTGTGCCGGCACCGTGCCGACCAGCGTGAAGGCGCGCCCATCGGCCAGGCCAAGGTGCGCGACGGCCGTGCGCATGCAGCGCGCCAGTGCGCCCCACGTCTTGCGATGCGGCACCGGCGTACCGGTCGAGCCGGACGTGAACAACACCGCCATGACTTGCGACGTGTCGATCTGCGGCACGTCGATGGGCGCTGCGCCGGGCGTCAACGCATCGGGATAACGGAAGGCAGGCAGGTCGACCGGGCAGGCGGTCGCATCGTGCAGGCAGAACACATCGGGCGCGAACGCCGAAAGCTGACGCACCATCTGCGCCGTCTGCATGGGCGGCAGCAGGCTGACCTTGCCGGCCACCAGCGCTGCGCCCAGCCCGACGGCAAAGCGGTAACGGTCTGCGCAGGCGTTGAACACGTGGCCGCCCGGCGGCAGCATCGCGGCCAGCGCCATCACATCGGCCAGGAACGTGCGCGCTGAGACGGGCGTGCCGTCACGCCAGGCAAGCGTGTTGTCCAGCGTTGGATGGGAGACCAGCGGGTAAGTCGGCATGAAGCAAATCTTGCAGGCGGGTGGGTTCAGCGGGACCGTTCTGTGGCAGCGGGCGTGACGTGCCCGGATTGTTCCGATTGTCGATACGCGCGCACCGCGTCGAACAGGCTGGAGTGTGGCTCACCGCGCAGCACGATGCGGCGGCATAGGTATTCCGCCACGAACACTACCCCCACCAGCGGCAGCGACAGGTAGTTCGCAAACGTCGACCACGTGACGGTGGATGCCGTGGCAAACAGTAGCGTGGACACGGCAGCGGTTGCCAGGAAGAACAGCGTCCATACCAGCGTGACTTGCCGCGAATAACGCGCAATGCGCGGTGTGAGCGTGCCGTGCACCATGTGGGCAAAGCGCGTGCACAGCGGCTCGCGCCCCGCCACCAGCGTGCGGCCGAACACGTAGGCCATCATCAGGTTGAAGCTTGCATGCTCGAGGTACAGGCCCCAGTCAAAATGCGCGGCCAGCGGCGCGCGCGCCATCCACAGCACTGAGCAGACGAGCAACCACAGCGGCAACAACCATGCACGATGCGTGGTACGTGTGGCCGCCACCAGCGCGATTGCCAACGGCGGTAACAGCGCCATTGCCAGGCCCACGCCATGCGCGCCCGGCGTGGCCGCTGCGTAATGCGCACCGACCTGATACGCCACGATCGCACCCACGCCCGCTGCGCCTCGCGCAAAGCTGGTCAGTCGGTGCATGGCAGGGCAAGGTGGGGGGAGCGGCGCTGCATGGTTGTCGTAGGGGAGTGCACGGCAGTTTCATCATAGGGCGGGGCACATTCTAGGGCCCCGAGCCTGTCTCGCCCGATCCGGCGGCGGCGTGTTTGTAACCGGATGTACGCGCTCGGCCGGCCGTGCGACGGCGCCCCTTGCCGCTTTGTGGCGCCACACAAGCCGTTGAATCGTTTGCGTCACTTCGTGAAAGCGCCGCGATATGCGGTGTTTGTCACGGTTTCGCGCTATACGGGGTGTACCCCTTCGTCTAGAATCCGCCTAGCTTAAACGACCCCCTTCACAGGCTGGGCTGGACAAGGCAGGGGCTTCGGGCAAGAAGATCGTCGGCGGCTCTGGCCGCAGTCCCCGCAGCGCGCCGCCTGTGGTGCAAGACCGATGAACGACCTGGAAAAAGAGCTCGCCGCACTCATGATCGGCGAACTGAATCTCGAAGACATTCAACTCGATGCCCTGACCGCCGACACACCGCTGTATGGCGAAGGATTCGGGCTCGATTCCATCGATATCCTCGAAGTTGCGTTGCTGATCTCCAAGAAATACGGCTTCGAGCTGCGCTCGGGCGATCCCGATAACCAGAAGATCTTCGCCTCGCTGGGCTCGCTCGCGGCCTACGTGGCAGAGCACCGCACGCGATAGGCTCGCGCCAGCGCCCGACGCATTCCGCTTTCAACGTTTGGCCGGACCGACGCCATGCCGATGACCGGCGCTTCCACTTCGCACCTCGTTCTGATTCCAAGCTACAACCCTGGCCACAAGGTTGACGACACCGTGCGCAGTGCGCGCGCACAGTGGAACCCGGTCTGGGTGGTGGTGGACGGCAGTACCGACGGCAGCACCGAACGCTTGCAGGCCATGGCCGCGCAAGACCCGGGGCTGCGGGTGATCGTGCTGCCGCGCAATCGCGGCAAGGGCGTGGCTGTATTGGCTGGTCTGGAGGCCGCTGCGGCAGCAGGCTTTACCTACGTGCTGACCATGGACGCCGATGGGCAGCATCCCGCCAACCTGATCCCCGAATTCATGGCTGCCTCGCAGGCGGCCCCCGACGCGATGATCCTCGGCCAGCCGGTGTTCGACGCAACGGCGCCGCAGATGCGTGTGCAGGGCCGGCGCCTGTCCAATGGCTGCGCGGACATCGAGACCCTGTGGGCTGGAATTGGCGATACGCTGTTCGGCTTTCGCGTTTATCCAATTGCACCGCTGGCCGAGATCATGCGCCAGCAGAGCTGGATGCGCGGTTTCGATTTCGACCCGGAAGCGGCAGTGCGCCTGTGCTGGGCCGGCGTGCGTCCGATCCGGCTGGCGGCGCCGGTGCGCTACTTCCGCCCGAACGAGGGCGGCGTGTCGCATTTCCGGTATCTGCGTGACAACATCCTGCTGATCGCAATGCATCTGCGCCTGGCGGCTGAGGGCTTGCTGCGCTTGCCCTCGATGATCGCGCGGCGCCTGCAGCGCGGCTGGTAGTCCGCGGCAGGCGGGTTCACACCGCTTCCGTGGCGGCCCTGGCCTGGTGCAGCAGGGTTTCTGCGGCGTGCCAGGCCTGTGACGCGGCAGACGGATCGCCAATCGCGCGGGCGTCGGCCGTGACGCCCGCGAGCCGCATCACGTATACCCCGGCAAGCCGGCGCGCCGTGTTGGCGGGCACCACATCCTTGAGCAGCGTTTCCATCATTGCGAGCAGATCGTCGCGGTAGCGCACCGCCACGTCGGTCACCTCGGGCCAGGTGTCGCCAAACTCCGCCAGCGCGTGCTCGAACAGGCAGCCCGCGAACTCTGGCGTGCGGAACCACGTGCCGTACCGGTCGAAGATGCCCTTGAGGCGGGTGGTGGCGTCAGGCATGGGGCCGAGCTTCTCGGCAATGCTGCCCACGACGAAGCTCTAGCGTTGCTCCAGCACTTCCTTGATCAGATCTTCCTTGCCGGCAAAGTGCCGGTACAACGTCATACGCGCGACGCCGGACTCGTCGATGAGCTTGCGCAGCGTCATGTTGTCCTCTGTAGGTGGGTTATCGGTTTGTTTGCGGCACTGCCGCCCGCCTAGCGCTTGCGTTGCAGCCAACTGAAGACAGCCATGCCCGCCAGCATGGCGGCGACAAAACCGACAGCCTTTGGCACGCCCGCGCCCAGCGCCACCAATGCCGGCCCCGGGCAGAAACCTGCCAGCCCCCAACCGATGCCGAACACGGCGCTGCCGAGCACGAGCCGCGCGGTCACGCCGGTTGCCGACGGCAATTGGATCGGCGTGCCAAGCCACGAGCGGCCGCGCCGACGCGCCACAAAGAAGGCGATCACGCCAACGGCAATCGCTCCGGCCATCACGAACGCCAATGAAGGGTCCCATTGGCCGAACAGATCGAGAAAGCCGAGCACCTTGGCCGGATTGGCCATGCCCGACACGATGAGCCCCGCGCCAAACAGCAAGCCCGCTACGAGTGCGATCACGATGGCCATGTCAGCCTCCAAACACGTGCCGTACCACGAACACGGTGACGATGCCGGCAGTCACGAAGGAGAGTGTGGCCACCAGCGAGCGCACCGAGCCGCGCGACAACCCGCACACGCCGTGGCCGCTTGTGCAGCCGCCTGCGTAGCGTGTTCCGATGCCGACCAGGAACCCAGCCGCCAGCACCTCACCCCAACCCGCGGCGATCTCCGGAACCACGGGGTGGCCAAGCAGGGCGGCAACCACTGGCGCCCCCATCAGGCCGATCAGGAACGCGATGCGCCAGTCCATATCGCCGCGCGGGCGCAGCAGCAGCCCGCCGACGATGCCGCTGATGCCGGCAATGCGGCCGGTGCCCAGCACCAGCACGGCCGCCGCCAGCCCGATGATCAGGCCGCCGACGAGCGCCGCGCCTGGAGTGAAATGTGTGAAGTCGATCGACATGGGAAGCAGGGGGAGCAATCTAGGTTCGAATAATATATAAATTTATAGATTGTTTGTCATGTGCCGAGGCAAGGAAGCGCCAGGCGCGGTGCCGGGCGCGATAGAGGCGAGGCCTCAAAACCGGACGACATAGCACGTGCTCAACGCGTGGAGAGGCAAGACAATGCGGCTGTGACCGGCGCCCTGGCTGCGATGCCTTGAGTAGGCTTGATGCTGCGGTTTCGCAGACGGCGTTGCCCGATGGGGACACTCGCCGTTCAAACAGGGTGCGAACCGATTGTCTGGGTAGCGCTTCCTCGCTAGGCTGGGACTTTGCAGCGGAGGGTTGCGCGATGAGCTGGCAGAACTGGGTCGTCTCTAGGATGGTGCGCAACCAGATCAAGAAGCCGACCGAGCGGGAGCCCTTCGACCCGATCGCCACACGCCTGCATGCCGAGAAGCGCAAGATGCCTTCGCCGGTGGAGCTGCCGCCGGATTGGCGTATCGTCCCGGCCGATGGTGTCAACGGCGATGGCCTCACCGGCGAATGGATTGAACCCGCCGATCCGGACCTGCATGACGACGCGCCGGTCGTGCTTTATCTGCATGGCGGCGGCTATTTCTTCTGCAGCCCGCGCACACATCGCCCGATCACCATTGGCCTCGCCACGCATGCCCGGGCGCGGGTGTGCGTGCCGGACTACCGGTTGGCACCCGAGCATCCGTTTCCTGCGCCGGTGGAAGATGCGCTCTTCACGTATCGCACGCTGGTGACGCAGGGCGTGTCGCCCTCGCGCATTGTGGTGGCCGGCGATTCCGCGGGCGGCGGGCTGGCGTTGGCGCTGCTGGTGGCCTTGCGTGATGCGGCAGACCCGCTGCCGGCGGGCGCGGTGCTGTATTCGCCGTGGACGGATCTTGCCGCCACCGGCCAGAGCCTGATCGACAACGATGAATCCGACGTGATGTTTCGCGGCGCGTGGATGGCGCATGGTGCGGCGTTGTACCTGGGCGATTCGGGCGCACCGGCCGACCATCCGCTCGCCTCGCCGCTGTATGCCGATTTCACGGGCCTGCCCACACTGCACTGCTATGTCAGCACCAGCGAAGTGCTGCGCGACGATACCCTCCGAATGGCCGAGCGGGCGCGGGCGGCCGGGGTATCCGTATCGGTAGAAATGGGGCGGCGGCTTCCTCACGTGTGGCCGATCTTCTATCCTTTCCTTCCAGAGGCGCGCGTAGCGCTCAAACGATCGGGCGAGCAGATCAGGCGACTGGTTGCCGCCCAGCACAAGAACCGAGAACCGGTGGAACTGACACCGGCCTGACCCAGCCGGCGGCGCCCCTGCGTAGCCCGGTCGGGATGCGCAAACGGGGAGCCCAGCATGCGTCGGGTGGTGGTATTGGGTGTGGTGCTGGCCGTGGTGGCCGGCGCCTGGCATTGGAGTCGGCTGCATCGGCTGAGGCTGGCCGATGTGCGCTTCGCGCCGATCGAAAACGTCGCGGCCGCGACTGGCTCGGCAGGCGCCCCCGTACTCAATGCCAACAAGTCGCACTGGCTCAAGGCCTGCGATCAGGCGCTCGGGCCGATGCGCGTGGAGGTGCGTGCCACCGAAACGCCGCTGTCCTTCTCCAACGACCGTTCGGTCGATCAACTCACTGCCGAGGCGCCGCCGTATGACCGATCAGCCCGCGTACTGGGCAAAACGTACGCGACGCTGGTCGCACGCTTCGACGTCAACAGCCGCTACATGGCCATCGCCACGCAGCCGCCAACGACCTGCCTGCGGCCTTCCATCTCGGTGGAGTTGGTGCTGAATAATTTTCGGGTGACGGTGGCGCGTGAATTTGCGCCGGGCACTTGCGCCTACAACGCCATCCGCGAGCATGAGTTGCGGCATGTGGCCGTCAACCGAGCGGTGCTGCCGCACGCCGCCGAGGTGATCCGCAAGGAAATCGAGAGCGAATACGGCGGCCGGCTTTATTTTGGCGATCCGGACCGCATTGCGGCTGATTTGCAAGCAGCGCTCACGCGCCATTGGCTGCCGCGTGCGCAATCGCTGATCGAACTGGGCTTGCAGGCGCACGAGCAGATCGATACGGCGCGTGAGCGGGAGCGTATGAGCCGCGTGTGCAATGGCGAGGTGCAGGCCGTGTTGCAGCAACTCACGCGCAGCTAGCGCGTGGACGCGTGCGAGTTCAGGCGGCCGGACGGTGCGCGGCGCGTGCCTGCAGTTGGGCGACAGCCTCGTCGACGATAGCTTCGGGCGGCAGCGCGATGTCGACGATGACGGCGTCGGTCGGCTCTTCCAGCGCGTCGAACTGGCTGCGTAGGAGGCTCGGATTGAAGAAGTGGTCTTTCCGGGCGGCCAGTCGGCCTTGCAGCAGATCGAAGTCGCCCTTCAGGTAGACGAATTCGGCGTTGCCGGCGGCGCCGCGCAGCACGTCGCGGTAGCGCTGCTTGAGAGCGGAGCAGGCAACCACCAGCGACTGCCCACTGCTCGTCTTCTCGTCCATGTAGGCGCGGATGGATTCGAGCCAGGGTTTGCGGTCATCGTCGTTCAGGGGGATGCCTGCGTGCATCTTGGCGCGGTTGGCCTCGGAGTGAAACTCGTCGCCATCACGGAAAGCGCAGCCCAGCCGCTCGGCAATCTTCTGGCCCACCGTGGATTTGCCGCAACCCGAAACACCCATTACCACTACGATCATCGTCATTCCCTACGTGCAAGAAAGCGCAAAACATCAGGCCGGCATGTTAGCGCGTTGATGAGGATGCCCGCCGGTTTTTGCTGCTGCAGTGCAGCAATTGTTCCGCATCATTGTTCGTCTGAGAACGGATTGCCAAATGCGTCAAGCTGCGTCAAATTGCGATCAATGCAGTGGCTACAAATCATTCAGAACAAGGCCCCAAAAAGGCCAACGTTGATTGGAGGAGACATCCATGGCTGGTGAGGTTTTCGACGCGCGACCGCGCAACGGTGCGTCGTATGTGGTGGGCGACACGTCGGTGCCGCTGGCACATGTCACGGTCTCGGCGTTGCTGGCGGATACCGTGCGCCGCTGCCCCGACGACGAGGCGGTCGTGTTCCGCGAGCAGAACGTGCGCTGGACGTGGCGTACCTTTGCTGAACAGGTCGATGCGCTGGCCGCCGGCCTGCACGCACTGGGGTTCGAACGCGGCGACCGCATCGGCATCTGGTCGCCCAACCGCGTCGAATGGGTGCTCACGCAGTTCGCGACAGCGCGCCTGGGGCTCATCCTCGTCAACATCAACCCGGCATATCGGCTGTCGGAACTGGAATACGCGCTCAACAAGGTCGGCTGCAAGGCCATCGTGGCGGCCGAGGCCTTCAAGACATCGCGCTATCTGGAGATGCTGCAGACACTCGCGCCCGAACTGGCGACCGCGCAGCCGGGCGCGCTGAACGCGGCCAAGCTGCCGGCCCTGCGCTGGGTCATCCGGATGGGCGAGGCCGGCACGCCTGGCATGCTCAACTTTGCCGACGTTGTTGCGCGTGGAAAAAGCGTACCCGTTGATGCGCTGGATGCCATCACGGCCACGCTGTCGCCCGACGACGCCATCAACATCCAGTTCACCAGCGGCACGACCGGCGCGCCCAAGGGCGCCACGCTGACGCATGTGAACGTCGTCAACAACGCGCGCTTCGTTGCCATGGCGATGAACCTGCAAGAGGGTGATCGACTGTGCATTCCCGTGCCGCTGTATCACTGCTTCGGCATGGTCATGTCGGTGCTGACCTGTACGGCCACGGGCGCGTGCATGGTGTTTCCGGGCGAGGCATTCGATCCGCTGGCCACGCTACGCACGGTGGCGGAAGAACGCTGCACGCAACTGCACGGCGTGCCGACGATGTTCATCGCGCAGCTCGATCATCCGGACTTCAAGAGCTTTGACGTATCGACGCTGCGCGGCGGCATCATGGCCGGCTCGCCGTGTCCCATCGAGGTGATGAAGCGCGTCGTGTCGGAATTGAATCTGCGCGAAGTCACCATCGCGTACGGCATGACAGAGACGAGCCCCGTGTCTTTCCAAAGCGCGGTGACGGACCCGCTCGACAAGCGCGTTACCACCGTCGGCCGCATCCAGCCGCATCTGCAGGTCAAGCTGGTGGATGGCGCGGGAGAGGTGGTGCCCGTGGGTGAGAAGGGCGAGCTGTGCACCAAGGGCTATTCAGTCATGCTCGGCTACTGGGACGACGAAGCCAAGACCGCCGAGTCCATCCACGACGGCTGGATGCGCACGGGCGATCTGGCAACGTTCGATGCCGAGGGCTACTGCAACATCGTCGGCCGCGTGAAGGACATGCTCATCCGCGGTGGCGAGAACGTCTACCCGCGCGAGATCGAAGAGTTCCTCTTCCGGCATCCGAAGGTGCAGGCCGTCAACGTGTTTGGCGTGCCCGACCCAAAGTATGGCGAAGAGGTTTGCGCGTGGATCGTGCTCAAGCCCGGCCAGCAGGCCACGGAAGAGGAGATCCGCACGTTCTGCCAGGGCCAGATCGCGCACTACAAGATTCCGCGCTACATCCGCTTCGTCACCGAGATGCCGATGACGGTGACGGGAAAGGTGCAGAAGTTCGTCATGCGCGACCGCATGGTCGAAGAACTCAAGCTGACGGTGGCCGCCACGGCCTGAACTGAGCTTGCGGTATCGCGGTTGAAATGCGAACGGGTTGCGCGCGGTTTGTTGTTGCCATGACGATGCTTGCCGCGCGCGGTTTTGTTCGCCTGCCTGGGCAACGCCCAAGGTGGAAACCGAGACGCGTCTCCCGCGTGCGTCTTGCTGATAGGAGGCACTCGCAGCCAACCGTCCACATAGGATCGCGCGCTTGCGGTGCGCACATCAATGGGACGCGCCACCTGACCCGACGTGCGCCACGGGATGCTCTCCTGCCGGTGACCCACCGCTCACGCAATGTGAGCGCCGATGCGCCGATGTTTCGCGCCTGAAACACCCGGCCAATCGTTCGTCTTAAACACCCTGGCCGTGCGCATGCGCGTGTGCCGACAGCGTCTTCGCGCGAAGGCCATGCAGGCCGTGGCCGTCATGCGCGACATGGCGGTGTATCAGCGCTGCAACCGAAAGGGCGGAAACGGGCCTCCACAAATTCACGTCCCGACACGATTGCGCGGCAGTGCGTGCACCTCTGCACGTGGGTGTCGGTGAATCTTTTGCGTTTTCAATCACTTAGAACAGCCGTGTAAAGCGTGCCCGGAAGTTGGCACCGATTATGCAAACGAGCCGCCCCGGGGTGGGTCATGTTTTTCCCACAGGCAGAGCGCACCAGCCCTACTGGCTGCGTTTCAGCCGTCCCTCTCACCTTTATGGAGTGCGTTATGAAGAAGACCTTACTGGCCACCGCGATCGCCATGGGATTGGGGGTCTCTGGCGTTGCATTGGCTGATATCGGCAATACGGCGTCCGGCGCGGGTGACAAGACCCAAACCACCACATCAACCATCAACAGAACCAGTACTGACACAGACACCACGACAACGACCACAGCAACGGACAATTCGAACCAACACAACAACTCAAGCCAAGGCAGCAACCGCGACAACAGCGGTACAGCCAGCGCCACAGGCTACGGCACTGCAGCCAGCAATAACGGCGGTGTGTCGACTGCGACCTTCACCAACTCCTTCAACACGAGCAAGGCGATTGCCATCTCCAAACTGGAGGGCACGGTCACCAACCTCAGCATTTCGGGGATCGGGAACGTCGCCACCAATAACGGAGGCTCGGCGAACGGCGGCGCCGGCGGGCGTGGCGGTTACGGCTATGGCGGCGCAGGTGCGGGCGGCAACGGTGGCGCTGGCGGCGCAGGCGGCGGCGGCGGCGCGGGTGGCAGCTCGGGCAGCGTGACGCACGGCAGTGCAACCAACGGTGGCGCGACGGCCGGCAATGGCGGTAATGGCGGTGGCGCTGCAGGCAACGCAGGCAGTGGCGGTAGCGGCGGCAGTTCCGGCACGCTGTCGGCGAGCCTGGGCGCGGGCCTGGGTGGCTTGGCAGGCAGCGCCAGTGCGGCGGGCGGCGGCGCTGGAGGCAGCGGCGGCGGTGCCGGTGGCTCCAATGGCGGTGACGCCAATCACCATCATGGCTCAGGCTCAGCAACGGGTGGCGCAGCAGCCGCGGCCGGCGGAAACGGCGCGGCCGGCGGCACCGGCACCAGTGGCAGCTCTACCGCGTCTGGTGGCGCAGGCACTGGAACGAGCACGGCCACCGGCACCAGCACAGGTGGTGCAGGCGCGGCAGGTGGGGCCGCTACCAACGTGGCCGGTACTGGCGGTGCAGGCGGTACTTCCACGAACGGCAGCGCGACCAACGGCGCAGCATCGTCCACGGCAGGCAATGGTGCCGTTGGCGCCGTGGGTGCGGCTGGTGGTGCAGGCGGTGTCGGCAATGGTGGCGTCGGCAATGGTGCGGTGGGTGGCACCGGCGGTGCAGGCGGCACGGTCATGGTGGACGCAGGCACGTTCAACATGTCCAACGCCATGACCAGCGTCGGTCAATCCGCAGCTGGTGTGATGGTGGCGAGCCAGAACAGCGGCTTCGCTTCCCTCATCCAGCAAAGCATCAACGTGCAGGCCAACCTGAACGTGGGCAAGTAGCCCGGTATCGGGCATGAGCGGGGAAGTGCCGCTGCGCGAGCGATGATGCTCAGCGCATGACGGTGGATGGGGCCGGACTGCATCCGTGGTCCGGCCCGCAGTTGGAGCGTATAGGAGACGTTTGATGCGATCCGACAGAAGAACCACAGCAGGGTGGGCAGCATGGTGGTTGGCGTGCGGCCTGGTGGCGTGGCCGGCGGCAGCAGCAACGGCAGCGAACGATGCGCCAATTGCAGACGGTGCGCAGGTGGCCAGCACGGAAGCGGTGCGTCCCCCGGCCGCCGCGGCCATGTCGGTGCCTGGGCTCGGTCATGCGGTGGGCGCAGATCGGCTCGACAGCTATCGCGGCGGCACGCAGGATCTCTACCAGACCGTCAATGAAGCGCGCCTGTCGGGCACGGTGAGCGACAACGCCGCCATTAACGTGGCGACGGGGTCGAACATCGTGCGCGACGGCTCGTTTGCCAATGCCAGCGGGATCCCCACGGTCATCCAGAACAGCGGAGCGAACGTGCTGATCCAGAACGCCACCATTGTCAACGTGCAGTTCCGGCCTTGAGCTTGAGAAGGGCGGAATGATGCGCAAGACGTTCGGAGCAGTGCTGGTGGCACTGATTTGCGGGCCCGCGTTGGCGGGCACGATCGACATGCTCGGCACGGGCGGCGGCACGTATGCCATGCCGGTGACGAGCATGAAGGCCGCGCGCTATCTGCGTACCGTGCATCAGCGTTTCGACTTCAGTTGCGGGTCCGCTGCGGTGGCGACACTGCTCACGTATCAGTACGGCTATCCGGTGAGCGAGCAGACCGTGTTCCAGGCCATGTACGAGCATGGCAACCAGGAGAAGATCCGGCGAGAAGGCTTTTCGCTGCTCGACATCAAACGCTATCTGGCATCTCTGGGCTTTGAGGCCGATGGTTTCGAGCAGCCGCTGGATGCATTGAAGGGCGCCCACCTGCCGGCCATCGTGTTGTTGACCGAGAACGGCTATCACCACTTTGTGGTGGTCAAGGGCGTACAGGAAGGGCGTGTGCTGGTGGGCGATCCGGCCATGGGCACGCGTGCGATTCCGCGTGCGAGTTTCGAGAGCATGTGGGACAACCATTTGCTGTTCGTTGTCCATAACCGCGAGGCGGGGGCGACGTTCAACGCCTCATCGGATTGGCGCGTGGCACCGCGTGCACCGCTGGAGGAAGGCATGGACCGCAGCGGCCTGGGAAACATCGTCGTTCCCAAGCATGGTCCGTCCGACTTCTGAGCATCGTTGGCGCGCGACATTCCGGTAGTCGGGCAGGAGGGCATCATGAAGCGGTTTGGCAAGGTGGCGTGGGCCGCTGGATGGTTCGCGCTGGCTGCGGCCGGGCATGCGTGTGCGGCCGGCATGGGCGGCATGGACAACAATCCGGTCCATGCCTGGCAGGCCGTGTCCGAAGACAAGCTCGACGACATGCGCGGCGGGTTTGATGTGCCCTCGCTCGCGGGGTTGCGCATTTCGTTCGGCATCGACCGTGCGGTCTTCATCAACGGCGACCTGGTGGCGAGTGCATCGGTCAATATTCCCGATGTGGCACGCATGACGACCACGCAGGCGCAGCAACTGGCCTCGGTGGTCAATACGGTCAACATCGTGCAGAACGGTCCAAACAATGTCGCTCCGCCCGATGTGGCGACGGGGGGGGCAGCGGCAGCCACGGTCATCCAGAACAGCCTGAACAACCAGACGCTGCAGGCGGTGACGACCATCAATGCGGCGGTCAACAGCTTGCCGCAGTTCCGTCAGATGAATCTCTCCAACGTGCTGCAAGGCGCGTTGGCCAACGTCGTCACCATGCTGCACTGAGCTAGAACTGGATCGGCAGGCGCAGCGTGACGGTCAGGTCCGGCGTGTCACGCGTCAGGCCCGCACCCACCGACAGGTTCAGCGCCATCTTGGGTGAGAGCCGGTACGAATAGCCGACCAGCAAGGTGCCGAGAATCGTGCGCACAGAACCCGGCACGCGCTGGCCGTTTTGCGTGGTCGGCCCGATGATGCTCTGGTCGTAGCCGATAGAGAACGACGCCTTCTCGTTCAGCGCCAGCCCCATGCCGAAGTTCAGGCCGATGATGTCGCCGGCCTTCACGTTGCCCAGGAACTGCTTCGAGCCGTCCACCAGGTTCAGACTGACGTCCTTGCGCTCGAAGTTGTGCAGGTAGCTGATGCTGCCGAAGAAAACCGCCGGGTCCGTCGGGAACAGCCACGTCAGCCCTGGCTGTACGGCGAAGAAGCCCGAGCCCGTCGGCTGTTGCAGAGGCAGGCCGGTGCCCGTGGTATTGCTCACACAGCGTGTCACGCAATCGGTGGTGACTTCAAACGGATCCTTGCCGGTGCGCGTCTTGAAGCGCAGCCAGCCGATGTAGAACGGCTTGTCGACCCCGCCTGCATTGATTTGGTAGCGCGCAGTCAGCTCCACGTCGCCGATGCCGTGTCCGTGCGAGCTGAAGGCGTTGTCCGTCGCCGTGCCGGTGAACAGCTCGCGGCTGACGGTGTCGCTCTTGCTGTAGACATAGGGCACCCGCGCCTCCAGCTCCCAGCGCCGCGCGAGGCCGTAGCGCATCGCCACCGTGCCGGTCAGCGTGGTGGTCTTCACCTGCCGTACGTCGATCAGCCCGATCAGCAGCGCGGGGATGATGGTGTAGCCCACCAGCGCCACGCGGTCCGACGACGAATACGCCATCTGAAATGACGGCTCGACAACAACCTTGCCCGGCGGTGTGAGTGCGCTGGGCTCGTCGAAAATCTGCGCGATGCGTGGCGGCCGGTCAGGAGGCTCCGGCGGTTTGCCGACAGGCGTGGTTCCGGGCTGGTCGTTCTGCGCGAGTTCCACGGCGTCGCCGGCCGCGCCGGGAGCACCGGCACCGCGCACGGTGTCGAGTCGGCCCTCACTCATGCCGAGCGCGCGCCGCATGTGCCGCAGATGCGCTTCCTGTTGCTGGATCGAGCGCTTGAGCTCCTGCAGGCGCGCCTGCGTATCGACAAGCTCGCGCTGCAGCGCTTCCAGGCTGGGTGGCTTGTCGTCCACCGGCTCGTTGGTCTGTGCAAGTGCCGACCTGCCGCACAGCAGCAGGCATGCGCACGCAACCGCGCGAAGCGGCCCCCATGGTGCGTTCTTCATGGCAATGTCCCTGTCGAGAGCGCCCTGTCCACGAAAGGGGATGGGCCCTTCACGATTTCCCCCGGGCGGCGTACTGCGGATACCACTATAGGCGAGCGGGCGGGAAACGATAGGGCGCTGGCGTCCACAAAACGGACGAGGCCGAAATGCCCGTTTGGTGGATCGCTCGGGCAAGAAAAAAGGCGCCCGAAGGCGCCTTGCGTGTTTTGCCCAACGTCAGCGCTTACTGACGTGCATTGCGCAAGTTGTCCGGCCACGGTGTGTTGTAGTTTGTGCGGAACGGATTGATGTCCAGCCCGCCGCGACGTGTGTAGCGCGCATACACGGCCAGCTTGACCGGGCGGCACTGGCGCAGGATGTCGGTAAAGATCCGCTCCACACACTGCTCGTGAAATTCATTGTGTTCGCGGAACGAGATCAGATACTTCAGCAGCGCTTCCTGGTTGATCGGCGCGCCCACGTAGCGGATCTGCACGCTGCCCCAGTCCGGCTGGCCCGTCACCAGGCAGTTGGACTTCAGCAGGTGCGACACCAGCGTTTCTTCCACCGGGCTTTCTTCCTCATCGGCATGTAGCAGCTCGGGCGTGGGCTGGTAGACATCTGTTTCGATGTCCAGGCGGTCGAGCAGCAGGCCATCGAGTTCGCCCATCTTCTGCCGCGCGAACTCTTCCTGCGTGACGATGCGCACCTGCACCGGCGCGCCGCATGCTTCCGACAGATCGTGGTGGATCAACTGCTGCAGCGCCTCGTGCGACGCCACCTTCGTCTGGTTGAACGAATTCAGATACAGCTTGAACGACTTCGATTCAACGATGTTGGGCGAATCCGCCGGCACGATCACGGTGCCCAGCGCCACCTGCGGCTTGCCGCGCAGGTTCAGCCACGACAGCTCGTACAGGTTCCAGAGGTCCACGCCGAAGAAGGGCAGCGGCGTGCCGGCGGCGAGGCCGATCTCGTCGCGCTTGCCCTGGCGCGGAATCGGAAACAGCAGGTGCGGGTCGTACTCCGTCTTGTAGGCGGACGTCTTGCCCAGCGGCGAATGTTCGGGTTGGTTGCTCATCACAAAAACAGGCTGTAGACGGGGTTCTCGCTTTCGTCCCAATAGGTATAGCCCAGCGTGGCGAGGAACGCCTTGAACTCGCGCTTCTCGTTCTTCGGTACCTGGATGCCGACGAGGATGTTGCTCGAATCCGCGCCTTGGTTACGGTAGTGGAACAGGCTGATGTTCCAGTTCGGGCTCATGCTCGAGAGGAACTTCATCAGCGCGCCTGGCCGCTCAGGAAACTCGAAGCGGTAGAGATGCTCGTTCTCTGCCAGCGGCGAACGCCCACCCACCATGTAGCGGATGTGCTGCTTGGCCAGTTCGTCGTTCGACAGGTCCAGTGTCGGGAAGCCGTGCTTGCGGAAGTTCTCGGCAATCTTGTCGCCCTCTGCGCGCGACGCAATTTGCACGCCCACGAAGATATGCGCGGCGTCCTTGCTGGCAATGCGGTAGTTGAACTCCGTCACGTTGCGCGACCAGCCGACCAGTTCGCAGAAGCGCTTGAAGCTGCCGCGCTCTTCCGGAATCGTCACGGCAAACACGGCTTCGCGGGCCTCGCCCACTTCGGCGCGCTCGGCCACGAAGCGCAGGCGGTCGAAGTTCATGTTCGCCCCGCTCGCCACGGCCACGAGCGATTCGTTCTTCAGCTTGTGCGTCTCGGCATACTGCTTGAGGCCGGCCAGCGCCAGCGCGCCCGACGGCTCCAGCAGGCTGCGCGTGTCCTGGAACACGTCCTTGAGCGCCGCGCAGATGGCATCCGTATCCACGGTGATGATCTCGTCGACGAGTTCGCGCGTGAGGCGGAAAGTCTCCTTGCCCACCAGCTTGACCGCCGTGCCGTCCGCAAACAGGCCCACCTCCTTCAGTTCGACGCGCTTGCCGGCGGCCACCGAGCGCGCCATCGCGTCGGAATCCACGCTCTGCACGCCGATGACCTTGACGTCCGGTCGCACGGCCTTCACGTAGGCCGCAATGCCCGAGATCAGCCCGCCGCCACCGATCGAGCAAAAGATCGCATGGATCGGCTGCGGATGTTGGCGCAGGATTTCCATGGCGATCGTGCCCTGGCCGGCAATCACTTCCGGATCGTCGAACGGGTGAACGAAGGTGTAGCCATGTTTTTCCTGCAGCTTGGCGGCGTGGTTGTAGGCGTCGGAATAGCTTTCACCGTGCAGCACAACGTCGACCCAATCGCCGCCGCGCGAGCGCACGCCGTCAATCTTCAACTGCGGCGTCGTCACTGGCATGCAGATTACCGCCTTGCATTCCATGCGCGCCGCGCTGAACGCCACGCCCTGCGCGTGGTTGCCCGCCGATGCCGTAATTACCCCGCGCTTGCGCTCGGCCGGCGTGAGCGAGGCCATCTTGTTGTAGGCGCCGCGCAGCTTGAACGAGAACACCGGCTGGTCATCCTCGCGCTTGAGGTAGACGCGGTTGCCGGTGCGCACTGACAGGTTGGGCGCGAACTTCAGCTCGGTTTCCACCGCGACGTCATAGACCTTCGCAGTCAGGATTTTCTTGAGGTAATCGATGGCCATGGTGCGGACCGGGTTGGACGTGAACAGAGCCCGTAAGCCTATCACGCGGCGCCTGGCCCGCCTTGCCGGACTGGCGTGCCGGTCGGTACACTGCCCCGGCCGTACCCGGGCGGGCACGGCGCATCATCGGCGAGAGGCCTCCATGAACACCCCGTCGTCTTCCTCCGGGCGTGCCGGGCGCGCGCGCCGGGGCCGCAAAGTCTGGTCCGGCACGCAGCACGTCATCGCCTACGGCATGCCGCCGCTGGGCTGGCGCGACCTCTATCACCACGCGCTGGAGGTCAACTGGCCGACCTTCTTTGCGTTGCTGGCCACGTTGTTCCTGGCGCTCAATGCCGTATTCGCGGGGCTGTATTCGCTCGGCGACGGCGCGATCGCGAACCAGTCGCCGCCGGGTTTCGTGGGGGCGTTCTTCTTCAGCGTCGAGACCCTGGCCACCGTCGGCTACGGCGACATGCACCCGCAAACGCTCTACGCCCACGTCATCGCCACGCTGGAGATCTTCATCGGCATGTCGGGCATTGCCATGGCGACGGGCCTGGTGTTTGCCCGCTTCTCTCGCCCGCGCGCCAAGATCATGTTTGCGCGCAACGTTGTTGTGCGGCCGCTCAACGGCAAATCCACGCTGATGCTGCGCGCCGCCAATGCGCGCCAGAACGTCATCGCCGAGGCCACCGCCCGGCTGCGCCTGATGCAGGACGAGGTCTCGCCCGAGGGCTACGCGATCTACAAGATCCACGACCTGAAACTTGAGCGCAGCGAGCACCCGATCTTCCTGCTGGGCTGGGTGATGATGCATGTCATCGATGAAGCCAGCCCGCTGCACGGCGCCACCGCGGAATCGCTTGCGGCGGGTGATGCCTTGCTGCTGCTGACCATCGAGGGCGCCGACGAGACCGCCGCGCAGACCGTGCAGGCACGCTATTCCTGGCGGCACGACGAGATCCGCTGGAACCATCGCTATGCCGACCTCATCCGCGACGAGAGCGGCGTCACATCGGTCGACTACGACAACTTCCACCTGATCCACCCGATCGAGACGCCCCCGCAGGCACAATGACCGGCTTGTCCGATCCCAACGCGCAACCCCCGTGGCCCTGAATCTCGTCTGGCTCGCCTTCTTTCTCGTCGCCTTCGTTACCGCATGCGTGCAGGTGGTGCAGGGCGACATGGAAGTCTTCTCCCGCATGCTGACCGGTATGTTCGATGCCGCGCGCACCGGCTTCGAAATCGCGATCGGCCTGACCGGCATGATGGCGCTGTGGCTGGGCATCATGCGCGTGGGCGAGCGCGCCGGCGTGGTCGATCTGTTCGCGCGCCTCGTGAACCCGCTGATGCGGCACCTGTTTCCTTCCGTGCCCGCCGGCCACCCCGCCAACGGCGCGATGATGATGAACGTGTCGGCCAACGTGCTCGGGCTGGATAACGCCGCCACTCCACTGGGCCTGCAGGCCATGCGCGAGCTGCAGCAGATCAATCCGCAGCCGCAACGCGCCAGCGATGCGCAGTTGATGTTCGTGGTGCTCAACACAGCGGGGGTGACGCTGGTGCCCACCTCCGTCATCGCCATCCGCCAGGCCATGGCCGTCAAGCAGGGCCTGGTCGGTTTCAATGCGGCTGACATCTTCCTGCCGACCTTGCTGTCCACGTTCATCGGCTTCTGCGCGGGCATCGCGGCGGTGGCGTGGTATCAGCGGATCAACCTGTTCAAGCCTGCCCTGCTGGCGTATTTCGGGGGCTTTGTCGCGACGATGGGGTTGCTGTTTGCGTGGCTGCGCCAGTTTCCGCCGCAGCAGATGGCGGCGTGGATCGGCCTGATCGGCGCGGGTGCCATCCTGACCATTGTCGTGGCGTTCCTGGTCTGCGGGGCCATTCGCCGCATCAACGTTTACGAAACCTTTGTCGATGGCGCCAAGGACGGCTTCCAGGTGGCGATCGGCATCGTCCCGTATCTGGTGGCGGTGCTCGTGGGCATCGCCGTGTTTCGCGCGGCGGGGTGCATGGATTTCCTGATGCAGGGGCTTTCCGTGCTGTTCACGCACCTCGGCATCGACACGCGCTTTGTGCCGGCGCTGCCCGTGGGGCTGATGAAGACGCTGTCGGGCGCCGGCGCGCGCGGCCTGATGGTCGACGTGATGACCACCTACGGCGTCGATTCCTTCCAGGGCAAGCTGGCCGCCATCATCCAGGGCTCGACCGAGACCACGTTCTACGTGCTGGCCGTGTATTTCGGCAGCGTCGGCATCAAGGACACGCGTTACGCGCTGGCCTGCGGGCTGTGGGCCGACCTGGTCGGGCTGATCGGCGCCGTGCTTGTTGCCTACCTGTTCTTCGCCTGACCGGCTAGGGCGGCCCCCAAGCGACGCCGCGGCCGCTCGCACTCTACAATCGATCGCATGGAACAGTGGATCGACACGCTTTTTGCCACGCTCGCCCTGCCAAAGGTCGGGCTGCCCGCCATCTTCGTCGTCAGTTTCATTTCGGCGACGCTCTTGCCGCTGGGCTCAGAGCCCGCCGTGTTTGCTTACATCAAGCTCAATCCGGAGATGTTCTGGCCGGCCATCATTGTCGCCACGCTCGGCAACACGCTGGGCGGCGTGGTCGACTGGTGGATGGGCTACGCGGCCAAGCTGGCGCTGGTGCGCTACCACCTGGGGCGCCGCCGCCGGCAGCACAACGTCGAGCACGCCCATCACGTGCCGCACCCCAAGCGCCACCGTGAACCTCCGCTCGACAAGAAGTACTTCCGCTGGATGCGCCGCATCGGGCCGGTGTCGCTGCTGGTGTCGTGGCTGCCGGGCATCGGCGATCCGCTGTGCACGCTGGCCGGCTGGCTGCGCCTGAAGTTCTGGCCGAGCGTCATGTACATGGCGATCGGCAAATTCCTGCGCTATCTGGCGATGACAGCAGCGCTCATGACCTTGCCCGACGGCTTCTGGCACGGCATCCTGGGCTGGATCAAGAGCGTGATGATGTGACGTTTGCGTGGCGTTCGGCGCACTCGATCAGGCCTGCGCTTTTCGCAAGCCATTGAAAACGCGATGGTTTTGCCGCCCATATCACCGGCAGGGATACCGTTGCTGCGACGCATCAACGGCGCGCGTTGCAGTACAATCGCCCTTTAAAGACCGCGCGGCTTGAGCCCTCCTTGCCGCGCCCTCCCTCCCGAGCGGCACGCCATGAATGCCCCACTTCTGATCGACGCCAAACTCACGGCGCAGGACGCTGCGCCCCGGCTGCGCGAGATTCCCTACAACTACACCTCGTTCTCGGATCGGGAAATCGTCATCCGTCTGCTGGGCGAGTCTGCGTGGCAGATTCTGGACGAACTGCGGGCCGAGCGTCGCACCGGCCGATCGGCACGCATGCTGTACGAAGTGCTGGGCGATGTGTGGGTAGTTCGCCGCAACCCATATCTGCAGGACGACCTGCTCGACAACCCGAAGCGCCGGCAGATGCTGATCGACGCACTCAATCACCGCCTGGCGGAGATCGAGAAGCGCCGCGTGGCCGACCACGATTCGCACCACGACCCCGTGGGTGACGAGCGCGCCAGCAAGGTCGAGCAACTGGTCGTGCATGCCCGTCGCGCCGTCAAGGCGTTCCAGGAAGAATTCGCTCAGGTGTACGACCTGCGCCGCCGCGCCCAGAAAGTGCTCGGCCGCGTCACCGCCAAGGACAACATCAAGTTCGACGGCCTGTCGCGCGTGTCGCACGTGACCGACGCCACCGACTGGCGGGTCGAATATCCGTTCGTGGTGCTCACGCCCGATACGGAAGAAGAGATCGCCGGTATCGTCAAGGGCTGCTTCGAGCTGGGTCTGACCATCATCCCACGCGGAGGCGGCACCGGCTACACCGGCGGCGCCGTGCCGCTCACGCCATTCTCGGCCGTCATCAATACGGAAAAGCTCGAGCGCCTGGATGCGGTCGAGATGACCGACCTGCCGGGCGTTGACCACCCCGTGGCGACCATCTATTCGGGCGCCGGCGTGGTGACGCGACGCGTGGCCGATGCGGCGGAAAAGGCCGGCCTCGTCTTCGCCGTGGACCCGACCTCGATCGACGCGTCGTGCATCGGCGGCAACGTCGCCATGAACGCGGGCGGCAAGAAGGCGGTGCTGTGGGGCACAGCGCTGGACAATCTCGCCTGGTGGCGCATGGTTGACCCGGACGGCAACTGGCTCGAAGTCACGCGCCTCAATCACAACCTGGGCAAGATCCACGATGCGCCGGTTGTCACCTTCGAGCTGAAGTGGTTCGACGGCAACGCGCCGGTCGGCGCCAAGCTGCTGCGCACCGAGACGCTGACCATCGAAGGCCGCAAGTTCCGCAAGGAAGGCCTCGGCAAGGACGTCACCGACAAGTTCCTGGCGGGCCTGCCCGGCGTGCAGAAGGAAGGCTGCGACGGCATCATCACCAGCGCGCGCTGGATTCTGCACCGCATGCCCAAGTCGATCCGCACCGTGTGCCTGGAGTTCTTCGGCCAGGCACGCGACGCGATCCCGAGCATCGTCGAGATCAAGGATTACCTCGACGCCGAGACCAAGAAACCCGGCGGCGCGATCCTCGCGGGCCTGGAACACCTGGACGAGCGCTACCTGCGCGCGGTCGGCTACGCCACCAAGAGCAAGCGCAACGCGTTCCCGAAGATGGTGCTGATCGGCGACATCGTCGGGGATGACGATGACGCCGTGGCGCGCGCCACGTCGGAGGTGATTCGCCTGGCCAACGGCAAGAGCGGCGAAGGTTTCGTGGCCGTAAGCCCCGAGGCACGCAAGAAGTTCTGGCTCGACCGCTCGCGCACGGCAGCGATTGCCAAGCACACCAACGCCTTCAAGATCAATGAAGACGTGGTGATTCCGCTCAATCGCATGGGCGAGTACACCGACGGCATCGAGCGCATCAACATCGAGCTCTCGATCAAGAGCAAGCTCAAGCTGACCGACGCGCTGCTCGATTTCTTTGCCGGCAGCAACCTGCCGCTGGGCCGCACCGACGACGCTAACGAGATCCCCAGCGCCGAACTGCTGGAAGACCGCGTGCAACAGGCGCAGCAACTGCTGCGTGCCACGCGTGCACGTTGGCAATACCTGCTGGATCATCTGGACACGCCCGTTACCACGGCGCGCGCGAGCCTCATCGGCGTTGGCCTGGGCTACCTCGCGCAGACCATCGATGACCGTCTGGTGAATCAGCCTGACGCCAACCTGTTCCACCTGCTGCAGGATCGGACGATCCGCGTGTCGTGGAAGGCGGAGATCCGTGCCGAGCTGCGCAAAATCTTCAACGGCGGCGAGTTCAAGCCGATCCTCGACGAGGCGCAGGCGATCCACAAGAAAGTGCTGCGCGGCCGCGTGTTCGTCGCGCTGCACATGCACGCCGGCGACGGCAACGTGCACACCAACATCCCCGTCAACTCGGATGATTACGACATGCTGCAGGACGCCCACAAAGCGGTGGCCCGCATCATGACGCTGGCGCGTTCACTGGACGGCGTGATTTCAGGCGAGCACGGCATCGGCATCACCAAGCTGGAATTCCTCACCGACGAAGAGATCGCCGACTTTGCTGCCTACAAGCGCCGCGTCGACCCGAACGGCCGCTTCAACAAGGGCAAGCTGCTGCGCGACATCAATGACCCGCAAGGCCTGGCCGCCGACCTGCGCAACGCCTATACGCCGTCGTTCGGCCTGATGGGGCACGAGTCGATCATCATGCAGCAGAGCGACATCGGCGCCATCTCGGAGTCGATCAAGGACTGCCTGCGCTGCGGCAAGTGCAAGCCGGTGTGTGCCACGCACGTGCCGCGCGCCAACCTGCTGTACAGCCCGCGCAACAAGATCCTCGCCACGTCGCTGCTCATCGAGGCCTTCCTGTACGAAGAACAGACGCGCCGCGGCGTGTCGGTCAAACACTGGGAAGAGTTTGCCGACGTGGGCGACCACTGCACGGTCTGCCACAAGTGCGTGACGCCGTGCCCGGTCAAGATCGACTTCGGCGATGTATCGATGAACATGCGCAACCTGCTGCGCAAGATGGGGCAGAAGAAGTTCAACCCCGGCACCGCAGCGGCGATGTTCTACCTGAACGCGACTAACCCGGAGACCATCAACTTCACGCGCAAGGTGATGTTCGACTGGGGCTACAAGGCGCAGCGTCTGGGCAACGACATCCTGAAGAAATTCGCCAAGAAGCAGACCGCACGTCCGCCCGCTACGGTGGGCAAGCCGCCGGTGCGCGAGCAGGTGATCCACTTCATCAACAAGAAGATGCCGGGCAACCTGCCCAAGAAGACCGCGCGCGCGTTGCTGGACATCGAAGACAACGAGATTGTCCCGATCATCCGCAACCCGAAGGCCACCACGCCAGATAGCGAGGCGGTGTTCTACTTCCCGGGTTGCGGCTCGGAGCGCTTGTTCTCGCAGGTGGGCCTGGCCACGCAGGCAATGCTGTGGCACGCCGGCGTGCAAACGGTGCTGCCGCCGGGCTACCTGTGCTGCGGTTATCCGCAGCGCGGCACCGGCCAGTTCGACAAGGCCGAGAAGATCGTCACTGACAACCGCGTGCTGTTCCACCGCGTGGCCAACACGCTCAACTACCTCGACATCAAGACGGTGGTGGTGAGCTGCGGCACTTGCTACGACCAGCTGGCCGGGTATGAATTCGACAAGATCTTCCCGGGTTGCCGGATCATCGACATTCACGAATACCTGCTGGAGAAGGGCGTGAAGATCGACGGTGTGCAAGGCACGCGGTACATGTACCACGACCCTTGCCACACCCCGATCAAGACCATGGACCCCACCAAGCTGGTCAACCAGCTGATGGGCGGCAACATCGGCGCGGATGGCCAGACCCACGCGATCGAGAAGAACGATCGCTGCTGCGGCGAGTCGGGCACGCTGGCGATTTCGCGCCCCGACATTTCCACGCAGGTCCGCTTCCGCAAGGAAGAGGAGATGCAGAAGGGGGCCGACAAGCTGCGTAGCCTTGGCCAGACGAGCGGCCAGGGCGGTGAGGCGTTCAACGGCGACGTGAAGATCCTCACGAGCTGCCCGGCGTGTCTGCAGGGCCTGTCGCGGTACACCGAAGATGTTTCGGTGCAGGCCGACTACATCGTGGTCGAGATGGCGCGTCACGTGCTCGGCGAGACCTGGCTGCAGGACTACGTTGCACAGGCCAATGCCGGCGGCATCGAGCGGGTTCTGGTGTGACGATGACCGAACGGGCGCCCGGCTGCGCGCTATGCGAGGCGGACGGCGGCGAGCCCGTCTGGCGTAACGCCAAAGCGCGCGTGGTGCTGGTCGAGCACGCGCGCTTTCCGGGTTTCTGCCGTGTCATCTGGAACGACCACGTGGCCGAACAGACCGATTTGTCCGATAACGATCGCCATTGGCTGATGGAACTCGTCTCCCGCGTTGAGCGTGTGCTGCGCGCCGAACTGGCCCCGGACAAGATCAACCTGGCCAGCTTCGGCAATTTCGTGCCGCATCTGCACTGGCACGTCATCCCGCGCTATCGGTGGGACACGCATTTTCCAGAAGCCGTGTGGGGGCCCGAGCAGCGCGCGCCCGATAACGAGCGCATGGCCGAGATCACGGCCAAGCTGCCGGCGCTGTCGTACGCACTCCAAGCGGCGCTAGCCGACGCGTGAGCCCGGTCGGCGGTAGCGCCGGAGAACCCTGATAATGCATCGCCGCGTCCTGTGCGGAACCCCCGTGGCGCGCACGACGTCTGATTCTCTTTCTGTTGCGCCAACGCCCTCGCCATGACGACACCGCGCACCGCCGCCACGCCCGATTCCCACAAGGATTCCATCTCCGAGTTGACCGTTCACCATGGACGGCTCAATCTCTCGGAGACCTGGCAGCTGATCCGCCCGTACTGGTTTTCGGAAGACCGCCACAAGGCCTGGGGGCTGCTTGCATTGGTGGTCGCCCTGAACCTGTTTCTGGTCTACATGAACGTGCTGTTCACGGACTGGAACCGGCTTTTCTACAATGCGCTCGAGCAGAAGAACTACGGCGAATTCTGGACGCAACTGGGCCGCTTTTCATGGATTGCCGCGTTGCTGATCTTTGGCTCCATCATGCGGTTGTACTACTCGATGATGCTGCAGATGCGTTGGCGGACGTGGATCACCGGTAGCTTCCTCGACGACTGGCTCAGCAAGCAGGCGTTCTACCGCCTGGAACAAACGCACAGCGCTGACAACCCCGACCAACGGATCGCCGACGACCTGCGCAACTTCACCGATGCGACGCTCACCTTGGCGCTGGGTTTCCTGAATTCAGCTGTCACGCTGGTGTCGTTCTTCGGCATCCTCTGGGCGGTGTCGGGGCCGCTGGCGTTCAGCCTGGGCGGCCACGACTTCGTGATTCCCGGCTACATGGTGTGGTTTGCGCTGCTGTACTCGATCGTGGGCTCGGTCATCATCCACTTCGTGGGGCGGCCGCTGATCGGGCTGTCGTTCCAGCAGGAACGTTACGAGGCGTACTTCCGTTTCCTGCTCGTGCGCGTGCGCGAGAACAGCGAGAGCATTGCCCTGTACCGCGGCGAGCCGACCGAAAAAGCCATCCTGCGCGGCCGTTTCGAACGCATCCGCACCAACTGGAACCAGTTGATGGACTACACGCGGCGCCTGACTTTCGCCAGCTCCGGCTATGCGCAGTTCGCCATCATCTTTCCCTTTCTGGTATCGGCGCCGCGCTACTTTGGCGGCACGCTCACGCTGGGCGGAATGATGCAGGTCGCCACGGCGTTCGGCCAGGTACAGGATGCGATGTCGTGGTTTGTCACGAACTACCGCACGCTCGTCACCTGGAAAGCCTCCACCAACCGTCTGATCGAATTCCAGCGCGCCATCCGCGCCGCCGAGCGAGAAGAGGAGCACCGCGCCGGCGTGCGCGATGTCGAGGTCGAAACCGCCGCCGTACCCGCCATCGAAGCCCGCGGCCTCGCGCTGAACCTGCCGAACCGCAAGCCCGAAGACTTGCTGGTCGAACCCTTCGACATGACGCTCGCACGCGGTGAGCGCGTACTCGTCAGCGGCCCGTCGGGCTGCGGCAAAAGCACGCTGGTGCGCGCCGTGGCCGGCATCTGGCCGTATGGCAGTGGCCGCATCGAGGTGCCGGACGATGCCCGCGTACTGTTCCTGCCGCAGCGCAGCTACCTGCCGTCGGGCACGCTGGCCGATGCGCTGTCGTATCCGGATTTGGCCACCCAGTACACCGCTGAGCGTCTGACCCAGGTGCTGAACGCATGCCGGTTGCCGGCACTGGTTGATCTGCTGGACGAGGTCAGCAACTGGAGCCTGCGCCTGTCCCCGGGCGAGCAGCAGCGCCTCGCTTTTGCACGTGCGTTGCTGCAGCGCCCGGATTACCTCTTCCTCGACGAGGCCACCAGCGCGCTCGACGAAGACACCGAGGCCTTCATGTACAGCCTGATGCTCGAATCGATGCCTGATGTGACGATTGTCAGCGTGGCGCACCGCAGCACCGTGGCACGATTCCACCATCGCCGCCTGCGCTACATCCCCGAGGGCGATCCGTTGACTGCGGTAAGCTATCGGGTGGTGGAAGAGCCTGCGCACATGGCGCTGGCGGCTTCCTGAAACACCGTTTTTGACTCGACGAGACGTTTTCATGGCTGGACTTTCCGCCGACACCCCGCACCCCACCGGCATCACCGTGCACACGCAATCGCGTGTGCTACAGATCGCCTTTGCTGATGGCAAGCAGTTCAGCCTGCCGTTCGAATACCTGCGCGTGCTGTCGCCGTCGGCCGAAGTGCAGGGGCATGGGCCCGGCCAGGAAGTGCTGCAGACCGGCAAGCGCGAGGTGGGCATCGTCGGCGTCGAGCCGGTGGGCAATTACGCGATCCGGCCGCTGTTCTCCGACGGCCACGATTCCGGCATCTTCGATTGGGCCTACCTGTACCGCCTCGGCATTGAGCACGGCGCGCTGTGGCAGGCCTATCTCGATCGCCTGGCTGCTGCCGGCGTCGACCGCGACGCTCCGATGGCAGAGAACGCCGGCCACGCCTGCGGCCACAGTCACTGATTCCCGATTCATTTCGCGGCGCCCCTGTGCGCTGCATCCGCATCCCTTTCTGTCATGAGCCAAACCCACTTCGGATTCCAGCAGGTCGATGAGCAGGAAAAGGCCGGCAAGGTTGCCGGCGTGTTTCATTCCGTCGCGAGCAAGTACGACGTGATGAACGACCTGATGTCCGGCGGCCTGCACCGCGTGTGGAAAATGTTCACCATTGCCCAGGCAGCAGTGCGGCCGGGCTACAAGGTGCTCGATATCGCTGGCGGCACGGGTGATCTGGCGAAGGCCTTCGCGCGCCAGGCAGGTCCGACCGGCGAGGTCTGGCTGACCGACATCAACGAGTCGATGCTGCGCGTCGGCCGTGACCGGCTGCTCGATGCTGGCGTGCTCACCCCCACCGCCCTGTGCGACGCCGAGCACATTCCCTTTCCGAATGCTTACTTCGATGTGGTGACAGTGGCATTCGGCTTGCGCAACATGACGCACAAGGATCGCGCGCTCGCGGAAATGCGTCGTGTGGTGAAGCCAGGGGGCAAGGTCATGGTGCTGGAGTTCTCCAAGGTGTGGCAGCCACTGGAGAAGGCCTACGACGTGTACTCGTTCAAGGTGCTACCTTGGTTGGGCAGCAAAGTGGCGGGCGACCCCGAGAGCTATCGTTACCTGGCCGAGTCCATCCGCATGCACCCGGATCAGGAAACGCTCAAGCAGATGATGGAACAGGCCGGATTGGACTCGGTCGAATACTTCAATCTGACAGCAGGTGTCGTGGCTCTGCACGTCGGCCGTCGCCTCTAGGTGTTTTCGTGGTTCCACCAGATGGGCGATGCAGCGCGCTGCGGCGATATGCCACGATCCTTCACATTGAATTTCGGCGTTGACGTCTTCATCTAATGGCGTCACTGCGACTGGAGAGAAGACAGCGATGAGTTTGCACTGGGGTGGAAAATTGATGGCGGGCGCGCTGGTCGCGACGCTCGCACTGGGCACGGCAATCGATGCCAACGCCAAGCGCATGGGTGGCAGCCGCAGCATCGGCAAGCAGTCGTCCACCGTGACGCAACGCCAACAGACGCCGCCGGCCACAACGCCGTCGCCGACACAGCAGGCCGCACCGGCCGCGCAACCTTCACCGGCCGCACCGGCTCCGGGCGCACCGGCCGCAAAGCCCGGACGTAACTGGGGCGGCATGCTGGGCGGCCTGGCTGCCGGTCTGGGTATCGGTTATCTGCTGTCGAAGTTCGGTCTGGGCGCGGGCCTCGCCTCGTTGCTGTCGAACCTAATCCTGATCGCACTCGTCGCCTTTGTGGTGATGTGGATCATCCGCAAGGTCCGCGGCAGCCGTCCGCAAGGCCCTGCCTATGCCACGGGTGGCCCGTCGCTGGGCGGCGACCGTGAACCGTACGTGCCGCAACCTGCCGCACCGGCCCCGCAGGCTTCTGCTCCGGCGGCCGCATCGCTCAACACCGGCAACACGTCGGGCCTCGGCGCCGGCGCGGCAACCGCCGCACAGTCGTGGAACCTGGGTGGTTCGGCTGCGAGCGCGCAGGCCGTCAACGCTCAGCCTGCTGCAGCCGCACCGCAGCAGCCGTGGGGCGTGCCGGCAGATTTCGACACGCAAGCCTTCCTGCGCAACGCCAAGGTGTACTTCATCCGCCTCCAGGCCGCTTGGGACGCGGGCAATCTCAACGACATCCGGGAGTTCACCACGCCCGAGATGTTTGCCGAGATCAAGATGGACCTGGCCGACCGCGGCACTTCGCCCAACAAGACCGACGTGGTCTCGGTCGAAGCCGAAATGCTGGGCATCGAAACGCAGGCCGCCGAGTACCTCGCGAGCGTGCGCTTCTCCGGCATGATTCGCGAAGAAGCCAACGCCCCTGCACAGCCCTTTGCCGAGGTCTGGAACCTGACCAAGCCGACGCAGGGCGCAGGCGGCTGGGTGTTGGCGGGTATTCAGCAGTTGCAGTGATGCCGTAACAACTTGAAGCGGCGCAAACGGCCGTTTCAACATTCCCCGTAAAATAGGGCCCGACCGTCTGGTTCGGGCCCTTTTTGTTGCCCGCCGCTAGCCCGCTTTTTGCTGCTTTCTTGCTGTTTTTGCGCACCGTCACCGCATGTCCTCGACAGCCACTTCGTCTCCGTCTTCGTTTCCGCTCGTGCTGATGCAGCCGCTGCTGCTCGCGCTCAACCATCTGCTGCGCCAGGAGCCCTGGGCGCAGGAGACGTTGCGGCCCTTCGCAGGCCGCGTGGCGCGCTTTGACCTGGCGCCCATGTCGATGACGTTGCAGGTGGACGCCGCCGGCCTGGTGACCGCTCCCGCGCCTGATGTTGAACCGGCTGTGACCGTTGTCGTGCCGCTCGCGGCCGCTGCCGGCGATTACGCCACGGGCGGGCAGGCCGCCGTGCTCAAGCACGTGCGCATCGAGGGCGAGGCCGAATTTGCCAACGTACTGTCGACACTGCTGCGCAACCTGCGCTGGGATGCGGCCGAAGACCTCTCGCGTGTGTTTGGCGACGTGATCGCGCAGCGCATGGTGAGCGGCGCCCAGGCCGCCCGCACCGAAGCCACGCGCGTCAGCCGTTCGCTGGCGGAATCGGTGGCGTCGTACCTGACCGATGAGCAACCGACGCTGGTGCGCCATGCGCGCCTTGCGCAGTTCGCCGCCGATGTGGCCGCACTGCGTGACGCCGAAGCGCGTCTGGTCAAACGGCTGGAGCGGCTCGAAAAGCTCCCGCGACCGGCCACCCGGACCGCACGTCAGGGTGAATCGGCATGACGCGCTTCTTCCGGCTGGGCAAGATCGTTTTCGTCATCCTCTATTACGGGCTGGATCAGCTCGCGTTGTCGGGCTTCAAGAGCCGCCGCATTCGCGCGCTGGTCTGGCTGCTCACGCTGGGCCGCAAGCCGAAACTCCCGCGTGGCGAGCGCCTGCGCCTGGCGTTGGAGCAGCTTGGGCCCATCTTCGTGAAGTTCGGGCAGGTGCTGTCGACGCGGCGCGATCTGCTGCCGCCAGATGTGGCCGACGAACTGGCCAAGCTGCAGGATCGTGTGCCGCCGTTCGACCCGAAGGTGGCCGCCGCCATCGTGGAGAAATCGCTCGGCAAGCCGCTCTCGGCGCTGTTCCATCGTTTCGATCATCACCCCGTGGCGAGCGCGTCGATTGCACAGGTGCATTTCGCCACGTTGCGCGGCGGCCCCTATGATGGTCGCGAGGTGGCGGTCAAGGTCTTGCGCCCGGGCATGCTGCCTGTGATCGACAGCGACCTCGCGCTCATGCGGGATCTCGCTACCTGGATCGAAAAGCTGTGGGCCGACGCCAAGCGCCTGAAGCCGCGCGAGGTGGTCGCCGAGTTCGACAAGTACCTGCACGACGAGCTGGACCTGATGCGCGAGGCGGCCAACGCCAGCCAGCTGCGCCGCAATTTTGCCAAGTCCGATCTGTTGCTGGTGCCCGAGGTGTTCTGGGATTGGTGCACGTCTGAAGTGTTCGTGATGGAGCGCATGCACGGCATGCGGATCTCGCACACCGAAGAGCTGCGTGCCGCCGGTGTCGACATGCACAAGCTCGCCCGCGACGGCGTGGAGATCTTCTTCACGCAGGTCTTTCGCGACGGCTTTTTCCACGCCGACATGCACCCGGGCAACATCCTCGTGAGCGTGGCACCCGAGACGCTGGGCCGCTATATCGCGCTGGATTTCGGCATCGTCGGGGCGCTGTCGGAGTTCGACAAAAACTACCTCGCGCAGAACTTCCTGGCGTTTTTCCAGCGCGACTACCACCGCGTGGCGGTGCTGCATATCGAGTCCGGCTGGGCGCCGGAAGAGACGCGCGTGGAAGAGCTGGAAGGCGCCATCCGCGCATGCTGCGAACCGTATTTCGATCGGCCGCTGGGCGAGATCTCGCTCGGCCTGGTGCTGATGCGACTGTTCCAGACCTCGCGCCGCTTCAACGTGGAAGTGCAGCCGCAGCTCGTGCTGCTGCAGAAGACGCTGCTCAACGTGGAAGGCCTTGGGCGCCAGCTCGATCCCGATCTGGACCTGTGGAAGACGGCCAAGCCCTTCCTCGAGCGCTGGATGCACGAGCAGATCGGCTGGCGCGGTTTTGTCGAGCGCCTGAAGGTCGAGGCGCCGCAATGGGCCAACAAGCTGCCGGACTTCCCGCGTCTGGTGCACCAGATTCTGGATCGCCACTCCCGCGAGGACGGCAATGCGCAAACTGCGGCGCTCACCGCGCTGCTTGCCGAGCAAAAGCGCACGAACCGGCTGTTGTCTGCCGCTCTGCTGTTCGTTGGTGGCTTCGCAGTCGGCATTGTCGCGACGCATGTGCTGGCCTGGATGGCCCGTTACTGATCCGCCTTCACTTTCCCAGCGCCATGGCCCAACCGCCCGTCTTCCAATCCCGTGACGCCGCCGATCCCGCCTTCTGGGACGAGCGCTTCACCCGCGAGCACACCCCATGGGACGCGGCCGGTGTGCCCGCCGCCTTCCGGCAATTCTGTGAAGCGCAGCCTGCGCCGCTTTCCACGTTGATCCCCGGTTGCGGCAACGCCTACGAGGCCGGTTGGCTGGCCGAGCGCGGTTGGCCGGTTACGGCGATCGACTTTGCACCGAGTGCCGTGGCATCGGCCAGGGCCGTGCTGGGCCCGCACGCCGACGTGGTGCAATTGGCCGATTTCTTCCGCTTTTCGCCGCCTCGCCCGGTGCACTGGATCTACGAACGCGCATTTCTGTGTGCGATGCCGCGTCGGCTGTGGCCCGACTACGCCGCGCAGGTGGCGAAATTGCTACCGCCTCGCGGGTTGCTTGCGGGCTTCTTTGCCGTGGTGGAAGGCCGTGAGGCGATGCCCAAGGGGCCGCCGTTCGAGACCACGCAGCCTGAGCTGGATGCGCTGCTGTCGCCTGCGTTCGAACGCATCAGCGATATGCCGATCGCCGAGACCGACTCGATTCCGGTGTTTGCCGGGCGCGAGCGTTGGCAAGTCTGGCGGCGCCGCGCTGATTGATCTGTCTACCCGGTCAGTGTTGGTGCGAAGCAACATGAGCCGTGGTCAACAAAAAGCCTACTGGCGCCCGTTGCGGGCCGTCGCCCAAGAATCTGGCAAACCGGGCGGCATTCGTGGTCGCACCGATGCCCCGGCGCGCAGTCCCATCGCTATAATCCGGCCACTTTGCCCGGCACCCCTGGGCCCAAAACCGGGCCACCATGGGTTTTCCTGCTTCTTTCCGCGCTGCCATGCTGATCTGGTTTGTCATTGTTTACTGGGTGATTTCGGTCGGGATCGGCCTGTGGGCTGCACTGCGCGTGCGCAGTACCGCCGACTTCGCCGTGGCTGGCCGCAGTCTGCCGTTCTACGTCGTGACCGCCACGGTGTTCGCCACCTGGTTCGGCTCCGAGGCGGTGCTCGGGATTCCCGCGGAATTTCTCAAGGATGGCCTGCACGGTGTGGTGGCCGATCCGTTCGGTTCGTCGCTGTGCCTGGTGTTGGTGGGTCTGTTCTTTGCCAAGCCGCTGTACCGGATGAACCTGCTCACCATTGGTGACTTCTATCGCAACCGCTTTGGCCGCGTGGCCGAAACGCTGACCACCCTGTGCATCGTCGTATCGTACCTGGGCTGGGTGGCAGCGCAGATCAAGGCGCTGGGGCTGGTGTTCTACACCGTGTCTGACGGCGCGGTTTCGCAAGACCTCGGGATGATGATCGGCGCGGGCAGCGTGCTGGTCTACACGCTGTTTGGCGGCATGTGGTCGGTGGCGGTGACGGATTTCATCCAGATGATCATCATCGTGATCGGCATGCTGTACATTGGCTGGGAAGTGTCGGGCCAGGCCGGTGGTGTGGGCGCGGTGGTGGCGCACGCCGCGGCTTCGGGCAAGTTCTCGTTCTGGCCGGCGTTCAACCCGATCGAGGTCATCGGCTTTGTGACGGCGTGGATCACCATGATGCTCGGCTCGATCCCACAGCAGGACGTGTTTCAGCGGGTAACGTCATCGCGCACCGAGCGCATCGCCGGTACGGCGTCGGTGCTGGGCGGCGTGTTGTACTTCATGTTTGCGTTCGTGCCGATGTTCCTAGCGTATTCGGCCACGCTCATCGACCCGGAGATGGTCGCGAAATACATCGATACCGATTCGCAGATGATCTTGCCGAACCTGGTGCTGCAGCATGCGCCGATCTTCGCGCAGGTGATGTTCTTCGGTGCGCTGCTCTCAGCCATCAAGAGCTGCGCGAGCGCGACGCTGCTGGCGCCCTCCGTGACGTTCGCCGAAAATGTGCTGCGTCCGCTGCTGCCCAACATGGACGACAAGCGTTTCCTGCGCGTGATGCAGGCAGTGGTGCTGACGTTCACGGTCTTGGTGACGCTCTTTGCGCTGAACTCGCATCTGTCGATCTTCCACATGGTCGAAAGCGCCTACAAGGTGACGCTGGTGGCCGCGTTCGTGCCCTTGGCCTTTGGCCTGTTCTGGAGGCGCGCGACCAAGCAGGGCGGTCTGTTGGCCATCATCCTGGGCCTCGCGGCGTGGATCTGGTGCGAAGCGTTCCAGCCGAATGCGATGCTCCCGCCACAATTGGTTGGCCTCCTTGCCAGCTTTGGCGCGATGGTCCTGGGCTCTCTCGGACCACAGTGGATCGCGAACCGCGCGCCGACCACCAAGGCGGTCACGCAAGCCTGAGCGTCTCGTTGCGGGCGTGCGCGGTGTGCCACTTTGTCGCGCATCGCCATCGGCCGCTCCGAATCTGCGGTCGGGAATTCCCTCGAAAGGGTTTATAATTCAAGGCTTTGCGCGCCAGCACTTGTACGGCGCGCAGTTGCCCCAATCTTCCGTGAGCCCGTCGTGCGCGTTTCTCGCACCGCGTTCGCGGCCCGCGCGGGCAATCCATCGCTTTCTTGTCATTTGTTTGTTCCAGGGTGAGGACACCATGCCGATCTATGCTTATCGATGCGACGCCTGCGGCCACGCCAAAGATGTGCTGCAGAAGATGAGCGACGCGCCGCTGACGGATTGCCCCGCATGCGGCGCGCCGGCGTTCAAGAAGCAGCTCACCGCTGCCGGCTTCCAGCTCAAGGGTTCGGGCTGGTACGTGACGGACTTCCGTGGCGGCTCGGGCGGCGCATCGGCTGCGGCTCCGGCAACCGGTTCGGCGGCCAAGACGGAGCCCGCTGCGCCTGCGGCGGCTGCCGCGTCGTCGGACAGCGCGTCGTCCAGTGCCAGCACGCCGGCCGCGTCCGGTGGTTGCGGCACGTCGTGCGCTTGCCACTGATCGCATCGCTCACCTTTCGGTCCATCGCCCCATGAAACAGAAAACCAGCGCACTCAAGACATGGTTCCTAACCGGTCTTCTGGTGCTTGTCCCGCTTGCGATCACGCTGTGGGTGCTGTCGCTCATCATCGGCACGATGGACCAGAGCCTGGCGCTCCTGCCGTCGGCCTGGCAGCCGGATCAGCTGTTTGGCCGGCGCATTCCCGGCGTGGGGGCCATTCTCACGCTGGCGTTCATCCTGATTGTGGGCGTGCTCGCGCACAACTTCATCGGCCAGAAACTGGTGCTGTGGTGGGAAGCGCTCGTGGGCCGCATTCCCGTGGTCGGCCCCATCTATTCGAGCGTGAAGCAGGTGTCGGACACGCTGCTGTCGTCCAACGGCAATGCGTTCCGCAAGGCGCTGCTGGTGCAGTACCCGCGCGAGGGCTCGTGGACGATCGCCTTCCTGACCGGCCGCCCGGGCGGTGATGTTGAAAACCACCTGCAAGGCGAGTACGTCAGCGTGTATGTGCCGACCACGCCCAACCCGACGTCGGGTTTCTTCCTGATGATGCCCAAGGCCGACACCATCGAGCTGGACATGACGGTGGACGCTGCGCTCAAGTACATCGTGTCGATGGGGGTGGTGGCGCCCGAAGCGCTGCCGCGCCGCATGGACCCGCCCGATGCCTCGCCACAGACGGAGGACCGGTCGCCGGCTCAAGTGCCGCGCGACCCTTCGAATCCGACCGCGCTGCCTGCAGAGGGCGGCGCCATCGCGGCACCCTGAGCCGGCGACACGAACGAAGTCGAATCGACGCCGGCCCCCCGATCAACTTTCATGCGCGACGCTTCATTGGCGGCGCGCTTCGCGGAAAACCACAACATGCAAATGCGTACTCAATACTGCGGTCAGGTCACCGAACAACTGCTCGGCCAGAGCGTCACGCTGTCGGGCTGGGCCCATCGTCGTCGCGACCACGGTGGCGTGATCTTCATCGACCTGCGCGACCGTGAAGGCCTGGTGCAGGTCGTCTGCGACCCGGACCGCCCGGAGATGTTCAAGGTGGCCGAAGGTGTGCGCAACGAGTTCTGCCTGCAGGTGAAGGGCGTCGTGCGCGCCCGCCCGGAAGGCACCACCAACGCCAACCTGACCAGCGGCAAAGTTGAAGTGCTGTGCCACGAGTTGACGGTGCTCAACGCCTCCGTCACGCCGCCGTTCCAGCTGGACGACGACAACCTGTCGGAGACCACGCGCCTGACGCACCGCGTGCTGGACCTGCGCCGTCCGCAGATGCAATACAACCTGCGCCTGCGCTACAAGGTCGCGATGGAAGTGCGCAAGTACCTCGACGACAAGGGCTTCATCGACATCGAAACGCCGATGCTGACCAAGAGCACGCCCGAAGGTGCGCGCGACTATCTGGTGCCGTCGCGCGTGAACGCCGGCCAGTTCTTCGCGCTGCCGCAGTCGCCGCAGCTCTTCAAGCAGATGCTGATGGTGTCGGGCTTTGATCGCTACTACCAGATCACCAAGTGCTTCCGCGACGAAGACCTGCGCGCCGACCGCCAGCCCGAATTCACCCAGATCGACTGCGAAACGTCGTTCCTGAGCGAGCAGGAGATTCGCGACCTGTTTGAAGAGATGATCCGCACGGTGTTCAAGAACACCATGTCGGTGGACCTGGATGCCAAGTTCCCGGTGATGGAGTTCCGCGAGGCGATGGCCCGCTTCGGTTCGGACAAGCCGGACCTGCGCGTCAAGCTCGAGTTCACCGAGCTCACCGACGCCATGAAGGACGTCGACTTCAAGGTGTTCTCCGGCCCGGCCAACGCCGAAGGCGGCCGCGTCGTGGCACTGCGCGTGCCGGGCGGTGCTTCCCTGTCGCGTGGCGATATCGACGCCTACACCAAGTTCGTCGAAATCTATGGCGCCAAGGGCTTGGCCTGGATCAAGGTCAACGAAGTGGCCAAGGGCCGTGACGGCCTGCAATCGCCGATCGTGAAGAACCTGCACGACGCGGCCATCGCCGAGATCCTCAAGCGCAGCGGCGCACAGGATGGCGACATCCTGTTCTTCGGCGCCGACCGCGCCAAGGTGGTCAACGACGCGATGGGTGCGCTGCGCCTGAAGGTCGGCCATTCGGACTTCGCCAAGAGCACCGGCCTGTTCGAAGACGCCTGGAAGCCGCTGTGGGTGATCGACTTCCCGATGTTCGAGTACGACGAGGAAGACGCGCGCTGGGTGGCCATGCACCACCCGTTCACGAGCCCGAAGGACGAGCACCTGGAATACCTGGAAACCGATCCGGGCAAGTGCATCGCCAAGGCTTACGACATGGTGCTCAACGGCTGGGAAATCGGTGGCGGCTCGGTGCGGATCTACCGCGAAGAAGTGCAGAGCAAGGTGTTCCGCGCGTTGAAAATCAACGATGAGGAAGCGCGTGCAAAGTTCGGCTTCCTGCTCGATGCACTGCAGTACGGCGCGCCCCCGCACGGCGGTATCGCGTTCGGTCTGGATCGCGTCGTCACGATGATGGCCGGCGCCGATTCGATCCGTGACGTGATCGCCTTCCCGAAGACACAGCGTGCGCAGGACTTGCTCACGCAGGCGCCGAGCCCGGTCGACGAAAAGCAACTGCGCGAACTGCATATTCGCCTGCGCGCCGCCGAGGCCAAGGTGGCTGCCCCGACGGCTGCAACGACCGCCTAAGCACCCGCGCCAACGCTCCACAACAAACCGCGCCGCCTGACAAGGGCGGCGCGGTTTGTTTTTGGGCGCCTGGGGGCAACTTGCAGCGCTCGGGAACATTGCGTGCTAAACCGAATCTTTCGTTTCTGTCACGTTGGGTGACAACGAAGGAGGGCTGTTCAGATGGATTACATCGACTTTGCGCGCACCTGGGTCGTCACCCACGCTGAGTTCCTGCTGACTTGGCTGATCACTGCGCTGCTGGTGATGACGCTGGCCTGGATCGAAATACGCCGCGCCACCCGGCGTGCCGCCATGGCGATGACCGAGGCTGTGGCCACCACGGTTGCGGCGTGTGTGCCCGAAATTGCGGCGGCGGCGCAGAGCGCACATCCGGGCGTATCCGCATCGGCATCCTCTCCGGGTTTGGTCGAGGCGATGCGCGCACTCGGTCACCTCTCGGCGGACCGGATGCATTGGCTGCACGCCGTCGCGAACCTGCGTTTGCCTGAGACGGCGTTGCCGCCGGCGGCACCAGGCATGCCCGTGCATCCGCTCGTATACGACACGCCGCGCCCGCTGGCCGAAGCTCACTTGGCGGCAGAACGCTGCTTTGCCGATCACGCGCGTGTTTTGCAGGCCGAACGCCGCGCCTTGCAAGCGCTGGAGACCGCCGAGCGTGAGGGCTCCAGCGAACTGCATCGCATCGAGCGAGAGACCTCGGCCATCGTTGAACGCTTCGACCAGGCCAACGCGCAATCGGAGCAGACCGATGTGCAGCGCTTTCTCATCCAGAAATTCAACACGCTTGGCAATCGCGAACGCGAGTTGACCGCACAGCTCGCGGCGCTTCGCCAACAACTCGGGGAGCGTACGGAGGCGTTGTGGGCGCAATCGCAGCGTGCAGCCGATGACTATGCTGCGATGCTTGATCCGCTGGTGGCCGTAGCCCGTCGCGAGCTTGGTCACGAAACGGCGACGGATGAGACGGCACTGTGGCTTGCCCGCACGCGCACGGGTCAAGGGCCGCTGCGCGCTGCCTGATCGCTGCCACGGCATGGCAGCACGCTGAACGTCACGGTGGCACGCTTCTGGCTGCGGTAAGCTATGGACTTGCAGCGCGATCGCGCCGTCATCGAAGCACGCAGCAACCCACGCCCATGCCGCACAAGATTCCCGTCTCCGTTCTCGTCGTCATCCACACGCCCGATTTGCATGTGTTGGTGATGGAGCGGGCAGATCATCCGGGCTTCTGGCAATCCGTGACGGGCAGTTGCGACGCGCTCGACGAACCTCTGGCCGACACGGCCCGCCGGGAGGTGCTGGAAGAAACCGGCATCGACGCAGCCCAGCATCATCTGATCGACTGGGGCCACCATATCGAATACGAAATCTACCCGCGCTGGCGGCATCGCTACGCGCCGGGCATCACGCGCAACACCGAGCATTGGTTCGGCCTGCTGGTGAGCGGCAAGATGCCGGTGCGGATGTCTCCGCGCGAGCATGTGCAAGCCGAATGGTTGCCCTACCAAGATGCCGCCGCGCGCTGCTTCTCGCGCAGCAACGCCGAGGCCATCCTGCAGTTGCCCGAGCGCCTCGCTGCCTATCATGCCCGTCAGGCGGCTCTGACAAAGGACCAGGCCTGACATGCTTCGTTTGCGCGTTGCCACCTACAACATCCACAAGGGCGTGACAGGCATTGCGCGGCGCGTGCGCGTGCATGACGTGCGGCAGGGCCTGCATAGCATGGACGCCGATATCGTCTTCCTGCAGGAAGTGCAGGACCGCAACGACCGCCTGGTCGCCGCAGAACTGTTCGACCCGAATTACACGCAGCTGCGCTACCTTGCGACGGACGTCTATCCGCACACCGTCTATGGCCGCAATGCCGTCTACGAGCACGGGCATCACGGCAACGCCATTCTGTCGCGGTTTCCGATCCTGCTGTCGGAAAACTTGGATATCTCCGACCACCGTTTCGAGCAGCGCGGACTGCTGCACGCCGTGACCGATCTCGGCTTCGGCGAAGTGCACCTGCTGTGTGCACACTTCGGCCTGTTCGCCCGCAGCCGGCAGCGGCAGGCGGAGGCGCTCGTCGATCGCGTGCGTTCGGTCGTGCCACCCGATGCGCCGCTCGTGGTGGCGGGCGATTTCAACGATTGGAACAACCGGCTCGATCGCACGATTTGCCAAGCGCTGGGGGCGACCGAAGTGGCCGACAAGGCCGCCAACGCGCGCCCGGTGCGCACCTTCCCGAGCCACATGCCGTGGTTGCGTCTAGACCGCATCTACGTACGCGGTTTCGATATTGAACGTGCGCATGCGCTGACCGGCCGCGAATGGGCGCAGCGCTCCGATCACGTTCCCCTGCTAGCTGAACTGGCGCATCCATGAGGGTCGTGCGCGATGCGGGTCCGCTGCGCTCGGAGTGGCGGCGGGGTAAGCCCCTGCCGGGCAACGACGTCGACCTGCTGTGCGGTGGCGCCGAGTTCTTCCCCGCACTGATCGAAGCCATCGATGCCGCTCAACGCCGCGTCGCGCTCGAAACCTACATCTACACCGACGACGCCACCGCCCACAGCGTGACCGAAGCGCTCGCCCGCGCGGCGCGCCGCGGCGTGGATGTCCACCTGACCATCGACGGCTTCGGCACCGGCCTGCTGCCCCCGAGCATCGCGGCGATGCTCGAAACGGCGGGTGTGAACTTGCGCATCTATCGTCCGGTGCGCGGTTTCCGCCTGCAGCGCCGCCACTTGCGACGGCTGCATCGCAAGATCGCCGTCATCGATGACGACGAGGCATTCGTGGGTGGCATCAACATCATCGATGACCTGAATCACGCGCCGTTTAACGACACCGCGCTGGGGCCGCGTTACGACTTTGCCGTGCGGGTGCGCGGCCCGCTGGTCGCGCAGATTGCGCTGACCGTCGACCGGCTCTGGTGGCAAATGGGCGTGCGCGTTGGCATGCGGGAGGTGGGCGTCACGGGCGTCGCCGCCGAGTTTCCGGTGATGACGGATACGCCGCGGCCACGACATCGCGGAGCATCCGGGCGAGAAAGTGAGCGCGCACCGGGCACCGTGCTGGCTTCGCTGGTGCTGCGTGACAATGTCCGTAACCGACGCGCGATCGAACGCGAATATCTGCGCGCGCTGGGTGCGGCGCGGCACGAGGTAATCATCGCCAACGCGTACTTTTTGCCGGGTGTGCGTTTCATGCGTGCGCTGGCTGCATGTCGACGGCGCGGTGTGCGCGTGCGCCTGTTGCTGCAGGGGCAGGTCGAATACCGGCTGCAGCACTACGCGACGCGGTCGCTGTATCACATGCTGCTGCGCGACAACGTCGAGATCCACGAATACACCGCCAGCTTCCTGCACGCCAAGGTGGCCGTGGTGGATGATCGCTGGGCAACGGTCGGCTCGAGCAACATCGACCCATTCAGCCTGCTGCTTGCTCGCGAAGCGAACGTAGTGGTGTGGGATTCGACCGTGGCCAACGAACTGCGCGGCGCGCTGGAAGGCGCCATGGCCCATCACGCACGCCGCGTCCTGGCCGATGCACACGCCGCGCGCCGCTGGTGGTGGCGCCTGGCAGATTGGTGCGCCTACCGGCTCGTGCGCCTTGGCGTCGTCATCAGCGGGCGCGCAGCACAGTATTAGTGGTACGGACATCTACAAAACAAACAAGACGGAGGAGACATGCAAGTCATCACAGCGGATGAGGCCGCGCGATTGGTGCAGCCCGGGTGGACGGTGGCATGCGCGGGGTTTGTCGGCGCGGGCCATGCAGAGGCCGTCACGCACGCGCTGGAACGCCGCTTTCTGACCACAGGCGAACCGCGCGATCTCACGCTGGTCTACTCCGCCGGACAGGGCGATCGCGCTACGCGCGGCGTCAACCATTTCGGCAATCCAGAGATGACGCGCTGCGTGGTGGGTGGGCATTGGCGCTCGGCCACGCGGCTCGCAGACATGGCGCTTGCCGAGCAATGCGATGCGTTCAACCTGCCGCAGGGCGTGCTCACGCATCTGTACCGCGCCATCGCGGGCGGCAAGCCTGGCGTGCTGACCAAGATGGGCCTGCATACCTTCGTCGACCCACGCACGGAGCTTGACCCGCGCTACCACGGTGGGGCGATCAATCACCGCGCAAAGGCGGCGCGAGCGGCAGGTAAGGCGTCCTGGGTCGAATACGAGCGCTTTCGGGGCGATGACTATCTCTTCTACCCCAGCTTCCCGCTGCACTGCGTCTTTCTGCGCGGCACTGCCGCCGACCCGCGCGGCAACATCAGCACGCACGAAGAAGCCTTTCACCACGAGTTGCTGGCCATGGCGCAGGCCGCGCGCAACTCGGGCGGCATCGTCATCGCGCAGGTGCGTCGGCTCGTCGATCGGCATGACAACCTGCAGGCGATCCACGTGCCGGGCATCCTCGTCGATTACGTGGTCGTTGCCGAGGATGAAGCCGAACACCAGATGACCTTCGGCGAGGCGTTCAACCCAACCTATATCCGCCCCTGGCAAGGCGAGGCGATCCAGCTCAAGGAAGACGCCATCGAAGCGAGCGACGCGCTGGAGGCGAGCCAGCACGGCGCGCTCGACGCCCGCACGCTGGTGCAACGCCGCGCCGTGCTGGAACTGATGGCGCAGCAACCGCGCGTCGTGAACCTCGGCGTGGGCATGCCGGCAGCGGTCGGCGCCCTGGCTGAACAGGAGGGGGCGCGCGGTTTCACGCTCACCGTGGAAGCCGGCCCCATCGGCGGCACGCCGGCAGATGGCCTCAGCTTTGGCGCGTCGGCCTATCCCGAAGCGGTTGTCGATCAACCCGCGCAGTTTGACTTCTACGAGGGCGGTGGCATTGATCTCGCCATCCTCGGTCTGGCAGAACTGGACGGCGCCGGCAACGTCAACGTCAGCCTGTTCGGCGAGGGCGGCGACACCATTGTCGCCGGCGTTGGCGGCTTCATCAACATCACGCAGAGCGCTCGTTCAATCGTGTTCATGGGCACGCTCACCGCCGGCGGCCTGCAGGTCGAAGCCGAAGGCGGCAAGCTGCGCATCGTGCGCGAAGGACGGCTCAAGAAGATCGTGCCCGCCGTGTCGCACCTGACCTTCAACGGTGAATATGCGGCGCGATCGGGCATTCCCGTGCGCTATGTGACCGAGCGCGCCGTCTTCGAGATGCGCGCCGATGGCAACGGCGGTCGGCGCCTCACCCTCACAGAAATCGCCCCCGGCATCGATCTGCAGCGTGATGTACTGGACCAGTGTGCCGCAGAGGTTGCCGTGGCAGCCGACCTACGCGAAATGGACGCTCGCATCTTCCGCCGCGGCGCCATGTGTGCGGGCATCACGCCGGTCTGATTTTGAGGCTGTCTATTTACTGATGGGTAGCACTAGAAAACCCATCCACTGTGCCACGCCGCACGCGTTTCTTGGGTGCGGCGCACACCCCGCAAAGCCTTTCATTTAAAGGGCTTGCTGGATTCGCGCTGCACCGCGAAAGGTGGCGATTCGGTGTCGCCATTTAGATGCCCCTTTCTAATAAAACACTTGCCGCTCAAAGGCCCCCTGTAAATAATTGAACGACCGTTCGATTTTGGGCTAGAGTGTTTGCGCAGGCTGGTTTACAGTCCTGCCCGGCACGCGAAAGGCGCCCTGCAAGAAGCCAATTTTCTCGCGTGTCACGCCCCAGAAAAGAACGGAGAGAAATCATCATGCGTCACCCGACCGCTCGTCTCGAATCGAATCACGCAGCAGCCACGCCGATGCGAAAGGGCGAGTTGACGCGTGCAGCGATTCTCGATGCCGCGCTGGAACTGGCCTCGCGCGACGGACTGGAAGGATTGACGATCGGTGTGCTCGCGGAGCGCATGCAGATGAGCAAGAGCGGGGTGTTCGCGCACTTCGGCTCGCGTGAGGATCTGCAGGTGGAAGTGGTTCGCGAGTATCACAAACGGTTCGAGCAGGAAGTTTTCTACCCGAGCTTGACGGAACCGCGCGGTCTGCCGCGCCTGTGGAGCATGGTGCGACGCTGGATGGAGCGCCGCATTCAGGAAGTGACCACGGGCTGCATCTACATCAGCGGCGCGGTGGAGTACGACGATCGTGCCGAAAGCCCGGTGCGCGACGAACTCGTCAAGAGCGTGACGATCTGGCGTGCAGCATTGGCCCGCGCGATCGCACAGGCAAAGGAAGAAGGCCACCTGCGTGCAGAAGCGGACCCGCAATTGATGCTCTTCGAGATGTACAGCCTGGAACTGGGTCTGCATCACGATGCGCGTTTCCTGCGGTTGCCGAACAGCGCCGAGCTGGCCATGGTGGCGCTTAACAAACTCATTCAGTCTTACCGAACCTGACGCGGCCGTCGCACACCTAGCGGGTCGCGCAGCAACAACCAAGGAGCCCAAGATGGGTCAATACACCGCACCGTTGCGCGACATGCAGTTTGTCCTCCATGAGCTTCTCGGCGTCGAGAACCACTTGAAGGAGATGCCGCAGCACGCGGAGATCGATGCCGACACCATCAACCAGGTGATCGAGGAAGCGGGCAAGTTCTGCTCCGAAGTCATCTTCCCGCTCAACCAGTCCGGCGATCGCGAGGGCTGCACGTACCACGGCGACGGCGTGGTGACCGCTCCGAAGGGCTTCAAGGAGGCGTATCAACAGTACGTCGAGGCCGGCTGGCCCTCGCTGGGCTGCGATCCGGAATACGGCGGCCAAGGTCTGCCCATCCTGATCAACAACGCGCTGTACGAGATGCTGAATTCGGCCAACCAGGCCTGGACGATGTATCCGGGCCTGTCGCATGGCGCGTACGAAGCCCTGCACGCACACGGCACCGACGAGCTCAAGCAGCGTTACCTGCCGAAACTGGTGTCGGGCGTGTGGACCGGCACGATGTGTCTGACCGAGCCGCATTGCGGCACCGACCTGGGCATCCTGCGCACCAGGGCTGAACCGCTGGCCGATGGCTCGTATGCCATCACCGGCACGAAGATCTTCATCTCGGCGGGCGAGCACGACCTGGCCGAGAACATCATTCACCTGGTGCTGGCACGTCTGCCGGACGCGCCGGGCGGCACGAAGGGCATCTCGCTGTTCGTGGTGCCCAAGTTCATCCCCGATGCCAACGGCAACCCGGGCGAGCGCAACACCGTGAAGTGCGGCTCCATCGAACACAAGATGGGCATTCACGGCAACGCTACCTGCGTGATCAATCTGGACGGTGCGCGCGGTTGGATGGTCGGCGAGCCGAACAAGGGCCTGAACGCCATGTTCGTGATGATGAACGCCGCCCGTCTCGGCGTCGGCATGCAGAGCCTGGGCCTGACCGAAGTCGCGTACCAAAACTCCGCTGCCTACGCCAAGGAACGTCTGCAGATGCGCAGCCTGTCGGGCCCGAAGGCACCGGACAAGCCGGCCGACCCGATCATCGTGCACCCGGACGTGCGCCGCATGCTGCTGACGCAACGCGCCTTTGCCGAAGGCGGCCGTGCATTTAGCTACTGGATCGCCCTTCAGATCGACCGAGAGCTGTCGCACTCCGATGAGTCGGCGCGCAAGGACGCCGCCGACCTCGTCGCGCTGCTGACGCCGATCGCCAAGGCTTTCCTGAGCGACAACGCATTCATCTCCACCAACGAAGGCATGCAGGTATTCGGCGGCCACGGCTACATCGCCGAGTGGGGCATGGAGCAGTACGTGCGCGACGCCCGCATCAACATGATCTACGAAGGCACGAATACCGTGCAGTCGCTGGACCTGCTGGGCCGCAAGATCCTCGGCGACATGGGCGCCAAGATGAAGAAATTCGGCAAGCTGGTCCAGGACTTTGTGGAAGCCGAAGGCACCAACGAAGCCATGCAGGAATTCATCAACCCGCTGGCCGACATCGGTGACAAGGTCCAGAAGCTGACCATGGAAATCGGCATGAAGGCAATGGCCAACCCGGACGAAGTCGGCGCCGCCGCTGTGCCGTACCTGCGTGTGGTCGGCCATCTGGTGTTCTCGTACTTCTGGGCCCGCATGGCCAAGATCGCTCTGGAAAAGCAAGACAGTGGCGACTCGTTCTACAAGGTCAAGCTGGCGACGGCGCGCTTCTACTTTGCCAAGCTGCTGCCTGAGACCGCTTCGCAGATCCGCATGGCACGTGCCGGCGGCGCGACGCTGATGGCACTCGAAGCCGACCTGTTCTAACAGGCGCACTTACCCGGGGCGACGCGCAAAGACCGTCGCCCCGCTTGTCTCTTCCTCACCTCCCGCGAGGACACCATGACCCGCACTGAACTCCCCACCAGCGCGCAGCCGCAGGCCGGCCAGCGTTCCAATTTCCTCGTCCGGCGCGTTGCTGTGCTGGGCGCCGGCGTGATGGGGGCGCAGATTGCCGCGCACCTGATCAACGCCAAGGTTCCTGTCACGCTGTTTGATCTTCCGGCCAAGGAAGGCCCGAAGAGCGGCATCGCGCTGAAGGCCATTGAAAACCTGAAGAAGCTGTCGCCGGCGCCGCTCGGTATCAAGGATGACGCCAACCTGATCCAGGCGGCCAACTACGAAGACGACATCGAAAAGCTGCGCGATTGCGATCTCGTGATCGAAGCGATTGCCGAGCGCATGGACTGGAAGCACGACCTGTATAAGAAGGTCGCGCCGCACATCGCCCCGCATGCGATCTTTGCCTCCAACACGTCGGGTCTGTCGATCACCGAACTATCCGATGGCTTTGATGCCGAGCTGAAGTCGCGCTTCTGCGGCGTGCACTTCTTCAATCCGCCGCGCTACATGCACCTGGTCGAGCTGATCCCGACTGCCCACACGCGCGGCGACATTCTCGACAAGCTGGAAACGTTCCTGACCTCCGCGCTCGGCAAGGGCGTGGTGCGCGCGAAGGACACGCCCAACTTCATCGCCAACCGCGTCGGCATCTTCTCGATCCTGGCCGTATTTGCGGAGTCGGCCAAGTACGGCATTCCGTTCGACGTGGTCGATGACCTGACGGGCTCGAAGCTGGGCCGTGCCAAGTCAGCGACGTTCCGCACGGCGGACGTGGTGGGCCTGGACACGATGGCGCACGTCATCAAGACGATGCAGGACAACCTGAAGGAGGATCCGTTCGCTCCGGTCTACGCTACGCCGCCCGTGCTGGCCAAGCTGGTGGAGGCGGGCGCCCTGGGCCAGAAGGCCGGCGCCGGTTTCTACAAAAAGGAAGGCAAAGAAATCAAGGTGCTGGATCCGCAAAGCGGCCAGTACGGCCCAAGTGGCAAGAAGGCGGATGACATCGTTGTGCGCATCCTGAAGAAGGAGCCGGCCGAGCGTCTGAAGCTGCTGCGCGAATCGACCAACCCGCAGGCGCAGTTCCTGTGGGCTGTGTTCCGTGACGTGTTCCACTACATCGCCGTGTACCTGGAGCAAATTGCCGACTCCGCCGCGGAAGTGGATCTGGCGATCCGCTGGGGCTTCGGCTGGAACAGCGGCCCGTTCGAAGACTGGCAAGAGGCGGGCTGGAAGCAGGTGGCCGAGTGGGTGAAGGAAGACATCGAAGCCGGCAAGGCGCTGTCGAACGCAGCGCTGCCGCAGTGGGTGTTTTCCGGCCCAGTGGCGGACAACGGCGGTGTGCATTCGGCACAGGGTTCGTGGTCGGCCAAACAGGGCACGTTCCTGCAACGCAGCACGCTGCCGGTGTACGGCCGCCAGGTGTTCCGCGCACCCATCAAGGGTGCGACCACGGTCAATCCGCTCACGTATGGCAAGACCATCGAAGAGACCGACGCCGTGCGCATCTGGGTGGACGATGCGGCCGGCCAGGACGACGTGCTGGTCGTCTCGTTCAAGAGCAAGATGAATACGATCGGGCCGAGCGTCATCGACGGTCTGACGCGTGCCGTTGACCTGGCCGAAGCCGGCTATAAGGGTCTGGTGGTGTGGCAGCCGACGTCTCTCAAGCTGGGCGCGCCGGGCGGCCCGTTCTCCGCCGGTGCAAACCTCGAAGAAGCCATGCCCGCCTTTATGATGGGCGGCGCCAAGGGCATCGAGCCGTTCGTCAAGAAGTTTCAGGACGGCATGATGCGTGTGAAGTACGCCGGCGTGCCGGTCGTGTCGGCCGCATCGGGCATCGCACTGGGCGGCGGCTGCGAACTGCTGCTGCACTCGGCCAAGCGTGTGGCTGCGCTGGAGACGTACATCGGTCTCGTGGAAGTGGGCGTGGGCCTGGTGCCGGCAGGTGGCGGCCTGAAGGAAGCGGCCTTGGCCGCTGCCAAGGCTGCGCAGGCAGCGGGCAGCACGAACATCCTGCAGTTCCTGACCAACCGCTTCCAGGCTGCGGCTATGGCCAAGGTGTCGTCTTCCGCGCTGGACGCGCAGAAGATCGGCTACCTGCAACCGACCGACACGATTGTGTTCAACGTGCACGAATTGCTGCACGTTGCGCGCAATGAAGTGCGCGCGCTGTCCGACTCGGGCTACCGCGCGCCGCTGCGTCCGGTGGGCATTCCGGTGGCAGGTCGTTCGGGTATCGCGACGATCAAGGCGTCGCTGGTGAACATGCGTGACGGCGGCTTCATCTCGCAGCACGACTTCACGATTGCCTCGCGCATCGCTGAAGCCGTGTGCGGCGGTGACGTCGAAGCCGGCGCGCTGGTGGATGAAGAATGGCTGCTGGCGCTGGAGCGCAAGGCCTTCGTGGACCTGCTCGGCAGCGCCAAGACCCAGGAACGCATCATGGGCATGCTGCAGACCGGCAAGCCGGTGCGTAACTAATCGCCGCGACGACAGAGAAACAGGAGTTTCATCATGACCAAGCAATTGCAAGACGCCTATATCGTCGCAGCGACGCGTTCCCCGATCGGCAAGGCGCCCAAGGGCACGCTCAAGAACCTGCGCCCGGATGACCTGCTGGCGACCATCCTCAAGAGTGCTGTCGCCCAGGTGCCGAACCTGGACCCGGCGTTGATCGAAGACGCCATCGTCGGCTGTGCGATTCCGGAAGCGCAGCAGGGCCTGAACGTGGCGCGTATCGGCGCGCTGCTGGCCGGCCTGCCCAACTCTGTGGGCGGTGTAACCGTCAACCGCTTCTGCGCCTCTGGCCTGACCGCCGTGGCCATGGCGGCTGACCGCATCCGGGTGGGCGAATCCGACGTGATGATCGCCGCCGGTGTCGAATCGATGAGCATGGTGCCGATGATGGGCAACTCGCCGTCAATGTCGCCGGAGATTTTCACGCGCGACGAGAACGTCGGCATCGCCTACGGCATGGGCCTGACGGCGGAGAAGGTCGCCCAGCAATGGAAGATCTCGCGCGAGGCGCAGGACGCCTTCTCGCTGGCTTCGCACCAGAAGGCGCTGGCCGCGCAGCAAGCCGGCGAGTTCAAGGACGAGATCACCCCGATCGAGATCATCGAGAAGTTCCCGAACCTGGGTACGGGCGCAATCGACATCAGGACGCGCACGATGTCGCTGGATGAAGGCCCGCGTGCCGATACGTCGGTCGAAGGCCTGGGCAAGCTGCGCGCCGTGTTCGCGAATAAGGGCAGCGTGACGGCCGGCAATAGCTCGCAGACGTCGGACGGCTCGGGCGCGTTGATCCTGGTGTCGGAGAAGATCCTCAAGCAGTTCAACCTGGTGCCGCTGGCGCGCTTTGTGTCGTTTGCGGTGCGCGGTGTGCCGCCGGAGATCATGGGGATTGGTCCGAAGGAAGCGATTCCTGCCGCGCTGAAGGCGGGCGGCCTGACGCAGGACCAGATCGACTGGATCGAGCTGAACGAAGCGTTCGCCGCGCAGTCTCTGGCCGTGATCCAGGACCTGGGCCTGGACACCAGCAAGATCAACCCGCTGGGTGGCGCGATCGCGCTGGGCCACCCGCTGGGCGCCACCGGTGCCATTCGTGCGGCCACGGTGGTGCACGGCCTGCGCCGTCGCAACCAGAAGTACGGCATGGTGACGATGTGCGTCGGCACCGGCATGGGCGCTGCGGGCATTTTCGAACGCATGTGACCCCACGTCAGGGGGAAGGATTAAGTTCTTCCCCCTGCTTGTAAATCGCCCGTCTCAACACGCATGATTGCGCAGGCGCGCGCAGTACTACATCAACAAGCGCGCCGAAGAACGCAGCCGGCACCTAGCCGGCATCGCGACAGAAGCGGAACCATGATTCCGCAACAGAGGAGACACACCACCGGGCCACCGGCGGTGCACCAAGAGGAGGGCGTGCGATGGGCAACACTATCGGCGACACAATCGTATTGACCGACGCGGCATGCGATATGCCACGCTCGATGATCGATCAACTGGGGTTGGGCGTGGTGCCGTTCCGCATTCGTGCGGGCGAATTGTTTGTAGAAGACCGCCGCGACGAGGCGGCGCTGCCGCAGCTTTATCGCAAATACCTCGTCGACAAGCAGGATCACTATGCCGAATCGATTCCGCTGCTCGAACGCGAGATTGAAGACTTCCTGCTCAAGCACGTGGTCACGCAGCACGACCGTGCCTTGCTGCTGACGATTGCCAGCTCGCGCAGTCATTTCTACAGCCACGCAACCGGCGCGGTGGTGGGCACCACGGCCAAGAGCTTCAAGCCACGCAAGGATGCGGGCCGCTCAGGGCTGTTCGAGTTGACGGTGGTCGATACCGGCGCCATTGGCCCGGGCCAAGCGCTGATGGTGCATGAAGCAGCACGCATGTTGCGGGAAGGCGCAGAGGTGCGTGACGTGGTGCACGTGATCGAGAATCGCCTGCGCGATGCCTCACACGTCTATCTCGTGCCCGATGAGTTGCTGTACATGTACACGCGCGCCAAGCAGAAGGGCGAGAAGAGCATCACCTGGGGGCGCTACATGATGGGCACGGCCTTCAACGTGCGGCCGCTCATTCATATGCACCGCGGCGACACCGAAGCCATCGCCAAGGTGCGCGGCTCCGACGAGGGAATTCGCCGCCTGCTCGCGCACACCGAAACCATGATTACCGAGGAGCGTCTGGCCACGCCGGTGGTGGCGATCACGTATTCCGGTTCGCTCGATACCGTGCGCCGCATGGAGCCGGTGCAAGCGTTGATGCGAACCGCACAGGAGCACGGCGTGGAAGTGCTGCTCGCGCCGATGAGCCTGACCGTGGCGTTGAACGTGGGGGCCAACGCGTTCTCCGTCGGTTATCTATCTGATTCGCCTGTGCCGATTTAGCCGCGCAGGCTTCACCTGGAGTTTTCATGTCGATTCGTACCGAGACCGCAGACGGCGTCCTGACGCTGACCTTTGATCGTCTGGACCGCAAGAACGCCATCACGGCCGCGATGTATCAAACGTTGGCCGATGCCCTGGTGGCTGCCGAAACCGATCCCGCCATCCGCGTGATTGTGCTGGCCGGCCACGAGAGCGTGTTCACGGCGGGCAACGATCTCGAAGACTTCATGAAGAATCCGCCCAAGGACGAGAGCGCCCCTGTGCACCAGTTCCTGCGAGCGATCAGCACAGCGAGCAAGCCGTTGATCGCCTCCGTGAGCGGCGCGGCTGTCGGCGTGGGTACGACCATGCTGCTGCATTGCGACCTCGTCTACGCATCCGAGACGGCCAAGCTGTCGATGCCATTCGCGCAGCTGGGCCTCTGCCCTGAAGCCGCATCGAGCTTGCTGCTGCCGCAGCTGGCCGGCTACCACCGCGCGGCGGACAAGCTGCTCTTCGGCGAGCCGTTCGACGCGAACGAAGCGCGCGAGCTGGGGCTGGTCAATCGCGTGCTGCCGGCTGGCGAGCTGGATGCCTTCGTGCGTACGCAGGCGCGCAAGCTGACGCTGCTGCCGCCCGCATCGCTGCGCGCCACCAAGCGCCTGATGAAGGAGGGCGCCACGCCGCAGATCGCCGAGCGCATGTCGGTGGAAGGCAAGCAATTTGGGGAAATGCTGCGTGCCCCCGAGGCGCGCGAGGCGTTCACGGCGTTCTTCGAAAAGCGCCGCCCGGATTTCTCCAAGTTCAACTGAGCGAATCGTTCACCTGCAAAAGAAAACCCGGCGCGAAGCCGGGTTTTTTCTTGGCCGTTGCCCCTTCAGAGCGGCGGCAGCACGCGCGGCTTGCGAGTCTCGTCGGTCGCCACGTAGGTGAGGGTGGCTTCCGTCACCTTGACGGTGGCGTGGCGACCGCTGGCGTGCATGCGTTGCGCATAGACCTCCACATCCACGGTGATCGACGTGCGCCCCGTCTTGACCACGTTAGCGTAGAAGCTCACCAGATCGCCCACGTACACAGGTTGCTTGAAGACAAACGAGTTGACCGCGATCGTGGCGACACGGCCGTTGGCGCGTACCACGGCTGGGATCGACCCGGCAATGTCCACCTGCGACATGATCCAGCCGCCAAACACATCACCGTGGACGTTGGCGTCGGACGGCATGGGCATCACGCGCACGGCGGGCTGCTTGTCGGCGGGCAGCGTGACGGTTTCGGTGGCGGCATGGGTATCGGACATGATGATGCAGGGCAGCATTGAGGCGGGAGGGAGGGCCCACCAGCGCGCCTGGGGCGCGCGCAGGTGATCGGTGGGAGAATACACAATCCGCCATTTTATTGCACCGCACATGCGCCGCTTTCCCGCCTCTTCCGAACCGCCTCCGCCGGGGGCTGCCCGCGGCGACTGGCGCACCATCAAGAGCCTGCTGCCGTATCTACTGGCCTACAAGTGGCGGGTGGCGCTGGCACTGTCGTTTCTGATCGCGGCCAAGGTGGCAAACCTCGGTGTGCCGATGGTCATGAAGCGGCTGATCGATGCCATGAACGTGTCGCCGTCCGACCCGCGCGCGCTGCTGGTTGTGCCGGTGGGCATCATCATTGGTTACGGGCTGCTGCGGCTGTCGACGTCGCTGTTCTCGGAGCTGCGCGAAATCCTGTTCGCGAAGGTCACGGAGAGTTCGGTGCGCACGCTCGCACTGCAGGTGTTCCGCCATCTGCACGCGCTGTCGCTGCGCTTTCATCTGGAGCGCCAGACCGGCGGCATGAGCCGCGACATCGAGCGCGGCACACGCGGCATCCAGTCGCTCATCTCGTATTCGCTGTACAGCATCCTGCCGACGCTGGTGGAAGTCGGCCTCGTCATCACGTATTTCTTCGTGAAGTACGACGTGTGGTTCGCGCTCATCACGTTTTGCGCGCTGGTCAGCTACATCGTGTTTACGGTGACGGTGACGAACTGGCGCACGCACTTCCGCCGCAAGATGAACGAGCTGGATTCGCGCGCCAACCAGAAGGCGATCGATTCGCTGCTGAACTTTGAAACGGTCAAGTACTTCGGCAACGAAGACTACGAAGCACGTCGCTACGACGAGAACCTGAAGCACTACCGCGCCGCAGCCATCCGCTCGCAGAATTCTTTGTCGGTGCTGAACTTCGGCCAGCAGCTCATTGTGGCCACGGCGCTCATCCTGATCCTGTATCGCGCCACGCAAGGTGTGGCGGCGGGGCACATGACGCTGGGCGACCTCGTGCTGGTCAACACGCTGATGCTGCAGATCTACATTCCGCTCAACTTCCTGGGCGTGATCTACCGCGAGCTGAAGCAGGCCGTGACCGACATGGACCGCATGTTCAACCTGCTGCAGACCAACCGCGAAGTCGCCGACAAGCCCGACGCTCCGCCGCTGACGGTGCATGCGGGCGAAGTGCGCTTCGCGCATGTCGACTTCAGCTACGAAGCCAATCGCCAGATCCTGTTCGATGTGGATTTCACGATTCCGGCCGGCACGACCACCGCCGTCGTTGGGCAGAGCGGCTCGGGCAAGTCGACCCTGGCGCGCCTGCTGTTCCGCTTCTATGACGTGAAGTCGGGCGCTATCCAGATCGACGGTCAGGACCTGCGCGATGTCACGCAATCGAGCGTGCGCGCTGCCATCGGCATCGTTCCGCAAGACACGGTGCTCTTCAACGACAGCATCTACTACAACATTGCTTACGGCCGCCCGGATGCGAGCCGCGAAGAGGTGATTGAAGCCGCCCGCGCGGCGCAGATTCACCACTTTGTCGAATCGCTGCCCGACGGCTACGAGACGCAAGTCGGCGAGCGCGGCCTGAAGCTCTCCGGCGGCGAGAAGCAGCGTGTGGCGATTGCACGCACCTTGCTCAAGCGCCCGCCGATTCTCGTGTTTGACGAAGCGACGTCTGCGCTCGACTCGCGCACCGAGCACGCCATCCAGGAAGAGCTGATGCGCCTGGCGCAGAACCACACCACGCTGGTCGTTGCGCACCGGTTGTCGACCATCGTCCGTGCGCACCAGATTCTGGTGATGGAGCACGGTCGCATCATCGAGCGAGGCACGCATGAATCGTTGTTGCGTGCGGAAGGCCGTTACGCGCAGATGTGGCGCATGCAGGCACGCGAGCCAGAGCGCGTTGCCGAAGAAGCAGAAGACGCCCGAGCAGGTTGAGGGAGAGGCAATCCGATGGAACTCAAATGGCTGGAAGACTTCATCAGCCTGGCCGAGACGCGCAGCTTTTCGCGCTCGGCCGAGCTGCGGCACGTGACGCAGCCGGCGTTTTCGCGGCGCATTCAATCCCTCGAGGCCTGGCTCGGCAATGAGCTGATCGACCGATCAAGCTACCCAACACGCCTGACGCCCGCCGGAGAGGTCTTCTACGAACAGGCTTTGGCGATGCTCGCCCAGGTGAGTGAGACGCGCGCACTGATGCGCGGCCAGCGTCCGGCCAGTGCGTCGACGATCGACTTTGCCGTGCCGCATACGCTATCGCTGACGTTCTTCCCCGGCTGGCTCGCGCAGGTGGAAGAGAAGATCGGCAAGCTGCAATGCAGGCTGCGCGCGCTCAATGTGCACGATGCGGTGATGACGCTGGTGGAGGGCGGCTGCGATCTCGTGATGGTCTATCACCACGCGCGGCAGATGATCCAGCTCGACCCCACGCGCTACGACATGCTGGTGCTGGGCACCGAGCGGCTTTCGCCGTTCTCCAAGCCCGATGCCAGCGGGCGGCCGATCTATCGACTCGTTCCCACCGCACGCAAACCCATCGCCTACCTGAGCTATACGCCCAATGCCTTTCTCGGGCGCATGGTGGATGTGCTGCTGGAAAACTCGCCGGTGGCGCCGCTGCTCGACAAGTGCTACGAAACCGACATGGCCGAGGCGCTCAAGGTGATGGCGCTGGCGGGCCATGGCGTGGCCTTCCTGCCCGAGAGTGCGGTGCGTGAGGATGTGGCAGCGGGTCGCCTCGTGCGCGCGGAAGGCAAGGGCGGCGGTACGTTGTCGATCGAGATGGAAATCCGGCTTTACCGTGAGCACCCCCAGAGCGGCGCACACGACCGTCGGCACCCCCAGTCCAAGCGCAAACGCGAGCTGATCGACACGCTGTGGAGCGCGCTGGCGGGCTGAACGGGCCATCGAATTCGTCCCCGGGGTTATGCGTTCAATGCATAACCCGATGTAAAAATGGCATTGGATTTCGTTCCGGGCGGTCCCTAAGCTGGCGGGCATTTTGTGGGACTTGAAGGGCCTTACCGAGGCCCAAAAAAGGAAGACAGCCATGTCCAATGTCGCATCTCCGTCGACACTCCAGCACGCCATCCCGTCCTATCTGCCGGCCGACAATCTCGGCCCGTGGGGCATCTATCTGCAGCAGGTCGATCGGGTTACCCCCTACCTCGGCTCGCTTGCACGTTGGGTTGAAACGCTCAAGCGCCCGAAGCGCGCGCTGATCGTCGACGTGCCGATCCAGATGGACGACGGCCGCATCGCCCACTTCGAGGGCTATCGCGTGCAGCACAACACGTCGCGCGGCCCGGGCAAGGGCGGCGTGCGTTTCCACCAGGACGTGACGCTGTCGGAAGTGATGGCGTTGTCTGCCTGGATGTCGGTGAAGAATGCGGCCGTGAATGTGCCGTACGGTGGTGCCAAGGGTGGTATCCGCGTCGACCCGCGCAAGCTGTCTTCCGGCGAACTTGAACGCCTGACGCGCCGCTACACGAGCGAGATCGGCATCATCATCGGCCCGAACAAGGACATTCCGGCCCCGGACGTGAACACCAACGCGCAGATCATGGCGTGGATGATGGACACGTACTCCATGAACGAAGGCTCCACCGCCACTGGCGTGGTGACCGGCAAGCCGATCGCACTGGGCGGCAGCCTGGGCCGTCGCGAAGCCACTGGCCGCGGCGTGTTCGTGGTCGGCAGCGAAGCCGCACGCAACCTCGGGATCGACGTCAAGGGCGCGCGCGTGGTGGTGCAGGGTTTCGGCAACGTGGGCAGCGTGGCAGCCAAGCTGTTCCACGACGCTGGTGCCAAGGTCATTGCCGTGCAAGACCACAAGGGCATTGTGTTCAACGGCAACGGCCTGGATGTCGACGCGCTCATCAAGCACGTTGACCACAATGGCAGCGTGGCCGGCTTTGCTGCAGAGGCCGTCTCGCAAGACGACTTCTGGGCGCTGGACTGCGAATTCCTGATCCCGGCCGCGCTGGAAGGCCAGATCACTGCCAAGAACGCGCCTCATATCAAGGCAAAGATTGTCGTGGAAGGTGCAAACGGCCCGACGACGCCCGAGGCGGACGACATCCTGCGCGACCGGGGCATCCTGGTCTGCCCGGACGTGATCGCCAACGCTGGCGGCGTAACGGTCAGCTATTTCGAATGGGTGCAGGATTTCTCGAGCTTCTTCTGGACCGAAGACGAGATCAACCAGCGTCTGGTACGGATCATGCAAGACGCCTTCCGTGGCGTCTGGCAAGTGGCGCAGGACAACAAGGTTACTCTGCGTACGGCGGCGTTCATCATCGCCTGTACGCGGATTCTGCAGGCCCGCCAAGAGCGCGGTCTGTACCCCTGATCGGCAACGCGCTGGTCAATACCGGCGCGGTGCTCCAACAGGGTGCTGCACCGGTCTATCGCGTTGCTGCCGATCAGGCGGCCATGCGCGACGGTTGAAGAAAGCCGGTGCTCATGGGGCGAACCATAACGTTCCGGAGCACCGCACCATGAGAAGGGCGATGGCATCAACGTCGTCCTTCCCATCTCAAGTCGGGTTCGTTAAGCGACAGAGAGCGCACATCGGGCGGGCTTTATTTCCCCTTGTTTTTCCTTAGCAACTGGCGGCCATCCGCTCAAGCAACCGGGCCTGCGTGCCGATGTTGCAGAGCGTTGCCGTGCATGGCGCTGCGCGTCTTGTCCGGTTTTTCGGAAAAGCACAACGCAAGGTATCCGGTTGCTCGGAAAACGCGGTTGCGGCAGGGTCCGCGCCGGAGGAAAAACTCCGTTGGATTCAACGATTTAGTGGCAACACCAATACTGTCGCCAAACGTTTTTTGGTACAGTCCCGTCTTTCTCTTTCATGGTCAAAAGGAGACTTTCATGAACCTCGCCAAGCTGGCAACCGTGGTTGCTGCCGTTGGTGTCGCCGTTGGTGCGTTCGGCAGCGCTGCCCACGCAGAAGAGCTGACTGGTACGCTCAAGAAGATCAAAGACACCGGCACCATCACGCTGGGCGTGCGCGATTCGTCGATTCCGTTCAGCTACAACGTCGGCGGTGTCCGCACGATCGGCTATTCGTACGACGTCGCCACCAAGATTGCCGAGGACGTGAAGAAGCAGCTCGGCCTGAAGGACCTGAAGGTCAACGAGATCCCGGTCACTTCGCAGAACCGCATCACGCTGCTGCAGAACGGCACCATCGATCTGGAGTGCGGTTCGACCACGAACAACCTCGAGCGTCAGAAGCAGGCATCGTTCACGAACACCATCTTCATCATCGGCACGCGCATCATGGTGAAGAAGGATTCGGGCGTCAAAGATTGGGCAGACCTGAAGGGCAAGAACGTCGTGACCACCGCCGGTACGACTTCGGAACGCCTGCTGCGCAAGATGAACGATGAGAAGCAGATGGGCATGAACATCATCAGCACGAAGGACCACGGCCAGTCGTTCCTGACGCTGGAATCGGGCCGCGCTGTTGCGTTCATGATGGACGACGCCCTGCTGTACGGCGAGCGCGCCAAGGCCAAGAACCCGGCTGAGTGGGTGGTCGTGGCCAAGCCGCAATCGCGCGAAGCCTACGGCTGTATGGTTCGCAAGGACGACAAGCCGTTCAAGGCCCTGGCCGACAAGACGATCGCCGGCATGATGAAGGACGGCACGATCAACGCCGAATACAAGAAGTGGTTCGAGCAGCCGGTTCCGCCCAAGGGCGTGAATATGGAGTTCCCGCTGTCGGACGACATGAAGGCGCTGATCAAGAACCCGAACGACAAGGCTCTTGACTGATCGGCTCCCTCAACGGGCCTGATACAAGCGTCACCGAAACGGAAGGCAAAGGCCGGTTAACAGGTCTTCTCCCTTCCGTTTCTTTTTGAGGGAACCATCATGAATTACCACTGGAACTGGGGCGTCTTCTTTACGGAAGCCGCCCAGAATCAGACCTATCTGGACTGGCTGCTGGCGGGGTTGAAGACCACCGTCGTGCTCGGCCTGTCTTCCTGGATCATCGCGCTCGTCATCGGCTCCGTGCTGGGCGTGCTGCGTACGGTGCCGAACAAGTGGCTGTCGGGCCTTGCCGCAGCGTACGTGGAAGTGTTCCGCAACATTCCGCTGATCGTGCAGCTCTTCATCTGGTACTTCGTCATGCCAGAACTCGTGCCGGGCGGCGACTACATTAAACAGATGAACCCCGCCACGGCGATGTTCCTGTCCGCGATGCTGTGCCTCGGTACCTTTACCGCGGCGCGTGTGTGCGAACAGGTGCGCTCGGGTATCAATTCGCTGCCGCGCGGCCAGCGCAACGCAGGCCTGGCGATGGGCTTCACGCTTGCACAGACGTATCGCTACGTGATGTTGCCGATGTCGTTCCGCATCATCGTGCCGCCGCTTACGTCGGAGTTTCTGAATATCTTCAAGAACTCTGCCGTGGCCTCGACGATCGGCTTGCTTGAGCTTGCCGCACAAGGCCGCCAGTTGGTCGACTACACCGCACAGCCGTACGAATCGTTCATCGCCGTGACGCTGATGTACATGCTGATCAACCTGACCGTTATGGGCCTCATGCGCTGGGTGGAAGCACGTTCCCGGCTGCCTGGCTTTATCGGTGGCAAGTAATCGGGCGAGGACTCTTCATGGCTTATCAATTCGATTTCTCGTCCATCAACGTCGACAACATGCGCGTGCTCGGCGAGGGCATGCTCCTTTCGCTCGAGATCACAGGCACGGCCATCCTGGTCGGCATCGTGTGGGGCACGCTGCTGGCGATGATGCGCCTGTCGGGCATCAAGCCGCTGCAGGTGTTCGGGCAGGCGTACGTGAACCTCTTCCGGTCCATCCCGCTGGTGATGGTGCTGCTGTGGTTCTTCCTGATCGTGCCGCAGGTACTGCAGAAAATCTTCAACCTGTCGCCGGCCACCGACATGCGCATGACGTCCGCGCTGGTCGCCTTCGCGCTGTTTGAAGCGGCGTATTACTCGGAGATCATCCGCGCCGGTATCCAGAGCGTCTCGCGCGGGCAGATGTTCGCCGCCTACGCGATGGGTATGACGTACGGCCAGGCCATGCGCCTGGTGATCCTGCCGCAGGCATTCCGCAACATGATTCCGTTGCTGCTCACCCAGGCCATCGTCCTGTTCCAGGATACGTCGCTGGTGTATGTGAGCGCGCTGTCGGACTTCTTTACGCAGGCATACAACATCGGTGAGCGCGACGGCCGTATCGTCGAGCTGCTGCTGTTTGCCGGCTTGTGCTATTTCGTGATCTGCTTCGGCGCCTCCGTGCTGGTGAAGCGACTTCAGAAGAAGGTGACCCAATGATCGAGATCAAGAACGTTTCCAAGTGGTACGGCAGCTTCCAGGTGCTGACCGACTGCACCACCAGCGTGAAGAAGAGCGAGGTGGTGGTGGTGTGCGGCCCGTCGGGTTCCGGCAAGTCCACGCTGATCAAGACCGTCAACGCGCTGGAGCCGTTCCAGAAGGGCGAAATCTTCGTCGACGGCACTTCGGTCGGCGCCAAGGGCACCAACCTGCCGAAGCTGCGTTCGCGCGTGGGCATGGTGTTCCAGAACTTCGAGCTGTTTCCGCACCTCTCGATTACCGAGAACCTGACGATTGCACAGCAGAAGGTGCTGGGCCGCTCGAAAGAAGAGGCCATGGCCAAGGGCCTGAAGTATCTGGATCGCGTGGGTCTGAAGGCGCACGCTGCCAAGTACCCGGGCCAGCTGTCGGGCGGTCAGCAGCAGCGGGTGGCAATCGCCCGTGCGCTGTCGATGGACCCGATCTGCATGCTGTTCGACGAGCCGACCTCCGCGCTGGACCCGGAAATGGTCAATGAAGTGCTCGACGTGATGGTGGAGCTGGCCAAGGAAGGCATGACCATGATGTGCGTGACCCACGAAATGGGCTTCGCTCGCAAGGTCGCCAATCGCGTGATCTTCATGGACCAGGGCCGCATCGTTGAAGACTGCGAGAAGGAAGAGTTCTTCGGCAACATCGACGCGCGTTCCGATCGCGCCAAGCAGTTCCTGTCGAAGATCCTGTCGCACTGAAAATCGCTTCACGATCCTACTGCGCGACCCGATCTTGGCCCTGCGATGCTCGCCGTACCCATGTACGGCTGCGCTTCTCGGACCAACCTCGGGCCGCTCGCTACGGATTGTGAACCGATTTAAGCGCCGGGTTGGAGGCAACAAAAAGCCGCTCTTTCAGGAGCGGCTTTTTGTTGGGCGATGATCATGTCAGGTGCAAGCCGTATTGGCCGCGTTGGCGATCTGCACGGCTTCCGGAATCGGCACCTTGGTCGCCATCGTGGCTTGGCCCGATTCGAACATCAGCAGCTCGCCCGGCGCGAATTGCGTCCAGACTTCGTTGTCGGTGAGCGGTGCGGTGGCGATGACAGCCACGCGATCGGCGGGCGTGGTGTATTTGGCGAAGTCGATCGTCATGTCGGCGTCGATCAAATGCGCCGTCGAGAACGGCCACTGCCGCACGATGTAATACAGCCGCGTTGAGCAATGCGCGAACTGCGCCTGCCCGTTGCAGAGCAAGAAATTGAACACACCGTAGCGGGTGATTTCCTTGGTGATGTCGGACAGCGCGTAGAACAGCTCGTTAAGCGGTGGCTGCGACCCCGGAAAGCGCTTGCGCAGCGCCTGCATGATGAAACAGAAGGCGAGTTCGCTGTCGGTATCGCCCACGGGCTGGTAGACGCCCGAGAGAAACGGCGAGAAGTTCTTCAGGTCGCCGTTGTGCGCAAAGATCCAATGCCGGCCCCACAGCTCCCGCATGAACGGGTGGCAGTTTTCCAGCCGCACCGTGCCCTGCGTCGCCTTGCGGATGTGCGAGATGACGTTCTTGGACTTGATCGGGTAGCGCTTGACCAGTTCCGCCACCGGCGAGGTGCCGGCCGACTGATTGTCGATGAACAGGCGGCAGGCCTTGTCTTCGAAGAAGGCGACGCCAAAGCCGTCGGCATGGTGGTCGGTGACGCCACCGCGCGCGGCGAACCCGGTGAACGAGAACGTCACATCGGTCGGTTCGGCGCAGTTCATGCCCAGCAGCTGGCACATGGTAGGGGAAAAGTCGGATGCAATAAAATAACCATTATCCTGCCGGCTGCCGGGGGTGCCAAGCGCCTTCGTCTTCACGGCGCCGCGCCCCGCTGCCGGGCGTTGCGCACATGCCGCACACCATCGCCCCCAGATTGCCCACACCGGACGTCATCCCCATGAAGCTCGATCGCACCGCCGCCCGTGCCCTCCTGCTGGAGAGCTACGCCGCCGCCGTGGGCGCGGCGGACCCACTGAAGATCGTCGCTGACTTCCTCCCCCCGCCGCATGCCGGCGGCAAGACGCTCGTGGTCGGCGCCGGCAAGGCGGCTGCCTCGATGGCGCTGGCCGTCGAGCAGGCCTATGCCGGCCGCGCAAAGATCGAAGGCCTGGTCATCACGCGTTATGCGCATGGCCTGCCGACCGAGCACATCCGCGTTATCGAAGCCGGACACCCGGTGCCGGACGAGGCGGGCGAACAGGCGGCGCAGGAAATCCTGGATCGGGTTTGCGCGCTCACCGAGCGCGACCGCCTGATCGTGCTGGTTTCGGGTGGCGGCTCCAGCCTGCTGTCGTTGCCCGCCGAGGGCATCCCGATGGGCGATCTGAAAGACGTGACGCGCGAGTTGCTGCGCTGCGGCGCTCCGATCACCGACATGAACATCGTGCGCAAGCATTTGTCGCGCATTCAAGGCGGGCGGCTTGCCGCCGCTTCGCGCGCGCCGGCCACGACGCTGATCGTCTCCGACGTGGCGGGCGACGATCCAAGCGCCATTGCCAGCGGCCCGACCGTGCCGGATGCGAGCACCTACGCCGATGCGCTGGCCATCATCAAGCGTTGGGGTGCGCAGATACCCGATACCGTGCACGCGCACCTCGAACGTGGCGCACGCGGCGAGATTGCCGAAACGCCCAAACCCGGCGACGCCTGTTTTGCACGCGTGACCAACCACGTCATCGCCACTGCGCAACAGAGTTTGCAGGCCGGCGCGCAGGTATTTGCGACGCGTGGCATCCACACCGCCATCCTCGGCGACACGGTGACCGGCGAGGCGCGTGAGGTCGCCCAGGTGTACGGCGCGCTGGCGAGGCAGGTGCGCCAGCACGGCACGCCGTTTGTGGCGCCGGTGGCACTCATCTCCGGTGGCGAATGCACGGTGACGATTCCGCCGGGCGTGACCGGCGGCCGCGGCGGGCGCTGCGCGGAGTTCCTGCTCTCGCTCGGTGTCACGCTCGAAGACATGGGTGATATCTACGCACTGGCCGCCGATACAGACGGCATCGATGGATCGGAGGACAATGCGGGTGCGCTGCTTGACCCCGGCTCCATCGCGCGCGCCGCCGCCAAGGGCGTTGCCGCCCGCGCCGCGCTCGATGCACACGACGCCTACGGTTTCTTTGCTGCCGCCGATGACTTGATCGTCACCGGCCCGACGCGCACCAACGTCAACGACTACCGCGTCATCCTCATTCTCTGATTCACGTTTTTGCTGACCGCTTCCGCACGCACCATGACCGACACTCTTACGATCGTCCGCCCCGATGACTGGCACCTGCACCTGCGCGACGGCGATGCGCTCGCCGATGTGGTGGGCGACACCGCGCGCCAGTTCGGCCGGGCGATCATCATGCCTAACCTCAAGCCGCCGGTGACCACCACCGCCCAGGCACGCGCCTACCGCGAGCGCATCCTCGCCGCGTTGCCCGCAGGCACGCAGTTCGAGCCGCTGATGACGCTGTACCTGACCGACAACACTTCGCCTGAGGTCATCCGGGAGGCCCGCGCCAGCGGTTTCATCCATGGCGTGAAGCTGTATCCGGCCGGTGCCACCACCAACAGCGATGCCGGCGTGACCGACCTGCGCCGCTGCGCCAAGACGCTCGAAGCGATGCAGGAAGTCGGCATGCCGCTGCTCGTGCACGGCGAGGTGACGGACCCGACCGTCGACATCTTCGATCGCGAGGCGGTCTTCATCGACACCGTGATGCTGCCGCTGCGCCGCGATTTCCCCGCGCTCAAGGTCGTGTTCGAGCACATCACCACCAAGCATGCCGCCGAATACGTGCGCGATGCGGAAGGCCCGGTTGGCGCAACCATCACCGCGCATCATCTGCTGTACAACCGCAATGCGCTGTTCGTCGGCGGCATCCGCCCGCATTACTACTGCCTGCCGGTGCTCAAGCGTGAAACGCACCGCCTGGCGCTGGTGGCAGCGGCCACCTCGGGCCACCCGCGCTTCTTCCTCGGTACCGACAGCGCACCGCACGCCAAGGGTGTGAAGGAACACGCTTGCGGCTGCGCCGGCTGCTACACCGCGCTGCACGCGATGGAGCTGTACGCCGAGGCCTTTGAAGACGCCAACGCGCTCGACAAGCTCGAAGGTTTCGCGAGCCTCCACGGGCCGGACTTCTACGGCCTGCCGCGCAACGCCGGCACGCTCACGCTTACGCGCTCGCAATGGCAGCTTCCCGCCGAAGTCCCGTTTGGCGAGCAGACGCTGGTGCCGTTGCGTGGCGGCGAGATGCTGCGCTGGAAGTCTGTCTGAGTTGGTGGCCGCTGATCTCGGTGCGATCGACTGGGGCCATCCGGCGTTCGCACCGCTCGCTGCAGTCGGCGCGCCGCTCGCAGACGCTATCGCGCGCGGCGCCGATCTTCGAGACGCACTGAATGCACAGCCGGCGGCTCAAGCGATCCGCACGTGCAGCGGCCATGCCGTGCGCTTCGTCCCGCAAGATGCACTGCCGGCCGGCACCGCTTATGAAGCAAACATCGCCGCCACCGGCGAGGTGCCGACGCGGGACAATCTCCACGACTTTTTCAACGCCCTGATCTGGCTGCATTGGCCGCGTGCCAAAGCGGCGCTCAACGCGCGTCAGGCGCGGGCGATTACGCAGGACGGGATTGGCACGGCACGCGGCACCGTCCGCGATGCCGCCACGTTGTTCGACGAAAACGCCCTGATCTTCCTGCACACCCAAGACGCGCCGGAGCGCTATCTGACCGGGTTCGACTGGCGCGGCTTGTTCGTCGAGGGCAGGGCAACGTGGGGCGCAACGTGCGCGGTTCTGCCGTTCGGCCATGCGGTATTGGAAAAGCTGGTCGCGCCTTACAAGTCGATCACGGCCCATGCGTGGCCGGTGCGCGTGGCTGCGTTGCCGGCGGAGCGCCCCTCGCTCGACGCTGCACTGGCCGAGACGCTGCTGCACGCCGATCTCGCGCCCCGCCATTTCCGCCCGTTGCCCGTCATGGGTATACCCGGTTGGTGCAATGCCAATGAAGACGCCGGCTTCTATCTGGATACGACGGTCTTTCGGCTCGGCCGGCGGCGCTTCGTACCTGAACAGTGCTAGACTCGCGCCTCGCGAAGCGGACCAGACAATCGCTGCTTTCGCCGCCTCGTGCGAGCGGAAGGGGAGGAAAGTCCGGACTCCATAGAGCAGGGTGATGGCTAACGACCATCCACGGTGACGTGCGGAATAGGGCCACAGAGACGAGTCTTCGCCCGGGCTTCGGCCAGGGCGAAGGGTGAAACGCGGTAACCTCCACCCGGAGCAATCCCAAGTAAGCAGGCGATGAAGCGGCTCGCTGAGTCTGCGGGTAGGGAGCTTGAGCCGGCTGGCAACAGCCGGTCTAGAGGAATGGTTGTCACGCCGCTGGTTTCGGCCACGCGGCGCACAGAATCCGGCTTATCGGTCCGCTTCGCTTCTTATTTATTCCGATGCCGTCGGCTGGGTGGCCAGGTCCACCAGTTCCAACGAGTGCGTGATCTCGGCCGTCTTGGCCAGCATGATCGATGCCGAGCAGTATTTCTCGTGCGACAGCTGCACGGCACGCTCTACCGTTTCCCGCTTCAGGTTGCGTCCCGTCACCGTGAAGGTGAAGTGGATGCGCGTGAAGACCTTCGGATCGGTCTCGGCGCGGTCGGCGTGCAGCTTGACGCTGCAGCCTTGCACGTCCTGGCGACCCCGCTTCAGGATCAGCACCACGTCATAGGCGGTGCAGCCACCGGTGCCCAGTAAGACCATTTCCATCGGGCGCGGTGCGAGGTTGCGGCCACCGCCGTCCGGGGCCCCATCCATCGTGACGAGGTGGCCGCTGCCGGTTTCCGCCAAAAAGGCCATGCCATCCGGGCCGGTCCAGCTCACAGTGCAATCCATGTCCAATCCTTGTGCAGAGGGTCGGCCAGCGCCGACGAAAAGCCACATTGTAGCCATCGGCCCTCGCCTGCGTTGGCCCCCCTAGGGTGAACGCGGCTTGACAGTGATGCCCGTGCGAAAAGGTGCAACCCGCGACTTCTGCACCGAAATCGCGCCGAAATTGGAAGAATATCTCTAGTGAACAGCAATCTGCTTCGCAGGAAATGAACGCAAGGTATTGATGCATATAGGAATTTACCTGTTTTCCCTGATCTCATTTGCTTTTCACATTACGAAATTAGATTTCGTAGTGCAAATTGCCTTGCGCATGCCCCAGAAATGGGTATAATTCGCACCATTGGATCGGCTGATGCGGTGCAACCCACCAAGTCAACGATCAGCAGGTGTCTCCTCCACCCTCCTCCTTTGGTGGATTCAAACCCAAGCTTGATGGCTTGGGTTTTTTTTCGTCCACTCGACTCGAGCGCCCCTTTTTCTTGTGTCAAGAGGTCTGCGCGGGGTACAATTGAAATCTTTTCCGGATTGCCCGCGGAAAAGAAATCCAGAGAGCCCGCACCAACAAGCGGGAAGGCGGGCCGGCGATGACCTCGCATGGGGTTGCGCAGGCGTCCGCAAGACGATCCGTTCGTGAGCAGTCTGAACGCAAGTTCTCAGCGCGATACGGGTCCACTCGGGCACTGACTCAATATTTGGAAAAATCATGAAGACCTTTTCCGCAAAGCCCCATGAGGTGAAGCGCGATTGGTACGTGATTGACGCGACGGACAAGGTCCTCGGGCGTGTCGCCAGCGAAGTGGCACACCGACTGCGCGGCAAGCACAAGCCCGAATTCACTCCGCACGTCGATACCGGCGATTTCATCATCGTCATCAACGCAGCCAAGCTGCGTGTGACGGGCGCCAAGACGACCGACAAGAAGTACTATCGCCACTCGGGTTACCCGGGCGGTATCTATGAAACGACGTTTGGCAAGATGCAGCAGCGTTTCCCGGGCCGCGCCCTGGAGAAGGCTGTGAAGGGCATGCTGCCGAAGGGTCCGCTGGGCTACGCGATGATCAAGAAGCTGAAGGTTTACGCCGAAGGCTCGCATCCGCACGAAGCTCAGCAGCCGAAAGCGCTGGAAATCTAAGGGGCCTAATCCATGATCGGAAACTGGAACTATGGCACCGGCCGCCGCAAGAGCGCTGTGGCACGTGTCTTCATCAAGTCCGGCAAGGGCGACATCATCGTCAACGGCAAGGCCATCAACGAGTACTTCGCTCGTGAAACCTCGCTGATGATCGTGCGTCAGCCGCTGGAACTGACCAACCACGCAGCTACGTTCGACATCAAGGTGAACGTGGTCGGCGGCGGTGAAACCGGCCAAGCCGGTGCTGTGCGTCACGGCATCACTCGCGCCCTGATCGATTACGATGCGACGCTCAAGCCCGCCCTGTCGAAGGCCGGTCTGGTGACGCGCGATGCACGTGAAGTCGAGCGTAAGAAGGTTGGTCTGCGCAAGGCCCGCCGCGCCAAGCAGTTCTCGAAGCGTTAATCCGCTTCCTGCTGCTTCAGCAAAAAACCACACCCTCGGGTGTGGTTTTTTGTTTTGGAGCGTTCGAACCAAACAGTGTGATGTTTTCGGCGCCTTGCTTACCCTTTGCAACAGCTCCGACATGTCCGCAGGACTACAATTCACATCTCGTTAGCGTTCGCCCCGTATGATGCAATCCGCTATTTCTCCTAATCCGATTCTGATTCGTAACGCGGGTCAGGAGGCGGGCGCATGAAGGCGCGTCGCTTGTTGCGCCGCGCTTCCGTGCTCGCTCCGAACGTCACAGTACGTTCGCGTCTGCCTTGGCCGGTGACGGTGTTGCTGGTTGCAGTGGTACTTGGGCTTGCGGCCGCAGCGGCGCTGTGGGCCTTCGAGGAAGGGCGCCGTCTGACCGGTCCGCACGACGCCGATTTGCGTGCAATGAACCGCGAGCTGACCGCCAGGCTGGCCGCCGTGCAGGCCGAACGCGATAAGCTTTCTGCATCCGCCGGCACCGTGGATGCCCGTCTGGGTATCGCTGAAGGCGCTCAGGCGCAAATGGCCGAGCAACTCAAGGCGCTGGAAACCGAAAACGCGCAGTTGAAGGAAGATCTGGCTTTCTTTGACAGCCTGTTGCCCGCGCCCACCAATTCCGCGGGCATTTACGTGCGCAGCTTCCGCATCGCGCCGGACGAGGCGCAACCGACGCGCATGCGGTTCCGCGTTCTGTTGATGCAGGGCGGGGGCAAGGCGTTCGCACCCGTCTCCGAATTCGAGGGGCAATTGGCGCTCACGCTCAACGTGGTGCAGGCTGGCAAACCTGCTACGATCGATTTCCCGGGCGCTGCGGCCAGCGGATCACCCGCCACCAGCGCCCGCGTCAAGCTCACGCACTACCAGCGCCTCGAGGGCTGGGTGGACGTGCCCCCGGGCACCACGGTGCAGTCGGTGATGGTGAAAGTGCTGCAGAACGGCAAGATCAAAGCGAGCCAGAGTTTTTCCATCTGACGGGCATTGTCCTGTCGAGGATCTGTACACAGAGGAGTCGACGATGCTGTTTGGCAAAAAGAAAGGGCTGGCGATTGAAACGCTACTGGGGGCCCGTACCAAGCTGGAGGGGGATCTGCGCTTTTCGGGCGGTCTGCGGATCGACGGTGAGATCAAGGGCAACATTTACGGCGATCCGGACAAGCCAAGCATGCTGGTGATTACCGACAGCGCACGCGTTGAGGGCGAAGTGCATGTTGGGCACCTGATCCTGAACGGCACGGTCGTTGGCCCCGTGCACGTGGCAGAACTGTTGGAGTTGCAGCCGAAGGCGCGCATCGAAGGCAACGTCCAATATGCAGCGCTGGAAATGCACCAAGGTGCCGTTGTTATGGGCACGTTGACGCACGCGACGCCTGGCGATGTGAAGTTGCTGCCCAATCTCAAGCTGGCGTCCAACCAGGATTGATCACATCCCGCGCCGGCCGTTGCTGGCGCACCGCACAATGCCCACTTGAAACGCGGGGCTTCGGCACGATTTGCAGCTTGCGCTTAAAATACAGGCAAGTTTTAGACGTTCCCACAGGAGATTTTCATGAACGCAGTCGCGCAGGCAGCCACGCCCGATGTGAACGAGGTTCCGGCTCCGCTGGTCTTTACCGACAGCGCTGCGGACAAGGTCAAGCAACTGATTGAAGAGGAAGGCAACCCGGAGTTGAAGCTGCGCGTGTTCGTGCAAGGCGGCGGGTGCTCGGGCTTCCAGTACGGCTTCACCTTTGACGAAGAGACCAACGAAGACGATACGACCATGACCAAGAATGGCGTGTCACTCTTGATCGACTCGATGAGCTACCAGTATCTGGTGGGCGCCGAGATCGACTACAAGGAAGACATCAACGGCGCGCAATTCGTCATCAAGAACCCGAATGCTTCGACCACGTGTGGTTGCGGCTCGTCGTTCTCGGTCTGACGTCTCCCTCGCTTAAAAGAAAAAGCGCACTTCGGTGCGCTTTTTTGTTGCCCGCAAAATGGGTGCTCAAGCGGGGTAGATCGCGCCAAGGACGCGAGCGCCCGATGCGCCTGTCGCGGTGTGCAGGTTGCCGTGGGCGCGGAGCACGCACTGGCGCGCGAGCCATGCGAAGGCGAGCGCTTCCACCTGATGCGCGGGCACGCCGAACGCATCGGTCGGAGCAACTCTAACGCCCGGCAACTGTTGCCCGATACGTGCCATCAGCGCGCCATTGCGTGCGCCGCCGCCGCAGACGAGCAGTGACGCTGCCTGCGGCGCATGCGCACGTACGGCATCGGTGATGGTGTCAGCAGTGAGGGCGAGCAGCGTGGCTTGAACATCTTCAGGGCGGGCGGTGTTCAGCGCATCGCCGAGGGCTTGTTGCAGCCACGCCGGGTTGAACAGATCGCGGCCGGTGCTCTTAGGCGGGGGCGCCGCAAAGAACGGCTCGGCCTTCAGGCGCTCGAGCAGGGCTTCGCCGACGCGTCCGCTGCGGGCCCACGCGCCGTCGGCGTCGTACGGGCTGTCGCGGTGCGTATGGACCCAATAATCCATCAGCGCGTTGCCGGGGCCGCAGTCGAAGCCAAGTACGGCGTCGCGCGTGTCGGAAGTTTGCGGCGGCAAGACCGTGAGGTTGGCGATGCCGCCAATGTTGCATACCACGCGCCATGCATCCGGCAGGCCGAACAGCGCGCGATGCAGCGCCGGTACGAGCGGTGCGCCTTGGCCGCCGGCCGCGATGTCTCGGCTACGGAAATCGGCAATGACGTCGATGCCGGTGCGTTCAGCCAATACCGCGGGGTGCTGGGTCTGGCGCGTGTAGCCGATGCCATCATGCGTGCCGGGCTGATGACGAATCGTTTGCCCATGGGCGCCGATGGCCTGTACATCGTGCGCGGCCAGGCCGGTGGACGCAAGCAGCCGGGCGACGCATTCGGCGTAGATCATGGCCAGCGCGTTGGCGGCCAACGCCTCGCGATGGATCTCGTCGTGGCCGGCGTGCTGCAGGTCCAGAAAGCGCTGGCGCAGTTCGGGCGAGAAGGGTACGTAGGCGTCGGCGAGGACGGCCGGGTGTTCGCCGGAAAAGTCCGCCAGCACGCCATCGACGCCGTCCAGGCTGGTGCCCGACATCAAGCCGATATAGCGATCGGCGGGGAGTGCGGTGGGGTTGGGATGGCTCATGCGCGACAGCTTACCAGCGCAATGGCAGGCCAAATGGACACATCACGGTAAAATCCCCGGATCGCGCGGCCGGCACGCCTGAATCGATGTCGGCTATCGTGCACGCACCGTTTCCCTGATTGTTGATCCGTTCGCGCCGTTTTCCACGTGCGGCGCGGTGACCTTTCCTTTTGCCATGACTGCATCTGCCACTCCCGCCGCTTCCGACAACGCCACGCCGGGCACACTCAAGTATCCGGTCACCCCGGAGGTGGCGCACGCGATGGAAGTCTCGCTGCGCGGCTGCGACGAACTGCTGATCGCCGCCGAGTGGGAGCAGAAGCTGGCCAAGAGCGCTGCCACCGGCGTACCCCTGCGCATCAAGCTGGGCCTCGATCCCACGGCCCCTGACATCCACATCGGCCACACGGTGGTGCTCAACAAGATGCGCCAGTTGCAGGACCTAGGGCATCAGGTGATCTTCCTGATCGGCGACTTCACGTCGACCATTGGTGACCCGTCCGGCCGCAACGCCACGCGCCCGCCGCTGACGCGCGAGCAGATCGAAGCCAACGCGCAGACGTACTACCGCCAGGCCAGCATGGTGCTGGACCCGAGCAAGACCGAAATTCGCTACAACAGCGAGTGGTGCGACCCGCTGGGCGCGCGCGGCATCATCCAACTCGCCGCCAAGTACACCGTCGCCCGCATGATGGAGCGCGATGACTTCACCAAGCGCTACAAGGCCGGCGTGCCGATCTCGGTGCACGAATTCCTCTACCCGCTGATGCAGGGCTATGACTCGGTCGCGCTCAAATCGGATCTGGAACTGGGCGGCACCGATCAGAAGTTCAACCTGCTGGTCGGCCGCGAACTGCAGAAGGAATACGGCCAGGAGCCGCAGTGCATCCTGACGATGCCGCTGCTGGTGGGCCTGGACGGCGTCGAGAAGATGTCCAAGTCCAAGGGCAACTACGTCGGTATCAGCGAGGCGCCCAACGAGATGTTCGGCAAGCTGATGAGCATCTCCGATGACCTGATGTGGACGTACTACACGCTGCTGTCGTTCCGCCCGCTGGCCGAGATCGACCTGATGAAGCAAGAGATCGCGCTGGGCCGCAACCCGCGCGATTGCAAGGTGATGCTGGCGCAGGAGATCGTTGCCCGCTTCCACAGCCAGGCCGATGCCGAGCGCGCACTGGAAGATTTCAACCACCGTGCCCGCGGCGGTGTGCCGGACGACATTCCGCAGATCGAGCTGTCGGGCGCACCACTGGGTATTGCACAACTGCTCAAGCAGGCTGGGCTCTGCCCGTCCACGTCGGACGCCAACCGCAACATCGAGCAGGGCGGCGTGAAGATCGACGGCACCGTCATCAGCGACAAGGGCCTGAAGGTCGACGCCGGCACCTTCGTGATGCAGGTCGGCAAGCGTCGCTTTGCGCGCGTGGTGCTGAAGTGATTGGGCTGATCCAGCGTGTGTCCGAGGCGGCGGTCCGTGTGGACGGCCGCGTCGTCGGCGAGATCGGCCCGGGTTTGCTCGCACTGGTCTGTGCAGAACGTGGGGACACCGCCGCCGAGGCCGATCGTCTGCTGGAGAAGCTGCTGAACTATCGCGTGTTCTCCGACGCGCAGGGCAAGATGAACCTGCCCGTGCGCAACATCGACGGCAACGGGCAGGCGGGCGGCTTGCTGGTCGTATCGCAGTTCACGCTGGCGGCCGATACCAAGTCTGGCACACGGCCGAGCTTCACGCCCGCTGCTGCGCCGGAAGATGGGCGCCGCCTGTACGAACACTTCGTGGCGCGCGCGCGTGCCCAGCATCCCATCGTGGCAACCGGCGAGTTTGGCGCCGACATGAAGGTGTCGCTCGTCAACGATGGCCCGGTCACGTTCTGGCTGCAGATTGCGCCGCAAGCCGCAGCATCTGTTGCCAAGACTGCCGCGCCGGAAGCGGCCAAATCTGTCTGATTCGTCCAGGAACCCTGAGATGCCACGCGCCGCCGCCATCCCCCTGCCGATGCTGCAGATCACCCACATCGTGCTCATCCGCCACGGCGAGACCGACTGGAACCGTGAACGGCGCCTGCAAGGCCAACTCGACGTGCCGCTGAACACGCAAGGGCTGGAGCAGGCTGCGCAGTTGGGCAAGGCACTCGCGCGCGAGCGGTTCGATGCGGTCTATGCGAGCGATCTGTCGCGCGCCAGGCAGACGGCGCGGGCGCTGGCAGATGAAGTGGGCGTGCCCGTGCGCGACGACGCCGGTTTGCGCGAGCGCTGCTACGGCCAGTTCGAAGGTCTGACCTACGCCGAAGTTGCCGCACGGCATCCGGACGACTTTGATGCCTGGCAGAACCGCGTGCCCGAATTTGCCCCGCCCGGCGGCGAGACCCTCACTGAATTCCACGAACGTGCGGTCGAGACTGCGCTCCGGCTGATCCGTCGCCACCCCGGCGAGCGCATCGCGCTGGTCAGCCACGGCGGCGTGCTCGATTGCCTGTACCGCCACGCCAACGCCATGACGCTCACCGAGCCGCGCCAGCACGAGCTGCGCAACGCGAGCATCAACCGGCTTTCATCCGATGGTCATCAACTGACCGTGTTGCAATGGGGGGATGTCGCGCACCTGGATTTGCTGGTGCTCGACGAAGTGGACCGCCGTGTTCCTTAAACCTTCAGCCGGAACGGCGTGAAGTTGGTGTCGCGGTCGTAGTAATCCTCGTTCTCGGCGCGCTTGAGGAAGGCGACGACGCGGTAGGTGAGCGGCGTTGCGACGATTTCCCAGCCAGTCTTGAGGATGTATTGCGCAATGGCGACACGCAGCACCTGTTCGTGGGGCCAGATGCCGTAGAAGGCGATCACGTAGAACAGCGACGAATCGACCGCCTCGCCCACCACGGTGGATCCGACGATGCGCGTCCACAGCCATTTTCCTTCCGTCGCGATCTTCATCTTCGCCAGCGTGTAGCTGTTGGCGAAGCTGCCACACCAGAACGCAATGAGCGACCCGGCGACGATGCGCGGCGTGTTGCCGAACACGTCGTTCAGGCTCCTCTGATAACCGGCCATGAAGGGCGCCACCGGTAGCGCCAGCACGACCAGCGACATGAACGACGCAAAGATCAGTGCGGCAAAGCCCGCCCACACCACGCGCCGATCACGCCCGTAACCGTACACCTCGGTGAGGATGTCGCCGAAGATGTAGGAAATTGGAAAGAACAGCACGCCAGCGCCGAAGGTGACCGATCCGAGCACCGGCAACGTGACCTGCGCCGCCTTGGACGCGCCGATCAGGTTCGAGCACAGCAGCACTGTGACGAAGGCCGCCATGATGAAGTCGTAGTATCGGAACGTGCGGTTCGGGTGGTGCGGGGCGGCAGACATGTCGGGGCGCGCGGGGGTTATTGGTTGTCGTCCCAGAGGTCCCGCACCGGGCCGCTCTTGGGAGCGCCCAGCCCGAAGTGCTGGTATGCCGAAGCCGTGGCCACGCGGCCGCGTGGCGTGCGCTGCAGGTAGCCTTGCTGGATCAGGTAGGGCTCGAGCACGTCTTCGATCGTGTCGCGCTCTTCGCCGATGGCGGCGGCCAGGTTGTCGATGCCGACCGGGCCGCCGTTGAACTTGTGCAGGATCGCCTCGAGCAGCTTGCGGTCCATCAGGTCGAAGCCGACCGCGTCCACGTCGAGCATGGCGAGGGCGGCATCGGCGACTTCGCGGGTGATGATGCCGTCGGCCTTGACTTCGGCGAAGTCGCGCACGCGACGTAGCAGACGGTTGGCGATACGGGGCGTGCCGCGCGAGCGCTTTGCAATTTCCAGCGCCCCCTCGTCCACGATGTGGGCGTTCAGCAGGCCTGATGAGCGCGTGACGATCTTTGCCAGTTCGGCAGGCGTATAGAACTCCAGCCGCGCGACGATCCCGAAGCGATCGCGCAGCGGGTTGGTCAGCATGCCGGCGCGCGTGGTGGCGCCCACGAGCGTAAAGGGCTGCAGATCAAGCTTGACCGAGCGCGCCGCCGGGCCCTCGCCGATCATGATGTCGATCTGGTAGTCCTCCAGCGCCGGGTACAGAATTTCTTCCACCACGGGCGAGAGCCGGTGAATCTCGTCGATGAAGAGGACGTCGTTGGCTTCGAGGTTGGTCAGCAGTGCAGCCAGATCGCCCGGGCGCTCCAGCACGGGGCCGGAAGTCTGGCGCAGGTTGACGCCCATTTCGCGCGCGATGATGTGCGCCAGCGTCGTCTTGCCGAGACCCGGCGGGCCGAACAGCAGCACATGGTCCAGCGCTTCGCTGCGGTTCTTGGCCGCGGTCATGAAGATGTCGAGCTGCCCGCGCACCTTTTCCTGACCGACGTATTCGTCGAGCAGCTTGGGGCGCAGCGCGCGCTCGAACGCCTCCTCATTGGGGGAGGCGGGGGAGGCTGAGATGATGCGCTCAGCAGAGACAGCCTTGGCGGCGAGCTTGTCGGTTTCGATCATGACGGGCAGACGGCGCCGGAAAGGCGCGAGCAGGCCATTCTACCGTCTTGCCGCGCCCGGGCGTCAGCCCTTGGACAGCGCCTTGAGCGCCAGCTTGATTCCCTCGGACACGCCCGTGCCGGCCGGCACCTGCTTGATGGCGAGCGCCGCTTCCTTGTCGGAATACCCTAGTGCCAGCAGGGCGTTGAGCACGTCGACCGCGTCGTCCGAGACGGCTGGGCCGCCGGGCACCGTACCCAGGTCGGCGCCGAGCTTGCCCTTGAGTTCGAGCAGCAGGCGCTCGGCCGTCTTCTTACCGATGCCCGGGATGCGCGTCAGCCGCCCGGCTTCCTGCAGCGTGACGGCCTGCGCGAGTTCGGCCACCGACATGCCCGACAGCACCGCCAGCGCGATGCGCGCGCCGATGCCCGAAATCTTGATGAGTTGGCGGAAGGTTTCGCGCTCCGCGGCGGTGCCGAAACCGTAGAGCAGGTGCGCATCCTCGCGCACGATCTGCTGCGTGAGCAGGACGACCTTCTCGCCGGTGGCGGGCAGGTTATAGAACGTGCTCATCGGCACGTCGATCTCGTAGCCGACGCCGTGGCAATCGACCAGCAGATGCGGCGGGTTCTTTTCGATCAGCGTCCCGGCGATGCGTCCGATCATGGGTGGGGTTCCTCCTCCAAAACGGGACGCAGTGTAGCCCAAACCTACTGCGCGGCCCGATCCAGGCTCGGCCGCTCGCTACGGTTCCGATGCGCGAAGACTAGCGCTTGAAGGTCGACACGGCTTGCCGCCCGACCGCCGGATCGTCGGTAAAGAAGCCATCGACGCCCGCGCGCAGGAACGCCTGGATCTCCGTGATCGAGCCGTTGACGTTGCGCGTGTTGTCCGCACCGCTGCGCAGCGACGGCGGCAGGAAGGTGTTCTCGGGGCGGAACGTATATGGATGGACCACCAGCCCGGCGTTGTGCGCGTTGCGGATCAGGTCGGTCGGATCGGTCAGCTTGCCGTTCGCATCCAGGCCCATGATGCTGCTCTTGTCCGGGCCGACGCCGTTGGCGTATGCGGCGATGTCGCGCATGCCTTGGCTCGTCATCATGTCGCCGAAGGTACGGCTGTCTTTGGCGACCACAAAATCGTAGGGCTGTCGGCCGGATGTGCCCATCAGCTGTACGAGTTTCCAGTTCGGTTGGCTGCCGCCGATCTTGTTGCGAATGGCCTTGAGATTGGCCACCTCGAACGACTGGATGTAGACCGTCGTGCGGCTGGCCGTGAACGCGTCACGGCGCAGGCCGTCGATCAGCCGGTCTTCCAGCGGCAGGCCGATCGACTGGAAGTACGTCGGGTGCTTCGTCTCCGGATAGATGCCGATGTTGCGGCCGAGCTTGGCGGATTGGTCCCGCGCCAGCGCGATGATCTCGTCGAGTGTGGGGATGTCGAACTGGTCGTTGTAGGCGACGTTGTCGGGGCGGATGTTCGGGATGCGCTCGCGTGCGCGCAGCGTTTTCAGTTCTCCAAGCGTGAAGTCTTCGGTGAACCAGCCCGTGACGCTCTGGCCGTCGATCGTCTTGGTGGTCTTGCGCCCGGCAAACGCTGCCACGTCGGCCACGTTGGTCGTGCCGGAGATCTCGTTCTCGTGGCGCGCAACCAGCACGCCGTCTTTGGTGGAGACGAGATCCGGCTCGATGATGTCCGCGCCGTCGTCGATGGCTTTCTGGTACGAGGCCAGCGTGTGCTCCGGTCGCAATGCGGAGGCACCGCGATGGCCGATCACCTGGATGGTGGCGATGGGCGTGGTGTTGCCACCGCCACCGCTGCCGTGGTGGTACTCCAGCCGGCAGGCGTAGAGGGCGACGGACGTACTCAAGATCAGCAGGCTCGGCAGGATGAGGCGGCGAGGCATCGGGGGCTCCTGAATACGGGTACCCGCATGGTAGTCGCCGTGCCCGGATGCCGCTACCTGCGGGCTTCAAGAATCCTGTCAGCCGACGAGGCGGCCGCGCCGCACGCGCAGCCCCTTTTGCGCAAGCTGTGGCGCCAGACCGGCCATGGCGGCCAGCGTCTCGCCGCCGTGCGCATGGCAGATCGCCACGCCCAGGGCGTCGGATGCGTCCGCGCCGGGTTTGCCCTCGAGGTTGAGCAGGCGCACGACCATCTCCTGCACCTGATCCTTGTTGGCGCGGCCATAGCCGACCACGGCCTGCTTCAGTTGTAGCGCGGTGTACTCGAACACGGGCAGGTTGCCGCTCATCAGGCCGCAGATCACCGCGCCGCGGGCTTGGCCCAGCAGCAGCGTCGATTGCGGGTTGACGTTGACGAACACCTTTTCGATGGAAGCGCAGTCCGGCCGGTATGTGCTCACCAGTTCGGACACGCCGTCATACAGCGTCTTCAGGCGGCTGGGCAGGTCGGCATTGCCGTTGCTCTTGATCGTGCCCGAGGCCACGTAGACGAGCTTGTGGCCGTGCCGTTCGAGCACGCCGAAACCCGTGGTGCGAAGGCCGGGATCGATGCCGAGGATGCGCATGAAGGAAGTGGGCAGAAATGGAAACGGGGCAAGGCGCCAGTTTACGCCTTGCCCCGTTCGTTCGTCGCGTGGACGATGTTGCTTAGTGGCGGAAGTGGCGCGTGCCCGTGAAGATCATCGCCACGTTGCGTTCGTCGGCGGCGGCGATCACTTCATCGTCGCGTACCGAGCCGCCCGGCTGGATCACGCACGAGGCGCCAGCATCGACCACCACGTCCAGGCCGTCGCGAAACGGGAAGAACGCATCCGATGCCACAGCCGAACCGGCCAGCGTCAGGCCTGCGTTCTGTGCCTTGATGCTGGCGATGCGGGCCGAGTCCACACGGCTCATCTGGCCGGCGCCCACACCCAGCGTCATGCCGCCGCCGCAGAACACGATGGCGTTGGACTTGACGAACTTGGCGACGCGCCAGGCAAACATCAGGTCGTCCATTTCCTTTGGCGTGGGGTGGCGCTTGGTAACCACGCGCAGCTCGCTCGGCTGCACGTTCTTGGCGTCCGGGCTCTGCACCAGCAGGCCGCCGCCAACGCGCTTGAAGTCGTACGCATTCACGCCCTTGCCCAACGGAATCTCCAGCACACGCACGTTTTGCTTGGCGGCGAACACGGCACGTGCGCCTTCCGAGAAGCCCGGGGCGATCAGCACTTCCACGAACTGCTTGGCCACCACCTGTGCGGCTGCTTCATCCAGCGGCACGTTGAAGGCGATGATGCCGCCGAAGGCCGAGGTCGAGTCGGTCTTGAAGGCCTTCTCATACGCTTCCTGCGCGGTGCCGCCGATGGCCACGCCGCACGGGTTGGCGTGCTTGATGATGACGCATGCAGCGCCGTGGGCCGCATCGAACGACTTCACGCATTCCCACGCGGCATCGGCGTCGGCGATGTTGTTGTACGACAGCTCCTTGCCCTGCAGTTGCTTGTAATTGGCGAGCGCGCCGTCGACGGCTTTCAGGTCGCGGTAGAACGCGGCGGACTGATGCGGGTTTTCGCCGTAACGCATCTCCTGCACCTTGTCGAAGGCGAGGTTCAGCGTCTGCGGATAGGCGCTGCGCGTGCTGTGCGACTTGTCGGCGCCGAGGCTCGTCAGGTAGTTGGTGATGGCGCCGTCGTACTGCGCGGTGTGCGCGAACACCTTCTTGGCCAGCATGAAGTTGGTTTCGTAGCCGACCGTGTTGTTGTTGGCCTGCATTTCGGCCAGCACGGTGGCGTAGTCGGCCGGGTCAACGATGACTGTCACATCGCGGTGGTTCTTGGCCGCCGAGCGCAGCATGGTCGGGCCGCCGATGTCGATGTTCTCGATGGCGTCGGCCAGCGAGCATTCGTCCTTGGCCACCGTCTGCTGGAACGGGTACAGGTTCACCACCAGAAGGTCGATGGTCGGGATGCTGTGTTCGGACAGTGCGGCCATGTGCTCGGGCAGGTCGCGACGGGCCAGGATGCCGCCGTGCACCTTCGGGTGCAGCGTCTTGACGCGGCCGTCGAGCATTTCCGGAAAGCCGGTGTAGTCCGCCACTTCCGTCACGGGCAGGCTGGACTCGGCGAGCAGCTTGGCGGTGCCGCCGGTGGAGAGGAGCTTGACGCCGCGCTCGTGCAGGGCACGGGCAAAGTCGACGATGCCGGTCTTGTCGGAAACGGAAAGCAGGGCTTGCTGGATCATGGTGGAAACGCCGGTGGGCGGGTGTGGCGCTGGGTTTGCCGAACTGGCAGGAGGCGCCGTCAGAAAGGAAATCGGTTCAAAGGCCGGCCCGCAACCTCAGATGAGGCCGTGCTGCTGCAACTTCTTGCGCAGCGTGTTGCGGTTGATGCCGAGGTAGTCGGCCGCCTGCGACTGGTTGTTGGAAGCCCATTCCATCACGGTTTCCAACAGCGGCCGTTCAATGGCCTGCAGCACCATGTCGTAGACGTTGGACGGGTTCTCGCCGTCCAGGTCACGGTAATACGCATCCAGGCTGTCGCGGATGCAACGTTCGATCGGGTTGCGGCTCATGCGGCAAGCAGTTCCTTGTTGTTGTCGTTGTTGCCCGTCCTGGGGTGGTCGCCACCGGTCGCCTGGTCTTCGTAGACCAGACGGTCGGACAGCGCACGCTGCTCGTCGAAGAACGCATTGACGGCGGCCAACTGGGCCGCGGTGTCCTCGATGGTGTTCATGCGGTGGCGGAACAGGTTGGCCCCCGCCAACCCGCGCGTGTACCAGGCGATGTGCTTGCGTGCGGTGCGCACGCCGGTGTATTCGCCATAGAACGCGTAGTGCTCTTCCAGATGCGCGTTCATGATGCCGCGAATCTCTTCCACCTCCGGCGCCGGCAGCAGCGTGCCGGTCTGCAGGAAATGCTCGATCTCGCGGAACAGCCACGGGCGCCCCTGCGCCGCGCGGCCGATCATGATGGCGTCGGCGCCGGTCACGGCCAGCACGTGCTTGGCCTTGGCCGGCGTGGTGATGTCGCCGTTGGCCACCACGGGAATGCGCACCGACGCCTTGACCGCGGCGATGGTGTCGTATTCCGCTTCACCGTGATACAGATCGGCGCGCGTGCGGCCATGCACGGTCAGCATGCTGATGCCGGCGTCCTGTGCAATGCGCGCCACGCTCAATGCGTTGCGGTGTTCGCGGTCCCAACCGGTACGGATCTTGAGCGTCACGGGCACGCGGTCGCCGACCGCACCCACCACGGCCTCGACAATGCGCTGGACCAGCGGCTCGTTCTGCAGCAGGGCAGAACCAGCGGCCACGTTGCACACCTTCTTGGCCGGGCAGCCCATGTTGATGTCGATGATTTGCGCGCCGCGATCGACGTTGTAGCGCGCGGCCTCGGCCATCATCATCGGCTCGGCGCCGGCAATCTGCACGGCGATCGGCTCGACCTCGCCCGTGTGGTTGGCGCGCCGCATGGTCTTCTCGCTTTTCCAGAGCTGCGCGTTGGACGCGACCATCTCGGACACGGCATAGCCCGCGCCCAGCCGCTTGCAGAGCTGCCGGAACGGGCGATCCGTCACACCCGCCATGGGAGCGACGAACAGGTTGTTGCGAAGGGTATGCGGTCCGATCTGCAAGGCTGTCGAGGAAGACGCGGCTGAAAGAAACGAAAAATCACCCCTTCCGCCCAGAGTCGAATGATGATCGGGCGGAGCGACGGGAGTGAAAAATGCGAGGACGGGATTTTACCGCCAAACCGCCGGATTGCCTAAATGTTGTGCACAAACTATGCGGCAGTGCGGTCGGCGGCCGGGTTCTTGCCGTGGCTGGCGCTAGCGGAACCGTTGCAGGCCGTAGGGGCGGCCGTCGATGAAAGGCGTGCGCTCGCTGACCAGATCGGCGATGAGTCGGGCGGTGCCTGGCGCGCCTGTCATGCCCAGGTGGCCGTGCCCGAACGCGAAGAACACGTTGCGGTAGCGCTCCGAGCGGTCGATCACGGGCAGGCTGTCGGGTAGAGAGGGCCGATGGCCCATCCATTGGCTGTCGTCCGTAAAGCCGAGGCCGGGGAAGAGCTGCTGGCCCTGTCGCATGAGGATGCGGGCGCGGCGGTAGTCGGGCGCAGCGTCCAACCCGCCGATCTCCACGGTGCCGGCAATGCGCAGGCCGCCTTCCATGGGCGTCGCGATGAACTTGCGCTCGCAATCCATGATTGGCCGTGAAGGCTGCACGCTGGGCGCGCGCAGCGTGGCGTGATAGCCGCGTTCCGTGTTGAGCGGAATGCGGATGCTGGTGAGCTTTGCGCCCAGCCGCATCGACCACGCACCCGCGCACAGCACCAGCTTCGACACGGGCAGCGTGCCGCAATCGGTGTGCAGCCGCGTCGGGCCGCCGTAGTCGCTTCGGCCGAATTCCACGTCCAGCACCTTGCGGCGCAGGAAGGTGCCGCCCGCTGCGGCAAAGTTGGCCGCCAGCGTCTTGACCAGACGTTCCGGGTTGACCGTGAAGCCGTTGTCGGGCAGCAGCAGGCCGGATTGGATGTCGGCGGCCAGTGCGGGCTCGAGTTCGCGCGCTTCGCCGGCGCTCAGGGCTTGCGAGCGCACGCCGGTGGCATCGCGAATGGACTGCGCCAGCACATCGCCCGACGAGCGCGCCAGCGTGCGCCACACATACAGATGGCCCGTCTGACGGATCAGGCCGTCATATTGCGCGGCGTCGAGCAGGTTTCGATAACCGGGAAAGGTCGCGCTGAAGAGACTCGCCAGCGGCTGCGCCGTCGCACGGGCCTGCGTCTCGTTGCCCGCAAACACCCATTGCAGCAGCCAGGGCAGCGCGCGCGGCAGATAGTGCCAACGTACCGTCAGCGGGCCCATTGGATCGGCCAGCCATTTGGGCACCTGCTTCAGCATGCCCGGTAGCGCCATCGGCACGACCGACGCCACGCTCAGGCAGCCGGCGTTGCCGAACGAGCAGCCTTCGCCAATGCCGGCCTGATCGAGCAGCGTGACCTGGTGGCCATCCCGTTGCAATTGCAGTGCGCACGCCGTGCCGACAATGCCGGCGCCCACCACGGTGATCTGCTGGCGGTCGCCTGCAGCGCCTACCTCGGCACACGCCATCCGTTAGCCTCGCTGCCCGAACATCATCTGCCGGGCGAGCCCATGCTTGAGCGGCGGCAGGCATTCCAGCAGCGTGAGCGCGGCGCCGCGCAGGTGGCCAAACGACCGGCCCGGCACGGCAAACGCGCGCGGCAGCAAATCGGTCAGGCCGATGGTGACGGCGCGGTCAAATGCGCGTTCGCGGGCGAAACGGGCGAGGGTGGCCGCCGTTGCCCCATCCCGAAGCGCGCGTGCCATTTCGAACGCATCGCGCAGGCCGAGGTTGAAGCCCTGGCCCGCCACCGGGTGGATCGTCTGGGCGGCATTGCCGATGGCGGCGACGCGGCGGTCGACCGGAATGCGCTGGGCGTGCAGCCCGAGCGCGAACGTATGGCGCGGGCTGGCGTGCGTGAAGCGGCCCATGCGCTCGCCAAAGGCAGCGCCCAGTTCGGCGAGGAAGGCGTCGTCGGGCAACGCTGCGCGTCGGCGCGCTTCGTCGGGCGCGCAGCACCAGACAAGGGCGTAGCCGGGACCTTGCGCGTCATCCTGCGGCAGCAATGCGAGCGGGCCTTCGGGCGTGAAACGCTCCCATGCCCAGCCTTCGAGCGGGGCGCTGCAGCGCACGTGCGCGACGATGGCGGTCTGGCCGTAATCGCGCCGGCGCGCCTGGGCGATGCCGCGTTGCTGCTTGCGTGCGTCGTCGAACAACCCGCCTTCGGCCTGGATGACGACTTCGGTTTCGATGGCCAGCGGATGGCGCCCTTCGCGCAGCGCCCGCACGCGTGCCGGGGCGACCGTACCGTCGGCGCGCGGCAGTTGTTCGACGCGCTCCACGGGCGTGTGGTCATAGCGGGTGAGGCGCCCCGGGTGACGCTCCATCTGCGTGTCGAGGGCGGCGTTGAGCGCGGCGCTCAGGTCGCCGTATTGCACGACGTGTCCGAGCGCGGGGACGTCGTAGTCTTCACGGCGGATATGCGCCTGCCCGAAGTGGCCGCGTTGCGAGACGTGGATGTGCGTGATGGGCGTGGCGCGCGTGGGCCAGCCGCCAATCTCCTGCAGCAGCACGCGCGAGCCATGAGACAGCGCCAGCGCGCGCGGGTCTCGCGCGGCGGCTTCGGCGTCGCGCGCATCGAACAGGGCGATGCGCCAGTCGGTGTCGCGCAGCAACCAGTTGGCCAGCGCCAGCCCGACGGGCCCGGCGCCAACGATGGCCACGTCGAAGTCCGGTGCGGCGCTGCTCGCTGTGATGCTGTCGGTCATGCCTGGCCCCGCATCACCAGTTCGATTTCGTCCGGGGCTACGGGCACGTCGCGCGTGATGATTTCGCAGCCTTCGGGCGTGACGATGGCGTCGTCTTCAATGCGGATGCCGATGTGCCAGTACTGTTCCGGCACGCCGGGCGCGGGGCGCACGTAGATGCCGGGTTCGACGGTCAGCACCATGCCGGCTTCCAGCGGGCGCCACGGGCGTTCGCCTTCAGCCGGAGCAGCGGTGCCGGGCGTGCGGTATTCGCCCACATCGTGCACGTCCATGCCGAGCCAATGGCCGGTGCGGTGCATGTAGAACTGGCGGTATTGGCCGCCGGCGATCACGTCGTCGAGCGTGCCGACCTTGTCGGCGTCGAGCAGGCCGGTGTCGAGCATGCCTTGCGCCAGCACGCGCGTGGCGGCATCGTGCGGCACGTTGTAAGGCACGCCGGGGCGCGTCTCGGCAAGGGCGGCTTCCTGCGCGGCCACCACCAGCGCATACAGCTCGCGTTGCGGGCCGGTGAAGCGGCCATTGACCGGGAACGTGCGGGTGATGTCTGACGCGTAGCCATCCAGCTCACAGCCGGCATCGATCAGGCAGAGATCGCCGTCGCGCAGTTCTGCGTTGCCGGCGCGGTAGTGCAGTACGCACGCGTTCGGGCCCGTCGCCACGATGGAGTTATAGGCAACGCTTTGCGCACCGTGGCGGCGGAATTCATATAGCAGCTCCGCTTCGAGATGGTATTCACGCAGCCCGGCACGCGACGCCTGCATGGCGCGCACGTGCGCTCCGGCGGAAATGCGTCCGGCACGGCGCATGATGTCGAGTTCGCTTGCGTCCTTGAACAGCCGCATCTCATCGAGGATGGCGCGCACGTCCAGCGCCTGGTGCGGCGACGACACCCCCGCGCGGCCTTGCATGCGCACTGCATCGAGCCAGCGGCGCATGCGGCGGTCGAACGCGCTGCTCTCGGCCAGCGGACATGCCACGGCGGCGGCGTTGGCGAGCAGCTTTGGCAACGTCGCATCGATCTCTTCCACCGAGTGCGCCTCATCCAGGCCGAAGGCGTCCTTCGCTGCTTCGGGGCCGAAGCGGAAGCCGTCCCAGATTTCACGCTCTTCGTGCTTCGGGCGGCAGAACAGCACGCTGCGCGCCGGTGCGCTGCCTGCGGGTACCACGATGGCGAGTACCGCTTCGGGCTCGGTGAAGCCGGTCAGGTAATAGAAGTAGCTGTCGTGCCGGTAGGGATAATCGCTGTCGCGGTTGCGCATCGCCTCGGGCGCGGTCGGCACGATGGCGACCCCGCCACCCGCCGCGCGCAGCCACTGCACGATGCGCTCGCGGCGCTGGCGATAGGTCTGGAGGAAAGCGAGTTCGGTGGCGGACATGTCGTGTTTTCCAGCAGCAGAAAGGATGTGTCGATTGTAACGCCGCGCCTGGCGGTCATTCAGGGAGGGGCATTGCCACATCCAAAAGGAGACTTGTGCGGTGCGGACGGCTTCTCCTAAAGTCCCGGGCGGCGCCCCCCGTTAAGACTGACCTGTTTTGCATCCCGGTTGCGACCTCCGCCTGCCGTGGATTGGCCGCATTGGATCGGCCTGCCCAGGAGAACCGATGCTCGCCAGCAGTTACAACCCTCTTCTCGTCCTGCTTTCCCTCTTTGTGGCCATCCTGGCGTCGTATACGGCGCTGGATATGGCCGGACGGGTCGTCACCGCACAAGGCCGCGCAGCGTTGTGGTGGCTTATCGGCGGCGCGTCGGCCATGGGGCTGGGCATCTGGTCGATGCACTTTGTCGGCATGCTGGCGCTGAACCTGCCGATCCCGGTTGGATATGACGTGGGCATCACGCTTGCCTCACTCGCCATCGGCATTGGGGCGTCGACGTTTGCGTTGTGGCTGGTCAGCCGGCGTGAACTGCCTTGGCCGCGCCTGGTAGGCGGAGCGCTGCTCATGGGGGCCGGCGTGGCGGGCATGCACTACACGGGCATGGCCGCGCTGCGCATGAATCCGGGCATTCAATACAACCCCGGCAGATTTGGGGTGTCGGTCGTGATTGCCGTGCTGGCATCGGGCGTTGCGCTGTGGATCGCATTCCGCCTGCGGCGGCAGTCGCGGCGCGTCCGTGCGCTGCGTGCCGGTTCAGCGGTGGTGATGGGCGTGGCCATTGTCGGCATGCACTACACGGGCATGTCGGCGGCGGCGTTTCCATTGGGCAGCGTGTGTGGCGCTGCGCATACCGGCGCGAGTGCCGAATGGCTGGCGCTGGTCATCATCATCGTCACGCTGGCGGTGCTGGCTATCGCGCTCATCATCTCGGTGCTCGACTTGCGCATGGAGGCACGCACCGCCTTGCTGGCGAACTCGCTGGCCGCGGCCAACAAGGAGCTGGCCTACCTGGCGCTGCACGACAACCTGACCAAACTTTCCAACCGCGTGCTGCTGGAAGACCGTCTGACCCAGGCGATCCGCACCGCCGAACGTGAGAAGCACCGCTTCGCGCTCATGTTCATGGACCTCGATGGCTTCAAGGCCGTCAACGATGTCTATGGCCACCATGTGGGTGACCTGCTGCTGATCGACGTTGCCCAGCGCATCGGTGCGCGGGTGCGCCAGCAGGACACCGTGGCGCGTGTCGGCGGCGACGAATTCGTGGTTCTCGCCTATGTGGACGATCCGGAAGACGCCGGCACCCTGGCCAACGCGCTGCTAGAAGTGGTGCGCGAGCCCTTCATGGCCGGCGGTCACGAGCTGCGCGTCTCCACCAGCATCGGCATCGCGATCTACCCTGGCGACGGCGGCAACCAGCACGACCTGCTGACCAATGCCGATGCGGCGATGTACCACGCAAAGGGCCTGGGCCGGAACGCCTATAGCTTTTTTGAGCCATCGATGAACGCCGACGTGCATCAGCAGTTGCAGCTTGTGCAAGACCTGCGACGCGCGGTCGAGCGGCACGAACTCGTGCTGCATTACCAGCCGAAATTCAACGCGCCCAACGGGCCGATCATGGGCGTCGAGGCGCTGGTGCGCTGGCAGCATCCGCAGCGCGGTCTGGTGCCCGCCGATGAATTCATCCCGCTGGCCGAAAAGACCGGCCTGATCGTGCCGCTGGGCGCGTGGGTGTTGGACGAAGCCTGTCGCCAGATGGCGCAATGGCAACGCGAGGGGCACAGCGGCTGGAGCGTCGCCGTGAATCTCTCCGCGCTGCAGTTCGGCCATGCCGCACTCATCGACAGCGTGCGCGATACGCTCGCGCGCCACGCGCTGGACCCGCGCAGCCTGACGCTGGAGATTACGGAGTCGACGGCCATGCGCGACGTCGATGCGAGCCTGCAGATCCTGCAGCGGCTCGACGCGATGGGCGTGCGGATTTCGATCGACGATTTCGGCACCGGCTATTCCAGCCTGCTGTATCTCAAGCGGTTGCCCGCCAGCGAGCTGAAAATCGACCGCGGCTTCGTGCGCGACCTGGCGCACGACACGGAAGACGCGGCCATCGTCTCGGCCATCGTGGCGCTGGGCCAGACGCTGAACCTGCGCATCGTCGCAGAGGGTGTGGAGACGGCCGAGCAGCAGGCGTTTCTCACGCGGCTCGGTTGTCACTCGCTGCAGGGCTACCTGCTGGGCCGCCCGATGACGGCGGAATCGTTGTCCGCCGCGATGGCGTAAGCGCCTAGCGCACCGCGAGTTCTGCGTCGAGTGCGGCCAGCTGGGCCGGCGTTCCGACGTTTTCCCAGCGACCGTCGAAGCGCTCGCCCGTAGCGCGGCCTTCGGCGATGGCCTGGTGGTACAGCGGCGTCATCGCCAGCCGCGTGCCGGGCGCGATGCTGGCAAACAGGCGCGTGTCGTACAAGCCGATGTTGCCGAACGTGAGCCGCTCGGTGCCGTCGGCGTGGAGCACGCCTTCGTTATCCAGCGCGAAATCGCCGCGCAGGTGGTACGGCGGGTTCGGCACCATCACCAGGTGCATGCTGGGTGCCGCTTGCGCGGCCATTGCGGGCGCCCGGTCACGCAGCAAGGCGTAGTCGTAATCGCAGAACACATCGCCGCTGACGGCGATGAATACGCTGTGGCCCTCGCCGGCATGCAGCAGCGACATGGCCTGCGCGACCCCGCCTGCCGTTTCCAGTGCCTGCCCTTCCGGCGAATACGCGAGGCGCACGCCCCACGCACTGCCATCTCCCAGCGCGGCTTCGATCTGCGCGCCCAGCCATGCGTGGTTGATGACGATGTCGCGCACGCCGGCCGCAGCCAGGCGCTCGATCTGCCAGACGATCAGCGGTTTGCCGCCCACGGTGAGCAGCGGCTTGGGCGTGTGGTCCGTCAGCGGACGCATGCGGTCGCCGCGGCCCGCCGCAAAAATCATGGCGCGCGTGGTCGAATTCAAGCCATCACCTTCATGAGAATCAGCAGCACAGCCATGCCGCCGACGATGGTCCACATCGCGCTCTTCGTCACCCGTGCGATGACGATGGCGACGATGCCGGCAAGCAGGCGCGGGTTGTCGACCGACACCGCGAGCGCGCCGTCGCGCATCAGCAGGTCGGGCGCGATGAGCGCGGTCAGCATCGCGGCCGGCACGTAGGGCAGGGAGTTGCGGAACCACGTCGGCAGGTTCATGCGCCCTTCCAGCGCGATGAACGATAGGCGGATCAGGTAGGTCGCCGCGCCGGCAATCAGCAGCACGCCGAAGAGGATCAGGGCTTTCATGCGGCAGCCCCCTTGTCGGACGGCCGGGCAAGCAAGCGCTCAACCAGCGCACCGACGGCAATGCCCACGCACGCCGCGCTCATCAGCCCGAGCTTGTGCGGCCAGCCCGTCCACGCCACGGCCAGCGCGGCGCCCGCCAACGCTGCAGCGAGTTGTGCGCGCGTGCGCAGTGCCGGCACCACGATGGCGATGAACGTCAGCGGCAGGAAGAAATCGAGCGGCCACGAGGTCGGCACCTGCGCGCCCAGCACCACGCCGACGATCGTCGACGCCTGCCAGCTCGACCACAGCGCCACGCCAGCGCCGAGGAAATACCAATGGCGATAGGCAGCTTCCGCGCTACCGGCCTGCGCGGTGACAACGCGGCGGTTCATGGCGGCGAAGGCCTCGTCGGTCAGCAGATAGGCGATCAGCCATTTCCAGCGGCGCGGCAGGTGCGCCAGCGCCGGCGCAATGCTGGCCGAATACAGCGCGTGCCGCAGATTCACCATCGAGACCGTCGCCGCAATCACCAGCGCGGGCGCGCCACCGGCCCACAACTGCACGAGGATCATCTGCGAGGCGCCACCGAAAACGATGGCGCTCATCGCCACGGCAAGCCACGCGGGCATGCCGGCCGACGTGGCGAGCACGCCGTAGATCAGGCCGAACGGCACCACGCCCAGCAGCATGGGCGCGAGCGCCAGCATGCCGGCGCGAAACTCAACGGCGCGGGGGGAAACCATCAGAACGTGTAGCCGATCTGCTGCGCGCGATCTTCGAGTTGATCGAGCAGGCGAGCCAGCGGCGCCAGCGCGTTGTAGCGGCTGCACACACGGCGCAGGTAGGCGATGAAGCGCGGGGTGTCTTCCACGTAGCCGGTCTTGCCGTCGCGGTAGCACAGGCGCGCGAAAATGCCGGCCACCTTCAGATGGCGTTGCGCGCCCATCCATTCGAGCGCACGGTAGAACTCGCCGAAGTCTTCGTCCACGGGCAACTTGGCGGCGCGGGCCGCTTCCCAGTAGCGCACGGCCCAATCCAGCTCCTGCTCTTCGTCCCACGACAGGAAGGCGTCGCGCAGCAGCGAGGCGGCGTCGTAGGTGATCGGTCCGTAGACGGCGTCTTGGAAGTCCAGCACGCCCGGCTGCGATGGGTCGGCCGCGTTGATCATCAAATTACGGGGCATGTAGTCACGATGCACGTACACGCGCGGCTGGGCCAAGGCGCTATCGACCAGCAGCTTGAACACCTTGTCGAGCGATTCGCGCTGGGTGGCGTCGAGCGGGCGTTGCAGGTGGCGGTCGACGTACCAGTCCGGAAACAGCGACAGTTCGCGGCGCAGCAGCGCCTCGTCATACGGCGGCAGCTCGCCTTCGCGGGAAGCCAACTGCCAGCGCACCAGAGTATGGATGGCAGGGCGGAACAGCGTGTTGGCGTAGGCGAGGTCGAAATCGCGCTCGCGCAGCGATTGCAGATACGTTTGTGGGCCCAGGTCGGTCAGCAGCAAGAAGCCCTGCGCAAGATCCTGCTCCAGCACCAGCGGCGCGCGCACGCCGGCACCATTGAGCAGACCGGCCACATGGACGAACGGGCGGCAGTCTTCCTGCGGCGGCGGGGCGTCCATGACGACCAGCGTGCCGGGCTTGCCACTGACGGCGCTGTCCAGGCGGAAATACCGGCGGAAGCTGGCATCGGCCGAAGCAGGTTGCAGCGTGTCGATGCGCAGGCCGTGGGCGGCGGGCAATGTGCCGAGCCAGTCGCGCAATTGGCTGAGGCGTGCGTCGGTTGCGCCTGCTGCGGCGCCAGGGGTCGAAGCCATGCTGAGAGAATGCTGGAATGAGGCTGGGAGGAAGCCCCGTATAATACCCGACCGAGTTTCGCCGCGAGCGAGCGCCGGCCTTGTCCAGGCTGCGTCCGGCGGCGGGATTGACCGCAGTACCGACTGATTTTGTGCCTGTGCGTGCCGTTGCGCGCGCGGCCCTGTTCCCGATCTGCATGACCGAACCGAACCGAGCCAGGAAGAACCGGCAGCGCGCTGCTGTCGCCGCGCCCGATCAGCGGCCCGCCGACTTGGCCACCATCAGGCGTGGCACGCTGGCATTGCGCCCGCTGGTATTTGCGGTGGCCGGTGTCTGGACGGCGACGTCCGCGGCGCAGAGCACGGGCACAACGCAAGCGACGGCGCCCGCTGTCACTCCGGCCTCGTCGGTGACCGCGCTGGCGACGTCCGGACCGACCACGCCCGGCGGCAGTCCGCTGGTGCCCAAGATGGCCGAGCCCGTCCAGCGACCGGACAACACTGTCCCCACGTTTACCGCGGCCGACAAGATGGACGGTCGCACCAACGAAGACATCCACCTGCGCGGTAATGGCGAACTGCGCCGCAACGGCTCGGTGCTGAAGGGCGACACGCTCGATTACAACCAGGACACCGACGTCGCAACCGCAACCGGCAACGTGCGCCTGTTCAAGGGCGGCACGCTGGTCACCGGCCCGGACGCCAAGCTGAAGATTACCGCCAACGAAGGGACCATCAGCACGCCGAGCTACGAGTTCCACTCGAACGGCGGCCACGGCACTGCAGACCGCATCGACTTCGTCGACAAGGACAACAGCCGCATCACGCGCGGCACGTACACCACGTGCTCGCCCGACAACGTCGACTGGTACTTCAGCGCCAGCCGCATCGACATCGACAGCGACCGCCAGGTCGGCACGGGCCGCAACGGCGTGCTGCACTTCTTCGGCGTGCCGGTGTTTGCGGCGCCGGTCATGGATTTTCCGCTCAATGACGATCGGCGCAGCGGTTTCCTGGCACCGGTGTTCGGCTACAACAGCCGCAGCGGGGCCGACGTCACGCTGCCGTACTACTTCAACATCGCGCCGAATCGCGATCTGACGTTGTATCCGCGTCTGCTGAGCCAGCGCGGCTTGCAGCTCGGCGCGGAATACCGCTATCTCGATACATCGTACAGCGGCGTTCTGCGTGGCGAATTCCTGCCCGATGATCGTGAGGCAGGCCGCAACCGCTGGTCGATTTCGGCAGTACACACACAGCGCCTGGCGCCGGGCCTGACCGGCTACATCAACTACAACAAGGTTTCCGATAACACCTACCCGGATGACCTCGGCCGCAGCATTGTCACGGCGACGCAGCGGCAGTACATCCAGGAGGGCGGTGTTAGTTACTCGTTCGGCGACTGGGTTGCGCTGGCGCGCGTGCAGAAGTTCCAGACGCTGTCGACCGCCACAACGCCACTCGCAGCACCGTATGAGCGACTGCCGCAGTTGAGCCTGACCTATAACAAGTACGACGTTGGCGGCTTTGACATCAATTTCCTGACCGACTACACGCGGTTTTCGATCCCGACGGCCAATACCGTGCAGGGCGAGCGCCTGTTCATGCAGCCGACGATCAGCTACCCGATCGTCCGCCCCGGCTGGTACGTCACCCCGAAGTTCATCCTGAACACCACCGCATACCGCCTGGACCGCCCGGCCGGCGACACGCAGGACACGCAGATCAATCGCACGCTTCCGACGTTCTCGCTCGATTCGGGCATGACCTTCGAGCGCGATGCGCCGCTGGTCTCCAAATTGTTCGGCGTGAGCTACATCCAGACGCTGGAGCCGCGCGTGTTCTACGTGTACACGCCGTATCGCGACCAGTCGCAGATTCCGTTGTTCGATACCGGCCAGTCGGACTACAACCTCGGGCAGATATTTACCGAGAACCCGTACACCGGTTACGACCGCATTGCCGACAACAACAAGGTGACGGCAGGTGTGACCACGCGTTTCATCGAGGCCGAATCAGGCATCGAGCGCCTGCGTGCCACGATTGCGCAGCGCGTCGATCTCGACGGGCAGCGCGTGACGCTGGCGGGTGCGGCCCCGACGTCGGTACGCCGCTATTCGGACCTTCTGGGTGCGACCACGATCCAGATGTTCCGCGGCATCTTTTTCGATACGAACCTTCAGTACAATCAGGACCTCGACCGCATCATGCGTTCGACGGTCGCGTTCAGCTGGAAGCCGGAAGCCAACAAGGTGATCAACCTCGGCTACCGCTATTACCGGCAAGACGCCAATACCGGTCAGTTGCCGCTGGAACAGGCCGATATCTCCACGCAGTGGCCGATTACGCGGCGCCTCTACGGCCTGGGTCGCATCGGTTACGACCTGGATGCGCGCAAGCCATCGGATGTGCTGCTCGGCCTCGAATATGTGGCGGACTGCTGGGTCGGCCGACTGGCGGTACAGCGCTACAGCAATGCGGTTTCGGGCTATACGACGCATATCTTTGCCCAGATCGAATTCAAGGGTTTGTCGAAGGTGGGGAACAATCCGATCGACGTGATTCGTCTGAACGTGCCCGGCTACCAGCCGGTGAACGCACAGCCGATCACGCCGTCCGTGCTGGATCAATATGAATAACGACATCATGGCTTTCCAATCGACCGCTTTCGCCACGCGTGTGGCTCCTCTGGGCCGCTTGCGTGTTGCCACCGGCGTGCTGCTTGCGCTGTTGGCGGGGACCACGCTGTCGCCAGCCGTCCACGCGCAGCAGGCGCAATCGGCAAAAAAGAGTGCACCGGTGCGGGGCATCTTCGCCAACCCCGGTTCGTCGCCGAGCCAGCCGCTGCTGCAGGGCACGCTGCCCGAGCCAACGGCTCCAGGCGCGCCGCGCAGCCAGTTGGTCGACGAGGTGGTGGCTGTGGTCAACACCGACGTCATCACCCGCCGCGAACTGCTCAACCGCGCGGATCTGGTCGAGCGCACGTTCCGCGCACAGAACCGCCCGCTGCCGCCGCGCGCCGATCTGCTCGGCGAAGTGCTTGAGCAGCTCATCCTGGAGCGCGTGCAGGCGCAGACCGCCAAGGAAAGCGGCATCCGCGTGTCCGACGCCGATGTGGATCGCGCCGTGGAAAGCGTGGCCCAGCGCAACAACCTGTCGGTGCCGCAGCTCAAGAGCAAGCTGAAGGACGCCGGCATGACGTACGACAAGTACCGCGACGACCTGCGTCAGGAAATCCTTCTGGCGCGCCTGCGTGAGCGCGAGGTCGACTCGAAGGTGCAGGTCTACGACGGCGAGATCGACAACTATCTGGCGCAGCAGGGTGGCGGCACGGCCCCGGCCGGCGAACAGCAATACAACGTCGCGCAGATTCTCGTGCCGGTCGCCGAAGGCGCCACGGATGCCGAGAAGGCCGCAGCGCGCAAGAAGGCCGAAGGCCTGCTCAAGCAAGCGCAGGGCGGCGCGGATTTCGCCAAGCTGGCGCGTGACAATTCTGGCGCGCAAGATGCCGCGCAAGGCGGCGAGCTTGGGCTGCGGCCGATCGGGCGCCTGCCGGCTGTGTTTGCCAACGCCGTGGTCGACATGAAGGCGGGCCAGGTGGCGAGCCAAGTGGTCGAAAGCCCGGCTGGTTATCACGTGATCAAGCTGTTGGAGAAGCGCGCATCGAGCACGGCCATTGCCGCCAAGGTGCAGCAGACGCAAGTGCGCCACATCCTGATCAAGACCGGTCCGACGATGTCGGCGGACGACGCGCGCCGCCAGTTGGTGGGCCTGCGTGACCGGATCGTCCACGGCTACGATTTTGGCGATGCGGCACGCCGGTATTCGCAGGACGGCTCTGCCGGTGCGGGTGGCGAGCTGGGCTGGGTGTCGCCGGGCCAGCTGGTGCCGGAATTTGAGCAGGCCATGAACCAGCTCAAGCCGGGCGATGTGTCGCAGCCGGTGCAAAGCCAGTTCGGTGTGCACCTGATCCAGGTGGAAGGCCGCCGCGAGGCAGAGGTGTCGGGAGACCGCGAGCGCGACTACGCGCGCTCGGTCATTCGCGAGCAGAAGGTGCAGGCCGCCTATGAGGATTGGCTGCGTGAACTGCGCGATTCGGCACACGTGGAATACCGCGTGAACCGTCAGCAATAAGCTACGGGCATCCGCATCGCTCACGGCCGCCTGCGGGCGGCCGTGGCGTTTCTAGATCGCTCCAGAAACCATCGCAGGAAAGCGCTGCATGCTGAACATTGCCATCACCACTGGCGAACCCGCCGGTATCGGCCCCGACATCACCGTGGCCGCTTTGCTGCATTTGGCGCGGCAGGCATTGCCGCGTTACGCCGATGTGCAGTGGCACGTGATTGGCGATGCCGCGCTGCTGCAGGCACGCGCTGACGCGATCGCGCAGGGCGATTTCTGGCGCGTTGCCTCGACGGCGCTGACTGTCGTGGAGCGCCCGCTGGGTGCGCCGGTGCGCGCCGGCGTGCTCGATGCCGCCAACGGCCGCTATGTGCTGGACTTGCTCGACGCTGCCATCGACGGTTGCCAGATCGGCACCGAAGATGGCGTCCGTTACGACGCGATGGTCACGGCGCCGGTGCAGAAGAGCACGATCAACGACGCAGGCGTGCCTTTTACCGGCCACACCGAGTACCTGGCCGAGCGCAGCCGAACGCCGCGCGTGGTAATGATGCTCGCCGGTCCGCAGCCGGCGCACGACAACGCCATGCTGCGCGTGGCGCTGGCGACGACGCACTTGCCGCTGCGCGAGGTGCCGGACGCCATCACCCCCGCGGTGCTCGACGAAACGCTGGACATCGTGCAGCGTGACCTGCGCATGCGTTTTGGACTGAACGCACCTCGCATCCTCGTGACGGGGTTGAATCCGCATGCGGGTGAATCCGGCCACCTCGGCCGCGAAGAGATCGAGGTGATCGAGCCCGCCATCGCGCGGGCGCGTGCACGCGGAATCGATGCCCGCGGTCCGTATCCGGCCGATACGCTGTTCCAGCCGCGCCTGCTGGCCGATGCCGATTGCGTGCTGGCGATGTACCACGACCAAGGTTTGGCGCCGCTCAAGTACGGCACCTTCGGCCATGGCGTGAACATCACGCTGGGCTTGCCGTTTGTCCGCACGTCGGTGGACCACGGCACGGCGCTGGACTTGGCCGGCACGGGCCGCGCCGAGTTCGGCAGCATGATCGAGGCGATCGATACTGCCATCGCCATGGCGCGGCACACCGCGCGCTCCTGAGTTTCCTTCACCTCTTCGATTTCGAGTTCGCAATGGCACGATCCACGACCGGCGTTCACCAAGGGCACCAGGCCCGCAAGCGCTTCGGCCAGAACTTCCTGGTCGATGACGGCGTGATCCACGCCATCGTTGCCGCCATCGATCCGAAGCCCGACGATGTACTTGTCGAGATCGGCCCCGGCCTGGGCGCGCTCACGGTGCCGCTGATGGAGCGCGTGCGCACGCTGCAGGTGGTCGAGCTGGATCGAGACCTTGTCGCGCGCTTGCAGCAGCGATTCGGTGATCGGCTGATCGTGCATGCGGGCGATGCACTGGCGTTCGATTTCGGTTCGCTGCAGGAGGCGGGCCGGCCGCTGCGCATCGTCGGCAACCTGCCGTACAACATCTCGAGCCCGCTGCTGTTTCATCTGGCCACGTTCGCCGATCGTGTGCGCGATCAGCATTTCATGCTGCAGAAAGAAGTGGTCGACCGCATGGTCGCCGCGCCGGGTAGCAAGGCGTTCAGCCGGCTGTCGGTGATGCTGCAGGTGCGGTACTACATGGAGCTGGTGCTGGATGTGCCGCCGGGCTCGTTCAACCCGCCGCCCAAAGTGGATTCGGCGGTGGTGCGGATGATTCCGTGGCCGGCCGACAAATCGCCGTATGCGCCGGTCGACCTGCGCGCGCTTGGCACGGTGGTGACGATGGCGTTTTCGCAGCGCCGCAAGGTGTTGCGCAACACGCTGGGCGCGCTGCGCGATGTGATCGATTTCGAAGCGCTTGGCTTTGACCTGGGCCGGCGCGCAGAAGAAGTGTCGGTGGAAGACTTCGTGGCAGTGGCGAACGCACTGCCGGCCAATCGCATTGCCGGCAGCGCCTCCGACCTTAGCGAAGATTGACGAGCAGGATGCCCGACAGCACGAGCGCCGCCGCCAGAGCAAACCGCAGTCCCACCGGCTCGTGCAACAGCAGCACGCCAAACGCCACGCCAAACAGCGGCGTCAGGAACGAGAACACCGACAACCGCGATGCCAGGTAGCGGCGCAGCAGCCAGAACCACGTCAGGTAACTGGCGAACGCAATCAGCACGGATTGGTAGGCGAGGCTGGCCAGCGCGGTCGGTGTAAGGTTTGCCGTAAAGGCCTGGCCGGTGCCGGCGGCCATCAACAGCAACAGCACGGCCGAGACGGCAAGTTGGTACAGCAGCGTCTTCGCTGCCGGTGCTTCGGAAAGCTTGCTTGCCCGCACGACGATGGTCGTCGCGCCCCACAGCGCGCCTGCCACCACGCCCAGCGCGTCGCCCAGCGAGGTCGACGGCCCGGCCGCCGGGTGCAGGACACCGTCGGCGAACGCCAGCACGATCCCCGCAAACGCAATGCCGATCCCGGCCCACTGGCGCGGGCGCAGGTGCTCACCCGGCACGAAAAAGTGCAGGCCGAGGGCGGTGAAGATCGGCGCGGTGTAAAGGAACACCGCCATGCGCGAGGCAGTGGTGTAGCTCAGGCCAATGAAGATGCACAGGAACTCGACCCCGAAGAGCACACCGGCCATCAGACCACCGGCCAATGTGCCGTCACGCACCGACAGGCACGTGCCGCGCCACAGCGCAAACGCCAGTACCAGGACCGACGCGATTGCCGAGCGCACACCGGCCTGCATGACGGGCCCCACGTCGTGCGCGGCCACCTTGATGGCAACCTGCTGAAAGCCCCAGCACATGCACAGCACCACCATCAGGCCGATGGCAGTGCCGTCCAGCGGCCGGCGGATGGCGTCAGTGGCGGTTGCCATCGGGCATCGAGCGCGCCTGGATCAGCTCGATCTTGTAGCCATCCGGATCTTCCACAAACGCGATGATGGTGCTGCCGCCCTTGACCGGGCCCGCTTCACGCGTGACCTTGCCGCCTGCGTTACGAATCTGGTCACAGGCTTGTGCGGCATCGTCGACCTCGATGGCCAAGTGCCCGAATGCCGTGCCGAGTTCGTACTCGCTCACCCCGTAGTTGTAGGTCAGTTCGATGACCGTGTTGCTGGCTTCCGGGCCGTAGCCGACGAACGCCAGCGAGTACTTGTACTCGGGGTTGTCGCTGGTGCGCAGCAGTTGCATGCCGAGCACCTTGGTGTAGAAGTCGATCGAGCGCTGCATGTCGCCGACGCGCAGCATGGTGTGGAGCATTCGCATGGGGTTTCCTTCCTGGAGGACTGTGGGGAAGGCAATATTGTAGGAGGGTGTGGCCGAGCGTGCAGGACAGGCGTTCTCTGCAACCGCCGCATCCGCCGCAGGAGCGTCGGCAGGGCGAATCAGAACGCCGGCAAGTATTCCGGCGGATGCGAGCGCAGTTGCTCCCGCGCCTCACGAAACTCAGGAAAGATCGACTCCACCGTGTCCCAGAAGCGCGGGCTGTGGTTCATCTCTTTGAGATGCGCCAGTTCATGCGCAACCACGTAGTCGATCAAGCTGAGGGGGAAATGCACGAGGCGCCAGTTCAGGCGGATCTTGCCGTCGGCGGTGCAGCTTCCCCAGCGCGTGGCGGCGGAGGAGAGTGCATACGCGCTATGCCGCACGCCAAGGCGCTCGGCATATACCTCAAGACGCTCGCCGAAGAGGCGTCGGGCTTGCGTCTGCAGCCAGCCTTGCACGCGGTCCTTGATCTGCTGCTCGGTGGTGGTGTGCGGCAGGCCCAGGTGCAGCATGCTGGTGTCGGCATCGAACATCAATGCGCCGATGGGCGATTCCAGCTTGAGCGTGATCGTCTTGCCGAGGAACGGCAATCCGGCGCCGTCCTGCCACTCCATCGTCGGCAGCATGCGGCGTGCGGCGCTCGTGCGCCATTCGGCCAGCTTGGCGAAGATCCACTTCTGCTTTTCGGCGATGGCGTGTTCGATCTCGGCGAGCGTGACCCAGCGCGGTGCCGTGATCGACAGGCCGCGGTCATCGATGACAAAGCCGATGGTCCGCCGCGACGAGCGCTTGAGGTTATAGATGAGCGCGCGCTCGCCCAGCGTCAGGCGGCGCTGGTGGGGGCCAAGCGGTGCGGTGGAAAAATCGAGTGCGGGCGGGGCGAGGAGCGGCGCGTCAGGCGGCTGCGTGGGCGACGAGGCTTCGGGTGCGAGCAGCGGCAGCTCAAGCTGGACGCTGTCGGCGGTGGTGGGCGAAGTCGGTGGGCGCAGCAGTTTCATGCGTGCTCGCGGTAGCTATCGGCGTCGATTCTACGCATTTCCGCTTCGATCCATGCTTCGACTTCGCGGTTGAGTTCGTCGCTGGTCTTGCCTGCAGTCGGGATGGCCGGACCGACCGACAGCGTGATCAGGCCCGGATGCTTCAGGAACGAATTGCGCGGCCACACGCGGCCGGAGTTGTGGGCGATCGGGATGACCCACGCGCCGGTATCCACGGCAAAACGCGCACCGCCGCTCTTGTAGCGCGGCTTCGGGTCGCCCGAGCGCGTGCGGGTGCCTTCCGGGAACATGATCACCCACGCGCCTTCGGCCATGCGTTCCTTGCCCTGACGTGCGACCGAGGCGAACGCGTTGGCGCCGTCCTTGCGGTTGATGTGCACCATTTTGAGCATGCCCAGCGCCCAGCCGAAGAAGGGCACATACAGCAGCTCGCGCTTGAATACGTAGCACAGCGGCCGAGGCATGGTCGCGACATAGGCCATGGTTTCCCACGCGGACTGATGCTTGGAGAGCAGCACCACCGGCTTGTTGGTGGCGACGGCTTCTTCGATGTGCTCCCAGCCCTGGTATTGCCAACGGATGCCGAGCAGCCAGCGCGCCATCCAGATGGCGGATTTGGTCCAGCCCGACACCATCCAGAACCGGCGAGCCGGATTCATGAACGGGAACACGATGAAGCAGGCCACCGCATAGATCGGCGTCCAGACAATCAGGAAAATCAGGTACAGCAGCGAACGGATAAAAGTCATTGGGGGCGAATTCAAGGGGCGCGCGTGGGCGTGCCCTGGGGCGCGGGGGACAGCAGCGCACGCGCAAACGCACGCAGGTCCTCGTGAATTTGGGTGCCCGGGGGCAGGTCGCCGGCATCGCGGGTCTTGGTGCCCTTGCCGGTCAGTACGAGGTGCGGTACGGCGCCGACTTCGACGCCGGCTTGCAGATCGCGCAGCGAGTCTCCCACGACCGGCACGCCCGTGAGGTCCACGTCGAAGCGGCGTGCAATCTCGCGCAGCATGCCGGACTTGGGCTTGCGGCATTCGCAGGCATCGGCGGCGGTGTGCGGGCAGAAGAAGACGGCATCGACGCGCCCGCCGTAGGTGGCGAGCGCCTTGTACATCTTCTCGTGCATGGCGTTGAGCGCGGCGGCCTCAAACAGGCCGCGTCCGATGCCCGACTGGTTGGTTGCCACCACCACCTGGTAGCCCGCCTGGTTAAGTTCGGCAATGGCTTCCAGGCTGCCCTCGAGCGCGATCCACTCGTCGGGCGACTTGATGAACTGGTCGCTGTCTCGGTTGATGACGCCATCGCGGTCGAGAATCACCAGTTTGGGAACGTGGGGCATGGTGGGCTCCGAACGGTGCTTGGGGTGCCGATCAGGCGGCCAGCTTGGAGATGTCCGCCACGCGGTTCATCAGTCCGTGCAGTTCAGCCAGCAGCGCCAGGCGGTTGTCGCGCAGCGCGGTGTCGTCGGCCATCACCATCACGCCGTCGAAGAAGGTGTCGACCGCTTCGCGCAGACCGGCCAACGTCTTGAGCGCAGTGGTGAAATCGCCGCGTGCGAAGGCGTCGTGCACCTGCGGTTCCGCTGAAACCACGGATTGGTGCAGCGCGCGCTCGGCGTCTTCCTTGAGCAGTGGCGGCTGCACGGCACCAATGGCCACGTCCGTTTTCTTCAGGATGTTGGTGATGCGCTTGTTGGCGGCCGCCAGCGCCTCGGCCTGCGGCAGGGCAGCAAAGGCGCGTACGGCTTCTAGGCGCGCGACGATGTCGTCTAGGCGCTGCGGGCGCTGACTCACCACGGCTTCGACCTCGTTGGTGCTGTAGCCCTTGTCCTTCAGGTAGCCGCGCAGGCGGTCGTAGAGGAAGTCGGTGATGGCGGCCAGGTTCGGTTTGACGGCGGCGATGCCGTCGAAGCTGGCAGCGGCGATCTGCAGTGCATCGTCAATCGTGAGCGCGAGCGGCTTCTCGATCAGCATGCGCAGGATGCCCAGCGCGTGGCGGCGCAGCGCGAACGGGTCTTTCTCGCCCGTGGGTTGCAGGCCGATGCCCCAGATGCCGACCAGCGTTTCGAGCTTGTCGGCCAGCGCCACCACGGTACCGGTGGCGGTGCTGGGCAGCGCATCGCCGGCAAAGCGCGGTTGGTAGTGTTCGGAGCAGGCCAGCGCCACGTCGTCGGGTTCGCCGTCGTGTCGGGCGTAGTACGTCCCCATCGTGCCTTGCAGCTCGGGGAACTCGCCCACCATGTCGGTCAGCAGATCGGCTTTGGCCAGCAGCGCGCCGCGCGAGGCGTGTGCCACGTCCGCGCCGAGCTTCTCGGCCAGTTGGCCGGCAATGGCTTGCAGGCGCGACACGCGCTCAAGTTGCGTGCCGATCTTGTTGTGATAGACCACGCGCGAGAGCAGCGGCACGCGATCGGCCAGCGGCTTCTTCTTGTCCTGCTCGAAGAAGAAGCGCGCGTCGGCCAGGCGCGGGCGGACCACGCGCTCATTGCCTTGAATGATGGCCTCGGGTGTATCCGTGGCGATGTTCGAGACGATCAGGAAGCGGTTGCGCAGATGGCCCTGCGCGTCGGTCAGCGCAAAGTACTTCTGGTTGGTCTGCATGGTCAGGATCAGACACTCCTGCGGTACGGCGAGGAACGCTTCCTCGAAATGGCAGGGGTAGACCACGGGCCATTCGACCAACGCGTTCACCTCATCGAGTAGCGCTTCGGGCATGACTACCGTATCGGCGCCGGCGGTCTTGAGCAGTTCGGCGCGGATGGCCTCTTTGCGCTTGCCGTAGCCGGCGATGACCTTGCCCTGCGACTCCAGCGTGCTCGCATACGACGCGGCGTCCTGGATGACGATTTCGCCCGCCGACAGGAAACGGTGGCCCAGCGTCACGTTGCCCGATTGCAGGCCGAACGCGCTGACGGGGATGACCTCGCTGTCGAGCAGCGCAATCAGCTTGTGGGCGGGGCGCACGAACTGGACGTTCTCGCCGTTCGGGCGCTGATACGTCATCACCTTCGGGATCGGAAGGTTGGCGATGGTTTGCGACAGTGCAGTCTGAAGGCCGTCAGCCAGCACGGCGCCGCGTGCGGTGTAGCGATAAAACAGCGCTTCGGCCTTGCCGTCGGGCCCGCGTTCCAGCGATTCAGCGGCGATGACCTCCACGCCCACGGTCTTGGCCAGCGCGGCCAGCTTCTTGACCAGCGGCGCTGCGGGCTTGCCCTCGGCGTCGAAGGCGATGGTCACGGGCAGCACCTTCTCGCGCAGTTCGCGATCGGGCGCGGTGCGGCGCGCGCCGGTGATCGATGCGGCCAGGCGGCGCGGCGTGGCAAATCCTTCCACGGCGGCGCCCTCTTCGAGCAGGCCTTGCGCCGACAGACCGTCAAACAGGCCGCGTGCAAACGCCTCGCCCAGGCGGGCCAGCGCCTTGGGCGGCAGTTCTTCGGTCAGCAGTTCGATCAGGAGGGTGGACATAGCGTTTGAATCGGTGACGTCGTTGTTCTGCGCCGCTTGGTGTTCAGATCAGGTGCGGCGGTACGTTGTGTGGTTCGGTTCAGTGATCAGCAGGGCGAGCCGGGCACGGGTTCCACGCCCGAAAGCAGCCACACGCCGTTCTGCTGCTGAAACTGCAATTGCGTGCCGGCGCACTGACCCGGCGGCGGGGGCGGTGCAATCGGCGCGGGCGTGGTGCCGGGCACGGCAGCATCGCGGCGCAGGAAGCGGGCCGACAGCAAGCCCCGTCGCGCGTCGTACCGCACTTCTTGCAGCGTGCCGGACACATTGAATTCCAGACGGCTCGGCAACTGCCCCGCCGATCGGAACACGCGCGCACGGCGCTGTGCCTTGACGCCGGTGCCTTGCCACTCCACCCACGTGAGCGGGAAGCGCAGTGCCGTCGCATACGTGCGCAACGGTACGCGATGCCAGCCGAGGTCCCGTGCGCCGGACAGGTCGCAGGCCATCGTGCGCACCAGGCTCGTCCATTGATCGAGCGACGGCGGCGGCGGCGTCCAGGCCGCGCTCAGCGCTTGCTGGAGCGGCTTGGAATCGGCCACGCAAAGCTGCGTCAAAGTGTTGGGCACGACAAAAACCTTCTCCGCCGATGCCGGCTTGGACGTGCGATGCCGCGCCGCTTGGGCAACGCTCGCCGGTAGCGTCAGCGCGGCGATGGACGCTGCCGTCAGCAGCGCCAGGCCACGCCGTGCTCGGTTGGCCGTCATGCGGCCTCCGTGGTCTTGACAGCGGCAGCGGCCGTGCCGCACATCGGGAAGCCCAGGCGCTCGCGCGAATCGTAGTAAGCCTGCGCGACCAGGCGCGACAAATTGCGGATGCGGCCGATGTAGGCCGCGCGCTCCGTCACCGAAATGGCGCCGCGTGCGTCCAGCAGGTTGAAGGTGTGGCCGGCCTTGAGCACTTGCTCGTAGGCGGGCAGGGCCAGTTGCACGACAGGTGCGTCGCCCTCGGCAGCGGCATCGCCTTCTGCGCGTACGCCCATCAGGCGCTTGGCTTCGGCTTCGTGCTCCGCAAAGCGGCGGAACAGCACCGTCGTGTCGGCCTGTTCGAAGTTGTAGGTCGATTGCTCGACCTCGTTCTGGTGATAGACGTCGCCGTAGGTCAAGCGGCGCTTCACGGGGCCGTTCGGGCCCGGCTCTTCCCACTCCGTCCAGACCAGGTCGTAGATGTTCTCGACCTGCTGCAGGTACATCGCCAGGCGCTCGATGCCGTAGGTGATCTCACCGGTCACGGGCTTGCAGTCCAGGCCGCCAACTTGCTGGAAGTACGTGAACTGCGTGACTTCCATGCCGTTGAGCCACACCTCCCAGCCGAGGCCCCAGGCGCCGAGCGTGGGGTTTTCCCAGTCGTCTTCGACGAAGCGCACATCGTTCTGCTTGAGGTCCAGGCCCAGCGCTTCCAGCGAACCGAGGTACAGGTCGAGGATGTTTTCCGGCGCGGGCTTCAACACCACCTGATATTGGTAGTAGTGCTGCAGGCGGTTCGGATTCTCGCCGTAGCGGCCGTCCTTGGGGCGGCGCGACGGTTGCACGTAGGCGGCACGCCACGGCTCCGGGCCGATCGCGCGCAGGAAGGTGTGCACGTGCGACGTGCCCGCGCCGACTTCGAGGTCGATCGGTTGCAGCAGGGCGCAGCCCTGGGCGTCCCAGTACGACTGCAGCTTGAGAATGAGTTGCTGGAAGGTAAGCATGGTGGTACCCGTTGGTCCGCGGCGGCACGGAACGTGCGTTGCGCCGCGCGACGGTGGAATGCAGCGGCGGGCACGGGAAGCGCCTGGCTCCCTGCCCGCCGTAAAACGTTGAATTTTAGCGTTTTTTGTCAGCGACTCCGGAAAGTGGCTCGAAAGCCCTCCGGACGCTGAACGATCAATCTGCCGAAGCCCGGCGGCGGCGCACGAATGCCACCAGCAGAACCAGCGCGCCCAGGCCCAGCGCGGGCGCGTTGCCGGTCCGCACGAATGGCGTCAGGCCTTGCGTGCCTTGCACGTCAGTCTGCAATGTGCCAAGCGTGAAGACCGGTAGACGGGCCTGTACGCTGCCGTCGGGCCGCACCACGGCGGTCGCCCCCGTGTTGGTGGCGCGCAGCATCGGACGGCCCGTTTCCAGCGCGCGCATGCGCGAGATCTGCAGGTGCTGGTCCAGCGCGATCGTGTCGCCAAACCACGCCAGGTTCGTCACGTTGGCGAGCATCGTGGCGGGCTGATCCGCATGTCGCAGCGAGGCGGCAATTTCCTCGCCAAACAAATCTTCGTAGCAGATGTTGGGTGCGACGCGCTGGTCGGCCACCGCCATGGGCGGCTGCACGGGCAGGCCACGCCGGAAGTCGCCCAGCGGCATGTTCATCATGTTGACGAACCAGTGGAAACCGAAGGGGATGAACTCGCCGAACGGCACGAGGTGGTGCTTGTTGTAGCGGTACACGCCCTGGAATTGCGGGCCGATGCCGAACACGCTGTTGGTGTAATCGACGCGGGAGTCCTCGCTGGCGGCGCCGAACAGCACGCTGGAGCCGGTGGTATCCACATAGGTGCGGAGGGCCAGCGCGATCTCCTGCGGCATCTCCTGAATCATGATCGGGAAGGCCGTCTCGGGTGTGACCACGAGTTGCGCGGGCTTCTCGGTGACCATCTTGGTGTACAGCTCCAGCGAGCGCTCGATGCCGGTTTGCTGGAACTTCACGTCCTGCGGCACGTTGCCCTGCAAGAGACGCACGGAGATCGGCTTGCCCACCGGCTGCGTCCACGCAATGCCGTGCAGCGGCCAGCCGGCCACCAGCACGAGCGCACCCGCGATGCCCGCCAGCCAATGCAGGCGGCGCTCGGCCGCGACGCACAGCAGGCCAGCCAGCACGGCGGCGATCAGCACGATGCCGTAGACGCCCACCAGCGGCGCGTAGCCGGCCAGCGGGCCATCGGTGTGCGCGTAGCCCCCGTTGATCCAGGGGAAGCCCGTCCAGACTGTGCCGCGCAGCCATTCCGTGACGGCCCATGCCGCGCCAAATATGAGCGCGGATGCGGTACCGGACCACCGCCCGCGTCTCGTCAGCCACTGCCATGCCCACACCGCCAGCGCCGGATGCAGCGCCAGGTAGCCGGCAAACAGCAGCACTGCCAGCGCGCCCATCCACGCCGGCATGTCGCCGTAGACATGCATGCTGATATAGAGCCACCAGACGCCCGACAGGAACCAGCCGAGCCCGAACGCATATCCGACCCACGCCGCTTCACGCAGGCGCGCGGCGCGCTGCACGAGCGCGGCCAGCCCCGTGAGCGAGAGGATCTGCAGCCACCACCAGTGGTTCGGTGCAAACGACAGCGTATGCATGACGCCAAGCAACGCTGCAAGCGGCATCGCGAAACGCAGCCGCGCGAGCGGCACAGCTTGGGCATCCTGCCGACGGGATGGTGCGGCAGGGGAAGAGAACTGAGCGGGCACGGAGGGATCAGGCGGGGTGAGAACCAGAGGTGTCGGCTGTGGCATTGCCGCCGGCCGGCGTGGTGAGGCGGCGCACGAGCAGCACCTGCACCTGGCGCGCATCGGCGCGCAGCACGTCGAATTGCAGCGTGCCCATGACGATCTTTTCGCCCCGGTGCGGCACGCGGCCCAGGTGGTTGGACAGCAGCCCGCCCACGGTATCGACGTCTTCGTCGGAGAAATGCGTGCCGAAGGCTTCGTTGAACTGGCTGATTTCGGTCAGGCCGCGCACGCGCATGTGGCCATCGGCGGTCGGCAGAATGTTGTCTTCTTCCTGATCGAAGTCGTATTCGTCTTCAATGTCGCCGACGATCTGCTCCAGCACGTCTTCGATGGTGATGAGGCCTGCCACGCCGCCGTATTCGTCAACGACGATGGCGATGTGGTTGCGGTTGACGCGGAAGTCTCGCAACAGCACGTTCAGTCGCTTGGATTCGGGGATGAATACGGCCGGGCGCAGCATGTCGCGCACGTCGAAGTCTTCATCGGTATAGAAGCGCAGCAGATCCTTGGCGAGCAGAATGCCGATGATGTTGTCGCGACTGCCTTCGTAGACGGGGAAGCGCGAATGCGCGGCTTCCTGCACGAAGGGGATGAATTCTGATGGTGCGTCGGCGATGTTGAGCGCGTCCATCTGCGCGCGCGGGATCATGATGTCGCGCGCACACAGGTCTGAGACCTGGAAGACGCCTTCGATCATCGACAGGGAGTCGGCGTCGATGAGGCTGCGCGCATGGGCGTCTTGGAGGATTTCGAGCAACTCGGCCCGCGATTCGGGCTCGGGCGAGATGAGGTCGGTCAGGCGTTCCAGCAGCGTACGGGGTTTGTCGGCTGGCTTCGGACTGGGATACGGATCATTCATGGCGCGGTCGCGCGTCGTTAAACATCGGGCCAGCATACACCAAAAGCCCAGCCGTCCCGATGACGCAGGGTGGCTGCTAGGTCTCCAGAAGTGCGGTTTATTTCACATCTGGAGGCCGGGCTCGGGCGCGTTAAGACGGCCGATCTGCCGAGGGGGAAGCGGTCAGTCGTGCCCGCCCTCGCCGCCGCGGTCATGGTCTCCGCCGTGGGTGCCGCCGCCGCCATGATCGTGATCGCCACCGTGGTTGCCATCGCCGCCATGATCGTGATCGCCACCGTGGTTGTCATCGCCGCCATGATGGTGGTCACCGCCGTGGTTGCCATCGCCGCCATGATCATGATCGCCACCGTGGTTGCCGCCGCCGCCATGATCGTGATCGCCACCGTGGTTACCATCGCCGCCGTGATCGTGATGGCCACCGTGGTTGCCGCCGCCGCCATGATCGCGGTCACCACCGTGGTTGCTGTTGCCGCCGTGATCGTGGTTGCCATCGCCGCCGTGATCATGATCGCCGCCGTGGCTGCCGTCGCCGCCATGATTGTGGTCGCCACCGTGGTTGCGATCGCCGCCATGATCGTGATCGCCGCTGTGGTCATGATCGTGGTCGTGATCATGGTCGTGCCCGTGGTGGTGGCCGCCTCCGTGGCAACTTCCGCACGGCGATGGGACGGGCGATGGGCTCGGCGTCGGCGTCGGGGCGGGCGTCGGTGTTGGGCTCGGAGTCGGGCTAGGCGATGGAGTCGGCGACGGGCTAGGCCCGGGGCTCGGTGTTGGTGCCGGCGTGGGGCCAGGGCTGGGCGACGCACCGGGTGCGGGGGCCGGTGTCGGGCTGGGCTTGGACGGCGGCGTGTTGTTGCCGCTGGGGGGCGGTGCGTCGTTGTTGCCAGTCGGCGTTGTCGCCGCCGGTGCCGGGTCTGCGGGATGCGAATTGCTGTGATACCGGCCCAGCGTGCTCGCGCCGCCGTAGGCTGTCCAACGTCCGGCGATTTCCATGTCGACGCCGGCGAGCCAGTGGTCGCCCGTGGCTCCGACGCCCACCAGCGCCTTGCTGCTCGCAAAGTCGTATCCGCCGCCGATGAGCGCCTGCACGCTTGTGCTGCCGACCACCGCCTGCACGCGCGGCCGGATGGTGCCTTGCGCGACCATGAGGTTCACCTCGGCGCCAACCACGTTGTTGCTGTCGGAGATGTTGACCGTGCGGCAGCCAACCACCGCGCCCGGATGCCACGCGCCGTCAAATACGACGACGATGCCCGCATAGCACGATTGCTTGTGATCAGCGTGTGCGATGCGCGGCGTGACCGCGAGCGCCGTGCCGACACCCACGCCAACCAGCAGCGTGGTCCACGGAATGCTGTCCATGAAGCGTTGACGCATGATGACCTCCCCGCGGTGGCCTTGCCCGTCTGTGCGCGGGCTGGCCGATGGCGCTCGTTTGCGCCGAATTCGTGAAGCGCGCTCGAGCGGCGGCTTATGCGTGGAGGATAGAAATCGCTACGGCAAAACCCATGCGCCATACGGAGAGCAGCAAGGGTCCCGGATGGCGGACGGCCTGTGCGACGTGTATGCGCGATTCGAACGGCGCGAGCATGCGCCGAATGGCGGAGGAAAACCCGGAAACCGTTGTCAGGACTGGGTTTTCTTCAATGCGGGTTGATTCACCGTTGAAACTGCATGCTGCAAGAATGGAACATGAGAAAGCAAAACGCCGGCGCGAAGCCGGCGTCTGAGCATCAAGCGCGTGGCGCTTTAACGATCTGCGTACGGATCGGCAAAACCGAGGTCGCGGAGGATTTCCGTTTCGATGCCTTCCATTTCCTTTGCATCGGCCGCGTCTTCGTGATCGTAGCCTTGGGCGTGCAGTGCGCCGTGCACGATCAGGTGTGCGTAGTGCGCGAGCAGCGGCTTCTTCTGTTCCTTCGCTTCCTTTTCGACCACCGTGCAGCACAGCACGATGTCGGCCGAGACCGGGTCTTCTGCGCTCTCTGCGTAAGAGAAGGTCAGCACGTTGGTCGCGTAGTCCTTGCCGCGGTAGGTGCGGTTGAGCGTGCGACCTTCTTCTTCGCCGACAAAGCGCACGTTGAGCTGCGCATCGGCAAACAGTGCGGGGGCAATCCACCCTTCGATGTCGCGTTCTTTCGGCAGTGCCTTGCGAGCGGCAGCCTTGAGTTCATCGCCGTACTGCACGGTCAGGTCGAGCGTGAGCATTTCGGCGCCGGCGGTGTCGTCGTCGAAGGCTTCTTCCGTGGAGTCTGCCAATTCGGCGGGCTGGGTTTCAATGCGCAACGTGATGCTGTCGTGATGCTCGGGGCGCAGCGAGAGCATGGCGTGCATGTCGGCGTCGGCGTGCTCGGCAACGAGGGTGATCGGCCCATCCACGGTATTCGGCAGACCGAGGATCAGGCTGCGGCCATCGGCAAAGGCAATGCGCAGTGCGCTTGCATCCACCGTCCTGGGTTTGCCCTGGGCGTCGAACACGTCGACGCGCGGGCCGAATGACTCGGCGGCCGCGGGTTGGGTCTTCTTGGTTTTTGCTTTGGTATCGGTTTTTGCTTTAGCCACGTTCAGGCGTCCTTATGCATCTTTATGCTGGGCATGGAATTCGTCATAGGCCTCGACGATGCGGGCCACCAGCGGGTGCCGCACCACGTCGACGCTGGTGAAGCGCGTCATCGCCACGCCGCGCACGTCACGCAGCACGTGCTGCGCTTCGATCAGGCCGCTCTTCTGGCCGCGCGGCAGGTCGATCTGCGTGGTGTCGCCGGTGATCACCGCCTTGGAGCCGAAGCCGATCCGCGTGAGGAACATCTTCATCTGTTCCGGGGTGGTGTTCTGGGCTTCGTCCAGGATGATGAAGGCGTGATTGAGCGTGCGCCCGCGCATGTACGCCAGCGGTGCGATCTCGATCATCTGGCGCTCGAACATCTTTTGGGTCTTGTCGAAGCCGAGCAGGTCGTACAGCGCGTCGTAAAGGGGGCGCAGGTACGGGTCCACCTTTTGCGCGAGGTCGCCGGGCAGAAAGCCCAGGCGTTCGCCGGCTTCCACGGCGGGACGCGTCAGCACGATGCGCTTGATGGCATCGCGCTCAAGCGCATCCACCGCGCAAGCGACGGCCAGATACGTCTTGCCCGTACCCGCCGGTCCGATGCCGAACGACAGGTCGTGGGAGAGGACGTTGCGCAGGTACGCGCGCTGCATCGGCGTGCGGCCATGCAGATCGGTGCGCCGCGTATGCAGCACCGGCGATAGATCATTGCCGTCCGGCTCGTCGGTGCCCGATTCCGGCAGGTAAGCCCCATGCGCAGCCACCTGGCGGGTTTCCACCAGGCCAAGCTGGATATCGTCCACCGACAGCGGGTCGCGTGCGGCGTTGTAGAACGTCTCCAGCGCGTTGGCCGCGCCTTGTGCGTTGGCGCCCCGCACGGTGAACTTGCTACCGCGCCGGTTGATGGTCACGTCCAGGGCCTGCTCGATCTGGCGCAGGTTTTCGTCCAGCGGCCCGCACAGGTTCTGCAGGCGCGTGTTGTCGTTCTTGGGCGCTGTGAATTCTGCGATGGTGGGTTTCATCAAGTCAGGTCGTGTTGATGATCAGTGAGCCGCGCTGGCCATACGCTCTTCGGCCACTTCGCCACGCAGCGAATGCGGGAACGCGTGCACGATGCGCACGTCCAGCATCTGGCCGATCAGCTGTTCGCGGCGCACCTGCGGCAGATCGGGTAGCGCGAAGTTGACGACGCGGTTGTTCTCGGTGCGGCCGTGCAGTTCGGTCGGATCCTTGCGCGACGGGCCTTCCACCAGAATGCGCTGCACGCTGCCGACCATGCCTTGGCTGATGCGCGCCACGTTCTCTTCAATGGTCGCCTGCAAGTGTTTTAGGCGTTCGAGCTTGACGGCCTGGGGCGTATCGTCGTGCAGGTTCGCGGCCGGCGTGCCCGGGCGCGGGCTGTAGATGAAGCTGAACGAGGTGTCGTAGCCGATCTCGTGAATCAGGTCCATCGTCTTGGCGAAGTCTGCATCGGTCTCGCCCGGAAAGCCGACGATGAAGTCGGTGGCGATCGAGATGTTCGGCCGGATCGCGCGCAGCTTGCGGATGCTGCTCTTGTATTCGAGCACCGTGTAGCCGCGCTTCATCGCCATCAGGATGCGGTCGGAGCCGTGCTGCACGGGCAGGTGCAGGTGGTCGACGAGCTTCGGGTTGGTGGCATAGGCCTCGATCAGGCGCGAGCTGAATTCCTTCGGGTGGCTGGTCGTGTAGCGGATGCGCTCGATACCCGGAATCTCAGCCACGTATTCGAGCAGCAGCGCGAAATCCGCACGCTCGCTCGTGTCGCCCATCTTGCCGATGTAGGCGTTGACGTTCTGGCCCAGCAACGTGACTTCGCGCACGCCCTGTTCGGCCAGGCCGGCCACTTCGGCCAGCACGTCGTCGAACGGGCGCGAGACTTCCTCGCCGCGCGTGTACGGCACCACGCAGTAGCTGCAGTATTTCGAGCAGCCTTCCATGATTGACACGTAGGCGCTGGCGCCATCCACGCGCGCGGGCGGCAGGTGGTCGAACTTCTCGATCTCGGGGAAGGACACGTCGACCTGCGAGCGGCCCGTGCGGCGGCGTGCTGCGATCAGGTCGGGCAGGCGGTGCAGCGTCTGCGGCCCGAACACCACGTCAACGTAAGGGGCGCGCGCCACGATGGACGCACCTTCCTGGCTGGCCACGCAGCCACCTACGCCGACCACGAGATCCGGTTTGAGCGCCTTGAGCGCCTTCACGCGGCCGAGTTCGGAGAACACTTTCTCCTGCGCCTTCTCGCGTACGGAGCATGTGTTGAAGAGGATCACGTCCGCATCTTCGGGCGTGTCGGTGGGGACGAGACCTTCAGCCGCGTTGAGCACGTCGGACATCTTGTCCGAGTCGTACTCGTTCATCTGGCAGCCGTAGGTTTTGATGAAGACTTTTTTCATGTGCCGTTCACAGTGGTTGACCTGGGGGCACGTGCTTCGTGGGGCGTTCTGACTACTGGGACTGCGCTTGCGCCTGACTTTGTGCCGCCACCGCAGCCTTGTAATCGTCATCGCTGACAACCCAGGCTGTCAGCAACTGCTGATACAAGTCGAGCTGATAGCGCACCTTGAACGTCTGGCCGACCACCGAAGAAGTCGGCAGCAAACGCCCATCCAGCGACAGGATCCGCACGCCCGGGGCGAAGCGGATGTCAGCGCTGCTGCTCCCGAAGCCCAACAACAGGATGCGCACGATGCCGGTGCTGCCGGTACTCAGCGTGCCGCCGTTGGCCGAGTTGATGGTCAATTGGGCCGCCGGGGCCGTTGCCGGAATGTTGCGCAGCACTTGCGCGTGAGACAGCAGCGGCGCCGATGCCGCAGCAACGGCAGCAACAGCGAGGGCGAGGACTTGGCGTCGGGTGCGCATGGCATCGTCAGGAGAAAGCCACCGCCGGGTGAGCGACCCGGCACACGAAACACGAGACAACCCGATATTGTAGCGTTCCGGGGCGAAGTCTTATAGCGCTTCGGCAATCTTGGCGGCCAGCGCAATACCGCTCAGGAACGCGGCTTCCACGCGCGGGCCTTCGCACCAGTCACCGCAGGCACCCAGGCGGGCGGCGGCGTCCCAGTGGCAGGGCACACCAGCGGACTGCTCGACCAGCGCGTGCGGCCACAAGTGCGCGGCCATCACATCGGGCTGAGGCGTGCCCGGGAAGGCTTCGGCAAAGCGGGCGTGCATGGCGTGCACCGCCTGCTCGGGGGTGTCCTGGGCATGTGCGGCCGACCAGCCCGGCGACGCATGCACCACCCAGGATTCATCGACCATGACGCGGCCCGGCTTGCTGTTGTCGCGGGCGGCCCAGGCGAGCACGTCGTCGTCGATGCGGATGCCGTCATACGGCAAGCCGAGCGGTTGCGCAAAGCCCATCATCAGCGCCCAGCACGGGGCGTAGTGCACCGGCGCGATGGCTTCCTGCAGCGAGGCTGGCGTGGCGCCGTGAAACAGTGCGGACAGTTCGGGCGCGGGCAGGGCCAGGGCGAGGAAGTCGGCGTGGGCGGCGTCGGTGCCATTGCGCTCGATCGTCCAGCGCCGGCCATCGTGCGCCACACGCGTGACGGCGTGGCCGAAGCGCACATCCAGCGGCGCGGCCAGGCTGCGCACCAGCGCGCCCATGCCGGGCAGGCCGACGTAGCGGGCTTCGTCGCGCGAGTCGGCTTGCAGGGCGTCGATCGTGCGATGGCCCCAGCGCGCGGGCCACGGCAGCACCGAGCCCTGACGGCCAGCGGCATCCACCGCGCGCCGGAAGACCTCGCTGCGCACGTTGAACGACTGCGCACCATGGTCGAACGCATACGCCGGGGCGGACTCGGGCAGCACCGTGGTGGCCAGCCGGCCCCCGACACCGCCAGCGCGCTCATAGACCGTGGTGGCAATGCCTTCTGCGGCAAGCGCGTTGGCACAGGCAACACCGGCAATGCCGGCTCCGACGATGGCGATGGAAGGCTGGCTCATGGATGTGAGGTGGGTTCGGGGCGAGGAATCCGGAAATCGGCGCGTCAAACGGCGCGTCGTAGTAGTCCGCCATGATATCGGGTCGCGCCCCAATGAAAAACGCCACCCGGAGGTGGCGTCTTGCGATGGAGCAATTGTGCGGCTTAGAACTTGTAGCCCACAGCCAAGCCGAACACGATCGGGTCGACCTTGATGTCGGTCTTGTTGACCGCCAGCACCTGGCCTTGCTGGCTGCGGATCGTGATGGTGGAGGTCGTCTTCAGCGGCAGGTAAGACACCGTGCCGATGGCGGTCCAGTTCTTGGCGAACTCATACGAGACGCCTACGTTGGCCACCGGCGTCCACGAGCTGGACGTTTCCGCCGTCACCTTGGCCGGGCCAGTCGGAACCTGGCCCATGCCCAGCTGCAGCACCTGCCCCAGGTTCTGCAGGCCGTTGACGAAGTTCTGGTTCAGTTTCAGGTTGGTGAAGAAGTTGTAGCTGACGCCTGCGCCGACGAACGGGCGCAGCTTGCTTTCCTTGGTGCCGAAGTAGTACTGCGCGACGATCGCCGGGCTCCATTCACGCACGGTGGCGACCGGGTTGTTTTGCGGCAGGCCCAGGTTGACTAGCGTCAGCGGCCCGACCACCGGCACCGGCGCGATCACATTGCCGCTGCCGTACAGGTTGAACTTGGGCGGAACGCCACCCACGAACGTACCGGCGATGTTGTCGTTAAAGAAGTGCGTGAACGTGAGCGACAGCGTATTGGCGTTACTGACTTTCACGTCAGTTCCTGGCGACTGGTAGGTGCCCAGGCCCAGCGCGCTGGTGGTGGTGGTCAGCGGCGTGGCCGAATCCATCGGGCGGATGTAGAACCAGCCCAGCGCCATGACGTTGCGGCCCCAGACGTAGTTGTCCATGAAGCCGCTGAAGCCGCCACCGCCACCGCTGCTCATGCCACTGCCATTGCTGGCGCTTGCGGCCACGTTGGCCTCTGCGGTGGATTGGGCGTGAGCCAGGGGGGCAGCAAGGGTGCTGGCGGCGGCGCAGGCAATGGCTGCAGCAAGGCGGCGGGCGGTGCGGTTCATGTGGTTGTCTCTCTGGATTGGATTGTTATCACGCCTTGGTGTGGCGATTTGTGTTTCCGCAGCATAGCGCAGCGCTTTTGTTCGGTTGCGCTGCGATGACCGAAGTTTTCCTCTAGCGTGTACGCACGCAACAAGGGGTTTCCCCTAGTCTCATTTCATACTCTCCGCCGGTCGGCGGAGCCTTGGCCCACAACGGTCTTCGGGCGGCGGTCTAAAACTTGTATTCCGGATTCTTGGGGTTGAAAGTCTGGTCGTTCCAGGTCTTGCGCGTCACGCTTTCAATGACGATTTTCTCGAGCTGATTGCCCGATTCGTCCCACGCTTCTTCAATGCGCACCCACGGGTTTTTGAGGTCGAAATACAGGCGCACGCGCTTGGCGTAGAACGTGGGCGGACCGCTTGGCGTATCCCAGGTCAGCCGCAGCATGCGTTCACCGTCTTCGGTCACCATCTTGGCTTCGTTGAACTTGCCGCTGCCGCCGGCTGCCACGTGGGCGCGTCCGTCACGCTCGACCGTATCGACGATGAACTGCAGCCCAAGCTCCCGCGCCGTGTGGTTCGACTGCGATCTGGCCAGCGAGCCATCCAGCGCACTCCAGATCGCCACGAAGCCGACGAGCCCGCCAAGGTGGCCATACATCTCGTTCTTGCGCACGGTTTCGTCGTAGATGATTTCCTGGCCGGCGTGCGCGCCGCCCCTGAGCCAGCGCGCGTAGACCTGGCGCGGGGCGTTGCGGTAGCGGATGAGCATGAGCGCCGCTTGGCTTTGCCACTGGTCTTTCACGCGTTCCTGGCGGCGCATGCGGTATTCATACTCAGGCAGCTTGGCCACTTCGGCCTTGAGCCAACGCACCAGCGTTTCGGGCTTCATGGCATGCGCCATGGCCAGGACGTCTTCGTCGGACCAGCCCGCAAACGCGTTGGCGTTGACCTGGCTGCCGAGCCAAGCCGTCTGCTTGGCGATATCCATCGCGGCAAAGCTGCCGATGGCCGCCGATTGCGATGCGGCGGTCGGGGCGGCGGTCTGTGCGGCCGCGGCAGGCGCGGAAGCATCCGGCGCGGCAGGCTGGCCCCAGGCGTGTGCGGCGCCGGCCAACACCGTGGCCAGGGCGAGGGTACGCAAATGCATGCAGGTCTCCGGTGTTGGCATTATTGCTGCGCCTGTGCACGGGCGCGCTTGATGTCCGGATCGGCATCGCGCAGCTCGCGGCGCAGGATCTTGCCCACGGTCGACTTGGGCAGCTCTTCGTGGCGGAACTCAACGATGCGCGGCATCTTGTAGCCGGTCAGATGGGCGCGGCAGTGTTCGAGCAGCGCGGGCTCGGTCAGGGCGCCAGTGCGCGGCACCACGATGATCTTCACGCGCTCGCCGGCCACCGGATCGGGCACGCCAATGGCCGCCACCTCCAGCACGTCGGGGTGCAGCGCCACCACGTCTTCGATCTCGTTCGGGTACACATTGAAGCCCGAGACCAGGATCATGTCCTTCTTGCGGTCGATCAGGCGGATGTAGCCGTTGGCGTCCATCACCCCGATGTCGCCGGTGGAGAACCAGCCTTCGGCGTCGATGGACTTGGCGGTTTCCTCCGGGCGCTGCCAGTAACCGCGCATGACTTGCGGCCCACGCACCTGCAGTTCGCCGGGTTCGCCCAGCGGCGCGATGGTGCCGTCGTCGCGCTTGAAACGCACTTCGGTGGACGGCGCGGGCAGCCCGATCGTGCCGCTGAATTCGGTCACGTGCGGCGGGTTCATCGAGACGACGGGCGAGCATTCCGTCAGCCCGTAGCCTTCAACGATGGTGTGGCCCGTGACTTCTTTCCAGCGCTGCGCGATCGCACGCTGCACCGCCATGCCGCCCCCGATGGTGATCTTCATGGCCGAGAAGTCGCGCGTGGCGAAGTCCGGATCTTCCAGCAGTGCGTTGAACAGCGTGTTGACCCCCGCAATGCCCGAGAAGCGTTCGTTGCGCAGGATGAAGATCACGCGCTTGGTGTCACGCGGATTGGCGATCAGGATATTGCGCCCGCCCAGCGTCATGAACATCAGCAGGTTCACCGTGAGCGAGAAGATGTGATACAGCGGCAGCAGCGTGACGTTGGTTTCCACGCCGCCGTTGAGCATGCTCTTGGACCACTCTTCTGCCTGCAGCAGGTTGGCGATGATGTTGCGGTGCGTGAGCATCGCGCCCTTGGCCACGCCCGTGGTGCCGCCGGTGTATTGCAGGAAGGCGATGTCTTCCGGCGCCAGTTGCACCGGTTGCATCGTGCGCGAGCCGCCCACGGCCAGCGCATCTCGCAGCCAGACCGGCGAGGGCAGCTTGTAGGGTGGCACCTGCTTCTGCACGTGGCGCATCACGAAGTTCAGCGCGCGGCCCTTGAGGTTGAGCGCACCGCCCATCAGGTCGCCGATGCCGGTGATGACGATGTTGCGCACCTGGCTGCCGGGCAAAGCCTGCTCCAGCGTGCGCGCGAAGTTCTCCAGCACGACAATCGTCTGCGCGCCGGAGTCGCGCAACTGGTGCGCCAGTTCCGGCACCGTGTACAGCGGGTTGACGTTGACGACGATGGCGCCGGCCAGCAGCGTGCCAAAGAGGCACACGGGGTACTGCAGGCTGTTGGGCAGCATGATCGCCACGCGGTCGCCCTTCTTCACGCCGCGCGATTGCAGCCACGCTGCAAATTGCTTCGCTTGTCGTTCGCACTCGTCGTACGTCATTTCGGTGCCGACACTCACGTAGGCGATGCGGGTGCGGTACTTTTCCACCGATTCGCGAAACACCTCGACCAGTGAGTGATAGCGATCGGGGTTGATTTCGGCGGGCACGCCCTCGGGGTACGACTTCAGCCAGATGCGGTCGGTAAGGCTGTTGCGGTCGGCAACGGTGTTCATGGTGTCTCCGTCCATGAAAAACGCGGCGTGGTTTTATTGTGTGCCGCGCGGGTTTTTGAATCTTGGTAGACCCGGGCCGTTCCCGTTTTGGCCCGAGCGGTTTAGTGCGACATCGTTTCGGGGCGCTCCAGAATGGCAACGACACCTTGGCCGCCAGCGGCACAGATCGACACCAGCCCACGCCCGCTGCCGCGCTGCGCCAGCATCTTGGCCAGCGTCGCGACAATGCGCCCGCCCGTGGCGGCAAACGGATGGCCCGTGCCAAGCGAGCTGCCATTCACGTTCAGCTTGCTACGGTCGATGCTGCCCATGGGGGCGCTGCGGCCGAGCTTTTCGCGGCAGTATTCAGGCGATTCCCAGGCCGCCAGCGTGCTGAGCACCTGTGCGGCAAAGGCTTCGTGGATCTCGTAGTAGTCGAAGTCCTGCAGGGTGAGCCCCGCGCGTTGCAGCATGCGCGAGACGGCATAGGCCGGCGCCATCAGCAGCCCTTCGTTCTGCTCCGGCGTGCTGCTGAAGAAATCGACGGCAGCCGTATCCGCGCAGGTCATGTAGGCGAGCACGGGCAGGTTGTGCGCGCGCGCCCAGTCTTCGCTGGCGAGCAGTACGCACGATGCGCCATCGGTGAGCGGCGTGGAGTTGCCGGCCGTCATGGTGCCGGCGGCGCTGCGGTCGAATACCGGCTGCAGCTTCGCCAGTTGCTCGATGGTCAAGTTGCTGCGCAGGTTGTTGTCGCGATCGAGCCCCAGGTGGGCGGTCATCAGGTCGGTGAAGAAGCCCCGCTCGTAGGCGGCCGTGAGGTTGTGGTGGCTGCGCAGGGCCAGCGCGTCCTGGTCTTCGCGGCGGATGCCCCAGCGCTTGGCCATCAGCTCGCAGTGTTCGCCCATCGACAGGCCGGTGCGCGGCTCGCTGTTGCGCGGCAGCAGCGGGCGCACGAACATCGACGGCCGCAGGCCGGCCAGCGCTTTGACGCGCGCGCCTGTGGACTTGGCGCGGTTGGCCTCCAGCAGGATCTTGCGCATCTTTTCGTTCAGGCCGACGGGCGCATCGGAGGTGGTGTCCGTGCCGCCGGCAATGCCCACGTCGATCTGCCCCAGTGCAATCTTGTTGGCAACGAGAATGGCGGCTTCCAGCCCCGTGCCGCAGGCCTGCTGGATGTCGTAAGCGGGCGTCTGCTTGGCGAGCGTGGTGGAGAGCACCGTTTCGCGCGTCAGGTTGAAATCGCGCGCGTGCTTGATGACCGCGCCGGCCACGACTTCGTCCAGACGCTGGCCGTGCAGGTTGAAGCGGTCGATCAGGCCCTGCAGCGCGGCGGTCAGCATCTGCTGGTTCGATGCGGTAGCGTAGGCCGTATTCGAGCGGGCGAACGGAATGCGGTTACCGCCAAGGATGGCGACGCGGCGCAACTGCGCGTTGACGAGCATGAATTCAGTCTCCCGTGTTGTCTTGTTGTGCGTGCGGCAGCGTCAGCATGCCGCGCAGATAGGGCTTGTCGCCCGTGGCGTTGCGCACCTCAAACGCGCGGCCGGGCGTGGCTTCGTTGGCTTGCCACAGCGTCGCCGCGCCGGGCAGTGATAGCGGGGTCTTGAACTCGGCCACCACTTCGCCTTCCGTGAGCGGCGCGGCCGGCAGCAGCGCGGCCAGCGCACGGGCCTTCGTCCACATGCCGTGGGCGATGGGGTGCGCGAAGCCGAACAGCTTCGCGCCGATGTTGGATACGTGGATGGGGTTCCAGTCCCCCGACACGCCGGCGTAGCGCCGGCCGGTGTCGGCAGGCACATCCCAGCGGCCGTCGAGCGACAAGTTCTGCACGCTTGGCAGCGCAATCAACGGTGCCCCCTGCGGCGACGGCACGCCCACGCGCAGGTAGGTCGACAGCGATTCCCACACCACTGCGCCGGCCTTGACGATCGCGGTTTCGATAGCGAACGCCTGCCCGCGCGCATGGTGGAACAACCGGCGCGGGCGCACTTCCACGCGCACGCGTTCGCCCGCCTGCAGGCGCTGGTGCTGGCGGATGGTGTTGCACAGGTGCACGAGGCCGATCACCGGATACGGAAACGCCGATTCCGTCATCAGCATGAGCTGCAGCGAAAAGCCCAGCAGATGCGGATACGTCATCGGTACGCCATGCGCGGGCGAGAACCCACACACCGCCGCGTACTGCGCAATGTGTTCGGCCTCGAGCGGCACCTCCTGGCGCACCAGGGTGTGGCGCGGCAGCGGCCCGCCGCGCCTGCCTTTGCGTTGCGACAGCAGCGCGCGCCAGGCCAGTGCCCCCGGCGACGGCGGCTCGGTTACCAGCGTCTGGGTTGCGACCATCGGAAAGGGCTGGGCCAGCGTGCGCATGGTCGCGTCAGGCTCCCAGCAGGCTTTGCCCGCACACGCGCACGATGTTGCCCGTCACGCCGTTGGACGCCGGGTTGGCGAACCACGCGATCGTCTCGGCCACGTCGACGGGCTGGCCGCCCTGGCTCATCGCGTTCATGCGGCGGCCGGCTTCGCGGATGGCAAACGGCACGGCCGCTGTCATCTGCGTCTCGATAAAGCCCGGCGCGACAGCGTTGATGGTGATGCCGCGCTCTGCCAGCAACGGTGCGCCTGCTTGCACGAGCCCGATCACGCCGGCCTTGGACATCGCGTAGTTGGTCTGCCCAAGGTTGCCTGCAATGCCGCTGATGGACGACACGCACACGATGGACCCGCCTGCGTGCAGCGCATTGGCCGCAAGCAGCGCGTCGTTGATGCGCAACTGCGCGGCGAGGTTGATATCGAGCACGCTGCGCCAAGCGGGCTCGGTCATGCGGGCGATGGTCTTGTCGCGCGTGATGCCGGCGTTGTGCACGAGGATGTCGATGCCGCCCAATGCAGCAAGTTGCTGCGCGAGCAGGGCGGGTGTCTCGGGCGCAGCAATGTCGTAGGCCATGGCCTCACCGCCGATTTCCTGCGCGACCGCGTTCAGCGCTTCCTGCGCGGCGGGCACATCCAGGCAAAGTACGCGCGCACCGTCACGTGCCAGCACGTGCGCAATGGCCGCGCCGATGCCGCGCGAGGCGCCGGTCACCAACGCGGTGCGCCCGGCCAGCGGCTTCTGCCAGTCCACCGAGACCGCTGCCGCCCGATGCACGCGCACCACCTGCCCCGACACATACGCCGAGCGTGCCGACAGCAGAAAGCGCAGCGTCGATACGGCCACGTTCTCCGCTCCCTCAGCCACGTAGACGAGCTGCGCCGTGCAGCCGCGCCGGACTTCCTTGCCAAGAGAGCGCGTCAGCCCTTCCAGCGCGCGCTGCGCAATCGCCATCTCGGGCGTCTTGCAACCTTCCGGCGGCCGGCCGATCACCACGACGCGCCCACAACGGCCGATGGCCCGCACGCCATCGTGGAACACGTGATACAGCGCGTCGAGGCCGTCGACCGTCGCAATGCCCGTGGCATCGAAGACGATGCCGCCAATGCGATCAAACGCCTCGCCGTCCTTGCCCGTCGGGGCGACAAAGCGGCCCGTGATCTGGCCGTGCCGGTTGGCGGCACCAAGCCATTCCGGATCGCTTTCATGAAAGCGCGTAGGGACGCCGGTCTCGGCAAACAGTGCGGCGAGCGTTTCGCGCATGGAGCCGCCCGGCGCCGCGCCCACCAGGAACGGCCCGACAAATTCCGGTTCGCCGGGCACATAACGGCGCAACGGCACAGGCTGCGGCAGGCCGAGGTTGGCCGACAGCCACTTGCCGAAACCGGAACCGACGAAATCGAGGTACTTGTCTTGCATCGTTGTTGTTGTCGTTTGTCAGGCCCCTGGGCCATCAGGCTGCGCGGCGCTCGGCGGCCTGCAGGGCATCGAGCGCATCCTTGCGGCGCTGCAGGTCGGCCATCAGGTTGAAGTCGGGCGGGAAGTCATCCACGGCAACCGCGTGTTCGCCGTAGCGCGCGTAGTCGCACAGCTGCTTTCGCTCGCCTTCGTCAATGAGGTTTTGTGCCACGGCTTGTGCGGTCCAGGCTTCGAAGTCGGGCAGGCTCTGCGGCACGGGCGGCAGCTTGCCTGCGCGGATGGCTGGTTTCAAGCGCTGCTCGATTGCGTCCACGGCCGGCTGCAGGCGGAAGGCCGCTTCGCCATAGGCGATCGGGTCGACTTCGGGCGTCGGGCAGTACGAGTCGGCCAGCAGGCGATCGCGCACAGCGCCCGGCGTTTGCATCAGCTCGGCGACCTGCGCGGCCAGCGCATCCGACGGCTTGCGATACGGCGTACCGAACGGGAAGATCAGCGCGCGCAGCAGCGCCGCGATGCCAGTGTTCGGGAAATTGGCCAGCACGCCGTCGAGCGCATCGTGCGCCTTCACCAGCGCGTCCTGAACCGACCAATGCACGAGCGGCGCGTCCTCGGCAGGGCGGCCGTCATCTTCAAAGCGTTTGAGCGCGGACGAGATCAGGTACATCTGCGAGAGGATGTCGCCCAGCCGCCCCGTGATGCTCTCGCGGCGCTTGAGCGTGCCGCCCAGCGTGAACATCGACACATCGGACAGCAGCGCCAGCGCCGTCGAGAAGCGGTTCACGGCGCGGTAGTAGCGCTGCATTTCCGGTGCGGCATTGCCCGGCGCGCTTCCCACGCGCCCGCCGGAGAGCGCATGCAAAAAGGCGCGCACCAGGTTGCCCGCGATGAATGCGCCGTGGCCGAACAGCGCCGTATCGAACGCACGCAGCGTCTCGGTTGAATCGGCGCCTTGCGCGGCCGTCATCTCGCGCAGCACATACGGATGGCAACGGATCACGCCCTGCCCGAAGATGATCAGGCAGCGCGTCATGATGTTCGCGCCTTCCACCGTGATGGCGATCGGCACCTGCTGATAAGCGCGCGCCAGGAAGTTGTTCGGGCCCATGCAGATGCCCTTGCCGCCCACGATGTCCATCGCATCGGTGACCACATCGCGCGCACGTTCGGTGACGTGGTATTTGGCAATGGCGGAGATGACCGAGGGCTTCTCGCCCAGGTCCACGGCCAGCGCGGAAAGACGCCGCGCCGCATCCATCATGTACAGGTTGCCGCCCATGCGGCCGAGCGCTTCCTGAATCCCTTCGAACTTGCCGATGGGCGTACGGAACTGGCGTCGCACGGCGGCATAGGCGCCGGTGCTGCGCACGGCCAGCTTGGCCATGCCCACGTTGGACGACGGCAGCGAAATCGCCCGGCCCGCTGCCAGACATTCCATCAGCATGCGCCAGCCACGGCCGACTTGCGCCTGGCCGCCGATCACCCAGTCGATGGGGATGAACACGTCCTTGCCGGAGTTCGGGCCGTTCTGGAACACCGCATTGAGCGGCCAATGGCGGCGGCCGATGTTTACGCCCGGGTGCTTCGTCGGGATGAGCGCGCAGGTAATGCCGGGCTCCTTGTCGCCGCCGAGCAAGCCATCCGGATCGACCGCGCGAAATGCGAGCCCCAGCACCGTGGCGATGGGGCCGAGCGTGATGTAGCGCTTGCTCCATGTCACGCGAAAGCCGAGCGTCTCGCGGCCTTCGTGCACGCCGCGGCAGACCACGCCCACATCGGGAATGGCGGCGGCATCGGAGCCGGCATATGCGTTGGTCAGCGCAAAGCAGGGGATTTCTTCACCGCGTGCGAGGCGCGGCAGGTAATGATTTTTCTGCGCTTCGGTGCCGTAGTGCAGAAGCAGCTCAGCGGGGCCGAGCGAGTTGGGCACCATGACCGACACGGCCGCGGCAGAGCAGCGCGTCGACAGCTTCATGATGACCTGCGAGTGAGCGTATGCCGAGAACCCTTTGCCGCCGTATTCCTTCGGGATGATCATGCCCAGGAAGCCGGCGCGCTTCGCATAGTCCCACGCGTCGGGCGACAGGTCCTGCCAGATCTGCGTGCTTTCCCAATCGTTGGCAAGGTCGCAGAGTTTTTCGGTTTCCACGTCGAGGAAAGATTGCTCTTCGGCCGACAGACGCGGCTGCGGCGAAGACAGCAATCGCGACCAGTTGGGCCGGCCGGAGAACAGTTCGGCATCCCACCAGACCGTGCCCGCTTCAATGGCGTCGCGCTCGGTTTGCGACATCTCCGGCATGATCTTGCGGAACATTGCCAGTACCGGGCGCGTGATGAGTGCCCGGCGCAGCGGCTTGAGCGCGAGCACCAGCGCCGGCAGCACAAAGACGATGGCGAGTACCGTAGTCATCACCGGGCCCACCAAGCCCAGCCAGGCGCCTGCCACGAGCCACACGGCGGTCGCGACCAGCCAGGCGAACGCCGAGGCTTCCATGCTGGCGAGCCCAAGCACGCCGATGCAAAGCAGGACGATCCAGATCGTCATCATGAGGGTCTCCATTCGATGCGTCTACGGGCCGGATATCTCGAACACCGGCGGCACCTGCAGAATGCCGGAGCGACTCCCGTGCCTGCACATGGCAGACATACGGGAACTCCAGGCGGCACCAGCGTTGTCAGGCGTTGGGGCTGCGCCAGGGGCGCATCGGATTGGCTGGGAAGATCGCGCGTGCTGCATTGCTGCGGCGAATGGCCAATGCCCTGGTGCGTGCGGTGGGCGCGGGGCCGCCGACGTCGCTGTCGTCACCATGAGTATCGTCGTGCGCACCGGCGCCGAGATCGTCGTGGGCGTCCGCGGCATCGTCGGCGCTGGCGCGCGCGGGTGTGCGGCCGAACAGGTCACCGGCGAAGGGCGAGGCGGTGGTGGGCGTCGCGCTGCGTTCGGCGCGGCCATTGCCGCGCCCGGCGTGGCGACCTGAGCCGCCGTTGCCGCTGTCGTTGCCGTTGGGGGCGTCATCTGCTTGCGCGACGGGCGTGGGAACTTGCGCTTCGGCCAGCTCGACCACCTGATCGAGCGCACCGGCCTCGCCGGGCAGCGGGGCGTTGAGCGTAGCCACCACCAGCGCCGTCAGGCGTGCCAGCAGCGAGGCATCGTTCATCGTCTTGCCCTGCGTGAACAGCGGCAGCAGGTTATTGAGGTCGTCTCCGGCCAGCACGCCGGCGAGCGCCTTGAGCGCAAAGTGCAGGCGCCAGCCGAGTTCAGCGCGCGGCAGGTGCGGCAGCGCACGCGAGAAGGCTTCGAAGAAGCGATCGAACACCAGCGCATAGTGGCCGAGCAGATAGCTCTGCACGAACGGTGAGGTGTCGGAATACACGCGCCCCATCAGGCGCAGGAATGCGGGGCCGCCGGTGTCGGGGTTGCGCGCCATCTGCAGCGCTGGCACAAACAGCGCGCCGAGCACGTGGTCGCAGGTCAGTTGCTCCTTGGTCCAGCGTTCTTCGCACGCGGTCAGCAGCGCCAGCCGGCGCGTGTTGAGCGGGTCGAGCCGGCGCCCAAGCACCGACTGCATCAACGCTTCCTTGCTGCCGAAGTGATAGTTGACCGCCGCCAGATTGACTTTGGCGCGCGCCGTGATCTGCCGCAACGACATCGCCTCGTAGCCGAACTCGATGAACAACAGTTCGGTGGCTTCCAGAATGCGGCCCTTGGTGTCTCCTGCTCCAGGACGTCCCATGTCTCCTACCTCGTTTTTTTAAGCCTGATATCGGGCTCGATTGCTGCGGTGCAGCGCTCGAACGTACGATTCAAACATGTGTATGGGGTTGCCCGGGCATGTTAGGAACAGACGTTTGAAAACACCAAGCGCCCAATTCGAGCAAGCACTCTAGACAGGAGGAGCGTGCACAGCCAACGTATGAAACACGAGGCCTGGAAAGTGAGTGGGCGCAAACATCAAGAAACAAGAGAGAGAGGTTTTCGCCCCTCTTTGGTGACCCTGGGCGGGTCAGCCGGCTGGCTGATGGAGCGATGTCAGGCCGCCGAAGAATGCGGCAGCGTTTTGTGCAAGGGTGGGGAGGTGATAGCCACCTCTTCCTGGACGACAAGCGTCGGCAGACCGATCGCGCCGATGGCCTGGCCAAGCCTGCCAAAGCCCTGCGTCGAGACATCCACCTGCGCTTGCGGGTCTTCGCGAGAGAGAGATGGGGGCGGTCTGGCGCCGGCCGAAGAAGCGTTCCTGGCGTATTTCCGGCGGTATATGGCGCGGTATTCGTTGGCCGAACGGCTGGGGATATGGTGAACGCGCCGTTGGCTGCGTTGCGCGCCCCGGTGGGGTAAACACCATCACCTGTTAAACTAGATTCCTTCTTGCAGTCCCCGGGGTCCAGTCGCCCCGTCACCTACCCAGGCTTTGTCCACGATTGGCGCACGAACGAATGCGCGGGACACGCCGGTCCAATCGCTTTTCCATGTCGTTTTCCGAACTCGGCTTGTCAGACAAGCTGGTACGTGCCGTGGCCGAACTCGGCTACGCAGAACCTACTCCAATTCAACGCCAGGCCATCCCCGCCATTCTCAGGGGAGGTGACCTGCTCGCCGGTGCTCAGACCGGCACCGGCAAGACCGCCGGTTTCACGCTGCCGCTGCTGCACCGCCTGTCTGCGGCGCAACCTAACAAGGTGCAGACGCCGCAGGGCATGCGCTTCCCGATCCGTGCGCTGGTGCTGACGCCCACGCGTGAACTTGCCGCGCAAGTTGAAGAAAGCGTGCGCGCCTATGGCAAATACCTGCCGCTGAAGTCCATGGTGATGTTCGGCGGCGTCGGCATCAACCCGCAGATCGATGCGCTCAAGCGCGGTGTCGATATCGTCGTGGCCACGCCGGGCCGCCTGCTCGACCACGTTGGCCAGCGCACCATCGACCTGTCGCACATTGAATTGCTGGTGCTGGACGAAGCCGATCGTATGCTGGACATGGGCTTCATCCACGACATCCGCAAGATCCTCAACATCCTGCCGGCGAAGCGTCAGAACCTGCTGTTCTCGGCAACGTTCTCCGACGACATCCGCGAACTGGCCGACCGCCTGCTCGACAAGCCGGCGCTGATTGAAGTCGCGCGCCGCAACACGACGGCCGAGACGGTCGAGCAGCGCATCTACCCGGTCGACCGCGAGCGCAAGCGCGAACTGCTTGCCAAGCTCGTGCGCGACAACGACTGGCACCAGGTGCTGGTGTTCACGCGCACCAAGCACGGCGCGAACCGCCTGGCCGAGCAGCTCACGCGCGACGGCATTCCCGCTCTGGCCATCCACGGCAACAAGAGCCAATCGGCGCGCACGCGTGCGCTGACGGAATTCAAGGCTGGGACGCTGCGCGTGCTGGTTGCCACCGACATCGCCGCGCGCGGTATCGACATCGACCAACTGCCGCACGTGGTCAACTTCGACCTGCCGAACGTGCCGGAAGACTACGTGCACCGTATCGGCCGCACGGGCCGCGCGGGTGCGCAGGGCGAGGCGATCTCGCTGGTCTGCGTGGACGAGCATGGTTTGCTGCGCGACATTGAACGCCTCATCAAGCGTGAGCTGCCGCGTACCGTGCTGGAACGTTTCGAGCCCGACCCGACCATCGCGGCGGAGCCGATTCCGAACGGGCGCAACCCGGCGGGCCGCGGCGGCAACGCGCGCGGTGGCCGCCCGGGCGGTGGCCGCAGCCAGCAGCCTCGCCAGGCCAGCGGCAACGCTGCCCCGCGCGAGCCGCGGGCACCGCGTGAGCCTCGCGAACCGCGTCGCGAGTCGAGCGGCAACGGTCAAGGGCAAGGGCAGGGGCAGAATCAAGGCCAGGGTCGCAATGGTGGCGGCAGCCGCCAGCGCCAGGCGCAAGGCCAACGCGACGGTCAAGCCGCGCCAAAGCCGCGCAACGGCCAATCGCAAGCGCGCGGCCAGCGCCAGGTCAATGGTCAAGGCCAGGGCCAAGGCCAAGGCCAAGGCCAAGGCAATGGACAAGGCGGGCAGGGCGGGCAGGGCGGTCAACAACGCCGTGCATCGAACACGCAAGCCGCGCAGCCGGCCCACAAGGGACAGCCGGCCAAGCAGCCGTTCAATGGTTTGTTCGCCAAGGCGGCTGCGTTGCTCGGCGGCCGTAAAGCCTGACGTCCATGCACGACGATGGCCCACCCGCATCAGTTGACGCGCCCTACGACGGCCTGACGCCCGACAGCATCCTCGATGCGCTGGCGCAGGTCGGGCTGATGCCGGACGGCCGCATGTTCGCGCTCAACAGCTACGAGAACCGCGTCTACCAGGCCGGCGTGGAAGATAGCGCGCCGGTGGTGGTCAAGTTCTACCGCCCGGGCCGCTGGACCGATGCGCAGATCGTCGAGGAACACGCCTTCACGGCAGAACTCGCAGCGGCGGAGATCCCCGTGGTCGCGCCGCTGGAAATCGACGACCGCACGCTGCACGCGTTCGAGCGTTGGCACTTCGCGGTCTTCCCGCGTTGCGCAGGCCGCGTGCCGGCCATCGACCAAGACCACACGCTTGAGTGGATGGGCCGCTTCCTTGGCCGCATCCACGTCGTGGGTGCGCGGCGGCCGTTCGTGGCCAGGCCCGCACTCGACATCGACACCTTCGGCGTGCAATCGCGCGACTGGCTGCTCGAACACGATTTCATCCCGCCCGATTTGTTGCCGGCTTGGCGCAGCGTGGCTGACGCCGCACTCGACGGCGTGCGCCGCTGCTACGACCGCGCAGGCGACGTTTCATTGCTGCGCCTGCACGGCGATTGCCACGCCTCGAACGTGCTCTGGATCGAAGAGGCCGACGCCAAGCAGGGCGATCCACTGCGCAGCGCCGGTCCGCATTTCGTCGACTTTGACGACAGCCGCACCGGCCCGGCCGTGCAGGATCTGTGGATGCTGCTCTCGGGCGATCGCGCGTCGATGCAATCGCAGCTCGCCAGCCTGCTGGCCGGGTACGAGGACTTCTGCGAATTCGACACGCGCGAGCTATATCTGGTCGAAGCGCTGCGCACGCTGCGCTTGCTGCACTACAGCGCCTGGTTGGCGCGTCGCTGGAACGATCCGGCGTTTCCTGCAGCGTTTCCGTGGTTCAACACGCAACGCTACTGGCAGGACCGGGTGTTGGAGTTGCGCGAGCAGATCGCGCTGTTGGACGAACCGCCGCTCTGGTGAAACCGAGCGGCGGTTTTTCTTTGAGGCTTGGGCTTAGGCGAACTTGCCGGCCTGGAAGTCCCGCACGGCCTGGAAGATCTCTTCTTGCGTGTTCATCACGAACGGGCCGTATTGCGCGATCGACTCGTTCAGCGGTTTGCCGGCCACCAGCAACACACGCGCCTCAGCGTCGCCTGCGCGGATCACTACCCCGTCACTGCCTTCCGTGTTGGCGAGGATGGCCATCTGCTTGTCTTCCACGCGCTGCAGCCCCGCGTCGCCAGACGCTTCGGCGTCACCGACCAGCGCGCTGCCACGGAACACGTAGACGAACGCGTTGTGTCCGGCCGGCAGCCGCTGTGCAAACGAGGCACCGGCCGGCAGCGTGATGTCGAGGTACAGCGGCTGTGTCGCTTCACGCGTCATCGCGCCTTGCACGCCGTGCGACTCCCCAGCGATCACGCGTACGGCCACGCCGTCTTCCGTCGTGAACTCGGGAATCTCGTTCGACGGAATGTCGCGGTACCACGGTGTCGTCATCTTGTCGCTGGCGGGTAGGTTCAACCACAGCTGGAAGCCTTCCATCACACCATCTTCCTGTTCCGGCATTTCAGAGTGCACGACGCCGCTGCCGGCGGTCATCCACTGTACGCCGCCGTGTTGCAGGAGGCCTTCGTGGCCCGCACTGTCGCGGTGGCGCATGCGGCCCGCGATCATGTATGTCACCGTTTCAAAGCCGCGGTGCGGGTGATCGGGAAAGCCGGCCAGATAGTCGTTCGGGTCGTCACTGCGAAACGCGTCCAGCATCAGGAACGGATCGAGCCGGCGTTGCAGGTTGTTCGTCAGCACGCGGGTGAGCTTCACGCCCGCGCCGTCCGAGGTGGGGCGGCCTGTGATGATGCGCTCGACGAGGCGGGCACGCTGCACTTGCGGTTGCACGAGGGTTTCCATGCGGTTCTCCTGAAATTGGGCATTTGTCATACACCAAATGTAGGGTAGTTGCCTCGTTTGCACTAGTCGGTTATGGTGGGAAAAAATGTTGCTCTATACGAGACAATAACAATCCGGCTGGCGCGCATCACGATAAGAGGAGGAAACCATGGATCTGAACCAATTGGCGTTGTTCGTGCGCGTGGTCGAAGCGGGGAGCTTCACGGCAGCGGCAACGCGGCTCGATTTGCCTAAATCGTCCGTCAGTCGCGGCATCGCTGCGCTTGAACAGGATTTGAACGTGCGACTGTTACAGCGCACCACGCGCACGCTCCATCTGACGGACGCGGGCCAAAGCCTGTATCAGGTGGCGTCGCACGCACTGGAAGACATTGAGCGCGCCACGACCTGCGCAGGCGAGCTGCAGGACCTGCCGCGCGGCAAGGTCCGGATCACGTCTTCCGAAGACGTCGGCCGTCTGCTGGTAGCGCCGGTGGCGGCGCGCTTCATGCAGCTGTATCCGGAGATCGATCTGGACGTCGTCCTGACGCCGCGCAATGTCGATCTCGTGCAGGAAGGTTTCGACCTTGCCGTCCGCGTTGGACGCCTGGCCGATAGTTCGCTGGTGGCGCGGTCGCTTGGCGTGTTGCGCATCGGCTTGTTCGCGTCGCCCGATTACCTGCAGCGCCGCGGTGCGCCAGACACCGTACAAGGGCTGGCCGACCATTGCTGCCTCGATTTTCGCGGCACTGGACGCGGCGAAACGCAATGGCGCCTCGTCGGCCCCGATGGGCTGAAAACCGTGGCTGTGCGTGCGCGCCTGAATGCCGACAGCCTGATTTACCTGGAAACGTTGATTGCTTCAGGCGCCGGTATCGGCCCGCTGCCGCTGTATGCGAGTGCCGTGGCGCGCGCCAACGCACCGCTGCCGCGACTCGTTCGCGTGCTGCCGGACTATGCGACCAGCGGTGAGCCGATCAACCTCGTCACACCCTCTGCTCGGTTCGTTCCCAGGCGCGTTCGCTTGCTGATCGACATGCTGACCGAGTCGATCCGGCAAGAGCTGGAAAACGCCGATCCCACCTGACGTGTCGCCGCAAAGAAGCTGGGCACGTTAAATGTTGTCACGACTGCTCCCGTTGCACGTATCGCACGGCATCATGCGCTCCACGTGTGCCGGACCAGTACGTCGGACCCTACATGACGTCACCCCCGTAAGCGTTGCAGTGCTTCCCCCCGGTGCACTGCGATGTGTCTGGCACATGCGACCCTTGGGTGTTTCTGATCCCGTCACATTGTTGTGGGAAGCACCGCCGCCCGGACATCATTGTCCGGGCTTTTTTTTCCGTTTGACAAATGCATGTCGCAACCGTGTTTCAACGGCCTTCACAAATTAGGACTCTTCTCATGGTTCGTACCAAACCTCGCCATGAAAATTGCAGCCACGTAACACATGCAACGGAGCGCGCTGAACGCGCTTGAATAAGCGCCATCAATTCCGGCACCCACCCCCTACGCATGTGCGAATTTCCATGGAGCCGAACATGCGTATCGCCTTGCTTGAAGACGATCCCTTCCAAAGCGAAGTCATCGTCCAGATCCTGTCTCAGTCCGGCCACGACGTGGTGACCTACACCGACGGCTCAACCTTGCTGCGCATGCTGGGCCGGTCGTCGTACGACATGCTGATCCTCGACTGGCATACGCCTGGCATGCTCGGTATCGACGTGCTGAGCGTCGTGCGCAGCCGCCACAAGGATGTGTTGCCGGTCCTGTTCGTCACGGCTGAAGAGGGCGAGAAAAGCCTTGTGCGCGCGCTCACGCATGGCGCCGATGATTACATCGCCAAGCCGTTCCGCATTGCCGAACTGCGTGCGCGCGTCGACGCGCTGCTGCGCCGCGCATATCCCATTCCGTATGGCCGCCTGCCATTCGCGGTAGGGCCCTATCACTTCAATCCCCAGCGCCAGCAGGTCACCCTGCACGGCGAGCCGGTTACGCTGACGGGCATCGAGTTCCAGCTGGCGCTGCTGTTGTTTTCGAACGTGGGCCGCACACTATCGCGCGACCACATCTTCGGGCAGGTGTGGGGCCGCAACTCGTCGGAGTACACCCGCACGATCGATAGTCACGTATCGCGCATCCGCATGAAGCTGAATGTCGAACCGGTGAACGAGGTGCGCCTGGTGGCGGTGTACAAGCACGGCTATCGGGTGGACCACCTGAGGCCTGCGGACGACATGAATGCGCTGTCGGACATGGACGCTGCGTTCTACAGCACCTAAGCACGGGTGGATCATTCGCACAGAATGGGGCGCCACCGCAGGAATGCGGCGGCGCCGTTTTTGTTGCTCATCGACTGGTATGCTCAGGGCTTCTCATATCTTGGGCGAGGCCGGCGTGCCGCTTGTCAATCTCAATGCCGAGGCCGACGCGCTGCCGCGCGCATGGTCGTCTCGCGTGCTGGAACGTTTTGGTGGCGGCAACTTCAAGGTGCTGCGCATGGATGGCACGCCGTATCCCAACGAGGTGCACGGCTATGCCGAAGGGTTACTGGTCATCGATGGGCAGCTGCGTTTGCGTATCGGCGACGAAGCGGTAACCGTTTCGCGCGGCGAGCTGTATGTGGTGCCTGCCGGCGTGCCGCACAGCGTGGACGCCGGCAGCGCCGGCACGCTGGTTATTCTGGACGTGTAAGCGGAGCGTCGTCTGCCTCCGCAAGCTGTTTGATCCGCTGCAGCATCATCCGGCGGATCAGCCCGCTGGGCATGCGGATCAGTATCCAGTAAGGCGTGAAGCGGCGCAGCGCCGTTGTGCTGGAGCAATGCACGCACGTGCGCGTGGTCAGCAGCGTGTCGGCGCCCTCGGGCCGAGCGACGAACGTCATGACCAGCTTGGCGATATCGGGTTCGGAGAACGTGCGAAATGCACTGGCTTCAACGTGGATGAGCCCGCCGGCGGATTCCCAGAAGCGGCCGACCAAGCCGAGGGCGAATTCCTGATCTCCATCGCGGCCGAGAACGGTGAAATCGTGCAGGCCGAACCTGGCGTCGATCCGTCGCGCACTGGGCTTGCCCAGCGCGGCGGCGATGCGCGCCGGGATGGCGCGCAGATACAGGAGCAGCCTGGCTACCGGGAAATCCGTGACGTGAAGTTGCGAGGCCATGTCGAGCACGCGCGCGGGCGATGCATTGACCCGTATGTGGTGCCGCTCGCTGAACTGATGCTCGGGAAGGAATGTGTGCAACAGGCTCATGCTGATGGATGGCGTGGTGTCATGCCTGGGGCTTTTCGCTCGTAGACGTGGAAGCCGCAGCTGGAGCGAATGCGGCATCGCGCGCGGGCGGCTCTGCCAGGCTGCGTTTCATCAGCCATGCGACACCGGGTACGCGCAAGCCGGTGGCAAACACCACGTCTCGCATCCAACCGCCGTATTGCGCCTGGAAGCATGGCGTGAGCGCACGGCTCAGCGTCTGGTAGGCCTGCACGGTGCGCAGACGACGGGCGTGGTAGGCGAGCGCGCCATGGGTGGGGCCATGCACTTGCACGCACGCGGCAAGTGCCAGGGCATCTTGCGCGGCCAGCGTGGTCCCCAAACCGAGTTGCGGGCTCATGGCATGCGCGGCATCGCCGATGACGCAGTAAGGTGGTTTGGCCAACGCGCGCGGCCACGTGTGGCGATAGACGGCAAACGGCATATCGTCGTGCGAGCCGATCTGCTCGACCATGGGCGCAGCTTGCGGCCACAAGCTGAGCACGTGGGCCTTCCACTGTGTGATGTCGGTCTGGCGCCAGGCGTCGACAGCATCGCCGGGCAGGCTCCAGAACATCGACAGGCGCGTGCAGTTGCCGTCCACTTCGGTGGGCAGCAGGCCCATCATCTCGCGCGTGCCGCGAAAGCGCTGCTGCAGCACGCGCGGGTTCCACCCATCCACCCATCCTTGAAACCACAGCGTGCCCCATCGGTAGGTGCTCGACGGGCCGGCCAGGCCCGCGGGCTCACGCAGCGCAGAGGCCGCGCCATCGGCAATCACAAACAAGTCGAAGATCGACTCGCCCTGTGCGTGCGTGACCCGTGCGCGCGGTCCATCAACAAGCAATTGCTGGATTGCGCAACCAAAGTGGAATGCTGCGCCTGCGTGCAAGCCGGCGTCGTACAGCATGGACGACAGCCCGTGGCGCGTGACGGCGCGGCCGGGCGTCTCGGCGTAGTCGATGTCGAGCAGACGCCAGCCGCGATGGCTCAGGCCGATCAGTCGATCGATCGGCGCGCCGATGCCCTCAAGCTCGCGGCCCACACCGAGCGCTTCCAGCGCGCGGATACCCTGCGGCTGGACCAGCAGGCCCGCGCCCATGGCGGTCAACTGCGGGTGCTTTTCGAAGACGTGCACGTCGTGCCCCTGGCGAGCAAACGCGATGGCGGCGGCGAGGCCAGCGTTACCGGCGCCGGCAATGCCGATGGAGAGCGGGCGAAGTGCGGACATGAAGGCGTGACGGATCGTTTGCTCAAGATGATAACGATACGGCACGCACGTTAAGGCTGTTCGCGCAGGCTGCGGAGATAATGCGCAGACCTCACGCCCACCACAAAAGACCGGACGCGCCATGCAGATCAAATGGCTGGAAGACTTCAAGGAACTGGCCAAGACGCGCAGCTTCAGCCGCGCCGCCGAGAACCGCAACGTCACGCACCCCGCATTCGGCCGCCGGATCAAGGCCCTGGAGGAATGGGTGGGCACCGCACTGGTCGAGCGCAGCGAGCATCCCGTCACGCTTACCGCGGCAGGGCGCTTGTTTCTGGATGCGGCCGCCAATGCCGTCGACGGCCTGAACGATGCGCGCTTGCTGCTGCGGGAGGCGCAACTGCCCGTGGCGCTCAGGATCGGTACCGGGCGCACGCTGGCGCGCACGTTCGTCCCCGGCTGGTACGAAACGCTGGCGCGTCAGCGCGGTGTGTTTCCGCTCAGCGTGACGACGGGTGGCACGCAGGAAGGCGTGCTGGCCCTTGCCGATGGCACGGTCGATTTGCTGATCGCCTACGCCAGCCCACAGGCCGATGCGCTGCTCGATCCGCGCAAGTACGACCATTGCCTGCTGGGCAGCGAGACGCTCGTGCCGGTGAGCGCCCCCGACAAGCGCGGCCGCCCGCGCTTCACGCTGCCGGGCTCGGCTGCCGCACCGCTTCCATGGCTGGCCTTCGCGCGTGGGCTGACATTGCGGCAGATGCTCGACAGCCATCTGGCTGCCGCCGATCGGAAGGCGCATCTGCAGCCCGTGTTCCAGGCGGATTTTTACGAAGCGGTGGAAGAGATGGCCCTGCGCGGATTCGGCATGGCGTGGCTGCCGTATCGCCTGGCCAGGCCGCACCTGAACGCGGGTGAACTGCGCCCCGCTGGTGACGACGCCTGGCACATCCACGTCAACATCCGCATGATGCGCGTGCGTAGCAACCAGAGCGCGCTGCTCGACGAGGTGTGGCAACGGGCGGTCGACAACGCCAGCGGTAACGGCCGTAACGATCTCACCTGAGGCGCGTCGCAAAAAGCCCAACCTTGTGCCGAAACGGCACAAGCCGCCTCGGCGCGGCACCTAGACTCCTCCGCAACCTTCGCCCGCCAGCGCCGTTCGGCAAAACAGGCGGATCGGCACAGACCACGGGGAGACAACCATGCCAGCCCACACCCTCAACGCGAGCAGCGCAGGCGCGCGCGCCGCCGACGCACATCGACATCCCGCACCCTGGCGAGCCGTTCTGGCCGCCAGCGTCGGTAACGCGCTCGAATACTACGATTTGCTGATCTACGGCTATTTCGCCATCACCATCGGCAAGCTGTTCTTCCCCACGGGCGATGCGTGGAGTTCGCTGATGTTCTCCGTCGGGACGTTTGGCGTGTCGTTCATCATGCGCCCGCTCGGCTCGATGGTGCTTGGCAGTTATGCAGACCGCGTGGGGCGCAAGGCCGCGCTGACCTGGTCGATCCTGCTGATGATGCTGGGCACGGCGATGATCGCGTTTGCACCGACCTACGCGTCGATCGGTCTGTGGTCGCCGGCCATCGTGATCGTGGCGCGACTGCTGCAGGGCTTTTCGGCCGGCGGAGAATTTGGGTCGGCCACGGCGTTCATGATCGAACACGCCAACGGCAAGCGCATGGGCTACAACGCGAGCTGGCAGGCCGCCACGCAGGGTCTGCCACATTGCTGGCAGCGGGCTTGAGCGCGTGGATCACCTACGCGCTGCCCACCGCGCAGGTGGAGTCATGGGGCTGGCGCGTGGCGTTTCTGTTCGGCTTGCTGATCGGCCCGATTGGCGTCTACATCCGCCGCCATACGCCTGAAACGCCGGAGTTTTTAACCATGCAGGCGGAAGCGCCGGCTGCGCTGCAAGCGCGCTCGCCGCTGCGCGACACGCTCACGCAAGGTTTGCCAGGGCTGCTGCTGGGCGCGGGCGTGGTCGTGGCTGTCACCGCATTCAACTACGTGCAGAAGGTCTATATGCCGACCTATGCCATCAATCAACTCCACATCGCGACCAGTGCGTCGCTTGTCTGCACGATGATCACGGGCGCGATGCTGATGGTGATGGCACCGGCGTTCGGCCTGATGGCGGATCGTTTCGGCAGCATCCGCGTGGTGTCGATTGCGATGGTGGTGATTGCGCTGTCGACGTATCCGATGTTTGCCACGCTGGTCGCACACCCGACGTTCTGGACGCTGCTGGTCATGCAGGCCATCGTTGGTGTGCTTCTGGCGGCCATCCTGGCGCCGCTGCCTGCGCTGCTTGCCGATATCTTCCCGACGCGCACGCGTGGCACGGGCCTGGCGCTGAGCTACAACCTGTCCGTGACAATCTTTGGTGGATTCTCGCCGCTGATCGTCACGTGGCTGATCGGTGTCACACACATCAAGACGTCGCCAAGTTTCTATGTGTTTGCGACCACGCTGATCAGCCTGGCCTCGCTGTGGATGCTGCGCGGGCGCGCTCGTGCGGATCGAACCTGAACAGACTTCTCGTCACACCGAAGGATTTCGCATGATGACCTTGGAGGCGCTGCGCGCCACGCTGCCGGTCTACCCGATCGAGTTGCACAAGCCTGATATCCGCCGTTGGAAGACCGGCACACACGGCATTGATTACGTCCATACGTTCGACAGCGGCGTGCCGGGCCCGCACGTCATGATCAACGCGCTCACGCATGGCAATGAGCTGTGCGGCGCGATTGCGGTGGATGCGCTGCTGGCGGCCGGCGTGCGCCCGGCACGCGGCCGGCTCACGCTGTCATTTGCCAACGTCGAGGCGTATGAGCGCTTCGATATCAACGACCCGGATGCCACGCGCTTCATCGACGAAGACCTGAATCGCGTGTGGTCTGCAGACAAGCTTGATGGCCCCGGCAACTCGCTGGAACTGCGCCGCGCGCGTGAGCTGCGGCCAGTGATCGACACGGTCGATTACCTGCTCGATATTCACTCGATGCATGAGAAGGCCGAGCCGCTGATGCTGACCGGACCGCACGCCAAAGGCGTCGCATTGGGCCGCCTCGTTGGCGCGCCTTCGCATCTGATGATCGATGCCGGCCATGCTGCCGGTCGCCGCTTGCGCGACTACGGCGGCTTTGGCGATGCCGCCAGTCCGAAGAACGCGCTGCTCATCGAATGCGGTCAACACTTCGAACGCGTGAGCCGGGATGTTGCGCTGGACGCGTGCGCGCGTTTTCTGGTGGCGCTGGGCACCGTCGATGCGTCAGCAGTATCGGAATGGCTGGGCATGGCGCCTGCGCTGGAGGTGCGTTGCATTCGGGTGACCGATCCGGTGGTCGCCAAATCCACGGCGTTCCGTTTTGCGGACGACTATCGCGGCATGGAGACCATCGCCCGTGCCGGCACCGTCATCGCTACCGATGGAGCGCTGCAGATCGTCACGCCGTACGACAACTGCGTGCTGCTGCAGCCATCGCTGCGGCATCTGGCCCCCGGCGTGACCGTGGTTCGACTGGGCAGGCTGGAAGGATCGGCCTAATCGCCCAGCATGGCGCGCAACGTGCCGAGCACGACTTGCCGGCAGTTGCGCACCATTTTCTCTTCAGGATCTCGATAGCCGGTCAGAAGCCACGCCGCCCCCACGTTGGTCAGGGCACCCACGAGTGCCAACCCGAGGATGCGTTGGTCGGCGCGCAGTTCGGCGTCGTCCTCAAGGGGGGCGCCGGGCAGTTCGGCATTCGCCATGATCTGCTTGCCGAACTCCAGCAGGTTGCGCTGGTAGGTCGCGTCGGTCTCCGGGCTCACGCCCATCACTTCCAGCAGCAGTACGCGCGCCGCGCACGGGTCACGCAAGAACGCGAAAAACGCGTGCAGGCCGGCGTCGACACGCGCTTCCAGCGTATTGCCAGCGGCGGCGGTGGCCTCTGAAACCTGCGCGCGCAAGTCTTCGGCATGTTGCTGGTAGGTCGCGCGGAGCAGGGCTTCGGTGCTGTCGAACGCGGCGTAAAAGTACCGGTCGTTGAGCTTCGCTTCCTGACAGATCGCGCGCACGGTGGCCTTGCGAAAGCCCACCGTGCCGAACACGCGCGTCCCAGCGCGAATGAGTGCATCGCGGCGTTCTGCCGCGCGTGCCTCCGGCGCCACACCGCCATACGGGCGGCCTTTCTTCGCGGGCGCGTGTGCTGTTTCAAGTGTTTTCTCCATTTCGCTATTTGACGTCAGGACGCTCGAAAATTAAAGTGGTGACGAATCACACCACATTTAATGCGAAATTTGCCACGCCTGCCCGCAAGGCTGCAAACAGGAGACCGCATGAATACGACGATGGAGCGAAGCGCCAGCCCCGGCGTGCCCCGCAACCGGGCAGCCGCGCCGGATACCGACCTCGACGTGCTCATCGTCGGCGCGGGCCTCTCGGGCATTGGCGCGGCGTATCACCTGCGCGAGCGCTGCCCGTCGGCGCGTTTCACCATCCTCGAAGGGCGCGAATCCATCGGCGGCACGTGGGACTTGTTCCGCTATCCGGGCATCCGATCGGACTCCGACATGTTCACGCTCGGCTACAGCTTCCGGCCGTGGCACAGCAACAAGGCCATCTCCGACGGTCAGACGATTCTCGATTACATCCGCGACACCGCAGGCGTGTTCGGCATCGACAAATCCATCCGCTTCCGCCATAAGGTGACGGGTGCGAGCTGGGATTCCGCCGCCGCGCGCTGGACCGTGCAGGCGCTACGCTGCGATGGCTCGCGCGAGGAACCGGTGCTGTTCACCTGCAAGTTCCTCTACATGTGCAGCGGCTACTACGACTACGAAGAGGGCCACGCCCCGACGTGGCCCGCGATGGACACTTTCCAAGGCCGCATCGTCCATCCGCAGCATTGGCCGAACGATCTGTCGTACGGCGGCAAGCGCGTGGTGGTGATCGGCAGTGGCGCCACGGCGGTCACGCTGGTGCCCGCGATGGCCGGCACCGCGCAGCACGTGACGATGCTGCAGCGCTCGCCCACGTACATCGTTTCGCGGCCCGAGCAGGATGCCGTGGCCAACACGTTGCGCCGCTGGTTGCCGTCCGGCCTGGCTCACCGGCTGGTGCGCACGAAGAACGTGCTGCTGACGATGTACTTCTACAGCCTCGCCCGTCGCAAGCCCAAGGCATTCAAAGAGTTCATCATCCGCATGGCCGGCAAGCAAATCGGCCCCGGCTTCGACGTGCGCAAACACCTCACGCCGCGCTACAACCCGTGGGACCAGCGCCTGTGCCTCGTGCCCGATGGCGACCTGTTCAAGACCATCCGTGCAGGCAAGGCGTCGATTGCGACCGACGAAATCGCGCGCTTCACGCCGACCGGCCTGCAGCTCAAGAGCGGTGAACATCTTGACGCTGACGTGATCGTCACGGCCACTGGGCTCAAGCTGAAGGTGCTGGGCGGCGCGGCCATCACTGTCGACGGGCGTGCCGTGAATCTGGCCGAGACGGTGTCGTACAAGGGCATGATGTACAGCGGCGTGCCGAACCTCGCGTCGTCGTTCGGCTATACGAATGCGTCGTGGACGCTCAAGGCTGAGTTGATCGCGCAGTACGTCTGCCGGCTGCTCAACCACATGCAGTCCAACGGCTTCGATACCTGCGTGCCGCGTCTCGGTGACGAAGCCATGAGCCGCGAACCCGCCGTCGATCTGACGTCCGGCTACATCCAGCGTGCGGCGGCCATCCTGCCCAAGCAGGGCGACAAGCAGCCGTGGAAGTCATATCAGAACTACGCGCGCGATCTGATGATGCTCAAGTTCGGCACACTGGCCGACAGTGCCATGCAGTTCGAACGCCGTGCCCAGCCGACCGGCGCGGCGCAGCCCGCCTAACCGCCTCCCGCTTTGGGGACACTATGACCTACACCATTCTTGGCGTCATCGCGCTTGCCATCCTCGCGCCTGTTGCGTTCACGTTTTTCATCGCTCGCCGCGTCACCAAGGGGTTTCCGCCCGAAGGCAAGTTCATTGATATCGGCGGCGATCGCGTGCATTACACCGATCGCGGAACGGGCCCTGCCATCGTGTTCGTTCATGGCCTGTGCGGCAACCTGCGCAACTTCGCGTACCTGGATCTGGATCGGCTGACGCGCTCGCACCGCGTGATCGTGATCGACCGGCCGGGTGCGGGGCGGTCTGTGCGCGGTGGGGATTCGCCTGCCAACGTCTACGCGCAGGCCCGCACGGTCGCGCAGTGCATCGAGCAGCTTGGGCTCGACAAGCCCGTGCTGGTGGGACATTCGCTTGGTGGGGCGATTTCGCTTGCGGTGGGGCTGAACCATCCGCACGTTATCCGCCGGCTCGCGTTGATTGCGCCGCTCACGCACGCAGAAAGCACGCCGCCCGGTGCGTTCAGGGGCTTGGTGTTGACGTCGCCGCTGGTTCGCAGGCTGGTGTCATGGACACTGGCGATCCCGCTGTCGATCATCAATTCCCGCAAGGCCATCGCTGCGGTGTTCGCGCCCGAGGCCATGCCGAAGGATTTCCCGTTCAAGGGAGGCGGCTTGCTGGGGCTGCGTCCGCACGTGTTCTATGCGGCATCGTCGGATCTGGTCGCTGCGCCGGAAGATCTGCCCGACATGGAGCGCCGCTATGCCTCGATGACGGTGCCTGTCGATGTGTTGTACGGCCGCGGAGACCGCATCCTGAACGTCAAGCGCCAGGGCGAAGCGCTCAAGCAGAAGCTCGACCGAGTGAACCTGCGCATCATCGACGGCGGCCATATGCTGCCCGTGACGCAACCGGTATTGACGACGGATTGGGTGTTGGCGGTGGCTGCTGGGGTGCCTGTGGAAGCCGAGGCGCTTGCGTAATGTGATGACCCTGGCGGTCGCCAGGGACGCAGCAGAAAAGCAAAAAGCCCTGCCGAAGCAGGGCTTTTTGGTATTTGGTGGCGAATCAGGGAAACTCCGGGCTTTTTTTGAATTCCCTGATAAATCAACAACTTGCCATTCTGGTGAGTGGGGTTGCGAATGAAAAAGTGACGCACCAAGTGTCACACGTTCGCCCCCAAACAGCAAGTGAAGGCACCTGAGGACGATAGATCCTGTTATCTTAAGCACAACAAATACCCAAGCGAAAGGAGCAAACCGTGAGTGAATTTTTCAAGACAGCAGCAACGCTTCACGTTCTGGAGAAGCTTGGGGAAAACGAACGGACTCAGGATCGCCAGAATAGGACGATAGACGAGCAAAATAGCCGCATTGCTGACCTTGAAGAGCAGCTACGAAAGGCCAAGCCATCAGATAACTCCCTGCCTGCGCCGTCTGGTCGGGAAATGGATTTGGAAAGAAGAGTTCAGGAGCTTGAAGGGATTGAGAAGATCTTATCCCTCCCCATGGCGGAAATTGCCAAAAAACATCCCGCCTTCAAAGATACCTATTTGAGAGAGCAAGAAATCCTCGCCCAATGGATTTTGAAGCAAAAAGCATTTTCTGAAGTTGCTATGGAATACGGTAAAGCATTGAGTAAAACCCCCGAACAAGTAGCTGCTGAGGCAGAGCAAGCACAGGAAGTTATAAAAAATGGTCGTAGCAAGTTTGGAAATAATTTGAGTTCGGAGGCTAAGGGCGTTCTGGGTTATAGTGAATCAAAAAAAGAAGAAGATGAGTCGCTCAGAAAAAAGAAAGAAGAGGCATTGAATAAAGTTCTAAGGGCTATGGATGAGTGACTTTATTCGAAAATGGCCATGAGCGAAGAACACAAACCATTGAAGTCATGGGCGGCCCGTCAGGCTGTAGCCATACTTGCTGTGGACAATATCAAGGTGTCTGATTTTGGCTATGACCTACTGCGGCGTAGGGAGGAAGGCTTGATCACCTATGAGCAAGGCAGGGCAGAACTCGTAGCCCGTGGACATGCTATGGCTGCCAGGGAGAAAGAGGAGCGTACCAAGTTAGGTATTCAACTCGCAGACTCCATTGATCATATACCCAAGTGAAAGGAACAGCCCATGAGTGAATTTTTCAAGACGGCAGCAACGCTTCACGCTCTGGAGAAGCTTGGGGAAAGCGAACGAATTCAGGATCGTCAGAATAGAACGATAGACGATCAAAATTCCCGCATTGCTGACCTTGAAGAGCAGCTACGAAGAGCCAGAGTACAAGATAACTATCTTCCTGCTCCTTCTGGCAGAGAAATGGATTTGGAGAGAAGGGTTCAAGAGCTTGAGAGCATTGAATTTCTCTTATCTCGTCCCATGGCAGAAATCGCCCAAAGAATTCCCGCCTTCAAAGATACCTACTTGAAAGAGCGGGAAATTTTCGCGCAGTGTATTTTGGCCCAAAAGGCATTTGCAGAGATTGCTATGCAATATGGTCAAGCATTGGGAAAAACACCTGATCAAGTAACCTCCGAAGCAAGGCAGACTCAAGAATTAGTAAAAGACGGCCACAGCAAATTTGGAAATAACTTGGACGCTGAAATCAAGGGGGTATTGGGCTATACGCAGAAAACCCAAGACAAGAGAAATGAAGTCCAACGAAAGGCGGATGAGGAAAATTTGAGGGATTTCGAAAGAGTTTTGGAAAATTGGAGATCTGTGGAGAAGCAAAGAGAACTATCGGCGGAAGATAAAGGGAAAATTGAAAAAATACAAAATAAGATAAATGAATTTAAAGAAAAGCTCGGATTATCGTAAGGCGTGTTTCGCGGCTTCCAATATAAATCACCGCCCCCACAATAAAAAAGCACCCAATGGGTGCTTTTTTTATACCTCATAGTCCGCCTTGATTTCTTTAAGGCTTCGTCCTAATGGAAATGCCGTGATAGCGAAAAACAAAATCAAGAAACCTACCAAGACGGGTGTCAGCACAACTCCACAAGCGGCTAAGATTAGCCACCAGAACCACGAGAATTTCAGCTTATAAACTTTCTTTTCTGCGGTTTCAATTCCAATTATTGCATTCTTGAATTGATACCGTGCCACATAGATTTTCTGGTCTCCACGAGCATTTACCTCGCCACGAAGAATGGCGTCAAGCATTGGGTTTACCTGTACATTCTTAATGACATGATTCCCAATCTTTATGGAAAGGTAACGCCTACCACCACGGTTTGTGGGCTCACTGGGCCCAAGCTCTGCTAACACTCCCTCGTAGACTTGCATAGCTACCTCAAATATAGATCGCTTTTGTTGAGTAAAAAATTCTACAGCTTCTGCTGCTGTTGAGAAGACGGATTAAGGTTCAACTATTGTGCAACCACCCAATACGGAGCACTTGCTATACCGTCTTTTGTAATAATCTTGTTTTTTCTTCCAATCTGGATAGCTATCAGTCTGCACGCCCAGTTCTTCAAGGTAGGAGGCCATTTCTTCATGTCCTTCAATCTTGGCAACGGCATACAGATTTGGAGCCTTTTCGATATGCTTCCAATCTTCCATTGGAGCGACAAAATGCGGGCTATATGGGGCAGCAAGATTCTTATCATTCAAATCGACCCCATATTTTTTGAATAGAGCCAACTGTTCCTTCGCCTTCGGATAGTTGTTCATAATCACATAAAACGGTAGCTGTCCGCCATCACTGAAGCCAGCAGAAACCGGCATACCACCTTTCAGGAACAACTCAACTACACGCAAATCTCCGTCCTTGGAGGCTTGTAGTAGGTTTCCTGATTTCCACTCCACACCTATGTTTTTGAGTTCCACACGAGGATCGTCACTCTTGCCATTCTTGATATCCAACAAGGTCTGTTGGAGCTGCGCGGCCCAAGGAGCACTGGCTGCTATTGCCCCGCCTTGATCAGCATGGCGAGCACTGGCAATAGCCCCTACACTAAAAGCTGCTGCACATACACCAGAGCAGAGGACAATACTGGAATGTAGCTGGCGCTCCTTTGGAAACCCCAGCACCTTCATGATCAGCAGTGCGAGGAACACAAGCACTGCTAGGCCGGCCACATAACCAATGTAGGGAAAGTAGGGGCGCAAGAAGTCTAGGATAGGTATGAGGATAGCTGTGGATATAGTCATGATCGCATTGATAGGTGCGATATGGTCAGTAACCCATTTCCCGTGTTCTACGTATGCCTCTGTTTTCATTGGTATCTCGACATGAAGAGGTATTTGGATTGTAACGACAAAGTAATGCTGCATCAGTGGTGGCAGAAAAGTCAACTGTAACTTTTTATAGTTGACAAAAACCCTTCCCGAAATAGAAAAAGCACCAAAAGGTGCTTTTATTGTTTCGACGGGTTATCAATAAACTGCTTTGCTTTTTCAATTTCATAATTTAGGAAAATTTCGCTTTCTGGTGTGCTGAGCAATGCTTCCCATGCTTGATCTGGGGGAAGTGGTTCAGTTTGGTTGTCTTCCAATTCGTTATCCTTGCTCTTTGTCCAGATAGCGCTTGTAGGCCTTCTTCTCGGTTTCGTCCACAGTATTACCGAAGTTAGACTGATCATTGAGCACAGTCTCTTTGGCTGCCTGAAATTCGGAAAGGACCTCTTCACTGGATTTCCCCATGGCTTGACCGTATTTCATGGCCACCTCTTTGAAAGCACGCTGGGAAACAATCCATGCTGCCAACAACTCCTGTTGCTTTTCGTAGTTCTCTTTGAAACGCCCATCTTTGGCCGCAATTTCAGCGAAGGGCTTGGATAGCAGAGCCTTGTATTCATTAGCGCGCTTGCGCTCATATTCTTCACCCGCCTCAGCCAAACCAACGGCATGCTTAGCTCCTTGAAGCGCTTGTTGCTGGCGTTGGATCTCGCCACTTTGACGTTCGATAGCACGTCCTTGTTCGCCTATTTTATCCAAGGCATGCAAGCCAGCAGTATAATTCAAGAAATCACTCATAATTAGACCTTTTTGTCAAGTGTTAATTGTACGCTAGCGTACATTTCCAAAAAAATCAAATATTTAGACTTGATCTGAGTTTTCTCTCTTGGCGACTGGCAGAAAATTCTTGGCTCTGATCTTCCTCTTCTCTTTCCAGATCGTATAGAAGGGCCAATAACCAGCCCATGTTCTAAAAAGAAAAATAAGCACGAAGGCTGCTGATCCCAAGCCACCTAGAAGGAAGCCGCATGCGGAAAAATCCACCCCCTTATTAGAAGTCAGCAGTGCTAGAGCCCCAAAGGCAGCAATCGAAACTCCGCATGCAAACCACGAAATACACAATGCCGTAATAACGACCTTGATCCACCAGGCAGCTTTATCCAGCAACCAATCAATCAATCGCTCTTCCCAATCGTCCATAAAGTTCTCCTACCTTTACTCATGAGGTAAGAAAACAAATTGCGCATGTCAATACTCTCCCAACGCACCTAGCGGCACCGCAAATAGTCTCAAATCGACTATTCTAGTTCAGACTATAGCATGGGTTGATGATCTATGGTCGACGCTATGAGGCTGTCCGCAGGGTGCTCAGGAAGGTGCGCCGTGAGGCTGGCCTGACCCAAGTACAACTTGCTGAAAAGCTCGGCAAGGGGCAGAGCTACGTGTCCAAGGTGGAGCGTGGTGAGCAGTACCTGGACGTGCTAGAGTTTGTAGAATGGTGTGAGGCATGCAGCACACCAAGCGAACAGGTAATCAAGAAAATTTGAGGACGCCGATATGAAAATTGAATTCAACGAAGTTCAGAACACTGTTTCCGTAACCCCTAGGGAGGGCGACACCGTAACGATCTCTTGTGAGTCCGGTAGTTGGCAAAACACCGCCGCAAAGGCCAATGGGAAATTTGCCGTTGTCAACGAGGTTCTAAGCGAAATAACGAAGATAATTCAAAACGCCCAAAAGGAAATTTAATCAAATAGGGCCGCCTGAGCGCCCTTGATAAAACAACAACTCGATATCTCTTGAGGTGAATGGGATTTTTTCCAACTCCGATAGAAATTCATTTGCTGTTTTTTTGATCGCCTCAATATCAATTCGCTCTTCCTCCTGAACGCATTGGGCGTTGGCTATCATTTCGATTGCCTTCATTCGCGTTGCCTCCAAAGCGAACGAATGAAGCATTCCCATAACAACATTAGTCTTTCTTTCGATCATTTCAATTTCCCTATTGACATTTAACAGATAACACTCGTATCTGATTTGTCAAGAGGAAAAAGCACCCAATTGGGTGCTTTTTGTTTAATCGGGTTTCTTCTCTGGTGGAAGTCCGTTGTCTGGGTTATTGCTTAGATTTCGGTCCAAGTTTTGCTTTACAAGCTTCTCACCGATTCTGCTTGCTGCTTTGATAGCAGATCCACCATAGGCTCTATGGTTGTCTTGCTCTGACTTGCTGAATAGATCAGCAAACTCATTTTGAGCCGCTTCCTTATCAGGTGAGCTTGCCCCTACCTTATCAAAGGCTTCGTTGTATGCAGCTCTATTGGTTTCAGCCCTCTTGAATGCAGACCAGTTATCTTTGAAGGTGGCATTTAGATCAACGTTTGGACGCATAGATTTGTTGCTGTTTCGCTTTGCTAAAGCATTAGCACCATTCTCTGCCTTAAACCCCTCATCTTCTCTGGCAACATCATTAGCACGGTCATTGAATTCCTTTCCTATTTTATCTCCAACTTTCTTTCCGGCCCCCGCAGCTAACTTGCCTACCGCGCTGGATGCAAAACCAGCAGCAGCACTACCAGCAGCAGTACCTTTATCGGCAGCATGTGAGAACTCTCCTGCGAACTGTCCTAGAGAGGAGCCTGTAGGTCCACCTAGCCACTGTAATAACTGGTCAGGAAGCTGGTGAATGATTCCAAAGCATTTCTTAATGAAAATGAACATTATGATGCAGTAGGCGACGGTGCCCATTGCTAGGGCTGTAATGGCAGACCAGCCAGTGAAGGTTCCCGTATTCTGGGCGAAAACTTCAAAGAATGTCTTGTTGATAAACTCGCCAATGACGGAAGAAATGATAATCGCGGCTTCCATACCAAACACCATAAGCACTGGTCTAAGAAGCAATGATAGAACTAAGGAGTACCCATTACCACCGCGACCTGTTAAATCATCTCCATTTGGATGAAGGTGCATGATTGCCCATAGAGGTGCTGCAATAATAGCTTCGATTACCAACAATACCCAGCCTGTAATGCAGCCTATCCAAATTATGAAAGGCATGTTGGGTAGTATGTAGGAAGTCATCATGGCTGTTCCCATGAGAATTTTCACTGGAACGTCCACAAACCAACCCATGATTCCTATTGCGTTGTTAATAGCCCCAGCAGCACCAAAGAATTTTCCTATGAAGCTGCCTAGTGTGACCAATCCGACCAAACCACCCATAATTGAGAAGCATAGTGCAACCAATCTATTGCCAAGCTCGTTCATGATGATAAGAGGGTGGCGTGAATCGTTCTTCAATTCATAGAGATTGATAGTGGTAAGCCATGAGGTGACTACTGCTTCAATTTCCCCCACTTTGTCTGATTGCTCTACGCCAGTTGTATTGTTCGAATCAGAATTGGTATCGGGAGAGGTTGCGGTAGGTGCATTAGGGGCAGCTCGAAATACCATATTTGAGGCAGCCATGTACTTTTCGGCATCGCTGAAAATAGCACTATCTTTCACACCCCCTGATCCAGCTTTGCTGGTTGGCATGGAATTCACTGCCTTGTTGATTGAGTCATTCATTTGAATGATTCTGGTGAACCAGGCTCCTGCTAAAATCCAGCCTTGATTGTTTGCTGTTGCTTGAATTTTGCTGTAGGCATCACCGGTAGATAAGCCATTGGCTGTTGATTTTATTCCTTTTATATAGTCATCTGTTGCTGCCTCAATCTCGTTATAGTAAGCCTGAGCTTCGCTTGGTGTCATTGAAGCACCGTACATGCCATCTGCCGTTGGCTTTGGGGCTGTAGCAATGACTTTTGCCGCCAATTTATCCATGGAACTCACAAGGATATCCAATTGGGAGTTTTGCGCCTGACTGATAGGGCTTATATCCATAGGGGCAAATATCGTTCCAAGATCCCCCAGGTATCCGCTATTGGTTGAAGGGATTCGGCTATTGCTTATTGTGGTGTCTCGCTTGATAGGTTGAGGGTAATTAACTTCTCCGCACCCGTTAACATTCCAAACCGCAGTGCTGTCACCATAGACATAGCCTTTTGAAGTTGGTGTCATGGTGTAATTGTATTTACCCCACTTCAAGATCGAGTTTGATTCACTGATTGCTCTCGCATAGGCACGCCAGCAAACAGAGTTTTGGAAAGCACTCTTTGCTACGGTTAGAATCTTCTCTCTTTGTGCAGTGATATTGGTGTTGGCGGAAGAAGTAGGATTGCTCATGAAGGCTGACCAGACACCATCAGCTAAACCGATACCTTGAACAACCAACCACATAACAAGCGCCTGCATGACGCAATAACCACCACCGACTACGGGAAGGACGAGGGCTGTACCTATTGAATAACGAACGGGAATCCAGACAGATGAAAATTTCTTCCCCAACATCTCTCCATCATGTGCTGTGTTCAAGGTCCCGGCCAATATAGTATACGCGGCTAAAATACCCCCGATAATTAAACAGCCGCCATTGAAGATCTTGATTCCGTTCAGTAATGGATCTGAGCCAGAAGCCCCATTGCCCGAGTCAACCAAACTCCCAAAGATTGCCCCAAGGACCTTAATGGAAATATCCCCTTGTGGAACATCAAATAGATTTGCTGCCATTGCCATGCCTGGTAGTAGTGCGGCAAGCAATGCGATCATTGTTCTTGTTATTTTCTTCATATCATCCCTTGTTTTTGTATTTATCTATATAGGTTACAAGGGAATTTTTAATTGTCAAAGTGGAGTTGACAAGTCAATTGGACCTGTTAGCATTAGATAATCATCCGGTGCTCATTTGTTGTGTCAGCGCCAAAAAAAGCCAGCACTTCTTGTTTGCTGGCTTTTTCTTTTTGGTCGGTTTGATTTGACAGGATGGATTTTATTTCGTATGTACAAATGAAAAATGCCCAAGCGGTTAACTTGAGCATTTGATTTTGGTTGAAGAATTAGCTTTAGCAGAGCGGCAACCAGATACTACGATATCAATATTACGTATTTCAAAAAAAATGTCAAGTATCTGAATCCATAGATTCTTCAATAAATCAAAACGATTGGAGAATTTATGATAGAAGATTTCGTAGTAAGCCTGCCAGATAAAGTCAGAAGCACCGATTCCTTTGAGGAGGGAACTAAATTCAGGTCTAAGAATAGTGCCCTTGGTTTTAGGTATATTGAGCATAACCAGATTTACAGGAAGTACATTGTTATAGACGTAGACAAGGAAAAAAGTGCCTATCTATGGGAAGACTTGGGGCTTCCCCCACCTACTATCATCACAGTCAATCCAGCTACAACCCACTCCCACTACCTTTGGGAGCTCAAAACGCCTGTTATCTTCACGGAGGCGGGAAGATCCCACCCCAAGCGATTCTACGAAAACGTCGATACCGCTTTGACTCTTGCCATACCTGGTGCTGATCCTGCCTATGTCGGAAAATTCACCAGGAATCCACTACATACCTACTGGTGCACCATCATTCACAAGGTCAGCTACGATTTAGCTGATTTTGGGGAATATGTCGACCTTACTCCTGCTCGCAAGAGAATAGACCTTGCCTGGAACATAGAGGGGCGAAACTCCACTCTATTTGACACCGTAAGGCTATGGGCATACATGGCGGTGAAAATGAATCGCTCTTATTCTGATTTTTTCGAGCAGGTTATTTTCAAGGCTCATGAGGTTAATCAAGAGTTCTTTGATCTACCGGGAGGTATGTTGCCCGCCAAGGAAGTTCTATCAACAGCGAGGTCTATCGCTGACTGGACTTGGAGGCATAAAGGTGACTATTTCAAGAATAGAGGAGTTATGGACCTTCCTGAAGGTATGCTTCTGCAAGAAAAGCAGCGAGAAGGAGCTACTTATAGCCATGAGAAACGAACGCAGAAAGTAGAAGAGAAGATCAAGTTGGCCATCCATAGAGCCAAGCAAGCAGGTAGATCTTTTACCATGGTCCAACTTGAAAAATTTGGCTTATCTCGATCAACCCAATCCAAGCACCGTGATTTGGTTGAAAAATGGGTCAAGGCATATAGCTAAATCATAACTACATGACTAGACGTCTGGGTTCACTATGGTGTATATCAGATAATTACCCCTTCATGGGGTTCTAGTAAAACTGGTCCCGCAGGGTCAAAATTTAAGAAATATACGCGAAGCGCATCATCAAAATGACGGCACTCCTTGGAGAAGGAGCAATAGCGAAAAAAATTGGCGATTCCCACTTAAACCTTAATTTTTCTGCCTTTTGTGGATCTATCTAACAGGTTGGCGTGGAGCCTCTTTTGGAGAACCCAAGAGTTAAATTCCTCTTCGGTCAATTGCTCTCCATATATGTACCATTCTTTACTGCCATCATCATATTCCACGGCAGGTCCATCTTCTCTGTGTGGCTCGCCGTGAATCCACCATTGTTGAGAACCGTAGCTATATATCGCGGCAGGACCGTCCTCACGGTGCATCTTTCCATTTAGATACCATTTTTGGGTTCCGCTGGCTAACTCCATAGCCGGACCATTTTCCCTGTGAAGTTCTCCATTAAGTACCCAATGCTTGTCTCCATTTAGCTGAACCACCAACTCAGGCTCCTCTTTCATATCTGACCTCTTTACTTTTAATTCTCGCGTAAAGAGTCAACTTGTCAAATGCGTGAGGGGAGTGGACTCTAACTACTTGTTATTTGGGAGCTTCCGCTGGGTGGTATGGGAAACGGTTTGCTCCTCAATCCACTTCCTTATCGTGCCAACTTGGTAGCGAACAGAGCCATTCTTAAATTTCACGTACTTCGGTCCCATGCCACTCACTCTCCATTTTTGAAGCGTAGATACTGGTTGATCTAGCCATTCCGAAAGCAAGTGTTCGTTAATAAGCTGGGAGGAGGAGAGGCTATCGAAATCGGTTGGTGCCAACTGTGTGTTATGTCCGTGTTGGGTGGTGAATTTAGCTTGTAGTTTGGAGTAAAGCTTCCGCAAACTACTCCGACTTGATCTTGATAGAAATCACTTTATAATAATTAGTGACTGCCGAGTTCATAAATGTAGTGAGCGGCGAAATGTTGGTATATCGACGCGCTTGCGGTGATTTGGATATTTTAGTGACCAAATTTTATATTTTTTGGAAAATTCGCGGTATAGTTTGGAATTGGCAAGCTAGGGAAACCTATTCCTTTGTTCGGGATTTCAATGTATACCCCAGACCTTCCTGTATTTGAGCATATCAAAGATTTTGTCGGCAGCCTTGAGCAGCAGACCCTTAATCGAATCAATGAGGGTGTGGAAGTCAGGGGTGAGACTTACTATGCCTGTCGTGCAGACTATTTCACTACGGCAAACCTTGACGACATTCAGTCAACCTTGGCTAGTATCAATGCCACTCACCTGATTCTCTTGTTGGTGGAAAATAACAAGGGAGAGGACTTCAAAGCAGGTGGCACCATCAATATCCATATTTATACCCCTACGCGCTCATTTGAGGGCTATACAGACCTCTATCTGAACGAGGAAGGTGCTAGGGTAGTTGCCCCTATGGAATGGCAGGCTTTTGAAGGAAGTATGGGATATTTTAAATAGAAGTAGATCGTTCTAACAAAAAAGCACCCAAGGGTGCTTTTTTGTTATTCTATTCATTAGCCTAGAACTGGTTATTTTCGGAGGGGAGACTATCGGCCTGCCCAGGTGCTCGATAGTCTGCGAACTGGTCTGGTTTCGATTCAAGCTTTGTATCGTCCTTAATTGATACCACTGCCTCATGTTTTCTGATTGCCTCTTGGATTAGAAGTTTTTCTTGCTCAATTTTCTCAATCCTGCCAAGAATATACATTCTTGATTGCGACATCAGTTCTCTGAAGGCGGCTGAAATGGACTGGTCTCTTAGCTCTGAATACTTCACTATCAGTTCATAGTCATCCTTCTCTACAAAAACACTTCTTTTGATTAGTTTTTCACCGACTCGTTGTATTGCCATAATGGGTCTCCTGAATGTGGTCTATTTAATAACCTATCAAGAGAAATCATTTTGTCAACTCTATGCGGGAGGTGTTCAGTATCGCGTGGCTAGATTCCAGTCTGGAGTCTATCTATGGGTTCCATATTTCAACCTATGAGCGACCTCCACTTTTCAACCTCTTCGAGAGAGTCATGTGAGAGCCTAAAAACAGAGAAAAAATATGGGTTCCTTCTCGTATCGTATGGATGGGTTCTGGAATGGAGCCTATCGTAGAGATGACGTTACTTTTACAAGAAAAATCCAACCCCAGAAAAACAAAGCACACACGGAAAGGGGAGGTCCCCTTTCCATATGTGCTAACGCACTCAACCCCTTTAAATAAAAGGCTCGCAGCTAGGACACCCTGGTCACAATTTGACTTCCAAAGAATACAGATTAGGATTTATCTATTAGGAGTCAAATTATGGAGACAAAATCAGTCAGGATAGATCGTTTTCTCATAGAAGAATCGAAAAGGTATGGATTTCAGTCCATGAATCAGTATGTGACGTACCTCTACACCTATGAGCAAACCAGGAAGAAAAGCGACAACGATCAGATTACGAATGCTCACAACAAGGTTATGGCTTTCCTAGAAATGGAGCGTTTGGACCTCCAGCAGTTGAGCAAGACCCTAGCGCAATTTGTCAGAACGTTTCAGGAAAAGGGTGGCGATCTTAAACTGAATGCTACTGAACGTCGCTTCCTTGGAGCCCTTATGGATGCCAACGAGAGGAAAGGCACTTGGATCCACACGGGAGAAAAAGACAAGTGAGCCTGAGGGTTCAAAAAAAATGCCACACAAGGTGGCAGTCATTCTTGGTACTTAGTCTGTCAAATTATTTTTCTCTTCACATAGTCGGTCAGATCGGCGCCTAATTCTGGTATTTCATAGTCGATAGCACCATGTGCCAATCCTTCAATGAGAGTTTGGGCAATCGACCTGAGCCTATTGTTGTTTGCTGCTTTGGCTAGCGGTAATAACCCAAGCGCTGTCACAATAAATTCTGCCGAGAAACTTAAATCTACACCTTGTTTGTATTGATCAAAAGCATAACTTACTAGCTTTGTGCCAAAGGTGGAGAGAGTGTTTTCTAGGGTGTAGAGTTTTCTGGTATCGTCACAGACAGCCAGCAGCGAGGACAGGAAAATCTCTTCGCCATCCATAGGTGGATTGATTGCACCGCTATCTACAAGGTGCTGGATATCAGACCATGGTAACTCTTCGTCTGGTCGGATCAGAGGTTCTTCTTTGTCGTCAACAATCTTCTTTTCCTTGGTCATTTGCTCCACGAATGAGGCAACAGGGAAGGCAAGGATAGGCAGAATGAACCAGAATATCTTCTGGCCGAGATCCCATTGTCGTACGTCACTGGAACCATATTCGTTGGTGAGGGTGCTATCTAAGAGTTTCTTCGCCTCAATTAAATTGTCCTCACCGTCACCCTGAAGAATTCCCCAAAGGAACAATCGCTTGGGACCGAAGTAGAAGTTGAGAGCTGTACCTGGCAATACCTTCTCTACAGCGTCCACAGTTTTATAGACAGGATTGTTCCTGCCAGAGAGGTATCCATCCCAATTCATACCCCCCAATTCTGAGAGTGTGGTATTACCAAAGCGGCACGCATCAATGAAGTCCTGATCTCTCTTTCCTCCAAATCCCGCTTCTTCTTTGACCATTTTTTTCCAAAAGCGAGTTCGCATTGCTACGAGCTCTTTATCCCAGTCTCCGTGTGACAAAATTAACTCCTTTCGCTATTTTTGATTATGGGTTAGTGCCAGTTTTTTATCGGGTATTCCAGCTTATCGATCAATTCTTTGAGGATATGGATTGGCTTCTTCTTCTGATAGTTCACGAAGTGAGGTGAGGATAGGTCAAGTTTCGCCTGTTCGTAGTGTCCAACCAACCCCATAATGATCGCAGGGTGAATGTTCAAATTTGTCATCTCATTGATAAAATTTGAACGGAGTGAGTGAAAGGTTTTTCTGTCGTCCGTAATTTTTAGGAGATCCAGATAGTCACCAAAGCGTCGAGAGATATTCTTTCCAAATCCATTTTTACCACCCTCGGTAGGTAGCTTGTCGGGAAAGAAGACCATCTCATAGCCCGCTTTTCGAGTTGCTTTGGTTTGTTCTAGGTAGTCTAGAAATTTCGATTCTAGTATGACCTTATGAAGCGGAACCTTGCGAATAGACTTTTTGTTTTTTGCTATCTCTTTCGTGATATCGAATACCCATACACCCTCATGTTGGCAAATATGGTAGAACCGCATGCTTGCCAGTTCATTTTGGCGAACCCCAGAATAGAGCGCAAGGAATGGAAGCCAGTAATAATCTGGCGTGTCCATGAATGGGCGGTAGGCTTCTTCATTGAAAATGGCTTGCAGGTCTTCGGTAGTCAATTCCTTGTATGACCGAACCTGCTGTTTGAGTTTTGTCCTATTTGAGATTTTGACCTTCTCAAATGGATTGGCAGCAAAGTAAAGATTGTTGCCTATTGCATACTCAAACAGGGACCGTAAGAAAGAGAGGCGTGAATTGATAATGCTTGCCGATTTGCCTTCGGCTAGTATGCGATTCTTGTAGCTTACAGCCTCATTGAGGGTATATTGGTTAATGTCCAAGTCCCCATAGAAGCCTTGGAACTCATTGTAAATGCGTTCCTTGTCGTACAGAGTCTTTGGTACATTGTCCAGCTTCTTTTCAACGAGATAGAGCTTCACCACTTCACTGAATGATTGGCTCTTGGGTGTAACCCGTTCCCCTTGGGGCATGCCGACAGGCAGACTTCCTGAAGAGGCGTGCGCCGAATGAGCTAGCACGGAGTTGACAGCCTCCTGTGCATACTTCTCACGAAGGCCCAGCCTATCCAAAACGGCTGATATGGTGTCCAGATCGTCGGCTTTGACTTCGGTGAATTTCACTTCGCCTGTGGGACTGATCTCAACCCCCAGCTTGCGTATGGCGTCAAGGTCGAAATCTCGATTGGACATTGCTAGTTCCATGTTGGCACGTAGTGCCAGCAGTCTAGCAATGCGAAAATCTTTTGTCCCCAGCGAGAGGCGGGTCTTGACCTTGTTGCGAATGATTCGCAGGTAGTAGACCCCATGGCGGGATTGGTAGAGGCGGGGTAACTTGTGCATGTGACACACCAAGTGACCCACCGAATGGCAAAAGGGCTCTGTAACCTATTGATTACAAAGCCCTTTTTGGTATTGGTGGCGAATCAGGGACTCGAACCCCGGACCTGCGGATTATGATTCCGTCGCTCTAACCGACTGAGCTAATTCGCCGAAGAAGCGGGATTCTACCGTCTTCGGCGAATATGTCAACCCCCTGCGTCAGTCGTTGCGATAAATATCCACATCCTTGGTTTCGCGCACGAAGAGCACTCCGATCACGAAGGTGATGGCCGCGATCCAGATCGGGTACCACAAACCGTGATAGATATTGCCGTTCTGGGCCACGAGGGCGAACGAAATGGTCGGCAGCAGGCCCCCAAACCAGCCGTTGCCGATGTGATACGGCAGCGACATCGACGAGTACCGGATGCGCGTCGGGAACATCTCCACCAGCATTGCCGCGATCGGGCCGTAGACCATGGTCACGTAGATCACCAGGATCACCAGGATCACCAGCACCATGATCGTGTTCATCTGGGCGGGATCGGCCTTGGCCGGGTAGTTGGCCGCCTTGAGCGACTCGCTCACCTGCTTCTTGAAGTCGGCGATCTTGGCCTTGCTGTCGGCGTCGAAGTTCTGGCCGTCTGCCGTGCGGGTGGCGTTGAGCGAGGTGATCTGCTTACCCGCGATCGACACCGATGCGACCGTGCCGGCCGGGCCTTCGACCGTCTCGTAGCTGGCCGACGACTGCGCCAGCGTGCGCTTGGCGATGTCGCAAGACGAGCGGAAGTCCACCTCGCGGGCGATCGGGCTGCCCTGGAACGAGCACTCCTTCGGATCGACCGTGATGGTGATCTGCGCGGTCTGCTGGGCGCGTTCCAGCGCCGGGTTGGCGTAGTGCGTGAGCGCCTTGAACAGCGGGAAGTAGGTCACCACCGCCAGCAGGCAGCCGGCCATGATGATCTTCTTGCGACCGATGCGGTCAGAGAGCGAGCCGAAGAACACGAAGAACGGCGTACCGATGGCAAGCGCTACCGCAATCAGCACGTTGGCCGTGAATGCGTCGACCTTCAGCACCTGCGTGAGGAAGAACAGTGCGTAGAACTGGCCCGTGTACCACACCACAGCCTGGCCGGCGGTCAGGCCGAGCAGCGCCAGGATGACGATCTTCAGGTTGCGCCATTGGCCGAACGCTTCTGTCAACGGGGCCTTGGAGGTCTTGCCCTCGGCCTTCATCTTCTGGAATGCCGGCGATTCGCTCATCGACAGGCGGATGTACACCGACGTGGCGAGCAGCAGGATCGAGACCAGGAACGGGATGCGCCAGCCCCAGTCGTCGAACGCCTTGCCGGTCAGTTCGCGCACGGCCAGGATGACGACCAGCGAGAGGAACAGGCCCAACGTAGCCGTCGTCTGGATCCACGATGTGTAGGCACCGCGGCGGCCGTGCGGGGCGTGCTCGGCGACATACGTGGCGGCGCCGCCGTACTCACCGCCCAGCGCCAGACCTTGCAGCATGCGCAGGGCGATCAGGATGACCGGCGCAGCAACGCCAATCGTGCCATACGACGGAAGCAGGCCGACGATGAACGTCGACGTACCCATGATGACGATGGTCACCAGGAACGTGTACTTGCGCCCGATCATGTCGCCCAGGCGGCCGAACACCAGCGCGCCGAACGGGCGCACCAGGAAGCCGGCGGCAAAGGCCAGCAGGGCAAAGATGAAGCCCGCCGTGGGGTCCAGACCCGAGAAGAACTGCTTGGCGATGATGGCCGCCAACGAGCCGTAAAGATAAAAGTCGTACCACTCGAACACCGTCCCCAGCGACGAGGCAAAGATGACCTTCTTCTCCTCCCTCGTCATGGGCGCGGGCTGTACACGCCCGACGGGCGCGTTCGGTGCACTCTGCACGGTTGCCATGTTGTCTCCTGTTTTTTTCGTAGGTCGTCCCGCTGGGCACCGACATGACAACGCAAACGCTTTTCGCCCGCGGAAGTGTCAACAATTGTGGAAGCCGAAACTTACGGCGTTCTGACAGGCATGTGCCTTCCGATGCACGCGATTGGCGGTGACGATTTCAACGAAATCAAGCCCTTGGGTGCGCGCGGGCTGGCGCGCGGCGCATTGATTCGGCCGTCGCCGGGCTGCGTGCGCTGCATCATCCAACCGCCCGTTTGTATATGCAGTGCCAGACGGCATGCGCACCTTCTGCGAATGTGCATACGCACAAGAGGCACGCGGTTACCGACGTCGTTTTGGGCGATGGCTGTCGCTCCACGGCCGATTTGCCGCTGGATGTCGCGCACCGTTTCTTACGTTGTTGTGCGGCGCTAGGGAAAACCACTATCGCAGTAAACCGCCGCGGACGGCCTCAGTAAGAGTTCAGTCAGTTTCGCTATCCAGAATCGCCGCACACATTCCAAGAGCAAACCAGGAGACAGGCGATGCAGGATGGATTGGTAGGAAAAATCGAAGCGCATCCGAAATATGCGCAGCTCAAACAGAGACGCAACAGGCTTGGCCTCGTTCTGACAGTGCTGATGCTGGCCGTGTACTACGGCTACATTGCGCTGATCGCCTTCGATAAGGCATTTCTTGCCAAGCCCGTGGGTACAGGCGTGATGAGCGTGGGCATGCCCGTCGGTATGGCGGTCATCATCTTCACCGTCGTCATTACCGGCATCTACGTGCGCCGCGCCAACAGCGAATACGATCAACTGACGCAGGACATCCTGAAGGACGTCGCCAAATGAAGAAGATGCTTTCGATCCTGCTGGTGGCGCTACTGGCCGCTGGCGCCTGCGGAGCGGCTCTGGCTGCCGGCGGCGATGTCGGACAGACCGCCAAGCAGGAAACCAACACCACGGCCATCGTTCTGTTTGCTCTGTTTGTGGCCGGCACGCTGTGGATCACGAAGTGGGCGGCCAAGCGTACGCGCTCCGCGGCCGATTTCTACACGGCGGGCGGCGGCATCACCGGCTTTCAGAATGGCCTGGCCATTTCGGGCGACTACATGTCGGCAGCGTCCTTCCTCGGTATTTCCGCGGCCGTGATGACCTCCGGCTACGACGGCCTGATCTACTCCATCGGCTTTCTGGTCGGCTGGCCGATCATCACGTTTCTGATGGCCGAGCGGCTGCGCAATCTTGGCAAGTTCACCTTTGCAGACGTGGCAGGCTACCGGTTCGAGCAAGGCCCGATCCGCAGCTTTGCCGCCGTTGGCACGCTGGTGGTGGTGGCGTTCTATCTGATCGCTCAGATGGTGGGTGCAGGCCAGCTCATCAAACTGCTGTTCGGGCTGGATTACTGGATCGCGGTGGTCATCGTCGGTGCGTTGATGATGGTCTACGTGCTCTTCGGCGGTATGACCGCAACCACCTGGGTGCAGATCATCAAGGCGTGCATGCTGCTGGCTGGCGTGACGTTCATGGCCATCATGGTGCTGGCGCAGTACGGTTTCAGTCTGGAGGCGTTGTTCGCCAAGGCTGTGCAGGTCAAGACCGCCATTGCAGCCAATGCCGGCAAATCGCCCGATGAGGCCGCCAAGATCGGTCTGTCGGTGATGGCGCCGGGTGGCTTCATCAAGGATCCGATCTCGGCCATCTCGTTCGGCATGGCGCTGATGTTCGGCACCGCCGGTCTGCCTCACATCCTGATGCGTTTCTTCACGGTGCCCGATGCCAAGGAAGCACGCAAATCGGTCTTCTGGGCAACTACCTGGATCGGCTACTTCTACATCCTGATCTTTATCATCGGCTTTGGTGCGATCACGCTGGTGTTGACGAACCCCGAACTGTCCGACGTGGCCAAGGGTGTCATCAAGGGCGGCGCGGGCACGGCCAACATGGCTGCGGTACTGGTGGCCAAGACGGTGGGCGGCGACGTGTTCTACGGCTTCATCTCGGCCGTGGCGTTTGCCACGATTCTCGCGGTGGTAGCAGGGCTCACGCTGTCGGGTGCATCGGCGGTGTCGCATGACCTTTACGCCACGGTTTTCAAGCACGGCAAGGCCAACAGCGCCGACGAGCTGAAGGTCTCGCGCATCACCACGCTGGTGCTGGGCGTGATCGCCGTGCTGCTGGGCATCGCTTTCGAGAAGCAGAACATCGCGTTCATGGTGTCGCTGGCGTTTGCGGTGGCGGCATCGGCCAACTTTCCGGTGTTGTTCCTCTCGATGCTGTGGAAGGGCTGTACCACGCGTGGTGCGGTTATCGGCGGGTTCCTGGGGCTGATCTCGTCAGTGGGTCTGACGATCGTTTCGCCGTCGGTGTGGGAGGCCACGCTCGGCTATCCGAAGGGCTCGGCGTGGTTCCCGTACACGTCGCCCGCGCTGTTCTCGATGACGATCGGCTTCGTGGGCGTGTGGCTGTTCTCGGTGCTGGACAGCAGCGTTCGCGCCAAGAACGAAAAGGCGTCGTTTGCCGCGCAACAGGTCCGCTCGGAAACGGGCCTCGGTGCGGCTGGCGCATCGGGCCACTGATCGGCCACTGCCCACGCTGACCGGAGGCGGGTGACGCATTGCATCGCCCGCCTTCAGGCAACCATGCCCAGCGCTTTCAACTTCGCCGTCTGGCCGTTCGATTGCCTCAATCAGGACGAGCAGCGCCTGGTGCGCGACGCGGTCGACATCGGCTATTACCCAGAAGGGCAGACCATCCTCGACGCAGGTGCCGCACCGCTGCACCTGTTCGTGATCATCAAAGGCCGTGTCGGCCAGTACGACGGCGACGAGCTGATCGCTACCTTTGGCCCCGACGATTGCTTTGACGGCCGGGCGCTGGTGGCCGGCAAGGCAAGCAGCCGCTTCGTCGCTGCTGAAGAAGTGGTGGCTTATCAGGTGGCACGTCAGGCGGTGCGCGACCTTATTGCCGCCAACGCCACCTTCGGTGCGCTGCTTTTTTCCGATCTCGGCAGCAAGCTCAGCGCCATTGCTCAGCGGCAGAGCATGGAGACGATGCAGTCGCTGGCTGTCTCGCACGTGAGCGATGCCTTCATCCGGCCTGCCCATTTCGTTGATGCCGGCACAGACGTGGTCTCCGTGGTGAAGCTGTTTCAGGCACAGAACACCTCGAATGTGCTCGTGCGCGATGGCACCGCCAGCCCGCCGCGCGTGGGCATCTTCACACGCAGTTCGTTGCAGCGCGCCGTCCTGCAAGGCACTCCGCTGGATCGTCTGCCGGTTGGGCAGATGAGCCAATTCTCGCTGATCACCGTGCCGGCCTCTGCGCAGATCGGCGACGCGCTGACATTGATGCTGCGCCATCGCGTGCACCGGCTGGTCGTCACGCGCGGGGATGAGATTCTCGGTTTGCTCGAATCACTGGATGTGTTCAGCTTCCTGGCCAACCACTCGTATCTGCTGACAGTGCAGATCAACCTGGCCCAGAGTTTGGACGCGCTCGCGCAGGTGGCCGCCCAGATCACGCGGATGGTCACGCTGCTCACGCGTGGCGGCTCGCGCATTGACCACGTCGCCAGCCTCGTACGCGAAATCAACGCGCGCCTGTTCGAACGCGCTTGGCAGATGATCGCACCCCCGGAACTGGTGGAAAACAGTTGCCTGTTCGTCATGGGCAGCGAAGGGCGCGGCGAGCAACTGCTCAAGACCGATCAGGACAACGCGCTGGTGCTGCGCGATGGTTACGTGCCACCCGCGGACCTGCAGCGTATCGTCACGCGCTTCTCCGATGCGCTCGCCGCATTCGGCTACCCGCCTTGCCCCGGCGGCATCATGCTCAGCCGGCCCGAGTGGTGCATGACCGCGAGCGACTTCGCGCGGCGCATTCGCGAATGGCTAATTCTGCCGAGCCCCGAGGGCCTGATGCATCTGGCGATTTTCTTCGACGCCCATGCGGTGTGCGGCGATGTCGCCTTGCTCAAGCAACTGCGGCGCGCGCTGCTGGAATTGACGGTCGACAATGATGCCGTCCTCGGCCGCTTTGCCGCTGCTGTTGAAGCTTTCAGTGCCGCGCCGGGCTGGCGCGATCGCCTGCTCGGGTTTGGCGATTCCGACCCCGTACTCGACGTGAAGAAGGAGGGCATCTTCCCGATCGTTCACGGGGTGCGCAGCCTTGCGCTCGCCCACCGGATACTCGACGAGACAGGCACCGTGCCGCGCCTGGAAGCTCTGGTGCGCGCCGGGGCGCTCGACGCGCACATGGCCGCCGAGCTGGGCGATAGCCTGCACTTCCTGATGATGCTGCGGCTTAAGGCCGGGCTGGCGGAAATCGATGCGCATCAACCGGTGTCGAGCGACGTGCATCTGGCGCGCCTTTCGTCGCTGGAGCGCGATCTGCTCAAGGACGCGTTGAGCACTGTCAAACGGTTCAAAGCGCTGCTCCGGCAGCGCTGGCGGACCGAGTGGATGTGATCATGGGTGGGCGGCTTGCGAGCTGGCTGCAGGTTCTGCAAAGGCAGCGCCAGATGCGCAAGTTGCGCGATCCGGCGTTCCGCTTCCTGCTCGATGCACCGCCCCCAGGCGAGTGGGTCGCGCTTGATTGCGAGACCACCGGCCTGAACGTGCGCACCGACGAGATTGTCTCCATCGGTGCCGTCCGTATCGTCGGCAATCGCATTCTGACAAGCGAACCCCTGGAGTTGCTGATCCGGCCGCAAGGGGAGATGCGCCCAGAAAGCATCTGCGTGCATCGCCTGCGCAATCGCGACCTGGACAGCGGGGTGTCGATCGAGCAGGCCATTCATGCACTGCTGCACTTCATTGGCAGCAGGCCCTTGGTCGGCTATTACCTTGAGTTCGATGTGGCGATGCTCAATCGGGTGGTAGTGCCCATGCTCGGCATCGGCTTGCCGCAGCCCAAGATCGAAGTCTCGGCCCTTTACTACGACTATCAATTCGAGCAGCTGCCGCCGTATCGGCAGCAGGGCGACCCCGATCTCGACCTGCGCTTCGCCACCGTCATGAAGGAACTCGACTTGCCGACCTGGGATGCGCACGACGCGCTGAACGACGCGGTGATGGCTGCGTTGGCCTTTGTGAAGCTGCGCCAATTGGGAGCAGCGTAACGCGCGGTGTCAGATAGACGGCGGCTGGGTGGGTTCCGACGTATCGCGCTGCACCGCTTCTTCGTGTTCGGCGGCCGTATCTGCAGCGCGGTTGGTGCGCCATGCGTACAGCACGGTAATCAGCACATAGACGATGGGCGCACCTTGCGCGCCAACCCAGTACGCGAAGGTCCAGTCCGAGTTGAAGAGGTGCATCGACAGGTCGCGTGCAAAAAACGCGATCACAAACGTCACCACGAACCACACTGCGAGCAGCGCTGCGATCCAACGCATGTTGGCAATCCACCTGCGGCGCGCCGGTGTTCCGGGCGTGATGCTCATGCGGAGGCCTCCTCGCCAGCCGAGGCGCGATGCAGCGTGATGCGAAAGCGCGCGCCCGCCAGCCGCGGCGATGCCTGATACACGTTGTCGAGCACCTCGATGTCTCCGCCGTGCTGCTGCACGATCTCGCGCACGATGGCCAGGCCCAGCCCGCTGCCCTCGGCCTGCGTGCCGAGGATGCGGTAGAAGCGCTGCATCACGCGTTCGCGCTCGGCCACGGGGATGCCGGGGCCGGTGTCATCCACGTCGATGAAGACGAACGGCTCGAATGGCGCGGTGGTGACGCGCACGGTGACATGTCCGCCGTCGGGTGTGTAGCGGATCGCGTTGTCGAGCAGGTTGTTGAGCATCTCGGCGAGCATCGTCGCATTGCCCGAAATCGTGACGGGCGGCCCCGGCTCCTCGAAGCCGAGGTCGATCTGCTTGGCCCACGCCTTGGGCAGCCAGTCGGCCACTACTCGGCGCGACAGCGCGCAGATATCCAGCGGCACCATACCGTCGGTGGCGCCCATGTTTTCCATGCGTGCCAGCGAAAGCAACTGCTTGACGAGGTGCGCGGTGCGATCCGAGCTGTCGGCGATATGCGCGAGCGTGCGGCGCAGCTCGTCGGGCGACTGCTCGCGCTGTGCCAGCTCGGCCTGCATGCGCAGGCCGGCCAGCGGCGTTTTCATCTGATGCGCGGCATCCGCAATGAAGCGCTTCTGCGTGTGCACCGATTGCTCCAGCCGCCCGAGCAGATCATTGAACGATGCCACCAGCGGCGTCAGCTCCTGCGGCGCCGCGCCTTCGTCGATGGGGCTGGTGTCGCCCGGGTTGCGCGCGCGGATGCGTTCCTGAATCGCATTGAGCGGCGCCAGCCCGCGCGTGAGGCCAAACCACACCAGGATCACCGCCAACGGCAGGATCACGAACTGCGGCAGGATCACGCCCTTGATGATTTCGTTGGCGAGTTGTGCGCGCTTGTCGAGCGTCTCCGCCACTTGCACCAGCGCGGGTTTGCCGCCGGAGCCCGGCCGCTGCACGAAGGTATACGCAACACGGATCTCCGCGCCATGGATGTGGTCGTCGCGCAGTTGCACGAGGCCGCCGGCGTTGGCGTCTTCTTCGGGCGGCAGCGGGAGGTCGCGGTCCCCGGAGACAAACTCGCCGTTGGTACCGAGCACCTGGTAGATATTGTCGGTTTCGTCGGCACGCAAAATCTCACGCGCCGAGATTGGCAGCTGCAGCGTCACGCGGCCATTCACCTCGCGCAGTTGCTGGCTGAGCACGATCGCGCTCGATTCCAGCGCGCGGTCATATGGCGCATTCGCGATCGACTTGGCCACCAGGTACGTCACCGCAATGCTCATCGGCCACAGCAACAGCAGCGGCGCGAGCATCCAGTCGAGAATTTCGCCGAAGAGGGATCGGGCGACGGGCCGCGTGGCGTCGTCTTCGAGGTGGGGGAGGGTGTCGGCGAGGTTGCCGCCGCCATCGCCTCCGTCATCGCGGCCGTCTGCCCCTGGCGCCGTGCCGGCACGTTCGCGGAGCAACGCGCGATCCCGACGCCACGGCCAGGCCAGCCGATCACCCATGGGCGGCGGCGGTGGTCGTCGGGGTGGCCACGCGTTCCAGGCAGTAGCCGAGTCCGCGCACGGTAGCGATGCGGATGCCTTCCACCTCGATCTTCTTGCGCAGGCGGTGGATGTAGACCTCGATGGCGTTGTTGCTGACTTCTTCGCCCCAGCCGCACAGGTGGTCGACCAGTTGTTCTTTCGACACCAGGCGGCCGACGCGCGCCAGCAGAATCTCCAGCAACCCGATCTCGCGCGCCGACAGTTCCACCACCTGATCATGGATATAGGCAATGCGCCCGACCTGATCGAACGCCAGCGGCCCATGGCGCACGAGCGTGGCACCGCCGCCCGTGCCGCGCCGCACCAGCGCGCGCACACGCGCTTCCAGCTCGGACAGCGCGAACGGTTTGGCCATGTAATCGTCGGCGCCCAGGTCCAGGCCCTTGACGCGCTCTTCCACGCTGTCGGCGGCGGTCAGGATCAGCACCGGCAGCATGGCCCCGCGCGAGCGCAGGCGCTTGAGAACCTCCAGCCCCGACATGCGCGGCAGGCCCACGTCGAGAATCAGGAGGTCATAGGTCTGGGCCGTCTGTGCGGACAGCGCCGCGTCGGCAGTCGCCCCGTCGGAGGCTTGGTCGACGGCATAACCCGCCTGGCGCAGCGAGCGTGTGAGCCCGTCAGCCAGCGTGGCGTCGTCTTCGGCAATCAGGATGCGCATGCGTGTCTCCCCGCGATGCCGGGCAAGATATCTTGCCCATCCCGCCTGCTACATTGTTTTCGCGCGACAACTGTTCTGGAGACTTGTCAAAACCACTGGTTTTTTATACAGTACTCCGAATTCGCGGTGCTGTAGTCTTGGCGGCGCTAAAGTCATGGAATGGGTCGCGTCGGGGCAATCACCCAGCGGCCCGTTGTTGCAGGCAACCGCTGGAATCGCAAGCCCTTGCGGCCCATTTATACACCAATTTGCACGAAGGACGACCATGGAAGACGGTAAGAAGGCAGCCACGATGAGCGCAGAAAAGCAGAAGGCGCTGGCTGCCGCGCTCGCGCAGATCGAAAAGCAGTTCGGCAAGGGCTCCATCATGAAGATGGGCGACGCCGAGGTCGAGCCGGTCCAGGTCGTGTCGACGGGTTCACTCGGGTTGGACGTGGCGCTGGGTGTTGGCGGCCTGCCGCGCGGCCGCGTCATTGAAATCTACGGTCCTGAATCGTCGGGTAAGACCACGCTGACGCTGCAAGTGGTTGCCGAGATGCAGAAATTGGGCGGCACGTGCGCCTTCATCGACGCGGAACATGCGCTTGACGTCACTTACGCCGACAAGATTGGCGTGAGCGTGCCGGACCTGCTGATCTCCCAGCCGGACACGGGCGAACAGGCCCTGGAAATTGCCGATGCGCTGGTGCGCTCAGGCTCGGTCGACCTGATCGTCATCGATTCGGTGGCCGCACTGGTGCCGAAGGCTGAAATCGAAGGCGAAATGGGCGACGCGCTGCCCGGCCTGCAGGCCCGTCTGATGAGCCAGGCGCTGCGCAAGTTGACCGGCACCATCAAGAAGACCAATTGCATGGTCATCTTCATCAACCAGATCCGCATGAAGATCGGTGTGATGTTCGGCTCGCCGGAAACCACCACGGGCGGTAACGCGCTCAAGTTCTACGCTTCGGTGCGTCTGGACATCCGCCGTATCGGCTCGATCAAGCGGGGCGACGACGTGGTCGGCAACGAAACCAAGGTCAAGGTCGTCAAGAACAAGGTGGCGCCGCCGTTCCGCGAAGCTATCTTCGACATCCTCTACGGTCAGGGCGTATCGCGCGAGGGCGAGATCATCGACCTGGGCGTGGAAGCCAAGGTGGTCGAGAAGTCTGGCGCCTGGTACAGCTACGGCGGCGAACGCATCGGCCAGGGCCGCGACAACTGCCGCGAATACCTGCGCGAGAACCCCGACCTTGCCCGTGAGATCGAGAACAAGGTCCGCGAGCAACTGGGCGTGACGCCGATGGGCGCCGTCGCAGTGGCCGAGGAAGTCGGAGAAGAGTAATTGGGTTGGCCGTCGGCGCAGATCGATGGCTCTATCGAGCTTCATACGCCTGCCGTTCCCCAACGGTGGGCGTTTTTCTTTGGAACCCGCTTCTTGAACGTCAAATCCGCATGCCGTTGCCACGTCAACCGTTATCGCTGAAGGCACGTGCGCTGGGCTATCTGTCTCGGCGCGAGCACAGCCGCGTCGAATTGCGCCGTAAGTTGGTCCCGCACGCCGAGTCCGCCGAGGAGGTCGACGCGCTGCTGGATTGGCTGGAGGGCGAAAACTGGCTCTCCAACACGCGTTTTGCCGAAAGCATGGTGCACCGCCGCGCGGGCCGCTACGGTACAGCGCGCTTGATGCAGGAGTTGAAAACGCATCAGCTCGGCGAAGAGACGCTGGGCGAGGTCAAGGCGCAACTGCAAAGCACGGAAGCAGTCCGGGCGAAAGCCCTGTGGGAAAAACGCTTCGGCCGCCCACCGGCCGACCTGGCCGAACGGGCCAAGCAGGTGCGATACATGATGGCGCGCGGATTCTCCCGTTCCGTAGTGTCGCGCATCATCGCAGGGGCGGATGAGCTGCTGGAAGATGGCGACATGTCGGACTGAACATCGACGATCTCGCAACAATTCAGGCGGACAATCCTCTTGTGTGCAGATTACGTGGGTTGCACCTCATGCGATCGTTGCAACCACTTTCACACTGCATTGCAGCACGCGACCAGTCCGGTCGTGACGACGTGTTAAAATCCTGGCCTTTGATATCGCCCTCAATTTCGGTTGCAGGGCGGTAGTGTTCGTGTGTGGCGGCTGATGCGCTGCCGCATACGTCCCGTAGGCGATGCACGCGATCTGCGTGCGCCGCCTCCATCGGTCCTATCGGTCTGTCTGGTCCATGCCTCTGTCTGCTCCCCTCCCGCGCTCCATGCGCCACCGCCGTGCCATCACGGTCGAGGCCTATTTGCGGGAAGACGGCCTGTGGGACATTGAAGCGCGCCTGACCGACATCAAACCTCGCGATATCCCCCTGGCCAGCGGTGGCGTGCGCCCTGAAGGCGAGCCGCTGCATGACCTGTGGCTGCGCGTGACCATCGATACCCGCATGAACGTTGTGGATGCCGAAGCGTGTTCCGACTGGGTGCCGTATCCCACCCATTGCGACACGATTGGCCCGGCCTACCGAAAGCTCATCGGCCTGAACCTGATGAAGGGTTTTCGAAAGGCCTCGCGTGAGAGACTTGGCGGCGTGGCGGGCTGTACGCACCTGACCGAGCTCTGTGGTGTGCTGCCGACCGCTGCCATCCAGGCCTTCGCGGGCGACGTCTTTCCGGTGCGCGATAACTCCAACGACCTGCGTCCCATCGAGCCCGGCGAGAAGCCGCCGTACCAACTCCACGGCTGCCATGCCCTGCATCTCGAGGGTGAGGTGGTCCGCAAGCATTACCCGCGCTGGTTTGCATACCAGCCCGAAGCCAAGATCCAACCGCCACCCACCGAGCTGTCGCTTGAGCCCTCGTCCTGAAGGGCACCGCGCCGTTCGCGTTTTCAATACTCATCACACTCACTCTGCCTAGCAAAGGAAACACGCATGAATATCCATGAGTACCAAGGCAAGGAAATCCTGCGCAAATACAATGTGCCGGTTCCGCGCGGCATTCCGGCCTTCTCGGTCGACGAGGCCATCAAGGCTGCTGAAACCCTGGGCGGCCCGGTGTGGGTCGTGAAGGCACAGATTCACGCGGGTGGCCGTGGCAAGGGCGGCGGCGTGAAGGTTGCCAAGAGCATCGAGCAGGTCAAGGAATACGCCAGCAGCATCCTGGGCATGACGCTGGTGACGCACCAGACCGGTCCGGAAGGCAAGCTGGTCAAGCGCCTGCTGATTGAAGAAGGCGCGGACATCAAGAAGGAACTGTACGTGTCGCTGGTGGTGGACCGTGTGTCGCAGCAAGTGGCGCTGATGGCCTCGAGCGAAGGCGGCATGGACATCGAAGAAGTCGCCGAATCGCACCCGGAAAAGATCCACACGCTGCTGATCGATCCGCAAGCCGGTCTGCAAGACGCTCAGGCTGACGACATCGCCCGCAAGATCGGCGTGCCGGATGCTTCGATCGCGCAAGCCCGCCAGGCCCTGCAAGGCCTGTACAAGGCGTTCTGGGAAACCGACGCTTCGCAAGCTGAAATCAACCCGCTGATCCTGACCGGCGACGGCAAGGTCATCGCGCTGGACGCCAAGTTCAACTTCGACTCGAACGCGCTGTTCCGTCACCCGGAAATCGTGGCGTACCGCGATCTGGATGAAGAAGACCCGGCCGAAATCGAAGCCTCGAAGTTCGACCTGGCTTACATCTCGCTCGACGGCAACATCGGCTGCCTGGTGAATGGCGCTGGTCTGGCCATGGCGACGATGGACACCATCAAGCTGTTCGGCGGCGAGCCGGCCAACTTCCTCGACGTGGGCGGCGGTGCCACCACCGAGAAGGTGACCGAAGCCTTCAAGCTGATGCTGAAGAACCCGGACGTGAAGGCCATTCTGGTCAACATCTTCGGCGGCATCATGCGTTGCGACGTGATCGCCGAAGGCGTGATCGCTGCAGCCAAGGCTGTGTCGCTGTCGGTGCCGCTGGTGGTGCGCATGAAGGGTACCAACGAAGACCTCGGCAAGAAGATGCTGGCCGACTCGGGTCTGCCCATCATCGCCGCAGACACGATGGCAGAGGCCGCCGAGAAAGTCGTGGCCGCAGCCGCCGGCAAGTAAGCCGCCCGCTGACCCAACCATACGCGAACGCGAGTTGCGCCCGCTGCTGAGTACGTCGGCGCGGCTCGCTGCATAAAAGGATTACAGCATGTCGATTCTGATCAATAAAGACACCAAGGTCATCACCCAGGGGATCACCGGTAAGACCGGCCAATTCCACACCCGCGGCTGCCGCGACTACGCCAACGGCAAGAACTGCTTCGTCGCAGGCGTGAACCCGAAGAAGGCCGGCGAAGACTTCGAAGGTATTCCCATCTACGCGACCGTCAAGGACGCCAAGGCACAGACAGGCGCGACCGTGTCGGTGATCTACGTGCCGCCCGCAGGCGCCGCTGATGCAATCTGGGAAGCCGTTGAGGCCGAGCTGGATCTGGTGGTTTGCATCACCGAAGGCATCCCCGTGCGCGACATGATGATGGTCAAGGACAAGATGCGTAAGGCCGGTAGCAAGACGCTGCTGCTGGGCCCGAACTGCCCGGGCCTGATCACGCCGGACGAAATCAAGATCGGCATCATGCCGGGTCACATCCACCGCAAGGGCCGCATCGGCGTGGTGTCGCGCTCGGGCACGCTGACGTACGAAGCCGTGGGCCAGCTGACCGCGCTGGGCCTGGGCCAATCGTCGGCAGTCGGTATCGGCGGCGACCCGATCAACGGCCTGAAGCACATCGACGTGATGAAGATGTTCAACGACGATCCGGAAACGGACGCCGTGGTCATGATCGGTGAGATCGGCGGTCCGGACGAAGCCAACGCGGCTTACTGGATCAAGGACAACATGAAGAAGCCGGTGGTGGGCTTCATCGCTGGCGTGACCGCGCCTCCGGGCAAGCGCATGGGCCACGCCGGCGCGCTGATCTCGGGCGGTGCCGACACCGCGCAAGCCAAGCTGGACATCATGGAAGAATGCGGCATCAAGACCACCAAGAACCCGTCGGAAATGGCACGTCTGCTCAAGGCGATGCTGTAATCGACGAAGTTTGAGGTTGTGCGAGAACGGGGGCTTCGGCTCCCGTTTTTGTTTGATCGCGATGCAGCATGCGATCCAGGCACGACATGTGTATAAGCGGGCGAGAGGCTGCAAACCGAATCACCTTCCGCCAACCCCCAAGGACATCCTCGACAACACTATGGCGCTCACCTCAAGCGCATTCTGGTTCGCACTCGGCTCCATCATCCTGACCAACATCGTGCTGTCGGGCGACAACGCGGTCGTCATCGCGCTGGCCGCACGCAACCTGCCGAAGCGCCAGCAGAAGCAGGCCATTTTCTGGGGCAGCGCCGGCGCCATTGTGCTGCGCGTGGTGTTGACCGTGCTGGCCGTCAAGCTCCTTGCCTTGCCATATCTGAAAACGATTGGCGCGGTGCTGCTGGTCTACATCGGCGTGAAGCTGCTCACGGATGCCGAAGACGAAGCCGCCGATCGCCATCAGCGCGACGGCCTGTGGCCTGCCATCCAGACCATCCTGATCGCCGACTTTGTGATGTCGCTCGATAACGTCGTCGCCGTGGCCGCCGCGGCCGAGAAGGGGCCGCCGGGCACCACATTCCTGCTGCTGGTGCTGGGGCTTGGGTTGTCGGTGCCGCTGATCGTATTCGGCAGCACGTTGCTGGTGGGTGTCATGGCGCGCTTTCCCGTCATCATCACACTCGGGGCGGCACTGCTCGGCTATCTGGCGGGCGACATGCTCGTCACCGATCCCATTGATGCCGCGTGGTTTGAGCGCGCGGTGCCGTACGCGGATGTGGTGGTGGGGTGCGTTGGGGCGCTGCTTGTCGTGGGCGTCGGCCGGTGGCTGAGCCGGCGAACGTTGCGCCAGGCTTAGTCCGAACGAATCCCCCCGAAAGCAGGTGATGACGGGTTCTGTCCCAAACTCTGTCAAGAACGGTCAGACTTGCGCCGCAAATTTCGACAAAGCGCGCCAGTTTTTCCCCCGAAATATGGTATGTGCCTTGGCATAGTCCGTGCACGGTGGCGTCCCAACAACAAAATGCCTTTGGGGAGAGGTCATGAGCATCAAGCACAGCAAGGGACCAAGGAGTCAGGCGGGCGGTTTTACGCTGATCGAACTGATGATCGTGGTGGCGATCGTTGGGATTCTGGCGGCGGTTGCGCTGCCGGTTTACAACAACTACATGGTCAAGTCGAAGTTGACCGAAGCGACGACGACGTTGGATGCCGCACGGGTTGCAGTCAACGAGGCGTACTCGTCCAACAGTGGCATCTTTCCGAGTGCAAGTTCGCCGCCCATCATTACTCAGGCTGTGGCGAGCAACGCCCAGTATGTGACCGGAATCAAGTACAACAATCCCGGAACGAGTTCCGGCGTTGGCGTCGTCGTGACGCTGGGCAACACGGGTAACGCTCAAATCGATGGTCATTACCTGGGGATGTTCGGTACGGGCAAGGCTGACGGAACGGTGGTGTGGATCTGCGCGACCGCGCAAACAGCGAACGACTCTGCTTCGGGAGCCGCCGTGCAATCCATGTATCCATATTTGCCGGCGGCGTGCCAGAACTGACAGGATCAAGAGCGACGGCCCGCATGGGCTCATATGTGTGTTGGGGCGGGCAACGGGTGCGCAACTCGTTGCCCGCGTCGTTTTCGAGTCGAAGGCCATCGGGCGCCATCTGAGCGGCAGGGGGCGTTCAGAAACGAATCAATGCGCAAGCCATAATTGTGATTTATAAGGCATAAAACTAACGACTTCTGTCATGATGTGCCAATAATTGTCATTCAATATTGCCCACCGTTGTCCATGGTGGGCGCGTTTTACCGGCTAGAACGTAGATTTGGAGTTGGCACGATCCCTGCTCTAGTTCCGCCGCTTCACCTTTAACCAAATATCCGGGGGAATTTATGAAGTCGCTGCGTCTGAACAAGCGTGTCCAGAAGGGTTTCACGCTGATCGAACTGATGATCGTGGTTGCGATCGTCGGTATTCTGGCTGCCATTGCGCTGCCGGCTTACAACAACTACATGGTCAAGTCGAAGCTCACGGAGGCAACGACGCTGTTGGATTCTGCACGTGCCGCTATTTCTGAGGCTTATGCAAACGGGGGTAATACTTTCCCGTCCACGGCGAATGCGCCTATCCCCACGGCACCCGCTTCGAATGCGAAGTACGTGACGGCTGTCAACTACACTGCTTCCACTGCGGCTTCGCAAGTGGGCGTCGTGGTCACCCTGGGCAATACGGGTTCAAGCCAAATTGACGGTAAGCTGCTCGGTCTTTTCGGCGTTGGCGGGCCGGATGGTACCGTGAGCTGGACATGTGGTACCGCTACTTCAGCTACCGCTACTGCGTCAGGGGCTTCGCAAGTTGCGATGTATCCGTATCTGCCGGCAAACTGCCAACACTAAGGCTTGGCTTGTTGTGCTGTAGAAAGTTATATTTCTGTTGCACATGCATACGAGAAGGCGCCTTCGGGCGCCTTTCTCACTTTATGAGTTAGTCGTTGCTACGTTGTCTGAATGAGTGGCGCGTCTTCGGGCCTGCTCCGCAACACTCGCGGCGCCGGGGGGGGGGGGGCGGCTTCCGCTGCAGCGCTAGCTCGCTACCCCTCCGGGATCTCGCAAATTTCACTAATGCTACGACTTCAAGTTCTGTCGGCGCTGCTCTGGTTCGCCATTGCCACATGTGGAGCAATTCCATATCTGGTGGCGTTGCACACGTTTCCGATCGCCACGTTTTATAGCGAATTCGCGACAGGTCTATGTTGGATAGCTGTAGCGGCCGCGACACTTCTCCTGACATTGGGTAATTGGACGGGGCTCCCGAAAATTGCGCTGGCCCCGCTGGGCTTGATCGCAGTGCTCTTTGTGCAACTGCAGGTGTCGGTTCCTCTAAATCCCTACCTGTCGTTGATGGCGGTGGTATTCCTTATCGCAGCAACTATGGCTATCGGGTTGGGCGCTCGTTGCCGCTCGTTGCCCGGCATGCTTGAGGCGTTCGCTGTCGGCTTGATCCTGGGAGGGGTACTTACGGTCGGGATCGAATTGATGCAGTTGTTTCGCATAGACGCAAAGCTTCCGCAAGAGGTGATCGGGATGATGCCTAGCGGAACGGGTCGGCGGATGTGGGCGAATATGAATCAGCCCAATCATGTTGCATCGTATCTTGGCTTCGGTCTCGCTGCTTGTGTATTTCTGGCGTCGAAATACAAACGCGCGCGGGCTCTATTAGGATCGACTATGCTCGCGTTTCTGTTGGGCATGTCATTAACCGTTTCCCGAATTACCTGGCTGCATATCGCTGTCGTCGGCATCCTTGCGGGATTGACCTGGACCACGCACATGCGAGGCTCGCGACGGTGGGTGATGATGTGCGTCCCGGTGGTCGGCTTACTGGTAATTTACCAGCTGTGCAACTGGTTAGTGACGTATGTTAATGCGCTTTACCATCTCGATTTGCCCACGTCACTGGCCGCACGTATGCAGGAAGGGGTGGGGTTGCGGCAGTTGCTATGGACGCATGCTTGGCACATGTTTGTGGGAAGCCCATGGTTGGGCGCGGGTTGGGGGGACTACGCCTGGAACCAGTATGTGCAAACTGATGTGTTAGGCAAGGTCGAAATGTCTATGAATGCACACAATCTTGTGCTGGACCTCTTGGCAAAGGTAGGTTTGGCAGGAGCGATTGCAGTCATTCTGCCTTTCCTTAGCCTTGTATGGAGCGTGCGAACCCGCCATTTGACCCCGGCACCAGCATTTATGTATGCGGTCATTTTTGTCACGGTAGGACACTCCATGCTGGAGTACCCCTTGCACTATCTCTTCTTTCTACTGCCGTTTGCGTTTGCGCTGGGTTATGTAGACGAACGAATCTTGCGGTTTCCCTCGGCAGGTATGTCGTGGGCTTTGATTGCTATTGCCTCCATCTGTGCCATAGCGATCATGGTGCCAATATGGGGCGACTATAAGGCGGTAGAGCGTCTGCACTACAGCCCGGAAGGGTTTGCAAAAGAGTTGGGCCGGTACTACGCGTATGGGGCGACGCCGCTCCTGCTGCCCTATGAAAACTTAGCGATGGCAGCGAATTGGACCGTCAGGCCTGCTATCGCGGGATCACTGGCGAAGCTGGAGCTTCAGGCTGTGCAATTCTTTCCGGCTTCAAGTGTCGTGCAGCGGTATGCACTGTCACTCGCTTATCTGGGTAAGACGGATGATGCTGTCGTGCAAGTCAGGCGTTTGCATAATCATTACTGGATGGATTACGCCAATCAATCGACTATCATTGCTCAAGCGTGCGGCCAGAAACAGGATGTGCTTAAGGCGTTCTGTTCAAGGTTGCGATCGGAAAATCTCCTTGCCAGTACAGACTGAGGAAGGCTATCGGTCCCGGCTACAGCGCTCTTTCGTTCCCTTGATACTTTATGAGGTGTATGTAAAAATTCGTTGTGAGTGAAATAAATCAGCGCGGCTTCCATTAATCTTGACTCGCTTCATCTCCTCCGGGCGAGATGAAATTCACCGATGATGGAGTATCGATGCGAGTCAAGTATCAGAAGGTTTCTCGGCGCCAACGTGGCTTTACGCTCATTGAGCTGATGATTGTGGTGGTGATTATCGGCATTCTGGCCGCTATTGCGGTCCCGCAATATCAAGACTACGTGACGCGTTCCAGGTGGGCGGATGTGTATGCGCAAATTCAACCGTTGAAGCTTGCAATTGCTGAATGTGCCCAAAAAAATAGTGGGACGATTGCGGGAACATGCGATACCGAGAACCTCCTAAAGGAGCAAACGGGCTACTCAACACTCCCGAAGCCGCCAAATGTAACGCTAACCCTGGGTGTCGGAGGCATCGTCACCATGGCAGGGACAGCCGTTATGGGAAGCTGCACGGTTACCGCCACTCCTGACAATACGACGAATCCGAACGTGATAACGTGGGCTCTTGCCGGCACAGGCCCCAAGCCGTGCAGCCCATCGTAAGCACCCGGTGAACCCGTCTTGCCAGCTAGGTGGCGCTGGGCGTCCAGCGA
>OBNH01000006.1_pt1 | contig 209037 bp, 170 predicted proteins | sample 1670201 | NCBI WGS metagenome assembly OBNH01 (sample SAMEA104232308, study PRJEB22302) | sediment metagenome | isolation source: sediment | reverse complement strand
AACATTCGATGCAAATACCTGCCGTGGGTGGGTCAGGATTCAGTGCAAATCAACAGGGTACGCTTCGTCAGTCGCAGCGCAACAGGCTGCGGGCTAGTCTCATCAATACTGAATCCTCAGTCTCACAAAAACGCGCGTAGTCTCACGAATTCCGGTTCCCTACACATCCGACACAATCAAACATCAATATTCCGAGCCACCAGCGCATTCGACTCGATAAAGTTCCGGCGCGGTTCCACCTCGTCGCCCATCAGTGTCGTGAAGATCTGGTCGGCGGCGATGGCGTCTTCGATCTGGACCCTCAGCAGGCGGCGCTGCGTGACGTCGAGCGTGGTTTCGAAGAGCTGCTCGGGGTTCATTTCGCCCAGGCCCTTGTAGCGCTGGCGCGAGACGCCGCGTTCGGCTTCGGAGAGTAGCCACTGCATGGCCTGGTGGAAGTCTGCGACGGTCTGTTCGCGCATCTTCTCGCCTTCGCCGCGGCGAACCTTGGTGCCGTCCGGGATCAGGCCCTGGAAGGTCGTGGCCGCGCGGGCGAGTGCCGCGTAGTCGGCGCCGTGGACGAAGTCCGCATCCACGTGTGACAGACGCACGTTGCCATGATGGCGACGCGCGATCATCAGGCGGTGCTTGTCGGTCTTCTCGTCGAACTGGGCATAGACGTCGGCGGTGCCGTCGTCGTTGACCGCGGCGCCGAGCAGCGTCTTGGCGTGCATCTCGGCGAGCTTGGCCTTCAGCGCCACGGCCGAGGCTTCGGCTGCGGCGGCGTTGTCGAGGTCGAGCGCCACGCCGTCGGCGATCGCGCGTAGCGCGTCCACATCGACGATGCGCGACAGGCGGCCGATCACGCCTTCGGCGAGCTGGTACTGGCGTGCCAGTTCGGTCAGGGCTTCACCGTTGATCTCGCTGCCATCCGGGCGGCTGAGCGAAGCCTTTTCCATTGCCAGCTTCAGCATGTAGGCGTTCAGCTCGTTGTCGTCCTTGATGTAGCGCTCTTCCTTGCCGTGCTTGATCTTGTAGAGCGGCGGCTGGGCGATGTACACGTAGCCGCGCTCGATGATGTCCGGCATCTGGCGATAGAAGAACGTCAGCAGCAGTGTGCGGATGTGCGAGCCGTCCACGTCCGCATCGGTCATGATGATGATGCGGTGGTAGCGCAGCTTCTCGAGGTTGTAGTCCTCCTTGCCGATGCCGGTGCCCAGTGCCGTGATCAGCGTCAGCACTTCCTGGCTCGACAGCATCTTGTCGAAGCGCGCGCGTTCCACGTTCAGGATCTTGCCCTTGAGCGGCAGGATCGCCTGGAACTTGCGGTCGCGGCCCTGCTTGGCGGAGCCGCCTGCGGAGTCACCCTCGACGAGGAACAGCTCGGACATCGCCGGATCCTTCTCCTGGCAGTCCGCGAGCTTGCCGGGCAGGCCCATGCCGTCCATGACGCCCTTGCGGCGCGTCATTTCGCGGGCCTTGCGCGCGGCTTCGCGGGCGCGGGCCGCATCGACGATCTTGCCGCAGATGATCTTGGCGTCGTTCGGCGTTTCCAGCAGGAAGTCGGTCAGCGCCTTGCCGACGAGCTCTTCCACAGGCAGGCGCACTTCGGAGGAAACGAGCTTGTCCTTGGTCTGCGAGCTGAACTTCGGCTCGGGTACCTTCACGGACAGCACGCAGGCCAGGCCTTCGCGCATGTCGTCGCCGGAGGTTTCGACCTTCGCCTTCTTGGCGACCTCGTTTTCTTCGATGTACTTGTTGATGACACGGGTCATCGCCGCGCGCAAGCCGGTCAGGTGGGTACCGCCGTCACGCTGCGGAATGTTGTTCGTGAAGCAGAGCACCTGCTCGTTGTAGCCATCGTTCCACTGCATGGCCACTTCCACGCTGATGCCATCCTTCTCGGCGTTCGCGTAGAAAATGTTCGGGTGCAGCGTGGTCTTCGAGCGGTTGATGTACTCGACGAAACCCTTCACGCCACCGGAGAACGCGAAGTCCTCTTCCTTGCCCGTGCGCTGGTCCACCAGCTTGATATGCACGCCGTTGTTCAGGAACGAGAGTTCGCGGATGCGCTTGGACAGCACTTCGTAGTGGAACTCGACGTTCGTGAAGATTTCCTCGTCGGCCAGGAAGTGCACTTCGGTGCCGCGCTTGTCGGTCGCACCGATGACCTTCATCGGCGACACTTCAACGGGCTGGCCGTCCGGGCCGGTCACCGTCTCGATAACGCGGTTCTGTACTTCACCCTTCGCGAACTCGATCAGGTTGACCTGGCCATCGCGGCGCACGGTCAGGCGCAGCCACTTCGACAGCGCGTTCACGCAGGACACGCCCACGCCATGCAGGCCGCCCGAAACCTTGTAGCTGTTCTGGTTGAACTTGCCGCCGGCGTGCAGTTCGGTCATGGCGATTTCCGCCGCGCTGCGCTTCGGCTCGTGCTTGTCGTCGAACTTCACGGCCGGCGGAATGCCGCGGCCGTTGTCGACGATCGAGATCGAGTTGTCGCTGTGGATCGTGACCTGGATCTCGGTGCAATAACCGGCCAGGGCTTCGTCGATCGAGTTGTCGAGTACCTCGAACACGAGGTGGTGCAAGCCGGTGCCGTCGGACGTATCGCCGATGTACATGCCGGGACGCTTGCGTACCGCCTCCAGGCCTTCCAGGATCTGGATCGAAGAGGCGCCGTAAGAGTTTTCCTGCTGCGGTTTCTGCTGATCGGTCATGTCTTTCTACTCACGATACTGACGGCAAAAAGCGGAAAACCGAACCTGCGCCAAAAATGCGGCGGGTGCGGTAGATCCGCGTTTCGCGGGTTACTTAAAAACGGCAAAAGGGGCGGATCGGTTCGATCCGGCCCCTGCTGCGGTGTGTGCCCGATTGTGGTCTGGATGGCGTCTGATGGTGGCCATCAAATGCGCATCGGCATGACGACATACTTGAAGTTGTCGTCTTCCGGCACCGTAATCAGCGCGCTCGAATTGGAGTCGCCGAGGCTGACCTGCACCTGCTCGCTCTTCAGGTTGGCGAGCACATCGAGCAGATAGGTCACGTTAAAGCCGATATCGAGCGCATCGCCCGAATAATCGAGTTCCAGCTCTTCCTGCGCCTCTTCCTGATCGGCGTTGGTGGAGCTGATCTTCAGCACGTGCGTATCGAGAATGCAACGCACGCCCTTGAACTTGTCGGTAGTCAGAATCGCCGTGCGTTGCAGCGCCTGTTGCAGTTGCACGCGGTCGATCGCAAACGCGTTCTTGTAGCCCTTCGGGATCACGCGCTGGAAGTCCGGGAACTTGCCTTCCACCAGCTTGCTGATCAGTTCGATATTGGCGAAGGTGAACTTGACCTGATTGGCGGCCAGTTGCACCTGCACGGGATCATCGGTGTCTTCCAGCAGGCGTTGCAGTTCCAGGATGGTCTTGCGCGGGATGATCACTTCCTGGCGCGAACCGACGCCGGTCGCTTCATTCTCGAGCTCCACGCCGCAGTACGCCAGGCGGTGACCGTCGGTCGCCACGGCCATGACCTTCTTGCCATCGACCACCAGCAGCATCCCGTTCAGGTAGTAACGGATGTCCTGCTGCGCCATGGCGAAGTGGACCATCGCCAGCAGATGCTTGAACGTCTTCTGCGGCAGGCTCACGCTGGCGTTGAATTCGGCGGCTTCGGCAACGGTCGGGAATTCTTCCGCGGCCAGCGTCTGCAGCGCAAACCTGCTCTTGCCCGACTGCACGGTCATGCGCTTGTCGTTCAGCGACAGCGCCACGTCGCCGTCAGGCATCGCGCGCAGGATGTCCAGCAGCTTGCGCGCGGCCACGGTGGTCGCCACGCTGTCGCTACCGACACCGCATTCGGCATGGGTCGTGATCTGGATCTCGATGTCGGTCGAGAGGAAGGATACGTTCGAGCCGGACTTGCGAATCAGCAGGTTGGCCAGGATCGGGAGGGTGTGGCGGCGCTCCACGATGCCGCTCACGATTTGCAGCGGACGCAGCAGATTGTCTCGCGAGGTTTTGACCAATTGCATTGAATTTATCCTTCGTCGTTTGTCGATAGCGACCGCAGGGTTTCGCACAACTCCAAATTCACTTAGGAATCAAGGAGTTAATGTCGCATTGTACCAAGGATAAGCCGCTGCGGTGAAGCGGGGCGAACCCGGCACGGCGTCCGGTTGTGCACAAAATGCCACATTCCGCCGCCAACCTCTGCCAATCCGTCCCGACTCACCGCAAAGCCTTATCTGAGGCCAGATTCCCGCGATCCAACAGTTTACCGGCGCCCGCTTGCCGTCGGACGCGCACCCAGTAGTATGCCAGCCCGGCAAGGCTGGCTCTCGAAATCGTCGATGAGCCGCTTTCGGCAGGCTGCGGCGCCGCATTCGGCGCACGCAACCTGCACGTGTGTCAGCCCTTGAGCGTCTGTTCCAGCACGTGCAACTCGTGATTGAGCTGCGCGTCCTTGCTACGCTCTTCGGCAATCTTGCGCACGGCGTGAAGCACCGTGGTGTGATCGCGCCCGCCGAACAACTCGCCGATCTCCGGCAGACTCTTCTGCGTCAGTTCCTTCGCCAGATACATCGCGATCTGGCGCGGCCGCGCGATATTGGCGGGCCGCTTCTTGGAATACATGTCCGCGACCTTGATGTTGTAGAAATCTGCGCAGGTCTTCTGGATGTTCTCCACGGAGATCTGGCGATTCTGCACGGTCAGCAGGTCCTTCAGCGCTTCACGCGTGACATCGATCGTGATGTCCTTGCCATGGAAGTTCGAGAACGCCAGGATCTTGCGCAGCGCGCCTTCCAGCTCGCGCACGTTCGACCGCAGGTGCTTGGCCACGAAGAAGGCCACTTCCTCGGGCACGCTCACGTTCTCGGCGGCGGCCTTCTTCATCAGAATGGCGACGCGCATCTCCAGCTCGGGCGGCTCGATCGCCACAGTCAGGCCGGAGTCGAAACGCGAAATCAGCCGGTCGTCGATGCCGGTGATCTCCTTCGGATAGGTATCACTGGTGATGATCACCTGGGCGCGATTGGCGATCAGCGCCTCGAATGCGTAGAAGAATTCTTCCTGCGTGCGGTTCTTGCCGGAGAAGAACTGAATATCATCGATCAGCAGCAGGTCCAGCGAGTGGTAATAGCGCTTGAACTCGTCGAACGCCTTGCGCTGGTAGGCCTTCACCACGTCGGAAACGTACTGCTCCGCATGGATGTACCGGATGCGCGCGCGCGGGTTCTCCATCAGCATGAAGTTGCCAATCGCGTGAATCAGGTGAGTCTTGCCGAGGCCAACGCCGCCGTACAGGTAGAGCGGGTTGTACGACTTGCCCGGGTTGTTGGCCACCTGGATCGCCGCGGCACGCGCGAGCTGGTTGGCCTTGCCGGTGACGAAGTTGTCGAACGTCAGGATCGGGTTCAGGCGCGAGCGCTCGTGCACCGTGTCGCTCTGCTGCTGCGCCCCGGCCGGCGCTGCCGGCTGCGGCGACGGCACGCGATAGGAGCGGGCGCTGGCTTCGGCCGGGTCCATCTGGGCCACGTCGATCTCGCCCATGTCCGGCAAATGCGCGGCCGAATTGCCCTGAAGCGGATGCCCGGTGGGTGCCGCGCCGCGTCCCTGCGCGGACTGCTGCGACTGGGAATAGGGCGTTTGTCCACCCGCCGCGCCGCCATAGCCAGCGGGCGCGCCATTGGACTGGCTGGGATAGTCGGGATATCCAGCCATCTGGTTCGGATGCGCGCCGGGAACCTGCGCGCCAGCCGGCCCGTAGGATTGGCCTCCGGCCATGCCAGCCATGCCCGGATAAGGCGCATGGCCTGCGCCCATGGCCGTACCCATTGCAGCGGGCGCATCCTGGCCCTGTTGCATTGCTTGCTGGGTATATGCGGCCGCGCGCCCCGATGCAGCGGGGTCGAGCACGAAGTGAACGCTAACCTGCGTTTCCCAGTACTCGCACGCAAGGGCCGTGATCCGACCCGAAAATTGGCTCTTGACCCAGTCAAGCTTGAAGCGATTGGGCGCGGCAATCCGCAGCGCATGCGCTTCCTCGTCGAAGGCCACGGGCGCCAACGGCTTGATCCAGGTCTTGAACTGTTGCGGCGTCAGTTCGCGCTCGAGTTGCGCGGCTGCTGCCTGCCAGAAATCTTGCATGTGTTCTTCTAAGTGATCACATCCTTGCGGACGTGTCACGAGTATCGCAACGTACGCGCGCCACGGACTCTGCCCTGCCAAGCCGTCTCCGCGTCATTCCCAAACGCGTCAACGACAACAGGCCGTCCACGTGCCCGAGGCATCGTAACGGCGTCGATCTAACGGTATACATGGCGGTATACCAAAGGCAGGAAGTCCGGGTTGTGCGTGCGCCACGCAAGCCCGTGTGGTGTTTGGACCGGGATTGTACCCCCCTGCCCAAGTTATCCACAAAGGATAACCCTGTGGACAAGTTGTGAAAATTCAGTGGATTGCTGTGCACAACCATGTCAGAAGCCGTTCTCGGTACAAGGCAAAAACGACCAATTGGCTATCGAAAACAATGACTTGATTGCTGTCGGTAATGCGTATGGATGACCGGGAATACCCACAGAGTTACCCACTGCGACTTGTGGACAATGGCGCACCACGTCGGCGTGACGGATTCGCCGCCGCCACCGGCCTCAACCATCGGACGCCTTGACAGGCTCAACGAATATCGGTTAAATGGCGGGTTCTGCGATGCGGCAGGGGATCACGTATGCGCATCGCCGGGTCTGGCCCGTACCGTGCGTGTGAACCATGTGCGGCATCAGGCAAGCGGCCTGATCCCCGCCGGCGCTTCGTCCAATGTGGCGATGCCAGCGGCGGCCGGCAGCAAGACAGAACCAGAATCGTCGGCAAGGCCGCAGCTTTCCCAGAGTCTGCATCGCGGCACAGCCCCATGCGAACCATACGCGGCGGCCAAGGCGCCCCGGCAAATCGCCGGCGCCCGGAAAGCCCGGATCAACCAGAGAGTGCAACATGAAACGTACCTATCAACCTTCCGTTACCCGCCGCAAGCGTACCCATGGTTTCCGCGTGCGCATGAAGACCCGTGGCGGCCGTGCCGTGATCAACGCACGCCGCGCCAAGGGCCGCAAGCGCCTGGCGATCTGAGTGCCGGGCGACCGGCCCGGGCGGTGAACGTCGGGTTGCGCGATTCGCGCTGCCTCGATGAAAGCCTGCCCGGCCAAGCGCCTCGCACTCAGGATGGCCGGGAGCACTGCCCGTCGAAGCCCAGCTTGCCGCTAGCTTTGCCAAGCGTGTCGAACCATGCCTTTCCCAAAGCCGCGAGGCTCACAAAGACGGATGAGTTTTCATCCGTTTTTGCTTTGCGGCCCCGGCGTCGCACTACGCACTTCGTGCTGTACGTGCGCGCCAACGGCCAGGCGCAGGCCCGGCTGGGCATCGTCGTCGGCAAGAAATTCGCACCACGCGCGGCCGAGCGTAATCTCGTGAAGCGCATGGTGCGGGAACTGTTTCGGAGCCGGCAGGCCCAATTCGCGGGCCGCGATATTCTGCTGCGCCTGCAAGCGAAGTTTCCGCGCGCGGAGTTCTCCAGCCGGGTTGCAATCCGCAAGGCCTGCCATGCGGAGATCAGCGGATTGCTGGACGTGGCGGCCAAGCCGCTACCCGTTGCGCCCGCCGTACCCACGGCACCGCCGACGGCTTCTGCGGATGTGCCCACCACGCCCGAGGCGCCTGCCTGACCACCACCATGAAGCGAATCCTGCTTGCCCTGCTGCGCATCTACAAGATCGCCCTGAGTCCTTACCTGGGCTCGCAGTGCCGCTTCCTGCCCACATGTTCCGACTATGCCCGCGACGCCATCGTGCAGCACGGCGCGGCGCGCGGCACCTGGATGGCGGCGTGCAGACTCTGTCGCTGCCACCCATTCACAAAGGGCGGGTATGATCCCGTGCCTGCAACACACGGGACCGCCGCGGCGCCCCCGGCATCCGCCGCGCCAGGCCGCCCGCCTGTCACGGTCCGGCTTCCCAGACCCTGATTTCCTCCGACCATAGCGAGACATGGATATCAAACGCACCATCCTGTGGGTCATCTTCTCGATGTCCCTCGTGCTGCTCTACGACAACTGGCAGCGCGCCAACGGCCACGCGTCGATGTTCTTCCCGAGCGCCAACACGCAGCAGGCCGCCCCGGCCGGCGCTGGTGGCGCTACGCCTCAGGCCGACGTGCCCAAGGCGAACGCGACGAACGCAGCCCCTGGAACGGTTCCGGCAGCGCCGCAAGCGGCTGCACAGCCGGTCGGCGAGAAGGTCACCGTGACTACCGACGAGGTGCGCGCCGAGATCGACACGGCCGGCGGCATCCTGTCGCGCCTGGAACTGCTCAACGAGCATGAGAAGGATGGCGCGCCGGTCGTCCTGCTTGAACGCGACGTCAATCGCACCTACCTGGCCCGCTCCGGCCTGATCGGTGGCGACCTGCCGAACCACACCACCGTGTTCACGGTGGCGCCGGGCGCGCGCACGCTGGCACCGGGCCAGGACAAGCTCGACGTAGTGCTGACCGCCGAGAAGAACGGCGTGAAGTTCGTCAAGACCTACACGTTCCACAAGGGCAGCTACGTGGTCGACACGCGCTTCGACGTGACCAACACGGGCACCGCGGCGGTTTCGCCGACGCTGTACCTGGAACTGGCGCGTGATGGCAGCAAGGTCGAGAAATCGCAGTTCTACAGCACGTTCACGGGCCCGGCGATCTACACGAACGCCGACAAGTACCACAAGCTCACCTTCGAAGACATCGCCAAGGGCAAGGCCACCGTGCCGGCCGCCACCGACAACGGCTGGGTGGCGATGGTGCAGCACTACTTCGCATCGGCCTGGATTCCGCAGACCGGCAAGCAGCACAGCTTCTACGCCGAGCAGATCGACCCGAACCTGTACCGCGTGGGTATCCAGCAACCGCTGGGTCAACTGGCCCCGGGCGCAACGGTCAGCACCGATGCCCGCCTGTTCGCCGGCCCGCAGGAAGAACGCATGCTCGAGCAGATCACCCCGGGCCTGGAACTGGTGAAGGACTACGGCTGGCTGACTATCCTGGCCAAGCCGCTGTTCTGGCTGCTGGAAAAGCTGCACGGCTTCCTGGGTAACTGGGGCTGGTCGATCATCGGGCTGACCGTGCTGATCAAGCTCGTGTTCTTCCCGCTGTCGGCTGCCAGCTACAAGTCGATGGGCAAGATGAAGGACCTGCAGCCCCGCATGACGGCCATCCGCGAGCGCCACAAGGGCGATCCGCAGAAGATGAACCAGGAAATGATGGCGCTGTACCGCACCGAGAAGGTCAATCCGCTCGGCGGCTGCCTGCCCATCGTGATCCAGATTCCGGTGTTCATCGCGCTGTACTGGGTGCTGCTGTCGTCGGTGGAAATGCGCGGCGCGCCGTGGCTGGGCTGGATTCACGATCTGTCGGTGCCGGATCCGTTCTACATCCTGCCGATCGTGATGGCCGTGTCGATGTTCGTGCAGACCCGACTGAACCCGACCCCGCCGGACCCCGTGCAGGCCAAGGTCATGATGATCATGCCGCTGGTGTTCTCGTTCATGTTCTTCTTCTTCCCGGCCGGCCTGGTGCTGTACTGGGTGGTGAACAACATCCTGTCGATCGCCCAGCAATGGCAGATCAACCGGATGCTCGGCAAGGGCAAGACGGCTGCGGTAGCCAAGAGCTGATCACCGCCGATCCGACCCCGAACCTGGAAAAACCCGGCCTCCTGCCGGGTTTTTTCTTTTTCGGCGCACGTCACTAGTCTTATATCTTATATAAGACTAGAATCCCCTTCACCAAGACGAAAGGGGATACGCCATGACCTGGTCGGCCAGCCAATACGTGCAATTCGAGGATGAACGGACCCGCCCCGTGCGGGATCTGGTCGGGGCGATCCCCACCGCCAGCGCGCGGCGGGCCGCCGATGTCGGCTGCGGCCCGGGCAACTCCACCGAAGTACTGGCCGCGCGCTACGCCGGCGCCGAGGTAACGGGGTTCGACAGCGACGCGGACATGATTGCGGCGGCACGCAAACGCCTGCCGGACCTGCGCCTCGATATCGCCGACGTCACCGCCTGGAATGACCCCGGCCCCTACGACGTGATCCTGGCCAATGCCGTGTTCCAGTGGGTGCCAGATCACGCCACGCTGTTTCCCTCGCTGATCGACAAGCTGGCGCCGGGCGGCAGCCTGGCCGTGCAGATGCCGGACAACCTCAACGAGCCGCCGCACCAGTTGATGCGCGAGACAGCGCTGAACGGCCCGTGGGCGAACAAGCTCGCCAAGGCCGCCGAGGCCCGCACGCCGCTGGCCAACGAGCGCTGGTACTACGAACTGCTCAAACCGCACTGCACACGCGTGGACATCTGGCGCACGATCTACCAACATCCGCTCAAGGGCGGCCCGGCGGCCATCGTCGAGTGGTTCAAGGGCAGCGGCTTGCGGCCGTTCCTGGCGCCTCTGACCGAAGATGAGAAGGCCGAATACCTGAAGCGATATGAGGCGGCAGTGGCCAAGGTCTTTCCGGCCATGTCCGATGGCACGGTCCTGCTGCCGTTCCCGCGCGTGTTCATCGTCGCAACGCGCTAGGAAGCCTCCACGGAACATGGCGTTGGTATCACGTGCGTCGTCGCCTACACTGCAGTGACGCCTTGCAGTCTCCTCGTGTCCAAGCTGTGCGCAGAGAGATACCGCCATGAGCCGTCCGCCCGAGCTGCATCGGAAGATGCGCCCTGCCGCCGCCTTTGTCATGCTGGGCGGCTCGGGCCTGCGCATCGTCGAGGCTCAGCTCGACGCCCTGCTGCAACGCGACATAGCGGAAGATGTGCACGCACTGCGCGTGGCCGTGCGACACCTGCGTGCGGTGACCTGGGCATTCGGCCCGATCCTGCCGCGCGCCGTCATGGAGCGCTGGAAGCTGGCGCTCCATGACGTGGCCGATGCCGCCAGCGCCGTGCGCGACTGGGACGTCTTTCTTTCCGAAACGCTACTGCCTGCCCTTGCCATGCAACCCGGGGACCCGGTGCTGGTCGCGTTGATCGACGTCGCCCATGCCAGGCGCGCCGAGGCACGCACGCTCATGGTCACGCAGTTGACGCGCTACCGGCAGGCGCCATTGCCCACCCTTTACCGGGATCTGCTGCACCTGTCCGATCCCAAGACCCGCCACGGGCAGCATGGCCGCATGGCTGCGTTCGCGCGCGGGCGCATCCGCAAAGCGCGCGGGCGCGTACGCGATCTGGCGCGCGTGGCACGCGACGGCCAGATCGCACACATCCATGCGCTGCGGATCGGCAACAAGCGATTGAGGTATGCAATCGAAGCGCTGTCCGATGTGCTGCCCAAGCGCTACCGCAAGCGGCTGCACGGCAAGCTCATCGCACGCCAAACCGAACTCGGCGGCGTCATCGACGACGCCGTGGCGCACAGGCTGATATGCGAATGCCTGGCAAGCTGAGCCTTGCCACCCCGATCGTCCCCCATGCGGACGATCTGCGACAATACTGGCCATGACCGTATCCCAGATTCCCATCGCCGCGATTGCCACCGCGCCTGGCCGTGGCGGCATCGGCGTCGTGCGTGTTTCCGGCCCCGATGTCGGCGCCGTGATGCGCGCCGTATGCGGCCGCGCGCTGCAGCCACGTCACGCCACCTATCTGCCGTTTCTCGATGCGCGTGGCAATGTCATCGATCATGGCCTCGCGCTCTACTTCCCGGCACCGAATTCGTACACCGGCGAGGAAGTGCTTGAGTTGCAGGGCCATGGCGGACCGGTGGTGATGCAGATGCTGCTGTCGCGCTGCCTCGAGGCCGGCAAGGACATCGGCCTGCGTGTGGCCGAGCCGGGCGAGTTCACACGACGCGCGTTCCTCAACGACAAGCTCGACCTCGCGCAGGCCGAGGCCGTGGCGGATCTGATCGAAGCAAGCACGGAGGCCGCGGCGCGGTCTGCGGCGCGGTCCATGGAGGGAGAGTTCTCCAAGGCAATCCACGCGCTTGTGGAAAAAGTCATCCACCTGCGAATGCTGGTGGAAGCCACGCTGGACTTTCCCGAAGAGGAGATCGATTTCCTCGAGGCCTCCAATGCACGCGGCCAGCTGACACGCATTCGCGAAGATCTCGCGGGCGTCCTCAAGCAGGCGCGGCAGGGCTCATTGCTGCGTGAAGGATTGTCGGTGGTTCTGGCCGGACAGCCCAATGTGGGCAAGTCCTCGCTGCTCAATGCGCTCGCCGGCTCGGATCTCGCCATCGTCACGCCAATTGCCGGCACCACGCGCGATCGCGTGCGCGAGACGATCCAGATAGACGGCATCCCGCTGCACATTATCGACACCGCAGGTCTGCGCGACGATGCCGCCGACGAAGTGGAACGCATCGGCATCGAGCGCACATGGGAAGCCATCCGCCACGCCGATATCGTGCTGCATCTGATCGACGCGGCGGACTACATCGAGCATGGCATTTCGGAGACCGATGACCATATCGACGATCGCCTGAGCGGCCAGTTGCCCCCCGGGTCTCCAATCGTTCGCGTCATCAACAAGATCGACCTCGCGCCATCCGTCGGCGCGATGGGATTTGGCGGCAACCGCCCGCATGTGGTGGCGGCCAATGGGCCAAACCCGACCGAGATCTGGATCTCCGCACGCACCGGCGCGGGCATCGACCTGATGCGCAGCGAACTGCTGCGCCTGATCGGCTGGCAGTCCGGCAATGAAGGCGCGTTCCTGGCGCGGGAGCGCCATCTCATCGCGCTGCGCAACGCGGAATCGCACCTCGAACTCGCCGAGGCCAGCGCCTCGCAGCACGCCCAGGCGCTGGATCTATTCGCGGAGGAACTGCGGCTGGCACAGGATCACCTGAACAGCATCACTGGAGAGTTCACGAGCGATGACCTGCTGGGGACAATTTTCACGCGGTTCTGCATCGGGAAGTGACGGCTTGGCGAGACAAGACCGGTAGCACAAGGCGAACCGTCTCCTGATGTCTTCCGCGAAAACCGCTCGCCCCCTCACCCCCGGTGAGATCGCGCTCGCCCGCAGTGTCTTTGCCGATGACATCGACTACGGGCAGGTCCGCATTCACGCGCGGAACTACGTGTTCTGGCAGGGTGCCGGATACATCATCACGCCAAACGGGCAGATGTACCTCGGCCGAAGGCTGCGTCACTACACAGACTTCAGCGCTGCCGGCATCCAGATCCAGGCGTTCTTCATTCACGAGATGGCGCACGTCTGGCAGCACCAGCACGGCGTCAACGTGTTGTGCAGAGGACTTGGCGAGCAGATCCGGCACTTCCTCGGCTTCAACCAGTACCGGTACCGGCTGGAGCCCGGCAAGCCACTCACGGCCTACAAACTCGAGCAGCAGGGCGACATCATGCGCGACTTGTTCCTCGCGCAACTTGGACATCCGACGCCGTATGACGCCGAAGCATACGTCGCGATGACAGGCGCACCTGCAAGAGGCCGCTCGATCGGTATCACTCAACTGGACGCCGTTGACTTGGCAAACAATGTGGCAGACCATCCCGGCACGGATGGTGAGTCAGTCCACAAGGATGGAAGTCAGTGATGGGAGTCAGTCATGCCGCGGGTATCGAAAGCGGAAACGGAAAAGAACCGTATAGCCATTGAACAGGTTTCGTCCCAGTTGTTTCGTGAACAAGGATTTCACGGGATCAGCGTAGCCGATCTGATGGGTGCGGCCGGACTGACGCACGGCGGCTTCTACGGCCATTTCGAATCGAAGGATGCGTTGGCGGCCATCGCCTGCGCGCGCGCATTCGAGGAGTCGAACGCGCGCTGGCGCAAACGTGTGGAAGAAGCGCCTGACAAGGCAACCGCGCTCGCGGCGCTGATCGATGGCTATCTGTCCACGCGCAACCGCAATGCGCCTGGGAGCGGCTGCCCGGCGGCGGCGCTGGCCAACGATGTCGCGCGCGAGGGCGATGACAAACCGGTTCGCGCGACCTACCACGAAGGGCTCGAAAAACTGCTGGATGTTCTGGCCAGCATCCAGCCGGGCGGCAACGCCGCCGCCAATCGCGCTAATGCCATCGCGGAGATGGCCACACTGGTCGGCGCCCTGGTGCTCTCGCGCGCCACGCAGGGCACGCCGCTGTCCAACGAAGTGCTCGCGGCAGCCAGGGGATATTTGCTGGCCCGGGTCAGCAAGGAGTAGGCGCGTTAAACTGGCGGCCTTTCTCCACTTACCTGGCTCCAGAGGAGCCCGTCCCCGAGATGTTGAGCCGCCTGCAGCAATCCCTCATCGCCGTCGTTGCCGTGGTCGTCCTCGGCCTGTTGTGGTTCGTTGGCAATGACAAGGGGGACGTCGTACCGGTTGAAACCGGCGCCGCTCCATCATCCCAGCCAGCCAGCATCCCGCGCGGCATCCCACGTAACGGCACGCTCGACCCGATCAGCATCGACCCCGAGCGTCCCGCCGACGTCCTGCCCCAATACCAGGCCGATGGCCTGTTTGCCGACTATCGCGACAATGCAGGCGAGGCCGACGACCGCTATCGCGGCAAGTACTTCATCGTCGAAGGCGTGGCCAGCGGCATCCGGCGCGACGACGGCAACAATGTGTTCCTGGAAATCCGCACCAGCAACCCGGGTGAACTGGTCCGGGCAAACCTGCTGCGCCGGCAGATCTGTGGCCCGGCAGGCAGGGTCTGCGAGGTTGAGGCGCGCGCCACCATGGTCCGGCGTGGCCAGAAGGTGGCCGTCGAATGCACGGGCGCCGGGCAAGGCGAGGGCGGCGTGCCGCTGCTGAATGACTGCCTGATTCGCGGCGGCGCCAATTAAATCGCCGTCCCGCGCGGTGCCGTGCGCGGCACGCGGGAGATTTGCGGCATCAGTGCCCCGTTGTTCAGTGATTTGACCCTGTGCCCGCGCGTCTACAGTACGCAGGCATGGTGCCGCCAATGCGCCCCTCATCCGGATCCGGGCGGCCGGCGCCCGCGCCGACGCGACTCAGGACACACGATGAAAAGAGCAACGATTGCCGCCATGCTGGCCCTGCTGGCCAGCGGCTGTTCCACCTACCAAGCCGTCACACCGGTCGACCAGGGCCAGGCTGACCCGATCGCCAGTTTCCAGCCCGGCCCCTATGGCGGACCGGCGCAGTTCCGCGTCAACGGCAATCACGTGGTGGGTGCCGATGGCGCGCTGTTCTGCATCATCCCCAATCAAGTGAACGGCAATGCCTATGTGGAGAACTTCGCGGACGCACTGCGCGCGCGCAATTTCGAAGTGAAGGTCCTGCAGCCGTATTCGTCGGTGGCGGCATGCCCGATGACCGCCACGTACACGGCCCAGCGCCAGACGTTCGTGACACCGTTCCTGGTCTCGGTCGACATCACGGTATTCCGCAATGGCGAGCGTGCCGGCAAGGCCATCTACAACGCCAATCGCAGCGCGGGCGGCATCAATCTGAGCCATCTGATCCAGCCGGACGCCAAGATCGACGAACTGGTCGACCAGCTGTTCCCGGGCCTGAAGCCCCAACCGGTACCGGCCCAGGTAGCACCGGCGCCTACTCCGGGTTCGCAGCCAGGCTCCGGTGGCGCCGCGCCCGCCGCCTGAGCGAGCGGCATTCAGGCCTAAGAAAAGCGGGGCCGGGGAACGCCTCTTGAGGGGGCATCTTGCCGGCACGCCGCATGAAGATCGCGAGTTTCTGGCGCGTGGATGCTCCAGTGCTCCAGTGCTCAGGCTTCCAGCCGACCCAGACGCACCACGGTCACCCCGGGCCGCAGCTGGCGCAGCGAGGGCATCACCAGCACGCAATTGGGATACGGCGTGAGCACCTCGGCACCGTCGTTCCAGCCGATCACGGTTCCGGCATCGGCAAAGGTCTCCAGCCCCGTGTACGGGCCGGCAAAGCGGAAATCCATGCTGGTCGCCACCACGGGCTCGGTCACGCGAATCACGCGCTGCGCGGCCGGCAGCGGGCGCAGCCAGCCCGCGGGCAGATCGGCTTCCTCGACGATGCCGGCGCTGAGCAGGAAGCGCGCCGTGCTGTCACGCGCGACGTCCACCGCCGAGGTCTCCCAATGCTGGCCACATTCGATCAGCAGCGCATTTCGCGGGCTGGCCGGATCGCCAAAATCCGCGTAATCGCGCATCCGGCGGCCTTCCGGATGGCCTTCATCGACGATGATGTCGGCCGGGGCGCCAATGGCACGTGACAACGCAATGCCCTTGTCGAGCGGACCGGACACGATCAGCGGCCGGCTTTTCTCGTGCATCGAGTGCAGGTCGAGCAGCAGGTCCACCGTATCGATCACCGGACGCATCGCGCGCGCCCGGCGCAGTTCGGACGAATCGCGCGACACGTCGTCGAGCACCGCCGAAGTCCAGACCCGGTTGAAGTCCTGATCGACGAAGCGCGACGCATCGGGCTTCGCCGCATCGAAGCGCGCGTAGGCGTCGACGTTGGCGAACGACAGCGTGAGCCTGCCGCGTCGCGGCCGCAGCCCATGGTCGAGCAGCCCGGCCACCGTGATCGCGCCGCACACCTCGTTACCGTGCGTCAGTGCGTTGATCATCACGTGCGGCCCGGGCAGGCCGCTGTCGAACGTATGGAGGTAGGCGATGCCGGTGTTGCTCTCGGCATACGGGCCAATATCGGGAAATTCGACTTCGACGGGGTAGGCGTCGAAGGCGGGAGCAGTCTGCGTCATCAGGACTTCCTCAGGAGTTACTCGCGAATATCGGCCGCCTGCACGATCGTGCGATAGCGGCTGGTTTCGCGCTTGATGAAGCTCGCGAACTGGGCCGGATTGGCCGGCGCCACTTCCACGCCGGCCTCGGCCAGCTTCTTGCGAACTTCGGGCATGGCCAGTACGGCCTGCATTTCATTATTCAGGCGATCAATAACAGGGCGGGGAGTAGACGTTGGCGCCATCAATCCGAACCATACCCCCATGTCGACGCCCTTGAGCGCCGGGGTCTCGGCCAGCGCCGGCACGTTCGGCGCCACGCTGGCGCGCTTGGCTTCGGTGACACCATAGGCCCGAATGCGGCCCGCCTGGATGTGCGGCAGCGCCGAGGACAGCACCATCACGGCCAGGTCGATCTGACCGCCGAGCAGGTCGGTGGACATCGCCGAGGCTCCCTTGTACGGCACATGGGTGATGTTGACCTTACCCTGCTGCTTGATCAGTTCGCCGGCCAGGTTCAGCGGCGTGCCAACGCCGGAAGACGCATAGGACAGCTTGCCCGGCTGCGCCTTGGCCAGCGCCATCAGTTCGCCGGCATCCTTGGCCGGCAGTTGCAGCTTGCCGACCAGCACCATCGGCTGCGTGCCGACGAACGTGATCGGCGCCAGGTCCTTCTCGCCGTCATAGCGCACGGCCGGGTTGGTCAGGCGGGCGATCGACACCTCGCTGCCCGAGCCCATCAGCAGGGTGTAGCCGTCGGCATCCGCCTTGACCACTTTCTGCGCGCCGATCGTGCCGCCAGCGCCGCCGAGGTTCTCGATCACCACGCTCTGCCCCAGACGCTTGCCCAGTTCCGGCGCCACGGTACGCGCAACCAGATCGACGCTGCCGCCCGCGGTATAGCCCACCACCAGCGTGATCGGCTTGGTCGGGTAATTGCCGGCCGCGCTTGCGGCGAATGCACAACAGGCGAGGGAGGCGGCAACGGCCGCGCGCAGCAGGGTCTTCATGATTTCTCCGGGCAGTTCTAGGAATGTTGTCCGGCGATGGTAGAGAGACGCGCAGCGGGAAACATGCGGCTTTGGCAATGTGGATTGCCGATTTGGCAATGGCTGTCTGACTCCCCGCTCCGCACGACGGGTGTATAGACCGGGAGAAGGGACGAACCAGTGCTCAGGCTGCCGCCGCGGCCCGCCAGAACGCCTCGGCCAACGGGCGCATTTGCGCGCGCGGGCGGTACAGGCGGATATCAAGCGCGAGGTCGGCGGAGTCGCCGCCCTGAAGATCGGCACGCACCAGGCGTCCCGAATGGAGATCGTCGGCAATCAGACGCGCCGGCAGCCAGGCCAGGCCCATCTTCTGCCGCACCATCTCGTGTACCGACTCGGCGAAGTCACTGACGGCGATCACGTCGAGCCAGCTTGCCAGCTTGCGGCGGGCAATCTCCTGGTTGACCATGCGGCCCATCGTCAGCGTCTCCGCATAGGCAATCATCGGCACCGGCGCGGGGCGCGTGCCCGACTTCGGTCGTTGCAGCCGGAAGGCGGGGCCACCACGCGCATCGGCAGCCGCCACGCAGACCATGCGCTCCACGCCCACGGGATGGAACACATAGCGCGCGTCGTCCAGCATCACGGGCATATCGTGCGGACTGTAGCAAAGCAGAAAGTCAGCATCGCCCTCGGTGAACATGGCCAGCGCATCGTGCGTGGCATGGGTCGATAGCCGTGTGCGAAAGCCGGCGCCGGCCGGGTCGTCGCGCAGTGCCTCGCGCAGGCCGGCCAGCCATGCTGGCACCATCGAACGCGCGAGCGTCTTGCCGGTGGCGATGGTCAGCGTGCTGGCGTCCGCGCGATGCGCCGCCCGCAGCGACAGGCGTGCGTCCTCCAGCGTGCGCAGCGCCGTCTGCGCGGCCTCCAGGAACTGGCGGCCCTCGGCGGTCAGCCGCACCGGAAACGTGCTGCGATCGATCAGTGGCGCGCCGGCCCAGACTTCGAGCGCCTGCATCCGCCGGCCAAATGCGGGCGGCGTGACGTTGCGCAACTCGGCGGCACGCGCGAGACTCCCGGCCTGGGCCAGGCAGACGAAATCTTCGAGCCAACGGATATGCATGGGGACGGCGGGAGGAGATGCCGCATTGTAACGTCGCCGACTCAGTTAGAATTTTCGCCATGGTCTCGATCAAGCGCAGCGGCACGCCCACTCCTTCCAGTCCTACCGATTCCGACTCAGCGCAGGCGGGCGGCAAGGCCTTTCCCGAATACACCATCGACGAGCTGGCGCGTGTGGCCGGCACCACCGTCCGCAACATCCGCTCCTATCAGGACCGCGGGCTCATCGACCCACCCGAGCGGCGCGGGCGCGTCGGCATCTACACGCAGGCGCATCTGGGCCGGCTGCGGCTGATCCACCATCTGCTGGCGCGCGGCTACACGCTCGCCAACATCATGGAACTGCTCAAGGCGATCGTCGAAGGCCACGACCTGCGATCGATCCTGGGTCTCGAGACGGCGATCAGCAGCCCCTGGAACAGCGAAGCACCGCGCCACTACTCGTACTTGGCGCTAGCACGGTTGTTCGGCCGCGCGATCTCGCGCACGGCGCTGGCCAAGGCGATCTCACTGGGATTGCTGGAACCGGATGGCTTCGGCTACCTGGCCCGCAGCCCGCGCGCGCTGGCGGCGGGTGCCGAGATGGCCAAAGCCGGGTTTCCGCTCGAGGACGTGCTCGACATCATCGAGCAGGCGCGCGGCCACTTCCAGGCCGTGTCCGACCGGATCGTCGGCATGGTCGTGCGCGAACTGGACCGCTTCGGCGAAGGCAAGCTGCCGCCGCCATCCGAAGTGCCGCGCATCGTGGATGTGCTCTGGCGCATCCGGCCACTCGCGCTGGTGGCGCTTGAGACCGAGATGATGCGGGCGCTCGAAATCTCGGCCAACAAGTATCTCGGGGACCGCGTTGCCGCGATCCTCGAACATCTGCATGAAGAGGGCGGATCGGCGGGCGATTGATGCGCCGGCCGAGCTCCCGCACACCTGCCGCTTGCCACCTGCCGCGTCACGCCACGCTACGGATCGACGGCGCGCGCGTGCTGGCACCCGCGCGAATCGCCGTGTCCTCGATCTCCGAGATCAGCGGCGCGATGCGGCTGAGCTCCGCGCGATTGTCGTCATCCCAAGGATGGAACCCAGGCCGGAAGTAGGCGAACCATTCCGGAATCATCTTGCGCAGCGTGCCCGGCGATCCCCACAGGAAGTTCATCACGCTGCCAAAGCCGAGCAGCTTGTTGCGGCATGACTTGTCCGCCATCACCAGCCTGACGTGGAAAACGAACACCATGGCCCAGAACGTCACGGTGGTGGTGAGCATCGTGAACGTTCGCACGAAGTAGCGGTATGGGCCGGGCTTCATGACCACGTTCCATACGTCGTAGGCCACGGCCTTGTGCTCGGTTTCCTCCAGCGCGTGCCAGGTCCATACCTGCCGATAGCCAGGCTCCGAATCACCCATTTGACGCGGATCGGCCAACACGCCAGCAGCCAGCATCGCCGTGTAGTGTTCCAGCGCGATCGTGTGCGCGAGCTGCCATGATTTCGGCAGGATTTTGCGCAGCAGATTGAGCAGGCTGGCCACGCGGCTGTCGAGCTTGCCGGCAGGTAGGCCAACATCATCGAGCAAACGGTTGTAAAGGATGTGCTCGCGTGTGTGCATCGCTTCCTGTCCGATGAAGCCGGCCACGGCCTGCTTGAGTTCTGGGTCGGCGATACGGTCGCGATAGTTGCGCACGCTGTCCATGAAGAAGCGTTCGCCGGCCGGAAAGAAAATCGAAAGTGCGTTGATGAAGTGGGTGACGTGCCGGCCGCGTTGATGCCAATCGCAAATGCGTTCCGGCGGGAGATGAGGGTGTACGTCACGGCGGACAGGCATCATGATGCGAACTCCTTGCTGAATGACGGACGTGCCTCGCGCACACCGTCCAGAAAAGGCAACAGGTCAGCGGCCACGCGCGGAGGGTCTTCTTCCATTGGGATGTGGCCAAGCCCCGCGTAACGGCGCAGCGTCACGTCGGGAATGCGGGCCGCGAACTCGGCCGCGTGCGCGGGTGGAATCCAGCGGTCGCGATCGCCCCACAGCACCAGCGTGGGCACGCGCACGCCGCGCAGGCGTTCGGTATCCAACCCATCGAAATCGAGCTTCGGCACCATGCGACCTACGGCTTCACGGCTGCCTGCGGCATAGAAGAAATCGACGTAGCGGCGGAACGTGGCCTCCGGCACGTGCGACGCATCACCATAGACATCGCGTGTGGCCGCGCGGATGATCCACTCCGGCAACATCCACGGCGCCGACCAGCGCACCATGGCGTGCCGGAACAGGTCGATGTAGATCGGCAGTTTCATCGGGAAACCTGCGGCATCCACCAGCACCAGCCGGTTCACCAGCGACGGCCGGCGCGCGGCGAGGTCCCATGCGATCAGTCCGCCGAGCGAGTTGCCAATCAGCGTTGCACACGAGATGTTCACTGCGGCCAGGAAGCCGTCGATGAATGCGCGATAGACGTCGACATCCATCGTCATGATGCGACCATGCGCGTCACGCAGCGGACCGGTGAGGCCAAACGGCGCGAGGTCGAGCCGCACCACGCGATAGCGGCGACGCAGCATCGGCATCAATCCCTCCCACGTATGCAGCGATGCGCCGAATCCGTGGATCAGCACCAGCGGCTCGCCCTCCGGCACGCCTTCCTCGGTGTAGTGGACCAGCGTGCCCATCACCGATACCCAGCGGGACGCGGGCAACGCATGGCGGTGCGCCAGCGTTTCACGCGACAGGCTGAACAGGCCGATGCGGCCTTGCCCGAACCAGCGCGTGAACGCACCCGGCGGCGACTGCAATGCCGCCTCACGTGAAAGCGCGGCGCGATTCATGCGCGTTCTCCGCGTGCGGGCGCGCCCGCCGTATCGGACAGCAGTCGCTTGCTCTTGCGTCGCGTATCGCGCACCACCAGCGACTGGTACGCGGCAGGCAGGACGCGGGAGAGGGCATCCGCCGCGTAGGCATCCGGGCCGATCAGCACGCGGCGCTTGTTCGCGCGCACCCCGTCCAGAATCACGCGCGCGGCCTTGTCTGCCGTGGTGATGAAGAACTTCTCGAACTCCTCGCGGCCCTGCTGCGCGTCGCGCACCAGCAGCCCGTTCACGCTCGACGAGACCCGGCTGGCACGCGCGATATTGGTCTTGATACCGCCTGGATGCACAGTGGTCGCGGACACGCCGCAGTCCATCAGATCGAGTTCCTGGCGCAGCGATTCCGTAAATCCGCGCACCGCGTATTTGCTGGCGTTGTACGCGCCCATGCCGGGCTGCGCGAACAGGCCGAAGATGCTCGACGTGTTCACCACATGGCCTTCACCGCTGGCCTTCAGATGGGGCAGGAATGCCTTCGTGCCATACACCACACCCCAGAAGTTGATGCCGATGATCCATTCGAGATCGTCGTAGGCCATGCCTTCGATCGTGCTCGACAACGCCACGCCGGCATTGTTGAAGATCAGGTTCACGCGGCCATGCGCACGCGCCACGTCATCCGCCCAGGCATGGACGGCGGCGCGATCCGCGACATCCACGCGATGACTGGTGACCTGCACCATGGGCGCCACGCGGCGCACTTCGGCCACCGTCTGCGCGAGGCCCGCCTCATTGCAGTCCGATATCGCCACGTGGCAGCCGGACTGCGCGAGCTGGATGGCCAGACAGCGCCCCATGCCCGAGCCGGCGCCGGTGATCGCGGCAACCTTGTTGTGGAAATCCTTCATGCATGTCTCCCGATATCGTTATGGGGTGCTGCGGTGTGGATGAGGGCGCAGGGTTGTGGGATGGGTGCGACCAGATCTCAGGCGCGGGCGGTCTCGGCCTGTTCGGGTAGCGGGGCAACGCCTTGTTCGCGCATGGGCCAGCGTTCGTAGTCGGCCATGCGGAAGGTCTGCGTCGCGCGCCAGAACTGCCATGTGAAGCCTGGCCACAGCGTGGTGTTCTTGCCGCTGCGCGGGTCCATGTACCAGCTCGCGCAGCCGCCTGCCGACCAGATCGTGTGATTCAGCTTCTGCTGGATGCCACGGTTGAAGCCATCCTGGATCGACGGGCGCACGTCCACGGCTTGCACGCGTTCCTGGCGCATCTGCTGCAGCGCGTCGAGCACGTAGCGCACCTGCGACTCGATCATGAACACCATCGAACTGTGTCCCAGTCCGGTGTTCGGCCCCATGATCAGGAACAGGTTCGGGAAGCCCGAGACCGTGGTCCCGAGGTACGCCTCCGCGCCGTCGCGCCAGGCATCGAGCACGTCACGGCCATCTCGCCCGATGATCACGCCACGCGGCAGCGGATCGGTGGCGCGGAAGCCCGTGCCCAGGATGATGCAATCGGCCGGCCTGCGGCTGCCATCGCGCATCACCAGCGCGTCCGGTTCCACATGGTCGATGCCCGTGGTCACCACATCGACATTGGCGCGTGTGAGCGCACCGTAGTAGTCGTTGGACATCAGCACGCGCTTGCAGCCGATCGTGTAGTCCGGCGTCAGCTTCGCGCGTAGCTCGGGGTCGCGCACTTCCCGCGCCAGGTGGCGCCGCGCCATCTGCTCCACGGCCTTCATCAGCTTCGGATGCATCACGAAGCCCATCACGCGCATTTCCAGCATCCAGTACAGGCCGGCGCGTACCAGCCACTGCGTGAAGGGGAACTGGCGGAACATCCAGCGCTCCAGCGCGGAAACGTCGCGGTCCGGCTTGGGCATGACCCACGGCGGCGTACGCTGGTAGAGGTCGAGGCGATCCACCTGTGGCGCGATCTGCGGCACGAACTGGATCGCGCTGGCGCCAGTGCCGATCACGGCCACGCGCTTGCCCGCCAACGGATAGTCATGGCGCCACTGCTGGGAGTGGAACGTGGTGCCGGCGAAGGTATCGAGACCGGGAATATCGGGAATGGCAGGGCGGCTGAGCCCGCCCATCCCCGAGACCAGGATCCGGGCGCGCACGCGCCGGCCATCGGCCATTTCCAGCCGCCAGACCCCAGCGGACGCGTCCCAGACGGCCTGCTTCAGTTCATGGCCGAAGCGCAAATGCGAGCTCAGGCCGAACGTCTCGGCGCTGTGTTCAAGGTAGCGGCGAATCTCCGGCTGCGGCGAGAACATGCGCGACCAGCTCGGATTGGGCGCGAACGAAAACGAGTAGAGATGGGATTGCACGTCGCACGCACAACCGGGATAGTGGTTGTCGCGCCAGGTGCCGCCGACCGAACCGGCTTTCTCGAAGATCAGGAAGTCATCGACGCCAGCTTGCTTGAGACGGATACCCATGGCCAGCCCAGAAAAGCCGCTGCCGATGATGGCGATGTCGCAGGCAGCGTCGTTGGGACGCGTGGGGATGAGACGGTCGGGCAGATCCACGGGTGCATTCATTTGGCGCATTCCGGTGGGTGCGCGGGTGTCGCCTTCGAGGGCGGCGACACGATCACGACACCATTGATTGTGACATTGAACGATGTCATCGTAGGTATCGCTGTGGCGTGGGTCAATGTGCTGGTTTGAAGATTTGCTCTATTTTTCGGCGATTTCCAGCGGCCCCTAGCGCACATGAAACAGGGTGCGCACCGAGAAAACCGCATCGGCGGCGGCAGTCAGTCGCGCGTTTGAAACCTGTCGGGGGGGTGAAAAAAAATCCTGCGCTTCGGCAGAATCGCAACGCAACTCGGCCAGTGCGGCTCGCCTGGCCTGGCAACGACATCGAAAACACGAACGAAGACGGAGACACGATGCCCGTACCTGCCCCACCCACTGTGGAGAAATCATCACGCCGCCAGTTCCTGAAGGTCGGCGTCGGGTTCTCCGCCGCGATCGCCTGCTCGGCGCTTCTTCCCTCGCTAACGGGCTGCTCGCCCGCCAGCACCCCACCGCAGGCCGGCATGGCATTCCTGCGGCCGGCCGATGTCGCGCTGTTCCGGGCGCTGCTGCCGGCGGTAGTCAGCGAGTTGGAATCAGTCGACTCGGCCCAGCGCGAGAAGCGCATCGCCGCCGCCGTGCAGAACATCGACGGGTCGATCGCGGCAATGGGTCTGAACGGCCGCGCGGAACTGCGCAAGCTGCTCGATCTGCTGGCCAGCACGCCGCTGCGCTGGGCCCTGGCCGGCCTGCGTGCGCCGTGGGACCAGGCCACGCCCGAACAGGTGCGCGGATTTTTGACGCGCTGGCGCACCAGCCGCTTCGAAACGTTCAACGCGGGCGGCGTGGTGCTGGTGAAGCTGACCAGCGTCGGCTACTTCGTGCTGCCCGATGCGTGGGCCGCCGCCGGCTACCCCGGTCCCAATCCCGCGGTCTATCGCGCCATCCATAGCTGACACCCACCATGGCCATCAACGATATCTACAGCGCCGGCATCGCGTCCGGCTGGAAGGTGCTCGACGCCGCCACGTTCACCGCGCCGCGCACGTTTGAAGCGGACGTCGCCATCGTCGGCAGCGGCGCGGGCGGTGGCATTGCCGCCGAAATGCTCACCGAGGCGGGATTCAAGGTACTGCTGATCGAGGAAGGGGCACTGCGCACTTCGGACAGCTTCAAGGACATGGATGAAGCGCGCGCGTATCGCGAGCTCTACCAGGAGGCCGCCGCGCGTGCGACGTCCGATGGCGCCATCTCGATCCTGCAGGGGCGCTCCGTGGGCGGCAGCACCACCGTGAACTGGACGTCCAGCTTCCGCACGCCCCCGAAAACGCTGGCCCATTGGGCCACGGAGCACGCTGTAACCGGGCATTCCGAAGCCGAGATGGCGCCGTGGTTCGAGAAGATCGAAGCCCGCCTGAATATGGCGCCGTGGGCGATGGACCCGAATCCGAACAACACCGTGCTCAAGCGCGGTTGCGAAAAGCTCGGCTGGGAATGGCACGTGATTCCGCGCAACGTGAAAGGCTGCTGGAACTCCGGGTACTGCGGCCTGGGCTGCCCGGTCAACGCCAAGCAATCGATGCTGGTGTCGACGATTCCCAACGCGCTCGCGCACGGGGCCACGCTCGTGCATCGGCTGCGGGTACGCACGATCGACCATGACGGCAAGACCGTGCGCGGCCTCACCGGCGACGCGCTTGGCATCGATGGCTACACGGCCACCGGCGTCACGGTCACCGTTCGCGCAAAGCATGTGATCGCGGCGGGTGGCGCCATCAATACACCCGCGTTGCTGCTGCGTTCGCGCGTGCCGGACCCGCATGGGCGGATCGGCCTGCGCACGTTCATCCATCCGGTGAACCTGACTATTGCCGAAATGCCGGAAAAGATCGATCCGTACTATGGCGCGCCGCAGTCGATCGCGTCCGATTATTTCCAATGGCGCGATGGCGCAACCGGGCCGATGGGCTACAAGCTCGAAGTGCCGCCGATGTTCCCGGGCATCAGCTCGGGCGTTTTCAATGCGCTGGGCGATGACCTGCGGCGTCAGATGGCCGCGTTGCCGCATACCAACGCGATGCTGGCGCTGCTGCGCGACGGCTTCGTGCCGGAGAGCCCCGGCGGGCGCGTGCGCATTGCCGACGACGGTAGTCCCGTGCTGGACTACGACGTGAGCGACTATGTCTGGGACGGCGTGCGCCGCGCCTACCTGAGCATGGCCGAAGCCCAGTTTGCTGCAGGTGCGAAGCGGGTACGACCCGCTCATCTCGACGGTCAGGACTACACGAGCTGGACCCAGGCACGCGAAGCCATCGGCCAACTGCCCCTGAAGAAATTCCGCGCGTTGCTTTTCACCGCGCACCTGATGGGTGGCTGCGGCATGAGCGACGATCCCAAGCGGGGCGTGGTGAACAGCACGGGTCGCCACCATCAGCTCGAGAATCTCTCCGTGTTTGACGGCTCGGTGTTTCCAACCAGTATTGGTGCGAACCCTCAGTTGTCAGTATTCGCACTCACGGCGCAGAATGTCTCAGCCCTATCCCGGAGCATCAAGCCATGATCCAAATAAAGCCCGTCGCAGTCGGGCCTGCAATTTAGAGGATCTATTCGAATATAAGTCTTGTGAAACGGTCGTGGCGCTGGATAGGCTCCCACAACCGTTTCAAGCATCCGTATGCCGTTAGAGCACGGAGCAACAGCGGTCGTGGATTTTTATTTTTATTGCAGGGGTCCACTGCGGTTTCATAGCGAGAGACGCCCCCATGAAGACCGGGAAAACCACGGCAGGAGACACCAAGGCTCGCATTCTTGACGCGACCGAGAAGCTGTTCATCGAGGTAGGCTACGAAGCAACATCGCTCAGACAGGTTACGTCGCGGGCAATCGTCAACCTCGCTGCCGTCAACTATCACTTCCGCAGCAAAGAAATCATGATGCAGTCGGTGCTTGGCCGCCGGCTGGATCCCCTCAACACCCGTCGCCTCGCGTTGCTGGACGCCTGCGAGGCGCGCTGGCCGGGTGCCGAGATTCGCTGCGAACACGTGATGGGCGCGCTGTTCGTGCCCGCGCTCCAGATGGCGCGCGAGCCCGAGATCGGCGGCCCATCGTTCCTGCGCCTGCTAGGGCGCGTGTATTCGGATACATCCCCGTTCATCCAGTCCTGGCTGATGGGGCACTACGCACCCGTGTTCGGCCGCTTCTTCGAAGCGTTCGCCCACGCGCTGCCGGACGTGCCTCGTCAGGAGCTCGGCTGGCGCCTGCATTTCGCCCTCAAGGCGTTGGCAGGCGTGCTGGCCGGCGACGAACTCGGCAACCTGATGCCGACGTTCACGCAGGGCAAGCGGATGAGCGATGCGCAGGTGCTGGCGCAACTGACGTCGATGGTGGTGGCGGCCCTCAAGGCGCCTTCACCCGCGCCGCAGGAGCTCGGCGCGCTGCAGGATGTGTTCGAGATCGGCGAGACGCAGCACGCCGACGAGCAGGCTCACCTCGCGGCACTGGCCGCCACTGTGGAGGCCGAATCCCACGAGGCCGCGGCAGCCGCCGCAGCCGCGCTGGGACGTGCCAGACGCAGTGCGCGACAAGTGCGCAACGAGGGAGCGACGCGAGCGGCCACCGCCAGCATGGCGGTACGCCGCGAGCACTGCGCGACCTTCCCAAGCAACCCGCTCGACGACTGGATGCGAACCCGCCCCAGGTCCTAGCCGACAAGTGAAGCGGTGGTCCTCATCGGGGCCGCCGCGCACCGGCAGCGAGCGGCGACGACATCCGTCGCTATCGATACCGACAACGTGATTCGCCACGCAACTTGCGAGGCGTGACCCGTTGCGCGCCACGCATGGCGCGACTTCACCCGCCTGCCACGGCAGCCCGCGGGAGGGACACGTCTTGCCCGCAAAAGGAGACATGCGATGAAACAGCTATACGCGGCAGCCGCCCTCGGCGGCATCCTGGGGATTCTCGCGGCACCGCCCGGAGGCACCACGGCGTACGCGCAGGGCACGTCCGCACCGGCCACGCAGACCCCGCGTGTCGCCACGCCATACGACGGCCTGCCCACTTCGCAACAGGCCACGATGCTCTCGAAACAGGTAGCCAGCGGCGAGCTTGCCGCGCAATCCGACGCGCAGGTACTGGCCACGTTCGAAGCGCTGCAGCCCGAAGCCATTCTGACGTGGGCACGGGCGGAAATGAATCGCTACCCCGAGTACGAATACTCGATGACGCGCCAGGAACGACTCAACGGTCAATGGCAAGACAAGCCAGCGCGCATGATGATCCGCTACCGCCATATGCCACGCCAGCTCTACGCGAAGTGGTTGCCAAACGGCGTGCAGGCCGGCCAGGAAATCATCTATGACGAGACCCGTCGCAAGGACGAGATGTACGGGCACCTCGGCGGCATCATGGGCTTCACGTCGATCTGGACCGCAATCGACGGCACATTGGCCAAATCCCAGTCGAATCACACCGTGCGCGACCTTGGCTTCCAGTTCGTGCTGTCGATGCTCGAGCGCGATGCGAAGACGCTGCGCGCGGCGGGGCTGCCAGAGAAGTACAGCCGAGTCGAAATCGTGCAGGAGCAAGGCGTGCGCATGGTGGCGCTGACATGGGAGCTACCAGAAGGCGCGCCGAAGTACTACGCGAAGAAGGTGCAACTGATGTTCGATCTCAAGCACCCCTGGCCACGCGCGGAAACCGCGTGGGACGCGGACGGCAACATGGTCGAGAAGATCGTCTTTGAGAAGGCCCAGAAAAAGACCTTCGACGCATCGACCTTCGATCCCTCGAACAGCGAATACAAGTTCTGAAGATGCCGAACGTGGGCCATCCCGTCCGTTTGAATTCGCGTGCCATGCATGACAAACGCGGTTTGAACAATGACGGGAGAGGCTTGCGTGACAACGGCAGGCCGCGCGGCCGCGGTGTTTGGAACGAGCGCTCTATTGCGCTCGACCGCTTGAAACGCGAGATTCCGACGCACCGTGAGCTATCCCGGCAATCGCCGGAGCGCCGGTCATAACGACAAGGAGACAACCATGCAGATGTCGCATGCTCGACACGCACTTTTTGCTGTTGCAGGGGTAAGCCTGACCATGACGCTCGCTGCGTGCGGCGGCGGTGGAGATGGCGATTCCTCCAGCAGCGCAACGCCAGCCGCCGCTGCGCAGCAATGCGCCACCGTCGGCAACTGCCCCACCTCGGGGGCTACCGAGAACCAGCCCGTGGCCTCGCTGTGCCCAAGCACACTCGATTACGGCACCACGTACACCGGCGGTTCCGGCGCGGGCGAGTTCCTGAAAATGCAGTTCGACTCGACCAGGGGCACGTACCAGATCACGATCATCGAATCGGCCGTTCCCAAGGCACCGGGATCGGTATCGCCGACACGCGCGGGCGTCACGCTGACTGGCACGATGACGCATCCGACCCGGCCGCTGCCGACTGCAGCGCAAAACAACTGCGCGTATGAACTGAAAACCGTCACCGCATCCGACGGCGCATCGCAGGCCATCATCGACCCCGCCAATCCGCCGATCATTTTCATCGGCAACGGCGTGGCGGGTGGCGGCATTCCTGGCGCAACGATCCAGTATGGCGGCCTGCTGGGGCTCGGCAAGATCCCACAGCGCACGTTCCCGATGTACCCGGTGCTGGCATTCGCGCAGACTGAGACCGACTTCAGCAAGATCGCGGGCACGTACAACCTGCTCGGCTATCACCTTGTGCCGTCCGGCGGCAAGTTGACTGGCGCCACGAACTACGCGCCCGCTACCGCCAACACCGTGGAAACACTCAACGCCGATGGATCATGCGCGTCGGCCAGCGGCGGGTCCTGTCTATCGACGGGCCAACCCTGGCATTTGCGTGGCGGTAACGATGGCGCGTTCGGCAGCGACAACGATGGCGGGGCGGGCAGCAAGCCGTATCCACACTTCTATGCCAACGCGCTCGCGCCCGCGAACGCGTGCGCACGCGGCGTGCTGGTGGTCGGCAAGCTCGAGGGCAAACAGGTGCCGCTGCTGGTCCGCGTGGGCTCCGCCTACATCAACGGACTGGACATCAGAGTCGACGACGAATCCGGCCTTGCCCTGATGACGCCAACCACCACGGTCACCCAGGCCAGCATGCAGGGCAGCTACATCGGCTCGGGCAGCGACTTCAAGTACCTGTCCTCGGCGGTCCAGAACAACCTCGTTGCGTTGATCGACCCGCAGGACCCCTCGCTCAAACCGGTCAGCGGATTTCAGATGGACTTCACGCAAGCCACGCGGCCCGGCGTGGTGACCACTGTCGACAACAGCGGCATCACGGGATCGGTCATCACCACTGGCCCCGTGTATGCCCACCTGTTCGGCCCCGCAGCAGATCCAACGTTCCGTGTCAGCGCGCTGGCCAGCCGCTGACGCAAGACATCCACTGCCTCACACATAGAAGAACCCCATAGGAGACATCATCATGCCGCTGCCGCAATCGCATCAACCACGTTCCGCAGCTTCGCTGCGGCCCTGGGCGCCACGCTTGGCGCTGGCACTGGTTACCACCGCGGCACTCGCCGGATGCGGCGGTGGTGGCGATGGCGACAGCGCGCAAACCGCAGTGCCCGCTGCCGTGCCTGCCCGACTCTGTCCTGCATCGGTCGACTATTCGACGCCTTATGTCGGCGGCACCGGATCGGGCGAACTGGTGAGTGTGCAGATCGACACCACGAAGATGACGTGGGCTGTCACGTTCCTGGACTCATCGGTCCCACGCACCACGGGCACGGTGCAGCCAACGCGCTCCGACCCCACCAACGGGCAAAACGTGGTGACCGGCAAGCTGGCGCAGGAAACCGGCCTGCCCACCGACAAGCTGAATCAATGCGCATTCCAGTTGATCGGCGCGAGTCTCGATGCATCGCGGCCGGCACGGCTGTTCCTGGGCGAAGGCGTGATGGGCGGCACGATCCCTGGCGCGCGTATCCAGTTCAACGGCATTGCCGGTGCTGGCGCCGTGCCCGACACGACGTTCCCGTACTTCCAGTTCATCGGCTTCGCGCAGACCGAGACGGACCTGAGCAAGATCGCGGGCGTCTACAACGGGTCTGGCTTCCATGAGATTCCATCGAAGAACTTCGCGCAGGTCGCGCAGGACTACAAGATGTCCCTGGCCGCCGATGGTTCATTCACGGTCTGCGACAACAAGACCGGCGGCACCTGCAAGCAGAAGGGCAACAAGTTCGTGCCGCAAGGCAACGGCTCGCTGCTTTCCACCAACTACGAAGGCGAGCAGCAACCAAGCCTCGGCGGCGTGCTGGGCCGCGCGTACCTGATCGTGGGCAAGCTGCGCGGACAACTCGTGCCGATCATGATTCGCGTCGGCTATGCCAACGCGTCGTTCACGAACCTGCAACCGGTGGGCGCCGATGACGAGATCGGCATCGGCATGATGGCGCCGGCGGTGTCGATCACACAAGGTAGTGTCAATGGCGAGTACGTCGGCGTGGACAGCAACTTCGACTACCGCACCACGGCGCTGGTGGGTGCCGATGCCGCGCAACTGGACCCGTTCCGCGCGGCCGACGCCACGCTGGCCACGGCGCTGAAGCTCGACTACTCGCAGACCACCGCTGGCGTGGTGACCACCACGCGCAAGGACAACGCCACGATCACGGGCAAGTTCATGTTCACAGGCGGCGTGTTCGGCTTCCTCGAAAACCGCACCACCGGCCCGTACTTCACGGTCGGCGCCTTCGTGCAATAACGACCCAGGGAGCCAACATGCATAACAAACGCCTCTCGCTGGCCCGTCGGCTTTCGATCGCTGCAGCCTTTCTCGCCTGCAGCACCTTCATGGCCACCACCGCGCACGCGCAAAAGGCCGGGGACAACGTCGTATCCGCGGGCTGGTTCCACATCGAGACCTTCGGCACCAGCGGCCCGTTGACCACAACCCTGCTCGATGTGCCAATCAACTATCCGCTTGGACTGCCGAGGTCGTTCTCGGCGCCAGGCAGTGGCCTGTCGACGTCGAATGCCGACACGCTCGGCTTGACGTTCAGCCACTTCGTCACCGACAACATCGCGATCACAGCCGTGGGCGGCATTCCGCCCGAGTTCAAGATCTACGGACACGGCTATCTGATTCCGCCGGGCCCGGCCGGCGCGCTGGGTCACCAGAGCCTCGGCGACCCGTCGCTGAATCCGATCATCACGCGCGCGCGTCAGTGGAGCCCGGCGGCTATGGTGCAGTATCACTTCCGTGCTCCCGATGTGACGTTCCGCCCGTTTGTCGGTGTTGGTGTCTCATACAACTTCTTCACCAATATCGACGTCAATCCGGCGTTCGCCGCATCGGTGAACAATAACCTCGGCGCGATCCTGGCTGCGGGTGCGGGTATTCCGGGTCCGACGTCGGTCCACGCCGATGCGTCGTCGTCGTGGGCGCCGGTCTTCAATGTCGGCGGCACCTACAACTTCACCGAGCATTGGGGTGTCACCGGGGCGGTCACGTACATCCCGCTCAAGAGCGAATCGACGATGACGATCAAGGCGTCGGACGGCACCGTGCTGTCGACCTCCAAGACGACACTGCGGCCAAACCCGCTGGTGTTCTTCCTCGCGGCGACCTACAAGTTCTGACCGACGTCAGCCACAACGCAAAAAGGGCGAAGCCTTGAAAGCTTCGCCCTTTTTTGCTGAACCGAAACGATGACTTACTGCGTCGTCGTTGTCTGCGGTGCCGGCTGCTGCGCCACCGGTCCTTTCTCCACCAGCCCGCCACCCAGCGCGCGGTAGAGGTCGATCGAGTTCACCAACCGCAACTGCCGTGCCGCAACCAGATCCTGCTCGGCCGAGAACAGCTGGCGCTGTGCGTCGAGTTCGTCGAGGTAGCTCGCCACGCCGCTGCGGAAGCGCATCCGCGCCAGTTCGTAGCGCGCGGCTTCCGCGTCACGCTGCTGTTCCTGGCCTGCCACTTGGTCCTCGAGCGTGCCGCGTGCCACGAGGGCATCGGCCACTTCGCTGAACGCGGTCTGGATCGTCTTCTCGTAGTTGGCGATCTGGATGTTCTTGCGGACGTTGGACAGGTCCAGGTTCGACATGTTTCGGCCGTAGTCGAAGATCGGCAGCACGAGTTGCGGCGCGAACGACCACACGTGGGCGCCCGAGTCGAACAGGTTCGTGAACGACGTGCTGATGGTGCCGGCATTGGCCGTCATCGTGATGCGCGGGAAGAATGCGGCCCGCGCCGCGCCGATGTTGGCGTTGGCCGACAACAGCTGCTGCTCGGCCTGGCGGATGTCCGGACGCTGCGTCAGCAGCTCCGAGGGCAGGCCCTCAGGAATATCGCTGATGATGTGTTCGTCCGACAGACGCATCGGCGCAGGCAGGTTCGGGATCTCGGCGATCGGCTTGCCCACGAGCACTTCCAGCGCGTTCTGCGCCTGCGCGCGCTGACGCGCCAGCTGCGCCGCGGCCACGCGGGCCTGCGCCACCAGCGATTCGTTGTCGCGCAGGTCCAGCGCGGATGTCGCGCCGGCGCTGAAGCGCTTCTGCGCCAGTTCGTACGTGCTCTGGCGCGCCTTGTAGGTGTCGCGGGCCAGATCGTACTGCTCGGCAAAGGCGCGTTCGGCCAGATAGGCCTTGGCGACCTCCGAAACCAGCGAGATATACGCGGCGCGGTGCGCTTCCTCGGTGGCCAGGTACTGCGCCAGCGCGGCGTTCGAAAGGCTCCGCACGCGGCCGAAGAAGTCGAGCTCCCACTGCGTTACCGACAGGCCGACCTGGTACACGTTACCCGTGAACGACTGGTCGATACCCGACGAGGCGCCCGAGAAGCGGCCGCGCTGGAAGCCGGCATTCGCATTCACAGTCGGCAGCAGGTCGGCGCGCTGGATCTGGTACTGCGCGCGCGCCTCTTCGATGCGGAGCGCGGCGGTACGCAGGTCGCGGTTGTTCTCCAGCGCCGCCTCGATCAGCCCTTGCAGGCGCGGGTCGGTGAAGAACTCGCGCCAGCCGATCTCGGTGGCGCGGCGCGTTTCACCGCTCTTCACCTCGGCCGAGGCATAACCTTCCGGCGCTGCCGGGTAGCCGCCCGCCACAGGTGCGGCGGGGCGGTCATAGTGCGGCGCCATCGTGCAGCCGCTCAGCACCCCGGCCACCAGCAGCAGAGTGGTCAAAGTCTTTGTCATAGTCAGATTTCCTTCTGGCTTTCCAGGCGTGCCATTTCCCGCTCGTGCTGGGCCTTGCTGCCCTTGAAGCGGCTACGCACCACCACGAAGAATACCGGCACCAGGAAGATCGCCAGCAGCGTTGCCGTGATCATCCCGCCCATCACGCCGGTACCGATCGCGCGTTGGCTGCCCGAGCCCGCGCCAGTGGCAATCGCCAGCGGCAGCACGCCCAGAATAAATGCCATCGACGTCATCAGGATCGGGCGGAACCGCAGGTGCACCGCTTCGAGCGTCGCATCCACGAGGCTACGGCCCTGCGCCTGCAGGTCCTTGGCAAATTCCACGATCAGAATGGCGTTCTTGGCGGACAGACCGATCGTCGCGATCAGGCCCACCTTGAAGTACACGTCGTTCGGCATGCCACGCAGCGTCACGCCGAGCAGCGCGCCGATCACACCCAGCGGCACCACCAGCAGCACGGCTACCGGAATCGACCAGCTCTCATAGAGCGCGGCCAGACACAGGAACACGATCACCAGCGACAGCGTGTACAGGATCGGTTCCTGCGAGCCGGCCAGGCGCTCTTCATACGACTGACCCGACCACTCGAAACCGAAGCCCGGCGGCAGCTTGGCGAAGTTTTCCTCCATCACGCGCATGGCCTCGCCAGTGGACTTGCCCGGCGCGGCCTGGCCCGCGAGCTTCACGGCCGGCATGCCGTTGTAACGCTCCAGGCGCGGCGAACCCATGATCCACTTCGACGTCGCGAACGCGGCAAACGCCACCATGTCGCCATTGGCATTGCGCACGCGCAGCTTGGTCAGATCGTCCGGCAGGCGGCGATCCGCACCTTCGGCCTGCACGATCACACGGCGCACGCGACCCTCATAGATGAAGTCGTTCACGTACGAGGAGCCAAACGCGATCGACAGCGTCGAGTTGATATCGGCCACCGATACGCCCAGCGCGCGCGCCTTTTCGCGATCGATGTCGATGCGCAACTGCGGCGCGTCTTCCTGACCTTCCGGACGCACGCCTTGCAGCACCGGCGACTGCGCCGCCATGCCCAGCATCTGGTTACGCGCTTCCATCAGCTTCGCGTGGCCCTGACCGCTGCGGTCCTGCAGACGGAAGTCGAAGCCCGACGAGTTACCCAGTTCGGAGATGGCCGGCGGGTTCAGCGGGAAGATGATCGCGTCCTTGATAAACGACAGCGCGCCGAACGCACGGCCCACCAGCGCTTGCGCGGTCTGATCCGCGCCCGGACGCTCCTTCCAGTCCTTCAGACGCACGAACGCGATACCGCCGTTCTGGCCGCGGCCGAAGAACGAGAAGCCCGCCACCGTGATCATCTGGTCCACCACCTTCGATTCCTTCTGCAGGTAGTAGTCCTCGATCTGCTTGAGCACGCCGATCGTGCGCTCTTGCGTCGCGCCCGTGGGCAACTGCACCACGGTGATCATGTAGCCCTGGTCCTCATCGGGCAGGAACGACGACGGCAGGCGCTTGAACAGCACCACCACCCCGGCGATGATCACCAGGTAGATGATCACGTAACGGCCCGTGCGCTTGAGAATGCGCGCAATCATGCCCTGGTAGCTGCCAGATGCCGTGGTGAAAGTACGGTTGAACCAGCCGAAGAAACCCTTCTTCTCGTGGTGATGGCCTGCTTCCACCGGCTTGAGCATGGTGGCGCACAGTGCCGGGGTCAGCGTCAGGGCCAGCAGCGCCGAGAAGCCCATCGAAGCAATCAGAGACAGCGAGAACTGGCGATAGATGTTGCCGACAGAGCCCGAGAAGAACGCCATCGGGATGAACACCGCCGTCAGCACCAGCGTAATGCCGATGATGGCGCCCGTGATCTGTCCCATCGCCTTGCGCGTGGCTTCACGTGGCGAGAGTCCTTCCTCGCTCATGATCCGCTCGACGTTCTCGACCACCACGATGGCATCGTCGACCAGAATACCGATCGCCAGCACCATGCCGAACATTGTCAGCACGTTGATCGAGAAGCCGAACGCCAGCATCGCGCCGAACGTGCCAAGCAGCGCCACCGGCACCACCAGCGTCGGGATCAGCGTCGCGCGGAAGTTCTGCAGGAACAGGTACATCACCAGGAACACCAGCACCACGGCTTCCAGCAGCGTCTTGACCACTTCCTCGATCGAGATCTTCACGAAGGCCGAGGTGTCGTAAGGCACGCTGAACTCGTAGTCCGGCGGGAAGAAACGCGAAAGCTCTTCCATCTTGGCGCGCACCGCGGTGGCGGTGGCCAGCGCGTTGCCGGTCGGGGCCAGCTTGATGGCGATGGCCGAGGCCGGCTTGCCGTTGATGCGGGCGAGCGTCGAGTAGTCGGCGCCGCCCAGTTCCACGCGGCCGACGTCCTTGATGCGCACCGACGAACCGTCCGGATTCACGCGCAACAGGATGTTGGCGAATTCCTCGGGCGTGTTCAGGCGGCTTTCGGTACTCACCGTGGCGTTAAGCTCGGTGCCAGAAGGCGACGGGGTCCCGCCCAGTTCGCCCACGGCAACCTGGATGTTCTGCTCGGCCACTGCGGCCTTCACGTCGAGCGGCGTGAGGTTGTAGCCGGTCAGCTTGGCCGGATCCAGCCAGATCCGCATCGCGTATTCGGTACCGAACAGGTCGGCCGCACCCACGCCGGGCACGCGACGGATCGAGTCGACGACCTGCGCGGACACGAAGTTACCGAGCTCGATCGCATCCGAGTTACCGGATTTGGACGAGACCGTGATGAACATCATGTAGTTGTTGCCGGCCTTGTCGACCTTCACACCCTGTTGGCGCACTTCCGCGGGCAGACGCGCTTCCACGCGCTTCAGGCGGTTCTGCACTTCCACGGAGTTCAGGTCGGAACTCGAGCCCGGCGCGAACGAGATGTTGATCGTGGCCAGGCCGGACGACTCGCTCTGCGACTCGTAATAGAGCAGGTTCGGCGCGCCGTTGAGCTCCTGCTCGATCGGCGTCACCACCGTGTCTTCAATGGTCTTGGCCGATGCACCAGGGTAGGTCGTGCTGACCGTGATGATCGGGGGCGCGATATTGGGGTACTGCGCGATCGGCAATTGCAGGATCGCGAGTGCCCCGCCCAGCACGATGATCAGCGCGAGCACCCACGCGAACACCGGCCGGTCGATGAAAAACTTCGCCATGAAACTGGCTCCCTAAGTGTGCGTGGTCAGCCTTGCTTGGCCGGCTTCTGCTCGGCGGGCTTGGCTTCGTTGCTGGCTTCGGACTTGCCGCCTTCAGCACCCTGCGCACCTGCGCCCGATGCCGGCGCAGCCGCGGTCTGCGGATTCTGGAACGGCACGGCCTTGGCAGGCGCGCCCGGGCGAACCTTTTGCAGGCCCTCGACGATGACCTTTTCGCCACCCTTGAGGCCTTCGGTCACCACCCAGCGATCGCCGATCGCCTGCGGCGCCTTGACCGGCACCGCGGCTACCTTGCCGTCATCGCCCACCACCAGCACGCTCGCGCCCTGTGCGCTACGGATCAGCGCGCGCTGCGGCACGGTCAGCGCCTTTTCGTCCACACCCTGTTCGATCTTGACGCGCACGAAGGTGCCCGACAGCAGTTCACGCTTCGGGTTCGGGAACTCGGCACGCAGCGTGATCGAACCCGTGGTCGGGTCCACGGTCATGTCCGAGAACAGCAGCTTGCCGGTCATGCCGTATTCCTTGTCGCCGGCTTCCGGGTACAGGTGCACGCGCGCGCCACCGTTCACACCCTTGACCTGGCCGGCCTCAATGGCGCGACGCAGGCGCGCCACTTCCGACGCGGGTTGCGTGAAGGTCACCCAGATCGGCTCGACTTGTTCGACGGTGGTCAGCTTGGTGGCTTCGCCCTTGCCGACCAGCGCGCCTTCCGTGACCAGCGCACGGCCGACGCGGCCGGAGATCGGCGCGGTGACGGTGGTGTAGCCCAGATTGATCTGCGCGGTCGTCACGGCCGCCTTGGCGGCGGCGATATCGGCATTGGCCTGACCGGCGGCGGCAACCGCCTCGTCGTATTCCTGCTTGCTGACGGCGTTGGCAGCCACCAGCGGCTTGTAGCGCTCAGCCTTCTGGCGCGCGGACACGGCATTGGCCTCGGCACGCTCGAGCTGGGCCTTGGCCGAAGCCAGTTGCGCCTGATACGGGGCGGGATCGATGCGGAACAGCACCTGACCGGCCTTCACTTCACCGCCTTCGGTGTAGTTGCGCGACAGGACGATACCTTCCACGCGGGCACGCACCTCGGCGGTGCGAACACCCTCGAGACGACCCGGCAATTCATTGACGACGGCAACTGCGGACGGCGTGACGGTCACGACACCCACTTCCGGAGGCGGCATCGCGCCGCCCTGCGGGGCTTTCTGGCCGCAGGCGGACAACGCCAGTACCGCCACAGCGGCGGCAACACTACGGATTTGTTGGGACTTCCTCATCGATAACCCCATGATGGCAATTTGAGATCTGCCGCAATGCCCGCGACGCGAACAGTCGCAAAGGGCAACACACTCCGGGGGCGGGGTATGGCGGCCAAACAGGTTCTTGCTTGTTGCCAGCCGCCGCACGCAAGGCGGTGGATGGAAACGCTTTTCTTTCTACAGGCAGGATTTCCCGGCTTCGGCTCATGGCTGCGTCACTTTGCGCGCGCGCCATCACACAAATCAGGTTGGCTGAAACTCGGGCAGGGGCGTATTATAGATACATTCGCGCATGTATGTAAGTACCCGGATAAATTTTGGGGCGTTTACAACACATGTGATGGTTGCGTGTAGTGGAATGCTCCTGCAAATCGAGCACGATTGTTCCATTCACGGTACGATGCGCCCCGCCTAGTGCCGTTGCGCAATTTGGAGAGAGAAGCGCCTTGCCATCCACCGGCAGCGCCTATGGAGACCTGGCGACCACCGCCGTCCGGGTAAAGAGGGAAATGGTCAGACGTACCAAGGAAGAAGCGCTAGAGACGCGCAACCGCATTCTGGATGCGGCAGAGGCCGTGTTCCACGCCCGTGGCGTGGCACGTCCTTCGCTGGCGGACATTGCCGAGGCGGCAGGCGTCACGCGCGGCGCGATCTATTGGCATTTCAAGAACAAGAGCGACGTGTTCGCCGCGATGTGCGATCGCGTCAACTTGCCTGTCGAGGCGCTCTGCTCGCCCGAGCGCATTGCCTCGCAGGAAGACCCGCTCGGCAGCATCCGCGACATCTGCGCATTCGTGTTCCGCCAGACCGTCAACAATCCCCAATGGCGCCGCGTGTTCGAAATCATCTTCCACAAGTGCGAGATGGTCGAGGACAACGGCGCCATCTTCGTGCGCCAGCGCCAGTCGCACCAGGAAGGCACGGTGAAGATGCGCGAGCATCTGCGGCTAGCGATGGAGCGCGGCCAGTTGCCCGCCGACCTCGACCTGCCACTGGCCGTCAATGCCTTTCACGCCGCGATCGGTGGCGTGCTGGCGCACTGGCTGTTCTCCCCCGAGGATTTCGAACTGGCCCGCGAGGCCGAACGCCTGGCGGACGCATTCATCGACACATTGCGCCTCTCGCCGGCTCTGCGCGTGGGCTACGTGCCACGCCCCATGGCGCCGCTCGATGCGGAAATGGCGGCCCTGTGCGAACGGCAGCCCCAGCAGCCCCAGCAGGCCCTGGCGCCGACCTGATTCCGACCTGATTCCGACCTGATTCCCGAACGGATTGCTGAGCGGGCTATGAGTTGGCTATGCGCCGTCAACCGCGCATGGCTTCGCGCCAACGCGCGATGAACGCCTTCTTGCGCAGGGCATCCTGTGCGGCCAGCAGACCCGGCCCGACGCTGATCGGTCTGAGCGCGTAGCCCAGCCGTTCCGCCAGTGCGTTGGCAGTATGCGTGCTGTCGGTGTCGGTGCGAATCGTGTAGAGCTGGGACGCGGTCTGACTCAGCAGGACCTGCCCATCGCGCGACAGCAGGAAATCGAGCCACAGCCGCGCCGCGTGTGGCCTCGGCGCCTGCCGCGCGATGAACGCCACGCGCGACATCACCAGGGTGTAGTCGCGCGGCGCGATGACGGCAATCCCGGCCCCGCGCTCCATCAGGGACAGCGCATAGGAACCTAGCAGGTTATAGCCCAGCACCAGCTCGCCACTGGCGATGCGCTCGATCATGTCCGCCGTCGATGCAGACAACTGCACGCGCGCGCGGCCCAACGCCTGAGCCAGATACCAGAACTCGCTGCCCATGCGCGCATCCTGCTGGGCGAGCAGATAGCCAACGCCGGAACGCTCCACGTCGTACGTCACAATCTTGCCCCGCCATTGCGGCGCGCGGTCCTGCAGCAAGCGCGCCAGGCCGCTGCGGCTACTCGGAATATGGGTGCCCGCGAAGTGCTTCCGGTTGTAGACGATCACCGCAGGCTCGAACGTGGTGCCGAACGCCTCGTCGCGCCAGACCGCCCAGCCCGGCAGGCCATCGCGTTCCGGCGACTCGTAGCGCTGCGCGTAGCCGTCGTTGACGAGCTTGATCTGCAGGTCCATCGCCGTGCTCCAGAGCACATCGGCCACATCCGCGTCCCTTGCCGGCCGGTTCGTGCCGAGGCTCGCGCTCTCCGCCAGGAAGCGGTCGTTCAGCTCGATCGTGTTCAGGTCCTGATAGCGCACGCGAATACCCGGATAGCGGGCTTCGAATGCGTCGATCAGCGGCTGCGCGATCTCCAGATCGGTCGAACCATAGACCGTGACCGATCCCTCGCGCTGCGCGCGCGCGATCACCTCGATATAGTCGCTCGGATACCCCGCCGGCACCCGCGCCGTGGGCTGCGCCCGGGCCGGAAGCGACGGTACGCCCGCAGCCATGACGGCGCCCGCCATCAGCAAGTGACGGCGAGTTGCATGAACCGGAGGCGACTTGGTTTCTGGCACAGTAGACAGGCGTGTTGTACACGGGAAGGAGCGCCGCCATTATAGGGTGCGAGCGGCGCCCCCGACACCCGCCGCCGAGGCGGTATCATAGGCGCCCTCGGGGGCAGCCCCCGGAGACAGATCAAGAGCGGGCAGAGGAGGGTCCCATGCGCATCCTGCTGGTGGAAGATGAAGTGGAACTGGCCCGCTGGGTCACACGCGCACTTGAGCAGGGCGGCTTCGTGATCGAGCATGTCACCGACGGCCTGAAGGCCGAGGCCCGCCTCATGGCCGAGGAATACGATGCCGTCGTGCTGGACCTGCGCCTTCCCGGCAAGGACGGCCTGGCCGTGCTGAAGGCCATGCGCGGCCGCGACGACCGCACGCCCGTGCTGATCCTCACCGCACAGGACACCCTGGATGAACGCGTGCGCGGTCTCAATCTCGGGGCCGACGACTACCTGCCCAAACCATTCGCCATCGCGGAACTCGAGGCCCGTATCCTGGCGCTGATCCGGCGCAGCCGTGGCCGGGCGCATCCGCGCCTGCAATGCGGCACGCTGGTATTCGACGGCGAAGCGCGCAGCTTCACACTGGCTGGCGCGCCGCTGTCCCTGACCCCGCGCGAATCGACGCTGCTCGGCGCGCTGCTGGCCCGAAGCGGCCAACCGCTGACGAAAGCCCAATTGCTCGACAAGGTGTTCTCGCTCGACGCGGACGTGAGCCCGGACGCCATCGAGGTGCTGGTCTATCGCCTGCGCAAGAAGCTGTCCGGCCACGGCGTAACCATCGTCACGCTACGCGGCTTCGGCTACCTGCTCGAACCAGAGACCGCCACCTGATGTGGCCTCGCCGCCTGCGCCAGCGCGCGCGCCTGCCTGTGCGGTCCTGGTTGCGCGGCAGCCTGCGGCGCCAGTTGCTGATCCTGCTGGTGCCGGCGCTGGCGCTCATGATGGCGGTCGATACGTGGTTCACCTACGGCACCCTGCGCGATGCCGCCAACACGGCATACGACCGCTCGCTGTACGGCTCCGTGCTGACCATCGACAACGCCATCGGGATGGCCGGCGAAAGCATCCAGCTATCGCTGCCCGACGCAGCCATGGAGATGTTCGAGACCGCGGCGCAGACACACGTGTTCTACCGCGTGTCGATGGAGCGGGCGGGCCAGATCGAGACTGTCACCGGTTATGACGACCTGCCGCTGCCGGCGGGAGCGCTGCGGAACGGCCAACCGCGCTTCTACGACGCCACCTATCGCGGCGACCGGGTCCGCATCGCGGCGATGGCCCGCCCGGTCTATCGCCCCGACGCGCACATGCGCGTGATCATCCAGGTGGCGGAGACCGCCGAGCCGCGCGCGGCGCTGATCGGCAACGTCTGGCGCAGTGCACTGCTGCGCGACATCGCGCTGATCATCGTCTCGGCGCTGATCCTGGTCGGCGGCATTACCTACGTGCTCCGCCCGCTGCAACAGGTACGCGACGATGTGCGCGCGCGCTCGCCCGAGGATCTGACCCCGCTCGAATTCGACCATGTGCCGGTCGAGGTGCGCCCGCTGGTCGACGCGGTGAACCTGCACGTGTCGCGCTCCGACGCGATGGCCCAGGCCCAGGCCCAGTTCATCGCCGATGCCGCCCATCAGCTCCGCACGCCACTGGCCATCCTGAAGACACAGGCCGAGTTCGCGCAGCGGCAGCTCGACACGTTCGGCGGTGAAGGCGCGGCGCATTCAGGCGCCGCCGAAGCCGTTGGCGGCATCGTCAAGCAACTGGAGCAGGCCGCGCGGATGACCAACCAGTTGCTGGCACTGGCGCGCGTCAGACAGCACGCGCCGGACGGCACCGCCCCGGCCACGGAAGTGGAAATCATCGACGCAATCGGCGTGGCGGAGCAGGTGGCACTGGACTACCTGCCACTCGCTCGCGGACGCCAGCAGGATTTCGGCTGGGAACGACCGGCCGGACTGGAACTGCCAGTGCAGGCCGATCCCGCGCTGTTGCGCGAGGCATTCGCCAATCTTGTCCACAACGCCATCCAGTACTCGGGACGCCGCAGCCGCATCACGCTCTCCGCCACACAGGTCGACGACAGCGCCATGCTCGTCGTCGAGGATGACGGCCCCGGCATTCCCGAGGCCGAACGCGAGAAGGTGTTCGCGCGCTTCTATCGCCGGGTCGGCCACACGGAAACAGGGTCGGGCCTCGGACTTGCCATCTCGCGCGAGATGGCGATGCGCTGCGGCGGCACCGTGGTCTTGCGCGAAGGCGTCCAGGGACGCGGCGTGCGCGCGGAACTCAGCTTGCCACTGGTGATGCCGACGGCCTGATGGGCCGCGCACGCCGACTCATTGCTACTTCTTCATCACCGCATCGGTACATGGGTCGGGACGATCCACGGCAGGGACACGCACAAGCACATCGAATGCCTTGTCGTTGACCTCGGACTCCGCATAACCGACGCTGAGCACGCGCACGTCATCTCGATCGGCACGATCGAGCCAGCGGGGCACACCGATGTCGCGCCGCACGTGGCCGTTACCCGCGATCAGCACCACGCCCCGGTCGCCATGTGCCTTCATGATCTGCGCCATCACAGCATCGCGGGCAGCCTGCGCGTCGAGCATCCCTGGCAGCATCGCCTTCGGGAAATTACCGCAGTGCCCGGCATCGAGTGTCGCCGTCTGCAAGGCGACGAGGTCGGCAGGCAAGGGCTTGTCCAGTTTCAACTCGGCCTGCTGTTGGGGCGCGAAAACCTGCCCGAGCCCGCCGCGCACGATCTTCGCGGCATCGGCACGCGACAGGTTCGCGGCAAGCAACGGCAGGTCGTATTGCAATGCAAGTGATACCACCGGTTGGTAGAGCGCCCAGTTCCAGCCACTCTTTGGGCCCGTCGCCTGCGCGATGACATAGTCCGCATCGCCCGGACGCTCGCGACGCGCACGGTCGATATCGCCCTGCCGTTCGCGGTCGAATTGCTCCATCGCGATCGCGGGCCGCCAGCCCGCCTCGACGGCCTGCGTCAGCGCCTGCAGCCGCTGCCGTTGGCCCGCCGCGTTGTCGTGCACCTCTCCGAGCAATACGTAGGTCTGGTTCGGGAAGCGCTGGCTCAAGGCATCTGCCGAAGGTCCTGTCGACGCGCATCCGGCGGTCAGGGCTGCCATTGCGATACAGGCTACGAATCGGTTCATCGCTGTGGTCTCTCCGGTTGCCCGGCACTTGCGCCGGGCCATTGGGATGGGAGCTTGACGCGACACGAGCCGATGGTTTGGCGATCAGTGCGCCACCGTTGCCGGCTGCTGCTCGTCCAGCGGATTGCCTTCCGAATCGATCTGCAACGGGCCGGTACCAGAGTAGCGATCGAGCGCGAGGTAGATCACCGGCGTGATGAACAGCGTGATCACTTGCGAGAACAGCAAACCACCCACCACGGCCAAGCCGAGCGGCTGGCGCAGTTCCGCGCCCGCGCCCAGGCCCAGTGCCAGCGGCAGGGCGCCCATCACGGCCGCGAACGTGGTCATCATGATCGGGCGGAAGCGCAGCAGGCACGCCTGCCGAATCGCCTTCGCGGGCGCCATGCCCTGCTCACGCTGCGCCGCCAGCGCGAAGTCGATCATCATGATCGCGTTCTTCTTGACGATACCGATCAGCATCAGCACACCGATCGTCGCGATCAGCGACAGCTCCACGTTGAACAGGAACAGCGTCAGCAACGCGCCAACGGCCGCGGAAGGCAGGCCGGCCAGAATCGTCAGCGGGTGGATGTAGCTCTCGTAGAGCACACCCAGCAGCGTGTAGATCACCGCGATCGCCGCCACCAGCAGCACCACCTGCGTGGCCTGTGACGACTGGAACACCGCAGCATCACCACCCCAGCTCGTGAATATCGATGTCGGCATCGCGATCTCATCGCGATAGCGGTCGATCAGCTTCGACGCATCGCCAAGCGCGGCGCCCGGCGCGAGGTTGAACGACACCGTGACCGATGGCAATTGGCCCTGGTGGTTCACCGCGATCGGTCCCACGCGGCGCTCGGTCGTGGCGAACGCCGACACCGGCACCATCTGGCCCGTCCGGCTGCGCACGTAGAGCTTGGAGAACGCCGTCTCATCCGCGCGGTCGATATCGGCCGCGGTCAGGATCACGTAGTAGTTGTCGATCGGCGTGTAGATCGTCGACACCTGACGCTCGCCAAACGCGGTGTACAGCGCCGTGCGCACGTCCTGCATCTGCACGCCGAGCGCATTGGCCTTGTCGCGGTCGATTGTCAGTTGCGCCTCGAGACCCGACTGCTGCGAATCGCTGGTCACGTCACGGAAGATCGGCTCGGTGCGCATCTTGGCCATGAGCTTGTCGCTGAACTCCTGCAACTGCCCCGGCTTCACGCTCTGCAGCGTGTACTGGTAGCGGCTCTTGCTCTGACGCCCGCCGAGACGCAGGTTCTGCACCGGCGAGAAGTAGACCGCCAGCCCGGGCACCCCGGCAACATCCTTGCGCAGCGACTCCACCACCTGCGGCATCTTCGGGCGCTCCCCGAGCGGCTTCAGCTCGACGAACATCCGGCCCGTGTTGATGGCTGGCGACGGGCCACCGCCGATCGACGCCACCACGCTCTTCACGGCCGGATTCGCGCGGATACGTTCGGCGGCGTCGCGCAGGCGATCGGACATCGCGTCGAACGAGATGTCCTGCGGGCCTTCTGCGTTGACCTGGATCTGGCCGATGTCTTCCTCGGGGAAGAAGCCCTTCGGGATCTTCACGAACAGCACAGCGGTCAGCACGAACGTCAGGCCGGCTGCGGCAAGCACCACGCGGCGGTGCGCCAGGCACCAGTCCAGTCCGCTCGCGTACTTGCGGAGCGTCCATTCGAACAGGTCTTCGAACCACTGCGTGGAACGCATCCCGATCGTTTGCTTCTGCTCCACGCGATGCACGGGCGCGCCCGCGGCGTGATCGCCCGTCGCTTCCCCATACATGTGCTGTGATTCGTCCACCGGCACGTTCTCGGCAGACAGGAAGCGCGCGCACAGCATCGGGATCAGTGTCAGCGACACGAGCGCCGAGACGAGAATAGACAGCGACACCACCGCGGCGAATTCGTGGAACAGCAGGCCAATCACACCCGGCATAAAGAAAATCGGGATGAACACGGCCACCAGCGAGATCGAAATCGACAGGATCGTGAAGCCCATTTCGCGCGAGCCCACCAGCGCTGCCTTGAGCGGCGGCACGCCTTCCTCGATATGACGCACGATGTTCTCGAGCATCACGATCGCGTCGTCCACCACCAGGCCCACGGCCAGCGTGATGGCCAGCAGCGACACGTTATCCAGGCTGTAGCCAAACGCCTTCATCAGCGCCACGGTGCCGATCAGCGAGATCGGCAGCGATACCGTGGGAATCAGCGTCGCGGCGGCGCGGCGCAGGAACAGGAAGATCACCATCACCACCAGCGCGACGGTCAGCGCCAGCGTGAACTGCACATCGTGGATCGATTCCCGGATCGACATCGACCGGTCGTTCACCACGTTCACGTTGACGGAGCCCGGCATCTGCGCCAGCAGGCGCGGCAGGGCGCTCCGGATCGCATCGACCACGGCCACCGTGTTGGCATCTGGCTGGCGCTGCACGGCCAGCACGATCGAGCGTTCGTTGTTGAGCCAGCTGCCGGTCTTGATCGTCTCGACGCTGTCTTCCACTTCCGCCACGTCCGACAGCCGCACCACGGCGCCGCTCGGCTGGCTGGCCACGATGATGTTGCGGAACGCGTCCGCGTTGGTCATCTGGCGGTTAGCCTGGATCGTCAGCGTCTGGCGCGTGCCGTCGAGCGTGCCGACCGGCGTGTTCGCATTGGCGCGATTGAGCGCGGTGGCCAGCTCATCAAGCGTCAGGCCACGCGCGGCCAGCGCGTCGGGGTGGGCGCGCACGCGCACTGAGAAGCGCTTCTGGCCAAAAATCTGCACCTGCGCGACGCCGGGCAGTGTGGCCAGCGTCGGCGAGATCAGGTTATCGCCAAACGCGTTCAGCTCCCCGAGGCTCATCGACGGCGAATTGATCGCCAGCAGGATCACCGGCGCATCGGCCGGGTTCACCTTGCGATACGACGGTGGCAGCGTCATCTCGATCGGCAGCGACCGCTGCGCGCGGAACAGCGCGGCCTGCACGTCCACGGCGGCGGCGTCGATATCGCGGTCGTTGTTGAACTCGATCGTGATGCTCGAATTGCCGAGCGTGTTCGACGAGCTGATGACCGAGACGCCCGGAATCGTGGCGAACTGCTTCTCGAGCTGCGTGGCGACGGACGCCGCCATCGTCTCCGGGCTCGCCCCCGGCAGCGTGGCCGTGACCTGGATCACGGGCGAATTGAAACTGGGCAACGCCGCAATCGGAATCGTCGGATACAGCACGATACCGGTCACGATGACGGCCAGGCACAACAGCACCGTCATGACGGGCCGGCGGATACAAAGCTCGGACAGCGTCATGGCATCAATGCTTGGTAGCGGCGGCCGGGGCCGAAGCGCCGCGAGCGGCAGCTTCCCGCACCAGGCTTCCCGGACGCAGATTCTGCGCGCCCTCGGTCACGACGCGCGCGCCGGGTTGCACGCCTTCGATCACCGCGGCAGCAGCCGTCGTGGCGATGACCTGCACTGGCACGCGCGCCACCTTGTTGTCGGCCTGCACGGTGTAAACGAAACGGCCCTCGGGGCCGGCCACGATGGCCTGTGGCGGCACGGACAGCGCATCCTTCAGCACCTGCACCGTGGCGTTGACGTTGGCGTAGGTGCCCGGCCAGAGGCGGTGCTCTTCGTTGCCAAACATCGCCTTGACGCGGATGCTGCCGTACTGCGGATCGACGGTGTTGTCGACGAATGTGATCTTGCCGGTCACGGGCTGCTTGCTGCCGTCGTTAGGCAGCGCCGTCACCGATACCGGTCCGCTGCGCAGTGCCTCGCGCAGGGCGGCAAGCTGCCGTTCGGGCAGCGTGAACATGACCGTGATCGGCGCGATCTGCGCCACGATGACCATCGGCGTCGCAGTCGTCGGCGTGACCAGCGAGCCCGGGAAGACGTTGATGACGCCGGTCCGGCCGCCGATCGTCGCTCGAATCGTGCCGTAGCTGATGGCCACGCGGCTCGCTTCGATGGCCGCCTGGTCGGCGCGAATCGTGGCTTCGAAGCCGTCGACCTTGGCCTGTGCCGTATCCACGGCACTGCGCGAGATGAAGTTGCGCTGCAGCAGCTCCTGGCTACGTGTCAGCGTGCGGCGTGCGTCGGACAGATCGGCCTGGTCGCGCATGAGCTGGGCGCGCGCCTTGTCCAGATTGGCCTCGTCCATGCGCGTATCGAGCGAGAACAGCAGGTCGCCCGGCTTGACGCTCTGGCCTTCCTTGATATGGACCGTGCGAACGGTGCTCGACACCTGCGGGCGCACCTCCACGGTCTGCATCGCCACCACATTGCCGTTGGCGTTCACTTCCAGCGGCACATCGCCCTGCTGGACGATAGCCGTGGCAACCGTGGTCACGGCCGGGCCCTTGGCGGCCGGCTTCGGCGCAAACCAGTGCTTCCAGCCAAACCAGCCGGCGACAACGATCACAAGCACGGCCACGACGGCCGGCCAGCGCGAAGTGCGGCCGCGCCCCGTACCGGCGGCCGCGCTCCAGTTGCCATCGACAAAGCCCTTCGGCTGGTCGATTCCATCTGTTTTCATTATGAGGACCCTCAAATACTGCACGGCGCGCGACTCCCCCTTGGCGCCGGCTTCATCGGGCCGGCTTTATCCGCGCAAACCGCTACTAGTACCGCGCCTTGGCCGCTTCCGGCTAGTGCGTTGTATTACAACCCATTACAGCTCCGCTGGGGATGGATGTCTGGCCGACAGGGAAGGGATGGCCGAACCGCTTGTATGAGTTCTAAAACATTAGCAGAAAAGCCCGTGGCGGCCACCCCGGACTAACGCGGGATTGGCAACAATCTAGCGAGAGATTTGCCGGCCGTTCCGGTGCAGCAGGGTATTCAGCGGCACATCACGCGGGCCGGGAATCAGGATCACGGCATCGCCGGCGCGCAGCACGCCAGGCTGGATGACACCCAGGTACACGCCGGAAAAGCTGCTTTCCAGCATGTCGCGCGCGGCATGGGCGTACCCCATCGCCGCATTGAACTTGTAGCAGGGCCGCCGTGGCGCATTCACCACAAGTTCGACGTCGCCAATAAGCAGGCGGTCGTCCACCCACAACGCGGACTCCAGCAGGCCCTGGGTCGTCAGATTCTCGCCCATCGCGCCGAACGCCAGCGGACGCTCGGATTCCTCGACCCCGGCATCGCGCCGGCGCGTGTTCCACCAGGTGTAGTGCTCGATCGGATAGGCATAGACGGCCTGCTCAGGTCCGCCGTGGACGCTGCGGTCGACCTGCTCGTCGCCGGCCAGCCCCAGGCGGTGCACGCCTACGGCAATCGGATGATGCAATGTACTGAGCGGGTGTTTGCGGATGGCCGACATCACCACAGCCTCCGTGCCTGCGCCTGCCACCACGAGCGGCAGGGCGGTGCCGACATTGACGGCCAGCACACGGCCAATGCTCATGCCACCGGCGCCGGCGGGGTTCGGACGCGGATCGGTTTCGGCCACGGTACGCTCTCCTTGCGTGTGCGGGGCTGCGCGCGCGTCATGCTGCCGCGCGTCGGCTTTGCACCGAGTGTACCGACTTGGGCGCTCGTTTGAGCAAGGGAATGTGGGGAAACAGACGCACGTTCCAGGTGTCTGGCGGGGCGGTGCGTCTGCCGGTCAGGCGTCCCTCCCGGACGTCGCGCCATGCCTCATGGCGCGGGTCCGGGAAGCGCTCGAACGCTCAGTTCCAGATGGGATTTTCCTTCTGCATCTGCTCGGCGGTCTTCGAATGCCAGTAGGCACCGATCTGACGCTCGGTGACGTAGCCCTTCTTCTTCACATCGATTTGAGAGAAGCGCTTGTAGACCTCCGGCATGCCGGCCTTGGCCTCGTCGCGGGTCAGCTTGCCGTCATGGTTGGTGTCCGCGGCCTTGAACTTCTCGGAAATCATGGCCTTGGCCTGGGAGGTTGGCGGCATCGGAGGAACCTCGGCGGACCCCGTCGCCGGTTGCGCTGCGGGCTGCTGTGTCTGCTGAGCGTTCGCCCCGAAAGCAGCGAGCGCCAGTGTTACGGCTACGGCCAAACCAACTACAGGTGTACGGACAGTCATTTTTCCCTCTCCTCCTGAAATTTACGGTTCAGCATTGCCTGCTCTGGCAATGTCAGGACCGCCCGCCGAAAGCAGGCGACCAAGAGGAATAATAGTCACGCGCGCCCTGCGCTCCAAACATCATTTCACGACGTCAGAATGTGACTTGACTGAAGTCAGCGCTCGAGTCAGCGTGCAAGCGTGGGGGTGAGTGCCTTGGGATTGGCGATGCTGTCGTGCTTGCCGGCCAGCACATCAAGGATGTTCTGGAACGCCGCGCGGAAGTAGAGTTCGTAGCTTTCGCGCTCCACATAGCCCAGGTGCGGCGTGCAGATGCAGTTCTCCATGCGCAGCAGGGCATGACCCTGCAGGATCGGCTCGGACTCGAACACGTCGATGGCGGCCATGCCCGGACGTCCGCGATTCAGCGCGGCGACCAGCGCGTTTTCCTCGATCAGCTCGGCGCGGCTGGTGTTCACAAACAACGATGTGGGCTTCATGCGCTGCAGGTCGGCCAGCTTGACGATGCCGCGCGTCTCGTCGTTCAGGCGCAGGTGCAGCGACAGCACGTCGGAGTCGGCAAACAGCTGTTCGACCGATTCCGCCACGTTAAGGCCAGCCTCCCGGGCGCCCTGCTGCGAAGCCTCGCGGCCCCAGACCAGCACGTTCATGCCAAAGGCGCGGCCGTAGCCCGCCAGCAGGCGGCCGATCTTGCCATAGCCCCAGATGCCGAGCGTCTGTCCGCGCAGGACCTGCCCAAGGCCGAAGTTCGGCGGCATCGTGGTCGATTTCAGGCCCGACTGCTGCCAGGCGCCGTGCTTGAGGCTGGCAACGTACTGGGGAATGCGGCGCTGGGCCGCCATGATCAGCGCCCAGGTCAGCTCGGCGGGCGCCACGGGAGAACCGACGCCTTCCAGCACGACCACGCCGCGCTCGGTACAGGCCTCGATGTCGACATGGTTCCCCGCCCGGCCGGTCTGGCTGATGATCCTGAGCTTGGGCAGCTTCTCGAGTAGCTGACGCGTCACACGGGTGCGCTCGCGAATCAGCACCAATGCCTCGACATCCGAGAGGCGCGCTGCCAATTGGCCCACGCCCTTCACGGTGTTGTTGAAGACCTTGACGTCATGGCCTTCGAGCAGCGCAAAGCAGGGCAGCTTGCGCACGGCGTCCTGGTAATCGTCGAGAACTGCAATCTTCATTGGTGACTCTTTGACCTCGGGCTCGGTGCGCACGGCCACAGAATCAGTGCGCAACCGACAGTATTGTTGGATTTCCTGACACAACATTGAAAGCGGACATCATCGTCCCCAACCGTGTCCGCGACGACCCGCGGCGGTGGCGAAAAGGCATCTCGGCTGAGATAACAATGTTGCGCAGCAAAAAACAGGTGATCCGTGCAATGGTATCCTTGCCCGCTCCCGCGACGCGCACAGTGCGGTTGAGCTACGCTCCCACACCCCGTTCGTCGCCGGACAATGCCCGCCCGGCCCCTGTCGCCCGCCAAAAGCAGGCGAAGCGCAACTGTATCGCAGCAACAGGGCCCCTCGCGACCATTTGAAAGAATTTGGTCGCCGCCGAGTTGTAACGGGATGTCACGGTCAGAAGGCAAGTGCGCCATGCCAAACAAGGCAGGCAGCCGGCCCGGCCCCGACTTTCCCGGCCCGCTCATCCGCGAACCGCCGCTCGGACATTGCACGATTTCTTTTTCGCTTTGGAGTCGCAGTATGAACCACCCCACAATGCAAGGCACTCCGGCACTGAACGTGCCGGCTTGGGTCAAGAACCAGAAACTGGTCGCCTGGGTTGCCGACATCGCCGCATTGACCAAGCCCGACCAGGTCTACTGGTGCGATGGCTCGCAGGAAGAATATGACCGCCTGTGCGAGCAGATGGTCGCCGCCGGCACGATGCGCCGCCTGAACCCGGCCAAGCGCAAGAACTCGTTCCTGGCCCTGTCGGATCCCTCCGATGTGGCACGTGTCGAAGACCGCACTTTCATCTGCTCGCAGAAGCAGGAAGACGCCGGCCCGACCAACAACTGGACCGCACCGGCCGAAATGCGCCAGACGCTGAACGGCCTGTTCGACGGCTGCATGCGTGGCCGCACCCTGTACGTGGTGCCGTTCTCGATGGGCCCGCTGGGTTCGCCGATCGCCCACATCGGCGTCGAGCTGTCCGATTCGCCGTACGTCGCCGTGAACATGCGCATCATGACCCGCATGGGCCGCGCCGTGTACGACGTGCTGGGTGCCGACGGCGAGTTCGTGCCGTGCGTGCATACCGTGGGCAAGCCTCTGGCCGCCGGCGAGAAGGACGTGGCATGGCCGTGCAATCCGACCAAGTACATCGTGCACTTCCCCGAGACGCGCGAAATCTGGTCGTTCGGTTCGGGCTACGGCGGCAATGCGCTGCTGGGCAAGAAGTGCTTCGCACTGCGGATCGCCTCGACGATGGGCCGCGACGAAGGCTGGCTGGCCGAGCACATGCTGATCCTCGGCGTGACCTCGCCGGAAGGCAAGAAGTACCACGTGGCTGCCGCGTTCCCGTCGGCCTGCGGCAAGACCAACTTCGCCATGCTGATCCCGCCCAAGGGCTTCGAGGGCTGGAAGGTCACGACGATCGGTGACGACATCGCCTGGATCAAGCCAGGCAAGGACGGCCGCCTGTACGCCATCAACCCGGAAGCCGGCTACTTCGGCGTGGCCCCGGGCACGAGCGAGAAGACCAACTTCAACGCGATGGCGACGCTCAAGGAAAACGTCATCTTCACCAACGTGGCACTGACCGACGACGGCGACGTGTGGTGGGAAGGCATGACGAAGGAAGCCCCGGCGCACCTGATCGACTGGCAGGGCAAGGACTGGACGCCCGAGATCGCCAAGTCGACCGGCGCCAAGGCTGCCCACCCGAACGCCCGCTTCACCGCGCCGGCCTCGCAATGCCCGTCGATCGACGACAACTGGGACAACCCGGCTGGCGTGGCCATCGATGCATTCATCTTCGGCGGCCGCCGCAGCTCCACCGTGCCGCTGGTGACCGAAGCCCGCAACTGGACCGAAGGCGTCTACATGGCCGCCACGATGGGTTCGGAAACCACCGCCGCCGCTGCCGGCCAGCAAGGCGTGGTCCGCCGCGATCCGTTCGCGATGCTGCCGTTCTGCGGCTACAACATGAGCGACTACTTCGGCCACTGGCTGGCGTTGGGCAAGAAGCTCGAAGCCGCCGGTGCCAAGCTGCCGCGCATCTACTGCGTGAACTGGTTCCGCAAGGACGCCGACGGCAACTTCGTGTGGCCGGGCTTTGGCGAGAACATGCGCGTGCTGTCGTGGATGATCGACCGCGTGGAAGGCCGTGGCGAAGGCGCCGAGCACGTGTTCGGCACGTCGCCGCGCTACACGGACCTGAACTGGAACGGCCTGGCCTTCACCGCCGAGCAATTCACCCAGGTCACGTCGATCGACCGTGACGCATGGCAAAAGGAACTGGCGCTGCACGACGAACTGTTCACGCAGCTCAAGCACAACCTGCCGCAAGCGCTGGCGGAAACCAAGGACGCACTGGCCAAGCGCCTGTCGGCCTGAGTCTTCCCGCGTTAAGAAAAAACGCCGAACGGCTTGCCGCCGTTCGGCGTTTTTTTGTTTTGGCTATCGTTTTCTCGTGAACTGCCCCTCAGCCACCCTCGACATCCAGCCCAAGCTGCTGCACCGCATACTTCACCAGTTCCGCCCGGCCCTCGATGCCAAGCTTGCGTTTCAGGTTGAGGCGGTGGGTTTCCACCGTGCGCACCGATACTCCGAGTTGCACCGCGATGTCCTTGTTGGCCTGTCCGCGTCCGATCCCGTGAAGAATGTCGCGTTCGCGCGGTGTCAGCGCGTCGAGCGGACTCACAGCCTGCGCCGCCATGCCACGCGCGATACGGGCGCTGTAGAACACACGTCCCGCCAGCACCGCATGGATCGCAGCCAGTAACTCATCGGCTGGTGCGTCCTTGAGCACGTAGCCGCGCGCGCCCGCGCGGATCGCCTGGCGCACGTATTCCAGGTTGTCGTGCATCGACACGATCAGCACTGCCAGTTCCGGGTAGCGATCGTGCAGGGCGCCCGCCAGGGCAATACCGCCCATGCCGCGCATGCCGATGTCGGTGATCACGAGGTCCGGCATGCGTCCGGCTTCGGCCGCCGCCAGCCACGCCAGCGCGGCCTCGCCATCGTCGGCTTCCCCGACCACTTCCAGCCCCGGCTGCAGCGTCAGGTGCATACGCATGCCGTCGCGCACCAGTGCGTGATCGTCGATCAGCAATACGCGTGCGGCGGAGGAGGTGGTGACGGCCGGATCGGCGTCGTGGGGTGCGGTCATGACTGCGAAGTCTCGGGGGAAAAGGGCTGCGGAGCGGTGGGCAGAGAAGCGGTGAGCAGCGTGCCGGTGGGAGCGGAGAGGATTTCGAAACTTCCGCCCAGCGCGGCTACCCGCTCGCGCAGGTTGCGCAGGCCGATGCCGCGGCTCGGATCGACCTGCATGCGGGCCACGTCAAACCCCGTGCCGTTATCCCGCACCGTCAGGCGCGTGGCACGGTCGGCAAAGTCGAGTGTCACGTCGACGCGCGTGGCATGGGCGTGGCGCTCGACATTGGTCAGCGCCTCCTGCGCAATCCGGAACAGCGCGGTCGCCGGCTCGTCGGCCAGCGAACGCGGCTTGCCAGTCTGCGTCACGTTGATCGTCAGCGTGCTGCCGGCCTGCATCTCGCGCGCCAGATGCTGAAGCGCGGCGTACAGGCCAAGATCGTCGAGCAGGGCGGGGCGCAGGTTGCGCGCCACACGGCGCACTTCATTGAATACGGAATCGAGCCGGTTCAGCGCCATGCCAAGGATCGGCGCCACCGACGCCCCCTCGGTCGGGGCCAGGCGGATGCGGTTCGTCGCGGCTTCGAGCACCAGCTTGACCGACACCAGCAACTGGCTGATGCCATCATGAAGCTCACGGGACAATCGCGCGCGCTCCTCTTCCTGCGACTGCACCACGCGCTGGGCAAGCTGCCGCAGCTTGGCATCGGCCTCACGGTGTTCGCTGACGTTGAGCGCCAGGCCGCTGGCGGCCACCAGCAGGATACTGATGGCGGCGATGACGCCGATCCAGGCCATGGTTTCGCGGATGTCGGTCTCGGCGCGCGCGTCGAGCTGGCGCAGCGTCTGCTCCACGTCGTCAAGATAAATGCCGGTGCCAAGCATCCAGTTCCAGGCCGGCACGGCCACCACATAGCCCAGCTTGGGCGCCACCTGCTGCGAGGACGGCTTTTTCCACAGATAACGCACCGAGCCACCGCCCGCCTTGGCGGCAGCCACCAGCTTCTGGATCGTCAGCGCTCCTTCGGGGTCGCGCAGCAGCCACAGGTCCTGGCCCACGAGTTCGGGCTGGCGCGGGTGCATCAGGTTGCGCCCCTGCAGGTCATACAGGAAGAAATAGCCGTCGCGGCCGTAATCGAGCCGGGCCAGCGCGTCCATGGCGGCCTGCCGGGTGGCCTCGTCCGTGCGGCCGGATTTGACCATCGGTGCGATCGCGCTTTGCGCCAGCTCTACGTAGTGGCGCAGCTCGGTTTCCTTGCTTTGCAGGTAGGCGGCCTCCACCAGCATGCGCTCGTGCCGGACCAGCGCAGTGGCCTGGAAACGGACGGCCAGCGCGATGCCGAGCATGGCAACGGCCAGCGGCGCCACGGCAAGCAAAAGTATCTTTTGGCGGAGTTTCATCTGAACCGGGGGTAAACACCGATGCCGGGAAGACCGCATGAAACCGTCGATCTACGCACTACTACGCAGGTACGTTGCGTAGTTCCGCGCTTGTGGCGGCCTGGGCGGGTGTCAATACTACACGCCGGATTGTCCCGGGGCTCCGCCCTTGGCGCGATCTGACGCAATTGGTGCGCCTCGATCCACGCGAATCTCGCTGATCTCGCTGCCGGACGCACTGACCACCTGCACGACAAGATCCGGATCAGACGAGAACAGACCGGGCGCCGCGGACATCCAGGAGGCAATCTTCCAAGCGATCGTCGGCGGCCGCCATCCGGCACGCCCCCGCTGCCCGCCTCCCGTCGCCGCAGGCCTTTTCAGCCGGTCTGAGGAGACCCTTCAAATGAATCGCATCGGACAACACCTGTTGTGGCTGGCCGTCGCCGTGCTCGGCGCCTTCGCCTTCGCCACTGTCGCGCTGTCGCGCGGCGAGGCCGTCAGTGCCCTGTGGATCGTGGTTGCCGCGCTCTGCATCTACCTGATCGCCTACCGCTACTACAGCCGCTTCATCGCCGACAAGGTGATGCAGCTCGACCCCAATCGCATGACGCCCGCCTGGCGCCACAACGATGGCCTGGACTACGTGCCGACCAACAAGGCGGTGCTGTTCGGCCACCATTTCGCCGCCATCGCCGGCGCCGGGCCGCTGGTGGGCCCCGTGCTGGCCGCGCAAATGGGCTATATGCCGGGCATGTTGTGGATTCTGGCCGGCGTGGTATTCGCCGGTGCGGTGCAGGATTTCATGATCCTGTTCATCTCAACGCGCCGCGACGGCCGTTCGCTGGGCGACCTGGTCAAGTCCGAGATGGGCACCGTGCCGGGCATGATCGCCCTGTTCGGCTGCTTCATGATCATGATCATCATCCTGGCCGTGCTGGCGCTGATCGTTGTGAAGGCACTGGCCGGCTCGCCGTGGGGCACGTTCACCGTGGCGGTGACGATTCCCATCGCGCTGTTCATGGGCATCTACACGCGCTACATCCGTCCCGGCCGCATCGGCGAAGTGTCGGTCATCGGCTTCGTGCTGCTGATGCTCGCCATCATCGGCGGCCAGTACGTACATGAAAGCGCCGTGCTGGCACCGCTGTTCACGTACGACGGCAAGGCCCTGACATGGATGCTGATCATCTACGGCTTCATCGCCGCCGTGCTGCCGGTGTGGCTGCTGTTGGCCCCGCGTGACTACCTGTCGACCTTCCTGAAGATCGGCACGATCATCGCACTGGCCATCGGCATCCTGATCGTCGCGCCGGAACTGAAGATGCCGGCGTTCACGCAGTTCGCCCAAGGTGGCGGCCCGGTGTGGTCGGGCAACCTGTTCCCGTTCCTCTTCATCACGATCGCCTGCGGCGCCGTTTCGGGCTTCCACGCGCTGATCTCGTCGGGCACCACGCCGAAGCTGCTGGAAAATGAATCGCACGCGCGCTTCATTGGCTACGGCGCGATGCTGGCCGAGTCGTTCGTCGCCATCATGGCGCTGGTGGCCGCCTCGGTGATCGAGCCGGGCGTGTACTTCGCGATGAACAGCCCGGCGGCCGTGATCGGCAACACGCCGGAAGCCGTGGCGCACGTGGTCTCCACCTGGGGCTTCGTGATCACGCCGGACGTGCTGATCCAGACCGCCAAGGACGTGGGCGAGAACACGATCATCTCGCGCGCCGGTGGCGCACCGACGCTGGCCGTCGGCATCGCCCACATCCTGCATCAGGTGGTGGGTGGCCAGGCCATGATGGCCTTCTGGTACCACTTCGCGATCCTGTTCGAGGCGCTGTTCATCCTGACCGCCGTGGACGCGGGCACCCGTGCCGGCCGCTTCATGCTGCAGGATCTGCTGGGCAGCTTCGTGCCGTCCCTGCAGCGTACCGACTCGCTGCCGGCCAACCTGATCGCCACCGCGCTGACCGTGGCGGCCTGGGGCTACTTCCTGTACCAGGGCGTGGTCGATCCGCTGGGCGGCATCAACACGCTGTGGCCGCTGTTCGGTATCTCCAACCAGATGCTGGCAGCCGTGGCGCTGGTGCTGGGCACCTGCGTGCTGGTCAAGATGAAGCGCGGGCAGTACGCCTGGGTAACGCTGCTGCCGACCTGCTGGCTGCTGATCTGCACGCTGACCGCCGGCTGGCAGAAGCTGTTCGACGCCGATCCGAAGGTCAGCTTCCTGACCCACGCATCGAAGTTCAGCGCCGCGATCGCCGAAGGCAAGGTACTGGCTCCGGCCAAGACGATGGAGCAGATGCACCGCATCGTCTTCAACGACTACCTGGATGCCGGCCTGTGCGCGCTGTTCATGTTCGTGGTGCTGTCGATCGTGTTCTATGGGTTCAAGACCGCGATGTCGGCCCGCGCCATCTCGAAGCGCACGGACCGCGAAACGCCGTTCGAGCCGATGCCTGCCCAGGCTTCGGCGGCGTCGCACTGATCACCTGGAGGCCATCATGCTGGAACAGCTCGGAACCATGGGACGTTACCTGGGCCAGTCGCTACGGCTGATGGTCGGCTTGCCCGACTATCAGACCTACGTGGCCCATATGGAAAGCACCCACCCCGACCGCGAGCCGATGACGTACGAGGAATTCTTCCGCGAGCGTCAGGAGGCACGCTACGGTGGCGGACAGGGAAAGTGCTGCTGACCAGACTCACATGACGCCTCTGGCGCAGGCAAGACAAGGCGACCCAGCTGGGTCGCTTTTTTATTGGTGGCTACATGCGCCGCCAAGGCCACATTGCGTTGCGCCGGCACATCGACTGCTAACGGCTTGATACCGTTTCTGCAGAGGGTTACAGGGCCTCACAACTCGTTACAGCAACGGGGGGACTCCTTCTCTACACTCTCGAACCAGATACCCGCCATATAAAGGAAAAACGATGTCTCGTCCTCTTCGCAACCTGACTCTGGCCCTTGCCCTTTCGGCAGCTGCGCTGCCGGTGTTCGCAGGGGGAGATCTGAACAACGCACTGGGCGGTGGCCTGGGCGGCGTCGCTGGCGCCGCGGTGGGTGGCGCGCTGGGTGGTAGCACCGGCGCCGTGATCGGTGGTGCGGTGGGCGGTGGTGCCGGTGGCGCCATCACTTCGAACCGTCGCGAGCGCACCGGCGCCATCATTGGTGGCGCACTGGGCGGCGGTGCAGGTACCGCGGCCGGCAACGCCATGGGCGGCCGTACGGGCGGCCTGGTTGGTGCTGGCCTGGGTGGCGCTGCAGGCGCGGCGCTGGGCGGCAACGTGTCGCGCAGCAACTCGTACGACGATGATCGTCGATACAACCGTGGGTACAAGCGCAGCAAGCACCGTCACCACCACCACGACGACTGAGTCACAAAGGAATAGACTACGGGCCCTGAACGGGCCCGTTTTCTTTTGTCCGGCCGGTCTCCGGCCAAAGCCCAAACAAAAAGCCCGTACCGGTGAGGGTACGGGCTTTTGCGGAATGCCTGGCTGGGATCAGAGCTTGGCGCCGTCCGAGTAGACGTCGAAGCTCTTGGCGCCATCGGTGTACGTGTCAAACTTGCCGCTCTTGGCGCCGTCGGTGTAGGTGTCGAACTTGCCGGACTTGGCGCCGTCGGTGTACGGGTCGAACTTGCTGGCGCGGGCGCCATCGGTGTAGGTATCGAACTTGCCGGCCTTGGCGAAGGCGGGAGCTGCCGACAGGGCAACGGTCAGGGCAGCGATCAGGGCGAATTGGCGCTTCATGATGGAATCCTCTTTCACATTCAAGGATGCCGGTGGTCCCAGGACCGGTGCTGCAATGCGGCATCAGATGGTGCGATATTAGGCATTTCCCTGATATGAATAAATAGCGCCGTCCACAATGATTGGTTGTGCTTTCAACAATAAATCACCCGGATCGTGTAAAAATTCACCGGTGAACAGGGAGACTATGTCATGGATCGGCTTCAATCGATGCGCGTCTTCGCCAAAGTCGTCGAACTAGGCAGTTTTGCCCGTGCGGCGCAGCAATTGGAAATGTCCAATGCGGTCGTGACGCGCTACGTCGCCGATCTGGAAAGCCATCTCGGCACCCGGTTGCTGAACCGGACCACCCGAAGCCTCTCCCTGACCGACGCCGGCGAGACGTATCTGCAGCGCTGTTCGCAGATCCTCGAAGACGTGGAGGAAGCCGAGTCGATCGTTGCCGCGCGCAGCCAGTCACTCTCCGGCACGCTACGGCTTGTCACCCCAGTCATGTTCGGCCTGCATCTGCTGCCGCAGATCCTGGAACGCTTCCAGCAGCTGTATCCCGACGTCGTCTTCGACGTGCAGCTTTCGGACCGAATGATCGACATTGTCGAAGAAGGGCGGGACGTAGGCGTGATGCTGTCCGATCTCGGGCTCGGCTCGCACCTCGTGGCGCGCCCGCTGATCTCCGCCGAAGTCATTCTTTGCGCCTCGCCGGGCTATCTGCGCGAACACCCGCCGCTGCGCAACGCGCATGACCTGTCCAACCACCGCGCCATCGCGATGCGGCTGCCCAACGCCGAGCACGAATGGACGTTGTCCGGCCCCGAAGGCGAGGTGACCGTACCGATTCGCCCGGGCCTGCTGTGCAGCAATGCCGAACTGGCGCACCAGGCGGCGCTGACCAATATGGGCATCGCGATGCTGTCGTCGTACCTGGCACGACCGAACATCGAGGCAGGGCGGCTGACGCATATCCTGCCCCAGTACCAGTTGCCGCGCCGCGACGTGAGCGTGGTCTATCCGAGCCGCAAGTTCCTGCCGACCAAGGTCCGGGCCTTCATCGACTTCCTGCTGGAGGAAAGCCAGCAGCGGGCGGTGGACACGGAGAACAAGCCGCAGATGACCGCGGCAAAGTGAAAACGGCGGGGCTCGCGCCCCGCCGTTTTACCTTCCCGTGATGCCAGAAGGTAAGTGATTACTCTTCGGCTTCGGCCGTCTGCTTTGTGGTTGCGCGCGTCTTCTTGGCAGCAGCCGTCTTCGTAGCAGCCGTCTTTGTCGCCGTCTTCGTGGCGGCCTTCTTCGCCGCCGGCGCCTTCTTGGCGGCTACCTTTGCCGGTGCCGACTCTGCCTTGGCCGCGGACTTGGCCGCAGGCTTCGCGGACTTGGCCGCCGCGCCCGCCTTGGGTTCACGCGCCTCGAACTCGAACCCGATCTTACCGTCCGGCTGCTTGACCAGGAAAGCCTTGAAGTTGCGGCCGGTACGCGACGACTTGAAGCCAGTCAGCAGGTCGGTCTTGCCATCCGTCAGCAGCTTGCCGATCTGCTCACGCGAGATTTCCTGCTGCAGGATGATCTTGCCGCTGGTGAAGTCGCACGATTTCGCGCTGCCCACGGCGTTCTCGCAGACGTACTTCATGCCGTGCTCGTAGACCGAGCCACCGCACTTCGGACACTTGCCGACCGGGGTCTGCTCGCTGAAGTCCACCGGTTCGCCATCGCCTTCGTCGTCGTTCTGGCCGAAGTCGAACTCCATCTTCCAGTTGCCGTCGTCATCCTTGGCCAACTTCAGGATGGCCGCGAACGGCCGGCCCATCTTGCTGCGGAATCCCTGCAACGGGCCGATTTCCTTCTTCAGCAGCAGTTCCTCGACTTCCTCGATCTCGAACTGGCGGCCGCCAGGGATCTTGCTGATCGAGAATTCGCAGGCCGTGCAGGCAAAGCGGCGGTAGTTCTCCTTGACCTGGCCACCGCACTGCGGGCACGGCGTGTCGAGCGTCGCGTAATCGCCTGGAATCGTGTCGTTGTCGTATTCCTTGGCACGCTTGACGATCTGCTGCGTCATCTGCGCGATCTCGCGCATGAACTCGTCACGCTTCAGACGTCCGCGCTCGATCTGCGACAACTTGTGTTCCCACTCACCCGTCAGTTCGGCCTGGGTCAGTTCCTCCACGCCCAGCCCGCGCAACAGCGTCATCAGCTGGAACGCCTTGGCCGTGGGAATCAGCTCGCGGCCTTCGCGGACCAGATACTTCTCAGCCAGCAAGCCTTCGATGATGGCCGCGCGCGTGGCTGGCGTGCCCAGGCCCTTGCCTGCCATCGCCTCGCGTAGCGCATCGTCGTCCACGAGCTTGCCGGCACCTTCCATGGCCGACAGCAGCGTCGCTTCGTTATAGCGGGCCGGCGGGCGCGTGGTCAGGCCGACGGACTCGACCTTGTCGGTCTTGACCTTCTCGTCCTTCTGCACCGGCACCAGGTTGGCGTCCTTGTCGTCCTTGCCCTGCGCCTCGCGGCCGTAGATCACCAGCCAGCCCGGATTGACCAGGATCTTGCCCTCGGTCTTGAAGTGGTGGCCGGCAACCTCGGTGATCCGCGTGGTCACCTGGAACTCGGCGGTCGGGAAGAACACCGCCAGGAAGCGTCGCACGACCAGGTCGTACAGCTTCTGCTCGGGCTCGGACAGGTTCTTGGGCGCCTGCAGGGTCGGGATGATAGCGAAGTGATCGCTGATCTTGCTGTTGTCGAAGATCCGCTTGTTCGGCTTCACCCAGCCGCTCGACAGAATTTTCTTCGCGTGCGGCAGATAGTTCGGCGAGCTGTCGGCCAGCATGTCCATGGTCTGCTTGACCGTGTCCAGGTAGTCCTCCGGCAGCGCGCGCGCATCGGTACGCGGGTACGTCAGCACCTTGTGCTTTTCGTACAGCGCCTGCGCCAGGCCCAACGTGTTCTTGGCCGAGAATCCAAAGCGCGAGTTGGCTTCGCGCTGCAGGGTGGTCAGGTCGAACAGGGCAGGCGACTGCTGCGTCGACGGCTTGGACTCCTCGGTGACCGTGCCTTGCTTGTCACGGCAGGCCGCCACGATGCTCTTGGCTTCCGCCTCGCTCCACAGGCGCGAGTCGCGCGCCTCGGGATCGAATTCGTTCTTCTTGAACTTCGGGTCGAACCAGCGACCCTCATAGAGGCCCGCGGCGGCGATGAACTCAGCCCGCACCTCCCAGTAGTCGCGGGGGACGAAGTGTTTGATCTTCTCCTCGCGCTCGACCACGATCGACAGCGTCGGCGTCTGTACCCGGCCCACGGTGGTCAGGAAAAAGCCGCCGCCCTTGCTGTTGAAGGCCGTCATGGCACGCGTGCCGTTGATGCCGACCAGCCAGTCGGCTTCGGAGCGGCAGCGGGCCGCGTCGGCCAGCGGGAGCATTTCCTCGTCCTCGCGCAGCGCGGCAAACCCGTCGCGGATGGCCTGCGGCGTCATCGACTGCAGCCACAGGCGGCGCACCGGCTGCTTGGCCTTGGCCTGCTGGGCGATCAGTCGGAAGATCAGTTCCCCTTCGCGCCCCGCGTCACAGGCATTGATCAGCGCGGTCACGTCCTTGCGCTTGATCAGGCGGTTCAGCACCTTGAGGCGAGACTCGGTCTTGGCGATCGGGCGCAGATCGAAGTGCGGCGGGATCACCGGCAGATTGGCGAAGCTCCACTTGCCACGCTTCACCTCGTAATCGTCGGGCGCCGCGATCTCTACCAAGTGACCGACGGCCGAGGACAGCACGTAGTCGTCGCTCTCGAAATACTCGTCGTGCTTGGTAAAGCCCCCGAGGGCGCGCGCGATATCGGCGGCGACCGATGGCTTTTCCGCGATGATGAGGGCTTTAGACATTCAACGGGTCCTTGTGGCACCACTGCGCAAGGGCAGTTCGCGCCTCTTGAAATTCACGACAAACTATGTAAACAGCACGGCTGGGCTTTGAGGCGCCAATAATAAGCGCGGTTCGGACGGCGGTGCAAGCTGATGCCGCGCCCAAACGCGGCACCACGCAACGCCGGCCTGCTTCCTACCCAAGCAACCAGTCGAGCACTTGAGGAATCTCCGACGCCGTTGCCGGCATCGCACTGCCACGCACCAGCATCCGGTCCAGAACTTCCAGGTGGGGCAACACCGTTCCGTAAAAGTGCGGTGCCCCTCCGGCAATGGGCTGAATCAATACAGTAGGAAAGTTTTCGATATCGATGTCCTCACCCAGCCGATCGGCATGGGTTTCGATATCGACCCAGACAAAACAGTCGTCCGGATAGCGTGCCGCCAACGCCGCAAACCCGCTCACATATTCCTTGCAGGTCCCACACCAGTCGGCGCACAGGCACGCAACCAGACGGCCGCCTGGGCGCGCCGCCAGAGCCTGACGGATGGCTGCGAGATCTCGCTCGGGGAAGTAAACGGTCATTGCGCACAAAAAATGAGACGGTTGCGATACCGCGGATCATGCCAGACGTCGGTAACGATTGCCGGCCATGCGTTCGACCGTTCCCCCAAGCTCAAGCTCCAGAAGCATTGCCGCCGCCATATGCGGCGCGAGACCAGACCGCTCGCACAACGCATCGAACGTGACAGGATCATAGGCGAGGGCGGCGCCGAACGGATCACCGGGCACTGGCGCCGAATCGGGTACGGGTACCGGGGCGACAGAAGCCACCCCGCCCGGATCGCCGAACTCCTCGAACACGTCGGCCGGTGTCTCGACCAGCTTGGCCCCCTGACGGATCAGCTTGTGGCAGCCTCGGGCCAGCTCCGCATGGATCGATCCCGGCATCGCGAATACCTCCCTGCCGATCTCGGACGCCAGCCGCGCCGTAATCAGCGAACCCGACCGCTCCGCCGCCTCCACCACCAGCACGCCGCGAGACAGCGCCGCAATGATACGGTTGCGACGCGGAAAGTGGTTCGGCAACCCGGGCGTGCCGAGTGCAAACTCGCTGACGATGGCACCGCCCGCGTCGACGATCCGATGTGCCAGCGCATGATGCCTGCCCGGGTAGACGATGTCGGCGCCCGTCCCGATCACTGCCACGGTGCCGCCCGGCCCCTCAAGTGCCCCGGCGTGGGCTGCGGCGTCGATGCCGAGCGCAAGGCCGGACACCACTGTCCATCCGGCATTGGAAAACGCTGATGCAAATGCCTGGGCATCGCGCGCGCCTTGCGTTGTCGCCTTGCGCGCGCCGACCATGCCAAGCGCTGGGCCGGCCAGACGGGCAGGGTCTCCATTGATATAGAGCAGCAGGGGAGGGTCGGCCAGATCGAGCAGGCCCGCCGGGTAACCGGCATCGGCCATCGTGACCATGGCATGGCGGGCATCGGCCAACCACGCAACCGTCCGGTCGATCAACGCCGACATGGCGGCATCCAGCGGCGCGTTCAATACACACGCCACCTTGGCATCCACCACTTCACGCAGGCTTGCCAGGTTCTGGGCGAGCACAGTCTGCGGCAGGCCGAACTTCGCCAGCAGGCGTCGTCCGGCCAGTGCGCTGACGCCCGGCGTCGCCGTTAGCCGCAGCCAGGCTGCGACCTCGGCGGGATCGCGAGTCGAATCGGTCATCGGCAACGATGCGGCGCGTGGCAGGGCACGCGCCCTGGTCAGCGCGGCGTCGAGGCGATATCGCCAACCTTCATCACGTTGGACGCGTCGGTCACCAGCGCGTACGCAACGCCCGGGAACACGCGGTAGACGTACGCGAGACCGTAGCGATCATCGGGCAACTCGATAGCGCGATTGCCATCGGTCGGATCGGCGACGTGGCCGCCATCGCTCGAGAGCGCCAGCACGTGGCCCGGCTCCAGACCGGCGTTGGCGCCAATATTGAGCACCACGATCTGCTTGGCGCCGCCATAGCGCACGCCGCCATACACCGCGGCGACACGTCCCTCGACTTCACCATCGGGAGCATGCGGCACATAGCGGATCAGTTCGCGCTGCGGCTGCGGCAGCAGCAGCGATCCCGGACCGATTTCCTGCAGGGACTGGGTGGCCTGGACCGTGGTCACCGCGTTGGGGCCCTCGGGTCCGCGCGTCACGCGCACGCTGCCTTCGTAAGCCGCCTCGAAGCCGATTACCCGGCCGGTGACCGGATCGAGCACGGGGCTGGCCGGCCGGAATGCCTGCCAGTCGCTGCCGAGCGAGGCGTCGGCCGGCGCAATGCCACGCGCGTAGGCCATGTCACCGCGCCCCATATAGACACGGGCGTCGGGCAGAGCGACGATGCGCGCCGAGGTATCCACCGTGCCTTGGTCAACGACGAGCGGACGGATCAGGAACGGCTCGATATCGCTGGAGGCAATGCTCTGGATGGCCTCGCCGTCGCCACCATTCCCGCGAATGCGCGGGGACAGGCGGACGTCGCCGCTGGCACCGCCCGGAGGGTTGGTGGACAGGTAGGCGCGGCCATCGCGCTGGACCAGATAAAGAATCTGGCCCGGATAGATCAGGTGAGGATTGTGGACCTGCTGCCGGTTCATGCCCCACAGCTGGGGCCAGCGCCAGGGCTGGCGCAGGTACTGTCCGGAAATGCCCCAAAGCGTGTCGCCCGAACGCACCGTATACTGACTGGGCGCATTGGGCGAGAGGTCGGCAACGGGGATGCCCTGCTGTGCCGTGCGATCGGCCTCCGCAAGCTGGACCGGCGAGACGCTCAGGTCAGCGGCCTGAACCGCCATGGTCGCCCCAGTTGTGATCCCTGCGACACTCAAGATGGCGAGGGTGAACGCGTGCAGCCTGCGGCCCGACGCCGCCTGTTCTTTGGTAAGATCGCGCATTTTCCTGAACCGGTCGGGAGAACGACCGGATTGACCCTAGGTAGAGCGTGCCTGCTGCGGCGCGCCTTGAATTTTTGTACTAGCGCCCCGATTCTGCATGGAAACCCCGGTCGCCGCAACGGCGGCTGGACCGTGGACAGCACCCGGCGTTGCGCCCGAGCATCATGGCAAAACTCGACATCCTCACCTACCCCGATCCTCGCCTGCACAAAGTGGCCAAGCCCGTGGAGGTGGTGGACGACCGCATCCGCCAGCTCGTGAAAGACATGGCCGAAACCATGTACGAAGCGCCCGGCATCGGCCTGGCCGCGACGCAAGTGGACGTGCACGAGCGCGTGATCGTGATCGACATTTCCGAGAGCCGCGACGAGTTGATGGTGTTCATCAACCCCGAGGTCACTTGGGCCAGCGAGAACCGCAAGGTATGGGAAGAGGGCTGCCTGTCGGTGCCCGAAGTCTATGACCGCGTGGAGCGCCCGGATCGCGTCAAGGTACGCGCGCTCGACGAGAAGGGCGAAGCGTTCGAGCTCGACGCCGACGATCTGCTCGCTGTATGTATACAGCACGAGATCGATCACCTCGACGGCAAGGTATTCGTGGAATATCTGTCGCCACTCAAGCTCCAACGCATCAAGAGCAAGCTCCAGAAGCGCGTGCGCTCGCGCATGTAAGGATGTAACAATCGCGCGGAAGCGGAAACGCCTCTGCTAAGGTTACAGCTTCCGAAGAACACATACGTACCCGGCCGCTATGCGGCCGGTGTCGTTTTCATTGCGGAATATCGTCATGACCCAAGCCCAGCCACTGCGCGTCGCTTTTGCGGGAACGCCGGAATTCGCGCGCGTCGCCCTTGAGGCCATTCACGCTGCCGGATTTCCGGTGGTCGCCGTGCTGACCCAGCCAGACCGGCCCGCCGGCCGCGGCATGCAATTGCAGGCCAGCCCGGTCAAACAGTTTGCCGTCGAGGCCGGCCTGGGCCCAGTGCTGCAGCCACGCTCGTTGCGCCGCCAGGGCAAGTATCCGGAGGAAGCCGGCGCGGCCGTCGACACGCTCGCGGAAATCGCACCCGATGTGATGGTGGTGGCCGCCTACGGGCTGATTCTGCCGACCGAAGTCCTTGAGTTGCCGCGTCATGGCTGCCTGAATATCCATGCCTCGCTGCTGCCGCGGTGGCGCGGCGCCGCGCCGATCCACCGCGCGATCGAGGCGGGGGACCCGGAGACCGGCATCACGCTGATGCAGATGGACGAGGGGCTCGACACCGGCGCGATGCTGTCGCGCGAGTCCACGCCGATCGGCCCCCAGGACAGTACCGGCACGCTGCATGACACACTGGCCGCGCTCGGCGGGCGCATGATCGTGGACGCGCTGCGCCAGCTCGCCGCAGGCCAGCCGCTCACCGCCACGCCGCAGCCCGAAGCCGGCGTCACCTACGCGGAAAAGATCGCCAAGGATGAGGCACCGCTCGACCTGACGCGCCCGGCCATCGAACTGGCGAACCAGATCCGCGCCTTCAATCCGTTCCCGGGCGCCACGGTGCAAGTCGGCGACACCATCATCAAGTGCTGGCAGGCGCTGCCGCTGGCTGCCGCCACGAGCCTGCCGCATCCCCCGGGTACGATCCTGGCCGCCGACACAGCCGGCGTGATCATCGCCTGCGGCAATGGCAGCGCCCTGCAGGTCACCGAGCTGCAGAAGCCCGGCGGCCGGCGCCAGCCGGCGCAACAGTTCCTGCAGGCCATGCCGCTGCCACCGGGAACGCGCTGCCTGATTGCCGGCGCCTAGCGGGCACTGCGTGGCGAGTGCTGCAGCAATGTGACGCCGGATTATCACAATGCGTAAAACACCGCCTCCGGCATTGAATTTCCACGGTTCGCACCCTATCTAACCGTTATCGTGTCCACGCAGGGGCGTGGCACGCGACTGACAGACGATCTGGAGATCAAGCCATGTTCAACTGGGTCAAGACCTTCATGCTGATGGCCGCGATCACGGCGCTGTTCGTTGTGATCGGCGGCATGATCGGCGGACGCAACGGCATGACATTCGCCCTGCTGATCGCGCTCGGCATGAACTTCTTCTCCTACTGGTTCTCGGACAAGATGGTCCTGCGCATGTACAACGCGCAGGAAGTGGATGCCAGCACCGCGCCGCAGTTCTACAACATGGTGCACGAGCTTTCGCAGCGTGCCGGCCTGCCGATGCCGCGCGTGTACCTGATCAACGAGGACGCGCCAAACGCGTTTGCCACGGGCCGCAATCCCGAGCACGCGGCGGTGGCCGCCACCACGGGCATCCTGCGGGTGCTGTCGGACCGCGAACTGCGCGGCGTGATGGCCCACGAACTCGCGCACGTGAAGCATCGCGACATCCTGACCTCGACCATCGCCGCGACGATGGCCGGCGCCATTTCCGCGCTGGCCAATATGGCGATGTTCTTCGGCGGGCGCGACGAGAACGGCAACCGCTCGAATCCGATTGCCGCCATCGCCGTGGCGATCCTGGCGCCGCTGGCGGCATCATTGATCCAGATGGCGATCTCGCGGGCCCGCGAATTCGAGGCCGACCGCGGCGGCGCGGAGATCAGCGGAGACCCGCAGGCCCTGGCCAGCGCGCTCGACAAGATCCATCGCTACGCCCAGGGCATTCCGTTCCAGGCCGCCGAGGAGCATCCGGCCACGGCGCAGATGATGATCATGAATCCGCTCTCGGGCGGCGGGATCGCGAACCTGTTCTCGACCCACCCCGCCACGGAGGAACGGATCGCGCGCCTGATGCAGATGGCGCAGACCGGCACCTACCCGGCCTGACGCGCATTGCCACGTTTCCGGGGGCTCATGCCAGGTAACGGGTAAACTGCCCGCTGTGTTCCGTCAGGAGCCGGCGGGCTTTTTCGTATCCGCACGCGCCCGACGGCCCGTACCACCCGTTTTTTGCAGATTTCCGGTATTTCCCATGCGCCTGCCACCAGATTCCCTTGCCTTCCAGATGCTCGGCGCCGCCGCTGCAGTACGCGGCGTCCATGAAGGCACGGCCCTGCCGCAAGCCATCGAGGACGCCACCAACCTGCTGCGCCTGGACCGCGTGCGCGATGCCGCGACGCGCGGCGCCATCCAGGACCTGGCCTATCGCACCGTGCGGCAGTTCGGCGCCACACGCGCCCTGGTGACGCAACTGGTCACACGCCCGCCCGGCGCGCTGGTCGACTCCCTGCTGGCCGTGGCGCTCGCGCTGCTGCTCGAAGGCGAGGAGGGCGATCGGAGCAAGGTCGGACGCGGCGGCTACTCCGACTTCACCGTCGTCGATCAGGCCGTCAGCGCGGCGGCCTCGGAGCCAAAGACCGCCCACGCGCGCGGGCTCGTCAACGCAGTACTGCGCCGGTTCCTGCGTGAGCGCAAGGCCCTGATGGACGCGATCGCCAAGGACGAGGAAGCGCGCTGGAACCTGCCCACGTGGTGGCTTGAGCAACTCCGCGCCGCATACCCGGATCGATGGATGGCATTGGCAGAGAGCGTCAATGTCCGCCCGCCAATGACATTGCGCGTCAACACCAAGCGCCTGTCGGTCGACGAATACCTGAAGGAACTGGCCAACGCGGGCATGGCGGGCACCGCCATCGGCCCTCAGGCCGTGCGGCTGGTTCGGGCATTTCCGGTATCGCAAGTGCCAGGTTTCGCCACCGGCGATGTCTCCGTACAGGATGCCGGCGCCCAGCTTGCCGCGCCGCTCTGCGAGGTTGCCGACGGGATGCGCGTGCTGGACGCCTGCGCGGCCCCCGGAGGCAAGACCGGCCATCTGCTCGAACTGGCCGATATCCATGTGACCGCCGTGGAGAGCGATGCGGAGCGAGCCGCGCGCATTCATGAGAATCTGGCCCGCCTGGACCAGCGTGCCGAGGTCATCGTTGGCGATGCCAGCCGCCCGAAGGACTGGTGGGATGGCCAGCAGTTCGACCGCATTCTGGCCGATGTGCCGTGCTCGGCGTCGGGCATCGTCCGACGCCATCCCGATATCCGCTGGCTGCGACGCGAATCGGACATCGCGAAGCTTGTCAATGAGCAACGTCGCATCGTGTCGCAATTGTGGTCGCTCCTTAAGCCAGGCGGCATTCTGGTCTATGTGACCTGTTCTATTTTCCCAACGGAGGGCGAGGAGCAGGCGCTCTGGTTTGGTGCCCAGCTCCCAGATGCGATACGATTGCAGGCGCCCGGGCAGCTCCTGCCCGGCACGAAGGCGCAGGAGACGGCCGGCACCAACATGGCCGGCCAGCCAAGCCTGCCATCGGATCACGATGGCTTCTACTACGCCCGCTTCCAGAAACGCGCCTGAATTCCACCGATGCTGAGCACGCCGCGCCTGTTCGACCTACGTGTCCCCGGTCACGCGTTGCGCGAGTGCCCGGCAGACTCGCTGGTGAACACACTCCGCGCATGGTGCGCGGCCACGATGATGCTGCTGATGCTGATGGTGCTTGCCCCGCATGCATCGGCGCAGCTCATCGAGACCACCGAGGCCCGCATCGAGTACCAGGACGGCGGGTTCGATCTCGCCGCGTCGTTCGACTTCGACCTGCCCCCCGCGCTGGAAGACGCCCTGCACAAGGGCATCTCGCTCTATTTCGTCGTCGACTTCCAGCTCACGCGCCCACGCTGGTACTGGTTCGACGAGAAGCCGGTCAACACCATGCGCACGGTGCGCATTTCCTATCAGCCGTTGACGCGCCAGTACCGCGTGTCGACCGGCGGCCTGCAGTTGCCGTTCAGCCGCCTCAAGAGCGCGCTGCAGTTCATCCAGCAGGTACGCGGCTGGCGTGTGTTCGAACGCAACCAGGTCAGGCTCGGCGAGACCTATCACGCCGAAACACGGATGCGCCTGGACCTGTCCCAGCTACCTAAACCGTTTCAGATCAACGCCGTGAATACGCGTGAGTGGAACCTATCGTCGGAGTGGAAGCGCTTCAACTACACGGTGCCGACCAATCTCGACGCGCCGCCGCCGCCGGCCCCGGTAGCACCGCCACCCGTTGCGCCACCCGCACCGCCGGCCATGCCCGGCTCGTCACCAACGCCCGCTTCGGCCGTCAGCGGAGAACCACGCACGCAGTTCTCGCAAACGCTGTCTAACGCGTTGTCCACGAACCAACTGGTCCAGCCGGTCAGCCAGCCATGAACGGCAATCCGTGGGACAGCAGATTCCGACGCCTGCTCTATCGCGTCGTGGTGGGCATCATCGTCTTCCTGGCGTTGGTGCTGGTGGGACTGCTAGCCGGAGCCTCGGCCAATACCGAGTTCTTCGACCGCTATTTCACGCTGCTCTTCAAGATCAATCTCGTCGTCGGCGCCTTGCTGGTGCTGACCGTGGGCGCGCTCGCGCTGACGCTCTGGCTGCGCTATCGCCGCGGCAAGTTCGGCACGCGGCTGATGTCGAAGCTTGCCGTGTTCTTCGGCGTGGTGGGCGTATTGCCGGGCGTTCTGATCTATCTCGTCTCGCTGCAGTTTGTTTCCCGCAGTATCGAGTCGTGGTTCGACGTGCGCGTGGAAACCGCGCTCGAGGCCGGCCTCAATCTCGGCCGCTCCACCATCGACAGCCAGTTGGCCGACCTTCAGGGCAAGGCACGCTTGATGGCCGACCAGCTGACCGGCTCGACCGGCATGGCAACGTCACTGCAACTGAACCGCCTGCGCGAGCAGTACGGCGTACAGGAAGCCGCGATCTTTACAGGCAGCGGCCGCGTGCTGGCAACCGCGTCGAGCAGCTATGCGTCGCTGGTGCCGGACCTGCCATCCGGCGTGCTGGCAGAGCAAGCGCGCATGGCCGGAGGCTATGCGGCAGTGGAGGGTGGCACCGATCCGTCGACTGGCGACAAACCGCAGCCCAATGTCGATAGCAGCCATCTCTACCGGCTGCGCGTGATCATTCCGCTGGGGCCCGCGCCGAGCGCGGCAGCCTCCGACGATCAGGCACAGGCCACTGCAAGCGCTGCCGTAGCCGCGGCGGCGCGTACCCAGCATCCCCCGCCAAAACTCGGCCTGCCCGTGCCGAGCAGTCGTTGGGCAGGCTCGGGCCTGTCCGTGGAGCGCCGCCCCGAGGATGCGCCCGCCACGGGCTTCGGCCTGGTGGGCGACACTGTGCGCGAGGAGCGATACCTGCAGGTCCTGCACCCGGTACCTGGCGTGCTGGCGCGCAATGCCGACGAGGTCCAGCGGGCCTATCAGGAATATCAGGAAAAGGCGCTGGGCCGCACCGGCCTGCGCAAGATGTACATTGGCACGCTGACGCTGACGCTGTTCCTCGCCGTGTTTATCGCCGTGATGCTGGCGCTGCTGCTGGGCGGCCAGCTAGCCCGCCCGCTGCTGATGCTGCTGCAGGGCACGAAGGAAGTGGCGGAGGGCGACCTCTCTCCCAAGCGTGAACTCAAGAGCCGCGACGAACTCGGGATGCTGACCCAGCAGTTCAACCAGATGACGCGCCAGCTTGCTGAAGCGCGCATCGCCGTGGAAGAGAATCGCAGTGCGCTCGAGCAGTCGAAGGCGTATCTGGAAAGCGTGCTGCGGAATCTGACCGCAGGTGTGCTCGTGTTCGACCGGCGCTTTGTGCTGATCACCACCAACCCCGGCGCCGAGCGCATCTTCCGCCAGCCGCTCAACGGTGTGCTGGGGCACCCGGTGGAACAGATCCCCGGCATGAACGACTTCGCGGAGATCGTGCGTCAGGCATTTTCCGAGCAGACCACCAGCGAGGTCCTGGGTGGCGCGCAGCACTGGCAGAAGCAGATCGAGTTGCCGCAGGGCGACGAGGAGCAGCCGCTCACACTGCTGGTTCGCGGCGCGCATCTTCCTGGCGGCAGCCATGACGAACCGGGCTACGTGGTGGTGTTCGACGATATCTCAGACGTGATCTCGGCACAGCGTTCGGTGGCCTGGGGAGAAGTGGCGCGCCGTCTTGCCCACGAGATCAAGAATCCGCTGACACCGATCCAGCTATCGGCGGAACGGCTGCAGATGAAGCTGTCCCCTAAACTTGAGACGTCGGATGCCGAAGTACTGAAACGTGGGGCGGCGACAATCGTCAACCAGGTGGCAGCGATGAAGCGCATGGTCGATGATTTCCGCGACTACGCGCGCACGCCGCCGGCTGTGATGCAGTCGCTGCCGCTCAACGGCCTGGTGTCGGAAGTCCTGCATCTTTACGGCATCGATGACCCTGCCGTGCACGAGCACCCCGTGATCCATCCGACGCTGGACACGGATATGCCTGAAATCAAAGGCGATCCGACCCAACTCAGGCAAGTGATTCACAACCTGTTGCAAAATGCCCAGGATGCGGTGGCGGAGAACGTTGCGGCCGGTAGGGCGGCGCCCCATATCACTCTGCACACCGAGACTGTAGAATACAAAGATTCTGCCGGCGAAGACCGGCAAGCCGTCAAGCTGTCCATAGCGGACAATGGCCCCGGCTTCGCACCACGGATTCTGAGCCGCGCGTTCGAACCCTATGTGACCACGAAGGCCAAGGGCACGGGTCTCGGGCTGGCGATGGTGAAAAAGATCATTGACGAACATGGCGCACGCATCGAGGTGCGCAATCGCATGAACGGCACCGAGATCATTGGCGCTCAGATCTCGATCCTGTTCGTTAAGCTGGCATAGTCAATCTTGCGCACCGGCAACGTCCGGTGACGCTGCGGTGGGGTTAAGAGGAACGTATGGCAACCATCCTCGTAGTCGATGACGAAATGGGTATCCGGGAGCTGCTCTCGGAAATCCTGAGCGACGAAGGCCACGTGGTCGAAGTGGCGGAGAACGCCCAGCAGGCACGCGAGTTTCGTGCAGGCGCGACGCCGGACCTGGTGCTGCTCGATATCTGGATGCCAGATACGGACGGCGTGACGCTGCTCAAGGAGTGGTCGGCACAGGGCTTCCTGACCATGCCGGTCATCATGATGTCCGGCCATGCGACGATCGACACGGCCGTCGAAGCCACCAAGATCGGCGCGCTCAACTTCCTTGAGAAGCCGATCGCGCTGCAGAAGCTGCTGTCCGCCGTCGAGGCAGGGCTGGCCCGTGGCGTCGAGCGCCCACGTGCCGCGCCTTCCGTGGTGGCCGCACCTGCCGCCGTCAGCACGGGCGAAGCCGCGGTCTCCGCGATAGCAACCGCCGAAGTACCGGCCGAGGCCATCGCGAACGGCACGGCCACACGCGGTGTACCCGAAGGTGAAATGCAGTTCTCGTTCGACATGCCGCTGCGTGAAGCCCGCGACCTGTTCGAGCGTGCGTACTTCGAGTACCACCTGGTGCGCGAACACGGCAGCATGACCCGTGTGGCGGAGAAGACCGGTCTGGAGCGTACCCACCTGTACCGCAAGCTCAAGCAGCTGGGCGTGGAACTGGGCCGCAACAAGCCCGAGCCGACCGAACAATAAGTGGCTCGACAAAACGCTTGACGAACCAATTTTGCACAGTTATAGTTTCGCTTCTTTGGCCCGGTAGCTCAGTCGGTAGAGCAGAGGATTGAAAATCCTTGTGTCGGCGGTTCGATTCCGTCCCAGGCCACCAGATTCAAGCAAAACGGACGCTTCGGCGTCCGTTTTGCTTTTTGCGTTCTGCATTTGGCCGGTTGGAATCGGGCGATGCCCGATCCCGCGACCATCAAGCATCTGGCCTGCTGTGCGACTACGCCGTCGCCTGAAGCCCCTTCGGGGTACGGAGCAGGTTCAGCACCACCATCACCACGACGTTCGCCGCGAGGCAGGGCAGTCCCAGGTTGATGCCACCCAGATCCACCTTCTCGAGATACAGCACGACCGCCATCAACTGGCCGGTCAGGATGCCCAGCACCACCGCGCTTGGCCTGACACGTAGCGAGAACAGGATGACGATCATCCCTGGCAGGAACTGCGTCACGCCGTAGTACGTGGTGTTGATCAGCGTGAGCATCAGGTTCGGCGCCATCAGCGTCATCAGGATTGACACGATCAGGTACACGACGATCACCCCCTTTGCACCTGCCTTCTGCCTGGACTCTGGCAGGTGCGGCAGCAGGTTGCGCGTGACGATGGGACCGATCGCCAGACACATGCCCGTCAGCACCAGCAGGCCCGACAGCGCCGCGGCCGCCGCCACCAGGCCCAGTAGCCAGGAGGGCAGCAGGTGGGTGGCCGCCACGAAGAAGGCCTCGTTCGCCGTTGCAAGTGTGTCGCTGCGCGTCAGCGCGTAGTACGACGCCAGTACCAGGAACGGATACATCAGCATGTACAGCGGCATGGCCACCTGCGTGCGGCGGATCGTATCTGCGCTTTTCGCGGTGTAGATGAACTGCACCGAGATCGGCATCATGTAGAAGCCAAGCGACTGGAACAATATCGTGCTCATCGAGAAACGTAGCTGCTCGTCGTTCATCCGGTTGCTGACGTGCTCGCTCGCCACGTGGAAGACCTTCGCTACGCCAACTTCGCCCGCAACCGCCAGGCCCGTCACCACGATCGCCACCACCATCAGCACGTCCTTGAGCACCGCCACGTAGGCCGACGAACGCACGCCGGAAATGGCGATGTACGTGAAGGCGAGCACCGCCGCGATCAGGACCAGATGGAGCGGCTGGAAGCTCCAGCCCAGCCCCCGGAACGCGGCGATCAGGCCAGTGAACTGGAGCTGTGCCATCGGCAGCAGGAACAGGATCGACGACAGCGCGACTACGAACTCCACGGCGCGGTTGTCGAAGTGGCCCTTGAACAGGTCCGCCAGTGTGATGGCATTGAAGCGCTGGCCGGCCTCCCAGATCTTCGGCGCCAGGAAGTAGCCGAGCGGATAGGCCAGCAGGATGTAGCCCAGGAACCAGATGCCGTAGGTCGGCCCCTTCGCGTAGATACCGCCGGCGAAGCCCACCATCGTGGCCACGCTGTAGATCTCGCCAGCCGCCAGGAAGAACACGAGGAACGCGCCGAACTGCCGGGACGCGACGAAGAAGTCATGAGCGCTTTGCGACCCCGTTCCCTTGCGCGAACGCAGGGCCAGGTACAGCGACAGGACGATGAAGCCGAGGAAAACCGCTGTGGACATAAGAGTGGCTCCCGGAAGTCAGGCGTCCAGCCGACGCTCGGCGTCGACAGGACGGTCGAAGAAACGCCAGCAGACGTAGAGGCACACCGACGTCAGCACGAACCAGGCGAACATCCACGCATAGACGAATGGCACGCCGAGCACGAAGGTGTCCACCGACGCAACCCAGGGCAGCAGCCCCAGCACGCCAACGTAGGGAATGCCGATGCCGATCAGTAGCTTGAGCATGACCGGACTCCTTTCAGCGCGCGGCCGACGTCTGGGGATCGATCGGCGTCATCACGCCGCAGCGCGCCTCGATGGCCTCACCGGCGGACAGGATCAGGCTTTCCTGAAAGCGCCCGGCTACCAGTTGCACACCCATTGGCAAGCCTCCTGCCAATCCAGTGGGCACGGACAGCCCAGGCAGGCCGAGAATCGCCGTTGCAAGCAGCGGACTCTGCGCGTCGAGGATGTGGCGTGCGGCATCAGCGCCCTGACGGTCTGCGTCGATCAGGAACGGGCGTTGCCAGGACACGGGCATCAGCAGCAGCGGGTAGCGTTCAAAGAACTGCTGCCACTCGCGCAGCAGCGTGGTGCGTCGCGCCAGGGCGTTCATGTATCCGGCGAGATCCAGCGATGCTGTCTGACGCCGTTGGGTGCCGATGGCAGCGCGCACGGCATCGTCGCCGTCACGCTCGATGATGTCGCCCAGGCCAGCGGCCAGTTCGTTCATCGTCAGTGCCAGCCACAGGTCGGTCGCCTCCTGGAATCGAGGTGGCACGACTTCCTCGATCACGCAGCCGGCATCCTCGAGCCAGCGAGCCGCCTGCCTTACGGCGGCCGTGACCGCTTCGTCAGCCGTGAAGCCCGGCAGGGTCGCGCAAACGGCAACGCGTGTCGGAAAGGTCTTGTGAGCGCTACCAACCGAGGCCGAAGCCTGCCAGGGGTCACGGCTGTCCGGCGCGGCCATCGCGGTCAGCGCCAGACGCAGGTCGCGTACCGTGCGCGCCAGCGGCCCCTGCACGGACGATAGCTGCGCACCCATCGTGCGCTCACGCAACTGCGAGGGATTGAAGGCCGGCACCAGACCCTGTGTCGGGCGCAGCCCGGCAACACCGCAGGCATAGGCCGGATAGCGAATCGAGCCGCCCTGGTCATTGCCGTGCGCAATGGCGCCGATACCGGCCGCCACCGCAGCCGAGGCACCGCCGCTGGACCCGCCCGGTGTATGGCTGGCGTTCCACGGATTGAGGGTACGGCCATGCAGGTCGTTGTCAGTGAACCAGCGCAGCGAGAATGCCGGCGTGTTGGTGCGGCCGATGATCACGGCGCCGGCCTTGCGGAGATTGGCAACCACCGGGCTGTCCACGCTGGCCACCGTGTCCTGGAACGCCACCACGCCATTGGTCGTGGCACGGCCCGCCATGTCGACGTTGACCTTCACCGTCACGGGAACGCCGTGCAGCGGCCCAAGCAACTCGCCCCGGGCCAGCGCCGCATCGGCGTCGGCCGCTGCCTGCATCGCCTCGTACGCCAGCACGTCGACGACGGCATTGATCGATGGATTGACCGCATCCAGTCGGGCCAGGCTACTGGCAACAACCTCCACCGACGATACCTCGCGCTTTGCGATCTGGCTGGCCGCCTCGGCCGCGCTCCAACGCCACAGCTCGTTGCTCATACGTCTGTCTCCTGTTTCCGTGTTTTGAGTTTTGTGTTCGGCCGCCTGTGGGGCTGACGGCACGTCGGAGAAAGACTAGTCCGCTATGATGCATACCAAAAGACAATACTTTTCCGATGGTGACCACTAAAAGTTGTCATCGTTTGCGGTGCGGCAGGTCACCTGCCCTGGGGAGACAACACACATGCGAGACCATCAACTGAAGGCGTGGCTGCGGCTGGTCGAAACCGGCAGCATTCGCGGCGCCGCGCGCAGTCTGCACCTGAGCCAGGCAGCGATTACGAAGGCCATTCGGGAACTGGAAGAAGACCTCGATGCGCCGCTGATCGTCAGAAGCTCGCGCGGTATCACTCTCACCGAGTGCGGTCGCCAGCTGACCGTCCGCGCGCGGCAGTCGCAGAACCAGCTTACGCTCGCGCGCCAGGACATCCGTCAGTTGATGGGCGGCGAAAAAGCCCGCGTGTCGGTCGCGGTGACGCCGATGGTGTTCCTGAGCGTGCTCCCCGATGTCCTGCGAGATTTCAGGCGCAGCATGCCGCTGGCCGACCTGACGCTCGAAGAGGGCCTGATGCCCGCGGTATTGCCCGCGCTGCGCGCCGGCACGGTCGACTTCGCGATTGCCGCGCTGATTCCGGAAACGCTGGGCAGCGAGTTCGATTTCGAGCCGTTGAAGACGCTCGACGTCATGATCGCGGGCCGCCGTGGACACCCGCTGGCCAACGCCACGCGCTGGGAAGAACTGGTGGAGTGCGACTGGCTGATGCAGCTATCGCCAGGCAGCCAGCACACCTTCCTGCTCGATCAGTTGCAGCAACTCGGCCTGCCACTTCCCCGGCGCATCATCAAGACCAATACGTTCGGCGTGACGTCGAGTCTGCTGGTCAGCACCGATGCGGTGTCGACGATCCCGAGCAGCATCCTGAAGGTGGGTCCCCAGTCCGAGCAGCTCACGCGCATCCCCGTGGACGTACCGCTGCGGCCCCTGACGCTCGGCATTGTGACGCTGCGCGACAACCCGCTCTCGCTGGCCGCCACGCGATTCTCGAACCTGTTTCGCGAGGCACTGTCGCGCGTGAATCCGGCGCTGGACTAGTTCGCATCCCTAGCCGAACAGTTCCTCCGCCACCGTGGGATGCAGTGGCATCGTCGTCTTCAGATGCGCATCCTTCACGCCGAGGCGCAGTGCGACGGCAAAGGTCTGGATGATCTCCGGCGCGGCGTTGTCCATCAGGTGCGCACCCAGCACCCGTCCGCTGCGCGCGTTGAACACCAGCTTGAACACCGAGGGCTGCGCCACGCCGCCGAAGCGGTTCTCCAGCGACACAAACCGCTTGATCTCGGTGCGCACGCGATCGGCTCTGCCGCCGGCGGCTTCGATCGCCTGTGCCTCAGTCAATCCCACCGCTCCGATCGCGGGTTCGCTGAACACGGCGGTCGGCACGAAATCGAAATCGGCAATATCACCACGTTTGCCGAACAACCGATCTGCAAGCCAGCGCCCCTGCGCGATGGCTACCGGCGTCAGATGCAGATTCCGATCCATGCAGTCGCCGATCGCATGGATCGAGCGCACCGTGGTGCGGAACTGCCGATCGACGCAAATGCCGCCGCGCTCGCCAAGCTGCACGCCAAGCGCATCGAGCCCAAGTTCGGCGATGCTGGGCCGACGCCCGATCGCCGCGAGTACCGCCTGCGCGCGCACGGTCTGCGTGCGGCCAGGATTGTTCTGCTGCGTGTAGCAGACTTCGGTCGCGCCGTTGGCCTGCGACAGCATCGTCACGTCGGCCCGGAAATGGAGTCGCACGCCCTTTGCCGCGAGCGCCTCGGCCAGCGCGGCGGCGATATCGTGATCGAACTTCGGCAGCAGGCGATCCCCGCGCACCAGCAGGTCCACTTTCACGCCATAGCGCGAGAGAATCGACGCCATCTCCACGGCAATGTAGCCGCCGCCGATCACCGCGATGGATGCAGGCACGGTCTGCCAGGTGAACACGTCATCGGACGAACTCGCCAGCTCGCCGCCCGGAACGGGCAGGGCGAGGGGATGCGCGCCAGTGGCGATCAGCGTCTTGCGCGTGCGGATGATCTCGTTACCGACCACCACCTCGTCCGCTCCACTGAGCCGCGCATCGCCATGCAGGATCTCGACGCCGGCCTCATTGAGCCGTTGCGCGTACGACGCATTGAGCCGCGCCACTTCGGCATTCACGCGCACGCTGGCATCGCGCCAGTCTTCCTTGCCGCCGGTATGTGACAGGCACGTCGAGAGGATCGACGCCCAGTTCGCGCCATAGGAGAGCATCTTCTTTGGCACGCACCCGCGATTCACGCAGGTACCGCCAATGGCGTCGCGCTCGACCAGTATCACGCGTGCGCCATGCGATGCCGCGCGACGCGCCGCGGCCACGCCACCGGAGCCTGCGCCGATCACGACGAAATCCGCTTCACGCGTGGTGGGCCGCACGGAACGCTTGCGGCGCGGCACACGCTCGACAACCGGCTCCGCGCTAACCTCACTGGCGCGGCGCCGGGCTTTTGCCGTTGTCTTCGTGGTGGTCGCCGTTGATGCCTGACGCTTAGTCATTCATGCCTCCTTGCCTGGCAGCCCTTGGCCGCATTGCACATTGCACACACGATCGACCGGCGCCAATCTGGCGCATACCACTCAAGACGCCGGCAACAGTTCCTCTCTTATCTCGGGCCACTCGCGCAGAAATGTTTCCGCATCGCGGCAGCCCAGGTCGTACGCATGCGTCATCGCCTCGGGCCGGGTGTAGTCCCAGCTCGAAATCGGCACACGCATCGACGGTTGCAGATACAGGCGACGCTGGCCGTCCACCTCGAGCACGAAGCGGCGCGGGCGTGGATACAGCCTGGTCACCAGCACCAGCACATTGCCCGGCGTGGCATCGAGCGCATCGACGGGGACGTTGTCGACCAGTCCGCCGTCGAGCACCGCGCGGCCATCCCGGCGAAGTACTGGCGTGAACGGTGGCGTCGATGCCGATTGCAGCAGCAGATCGGCCAGATCCTCGGGCGACCGGCAATCCTGCGCGCGCACGAACTCCGGATGAAAGCCGAGCTTGCGGCCCAGTCTCGGATGCAGTGTCTTGAGCAGGTGCTTGTCGATGTTGTACGCGAGCAGTCCGGCCGCTACGGCCAGACGCGGGCCGCTCCAGCGCGGGATATGCGCGACGCCGATGCGAATCTCCGGCGCTTCCTGCAATCGCTCCAGACGGCTGTCGCCAAACAGCGAAAGCAATGCGTTGCGATAGATGCCGTAGTGCGGAAATACGCGTTCGCGCCGCAGCAGGTTGCCCCAGTACGCATTGCGCGAATTGTTGGCCAGCACCTCGCGGTAGTAGGCCATGGTCTGCTTCGAATCATTCGCGTAGACCATGCACGCCGTCGCCGCGCCCGCCGAGATGCCGGCGATCACGCGCGGCCTCAGTTTCAGCTCTGGCTCCACGGTGTCCCACCATCCGGCCTGCCACCAGCAGCGGTTGCCACCACCAGCGAAAACGATCTGGTCGAACGGCTGCGCACTTGTCGAAGGGAGGGAAGTGGAGGTCGACATGCCGGCGTTCAAAGCAGCGCGTAGGTGGTAGTGGCCTGCACGGCGAGCTTGCCGTCCTTGCCAGTGAGTTCGATCTCGCCGAACACCACGGTCTTGCCGAGCCGCAACACGTTGGCGCGCACAAGCACATCGCCGTCGATCACGGGACGCATGAAGTTGGTGGTGAGGCTGACGGTCGTCATCGGGCGGAAATTGCCCAGGGCGTTCGCGATGGCGACGATCATCGCCGTGTCCGCCGCGGACATCAGCACCTGCCCGCACACCACGCCGCCGGCGTGGCGAAGGCTTTCGCTGAAAGGCAGACGCAGTGTCACGCCATCGGCATCGACGGCTTCGGCACGCAGGCCAAGCTCACGCACCCAGGGGGCCAGCACGCGTTCGAGCGTGGCGTCGATGTCGGCTAGCGTGAAAGTGGATTCGGGCACGATCCGTGTCTCCTCGGCGCACGATGTTGTTTGCGCCAATGATACAGGGGGCCGAAGCCCCCTGCCCAAACCCGCCGGGCCGCCCCGAAGGGCGGTACCTGGGATTTATGCCGCGTTGTCCGCTTCCGCGCGCGCGGTTGTACGGCTGGCGTGCCAGCGCAGCAGACGCGGGAGCACCACCACCGCCACGGTCATGGCCAGGATGGTTGCCGAGATCGGCTGCTTGATGAACAGGCTCCAGTCGCCCTGACCGATCGACAGCGCATTGCGAAGCTGCTTCTCGGCCATCGGCCCCAGAATCAGGCCGACGATGACTGGCGCGGTCGGGAAATCGAAGCGGCGCATCGCCATGCCGAGCAGGCCGATCACGAACAGCAGCAGCAGATCGAACCACGACTGGCGGATGCCGTACGCGCCCAGGCCTGCGAAGATCAGAATGCCACCGTACAGCAGCGGCGTCGGCACGCGCAGCATGCGCACCCACAGGCCGATTGCCGGCAGGTTCAGCACCAGCAGCATCACGTTGCCGATATACAGCGAAGCGAGCAGACCCCACACCAGATCGCCCGAGGTCTGGAACAGCATCGGACCCGGTTGCAGGTTGTAGTTCTGGAACGCCGCCAGCAAGATTGCCGTGGTGTTCGAAGTCGGGATGCCCAGCGTCAGCAGCGGGGCCAGCGTGGCGGTCACCGCGGCGTTGTTGGCGGCCTCGGGGCCAGCCACGCCTTCGATCGCGCCAACGCGGCCGAACTCGTCCTTGTGGTCGGACAGCTTCTTCTCAGTGGCATACGACAGGAACGTCGGAATCTCCGCGCCGCCGGCCGGAATCAGGCCGAACGGGAAGCCGATAACCGTGCCGCGAATCCAGGCCGGCACCGAGCGCTTCCAGTCCGACTTGTTCATGTGGACCGAGCTCAGTTTGTTGAACGTGCCTTCGGGCTGCGGGAAGAAGGCGTTGAACAGCGCCTCGCCCACCGCGAACAGGCCCACGGCCACCACGACAATGTCGATACCGTCGTAGAGTTCCTGCACGTCCATCGAATAGCGTGTCTGGCCGGACAGCGAATCCATGCCGATCAGGCCGATACCAAGACCCAGGAACAGGCTGGTCATGCCGCGCAGCAGCGACGAACCGAGCACGGCCGAAACGGTCGTGAAGGCCAGCAGCATGATCATGAAGTACTCGCCCGGGCCAAACTGCAGCGCCACGTCGGCAGCCACCGGCGCGAACATCGACAGCAGCACCGTGGCGATCGTGCCCGCTACGAAGGAACCGATCGCGGCCGTGGCCAGCGCCGGGCCGGCACGGCCGTTCTTGGCCATCAGGTTGCCTTCCATCGCGGTGACCATTGTCGACGACTCGCCCGGCGTGTTCATCAGGATCGAGGTCGTCGAGCCGCCGTACATCGCGCCGTAGTAGATGCCGGCGAACATGATCAGCGCGGCGGTCGGTTCCACCTTCGCGGTCAGAGGCAGCAGCATTGCCACGGTCAGCGCCGGGCCGATGCCCGGCAGCACGCCGATCGCGGTGCCCAGGAAGCAGCCCACCAGGGCCCACATCAGGTTAAGCGGCGTGATGGCCACGGCAAAGCCGTGCATCAACTGGTTCAGGGTATCCATGTTTCGTTCCTCCCGTTGGGGTGCGGGCTCAGAAGCCCGCTACCGGCAGCAGCGGCAGGTTGATGCCGAGCAAGAATTCGAACAGCGCCCACATCGGCACCGTGATGAGCAGGCCGATCAGCGCATCACGCACGATGCGGCGGCTGCCATAGCCACGCGCGACGCACACCATCATCAGCGTCGACGAAAACACAAAGCCCAGCGTGCCGATCAGCGCCATGTTGGCCACCAGCCCCAACGCCACCCACAGGAAGCCCTTGAAGTTGTGCGGCGCCGACGGCAGTTCGGCATCCTCTTCGGGCATGTTGCGGAAGCCGCCGCGCACGCCTTGCCACGTCAGCAGCGCGCCGCACACCGCCAGGCCGATGGCCACCAGCGTGGGGACGAAGCGCGGCGACAGGCCGGCATAGCCTTCATCGCCGGAAATACCCGGCAATCCGGCAAAGAAGAAGGCGGACACCGCCAGGATGGCGACGCCGATGGAGACGTGGGATGGTTTCATGATGGGGCTCTCGGATGGTCCTGCCACCCGCACGGTCACGGGGCCCGGTGACGATATGGTTTGTTTTTGGTGCATCGCAGGTGGCGGCACCGGGCCCCGTGCCGCTCTCCGCGCCGCCGGACATGACGGTCGGCGGCCGGGCGGGAACGACAGGGTGAAACGAACTTCCGCGTGCTTGCTGGTCGTCGGGGACCGCGGCTTGCGCGCCGGGCCCCTGTGGAGCGGTCTTACTTGGCGACGCCGAGTTCGCGCAGCGTGCCACCCAGGCGGGCGGATTCCGCGTCGACGAACTTGCCGAACTCGTCGCCGGTCAGCAGGAACGGCGTCCAGTCGTTCTTCTGGAGCGCGTCCTTCCAGACCGGGTTCTCGGTGCCCTTGACCACGGCGTCGATCATCGCCTTGCGCTGTTCGGCCGAGATGCCAGGCGCGCCATAAACACCGCGCCAGTTGTAGATCTCGACGTTGATGCCTTGCTCCTTGAGCGTCGGGATATCGGCGGTGCGATCCTTCGACGTCACGGCCAGCGCGCGCATCTTGCCGGTCTTGATGAACGGCAGGAACTCGGACACGCCAGCGATACCGACGGTCACGTGGCCGCCCAGGATCGATGCCGAGGCTTCACCACCGCCCTGGAACGGCACATAGTTGATCTTCTTCGGGTCCACGCCAGCTTCCTTGGCGATCAGGCCAGCCAGGATGTGGTCGATCGAACCCTTCGAACCGCCGCCCCAGCTCACGCTGCCCGGATTGGCCTTCAGCTGCGTGGTCAGGTCCTTGATCGACTTGATCGGCGAGCTGGCCGGCACCGTCAGCACCATCGTGTCCGCGAACAGGCGCGCGATCGGCGTGGCGTTCTTCAGGGTCACCGGCGGGTGGTTCGTCTCGATCGCGCCGACCATCACGGCGCCGGTCACGATCAGCGCGTTCGGGTTGCCCTTGTCGGTGTTGACGAACTGGGTCAGGCCGATGGTGCCGCCCGCGCCGCCCTTGTTGTCATAGGAGGCGCTCTTGGCCGCGCCAGCTGCCACCATTGCCGCGCCGATGGTGCGGCCGGTCTGGTCGAAACCGCCGCCGGGGTTGGCGCCGATCATGACCTTGAGGGAGTCCACAGCGTAGGCCGGAGCGGCCACCACGGCGGCGGCCAGCGTCGCGGAGGCGACGAAGGCGTGCGTGAAACGGGCGAACGAGCGATTCATCAATGCTGTCTCCTGTCTTTATTGGAATGTTGTGGTTGTACTGAGAGAACGGCCACGATGTATTTGGCCAGACTGCCGAAGGCATGGACATCGGCGATCATGGCCCGAATTCTAGATGGCCGAAACTGTCAAATGCCTGTCAAAACGTCAGCAAATGTGTTGGGGTTTACGTGGTGTTGTTTGCTTTGTCTGCCGTCGCAGGTCATTGCCGCTGTCGCATTTCGGCATCGCCGGCTGGGGGGGAAATCTGATCTAAACATCTTTGACTTGGCGGCCGACATACATCTCACTACGATGGATTTCAGTTGCCTGCCGCACGGACGGAGCAATGACAAGAACGATCCGGACCGACGCACGGCGATGCGAATCGGCCAACAAAACAGAAGTTTCAATGGGTGTCACTGGGGTCAAGATGGATACGATAATCAAGGCGTCGGACGGCTGGGTGCCGGAACTCGGCGCGGCAAGCGATCGCGGCCTGTGGAAAAGCACCATGGCTGCGGCCAACCAGGCACTGGAAGCCGCCAAGGGCATGCAGGCGGCCGTCAGCCAGTCGCTCAAGCTCCAGCGCAAGATCACCGCGCTGCGTGACGAACTGCACCGCATGGAAGCCGAACGCGATCTCTATCGCGATTTGCATTCCCGCACGGTCGACGAACTCAATCACACGCTCGACCTGAGCCCCGACGAATGGCAGCGCCTGCGGGCGGACAACGAGACGCTCCAGATCCGCCATCGCGCCTACAAGCTGCTGGTGCAGCACTACGCGCGCAGCGGCCTGGCGATCGAACCCGCAGTCTTCGCCGAGCAACGCAGCCGCGTTCAGCAACACATCCTGTTTCAGCGTCGCAAGGGTATTCCGGTGTCGGTCATCACCGCCGACGACATCGCATTTCTCGTGCGCTGAGTTGAAATGCGCAATGGATTTGCGCGGGGCGCACTTGCCGTATCCCCGCGCAAGGAGCTGGTCATGCATTGCCTTGTCGCTGCATCGATGGCACCGCTGCACTTCCGACCGGCGCATCCGTCGCGCATACCCGATTACGCCCCGCTTCCTTGGCGACATAGAGCCGGCGGTCGGCCACTGCCAGCATGGCGTCGAGTGTCTGGCATCCGTCGGTCCCGGCTTCTGCAACACCAATAGACACGGTGAAGCGGATGCGTCCGTCGCCCGCGTCGGGCTGCGGCGCGTCGGGTGCCGCCTCGACGGACGCGGCTTCCACGGCCAGGCGCAGGCGCTCGGCCGCCGCCACGGCTTCATCCGACGACGCGCCCGGGAGCAGTACCGCGAATTCCTCGCCGCCAAGGCGGGCGGGAAAGTCAATCTCGCGCAAGTGCTTGCGCATCAGGTCCGCCATCGCCATGAGCACGCAATCGCCGCTGGCGTGGCCCCATTTGTCGTTCACGCGCTTGAAGTAGTCAATGTCGAGCATCAGCATGGCCAGCGGCGTGCCATCGCGCTGCCGGCGGGCCGTTTCATTTTTGAACTGTTCGCTAAAGCGGCGCCGGTTGGCCAGTTGCGTCAAGGGATCGGTTTCAGCCATCTGCTGGAGTTTCCTGCCGGCGGCCAGATAGTGGTCAAACAGCAGCGTCACCACACGCAGCGTGACATACATCAGCACAGGCAGCAGGAACCAGATCGTCAGCAATGGCAAGCTGAGGCGCCGGGCCACTGTCGCATAGACATCGTATTCGTCGAGCGTGTCCACCATTAGCCAGTTGCCGGCATTGCCCACGCGCTGGAAGTACACATACTGGCCGTTGACGTGCCGCATGCCCGTGCCTTGCGAGATGAGGTCCGACACGGGTGTATTGCGCAGGTCCCCGGCGAAATCGTCGGGCCAGCGCAGATTGGTCTTGCCTCCGGTCTGACTCGAGACGATGACATTGCCGTTGCGGTCCAGCAGGTAGCGATGAGACCCCAGGATCTCCGGCAAGCCAATCAGGTCACGCAGACGGCGAATCTCCAGGTCCACGGCCACCACGCCGCGGAAGCGTTGCGCGACGTAGACCGGCACGCTCAGTGTCGTGCGCAGCTGCGTGCTTTCGAATTGCGTGTAGACCTGCGCCCAGCGCATCTCGTGGCTGGGGTCGCGATCGGGAAGCAGGCTGCGGTAATAGTCGATCCCGCTGAAGCGTTTGATCAGGGCAGGAGCCCTGTCCGGTGGCAACGCGGGATATGTCACGTAAAAGCCGTTGCTCGAGATGAACGTCACCGTGCCATCGGGACGGTCGCTGCGCTGGCTGACGCCCAGCACATGGCTGAGCTGACGCGCGGCCAGCAGATCCGCCCGCAGGTCCTCGTCGCGGCGTTCGAAACCTTGCAGTCCTTTCAGGATCTGGGGCGACACCCCCACGATCGGCGCGTCGCCAAGTGGTACCTGCAATTCCCAGACAGGTTCATTGCGTGCCGCATAGGCACGTTCGATATCGGCGTCAGTGGACGCTTTCGTACCCTGCTGGAGTTCGAGAAGCTGCTGCGCGTAATCGCGCACGAACGATAGCTTGAACCGTTCCGCATTGATAACCGCTTCCGCGCCAAGTGCGCGCAGCACCAGATCGTGTTGATGCAGGATCAGGACGCGCTCGCGCAGCAGGTAAAGGTCGCGCATCGCCACGACAAGCATCAGCAGCATCGCCAGGCCAAATCCCACCACCACCACGCGCTGCGGATATATCAGTGCCGCGCGCGGCAGCCAGCGCGGCCGCGGAAGCAGTTTGTGCCATGCCATTGGACGTCTCCGGCAAGCCCGCATCTTGCGGGTACTGCGACGACGGATTCAGGAATGATGGTACCGATATGCTGGCACAGTGTAGAGCACACGACGACGTCTGGTGCACGGGAGACGAACGTCTTGCGCCTGATTCAACCGCTGTCAGGTGCTTGCAGGCTCGGTTCGGAAATAGAGCAGGGCGATGGCCGGCAAGGCGAAGCCGATCCAGCTCGCCAGCGGCCAGCCGGCACGCGCATAGGCCCATGCGCCAACCGACGAGCCGATCGCACCGCCAACGAAGAAGATGGCCATGTAGAGCCCATTCAGGCGGCTGCGATGTTCCGCGGACAAAGAGAAGATCGCGCGCTGCCCGATCACCAGGTTGGCCGACACGGCAAAGTCGAGCACGACGGCCGCGACGGTCAAGGCCGCCAGTGACATGAGCGAACCTTCGACGCCGATGCGGCTCAGCAGGAAGGAGCCTGCGCCCAGCGCCAGTGCGATGGCAGTCATCTGGCGGCTGTGGCCACGATCGGCATAGCGGCCGGCCATCGGCGCGGCAATCGCGCCGGCCACGCCCACGAGCGCGAACACGGCGATGCCGGTCTGGGACATATGGAAGGCGGGCCCGGCCAGGTACAGCGGCGTGGTGGTCCAGAACAGGCTGAATACGCCGAACATGCTCGCCTGGTACATCGCGCGCCGCCGCAGCACCGGCTGCGTGCGCAACAGGTGCCCCATCGAACCAAGCATCTCGACATAGTTCACGCCGGGCACCGGCTGGCGCTGCGGCAGCTTGCGCGACAGCACCACGCCAAGCAGCACCATGGCCACGGCCGACGCGGCGAAGATCGTATGCCAGCCGAACAGGTCCGCCACCAGGCTCGATACCGGGCGCGCCAGCATGATGCCCATCAGCAGGCCGCTGGTCACGTTGCCGACGGCGCGGCCGCGCGCATGTTCGGGCGCGAGGTGTGCCGCGAACGGCACCAGTACCTGCACCGCCACCGAGCACAGGCCTATCGCGCATCCAGCGATCAGGAAGACGCTCGCGTGGGTAGCCAGCGCTGCCGCGACCAATGCCACCGCACAGCCGGCGATCAGCGCCAGTACAAGCTTGCGGTTCTCGACGATATCGCCCAAGGGCACCAGCAGCAGCAGGCCCACGCAATAGCCGATCTGGATCAGCGTGACGATCAGGCCGGCGATCTCGGGAGAAAGCTCGAGCGCCCGCGCGATCGGACCGACCAGTGGCTGGGCGTAGTAGAGGTTGGCGACAATCATGCCGCACGCGGTGGCCAGGAGGGGAGTGATCCAGGCGGCAGGGGCGTCGGCGCGTTGGGCGGTGGCGGATGTCATGGCCGCCGATTCTACCGGGACATAGATAGGCCCGTATGACACAGGGGATTCAAACCCGCTTCAACGGAAAACCGGGGAATCCGGCTCGGCATCGAAGCGCAATTCCTCCTGGACCGGCGCGGGGTCATCGCCCTGATCGGCGGCCGGGATCAGCGCGCTGACGCGTACGCCGAGCAGCCGGATGCGTCGTTCCAGCGGGATACGCTTGAGGCACTCGGTGGCGCCATGCCGGATCGTCGCGCCGTCCGCGGTGTGGGCGGTCAGCGTCAGGTCGCGCGTAACGGTGTGGAAGTCGTCGAAACGCAGCTTGATGCCGACGGTGCGCCCCACGTAGCCCTTGCGCCGCAGATCTTCGGCCACGCGCATGCAAAGCCGGGTGAATTGCTCGGACAGTACCGGACGATCGCCGCGCGGATGCAGATCACGCTCGAACGTGGTTTCGCGGCTCATCGACTTGGGTTCGGAGCTGACCACGACCTGCCGCTCGTCGCGCCCATTCGCCACTTCGGCCAGCCAGCTTGCGTAATTGCGGCCGAAATGGGCCTGCAGCAGCGCGGTGTCGGCCTCCGCCAGTTGCCCCACGGTCTCGATGCCGATAGCCGCCAGCTTCTCCGCCGCCTTGGGGCCGATGCCATTGACCTTGCGGGCTGCCAGCGGCCAGATTCGTGTCGGGATATCGGCCGGTGTCAGGATCGTCAGGCCATCGGGCTTGTCGAGTTCGGAACCGATCTTGGCCAGCAGCTTGTTTGGCGCCACGCAGATCGAACAGGTCAGCCCGGTGGCGGCGTTCACGGCGGCCTTGATACGGGCCGCCACATCGCGCGCCTCACCATCGATATCAGTCAGATCGATATATATCTCATCGATTCCGCGATCTTCTATTTGTTCCGTGAATGATCTGACTGCAGCCTTGAACAACCCGGAGTAACGCCGGTAGGCGTCGAAGTCCGTCGGCAACAGGATCGCGTCGGGTGCCAGCTTGGCAGCCTTCATCATCCCCATGGCGGAAAACACGCCAAGCGCGCGGGCCTCGTAGGTGGATGTGGTCACGACGCCGCGTCCGGCGTAATCGCGCAGACGCGCATAACGGCGCGTGCCATCGGGCAGGACCTCGGGCACGGCGTTGCGACCACCCCCGATCACGACGGCCTGGCCGCGCAGATCCGGGTAGCGCAACAGTTCGACGGACGCATAGAAGGCATCCATGTCGAGATGGGCGATGCGCCGTGCGGATGAGGACATGGACGAAGGGGAAAATCGTGTACTGTATAAACGTACAGTATAGTGCCGCGCCCGGATTTTGCGGAGGGCCTGTCAGCTGGCTCTCTCGCAAATTATTTACTTAATAGATTGATCTTTATGTTCTTTCGCTGATTTCATTCTTAATACTAATAGTTTTCCGCTGCAGCAGTTTGCTGACAAGTAGGCCTTCAGCAGCGTAGATAGCCAGAGATACCCAGATCAGCGCATAGCCAATCTGCTTTTGCGGCGGAAACGGCTCGTGGTACAGCCAGATGCCGAGCGCCAGTTGCAGTGTCGGGCCGGCGTACTGCAGCAGCCCGAGCAGCGACAGCGGAATGCGCCGTGCGCCTGCCGCGAAGAACAGCAGTGGCACGGCGGTAATCGGACCGGCCATCACCAGCAGCACCTGCGTACCCGGTGCTGCGGCGCGCGTGGTGTCCTGACCCGTCAGAAACAGAAAGGCGAGCGCGGCGGCGGCAAACGGAAACAGCAGTAGTGTTTCCAGTGACAACCCTTCCAGCGCCCCCAGGGCACCGGTCTTGCGCAACAGTCCATACCCGCCGAACGATGCCGCCAGACCGAGCGCGATCCACGGCAACTGCCCAGCCGTCACCGTGAGCCAGATCACCCCGGCCGCGGCAATCGCGATCGATAGCCATTGCACGGGGCGCAGCCGCTCGTGCAGCAGCAACACGCCAAGCAGCACGCTGAACAGGGGATTGATGAAGTAGCCCAGGCTGGCGTCGACCACCCGATCGGCGGAAACGGCCCAGATATAAAGGAACCAGTTGCAGCAGAGCAGGGCCGCACTGGCTCCGAAATTGAGCGCCAGGCGTGGATTGGCCGCCACCTCGCGAAGCCAGCCGAAATGCCGGCGCCACAGCAGGATCGCTCCGAGAAACACGAGCGACCACACCATGCGATGCAGCAGGATTTCCAGCGGCGCAACGCCGTGCAGGGATTTGATGTAGAGGGGCAGCAGGCCCCAGATGATGTACGCGAGCAGCGCGTAGAAGATGCCGAGTTGCATGGGGAAATGTCCCGGGTAGATGTCCGGTTGTGGGCGGATTCTACCGGGGCGGGAGAAAGCGCGTGTGAGCGCCTTTCGGGCGTGGCAAGCGGATAAAGTGCCGGCCCTCTCCACTCGCCCCTCTCCTCGCGGGAGAGGGGCGTTTGTGGCTTACAGCTTGCGGGCGAAGCTGAACTGCGAGAATGCCTGCTCGGCCACGTTGAACCACGCGGCTTCGTTGTTACGGAACACGCGCCAGTCGTCGAAGATCTTCTTGAACGACGGGTTCTTGGCGCTTTCGTCCGCGTAGGCTTCCTGGGTGGCCTTGAAGCAGGCTTCCATGATTTCCTTCGAGAACGGACGCAGCTTCACGCCGTTTTCCAGCAGACGGGCCAGCGCCTGCGGGTTCACGGTGTCGTACTTCGCCATCATGTTCGTGTGGGCCTCGATGGTGGCCGTTTCCAGCGCGCGCTTGTACAGCGCGGGCAGCTTCTCGAACTCGGGTGCCGACGCATAGAACGAGAGCTGAGCGCTGCCTTCCCACCATCCCGGGTAGTAGTAGTACGGCGCCACCTTGTAGAAGCCGAGCTTCTCGTCGTCGTACGGGCCCACCCATTCGGCTGCGTCGATCGTGCCCTTTTCCAGCGCCGGGTAGATATCGCCACCGGCGATCTGCTGCGGCACCACGCCCAGGCGCGACAGCACCACGCCAGCAAACCCGGCGATGCGGTACTTCAAACCCTGCAGATCCGCCACGCTCTTGATTTCCTTGCGGAACCAGCCACCCATCTGCGCATTGGTGTTGCCGCCGAGGAAGTTGACGACGTTGTATTCCTTAAAGAACTCGCGCATCAGTTTCATGCCGTTACCCTGCAGCATCCAGGCGTTCTGCTGGCGCGCGGTCAGGCCGAACGGAATCGTCGTGTCGAAGCACAGCGTCGGGTTCTTGCCGAAGTAGTAATAGCCGGCGGTATGGCCGATCTGCACGGTCTGGTTCTGCACGGCGTCCAGCACCTGCAGGCCCGGCACGATTTCACCTGCGGCAAATACCTTGATATTGAACTTGCCGTCCGTCAGTTCCTTCACACGTTGCGCCAGCAGTTCGCCACCGCCATAGATAGTGTCCAGCGACTTCGGAAAGCTCGACGCCATCCGCCATTCCACTGCCGGGTTGCTGCCGATGACAGCAGGGGCGGCTGGGGCGCTGGCCGATGCTGCCGGCGCGGCGGGCTTTTCTTCCTTGCCGCAAGCGGCGAGCGCTCCGGTGGCGGCCACGGCGGACGCTTTCAACAGGAAGGAACGACGTTCCATGGACATCTCCTCGTTATTGATATGTATGTATGCAGAACTGTCGGGAATCCGGATGTGTTGTCGGAAAGACAGGCCGGTCGATTATAGCGGTGGCGTTTTGGGCACGGAGCCCCATCAGAATGGGGGTTTTCGCTAGGAATTCGCACTTCTGCAACGGATAACCGGCATGTTCGGAAACGGTGCGCAGGGCATGGCCGGACCGGCCCGCGGCCTTTCGCAATGTGGGAAGTCGAGCATTTCGGCGGATTTTGTAACCCGCCTTGTAGTCCAACAGTTCACCTGATAAAACCTGAGCCCTTGTTCCGGTGTTCGTGCCAAGCCGGTTTCGCCGTTGTCATGCTGCTATCTGCTTTGCGCCCCCATCGTCTGCTTGCCCGTCGTCGCCTCACGTTTGCCGTACTGGCCGCGTGGGGACTGGGTGCGTGCGCGCATACCGGCAGTTCCGTCGCCCCGCCACCGTTCATCGCGGAGAGCACGGTGTCGCCCAAGGCCTCGGTGATGGCGTCCCTGGAGCCTGCGGCGGCAGTTCCTGAACCAGTTGCCGCACCAGCAGTCTCGGCCGATCCGCTTGGCGACCTGATTCTGTCGTCTGCGCCGACGGATGCAGCTGCCAAGCCCGCCGAGGCGGCCAGTCCGCCCGAGGCCTCGCCGCCCGTTAACGCGACAACTTCCCCGGAAGCAGCAACGCCCCCGGATAGCTCGAAGCCCGTCGAAGCGACAAATGCCGTCGATCCGGATTTCGTCGGCCCGCCCGACTCGCTGGCGCCGCCGCCGCCACCACCTCCGCCACTCGTCCTGTTCCCGCGCCGCCTGGGAGAGTTCCCCGCGCAGGCCGCTGCGCCGCAAGGCGAAGGGACCGGCGACCCCGCATCCGCGCCAACCCCTTCCGACGTGCCGCCGGTCCTGCGCTCGCAATTGCCGGCAGACAATCTGGCCGGGGATTCCGTTTGGCAACTCGGCTATAGCGGCCGTGCGGCCGTAGAGGACCGGTCAGGCCTGCAACACGCCTGCGCCGGCGGTGGCACGCCTTCGGCCGGCTTTGGCAGGGGGCTTGCCTGCACCAGCTCGGGCGAGGTCAAGATTCGCGAGTCTCTGATGGATATGGGAGGCGGCACGCAGGTCCAGCTCGTCGCGCAGGCCAAGGGCACCGATACGACATCGGTCAACGGCAATGCCGCGGCGGTGGACCCTTACGCGCTGGTGCAGAACTTCTATACCTCCGTCAGCGGCCTCTCGGGAACACCCATGCTGCAGGAAGCCAGCGTCTGGGCTGGCCGCCGCGACAGCAATCCATTCCTGATGTCGTCGGGCCTGCTGCCGCCGAGTTCGCCATCGATGCGTTTCGGCGTCGACAACGCCAAAGTGGGCGATTTCGGGCTGAGTTATCAATACACTGCACGTAACGAACTAAATGGCGCCAAGCTGCCCAGCTATCACACAGTCCGATCGGCGCCGATCGGCACCAATGACAAGGGTTCGGTCCAGGTAGGCTTCACCCGCGTGGAAGCCATGCAGGAAATCGAGAACTCGGGCGGCGCATGGTGGGCATCGGCCATGCACGAGCAGAAGGGCGTGCTCTATGGCACCAACCGGCTTGGCCTGCAGTATGGACAGGGATCGCGCGTGGCCATGACCGGCTATTCGGGCATGGGCAACGATCTGTCACGCGTTCGGGTATCGGATTCGGTGGAATGGAAGAGCCGGACAGGCCTGGCGGGTTCGGTGGAGTCCAGCCTGCAGCTCGATCATTCGGGCATCGGCACGCTGCAATGGGCCGCCACGCGCGTCCGACCGGCGTTCGTTGCCAACGACCAGTTCCGGCTGACGTTCGAGGTCGCGCACGACCAGATCTCGTCTGGGTTTGGCGTTGGCGGTCAGCGCACGGCGTTCACCGTGGCGCCGACACTGACGCTCGGCAAATCGGCCGGCAACGCCAACCTGCGTGCGTTCTATACCTACAGCCGTGCCAATGATGTGGATGGCATCACCTTCGCCTCGCCAGCCGATGCCTGGGCATCCCAGACATCCGGCTCGATCTTCGGCGTTCAGCTCAATCGGCGCTGGTAAGCTCCGTGCGGCCTTGCCAGCGTTGGGCTGGCGGGCTTGAGGCCGCTGCCATGGGGGCAGGGCAGAGCCACTGGAACAGCAACGCAGCATTCGCGGAACCAAATATCTGCGCCAGAATAAACATCGAAGCATCAATCGCACGAATACCTGTGAAGGTGTCGGTCAGCGCGCAGGCGATTGTCAGCGCCGGATTGGCGAATGACGTGGACGATGTGAACCAGTATCCCGCCGTGATATAGCCCGCCACGACAAATGGCACGAGTCCCGGCCGATGGCGGCTGGTGGCCAGACCCAGACCGATCAGCCCGAACGTCGCCAGGAATTCGCTCCACCACATGGGCGGACCGGTGCGCGCCTGCGTGGCCGCGGCCAGCAGCGGCAGACCGAACATGGCGTGCGCGGCCATCACGCCGAACACCGCGCCGGACAACTGCGCCAGCACATAACCAAGCGCTTCGCGCGGCGACAGATTGCCCTGGATCAGGTTCGACAGAGTGACCACCGGATTGAAATGACCGCCTGACACGGGGCCAAGCGACACCAGCAGCGCTACGAGCCCGGCACCAGTGGCCAGGGCGTTGCAGAGCAGGGCGAGCGCGGTATCTCCAGCGGCAAGCCGCTCGGCACGAATGCCGGACCCCACTACGATCGCAATCAGCAAGGCCGTACCCAGTCCTTCGGCAACGAGCCGGCGGGCGGTCGTCGGGGTACGCATCGTGGGGGTGGTGTCTGGCATGGCGCGGGCTGAATCGTGGGGGAACTGCGACCGCGCAGTGTTCCGCGCGGGAGCAAACCCCGTCAATGCCGCGCCGGGATGTAGTGAACGAACTGCCGGTATCGAATGGCAGGCCTGAATGGCAGGCCTCAAACTATTCCCACAAGAAATGAGATCACGTAATCAGCAGCAAAACACATCCATCACATTTATAAATAAAAGCCATACGGGCTAATAGATCGCAAGCATTAGCCGTATAACTATTTCCAGAACGAATGATCGATAATTAAATTCATCGGCACCCATCCATCTGAGTTATTGAAGATCACTACTGCAGGTTGTTGCGCATCAGGAGCAGCCACGGCATGTGCGAGTTCGTGAAGCCGTCGAGCTGGCCAGCATCGTTCATGTCGATCACGTCCATCGACACCGACTGCTGGACGTTGCCGCCAATCGCCTTGACCACGCGCGCGGCGGGATCCACTTCGACCACGATGTCGCAATGCATCGGCGTGGTGCCGAAACCGATCTCGGCCACGTTGGAGATGTACTTGTCGCGCCCGCGGGCGGCGCAAACGACGTCGCCTGGTCTCGGTACTGCCGGCATCGGCTCGATATGGAAGGCAGGGCGGGGCAGGATGCCATCGCGTGCGTCCACCACATACATCGAATGTGACTGGCCGGTCAGGAACTGGTCATTGTCGAGTCCCGCCTTGCGCATCACCCACGAAATGAACACGGCCGACCACGCCCAGGCGCCCTGGGTGATCTGACGGCAATCCGGCGCCTCACCGACGATGCCCCAGTACCCCTGTGCCATCCGGCAGCCCCGGGGCGTGGCTTCCATACCGGTGCCATCGGGAAAGCGCACGCAGTCCGCTTCCCGGCCGTTCTCGTCATTTTCGGTATCCGCAGACGCCTGGCTGCTGACGTCACCGCCGTCCGATGCCTTTTCAGGTCCGGCAGTCATCGGAGCGGGCAGCGGACTCTGTGTGACGCAGGCGCTATCGTCGCGCCCGATATGCACGACCTGCTGCCCCCATTTGCGCCATTCCTGCATGGCGATATCGACAATGCGCTCGCGCGGCGTAGCGCCAGGCGGCGTGGTCACCTGTTGATAGTCGGGGAGCGGCACGGCCTGCGGGCGAGCCGTTCTCGGGGGCGTCGTGGTACAGCCGCAAAGCACGGCAAGGGCAATTACCGCCGTCAGTCTCTGCGCCAGCGCCTGTGGAGAAGACTGTGGAGCCTTATGTGGAAAGCGCTGTGAATAACGCTGTGGAAATCTGCGCGGCAGCAAGCGGGGCAGCATGTCGGGTCCATGCGTCGCGACATCCCGCAATGCCTTGATCAGACAAGGCTGGATGGCATTATTCAGGGATTCTCGGCCATCACGAAAGTGGCGATGCCGACTGTGAGATTCTACCCGCGGCGTCGCGGGAAATCCTTTGTGGATAACGTCCCCCGCCTGGCGCGCACCTGCGCCAGTTCTGGCGTCTGGCGGCGGCACGGCGGGGTCATGCGATACGGGCTGGAGACGCCCGCAGGCATTACTGGTTGACTGCGTCCTTGAACTTCTGACCGGCCTTGAACTTCACGGTCTTTGCAGCTTCCACCTTGATCTCTTCACCGGTACGCGGGTTACGCGCCATGCGCTCACCACGTTCGCCCTTGCTGAAGGTGCCGAAGCCGATCAGGCTCAGGGTCTCACCCTTGGCCACGGCGTCCATGATGGCGCCCAGGGTCACGTTAAGGGCTTGCTCGGCCTTCGCCTTGGTCAGACCGTCCACGCCTGCTGCAATTGCGTCGATCAGTTCAGTTTTCGTCATGCTTCACTCCGTATCGAGTTGAAAAAACACCAGCGTCCAGCCCGGAGACTTCACCCTGGAAGCCGCTCTGGCAAAGACGCCGCGGGCCACATCATACCGTGTCGGGCAAAGTGCACCGGAAACAAGATTGTTACCGGTTACGTTTGCACGGCCGCGTCAGCAAAGGGATGGCGGGGATTGGAGACGTTCTGGAAGCCCTGTGAGCGCGTATACGGCAAATACGGCCACAGAGGCTCCTGGCCCCCTCTGGAGGCTGTCAGGGACGTATACGGCCCTGTGAGCGCCTCCTGGGGCGTATACGTTGCCTGGGAGGTGCAGCGGAGCGGGTAGAGGCTCAGGCGCTTGCTGGGCACCCCTGCCTGTTTTTTGATCGGCCTTCTGAATTCCGGATTCGAGTCGATGGGTTGCGATGCCCAGAGGTATACGCCTCGACGGCGCGTCTCATGCGTATGGTTTACATCTTCTTTTCATGTATACAGATAGTAGTAGTAGGTAAACGGCGCCCGTTTCTGTGGATAACCGCGTATACGTCAAGTGAATCAAGCGTTTACGTATACCAAAACCACAGGGATGAACGGCTGGGCGGCGTGGATGACTCAGCCATTCGCATGAGGCAGTGCGCGTATACGTGTCGACTTGTTCCTGCGCCGTCCCCATGTCAGCCCCAGTAAACCCACACCAAACGCGCGCGCTTATCCACAGAAATAGCCTTGGTTATCCACATTGGTGGCGGCGAGGTATACGTCCGTCGTGCGTATACCTGAGTGGGCAGCACGGGTATCATCCGGTTCGCGCCGGACTGGGCCGGCCGCCATCGCCACGGGAATCAGCACATGTCGGACAAGGGCACGGACACCAAAGATAAAGAGAAGAAGGCGGGAAAGAAGAAGACCGCCAGTGATCGCATCGAGGTGCGCCAGTCGGGCGTGCATGGCAAGGGCGTCTACGCGATCGGCCAAATCGCCGAGGGTGAGCGCGTGATCGAGTACAAGGGCGAGCACATCTCCTGGAAGGAAGCGCTCAAGCGCCATCCGCACGATCCGAACGACCCGAATCACACTTTCTATTTCAGTCTGGACGACGGCGACGTGATCGACGCCAAGTTCGGCGGAAACCGCGCGCGCTGGATCAATCACGCCTGCGATCCGAACTGCGAGGCGCGCGAGAAGAAGGGGCGCGTGTTCATCCACGCACTGCGCGATATCGAGCCGGGCGAGGAACTGTTCTACGACTACGGTCTGGTGATCGACGCGCGCTACACAAAGAAGCTCAAGCAGGAATACGAGTGCCGCTGCGGCAGCCCCAAGTGCCGTGGCACGATGCTGGCGCCGAAGGACAAGAAGTAAGGCAATCGGGGCGCAAGGGCCCCGAGTGACACATCAGGCTGCGGTGCCGGGGGCTTCGCACGGAATCCGGATCACGAAACGCATGGTCGGCGGGCGCTCCGGCTGCTCGCCCATTGCCTCGCCGCTCTCCTCATCGATCTTTTCGGATCCGACTGCCAGTGCCGCCCGCGACCCGGCAGGCGCCGGCACATCCTCGATGCGGATCGTGCCCTGGTGCAGGGTCACGATTTCATGCACGATGGCCAGCCCAAGGCCAGCCCCGCTCGGCGCGGCCTGGGCCGGCTGCGCGCCCGGCGTGTGATCGCCACGGAAGAAGCGCTTGAACACTTCCTCGCGCCGTGTCGCAGGAATGCCGGGCCCGTTGTCTTCGATCATCACCACGGCCATGCCGCGATGACCCAAGGTCTCGCCGCCGGCGCGCACCGTGATCCGCCCGCCGGCAGGCACATACTTCACCGCGTTGTCGATCAGGTTCGACAGCGCCTCGCGCATCAGCAGACGGTTGCCACGCACCACGGCCGGCGCGCCGCCGGTGAAGGTGGGGCCGGGCAGCACCTCGAATCCAAGATCCACACGCCTTGCCAGCGCCTGCGGCACCCATTCGGCACCGATCTCGAAGGCCATCTCGGCCAGATCGAAATGCTCGACCGGTCCTAGCCGTTCGAGCGACAACCCTGGTTCGGCGCGGGCCAGCGACAGCAACTGGTTAGACAGGCGCACGGCGCGATCCGCAGCGGTCTGTACCTCCCGCAGGGCCTGGCGGGCCACTTCGAGCGAATCAGCATCCACCGCGCGGTCGGCATGGAGCTTGACGGCGGTCAGCGGGGTGCGGAGCTGGTGGGCGGCATCGGCGATGAACTTGCGCTGGGCGTCGAGCGCGTCGCGCAGCCGGGAGAGCAACGCGTTCAGCGCGCGAATCAGCGGTTCGACTTCGGCGGGCATCTGGGATTCGTCCAGCGCCGCCAGCGAGCGCGCGGTCTGGCGGTTGAGCCTGTCGGTCAGGATCTGCAGCGGCACGAGCTCTTCCTTGAGCACGTGCGACAGGATCAGGCTACCTACCAACAGCAGCAGGATCAGCGGCACCGACACCGACAGCAGGATCTCGTTGGCTGCAGTTTCCCGCCGGTCGAGGAGTTCGGCCACTTCGATGACGATCGGCCCGCGCATCGTGCTGGTCTCACCGCCTGTACCCGCTTCATCGGGGCTGGGCGGCGGCAGGTTGACCGGCAGCCGTACCGCGCGCACCTGCCGACCGCTGAACCAGGCATAGAACAGCCGGGCGTCATGCAGCGTGGTCTGGCCCGTGCCGTAGCCGAGCCAGGTATCCATCCCACCGATCAGCCCGTCGGGCCCGTGGATGCGCCAGTAGATCCGGTCGGAGCCTTCGGCTTCCACCAGGGTCTGGGCGATCATCGGGATGTCCTGCTCCAGGCGTGGGCCGGCGATGCGGATCTGCTGGGCGATATTGTTCGCCACGCCATACAGCGCGCGGTCGAATACCTGAGTGGTGTAGTGAGCCGCCAGCCAGTACGACAGCGAACCGCTGGTCAGAACGAGGGCGAACAGCGGCGTGGCCAGCGCGCGCAGCAGGTGAACGCGCAGGCTCGGGTTCGACGTCGGTTTGGGATTGCCGCCGCCGCGCAGGCGTTTGCCGGTCGCGGTCGTTGCGGGCGTGTCACCGGCTTGCGCCGAGGAGGAAGACGAGCGCGGCCACATGGCGATTCAGGGCATCCCGGGGAATTTGCTTCCCTCAGTGGCCGGCACGAATCTGGAGCAGGTATCCGAAGCCGCGCACGGTGACGATCTCGACGTCGCCATCTTCGAGCTTCTTGCGGACGCGGTGCACGTAGACCTCGATGGCGGTGTCGCCCACGGTGTCGCCGCCTTCACCGGCCGGGTGCGCGAACGTGGCCAGATGGTCCTGCAATTGTGCCTTGCTGACCACGCGGCCCTGCCGCTGCAGCAGCAGTTCGAGCACGGCGAATTCGCGGGGCGACAGTTCCAGCGGGCGGCCATCGACGAACATGCGGCGGTCGTTGCCGGACAGGCGGAGCCTGCCCAGGCGCACATCGCGCTCCGGCGCGGCCTCGCCGTGCTGGCTGCGGCGCAGCAGCACACGCACGCGTGCTTCCAGCTCGGGCAGTGCGAAGGGCTTGACCAGATAGTCGTCGGCGCCGGCGTTCAGGCCGGAAAGCTTGTCCTCGAGTTCATCCCGGGCGGTCAGGATGATGACGGGGGTGGTGCGGTTACGGGCGCGGTAGCGGGCCAGCAGCGTCATGCCGTCGATGCCGGGCAGGCCCAGGTCGAGGATGACGAGATCGTGCTGCTCGCGCAGCAGATGGTCGGTGGCGTAGACACCGTCGTGCACCACGCGTACCTGATGGCCGGCGCGGGACAAACCGGCCTCCACGCCGCTGGCGATTTGACGGTCGTCCTCGATCAGCAGGATACGCATGGGAGCAAGACAACGAGACTCGTAGGAGGGATGCCGCTGATTGTACAGGGACGCCCCGTTGTCTGCCTTTCAGTTGCCCTACAGCGCCTTCCCTGGCGTGTTAGCGCGCCAGACCGGCGGCGGCTTTCTCGATGAACGTGGCCAGGTCGATGTCGCGCTGGGTCAGCCCGTTGGCATCGTGGGTGGACAGTGTGATGTCCACGCGGTTGTACACGTTGAACCACTCGGGGTGATGGTCCACCTTGTCGGCTTGCAGCGCGACGCGCGTCATGAAGCCGAACGCCGCGTTGAAATCGGCGAAACGGAACGATTTCTGGATGGCGTCACGGTCCTGGACCGGGGTCCAGCCAGGCAGGCCGGCGAGCAGGCTCGCGCGGGCCTCTTGGGAGAGAGGAGTCATGATGGGGGCTCGATCTGAATAGTAGGGTAAGACGAAGGCCGGCCCGCCCGGGCCGCGAGCGGCCGGGCTTGCCGGCATTGTTTCACAAAGCGGCTGGCGGGATGCGTGCCGCTCAGATGTCGTCGCTGTCGGCCCAGCCTTCGCGGGTGCCGACGTTGATCACGCGATCGCTCTCGACAATATCGCCGGCGCCCAGCGTCGGCAGGGCGCGCAGTTCCGGGTACAGCGCGGTGAAATCGGGGCGGGTGGCGTCGAACAGCTGTTCAAAGCTGTCGATCACGAAGTAGGTCTTCTGGAACGTGTCGATGCGGTAGCGCGTGCGCATGATCCGGTGCAGGTCGAAGCCGATGCGGTTCGGGCTGGCCGAATCCAGGCTGTAGATCGACTCGCCCTGGCTGGACAGGATGCCGGCGCCGAAGATGCGCAGGCCCGCGGGCGTGCGGATCAGGCCGAATTCCACGGTGTACCAGTACAGGCGCGCCAGCATGTCGAGCGCGCCGAGCTTGGCCGCCTTGAGGCCGCCCTTGCCGTACGCCTCCATGTAGTCGGCGAAGATCGGGTTGATCAGCAGCGGCACGTGGCCGAACACGTCGTGGAAGCAGTCCGGTTCCTGCAGGTAATCAAGCTGCTCCGGCTTGCGCATCCACCAGCTTGCCGGGAAGCGGCGGTTGGCCAGGTGGTCGAAGAACACCTCGTCCGGCACCAGGCCCGGCACGGCCACGACCTGCCAGCCGGTGGCGCGCATCAGCGTTTCGTTGAGCTGGTCGAATTCGGGCACGCGGTTGCGTTCCATGCCCAGCGTGGCCAGTCCCTGGAGAAATTCGTCGCACACGCGGCCCTGGAGCATCGAAGCCTGGCGGTCGTACAGCTTGCGCCAGATCGCATGGTCGGTATCCGTATAGCGGTGCACCGGCTGGGCGATGGTGAAGTCCGGGCGCAGTTCCTGGCCCGATAGCAGGCCCTCGTCGAACTGTTCCTTGAGCTTGGCGGTCATCGTGCCGGCAAAGGCGGTGTCGATTTCCTGCGGGGCGGCCGTGGCGATCATCTATGTCTCCTGTATGCGGAATTTCTGCATAGTCTAGCGATCGGATGCTGCATTCAGGCCGCAAAATTGGCCATATTCCGGTTCTTAATGCATATAATCTGCGCATATTTAACATTCAGTGCGGGATTGATGCGAACCATGAACCACGCCGACCTGGACCCCTTCGACCTGGCCTTGCTGGCGGCGCTGCAAGCCGATGGCAGATCCACCCATCAGCAACTGGCCGAGCGCGTGCACCTGTCGCCGAGCCAGGTCGGCCGGCGTCTGGCGCGGCTCGAAGCCGACGGGGTGATCACTGGCTATCGCGTAAACCTGTCGCCACAAGCCCTGGGCCTGGGGGTGCTGGTCTTCATCAGCGTCAAGCTGGCGCACCATGGCGACACGATCATCGAGCGCTTCGCCGAGGAAATCCTGCTGCTGGAGGAAGTGCAGGAGTGCTACTCGGTGGCGGGCGAGGCCGATTACCTGATCCGCGTAGTGGTGGCGGATCTGCCCACGCTGGCCGAATTCACGATGAAACGCCTGATGCGCGTACCCGGTGTGGAGAGCATCCGGTCGAACATTGTGCTGACCGCGCTCAAGCGCGAAGGACCGCTGCCACTTTCACATTTGCGCTGAAACGGTCACGCGATCTGAACAAAATGTGCAGAGGCTTGCGCTTGCCATCCGCGCATGTCACCCTCGCCCGGTGGCAAATCCGGAAAGGGCAAGATGATGTCGAAGATCGTCACGGCGGTTGGAACCGCCGCCGCAGGTCTTGTGCTGGGGGCAGTGCTGTGGGCGCCGATGGCGTCGGCCGCGCAGATCACGCGCTTTTCACCCGAAGGGGTGGTCCCGCAGGTACGGCAGGTGGCGATCCGCTTCGACGAGGCGATGGTGCCGATGGGCGATCTCAAGGCTGCACCGCCAGCGGCTGTGTCCTGTACCGGTGGCAGCGTTGGCGGCAGCGGGCGATGGGTCAACGCTACCAACTGGGTCTACGACTTCGAGCGTGACCTGCCCCCGGGCGTGCGATGCTCGGTGCGGATGTCGGCAGGCCTCAAGAGTGTGGCTGGCAAGACCTACGCCGGCAAACCGGAATACAGGTTCGAGACCGGCGGCCCATTCGTGATCTCGGCGCGCCCGTCGGGTGGACAGATCGAGGAAGACCAGGTGTTCGTGCTGCGCTTCAACGGCGCGGCAACGGCGGGATCGATTCGTGAACATGCGTGGTGCCAGGCCGAAGGCCTCGGCGAGCGGATCCCGGTCAGGCTGCTGACGGGCAAGGAGCGGGATGGCGTCATCGAAGCGGTGCGCTGGAACGACATCGTCAAGCAAAACCCCGAAGCCGTGCACCTGCTGGCCTGCCAGCAGCGTCTGCCCGCTGGCGCGCGCATGCAGCTCGTGCTCGATGCCGGCATCTCCACCCCGTCCGGGCTGGCCACTACCGCGCCGCGCCGTTTCGACTATCAGGTACGCGAACCGTTTGCCGCGGGCTTCACCTGCGAGCGCGAACGTGCCGAAGCCCCATGCACGCCGCTGCGGCCGCTGGTCGTCACCTTCACCGCACCGGTACCGCGCAAGCTGGCCGAGCACATCGTGCTCAATACGCCGTCCGGCCCGCGTGCGCCGAAGTTCGATAGCGACGACGCCAGGGACGCTCCGGTGTCGTCGGTCACGTTCCCCGGCCCCTTCCCGGAGAAGGCCAGCCTCACTATCGAGGCGCCGAAGGATCTGAAGGACGAGAGCGGTCGCTCGCTGTCTAATGCCGACCTGTTTCCCATCAAGCTGACCACCGCCGCGCTGCCGCCGCTGGCCAAGTTCGCCGCCGCGCCGTTTGGAGTGGTCGAACGTTTTGCCGATGTGCCGCGCGGCAAGTCGCCGGCTGACTATCCGCCACTGCTGCCAGTCACGCTGCGCAACGTCGAGGCTGATCTGCCGGCGCTGTCGGCGCGGGCCGAAGCCGGTACGGTCGCACGACTCAAGGTCGATGACGACGGCGCGATCCTGCGCTGGTTCGGCATGGTCAAGCGTATGCACGAGAACTCGTGGACGCGTCAGGAGCTGGATGCGATCCGCGCAGGCAAATCGCCGTCGGAAGCACGCAGCCCGCGCAACGCGCCATCTATCGAGACCCGCTCGGTATCGTTGCTCGAAGGCGTATCCGGCGCGAAGACGCTGGCGATTCCGAAATCGAACGACACCTCGCCTCGGCCGTTCGAAGTGGTCGGTATCCCGCTGCCGGAACCTGGCTTCCATGTGGTTGAGATCGCTTCGCCAATGCTGGGCGAAGCACTGCTCGGCCGGAAGGTGCCGATGTATGTGCGCACGGCGGTACTGGTGACCAACCTCGGTGTGCATTTCAAGCTCGCGCGTGGCCTGGCCGATGGCGACATGAGCGGTCTGGCGTGGGTCACATCGCTGGATGACGGCAAGCCCGTGGCCAATGCGAAGGTGGCCGTGTGTAGCTGCGATGGTGAGTTGTTGGGCGAAGGCGCGACCGATGCCACCGGCGTCGTTCGCTTCGCAAAGCTGCCCGATCGCCGCTACAAGGATTGCGCGAACGGCATGGACGGCTACTTCGTCTCCGCGCGCATTGCGGCGGACCATCCACAAGCGCGCGGCAAGGCCGATATGGCGTTCGTGATGTCCGACTGGAATCGTGGCATCGAAACGTGGCGCTTCAACGTGCCGACCGACCTGAGCCCGAACCAGACCGTGCGCGCGCATACGATCTTCGATCGCACGCTGCTGCGCGTGGGCGAAACGGTGTCGATGAAGCACCTGATCCGCACGGAGACCGCACAGGGATTCGCGCTGCCTGCCGCGATGCCGGACAAGGTGGTCATCACGCACGAAGGTAGTGGCCAGACCTATGAACTGCCGCTGGCGTGGCGCAACACGGCTACGGGTGGCCGCAGTGCCGAGAACGCCTTCCAGGTGCCTCAGGCGGCCAAGCTTGGCGTCTACGATGTGGCGCTGGTCTATGGCGATGGGCGCACGCTGAGCAGCGGCAGCTTCCGCGTGGAAGCGTTCCGACTGCCGGTGCTGGCTGGCACGCTGTCGGTGACCAAGGATCCGAAGGCGAAGGGCAATGCCCTTGTAGCGCCCGCCGAGGTACCGGTTGGCGTGGAGATCCACTACACGAACGGTGGTGGCGCAGCCGGGCTGCCGGTGAGCGTGTCGGCACTGATGCGCAACAAGTACGTGAACTTTGCCGACTACGACGATTTCTCGTTCAACGCGCCACGGCCGCAGCAGCAGCAGAGCGCCAGCGGTGACGAGGAGGAAGACCAGGAAGGCGAGAGCTCGCGTGACGAAGCGGAGAAGCTCGTTGCCGACAAGCTGCCGTTGACGCTCGACAAGGACGGCAATGGCAAGGTCACGATCAAGAAGCTGCCGAAGGTGAACGTGCCGGGCGACCTCGTGCTCGAAGCGGGCTTTGCCGATCCGAACGGCGAGATCCAGACGCTGCGGCAGACCGTGCCGGTGTGGCCGTCGGCCGTGGTGGCGGGCATTCGCGCCGCGAACTGGGTATCGGTGTCACAGAAGCTGGCCGTGTACGGCGTGGTGCTCGACACGCAGGGCAAGCCGATTGCCGATACGCCGGTACAGGTCAAGGCGAGCGCGCGGATCACCACGTCAGCGCGCAAGCGCGTGGTGGGTGGCTTATATCGCTACGACAACCGCAGCGAAACGAAAGACCTCGGCGTGGTGTGCGAGACGCGTACCGACGCACAGGGCCGCGCGCGTTGCGAGGTGGCGTTGTCGCAGGCGGGTGAAGTGGAACTGGTAGCCAACGCGCGCGATGGCGATGGACGCGTGACACAGGCCGCGACGACCGTCTGGGTCACGCGCCAGGGCGAACTCTGGTTCGGCGGCGAGAACCACGACCGCATGGACGTGCTGCCGGAGAAGAAGGCCTACGCGCCGGGCGACACCGCGGTGTTTCAGGTACGGATGCCGTTCCGCCGCGCGACGGCGCTGGTCGCAATCGAGCGCGAAGGCATCCTGGACACCGAAGTGGTCGAGCTGAACGGCACCGATCCGACCATCAAGCTCAAGGTCAAGCCGGAGTGGGGCCCGAACGTGTATGTCTCGGTGCTCAGCATTCGCGGACGTCTGCGCGAGGTGCCCTGGTACTCGTTCTTTACGTGGGGATGGCGTCAGCCGCTGGACTGGTGGCACGCGTTCCGCAGCGAGGGCAAGGAATACGTGGCGCCGTCGCCGCTGGTCGATCTGTCGAAGCCGGCGTTCCGGCTCGGTCTGGCGGAAATCCGCGTCGGCAACGAAGCACACCGGCTCGACGTGACTGTCACACCTGACAAGGCCACGTATCCGGTGCGCGGCAAGGCGCATGTGGTGGTGCAGGTGAAGCTGCCCGACGGCAAGCCGGCGGCGAATGGCGAGGTCGCGCTGGCGGCGGTCGATCAGTCGCTGCTCGAACTGATGCCGAACACAAGCTGGAACCTGCTCGATGCGATGCTGCAGCGGCGCAGTTATGGGGTGGAGACCTCGACCGCGCAGATGGAGATCATTGGCCGCCGCCACTATGGCCGCAAGGCCGTGGCCGCGGGCGGTGGTGGCGGCAAGAGCCCGACGCGCGAGCTGTTCGACACGCTGTTGCTGTGGAATCCGCGCGTGCAGCTCGATGCGGAAGGCAAAGCCGCACTCGACGTGCCACTCAACGATTCGCTGACCAGCTTCCGCATCGTCGCCGTGGCCGATCTTGGCGCGGGCCGCTTCGGCAGCGGCAGCGCGTCGATCGCCGCGACGCAAGACCTGCAGATGATTGCCGGCCTGCCACTGCTGGTGCGCGAGGATGACAAGTACCGCGCAATGTTCACGCTGCGCAATACCACGCAGCGTGCGATGACCGTGGAAGCCACCGCGCGCGCGACGCTGGTCGACGCGCAGACGCTGCCCGCGCAGACGCTGCCCGCGCAGACCGTGCAGATTCCTGCCGGTGAAGCGCGAGAAATCGGCTGGGACATCACCGCGCCGGCACTGCTGGCGTTCAGCCGCGGCGGGTCGATCCTTTGGGAAGTGGGCGCGACAGAGAAGGGCACCGGCACTGCCAGCGACAAGCTCAAGGTCTCGCAACAGATCGTTCCTGCCATCCCGGTGACGGTGCAGCAGGCAGTGCTGGCGCAATTGACGCCGAACGCGTCGATGCCAGTGCAGGCACCGGCTGGCGCGCTGGCGGATCCAAAGGGCCAGGTGCGGGGCGGGATGCAGGTGTCGTTGCAGTCGTCGCTGGCTGGCGGCATGCCCGGGGTGCGCGAATGGTTCCGCAACTATCCGTTCACGTGCCTCGAGCAACGCTCGTCGAAGGCGCTCGGCCTTGGCGATGCCGCCGCGTGGGATGCATTGATGGTGCAGTTGCCGTCCTACCTGGACAGTAACGGGTTGGCCGCGTACTTCCCGCTGCGTAGCGATGGAAGCTACGGCAGCGAAGTGCTGACGGCCTATCTGCTCTCGATCTCCGACGAGGCTGCGCGTGCTGGCCTGCCGATGCGCGTGCCGGACGCGCTGCGCGATCAGATGGAGCGCGGACTGACTGCCTTTGTCGAAGGCCGCATCACGCCTCCGCGCTGGGCGCCGTCTTCGGCGACGATGGATCTCGACGTGCGCAAGCTTGCCGCGCTGGATGCGTTGTCGCGCACCGGCCATGCGCAGGCGCGGATGCTCGGGTCAATCCAGATCCTGCCCGAGCAGTGGCCGACGTCGGCGCTGATCGACTGGCTCGGCATCCTGTCGCGCGTGCAGGATATCCCGCAGCGTGACAAGCGCATGGCCGAAGCCACGCAGTTGCTGCGCAGTCGCCTGACGGTCCAGGGCACGCGACTGGTGTTCTCCACCGAGCGCACCGACAACTGGTGGTGGCTGATGTCTGGTGGCGATGTGAACGCCGCGAAGCTGCTCGCGCTGGCGACACAGTTACCGGACTGGAAGGGCGATGTGCCCGAACTGGTGACGGGGCTGCTCGGCCGGCAGACGCGTGGCGCGTGGATGACGACCACGGCCAACGCCTGGGGCGTGCTGGCGATCCAGCGCTATGCGCAGGTGTACGAGAAGACGCCGGTGGCAGGCGCGGCGCGCGTTGCGCTGGGCGATGCGTCACGCACGTTCGAATGGTCGAAGGCCACGCAGAAGGATGGCGTGGCCAGCGGCATGGTCGAATTGCCGTGGCCGGCCAAGACATCGACGGCACCGGCTACGCTGCAGGTTGAACAGCAGGGCTCGGGTCGTCCGTGGGCCACTGTGCGCGCGCTGGCGGCGGTACCGCTGACCGAACCGGTGTCTGCGGGCTATCGCGTGCGCCGTACCGTGACGCCGGTGGATCAGGCGGTGGCAGGCAAGTGGTCGCGTGGCGATACCTATCGGGTGAAGCTCGACATCGACGCGCAGGCCGACATGACTTGGGTGGTGGTCAGCGATCCGGTGCCAACCGGGGCGACGATTCTCGGCAGCGGCCTGGGCCGCGATTCGGAAATCGCAACGCGTGACGAAAAGAAGTCGTGGTCTGCCTTCACGGAACGCACACCTGCGGTCTATCGCGAGTACTTCGGCTATGTGCCGAAGGGGGCGTTGTCGGTCGAGTACACGGTGCGCCTGAACAACGCCGGCGAGTTCACGCTGCCACCCACGCGCGTTGAAGCGCTGTACGCGCCCGATGTGTTCGGTGAGACGCCGAACGCCAAGATGACGGTGGGGGCCAAACCGTGAGCTGGATCGCCATGCGGATGCCCCCACGCGTGCGCGAATGGTGGATTGCCGGCGTGCTGGCCGGCGTGACATACGGCGTGATGCTGATCCAGGTGTCCGCGTACTTGCCTCCCGGCACGCCGTTGACGGGCCAGATCGCCTATCAGCCGATCTGGAAAACCGCGATGGCGGTCATGCTCGCGCGCGCGGCGTGGTTCCATCGCCCGCTAGGAGAGCGGCGCTGGCTCGTGACCGCGCTGCTCTTCTCCGCGCTGGGAGATCTGTTGCTGGCGCTGCCCGGTCTGAAGATCTCATTCATCGGCGGGCTCGGGGCGTTCCTGATGGCGCACCTGGCCTATCTACGCTTGTTTGTGCCGATGATGGGAGACCTGCGGCCGCATCGGCTGATCGGCTGTGGTCTGATCATCGGCGCGGCGGGCGCATTGCTTGGGCGCTTCTGGCCGAATCTCGGCGATCTGATGTGGCCGGTCACGGTCTACATCTGCGTGCTGGCGGCGATGGCCTGCACGACGATGCTGGCATCGCTGCCGACGGCGCTGGCGGCAATCGGCGCCCTGTTTTTCGTGGCGTCGGACGCGATGATCGGTATCGCGAAATTCCTGTCGTTGTTCGACACGTACCAACTCGGCATCTGGTGGACCTACGCCATCGCACAGGTGCTGCTGGTGGCGGGCGTGGTGGCCGAGCGGGACGCGTGAGAGGTTGGGGTTCGTGATGAAGCGTGGTGGGATTCATGTTGCTGTGGCGCTGCTGTTATTCGCGGGCGCCGCGCAGGCCGTGCCCACGTTTCGAGAGGTTCGCGCCAACTGGCGCAGCGCCGATATCGTGGTGGTGGATCGCCATGGCGAAACCGTGGCCCGCGTGCGTGACGATTTCCGCGCGCGGCGTGGCGACTGGGTGACGCTGACCGATACGTCGCCGGCCTTGCGCACCGCCATCGTGCTATCCGAGGACAAGCGCTTCTACGCGCATAGCGGCGTCGACTGGCAGGGCGTGGCGGCTGCCGCATGGGCCAATCTGTGGAACACCCGCACACGTGGCGCTTCGACGCTGACGATGCAGCTCGCCGGCTTGCTCGACGAGGATTTGCGCGCGGGCCGTGGTCGCAGCATCGGGCAGAAAGTCGAGCAGGCGGTCAGCGCGGCGTCACTCGAGCGTGGCTGGAGCAAGGACCAGATCCTCGAGGCATACCTGAATCTGGTGCCGTTCCGTGGCGAACTGGTGGGGCTCTCCGCGATGTCGCAGACGCTGTTCGGCAAGGTGCCGAGCGGGCTCGACGCGCGTGAGTCGGCAGTGGCCGTCGCGCTCGTGCGCGCGCCCAATGCCTCGGCCGCGCAGGTGTCCAAGCGTGCGTGCGGCATTCTGCGCGACATGGGCCAGCCGCGCGAATGCGAGGGGCTCGACGGTTTCACCGCGCTGGTGCTGGTGAAGTCAGCCAGTGCGCAGACCGGCCCGCAGGCCCGCAACGCCAATCTCGCGTCGCATCTGGCTCGTGCCGTTATCGCGCAGGCGCGAGGGTCCGGCAAGCCGGTGCCACCGCGCATCACTTCCACCCTCGATGCCGGGCTGCAACGCGTGGCAGTGACCAGCCTCGATCGCCATCTGCGCGAGCTGGCGGGGCGCAATGTCGAGGACGGCGCCGTGGTGGTGATCGACAACGCCAGCGGTGACGTGCTGGCCTATGTCGGCTCTTCAGGCATCCTGTCCGCGGCGTCACAGGTCGATCACGCGGCGGCGCTGCGGCAGGCCGGTTCGACGCTGAAGCCATTCCTCTATGAGCAGGCCATCGAGGAACGCAGGCTGACCGCGGCATCGCTGCTTGACGATCGTCCGGTGAATCTTCCCACTGGCGGTGGCCTCTACATTCCGCAGAACTATGACCATCGCTACGCAGGCTGGGTCAGTCTGCGCGCCGCGCTGGGTTCGTCACTGAACGTGCCGGCGGTGCGCACGCTGGTGATGGTGACGCCGCACCGCTTTCATCAACGGCTGGTGGCGCTCGGCCTGCCGCTGACGCAATCAGGCGATTACTACGGCTATAGCCTTGCGTTGGGCAGTGCGGATGTGTCGCTGCTGTCGCTGACCAATGCCTATCGCAGCTTCGCCAACCAGGGCGCGTATGCGCCATCGCGGATGACGCTGAATGCCGCCGTGCCGTCGAAGCAGAACGTGATGATGCCGGCGGCGACGTTCGTGATCGGGGATGTGCTGTCTGATCGCCACGCGCGGGCGCGTACGTTCGGGCTCGACAGTCCGCTGACCACGCGTTTCTGGACGGCAGTGAAAACCGGCACGAGCAAGGACATGCGCGACAACTGGTGCGTCGGCTGGTCGGAGCGCTACACAGTGGGCGTGTGGGTCGGCAATGCCAGCGGCGCGAGCATGCACGACGTATCGGGAGTGTCTGGCGCGGCGCCCGTATGGCACGAGGTCATGGAAGCGCTGCATCAGCGCACGCCGAGCCGCGCGCCGGCGATGCCATCAGGCGTCGAACGTGTGGCATTGACGTTCGACGACGAACTCGAGCCAGCACGGCAGGAGGTATTCCTGAGCGGCACCGGGATGCGGCGCGTCAGTGTGGGCACGACGGAGCAGGGCAACACGATGCCGGCTATCGCCAGCCCGGCCGACGGCACGATCTTCGCGCTCGATCCCGATATTCCTCCGGCCGCGCAGCGGATCTGGTTTCATGCCGATGGGCTGACGGGTCAGACCGCGCGCGCGGTGAGCTGGCGCATGGACGGCAAGCCGCTCGGCAAGGGCGGGCAGGTTGCCTGGTTGCCATGGCCGGGCCGGCATCGCGTGCAACTGGTCGATGCGGCGGGGAAGGTGGTACACGAGATCGGCATCGAGGTGCGCGGCGCGGGCGTCCGTGAGACGGCCGCGCCACGGAAGACGCCTGCGGGGCCAGTCCGGCAATAGCCGCACGACGCGCGTATCATCCCGGGGTTCGCTGAAGTACCTATCCTGAGGAGCTTCCAGATGACCACACCGCGCAAGCTGGGCCGTAACGGCCCCGAGGTATTTCCCATCGGTCTGGGCTGCATGGGCATGAGCGAGTTCTATGGCGCGCATGACGATGCCGAATCTATCCGCACGATTCACCATGCGCTCGACCACGGCGTGAATCTGCTCGACACCGCCGACATCTATGGTCCGCACACGAACGAGCAACTCGTGGGGCGCGCGCTTGCCGGTGGCCGGCGTGACAAAGTGGTGCTGGCGACCAAGTTCGGCATCGTGCGCGATCCGTCGAATCCGACGGCGCGCGGCGTCAATGGTCGTCCTGAATATGTGCGCGCCGCCTGCGATGCGAGTTTGAAGCGGCTCGGTGTCGACCATATCGATCTGTACTACCAGCACCGCATCGATCCCGATACGCCGATCGAGGACACCGTTGGCGCAATGGCCGATCTGGTCAAGGCGGGCAAGGTGCGGTGGATCGGCCTTTCTGAGGCCGGCGTCGAGACAATCGAGCGGGCGCACGCGGTGCATCCGGTCACGGCGCTACAGACCGAGTATTCGCTCTGGACGCGTGACGTCGACGAGAACGGCATCATGGCTACCTGCGAGCGGCTTGGCATCGGCTTCGTGCCGTATAGCCCGCTGGGCCGTGGGTTCCTGACCGGCGCGATCCGCACGCCCGACGATTTCGACGCGGACGACTATCGACGTACCAATCCGCGCTTCATGGGCGAGAACTTCGCGCGCAACCTGCAACTGGTCGACGCCGTGCGAGCGTTGGCGAGCGAGAAGGGATGCTCGCCGGCGCAACTGGCGCTGGCCTGGGTGCTGACGCGCGGCGAGCACGTGGTGCCGATTCCCGGCACGCGGCGCGTGGTCAATCTCGACGACAACCTGGGGACGCTGGACGTGACGTTGAGCGCGCAGGATCTGGCCCGGATCGACGCGATCTTCCCGCTGGGCGCAGCGGCGGGTACGCGCTATGCGGCAGCGATGATGCCGTTCCTGTCGCGCTGATCGGAACCGAGTCATCGGCGCGGCGTACTTCCGGCGACTCTCGGCGACAATGGCGGTCTCGTTTGCCAAACCGCCTTGTTGCCGATGACCGCTCCCGCCGCTTCGTTCGTCCCCCTGGATGCCGCCGCCACGGCGGCACGCCTGCCTTATCCGGAACTGGCCCAGGCCATCGCGGCCATGCTGGCCGAGTTGCGCGACGGGACCGCCATGGCGCCGCCGCGCATCGCGCTGCCGGTCGGTGACACCGAGCGCGGGCATGGCACGCTGCTGGTCATGCCGGCACGCAACCGCGACATCGTGATGACCAAGAACATCACGGTGCATCCCGACAATCCGCAGCGTGGGCTGCCCAATATCCTCGGCGAGGTGGTTGTCGCCAACGCACACACTGGCGAACGGATCGCATTGCTCGATGGCCCGACCGTCACGGGCCGCCGCACGGCTGCCGTGTCGCTGCTCGCGGCCCAGTCGTTCGCGCCGGTGCCGGATGGCGAGCTTCTGATCGTCGGAGCAGGCGTGCAGGCGCAGACGCATCTGGAGGCGTTCGTGGCTGGCTTACCCGTTCGCAAGGTCTGGCTGCATTCGCGCACACGAGACAAGGCCGAGGCGCTGGCGGAGCACGCCGGGCGCCTGGGCGTCTCGGCCACGGTGATCGACGATGTGGCGGAGGTGCTGCCGCGTGTGTCGATGGTGGTGACGGTGACATCGAGCCGCACGCCGGTCCTGCCCGATCTCGACAGCGGCCTGTGGACCGACCGCCATTTCATTGCTGCAGTTGGCGCATTCCGACCGGAAATGTGCGAATTGCCCCCGCGGCTTTGCCATGCGGCGGCGGCCAGTGGACGTCTGCTGGCGGACACGCTTTTCGGAATCGAGGACGAAGCGGGAGATCTGCTGCAGGCCGGCATCGACTGGCAGACCGTGCAGCCATTCGAGACGGCGATCCTGGAGGCTGACGCATTGCGTGCGCGGACCGGGAGTCCCCTCGTGTTCAAGAGCGTGGGCTACGCGCTCTGGGATCTCGCAGCCTGCGCGCTGGCCAGCAAAAAGTGACACAAAGTGCCTCCGCACAATACCCGAACGGGTGTTTGAGGGCGGGCTGATGACGCCGGAAGGGCCATTTTTCCGAAATGGTCTTTCATGCTTGAAACAGAACCGTTGCGCGGAAGCGTCGGTGCGTAGGCAAAAATCCGAAAATTCCTACTCAGACTTTGGGTTAACCCTGTCTTTAGGGCAAATCTTCTACCGTTGGGTAACCTGTTTGAAACAGTCGGGGCCCGGCGCGCAGGATAATGCGCCCCTAGCAGTGCGTTGTAACCAAAGGACGGAGTAAGAGGAACAATGAAGACGATCTATAAGAAGATGCTGGTGGCAGGCGCCGCCATGGCACTGGCTGGTGTTGCACACGCTCAATCGGCAGGCAGCAATATGGTCAGTTTTGGCTGGATGCGAATCATGCCGACGGGCCACTCGGAATTTCTGACCATTGATTCGATTGCTGGCTTCCCGGTCGGTGCGCAGAAGCCGAACACGGGCGCGACGATCGATTCGGCCGATACGCTCGGCCTGACCTTCGCCCACTTCTTTACCGACAATATCTCGGCGGAATTCGTGCTCGGCGTGCCGCCGAAGCACAACGTGAGCGGTGACCGCGGCTACGAAAAGTACGGCAAGCTGGGCGAAGTGCGCCAGTGGAGCCCGGCCATCGTGGCCAAGTGGCACTTCTTTGACGCCAAGACCAAGTTCCGCCCGTACGTGGGTCTTGGTGTGAACTACACCTGGTTCACGGGGGAATCCGTGACCAACCAGTCGTTCGTGCAAGGTGAATTCGGTCCGGGCTCGCACATGACCGCTAGCGCCAAGTCGTCGTGGAACCCGGTGTTCAACGTCGGCGCCAGCTATGCCGTGACCGACAACTGGTTCGTCGGCTTCTCGGTGTCGTACGTGCCGGTCACCACCACGGCCAATTTCACGACGACGCTGGCCAACGGCGCGCAGGTCCAATCGCACACGAAGATCAAGATCGATCCGGTCGTGACGTACCTGAACGTCGGCTATCGCTTCTGAGCCTTTCCGGCGCGGACGTGAAAAAGGGCACCCTCGGGTGCCCTTTCTTGTTTGGCGGCGACGATCAGCTTGCCGACTTGACCGGGTAGCCGGCACCTTCGATGGCCTGCTGCAGCGCCTGGCGGTCCGCAGCCGACTCGACCTTGACCGATTGGGTTGGCACATCGGCCGATACGCGAGCAGCCGGGTCCACGGCTTGCACGGCGCGCGTGATGGAACCGACACAGTGGTTGCAGGACATGCCTTCGACTTGGAACTGGATCATGGTGATGACTCCTGTTGGGTTGGATCGGTGAGCAATGAATCTCGACGACAGGCTGAAGTGTGAACCTTCCCACCATGGGAAGCGCAAGTGTCGCGTGCGACTCAACAAATCCTTGACCTTCCAATGGTGGTAAGGTTCACAGTGCAGTTGTCGCGCTCCGTCGCTCAGATTCCACGACTCCGATGACCCATCCTGCCGCATCTCTCCAACCATCCGAATGGCGTCTACCTGTTGAGGGTATGACGTGTGCTTCGTGCGTGCGCCGCGTGGAAACGGCGCTGGCCAAGGTGCCCGGCGTGCATGACGTCGCGGTCAATCTGGCCACCGAGCAGGCCACGCTGCAAGCGGATAGCCCCGAAGTGCTGAACGCGGCTGCCAAGGCCGTGGCCGATGCCGGCTACGACGTGCCGCGCGCCGAGATCGAACTCAATATCGCCGATATGACCTGCGCGTCATGCGTGGGCCGTGTCGAGCGTGCGTTGCGCGCCGTGCCGGGCGTGGTGGACGCGCAGGTGAACCTGGCCACTGAGCGTGCCACGGTCACCGTGCTGCGCGGCGCGGCCGATGTGGCGACGCTGGCCGCCGCCGTGGAGCGTGCCGGGTACGGCGCCACGCCGGTGGTCGAAGCCGCTGCCGCAGCGGTGGGTACGGCCGAGGCCGGTCCCGGTTTCTGGGCCGGCCCGTGGCCGGTGGTGATCTCGGCAGCGCTGTCGTTGCCGCTGGTGATGCCGATGGTGTTCGAATGGTTCGGCATTCACGCGATGCTGCCGGGCTGGGTGCAATGGGCGCTGGCCACGCCGGTGCAGTTCGTGTTCGGCTGGCGCTTCTACAAGGCGGGCTGGAAGGCGGTGCGCGCCGGTGCCGGCAATATGGACCTGCTGGTCGCGCTCGGCACCTCGGCGGCGTACTTTCTGTCGATCTGGCAGATGGCCGAGGCTGGCGATGCCATGCCACATCTCTATTTCGAAAGCGCGGCCGTGGTGATCACGCTGGTGCGGCTGGGCAAATGGCTCGAGACACGGGCCAAGCGCCAGACGGCCGACGCGATCCGCGCGCTGGCTGCCTTGCGCCCCGATACCGCACAGGTACGCCGCAACGGCGTGGAGCAGACCGTGCCGCTGGCCAGCGTGCGTGTTGGCGATGAGATCGTGGTGCGTCCCGGCGAGCGGATTCCGGTAGACGCCGATGTCGTGGAAGGCAGCAGCCATGCCGACGAATCGATGCTGACCGGGGAATCGGTACCCGTGCCCAAGCAGCCCGGCGACAGGTTGACCGGTGGCTCCATCAACTACGACGGGTTGCTGGTGGCACGCACGGCGGCCGTCGGCGCCGAGACCGTACTGGCGAAGATCATCCGCATGGTCGAACATGCCCAGGCCGCGAAGGCGCCGATTCAGCGCATGGTTGACCAGGTCAGCGCGGTATTCGTACCAATCGTACTGGTGATCGCGCTGGCGACGCTGCTTGGCTGGGGCTTGGTCGTGGGCGACTGGACCACCGCATTGCTCAACGCCGTGGCGGTGCTCGTGATCGCCTGCCCGTGCGCGCTGGGTCTGGCCACGCCGACCGCGATCATGGCGGGCACTGGCGCGGGCGCCCGCGCGGGCATCCTGATCAAGGACGCGGAGGCGCTCGAGGTGGCGCATCGCGTATCGGTAGTGGCTTTCGACAAGACCGGGACGCTGACCGTGGGCAAGCCCGAGGTGGTGGCGTTGCATGCCGCCGATGGCGACGAGCCCGCATTGCTGGCGAAGCTGGCCGCACTCCAGGCCGGCAGCGAGCATCCGCTGGCACGCGCGGTGACGACGCTTGCCACGGAACGTGGCATCACCGTGCCAGCGGTCACTGACGTGCGCGCGCTGCCAGGACGCGGTATCGCTGGCATCGTTGCATGGCAGGCGCTGCAACTCGGCAGCGATGGCCTGCGTGCCTCGTTGCAGGCCGATGCGGGGGCGCTGCAGACCGAAGCCGAGCGGCTGCGTGGCGAAGGCCGCACCGTCTCCTGGCTGATCGATACAGACCAGCGCCGCGTGCTGGGGCTGGTGGCATTCGGCGACGCGCTCAAGCCGGGCGCCGCTGCCGCGATCGCACGCCTGCGTGAGGCCGGCATCCGCACGGTGATGCTGACGGGCGACAACGCAGGCGCCGCGGCGCGTGTGGGCAAGCAACTGGGGCTCGACGAAGTACAGGCCGAGGTGATGCCGGAAGACAAGGCGGCGCGCGTCGTCGCACTCAAGCGCGGTGGAGAGGCCGTGGTGGCGATGGTGGGCGACGGCATCAACGATGCCCCCGCGCTGGCGGCGGCCGATGTCGGCATCGCCATGTCCACTGGCACGGACGTGGCGATGCACGCGGCCGGCATCACGCTGATGCGTGGCGACCCGGCGCTGGTTGCCGATGCGCTGGCCGTGTCGCATCGCACGGTGCGCAAGATTCGCCAGAACCTGTTCTGGGCCTTCATCTACAACGTGATCGGCATTCCGCTCGCGGCGGCCGGTCTGCTCAATCCGGTCGTGGCGGGCGCCGCCATGGCATTTTCAAGTGTCAGCGTGGTCAGCAACGCACTGCTGCTGCGCCGCTGGCATCCGCTCGCAGGCAGTGGCCATAAGGAGGTAACGCAATGAACATCGGAGAAGCCGCGGAAGCCTCGGGCGTTTCCGCAAAGATGATTCGCCACTACGAGTCGATCGGACTGGTCGATGCGCCGCCGCGCAGCGAGGGCGGGTATCGGCGGTATGACGAACGCGCGGTGCACACCTTGCGCTTCGTGCGACGGGCCCGTAATCTCGGATTCTCGCTCGACGAGATTCGCGGTCTGTTGTCGCTCTGGCATGACCGGGCGCGCGCCAGCGCGGATGTGAAGGCGCTGACGCTCAAGCACGTGGCCGACCTGGAGGTCCGCATCGCCGAACTCGCTGCGATGCGCGACACACTGCGGTCGCTGGCCGAAGCGTGCACGGGGGATGACCGGCCCGACTGCCCGATCCTGTCGGATATGGCCCGTGCCGACAGCGAGGATCGCCCGGCCTGCCATCACTAAGTGCTGGCGGCCCGGGGCCGGGGGAGCGCAGGCGTCAGCGGGACTGAAGGATCCAGATCCAGATCACTAACAACAAGCAGGCGTACCCGACGAGGAGACGTGTGGGATGAATGAACCTGTGACCGCCGCTGGCCTTCCAGGCGCGCGCGAATCCGCCGTAACCGGAGCCGTACCCACCGAAACACGCCAACGAATGCGCGATGGCACCGAACTGCTGCTGCGCACCTGGCTGCCTGATCCCCAACGCTTTGCCGAGCCGCTTGGCACGGTGCTGCTGGTACATGGGCTGGCCGAGCATAGCGGGCGCTATGGCCACGTTGCTGCAGCGCTTTGCGCGCTCGGCCTGCGCGTGCGGGCCTACGACCATCGCGGCCACGGCGCGAGTGGCGGGCCGCGCATGGTGGCGCCCACGCCGGACAGCTATCTCGACGATCTGGCCGAAATCTACGATGGTGCAATGCGGCAATGGAACGAATTGCCGATCGTGCTCGGGCACAGCATGGGCGGACTCATTGCTGCGCGCTTTGCCACCGCGCGCGTGCGGCCGATCCGCGCGCTGGTGCTGTCGTCGCCCGCGCTGGCGCTTCGTCTGTCCAATTCTATGCTTACGATGCATCGAGTGCTACTTGCTTTGATGCCTCGTATTCGTGTGCCGAATCCCATTGATGCCCGGCTGTTGTCCCACGATGTCGAAGTGGGGCGCGCATATCGCACCGATCCGCTGGTGCAGGGGACGATCAGCGCCAGCGTGCTGGAGACATTCATCCGGGGAATGCCGCAGGCCCTGGCTGATGCGCCGCGGCTGGAAGCGCCCATGCTGATGCTCGTGGGTGGCGCGGACCGCATCGTCGATCCGGAGGGCAGCCGCATCTTCTTCGAGAGCGCGCCAGAGGATCTGCGCGAGATGGTCTGGTTCGACACTGGCTATCACGAGATATTCAATGAAGCTGAGCCGTTGCGCGGCGAGGTGTTTGCGGCACTGACCGGCTGGCTGCGGCAGCGCCTGGAGACTCCGGCAAAGCACTGACGGCGGAAGCACCCCGAGTCGTGCGATGATTTCGGGCATTCCAGCAGTAACTGCCGGTGTCTGAATAGGATCGCAGGGAAATGGAGACGTTCGACTACATCATCGTGGGTGCGGGTTCGGCGGGTTGTGTGCTGGCCAACCGGCTGACGCAGGACAGCGATGTCAACGTGCTGCTGCTCGAAGCGGGCGGCAAGGACGACTATCACTGGATTCATATTCCAGTCGGCTATCTCTATTGCATCGGCAATCCGCGCACCGACTGGCTCTATCGCACCGTGGCCGAAGCCGGCCTGAACGGCCGCTCGCTCGGCTATCCGCGTGGCCGTGTGCTGGGCGGGTCATCGTCGATCAACGGCATGATCTACATGCGTGGCCAACGCGAGGACTACGACGACTGGGCACGCATCACTGGCGATGACGGCTGGCGCTGGGACAACGTGCTGCCGTTCTTCAAACGCAGCGAGGACCATCACCGTGGCGCGAACGAGTTCCACGGGGCCGGCGGCGAATGGCGCGTGGAAGCGCAGCGGCTGCGCTGGGAAATCCTCGAGTGCTTCATCGAGGCCGCCGAGCAGGCTGGCATTCCCCGTACCGACGATTTCAATCGTGGCGACAACTTCGGCGTGGGATATTTCGAGGTCAACCAGCGTCGCGGCATTCGATGGAATACGTCGAAGGCGTTCCTGCGCCGTGCGGCGGAACGGCCCAACCTGACCATCGTCACCGGCGCGCAGGTCAGCGCGTTGACGTTCGATAGCCCGGACGGCCTGCGCTGCACCGGCGTGCAATACCTGGGCGGTGGCCAGCCCCACGAGGCGCGCGCGAAGCAGGAGGTGATACTTGCTGCCGGCGCGATTGGCTCGCCGCAGTTGCTGGAGCTCGCGGGCATCGGCCAGCCAGACCGGCTGCAGGCGCTGGGCATCCGCGTGCGCCACGCGCTGCGCGGTGTGGGCGAGAATCTGCAGGATCACCTGCAGTTGCGTTCGGTGGTCAAGGTCCAGGGCGTGCGCACGCTCAACACGCAGGCGGCGCATTGGTGGGGCAAGCTTGGCATCGGCCTGCAATACGCCTTCAACCAGAGCGGGCCGATGAGCATGGCGCCGTCGCAACTCGGCGCGTTCGCGCGCAGCGATCCGGAGCAGCCTCGCGCCAATATCGAATACCACGTGCAGCCGCTGTCGCTGGACAAGTTCGGCGATCCATTGCACAGCTTCAATGCCTTCACGGCGAGCGCCTGCAATCTGCGCCCCACGTCGCGCGGCAGCGTGCATATCGAAGACACCGATTTCCGTCGCGCGCCATTGATCGCGCCGAACTATCTGTCCACCGAGGAAGACCGCAAGGTCGCCGCCGATTCGATCCGCCTGACGCGGCGCATCGTGTCTTCGCCGGCATTGGCGCGCTACAAGCCGCAGGAGTATCTGCCCGGCGCAACATTCCAGACCGACGAGGAACTGGCGGAAGCTGCTGGCGCGATCGGCACGACAATTTTCCATCCCGTCGGCACTTGCCGCATGGGTGGCGCGGACGATGCCGACGCCGTCGTCGACAACCGCCTTCGCGTGCGGGGCATCAGTGGTCTGCGCGTGGTCGATGCGTCGGTGATGCCGTTGATCACGTCCGGCAATACGAACTCGCCGACGATCATGATTGCCGAGCGCGCCAGCGATATGATCCGCGCGGATCGCAAGGCAAGCGCTGGTAATCCGGACATCGTCACGGCGCCGTCACCAGCAGTCACTGCATAGTCAGTATGCGGTGCGACACGCACCGCATGAAGACCTGCTGATTACATCATCTTCACGCAGTTTCGACGTCTCTCGCAGACGTCGGTACGCGCTCGCACGTCTGTCGCGTGGGTGACATATCGTGCATGTATTACGCCTAGTGCAAACCCCGATGTTTTGCGACGCAGCAGGCGCACACAATAGTCGCCGGCATATCGGTGCCGCAGGCTCCACTTGGTGCTGCGCCACCGCGCCAGTCCGGCAGCCGCGCCGAATCACACCTACAAAGCGGCAACCATGGCGACACAGCGCCGGAGTTCGAACCATTGTCAGTTGCCGGCCAAAATCCGGCATCGCAGCAAGAGGGCGGGCAGGAGACTATGACTCAGGAAACTATCCTGGAAACGAAGAACCTGACGAAGGAATTCAAAGGGTTCACCGCGGTAAGCGACGTCAACCTGCGGGTGCGGCGCGGTTCGATTCACGCATTGATCGGGCCGAACGGCGCGGGCAAGACCACCTGCTTCAATCTGCTCACGAAATTCCTGGAGCCGACGACCGGCACGATCCTGTTCAACGGCATCGACATCACGCGCGAGAAGCCGGCGCAGATCGCACGGCGTGGCGTGATCCGTTCGTTCCAGATTTCGGCAGTGTTCCCGCACCTGACCGTGCGCGAGAACGTGCGCATCGGCCTGCAGCGCCAGCTTGGCACCGCGTTCCAGTTCTGGCGTAGCGAGCGTTCGCTCGATGTGCTCAACGGGCGCGCGATGGAGCTGCTCGATCAGGTGGGCCTGACCGAGTACGCCGAGACCGTCACCGTCAATCTTCCCTATGGCCGCAAGCGCGCACTGGAGATCGCCACGACGCTGGCGATGGAGCCGGAGCTGATGCTGCTCGACGAGCCCACGCAGGGCATGGGCCATGAAGACGTGGACCGTGTGACGCAGTTGATCAAGAAAGTATCCGCCGGCCGCACGATTCTGATGGTCGAGCACAACATGAGCGTGGTGTCGTCGATCGCCGACAAGATCACGGTGTTGCAGCGCGGCGCAATCCTGGCCGAAGGCCCGTACGCGGAGGTGTCGAAGGACCCGCGCGTGATGGAAGCGTACATGGGCACGGCCGACGCCGAGCTGCAGGGCGCGCACTAAGGGAGACGGACCATGGCGAACGAGAACACTCCCGCGCTAGAGATCAAGGACCTGCACGCCTGGTACGGCGAGTCGCACATCCTGCATGGCGTGGACCTGACCGTGAACCGCGGCGAAGTGGTCACGCTGCTGGGCCGTAACGGCGCCGGCCGCACCACGACCATGCGCGCGATCATGGGTCTGACCGGCGCGCGCAAGGGATCGATCAAGGTCAACGGACACGAGACGATCGGGCTGCCCACACACAAGATCGCGCACTTCGGTATCGGCTACTGCCCGGAAGAGCGGGCGATCTTCTCGAGCCTGTCGTGCGAGGAAAACCTGCTGCTGCCGCCGATGCTCAAGGGCGCCAACGCAGGCAAGGGCATGAGCGAGGCCGAGATCTACGAGATGTTCCCGAACCTCAAGGAGCGGCGCCAGAGCCAGGGCACGCGCCTCTCGGGCGGCGAGCAGCAGATGTTGGCGGTGGGCCGCATCTTGCGCACTGGTGCGAACCTGCTGCTGCTCGACGAGATTTCCGAAGGCCTGGCGCCGGTCATCGTGCAGGCGCTGGCCCGCATGATCCTGATGCTCAAGAAGAAGGGCTACACGGTGGTGATGGTGGAGCAGAACTTCCGCTTCGCCGCTCCGCTGGCTGACCGCTTCTACGTGATGGAGCACGGCGCGATCGTCGAACGCTTCGCCGCGAACGAGCTGCAGGCCAAGATGCCCGTGCTCAACGAACTGCTTGGGGTCTGATCGACGGCGCCGCGCCTGTGGTGCCGTGGTCGCATTTAACTCGCATTGGTGGCAGGAACGGGCGGCGTGACTGCGCTGCCGCAACTCAGGAGACAACAAATGAAGATGACTCGACTGGCCGTCGCAGTGGCGGCGACTGTCCTTGGTGCGTTTGCAGGCGGCGCTTCGGCGCAGGTTTCGGGTGACACGGTAAAGATCGGCTACATCACCGACATGTCGGGCCTGTATGCCGACATCGACGGCCCGGGCGGCCTGGAAGCGGTGAAGATGGCCATCGAGGATCACGGTGGCAAGGTGCTGGGCAAGCCGATCGAACTGGTTTCGGCCGATCACCAGAACAAGGCCGACATCGCCGCCTCGAAGGCGCGCGAGTGGATGGACCAGCAGGGTCTGGACATGCTGCTGGGCGGCACCAACTCGGCTACCGGCCTGGCCATGAACAAGGTGGCGCAAGAGAAGAAGCGCGTCTACTTCAACGTGGGCGCGGGCACTGCCAGACTGACGAACGAAGAGTGCTCGCCGTACACGGTGCACTACGCCTATGACACGGTGGCGCTTGCCAAGGGCACCGGCAGCGCGGTGGTCAAGCAGGGCGGCAAGAAGTGGTTCTTCCTGACTGCCGACTACGCATTCGGTCATTCGCTCGAGAACGACACGGCAGCCGTGGTGAAGGCCAACGGCGGCACGGTGGTGGGTTCGGTGCGCCACCCGCTGTCGGCATCGGACTTCTCGTCGTTCCTGCTGCAGGCGCAGTCGTCAAAGGCTGACATCCTGGGCCTGGCCAACGCCGGTGGCGACACGATCAACGCAATCAAGGCGGCCAAGGAATTCGGCATCACGAAGAACATGAAGATCGCTGGCCTGCTGATGTTCATCAACGACATTCACTCGCTGGGTCTGAAGAACACCGAAGGCCTGCTGATGACCGACAGCTGGTACTGGGACATGAATGACGACACACGCAAGTTCGCGAACCGCTTCTTCGGCAAGATGAAGAAGATGCCGAGCAGCCTGCAGGCAGCCGACTACTCCGCGATCAGCACGTACCTGAAGGCCGTGGAAGCCGCCAAGACCGATGACCCGGACAAGGTCATGGCCGAGCTGAAGAAGATGAAGATCAGCGACTTCTACAACAAGAGCTACATCCGTGCCGATGGCCGCAACATCCACGACATGTACCTGATGCAGGTGAAGGCGCCGGCCGATTCGAAGAAGCCGTGGGACTACCTGAAGATCGTAACGACGATCCCGGGCGACCAGGCGTTCACGACGCCGGCCGAGTCGAAGTGCGCGCTGTTGAAGAAGTAAGCGAAGCAGGCGAACCCGAGATGGTTTGCTCCCCTCTCCCGCGTGCGGGTGAGGGGCAGGGGGAGAGGGTCAGCGTATCAGTACGCGAGGGCGGCAAATTGGTCCGCCAGACGCTTTCCCCCGACCTCTCTCCCACTTGTGGGAGAGGGGAGACCCAGAAGGCAACTTAAGCCATGGATATTTTCGGAATACCGCTACCCGCCATGCTGTCCCAGCTGCTGCTGGGCCTGGTCAACGGCGCCTTCTACGCGATGCTGAGCCTTGGGCTGGCCGTGATCTTCGGCCTGCTCAACGTGATCAACTTCGCGCACGGCGCGCTCTTCATGCTCGGTGCCGTGCTGGCATGGGCGGGCATGGAGTACGTCGGACTCAATTACTGGGTGATGTTGATCCTCTCGCCGCTCGTGGTCGGCGTGCTGGGCGTCATCATCGAGAAGACGATGCTGCGCTGGATCTACAAGCTCGATCACATCTACGGCCTGCTGCTCACGCTGGGCATCACGCTGGTGATCGAAGGCGTGTTCCGCTCGATCTACGGGGTGTCGGGGCTGCCGTACTCGGCGCCCGATGCGCTGCAGGGCGCCACCGATCTCGGATTCATGATCCTGCCGAACTATCGCGCATGGGTGGTGGCCGCTTCGATCGTGGTGTGTCTGGCCACTTGGTTCGTGATCGAGAAGACCAAGCTCGGCGCGTACCTTCGCGCCGGCACCGAGAACCCCAAGATCGTCGAGGCGTTCGGTATCAACGTGCCGCTGATGGTCACGCTGACCTACGGCTTCGGCGTGGCGCTGGCAGCGTTTGCCGGCGTGCTGGCGGCACCGGTCATCCAGGTGTCGCCGTTGATGGGCCAGAACCTGATCATCATCGTGTTCGCGGTGGTCGTGATCGGCGGCATGGGCTCGATCATGGGATCGATCATCACGGGCCTGGGGCTCGGTGTGATCGAAGGCCTGACCAAGGTGTTCTACCCTGAAGCATCGTCGACTGTGGTGTTCTTCATCATGGTGATCGTGCTGATGCTGCGCCCGGCAGGGCTGTTCGGGAGGGAAAAGTGATGAGTGGACCGACCGGACAAACGACTGCGGCCGTGGAGGCCAAGGGCTTCAAGGAAGGAACGGGCGTGCAGAAGAAAGTGTTGTATGGCCTGCTGTTGCTGGGCCTGATCGCGGCGCCGCTGGCCGGCGCCTACCCGGTGTTCGTGCTCAAGGTGCTGTGCTTCGCGCTGTTCGCGTGCGCCTTCAACCTGCTGATCGGCTTCACGGGCCTGCTGTCGTTCGGCCACGCGGCGTTCTTCGGCGGCGCGGGCTATGCGGCAGGGCACGCGATGAAGGTCTGGGGCGTGACACCCGAGCTCGGCCTGATCTTCGGCACGCTGAGCGGCGCGGCGATCGGCTACGTGGTGGGCTCGCTGGCGATTCGCCGCCAGGGCATCTACTTCTCGATGATCACGCTGGCGCTGGCGCAGATGCTGTTCTTCTTCTGCCTGCAGGTGCCGTTGACGGGTGGTGAGGACGGGCTGCAGGGCATTCCGCGCGGCAAGCTGCTTGGCGTGCTGCCGCTTTCCGACGACCTGACCCTCTACTACGTGGCCCTGGTCATCATCGTGGCGGCGTTCGCGCTGATCGTGCGCACGGTGCACTCGCCGTTCGGCCAAATCTTGAAGGCCATCCGCGAGAACGAGCCGCGTGCCATTTCTCTGGGTTACGATGTCGACCGCTTCAAGCTGCTGGCCTTCGTGCTTTCGGCAGCGCTCTCCGGTCTGGCGGGCTCGATCAAGGCGCTGGTGCTCGGCTTCGAGACGCTGACGGACGTGCACTGGTCGATGTCGGGCTCGGTGATCCTGATGACGCTGGTGGGCGGCCTGGGCACACTGTCCGGCCCGATCGTCGGTGCGTTCGTGGTGGTGGCGCTCGAGAACAAGCTGGGCGATATCGGCACGTTCCTGGCCTCGGTGACCGGCCTCGACTGGTTCAATTCGCTGGGCGAATCGGTGACGATGGTGACGGGCGTGATCTTCGTGATCTGCGTGCTGACGTTCCGCCGCGGGATCATGGGCGAGCTGATCGCACTCACGAGCCGGAAGAAATAGCAAGGGTGTGAAGACGGGTCGACATGCCCGATTTTGGGGCTAGGGTTATTGCTGACTTGTTTCATACGCACCGCTTCGTTACATTCCATATACGGTTTTCGCAGGTTACTTGGAGGCGGAAGCGAGGAGACGACAGGCGCGCACCCGGTGTCGGGTAGCAGCAGCCAATACGATAAAAGGGCGTTGCCGGGTGATCCCCAGCAACGCCTTTTTCATTTCTGGCGCCTGAATATCAACTTTCAGTCACTTCTCCAGCGTTCATGTCGATGGGAAGTGCGGGTGATGCAACTTCGGCATGACCGCCCGCAAAGCCCCATGCGACAATGCCGGCCAGCTTCCAAGGCCCGGTCATGTCCGTCCATCCCGACTCCCCGATTCCCATTGAAACGCAGCGCTGGGTACGCCCAGGCGTGGCAGCCGACGCGCCCGTCCTGGACGCCTGGCTGATGGCGCGCGCGCCATTGGCGGTGCCCGAGGCGCGCGGGCGGCGGCTGGCGCTGGACGCCTTGCTGGAGCAGGGCGGACACGGCATCTGCCTGATCGCAGGCACCGACGCGGTGCGCGCGCTATTGCCCGTGGTGCTTGTCCACAGCTTGTCCACAGGTGGGAGGGTGGCAATGGTGACCGAGTGGTGGCCGCCGGAATCCGGCGATGCCGACGACTGGCTGGCCGAGTGCTGCATCGTGCTGGCCGAGTGGTGCCGGGCTCACGGCATCCGTCACGCCATGCTGGCACCCGGACTGATCGCCGATGCCGCGCGCGCGCCAGCCGGCTTCGTGCGGGGGGCCGAAGGCCTCTGGCGCGGCAACCTCGTACCGACAGCCAAGCATCTGGGCTGACAGGCGCTTCCGAACCCTTCCTGATTGTTCATCCATGGAGTTTGTCTTTCTGGCCGCGGCCGCCTTTCTGGCCGGAGTGATCGATGCTGTCGCTGGCGGCGGCGGGCTGGTGCAGGTACCGGCCCTGTTTTCCACTTATCCCAATATGTCGCCCGCCACGCTGATCGGCACCACCAAGGTGGCGTCGCTGGCGGGCACCGCCAACGCCGCGACACGCTATGCGCGCAAGGTGCGGATTTACTGGGGCGCCACGGCGCCGGCAATGCTTGCCGCATTCGTGATGGCGATGGCCGGGGCCTGGACCCTGACCAAGATTCCGGCTGAGCCGCTACGCAAGGCACTGCCGCTGGTGTTGCTGGTGCTGCTGATCTACACCGTAGCCAAGAAGAACCTGGGTGCAGAGCACGCGCCAACCCTGACGGGGACGCGTGAGCGCGTGGCCGCCTTGCTCGCGGGCGCGGTGATTGGCTTCTATGACGGTGCCTTCGGTCCGGGTACCGGCAGCTTCCTGATGATCGTTTTCGTACGGGTGTTTGGTTACGACTTCCTGCACGCGTCGGCGTCGGCCAAGGTCGTCAACCTGGCCACCAATCTTGCGGCGCTGCTGCTGCTGGCATCCAAGGGACATATCTGGTGGCAGCTTGGCCTGATCATGGCCGCGGCAAACGTTGCCGGCAGCCAGGTGGGCAGCAAGCTTGCGCTGCGCCATGGCAGCGCCTTCGTGCGCAAGGTGTTCATCGCCGTGGTGAGCGCGCTGATCCTGAAGACGGCCTACGACGCGTTCCTGCGTTGAGCATGGTGGTCGGCGTGGGGCAACAGGGGAGCAACAACCCTCGACTGTTGCGCTCGCGCGGCTGCGGGTTAATCCCGCTTTCGCTACAAGATCGCTGTGTTAGACTCAATTCGCATTCCCGACCGCGCGGTCGGGAAATGCAGCTGCGCAACCGGGGGTAAAAAGCGCAGGACGGGAAAAAACGGGGCGATCTTCGACGTTCCCGATAGTGACGCGGATGCCGGCGCTGCATCTGCCAGAGAGCCCGAACAACGGGCCGCAACAAAAAACTGGAGGCATCCGCCGGCCGGAAGCCGGCGGATGCCTTTTTCCGTTTTTGGAACCGAAGGAGACGCAATGACATTCAAGCGTGCCAGCTTGCTGGCTCTTGCCGCCGCCAGCCTGTTCGCCGGCGCAGCCAACGCCCAGGTGAAGGTTGGAGTCACGGTATCGGCCACGGGCCCTGCCGCATCGCTCGGCATTCCCGAGAAGAATACGTTCACGCTGCTGCCGAAGGAGATCGCGGGCAAGAAGATCGAGTACATCGTGCTCGACGACGCCACCGACACGACCACGGCGGTCAAGAACACGCGCAAGCTGATCAGCGAGGACAAGGTAGACGTGGTGGTGGGCTCCACCGTCACGCCGAACTCGCTGGCGATGGTGGACGTTGCCGCCGAGAGTGAAACGCCGATGATCTCGATGGCCGCGTCGGCGCGCATTATCGAACCGATGGATGCCAAGCGCGCGTGGATCTTCAAGACGCCGCAGAACGACTCGCACATGGCCACCGCCATCGCCGAGCACATGACCAACAACAACGTGAAGACGGTGGCGTTCATCGGCTTCGCGGATGCCTATGGCGATAGCTGGGGTCAGGAGTTCGCCAAGGTCGCCGAGATGCGCAAGATCAAGGTGGTCGCCAACGAACGGTTTGCGCGCACCGATAACTCTGTGACCGGGCAGGTGCTGAAGATGATGGGCGCCAATCCGGATGCGGTGCTGATCGCTGGTTCGGGTACGCCGGCCGCGCTGCCGGAGAAGGCGCTCAAGGAGCGCGGCTACAAGGGCAAGATCTACCAGACGCACGGTGTGGCCAACCCCGACTTCCTGCGCGTGTGCGGCAAGGACTGCGAAGGCACGTTCCTGCCTGCCGGCCCGCTGCTGGTGGCCGAGCAACTGCCTGACAGCAATCCGGTCAAGAAGCCGGCCCTGACGTACAAGACGGCTTACGAGAAGGCCTTCGGCGGTCAGGTGTCGACGTTCGGCGGCCATGCCTGGGACGCGGGCCTGCTGCTGCAGAACGCGATTCCTGAAGCGCTCAAGAAGGGTCAGCCCGGCACGAAGGAGTTCCGCAAGGCGCTGCGCGATGCGCTCGAGAAGACCACGAACCTGCCGGTGTCGCACGGCATCATCAACATGACCCCCACCGACCACCTCGGCATGGACCAGCGCGCGCGCGTGATGGTGCAGATCGTCGACGGCAAGTGGAAGCTGCAGAAGTAAGCGGGAGATAAGTCGCGCGGGGTAAGCGTGGTACGGAAGGGCGCATGGAGTTTGCCATGCGCCCTTTTTTTACCTCCGCATCCGGGCGGCCACGTTTGACGGCAGTGGAGGCAGCAGAGGGAATCGCGTTGCCTTGCTTCATCCATGACAACGAGTAGACACGAGTAGACAATGGACCTATCGATTGCGGCCATTCTGGCGCAGGACGGCATCACCTCCGGCGCGATCTACGCGCTGCTGGCACTGGCGCTGGTGCTGGTGTTCTCGGTGACGCGCGTCATCTTCATCCCCCAGGGCGAGTTTGTTGCATACGGCGCGCTGACGCTTGCAGCGATGCAGGCCGGCCATGCACCCAAGACGACGTGGCTGTTGCTCACGATGGGCGTGCTGACATTTCTCTATGAGTGCGTGACCGTGATGCGCAGCCCCGAGTTGCGCAGTACCGCGCCGCGGAGGTTGGCGATTCTCGCGGGCAAGTACCTGCTGTTTCCGGGTGCCGTGCATCTGGTGGTGCAGCAGTACGGGGGTCAACCCTTGCCGATGCTCGCGCAGATCGCGCTGACGCTGCTCGTTGTGATTCCGCTCGGACCGATGCTGTATCGGCTCGCGTACCAGCCCTTGGCGGAGGCGAGCACGCTGGTGCTGCTGATCGTATCCGTTGGGGTGCATTTCGCACTGGTGGGCTTGGGGCTCGTGATGTTCGGCGCGGAAGGGTCGCGCACGACGGCGTTCTCCGATGCGCGCTTCGAAGTTGGCAGTCTCACCATATCGGGGCAAAGCCTCTGGGTTGTGGCGGTGTCGGCATTGCTGATTGGCGCGCTCTGGTTCTATTTCGATCGCACGCTGCAGGGCAAGGCATTGCGTGCCACGGCGGTGAACCGGCTTGGCGCGCGTCTGGTCGGCATAGGTACCACGCAGGCGGGCCGCCTGTCGTTCACGCTGGCTGCGGCGATGGGCGCGCTGTGCGGCATCCTGATCGCGCCGCTGACGACGATCTACTACGAGTCCGGATTCCTGGTTGGTCTCAAGGGCTTCGTTGGAGCGATCGTCGGCGGTCTTGTCAGCTATCCGGTGGCCGCGCTTGGCGCGCTGCTGGTGGGGCTGCTTGAATCGTATTCGTCGTTCTGGGCCAGCGCGTTCAAGGAGGTGATCGTCTTCACGCTGATCCTTCCGGTGCTGTTGTGGCGCTCGCTCACGAGCCGGCATGTCGAGGAAGAGGAGTAAGCCATGACGATGCTCACCGACAAGCAGATGGAGAAGGACATGGGTTCGCGTGAAGCGCCGGCAGTTCGCGGCACGGGCGCATTGCGCAATCGCATTGCGACGCTGGCATTCGTCATCGTGCTGGCGTTGCTGCCGGTACTGCCGACGCCGGAGTTCTGGATCACGCTCGGCAACTACATTGGCCTGTACAGCATCGTGGCGATCGGGCTGGTGCTGCTGACGGGCGTTGGCGGCATGACGTCGTTCGGGCAGGCCGCGTTCGTCGGGCTCGGTGCGTACAGCACGGCATACCTGACGACGCAGTTCGGCCTCTCGCCGTGGATCGGTCTGGTCGTGGGTCTGATCATCACCGTGCTGTGCGCCTATGTCATCGGATTGATCACGATGCGCATGTCCGGGCACTACCTGCCGCTGGCCACAATCGCGTGGGGACTGTCGCTGTTCTTCCTGTTCGGCAATCTCGATTTCCTTGGCAAGTACGATGGCCTGAACGGTATCCCCGTGCTGTCGCTGTTCGGCATCGAGCTGCAATCGGGCCGCTCGATGTTCTATCTGATCTGGGGGGTGGTGTTGCTCTCCGTGGTGGCGATGCACAACCTGCTGAACTCGCGCCCGGGTCGTGCCATTCGCGCACTCAAGGGCGGTGGCACGATGGCCGAGGCGATGGGCGTGAACACCGCTTGGATGAAGGTGGTGATCTTCGTCGTCGCGGCGATGCTGGCCTGTGTGTCGGGCTTCCTGTATGCGCATCTGCAACGCGCCGTGAACCCGACGCCGTTCGGTCTCAACTACGGCATCGAGTACCTGTTCATGGCCGTGGTCGGCGGGGTGGGACATGTCTGGGGAGCGGTGTTGGGCGCTGGCGTGCTGACGATCCTCAAGGATGTGCTGCAAGGGCTGCTGCCGAAGCTGCTTGGCTCCGACGGCAACTTCGAGATCATCGTCTTCGGCGTGCTGCTTGTGCTGCTGCTGCAGTACGCGCGCGATGGCATCTGGCCGTTCGTGCGCAAGCTGATGCCGGCCGGGCCGCCGGTGCTGGCCCCCGATACTGCGCCGCCGTTGCCGGTACGGCAGAAGCCCGAGACCGGTGAGCTGATTCTGGACGTGCGCGCGGTGCGCAAGCAGTTCGGTGGGCTTGTGGCGGTGAACGACGTGAGCTTCCAGGTGCGGGCCGGCGAGATCATTGGCCTGATCGGCCCGAATGGCGCGGGCAAGTCGACGACGTTCAACCTGGTGACCGGCGTGCTGCCGCTGACATCGGGCGAAGTGCGCTATCGGGGCGACGTGATCTCCGGTTTGCCGTCGCGCGAGATCGTCAGGCGTGGCGTGGGCCGGACCTTCCAGCACGTGCATCTGTTGCCGACGATGACGGTGCTCGAGAACGTTGCCATCGGCGCCCATCTGCGCGGCGATTTCCGTGCGCAGGGCGGTGTGTCGGCGGCGATCCTGCGCATGAACAAGATGGAAGAGCAGAAGCTGCTGTTCGAGGCGAAGCGGCAGCTGGAGCGTGTTGGACTGGCCGACTGCATGTACCTCGAGGCTGGCAGCCTCGCGCTGGGTCAGCAACGCATCCTGGAGATCGCGCGCGCATTGTGTTGCGATCCCGCGCTGCTGCTGCTCGACGAGCCTGCCGCGGGGCTGCGCTACAAGGAGAAGCAGGCGCTGGCGGACCTGTTGCGCAAGCTGAAGGGCGAGGGCATGAGCGTGCTGCTTGTCGAGCATGACATGGATTTCGTGATGAACCTGACCGACCGGCTCGTGGTGATGGAATTCGGCACGCGCATCGCCGAAGGTGTGCCGGAGGAGGTCCAGAAGAATCCGGCAGTGCTGGAAGCCTATCTGGGCGGCATTGATTGAGGATATGAGATGAGTCTGATTCTGGAAGTGAAGGACTTGCATGTCCGCTACGGGAAGGTCGAGGCGGTGCATGGCGCGAACCTCAAGGTTGAGGCAGGCAAGATCGTGACCGTGATCGGGCCGAACGGGGCCGGCAAGTCGACGATGCTGAATGCCGTGATGGGCGCGCTGCCCGTCAGCGGGTCATCGACCGGATCGGTTCGGTTCCTCGGCCATGACATGGCGGGGATTCCGGTGGAGGGGCGCGTGGCGCGCGGGATGTGTCTGGTGCCGGAGAAGCGTGAACTGTTCGCGTCGATGACCGTCGAGGACAACCTGCTGCTCGGCGCATTCCGGCGCAAGCGCGCTGGGGAGCGCAACTATCTGGACCAGAAGGATGTGGTGTACGACCTGTTCCCGCGTCTGCGGGAGCGTGCGAAGCAGGAGGCGGGCACGCTGTCCGGTGGCGAGCGCCAGATGCTCGCCGTGGGGCGCGCGCTGATGGCCAAGCCGCAGTTGCTGATGCTCGATGAGCCGAGCCTTGGTCTCGCGCCGCTGATCGTTAAGGAGATCTTCCACATCATCCACAACCTTCGGCAAACCGGCGTGGCGACGCTGCTGATCGAACAGAACGCTCGGGCGGCGTTGCAGGTGGCTGACTACGGGTATGTGATCGAGACCGGCGACATGGCTATGGAAGGCGAAGCGTCGGCGTTGGCGAGCAATCCAAAGGTGATCGAGACGTACCTGGGGCTGACGAAGAAAGCGGCCTGACCTGCTTTTATATTCTTGTGTTTGATTGACGACGCCATAATGGCGTCGTTTTTATTTGTTGAGCATATAATAAATTGATGATCATTCGTACGATGGATGTGTAATTGGTTTTACTTCGAGCCAATATCTATTGCTGCGGCTGAGAGCAGCCAATCTCGAAAGGCAGTCAGGGCAGGATGGTCACGTCTTTCACGTGGCGCGCACAGGAAGTAACCGCGATTGAGCCGGATCGGCAGATCGAAAGGCGCGATGACCTGGCCAGCCTGTAGTGCATCGCGTACCAGGCATCTCTGCAAGACCGCCACGCCCATGTCGGCCTTCACGGCCTCGAGCAGGATCGAGACCTGGTCGAAGCCCCTGGCAAGTGTGGGCGCGGCACTGGGTACGCCGGCCGCGCGCAGCCAGTTCTGCCAGTTCGCGGGTGCAGTGGTGTGGTAGAGCAAGGGTTCGTCGAGCAACTCGTCCGGCGATTGCCACTGCCGCGTCTCGGCGCGGGCAGGGTGGCAGACCGGCACCATTTCACGTCCGATCACATAATCGGCCTGCCAGCCCGGCCACTGGCCCGCTTCGCCCGCCAGGATCGCGGCATCCGGCCGGGCGCCTGAGAAATCCTCGTCGCGCCGATAGGGGACGAAGTCCAGGTGAATCTCTGGGTGGCGACGGTGGAAGTCCGGCAGGCGCGGAACGAGCCACACACTGGCGAGCGTGGGGACGGCGGACAGGATCAGATGATGGCGGCGATCCGTCGCAAGCATGGATGCGCTGGCGGTCTCAATGGCTGCCAAGTGCACCGCGATCGCCTCCAGATAGCTGCGGCCGGCGTCGGTCAGGGTCAGACGATGGGCGTTGCGATGGATCAGCGGTTGGCCGAAGTGGGATTCCAGGCGAGAGATCGCCCGGCTGATGGCGCCCTGGGTGACGCACAGTGTCTCGGCCGCACGCGTGAAACTGCCCAACCGGGCCGCCGTGGCGAATGCGTGCAGCTCTGACATCGACGGGGAACGGATGCGCATGACCGGACCGCCTAGGATGAACTTTGGTAATGGAAGCGTGCAATATAGTCGTTTGTGCAGGGCCGGTAAACTCCCGACACTCGCTGCTCGGTACCCCGAAATTCGAGAACGAGAAGAGGAGTTTGATCAGATGACCCGAGTCCGCAATGCTGCCAGCACGCGCCGGCATTTCCTGCTTTCCACCGCCGTGTCCGCTGCAGTGGGTACGCTCGCCACGGTTGGTTTGACGGCGTCGGCTTTCGCGCAATCCAACTATCCAAACAAGCCGATCCGCTTGGTTGTGCCATTCGCCGCGGGTGGCTCGACGGATCTGTCGGCGCGCCTGGTAGCGGAGTTCGCAGGGCGTGAGCTGGGGCAGACCATCGTCGTCGACAACAAGGGCGGGGCGGGTGGTTCGATCGGCATGGAGCAGGTGGCTCGTGCCACGCCGGACGGCTACACGATCGGCATGGCCACGGTCAGCACGCACGGGTCCAACCCGGCGGTCTATCCGAAGCTCGGCTATGACCCGATCAAGGACTTCGCCCCGGTGACCAACGTGGTAGCGATTCCGAGTGTGTTCGCCGTGCATCCGAGCGTGCCCGCCAAGACGATGCAGGAGTTCATCGCCCTGGCGAAGGCGCACCCGGGCAAGTACACGTTCGCATCGCCGGGCGCGGGGTCGCTGGGTCACGTGAACATCGAGAACTTCATGATGCTGGCCAAGATCGATCTGCTGCATGTGCCGTACAAGGGCGCGGGTCTGGCGCTCAACGATGCGGTGGCGGGGCAGGTCAATGCGATCACGGACAACCTGTCGTCGACGCTGCCCCACGTGAAAGCGGGCCGACTGCGTGCGCTGGCGGTGCTCGGCACGCAGCGTTCGGCACAGTTGCCCAATGTGCCGACCTATGCCGAACTCGGTTTCAAGGACATGGGCGAGGGCGGCTGGTTCGGCATCGTTGCGCCGGCCGGCACGCCCCAGCCGGTGATCGACAAGCTGAATGCCGCGATCCACAAGGCCATGCAGAACCCCGAATTCAAGCGGAAGGTGGAGGAGTCGGGTGGCACGTTGGTGCCGACGACGCCTGATCAGTTCAAGGCACAGATCCAGCAATCGATCGCCCGCTACGCGCGTGTGGTCAAGGCCGCCAACATCAAGCTGGACTAAGCCATGACGACGTTTGAAGCAGTGCGGGGCGACGCGCCGGTGGGGCCGTTCCTCTTGTTTGCGCCCGAAGGCGCGGCGTTGCCGCTGGTCTGTGACTCGCCACATAGCGGCACCCACTACCCGACGGACTTCGGTGCGGCCGTGCCTCTGCAGCGGCTGCGTGGCGGGGAAGATACGCATATCGATGCCTTGTGGTCCGCCATCCCGAAGGTCGGCGGCACGCTGATCGGGGCGACCTTTCCGCGCGTTTATATCGATCCGAACCGGATGCTCGACGATCTGGATCCGGAGTTGCTGGCAACATCGTGGCCGACACCCCTGTCGCCAGGGGAGAAGACCAAGCTCGGCTACGGTCTGGTCTGGCGCAATATCGATGCTGCCACCCCGATCTACGATCGTAAGCTGACAGTGGACGAGGTGCGGAACCGGATCGATCGCTATTACCGTCCGTACCATGCTGCGCTGTCGACAGCGGTGGAGTCTGCGTACGCGCGCTTCGGTGCGGTTTGGCATCTGAACCTGCATTCGATGCCGAACAATGCCTATGAGCGCCTGAAGATCCAGAGCCCGCATCCGTTGGCTGACTTCGTGCTCGGAGACCGTGACGGGACCACCTGCGAGCCCGGCATCGTCGATCTGGTCGAGCGGGAGTTGAGGGGAATGGGCTACACCGTGGCACGTAATGACCCGTACAAGGGCGTGCAGCTGATCGCGCAGATTGGCCGCCCGGCCGAGCGGCGCAATAGCCTGCAGATTGAGATCCGGCGGCCGCTTTACATGGATGAAGCCAGCAAGGTGCCGAATGCTGGTTTCGAAACCCTGCAACGAGACCTGGGTATGCTGAGCGAGAAGGTGGCGACGTACATCCGGAGCCAGATCTGAGACCACGTTTCACGTGAAACATGTGAGGCAGAGAAGAGCAGAGGGAAGGCCCCGCGGAAGCGGGGCCTTCTTCTTTTGGCTCGGGAGTGTTTCACGTGAAACACACTTTGCCTCGCCAGGTACCGCACACGCCATGTTTCACGTGAAACATCATGTCCGACCGAAGGCGGGGAATCGATTGCCGCTATAATTCGACATCCCGATTTTTCCCGCCCAGCCTCCCGGAGGAGGTGTCCCATGCTTTACCCGAAAGAATTCGACGTCATAGTCGTCGGCGGTGGTCACGCCGGCACCGAAGCAGCCCTCGCCGCCGCGCGCATGGGCTGCCAGACGCTGCTTCTGAGCCACAACATCGAAACGTTGGGGCAGATGAGCTGCAATCCGTCGATCGGTGGCATCGGCAAGGGTCATCTCGTCAAGGAAGTGGACGCCATGGGCGGCGCGATGGCAGCCGCCACGGACGAGGCGGGCATCCAGTTCCGCATCCTGAACTCCAGCAAGGGCCCGGCCGTTCGGGCGACCCGTGCCCAAGCGGACCGAGTGCTGTATCGCAAGGCCATCCGGACGCGGCTGGAGAACCAGCCAAACCTGATGCTATTCCAGCAGGCCGTGGATGATCTGATGGTGGAGGGTGACCGCGTGGTCGGTGCTCGTACCCAGGTTGGCATCGATTTCCGCGCGCGCGCGGTGGTGCTGACGGCTGGTACCTTCCTGGACGGCAAGATCCACGTCGGACTCGATAACTACACGGGCGGTCGTGCGGGCGACCCTGCAGCCGTGTCGTTGTCGGCGCGTCTCAAGGAACTGAAGCTGCCGCAAGGTCGCCTGAAGACCGGTACACCGCCGCGCATTGACGGCCGCACGATCGATTTTTCGGTGATGGAAGAGCAGCCCGGCGACCTGGACCCGGTGCCGGTGTTTTCGTTCCTGGGCCGTCCGGAGCAACATCCGCAGCAACTGCCGTGCTGGATCACCCATACCAATAGCCGTACCCACGACGTCATCCGCGGCGGGCTCGATCGCTCGCCGATGTACACCGGTGTGATCGAAGGAGTAGGGCCGCGCTACTGCCCGAGCATCGAGGACAAGATCCATCGCTTTGCCAGCAAGGAAAGCCATCAGATCTTCCTGGAGCCCGAAGGGCTGACGACCAACGAGTTCTATCCGAACGGCATCTCGACGAGCCTGCCTTTCGACGTACAGCTTGAGCTTGTCCACTCGATTCGCGGACTGGAGAACGCGCATATCCTGCGCCCGGGCTATGCGATTGAGTATGACTACTTCGACCCGCGCGGGCTGAAGTCGTCGCTGGAGAGCAAGGCAATTGAGGGCTTGTTCTTCGCCGGCCAGATTAATGGCACGACCGGCTATGAGGAAGCGGCAGCACAGGGTCTGCTGGCCGGGATCAACGCCGGTTGCTACGTACGCGAACGCGACGCCTGGACGCCGCGCCGCGACCAGGCATATCTCGGTGTGCTGGTCGATGACCTGATCACGCGAGGCGTGACCGAGCCGTACCGCATGTTCACCAGCCGCGCGGAGTTCCGCCTGAGCCTGCGCGAGGACAACGCGGACATGCGTCTGACCGAAATCGGTCGTGAACTCGGTGTGGTCGACGATGTGCGCTGGGATGCTTTCAATCGGAAGCGCGACGCTGTTTCACGTGAAACAGAGCGACTCAAGAGCACCTGGGTCAATCCGACCTTGTTGCCTGAAGCAGATGCCGTTCCGCTGCTCGGTAAGGGCATCGAGCGCGAATACTCGCTCGCAGATCTGCTGCGTCGTCCCGAAGTCCGTTATGAGGCGCTTGTCGCGCTGCAGGATGGCCGTTTTGCACCAGAGACGCCGCTCGCCGATGACACGATGCTTGCCGAGCAGATTCGCGAGCAGATCGAGATCGGTATCAAGTACCACGGCTATATCGCACGCCAGGCTGCCGAAGTAGACAAACTCGAAGCCAACGAGTCGACCAAGTTGCCGCCGAACTTCGACTATACCGAGGTGCGTGGCCTGGGCTTCGAGGTGAGCCAGAAGCTGAACCAGCATCGCCCGGAAACGCTGGGTCAGGCTTCGCGTATCTCCGGCGTGACGCCTGCGGCTATCTCGCTGCTGTTGGTACACCTGAAGAAGAAGGGCATGGGGCGCACCGCGACCCAGACATCGGCAACCCCGGTGGCCGGCAATGGACAGGAGGCTGCCTGAGTGGGTGGTTCCCGACATTTCGCGGTCGACGATGCCGCGCAACGCCGCCGGCTCGAAGCCGGACTGGACGCGATCGGGCTGGCACTGACGCCAGCCCAGATCGATACGCTTCTCGCGTACCTGACGCTGCTCCGCAAATGGAATGGCGTCTACAACCTAACCGCGATTCGTCATCCTGACGAAATGCTCACGCATCATCTGCTCGATTCGCTGACGGCTGTCCCGGCGTTGGCCGAAGCCGCTCGCTCCGCAAACGTGGCGCGGGGCGCGCGGGGCAGGGTGCTCGACGTCGGCTCGGGCGGTGGGATGCCGGGCATGCCGCTGGCGATCTCGTGCCCGGATGTGTCGGTGCTGATGGTCGACATCGTGCAGAAAAAGACCGCATTCCTGACGCAGTGCCGTGCCCAGCTGCACCTGACCAATGCGGCTGCCCACTGGGGGCCTGTGGAAAAGATCGACGACGAGCAGGGCTATGCCGTGATCACCTCGCGCGCATTCGCAGAATTGACCGACTTCGTGACGTTGTCCGGCCACCTGCTGGCGCCGGGCGGAAAGCTGATCGCCATGAAGGGAGTTTATCCACAGGCGGAGATCGATCGAATGGAAGCGGCCGGTCTGATGGCTGACTGGCAGGTCGAAGCGGTACCGAAACTGGTAGTACCTGAGCTCGATGTGGAACGGCACCTTGTGGTGCTGTCCCGGCGTTGAAATCGGTTGGGTAATTTATTGAGCACGTGTTCCGCATGGCGGAATTGTGCACTGAGGAGCTGCAAGCGCATATGGCCAAGGTATTCGTGATCGCAAACCAGAAGGGCGGCGTCGGCAAAACCACCACCACGGTGAACCTGGCCGCCGGCCTGGCAGCGCAGGACCAGCGCGTCTTGCTGGTCGACCTCGATCCGCAGGGCAATGCCTCGATGGGGTCGGGCATCGACAAGCAGGCGCTGCAGCACAGCGTGTACCAGGTACTGGTGGGGCTCGCCACCGTGCCCGAGGCGCGCCAGCGATCCGAATCGGGGCGCTATGACGTGCTGCCCGCCAACCGTGAACTGGCTGGTGCCGAAGTGGAGCTGGTCGAGCTCGACCAGCGCGAACGTCGGCTCAAGCAGGCGCTGGCCGAAGTCGACGAGGAGTACGACTTCGTGCTGATCGATTGCCCGCCGTCGCTGTCGCTGCTGACGCTGAACGGCCTGTGCGCGGCGCACGGTGTGATCGTGCCGATGCAGTGCGAGTACTTCGCGCTCGAAGGACTGTCGGACCTCGTCAACACGATCAAGCAGGTACATGCGAACCTGAATCGCGACCTCAAGGTGATCGGGTTGCTGCGCGTCATGTTCGATCCGCGCGTGACGCTGCAGCAGCAGGTGTCGGCCCAGCTCGAGGCCCATTTCGGCGACAAGGTATTCAAGACTGTGATTCCGCGTAATGTGCGTCTGGCCGAAGCGCCTTCCTATGGCATGCCGGGCGTGGCGTTCGATGCCTCGTCCAAGGGCGCGAAGGCGTATCTCGATTTCGGCGCGGAGATGATCGCGCGCGTGCGACAGCTCGGCTGAGCACGTCACTGAAACAGCAGGGAAGGGACAGCAAGGATGGCGACGATGAGTACCGCAAAGAAGAAGGGACTGGGTCGGGGGCTGGAAGCACTGCTCGGCGGCCCTGCAGAGATCGTTGAAACCTCGAAGCAGGAGGGCGCGCCGTCTGTGCTGCGCGTCGATCAGCTTCAGCCTGGCAAGTACCAGCCGCGCACGCGCATGGACGAAGGCGCGCTCCAGGAACTGGCCGCGAGCATTCGCGCTCAGGGGCTGATGCAGCCGATTCTGGTGCGTCGCGTGGCCGAGCCCGATCGCTACGAGATCATCGCCGGTGAGCGCCGTTACCGCGCTTCGAAGCTTGCGGGTCTCGACAAGGTGCCGGTGCTCGTGAAGGACGTCGCCGACGAGGCTGCGGCCGCGATGGCGCTGATCGAGAACATCCAGCGTGAAGACCTGAACCCGCTGGAAGAGGCGCAAGGCATCATGCGCCTGATCCGCGAATTCCGTTTTACGCACGAGCAGGCTGCCGAATCCGTAGGCCGCTCGCGCAGTGCGGTATCGAATCTGCTGCGTCTGCTCAATCTTGCCGCGCCCGTCCAGACCATGCTGATGGCCGGCGATCTCGACATGGGGCACGCGCGCGCGTTGCTGGCAGTCGACGGCGCGAATCAGATCACGCTGGCCAACCAGATCGTCAACAAGCGGCTGTCCGTGCGCGAGACCGAGAAGCTGGTGGCATCGACGCTCAAGCCGTTCGATCTGAAGTCCCTCAAGCAGAAATCGGGCAATGGCACGCGCGATGTGGCGCGGCTCGAAGAAGAGCTTTCCGATACGCTGGGCCTGTCTGTGCAGATCAAGCTCGGCGCGCGTGGCAAGGGCCAGCTCACGATTCACTTCGCCAGCAACGACGCACTGGACGGCGTGCTCACGCGCCTGCGCGAACCGCAAGCCAGCGCCTAACCTGTTCCATACATTCCGGCAACCTATTCCTTGCGGTTGCCGGAAGGTTGTCGGTCTCACGCGACACGTATACAGCGACCCGCTGATCTGCGCGATTACCGAACGCCGTCGACGGGAATGACCGTCGTGCAGTCGCTGACGGATCCGACATCATGCGCGCCAGTGCTGGCGCAATCCAATTACGTTTCAGATCGTTGCGGCGCAATATCCGGCCAGCCATCATGAAGGCGTGATAGCAGCCGTTGTGCGAAATTCACTGCAAGCAATCTGAAAGCAGATTGACTGATGTTAGCGATTCCTAATAGAATCGTGCGGTTTGAATTCTGGCCGGGCCTGAAAAGTTCCGGCCTGGAATGAGGCAGGGCAGGTGGTGGTTCGAGACCGTCAGCAGGACCGTTCGCAAGCCGGCAAGGCGTCCGGAAACGATCGTCGAGATGAGCGCCAGCAAGATGTGTGGCGTGACGACGATTGGGATGATAGCGCCGAGCGCGAGGAAGTAGCTGTCGATCCGCTGTCACATGCTGAAGCGGTGAAGCTGCTTGGCGAACGTGCATTGCGCCCATCGCGCATGACGCCCGGCAAAGTGGTACTGGCACAGGTCGCTGTGACGCTGTTGTCGGCGCTTGCTTGGGCGATATTCGCGCATGAGCATGCGCCGTCGGGCTGGTCGGCCTTGTTCGGCGGCATGGTGTGTGTTGTTCCCAGTGGCTTCTTTGCGCTGCGCCTGTGGATGTCGCGCAGGCAGCCGACGGTTGGCGGCCTGGTGGCCGGCGAGGCAATCAAGGTGTTCAGCACCGTCGCACTGTTCGTGCTTGTGGTGGTGTTGTACCGCGATCTGCGCTGGATACCGATGCTCGTCACGTTCTTGCTGGTGTTGAAGACTTACTGGGTGGCGCTCGCGATTCGCTAGGCGGTGCGGGCACTGGATGCAGATGAGGCAGCCCCCAGGGAAATCAAGAGGTTTCAAACGCGATGCGTCACAACGGTGCCGTGTCGCGTGACTAAGGTTTGCCAAGAATAACAAGGCGTACTTGCTCCAAGCGGTGACCGGTCATGTGACCGAAGGCTAAGCAAGACGTGTACCGGGAATCGGCCGAAGGCGGGTTTCCGATGTCAGATTTCGCAATATACGGTTCGTTTCGACATGTCAGCTGAAGCTACTCAAGGCGCGGAGCACGTGCTCACACCCTCAGGCTATATCGCCGAGCACTTGCAGAACTTTAATTCGGTCGGCGGCAAGCAGCATTCCGTGGTCGATTTCAGTGTCCTGAACTACGACACTGTGTTCTGGTCGGTGCTGTGCGGCGTGATCGCCATCCTGTTCCTCTACATGGCCGCTCGCCGTGTGACGGCCGGCGTGCCGGGCCGTTTCCAGGCCTTCGTGGAAATGATCGTCGAGATGGTGGACGACCAGGCCAAGGGAATCATTCACGGCGACCGCTCGTGGATCGCTCCGCTGGCGCTGATGGTGTTCTGCTGGATCACCATGATGAACGCGATCGACTTGATTCCTGTGGATTGGGTCACGGGCCTGAACGGTCTGCTGGGCATCTTCCACATTCATCTTCCGCACCACCGCGCAGTGGCCACGGCCGACCTGAACGGCACGCTGGGCATGTCGTGCTCGGTCCTGGTGCTGATGATCTACTACAGCTTCAAGATCAAGGGCGCGGGCGGTTTCATGCACGAACTGTTCTCGGCCCCGTTCGGCGCCAAGTGGTACCTGGCCCCGTTCAACCTGGTCCTGAACATCATCGAATTCCTGGCCAAGGCCGTTTCGCTCGGCATGCGGTTGTTCGGCAACATGTACGCCGGCGAACTCGTGTTCCTGCTGATCGCGCTGCTGGGTTCCATCTGGACGTTCAGTGCTGACCTGAGCGCGCTGGGCTTCGTCGGACATGTGGTTGCCGGTACCGTCTGGGCCATCTTCCACATCCTGATCGTTCTGCTGCAGGCATTCATTTTCATGATGCTGACGCTGGTGTACATCGGCCAGGCTCACGATCACCACTGATTTTCGGTTTTTGGTTTTTTGGTTTTTTGGTTCTAAGTCTCTCTAAATTAAAGGAGTCATCATGCAAGCATATCTCGCCAACATCCAGGGTCTGACCGCTATCGGTATCGGCATCATCATCGGTCTGGGCGCTATCGGCGCCTGCCTGGGTATCGCCCTGATGGGTGGCAAGTACATCGAAGCGTGCGCACGTCAGCCTGAGCTGATGAACCCGCTGCAAACCAAGATGTTCCTGCTGGCTGGCCTGATCGACGCTGCATTCCTGATCGGTGTGGGTGTTGCAATGCTGTTCGCCTTCGCCAACCCGCTGCTGTCCGTCATTCAGTAAGTCTTTTCGGTCTGCATGATGCTGACGGGCGGCGTGGGCCTCAGTCCGATGGCCTGGCCGCCCTTGTGCATTTATCTGTAGTTTGATTACCGAAAGGAACACACCATGAATCTGAACGCAACGTTTTTTGCGCAGATGGTCGTGTTCTTCATCCTGTGGTGGGTTGTTGCCAAATTCATTTGGCCGCCGCTGGTGAAGGCGCTCGACGAACGCGCAAAGAAGATCGCCGATGGCCTCGCCGCTGCCGAAAAAGGCAAGGCGGAGCTTGAACTCGCCAACAAGCGTGTGGACCAGGCTATGGCCGAAGCCCGCACCGAAGGCGCCCAACGTGTGGCCGACGCTGAAAAGCGTGCCCAGTTGACCGCCGACGAGATCAAGCAGAACGCCCAGGCAGAAGCCGCACGCATCATCGCTCAGGCCAAGGCCGAAGCAGAACAGCAAGTGACCCGCGCGCGTGAATCGCTGCGCGACCAGGTCGCCGTGCTGGCCGTGAAGGGTGCAGAGCAGATCCTCAAGCGTGAAGTGAACGCGCAGGTCCACGCAGACCTGCTCAATCAACTCAAGGCTGAGCTCTAATCATGGCTGAAACCGCAACCATTGCCCGTCCCTACGCGGAGGCGCTCTTCCGCGTCGCCAGTGAAGCCGGTGCAGGCAACCTGGGTGCATGGTCCGAGCTGGTGTCGGAAATGGGGCAGGTTGCCGCCAATCCCGACATGCAGGCGCTCGCCACCGACCCGAACATTTCCGGCGACAAGCTCGAGGAAGTGTTCCTGTCGGTGCTTAAGAGCCCGGTCAACGACGAAGCTCGCCGCTTCGTGAAGCTGCTGGTGGAAAACAGCCGCCTGACAGCGTTGCCGGAAATTGCCGAACAGTTCCATGCGCTCAAGAACGCCCGCGAGGGCTCGTCCGACGTCGAGATCACCAGTGCATTCCCGCTGGACGCCTCGCAGACGAACGAACTGGTCGCCGCACTCGAACGCAAGTTCGGCCGCAAGCTGTACGCAAAGGTGGCGGTGGACCCGTCGCTGATCGGTGGCGTAAGCGTCAAGGTCGGTGACGAAGTGCTCGACACCTCCGTGCGCTCGCGTCTGGCTGCCATGCAAGCCGCGCTGACCGCCTGACCGCAACGGCCGACGGATTGAAGAATTAGGAGCATTGTGATGCAACTGAACCCCTCAGAAATCAGCGAGCTGATCAAGTCCCGCATCTCGGGTCTTGGCGCCGACGCTGAAGTGCGCAACACCGGCACGGTAATTTCCGTGACCGATGGTATCTGCCGCGTGCACGGCCTGTCTGGCGTGATGCAGGGCGAGATGCTGGAATTCCCGGGTAACACCTACGGCCTGGCACTGAACCTCGAGCGCGACTCGGTGGGTGCCGTGGTTCTGGGTGAGTACGAACACATTTCGGAAGGCGATACGGTCAAGTGCACCGGCCGCATTCTGGAAGTGCCGGTTGGCAAGGAACTGCTGGGCCGCGTGGTGAACACGCTGGGTCAGCCGATCGACGGCAAGGGCCCGATCAACGCCAAGGAAACGGACGTGATCGAGAAGGTCGCTCCGGGCGTGATTGCGCGTCAGTCGGTGAGCCAGCCGGTGCAGACCGGTCTGAAGTCGATCGACGCGATGGTGCCGATTGGCCGTGGCCAGCGTGAGCTGATCATTGGCGACCGCCAGACGGGCAAGACCGCCGTGGCCGTTGACTCGATCATCAACCAGAAGGGCAAGGGCGTCTTCTGCGTGTACGTGGCAATCGGCCAGAAGGCTTCGACGATCTCCAACGTGGTGCGCAAGCTGGAAGAGCACGGCGCCATGGAGTACACGATCGTCGTGGCCGCAACGGCTTCGGACTCGGCCGCCATGCAGTACCTGGCTGCCTACGCCGGCTGCACGATGGGCGAATACTTCCGCGACCGCGGTGAAGACGCGCTGATCGTTTATGACGATCTGACCAAGCAGGCCTGGGCCTACCGTCAGGTGTCGCTGCTGCTGCGCCGCCCGCCGGGCCGCGAAGCCTACCCTGGCGACGTGTTCTACCTGCACTCGCGTCTGCTCGAGCGCGCTGCCCGCGTGAACGAAGACTACGTGGCCAAGTTCACGAACGGCGCCGTTACCGGCAAGACCGGTTCGCTGACCGCGCTGCCCGTGATCGAAACGCAGGCCGGTGACGTGTCCGCATTCGTGCCGACCAACGTGATCTCGATTACCGACGGTCAGATCTTCCTGGAAACCGACCTGTTCAACGCCGGTATCCGCCCCGCTATCAACGCCGGTATTTCGGTGTCGCGTGTGGGTGGTGCAGCGCAGACCAAGGTCATCAAGAAGCTCTCCGGTGGTATCCGTACCGACCTGGCCCAGTACCGTGAACTGGCTGCGTTCGCGCAGTTTGCTTCGGACCTGGACGACGCTACCCGCAAGCAGCTCGAGCGCGGCCGCCGCGTGACCGAACTGCTCAAGCAGCCGCAATACCAGCCGCTGCAGGTGTGGCAACTCGCCGCGTCGCTGTATGCCGCCAACAACGGCTTCCTCGACAACGTCGACGTGAAGGACATTCTGCCGTTCGAGAAGGGCCTGCACGACCACCTGAAGACCAAGTTCGCCGACCTCGTCAACCGCATCGAAGATACCAAGGATCTGTCGAAGGAAGACGAAGCCGCCCTGCGTGCAGCGATCGAGGATTTCAGGAAGTCCGCCGCGTTCTAACCGCGTGATTCCATGTGTTGCGCCGGGCGCGCCGTAAGGCGCGCGGCGCGGCACGAGTGGAGAGGAAGATATGGCCGGAACGAAAGAGATTCGAACCAAGATCAAGAGCGTGCAAAACACGCGCAAGATCACCAAGGCGATGGAGATGGTCGCCGCATCCAAGATGCGCAAGGCGCAGGAACGGATGCGCAACGCCCGCCCCTACGCCGAGAAAGTGCGGAATATCGCGGCGCACCTGGCCTCTGCCAACCCCGAGTTCAAGCATCCGTTCATGGTGGCACGCGACGTCAAGCGTGCCGGCATGATCGTGGTGACGACCGACAAGGGTCTGTGCGGTGGCCTGAACACCAACGTGCTGCGCGCGGTGACCAACGAACTGAAGGACCTGCAGGGCCAGGGCGTGAACGTGCAAGCGACCGCCATCGGTACCAAGGGCATGCAGTTCCTGGGCCGCATCGGCGCCAAGGTGGTCTCGCATGTGGTGCAGCTGGGTGACACCCCGCATCTGGAAAAGCTGATCGGCGCGATCAAGGTTCAGCTGGACGCCTATACCAACGGCGAAGTCGACGCGGTGTACTTGGCATATACCAAGTTCATCAACACGATGAAGCAGGAGCCGATGGTCGAGCAACTGCTGCCGCTGGCAGCGGACAAGCTGAGCCAGACCGAAGATGAAAAGCGCGCCTACTCGTGGGATTACATCTACGAGCCCGACGCCCAGACCGTTGTGGAAGAGCTGCTCGTCCGCTACGTCGAAGCGCTGGTGTACCAGGCCGTGGCCGAGAACATGGCGTCGGAGCAATCCGCGCGTATGGTGGCCATGAAGGCTGCATCCGACAACGCCAAGAACGTGATCGGCGAACTGCAACTGGTCTACAACAAGACCCGTCAGGCAGCGATTACGAAGGAACTGTCGGAAATCGTCAGCGGTGCCGCTGCGGTCTAAGGCGTCAAGAATTCAAGCTATCGGAGATACGAAATGAGTATCGGAAATATTGTGCAGTGCATTGGCGCCGTGGTGGACATCGAGTTCCCGCGCGACGCAATGCCGAAGGTGTACGACGCACTCGTGCTCGAAGAGGGCAACGACAAGTCGTTCGCCGAGAAGGGTCTGACCTTCGAAGTGCAGCAACAGCTCGGCGACGGCGTGGTGCGTACCATTGCCCTGGGCTCGTCGGACGGCCTGCGCCGTGGCATGTCGGTGATGAGCACCGGCGCCCCCATCTCCGTGCCGGTGGGCCACGGCACGCTGGGCCGCATCATGGACGTGCTGGGTCGCCCGATCGACGAAGCTGGTCCGATCGAAGCTGACGAAAAGCGCGCGATTCACCAGAAGGCACCGAAGTTCGACGAACTGTCGCCATCGGTTGACCTGCTGGAAACGGGCATCAAGGTTATCGACCTGGTGTGCCCGTTCGCGAAGGGCGGTAAGGTGGGTCTGTTCGGTGGCGCCGGTGTGGGCAAGACCGTGAACATGATGGAACTCATCAACAACATCGCCAAGCAGCACAGCGGTCTGTCGGTGTTTGCCGGCGTGGGCGAGCGTACCCGTGAAGGGAACGACTTCTACCACGAAATGAAGGACTCGAACGTGCTCGACAAGGTGGCCATGGTGTTCGGCCAGATGAACGAGCCGCCGGGCAACCGTCTGCGCGTGGCGCTGACCGGCCTGACGATGGCCGAGCGCTTCCGTGACGAAGGCCGCGACATCCTGTTCTTCGTCGACAACATCTACCGCTACACGCTGGCCGGTACCGAAGTGTCGGCACTGCTGGGCCGTATGCCTTCCGCCGTGGGCTATCAGCCGACGCTGGCTGAAGAAATGGGCAAGCTGCAGGAGCGTATTACGTCGACCAAGACTGGCTCGATCACGTCGATCCAGGCCGTGTACGTGCCTGCGGATGACTTGACCGACCCGTCGCCGGCTACCACCTTCCTGCACCTGGACTCGACCGTCGTGCTGTCGCGTGACATCGCCGCGCTGGGTATCTACCCCGCCGTCGACCCGCTCGACTCGACCTCGCGCCAGCTGGATCCGCAAGTCGTGGGTACGGAACACTATGAAGTGGCCCGCCGCGTTCAGCAGACCCTGCAGCGCTACAAGGAACTGCGCGACATCATCGCGATTCTGGGCATGGACGAACTGTCGCCGGAAGACAAGCTCGCCGTGTCGCGTGCGCGTAAGATCCAGCGTTTCCTGTCCCAGCCGTTCCACGTGGCCGAAGTGTTCACGGGTTCGCCGGGCAAGTACGTGCCGCTGAAGGAAACCATCCGTGGTTTCAAGATGCTGGTGGATGGCGAGTGCGATCACCTGCCCGAGCAGGCGTTCTACATGGTTGGCTCGATCGACGAAGCCTTCGAGAAGGCCAAGAAGCTTCAGTAAGCGGCGTCTTTCGCCTTCATGCGCCGTTGCGGCTGTCCTGGCGAAGTCAGCCGGTGTACGTGGCAGCCGCGAGCATGAGGGCGAGACACATGCTTCCTGATTTCGGGAAGCCAACGCTTTCTGAAGAAAGGATCAAATATGGCAACCATTCTTGTAGACGTCGTCAGCGCGGAAGCGTCGATCTTCTCCGGTCAGGCGAAGTTCGTGGCGCTGCCGGGCGAGTCGGGTGAACTGGGTATCCTGCCGGGTCACACGCCGCTGATTACCCGCATCCAGCCGGGCGCGGTGCGCATCGAGAAGGAAGACGGCGGCGAAGAGTTCGTGTTCGTTGCCGGCGGCATTCTTGAAGTGCAGCCCCAGCACGTTACTGTGCTGGCCGATACCGCGATTCGCGGTACGGATCTGGATGAAGCCAAGGCTAGCGAAGCCAAGCGCGCGGCCGAGGAAATGCTGCAGAATCAGAGCAGCGATCTGGATCTGGCGCGCGCCCAGAGCGAACTGGCCGTGGCCGCTGCGCAGCTTGCTGCAATCGCCCGCCTGCGTCGTAAGAAGTAAGCATTTAAGTCGTACTGCCGCGCTGTTGTATTTTTGGCGCGGCACTAAAAAAGGCAGCCCGCGGGCTGCCTTTTTTATCTGACGGGCGCTATATTTCGTGGCCTGGACCACAAAAAAAAGCGCGCGGGCCGGGGAGGCTCCGCGCGGACGGGAAAATCCCTTCGAGGGGTCAATTCGAAGGAACGGGTTCGGTCCAGGCTACTCTTACACGCGCATCGGAGTGTTCTCTCCGCAACTTGCGCGCCGGTCTTCCTGGTTTTCCGGATCAACCTGCAACGTCTGCTGGGTTGGTCCGGATAAATCTGGTCACTACCTGAGGGGCTTTCTTCAGCGCCCCATATTTTTCAATGCTTTAGCGGCGGGGGGCTCCTCACACCAAGCATCGGTCTGTCAATGCATTGTGGGGGAAACTTCTGGCCATGGCAGTAACAAAATGTATCGTTTTGCAAGTAGTTGAAAGGCGACCGCGTATGGATACGTCGTTCTAAACACTTTGCGGCTTGCTTGAAAGCGTTTTCATCGCGTGTTCCGTCATAATGTGCGCCAGGAAGTGCAAAAATGAAGACTTGCTAGTGTCTTGAATGCATTACGTTTTCTGCCCATTAATACGCCGTGTTCCCCACATTCGGGGGATAAGAAAAATCGGGTTTCTGATTTTGTGTTCGGCAGCGCATTCAGCGTTACGATTCGAAACGGTTAGCAAAGCGATTTTCGAAGTTTCCGATGGCCATCGACCCCCAGCTACTCAGCTACTACCGCCAGATGGCGGACCTGTACGCCAACGAACCCATTCCCGAGGATGCCGCAGCGCGGCGCTCGCGCTTCGAGGATGTGGCCGCGCGCTCGCGACAGCCGGACACCGAGGAGATCTCCGTCACCGATCTCGCGATCCCCGTGGACGGCGCGGCGTTGACGGTGCGCTTGTTCAGGCCCGCCAATGTTGAGCAGCCTCGACTGATTGTCTATTTCCACGGTGGTGGCTGGGTCGTCGGCTCGCCGGAAACGCATCACACGGTGGCGGCGCTGCTGGCAGCCGACACACAGTGCGTCGTTGCCAGTGTCGACTACAGGCTGGCCCCGGAATACGCGTTTCCAACCCCTTGCGACGATGCGGTGGCAGCCGTGCAATGGCTCGCTGCATCGCGCGAGTCGCTTGGCGTGCATCCAGATTTTCTCGCCGTGGCTGGCGACAGCGCAGGCGCGCATCTGGCTGCGGCAGCGGCCCGCGTCGTCAACGAACAGCGCCGTGCGCATATCGTCCAGGCGCAGTTGCTGATCTACCCCGTGGCTGCGCCATTGCTCACGACCGAGAGCTATCGGGCGTTCGCGAACGGGCCTGGTCTCACCCGAGACGAAATGGCGTGGTACTGGACGCAGTTCATCGGCGCCGAAGAACTGGCCAAGGGCGCCGAGCAGGACGATCCCCGGATCCATCTGATGGCATCGCCGCCCGCCATGTTGCCCCCCGCCAGCGTCGTGCTTGTGGCGGCCAATGACGTGCTGCGTGATGACGGCCTGGCCTACGCCAACTTCCTCGTGCGCCACGATGCACCGGTGATCACGATCGAGGCGTCAGGTATGACACATGGCTTTGCGCGTCTGCAACCGGACGCACCACGCGCACGGGAGTGGATGCGCCGCGCCGCCGAGGCGTTCACAGGTGTGTTCGACGACCTCTGAGGACCGCCGAGGACCGCTGAGGCCCGATCCAGCGCAAGCATTCGTGTGGATATCACTCGCCATAGGGCTTGCGGGTGCGGGCATCCCTTAGAATGTCGGTCTCACGAGGATGACCATGACCGCATTGCAGAACGACACCTTCCTGCGGGCGCTGCGCCGGCAACCCACTGAATACACACCCCTCTGGCTCATGCGCCAGGCGGGTCGCTACCTGCCCGAGTACAACGCCACGCGCGCGCGCGCCGGCAGCTTCCTCGGCCTGGCCAAGAACCCGGCCTACGCCACCGAGGTGACGCTGCAGCCGCTCGACCGCTACCCGCTCGACGCCGCGATCCTCTTCTCGGACATCCTCACCGTACCCGATGCGATGGGCCTCGGCCTGTCGTTCGCGCAGGGCGAGGGCCCGCGTTTTGCGCATCCGTTGCGCACGGAAGCCGACGTGGCCAAGCTCGCGGTGCCGGACATGGCGTCGCTGCAATACGTGTTCGATGCGGTCAGCGAAATCCGCAAGGCGCTGGTGCAGGACGGCCGTCAGCGTGTGCCGCTGATCGGTTTCTCGGGCAGCCCGTGGACGCTGGCCTGCTATATGGTCGAAGGTGGTGGCTCGGACGACTTCCGCACCGTCAAGGCGATGATGTACGCCCGGCCCGACCTGATGCATCGCATTCTCGACATCAATGCTACCGCCGTGTCCGCGTACCTCAACGCGCAGATCGAAGCCGGGGCCCAGGCCGTGATGGTTTTCGACACCTGGGGCGGCGCGCTGGCGGATGGCATGTATCAGGCCTTCTCGCTAGCGTACATGCGCAAGGTACTTCAGGGCCTCAAGCGCGAGCACGACGGCCAGCAGATCCCAGTGATCGTATTCACCAAGGGCGGCGGCATCTGGCTCGAGGAAATCGCCGGGATCGGCCCGGATGCGATCGGGCTCGACTGGACCGTGAACCTGGCGAAAGCTCGCCGTCGGACCGAAGGCCGCGTGGCACTGCAAGGCAATATCGACCCGACCGTGCTGTTCGCGTCCGAATCGGCCATCCGCGAACAGGTACGGGGCGTGCTCGACTCTTACGCATCCGCCGGTGGCAGCGATGGACACGTCTTCAACCTCGGCCACGGCATTTCGCAGTTCACGCCGCCCGAGAACGTTTCGGTCCTGGTTGACGAAGTGCACAACCATAGCCGCAAGCTGCGCGCCGGGCAGGTTGCAGCGGCCGTCTGAAACAGGCGTTTTCCCCGCGGCGCAGCGATTCGTCGACCCGACTGCGCCGCTGTGTCGCAGTCGTCGCTATCGATAAGCTGTCAAGTAAACTATTTGCGTTATTTCGCCAAAAAGGTGCTGGGCGGTTGCTGTCAAGGCTTGACTTATGCACACCGATAGGTTTGCCGCACCGCAAGACGGGGTAACCCCTTAACTCAGTTGGGGGGTGTTTGCAACCCATTGATTCATAAGGCTTTGAATCTTTCTTTAAGAACCGTGTAAGGTCGATGAAAGCCTTGATTCATGGGCCTTGCGGGGAACTCGGCGCGACTTTTCAACAAAGTTATCCACAGGCGTGACAGATACCTTGGAAAAGCCACCAAGGATCATCGACTTAGGGTCACATTTCAGGTTTTACTTTAAGTTGATGTTGCGCCGCACACAGACCCGTTCGGAAAATCCTGTTACGCCAGCCATGCACAACCATCGCGCAGCCGGACTGCACCACGCTGGAGCTGGTCAATGACATCGGCGGCGGCGCCTGTGGATACTGCGTTACAGCCCGCATCCGCTGAGGCTGCGGCGGGCCTCGTGCGCGTCGCATTGGATACCCCCGCTGACGACTACTTCGACTATCTGGCGGATGCCGCGGTGATGCCGGGCGAGCTCGTGGTCGTGCCATTTGGCAAGCGCCATGTCATGGGGGTCGTGCTCGATCGACCCGACAACACCGAGGTACCCGCAGACCGCCTGAGGCCGGTGACGGGCCATCTGACGTGGATGCCACCGCTCAACGCCGCGTGGATCGGCCTTGCCCGTTTTGCCGCGCGCTACTACCACCGCTGTCTGGGCGAAGTGATGCTGCCCGCGCTGCCGCCGTCGCTGCGCGATCCGCAGACGTGGGAACGGCTGGAACAACGCGCCCGAACCACGCAGTACCGGGTACGCCCGGCGCAGTCAGAAGCCTTGCTGGCGGCAGCGCCGTCGCGCGCACGAACCGTGCGGGCGCTGGCTGAAGCGTTGATTGCGGCGCCTGATGGGTTGCGCCTTGCAGAAGCCCGCGAGCTTTGCACGGCGGCCCCGGCACGCCTGGCCGAGTGGGAGGCCGCTGGTTGTATCCAAAGCACCCATGCAGACCGTCCGCTGCTCGATAAAGCCCCCACGCAGGTACCATCTGTCGCCCCGACGCTCCATGACGAGCAGCGTGCGGCCGTGGATGCCATCACCGCCGCCGAAGGCTATGCCGCCTTCCTGCTCCACGGGGTGACCGGCAGCGGCAAGACGGAAGTCTATCTCCACGCCATCGCCGCGCGATTGGACGAGGACCCAGCCGCCCAGGTATTGATGCTGGTCCCCGAGATCAACCTCACGCCCCAACTGCAGGCGCGTATCGCCGAGCGCTTTCCTGACCAGCCACTGGCCGTCCTGCATAGTGGACTGGCCGATCAGGAGCGCAGCCTCCAGTGGCTGGCAGCGCATCGCGGCGAGGCGCGTATCGTGCTCGGCACACGCATGGCCGTCATGGCATCCGTGCCGAACCTGAAACTGATCGTGGTCGATGAAGAGCACGACACCTCCTACAAGCAGCAGGAAGGCCTGCGGTACTCGGCACGCGATCTGGCCGTGTGGCGAGCCAACCAGTTAGGCATCCCGGTAGTGCTTGGCTCGGCCACACCGTCCATGGAGTCCTGGTACCGGGCGGAGCAGGGCGCCTATCGCAAGCTGGTGCTGCGGGATCGCGCCCAGGCGGATGCCGCACTGCCCACGGTCAGGCTGATCGACCTGAACCATGAACGCCAGCGTCAGCGCACGCTCTATGAAGGGCTGTCGGTGCCGCTGCTCGATGCCATCCAGCAGCGGCTGGATCGGGGTCAGCAGAGCCTGTTGTTCCTGAACCGGCGGGGCTACGCGCCAGTCCTGGCCTGCGACAGTTGCGGCTGGCTCTCGGGCTGCCCGCGATGCTCGGCGTACCTGGTGCTGCATCGCCCGGAGCGGCGGTTGCGCTGCCACCATTGCGGGCTTGAGGCGCCCGTGCCGCATCATTGCCCCGACTGCGGCAATGTCGACATCGCACCGCTTGGCCGGGGCACGCAGCGGATCGAGGAAGCGCTGGCCGCACGTTTTCCACAGGCACGCATCGCCCGGATCGACGCGGATTCCACGCGGCGCAAGGGCAGTGCGCAGGCCATGCTCGACGAGGTCCATGCCGGCGAGGTCGACATCCTGGTGGGCACGCAGATGGTGGCCAAGGGACACGACTTCCAGCGTGTCACGCTGGTGGGCATCGTCCACCCTGATGCCGCCATGTTCAGTCACGATTTCCGCGCGGCCGAGCACCTGTTCGCGTCGCTGATGCAGGTGTCTGGCCGCGCCGGCAGGGCAGGGCTGGGCGGCGAAGTGTTGATCCAGACCCGCTATCCAGATGCCCCCGCATTGCAGGCTTTGGTTCGCCATGACTATGATGGATTCGCAGCCAGCCAGTTGCGAGAGCGCCGGCAGGCCGGGTTGCCCCCATATGCCTACCAGGTGCTGGTGACGGCCGAGCACGCGCAGCTCGAGCGCGCGCTTGCCTTCCTGCAGGCCGCTCGCGCGTGCGCGGATGCCAGTCCGATGGCAGCCGAAGTGCAACTGCATGACCCGGTGCCGATGTCGATGGTGCGCCTGTTCAACAAAGAGCGCGCCCAGATGCTCGTCGAAGCCGGCTCCCGTCCGTTATTGCAACGGTTTGTCAGTGAGTGGGTACGGACTTTCGATGATGCCGCGACACGTGTCAAAGGGGTGCGTTGGCAATTGGAAATCGATCCGCTACGCATTTGAGCGGAGCAGTCGCCACGCCGGGAAGTTGCGAAAGTGCAACCTTTTGTCCGCAAGTGAGCTTAGGGGTTGCACTAGGTTGCACCCCGTAATTCTCCGAGAGTAAGATCGCGCCAGTCCGGCTATCTGGCGGGTACGCACACGTGCGTATCGCCGGTGCAGCCAACCGATATTCCAAGATTCGCTGGAGAACCGATCACATGGCCACCACCACCCTCGGCGTCAAGCTCGACGACGCATCGCGCGAACGCCTGAAGCGCGTTGCCCAGTCCATCGACCGCACCCCGCACTGGCTGATCAAGCAGGCCATCTTCACGTACCTGGAACAGGTGGAACGCGGCCATCTGCCCCATGAAGCTGGTGCCGGCGCGACTGCAGATACCGATGGCGCCGATGCTGGCGACGCGACGCAGGCCGATGCCGCGCCGCAACCTTTCCTCGAATTCGCGCAGAGCGTCCAGCCTCAGTCGGTACTGCGCGCGGCCATCACGTCCGCCTACCGCCGTCCGGAAACCGAATGTGTGCCGGTGCTGCTGGAGCAGGCGCGCCTGCCGCAGGCGCAGGCCGATGCCGCCATCAAGATGGCGCGAGCCCTGGCGGCCCGGCTGCGTGAGCAGAAAGTAGGCAGCGGACGCGAGGGGCTGGTGCAGGGGCTGATCCAGGAGTTCTCGTTGTCGTCGCAGGAAGGCGTGGCGCTGATGTGCCTGGCCGAAGCGCTGCTGCGCATCCCCGACAAGGCCACGCGCGATGCGCTGATCCGCGACAAGATCAGCGGCGCCAACTGGCAATCACATCTGGGCCAGAGCCCGTCGCTGTTCGTCAACGCTGCCACCTGGGGCCTGCTGCTGACCGGCCGGCTGGTGGCCACGCACACCGAAGCCGGACTGTCGAAGGCGCTGACGCGCATCATCGGCAAGGGCGGCGAGCCGTTGATCCGCAAGGGCGTGGACATGGCGATGCGCCTGATGGGCGAGCAGTTCGTGACTGGCGAAACAATCTCCGAGGCGCTGGCCAACGCGCGCAAGTACGAGGAAGAGGGCTTCCGTTACTCGTATGACATGCTCGGCGAAGCGGCGATGACCGAGGCCGATGCCCAGCGCTACCTGGCGTCCTACGAGCAGGCGATCCACGCGATCGGGCAGGCTTCGCGCGGCCGTGGCATCTACGAAGGCCCAGGCATCTCGATCAAGCTATCCGCGCTGCACCCGCGCTACAGCCGCGCGCAGCACGAGCGCGTGATCACCGAACTCTACGGTCGCCTGAAGAGCCTGACGATGCTGGCCCGCCAGTACGACATCGGTATCAACATCGACGCCGAGGAAGCGGACCGCCTGGAAATCTCGCTCGACCTGCTTGAGCGGCTCTGCTTCGAGCCGGAGCTGGCCGGTTGGAACGGCATCGGCTTCGTGGTGCAGGGCTATCAGAAGCGCTGCCCGTTCGTGATCGATTATCTGATCGACCTGGCGCGCCGTAGCCGGCATCGCCTGATGATCCGCCTGGTCAAGGGTGCGTACTGGGACAGCGAGATCAAGCGCGCCCAGGTCGACGGCCTGGAGGGCTACCCGGTCTACACGCGCAAGGTCTACACCGATGTGTCGTATGTGGCCTGCGCCCGCAAGCTGCTGTCGGTGCCCGACGCGATTTATCCACAGTTCGCCACCCACAACGCCCACACGCTGGCAGCCATCTACCAGATCGCCGGCCAGAACTATTACCCCGGCCAGTACGAATTCCAGTGCCTGCATGGCATGGGCGAGCCGCTGTACGACCAGGTGGTCGGCCCGGTGGCGGATGGCAAATTCAACCGGCCGTGCCGGATCTACGCGCCGGTCGGCACCCACGAAACGCTGCTGGCATACCTGGTGCGCCGCCTGCTCGAGAACGGCGCCAACACCTCGTTCGTGAACCGGATCGCCGACGAGACGATCGCGCTCGACGATCTCGTCGCTGACCCGGTGGCCGTGGTCGAAACCATGCACAAGACAGAGGGCGTGCTTGGCCTGCCGCATCCGCGTATCCCGCAGCCGCGCGCGCTGTATGGCAAATCGCGCGCCAATTCGGCCGGCATCGACCTGTCGAATGAACATCGGTTGGCGTCGCTGTCGTCCGCACTGCTGGCCGGCACCAGCGAGACGCCGCGCGCGGAACCGCTGCTCGGCGCCGCAGTGGCGGGCACGGATGCCACGTCCGAGCCGGTACTGAATCCGGCGGATCGTCGCGACGTAGTGGGGCAGGTCAGCGAGGCAACGCCGGCTGAGACCGAAGCCGCGCTTGTGGCCGCCGTCAACGTGGCGCCGATCTGGCAGGCCACGCCGCCCGAAGTGCGTGCCGCCGCGCTGGAACGCGCCGCCGATCTGATGGAAGCCCAGATGCAGTCGCTGATGGGCATCATCATGCGCGAGGCCGGCAAGACGTTTTCGAACGCCATCGCCGAAGTGCGCGAGGCGGTCGACTTCCTGCGCTACTACGCGGTGCAGGTCCGCGCGTCGTTCTCGAACGATACCCATCGCCCCCTTGGTCCGGTGGTCTGCATCAGCCCGTGGAATTTCCCGCTGGCGATCTTCACCGGCCAGGTGGCCGCCGCGCTGGCAGCCGGGAATCCGGTGCTGGCCAAGCCGGCCGAACAGACGCCGCTGATCGCCGCCGCCGCCGTGCGTCTGCTGCGCGACGCCGGTGTGCCCGCAGCCGCGGTGCAATTGCTGCCGGGCCGGGGCGAGACCGTCGGCGCGGCGCTGGTAGGCGACGCCCGGGTCAAGGGCGTGATGTTCACCGGCTCGACCGAAGTTGCCCGCCTCCTGCAACGCAACGTGGCGAGCCGTCTCGATGCCGCGGGCCGTCCGATTCCGCTGATCGCCGAGACGGGCGGGCAGAACGCGATGATCGTCGATTCCTCGGCGCTGGCCGAGCAGGTGGTGGGCGACGTGGTGACTTCGGCCTTCGATTCGGCCGGCCAGCGCTGTTCGGCGCTGCGCGTGCTGTGCCTGCAGGAAGACGTGGCCGACCGCATCCTGGAAATGCTCAAGGGTGCGATGGGTGAGTTGACGCTGGGCAACCCGGATCGCCTCTCCACTGACGTTGGTCCTGTGATCGACGAGGAAGCGCGCGGCAATATCCTGCGCCATATCGAAGCGATGCGGGCCAAGGGCCGTCGTGTGCACCAGGCCGACCCGGGCGCGGCGGACACGCCGGCCTGCCGCCATGGCACGTTCGTGCCGCCGACGCTGATCGAACTCGATTCGATCGCGGAGCTGAAGCGGGAGGTGTTCGGTCCGGTGTTGCATGTGGTGCGCTTCCCGCGAACCGCGCTGGACAAGCTGATCGACCAGATCAATGGCACTGGGTATGGCCTGACGCTCGGCGTCCACACGCGGATCGACGAGACGATCGCGCACATCGTCGACCGCGCGGATGTGGGCAATCTCTATGTGAACCGGAATGTCGTCGGCGCCGTGGTGGGCGTGCAGCCATTCGGTGGCGAAGGGCTGTCCGGCACGGGGCCGAAGGCGGGAGGGCCACTCTATCTGCACCGGCTGCTGTCGGTCTGCCCGCAGGATGCCGTGGCGCGCGCCGTGCGTGCGTCGGATGCGACTGGTGGCGTGGCCGCCGCGCCGGTGTCGCCCGAACTGGCCGCGCTGAAGGCCTGGGCGCAGGCGTCGCTGCCCGAGGTGGCCGAGGCCTGCGATCGCCTGGCCGCGGCATCGCCGTCGGGGCTCGGTGTGACGCTGCCGGGTCCTACCGGCGAGCGCAACACCTACTCGCTGCTGCCGCGCGAGCGTGTGCTTTGCCTCGCCCAGCAGGAGTCCGATCTGGTGCTGCAACTGGCCGCCGTGCTGGCCGTCGGCAGCGAGGCGTTGTGCGTTGACACAGCGCAGACCAGGGCCCTGTCTGAAAGGCTTCCCGCCGCAGTACAATCGCGCGTCCGCATGGTTTCCGACTGGACGTCGACGGATACGGCATTCGATGCCGTGCTGCACCACGGCGATTCCGACCAGCTTCGCACGGTTTGCGAGCAGGTGGCCACCCGCACTGGTCCGATCGTCGGCGTGCAGGGCCTTGCGCACGGTGAACCGAATATCGCTCTGGAGCGTTTGTTGATCGAACGTTCGCTGTCCGTCAATACGGCGGCCGCGGGCGGCAATGCAAGTTTGATGACGATCGGCTGAGGCAGGCCTCGACCGTGGCGCGTCGCAGTGCGCGGCGGGGGCCGGTGATCCCGACCCCGTCGCAACCCAGGAACGGAGCGGTGCTGCCAACGCCGGTCCGCGAACATGCCGACACCGGCACCATATGGCACCCTATGGGACCCAAGGAGAACTGATGAGCTCGACATTCCGCAAGACGGCGATGACCGTTGCCATGGCCGTAGCCGGCCTGACCGCCGCCTCGGCCGCATTTGCCCAGGCGCAGGAAATCAAGCTGGGCTTTGCCGGCCCGATGACCGGTGGCCAGGCGCAGTATGGCAAGGACATGCAGAACGGTATCGTCCTCGCCATCGAGGACATGAACGCCACCAAGCCCAAGATTGGCGGCAAGGACGTCAAGTTCGTGCTGGTCTCCGAGGACGACCAAGCCGACCCGAAGACCGGTTCCGTAGTGGCGCAGAAGCTCGTGGACGCGGGCATCCAGGGCATGCTCGGCCACTTCAACTCGGGCACCAGCATCCCGGCGTCGATGGTCTACAACCGCGCCGGCATTCCGCAGATCGCCATGGCCACGGCGCCTGAGTACACCCGCCAGGGCTTCAAGACCACGTTCCGCATGATGACGTCCGACACCCAGCAGGGTTCGGTGATCGGCGCCTTCGTGGTGAAGAAGCTCGGCGCCAAGAACATCGCCATCGTCGATGACCGCACGGCCTACGGCCAGGGTCTGGCCGACGAGTTCGAGAAGGCGGCCAAGGCCGCTGGCGGCAAGATCGTCCGCCGTGAGTTCACGAACGACAAGGCCGTGGACTTCAAGGCCGTGCTGACCAACATCAAGCGCGCCAACCCGGACATCATCTTCTACGGCGGCGCCGAGACGCAGTCGGCCCCGATGGCCAAGCAGGTGAAGGAACTGGGCATGAAGGCGCCGCTGGTGTCGGGCGAAATGTCCAAGACCGACAACTTCCTGAAGCTGGCCGGCCCGGCAGCCGATGGCACCGTGGTGTCGCTGGCCGGCCTGCCGCTGGACCAGATGCCGGGTGGCGTGGCCTATGAGAAGAAGTACGAGAAGCGCTTCGGCTCGAAGGTGCAGACCTACTCGCCGTATGCCTATGACGGCGCCACCGCGATGATGACGGCCATGATCAAGGCCGGCTCGGCCGATCCGGCGCGCTACCTGCCGGTGCTGGCTGCGACCAACATGCAGGGCGTGACCACCAAGACGCTGGCCTACGATGCCCGCGGCGACCTGAAGGACGGCGGCATCACCGTCTACAAGGTGGCTGACGGCAAGTGGACCGTGCTGCAGACCGTGGGCGGCAAGTAAGCCAGCCCGCATCGGCGCGCCGGACGGCTTTCCTCCGCCCAGCGCGCCGCGCGATACCAGACGCCACCCGGGCCCGGCCCGTGGTGGCGTTTTTTGTTGGGCGGCGGGAACCGGCCCGAAATCCCCGCTGTTCTTTCCCGGGTGATTCCCGCGGTTAGCGCATAATTCCGCTTTTGCTGAATTCTTGAGAAGGAACCGACCGTGCAGGATGTCCGTTACGAGCACGCGATCGCGCTAGCCAATGCCGGGCGCCACGACGAGGCGCTGCAGGTGGCCGACCAGCTCTGGGAGGCACACCCTGAGGTGGTGGACTATGCAGCGCTGCGCGCGCAACTGCATGCCGATCGCGACGATGTGCCTGGCGCGCTGGCCGCGCTGGACGAGGCGATGGAACGCCTGCCTTCGCTGTCGCTGGCGCCAGTGCACCGCTGGGCGTCACGTGGCGCGCTGGCCCATATCTACGGCACGCTGCTGATGCGCGAAGGGCGTGATACCGAGGCGCAGCCGTGGATGCATGAAGCGGCGCGCCGCAACGGGCTGGCCACAGGCGAATGGGCGGCGCATTTCTATGCCGGCTTCGTCGCGCTCCGCCTCAATGACTTCGCCCTGGCGGGCCGCTATTGGCACGATCTGCTCTATCGCGCGCCGGACCTGGGCGCGGGTGACATTCTCCCGCTGGTGCAGGACTACGTGGCGCGTTGCGATGCCGCCGGGCAACTGGGCGAGCCGCTGCTGCGCGTTTGCCTGGGACGTATCGCGCTGGATTCCCCCGAACTGCTCGATCTGACACCGCCCGAGGGCGATGCGCTCGCTGCCATGCAGGCCGAACGAGTGCTGGCCGAGCAAGCCGACCACCCCGAGGCACGCCGTTTGCGCGCGCCACTGCGTCTGGGCAGTGATCCGGCGGGTGCGCTCGATGACATGGATACCTATCTGCGTCAGGAGGCCGATCCGCTGACACAGGTACGCGTGTTGACCTTGCGCAACCAGCTCAACGCGGCCGCACCGGCCAATGCGCCTGCGCCGCAACCCGCATGGACCGGCTTCGCGCTGACGGCCGACGCCGACGACGGCGCGCTGTATTTCCATGCGGCCAGCGCACTCGGTGCCTTCATCGACGAGGTGCCGGCGTCGCAGGCCACGCTCAGGCCGCTGCTAGAGGCCGCCTGCCGCAAGGGCCTGGCTTGCTTTGAGTCGTACTTTTCCACAGGCGAAGGCGACCCACGCGGCCACGGCGGCAATGCCGATCCTCATCTCTATTCGCTGCTGTGCCGTCTGCTGGCGCGTCTGCTGCCTGCCGACGAGGCGCATCTGGAGGAAAAGCTGGCGTTGCACCGCAAGGGTATGGCGGCGAGCGATTTCATCGACCACTGGATCGACCTGCTCGACACGCACGCGGCGGCAGGCCAGCATCAGCAAGTGGTCGACCTGGCCGGCGAAGTCATGAACCGCTACCCGGTGGAACGCAATCCCGGCAACGTGAGCTGGGTGTTCAGCCGTCTGGTGGCGGCCTTGGCGGCGATTGGCGGCCGCGAGGCTACCGAGTCTGCCAGCGCGGCCATCTCGCATATGGATGCGCGTCTCGACGCACTGCCGGTGGAAGCGCGCAGCGAGGGCGCCCATGCCATGGCGCACGCGCGCGCCCACTATGCCGGGCTGCTCCAGTCCGGTATGGCGGCGATGGACGAGCATGACCGTGCTGATGCGCGCGCCGAACTCGAAGCGCTGGAGCGCCGCTCGATGCTGGTCGAAGACGCGTGGCTATGCAGTCGATTCGGCCAGATCTGGCGTGACCTTGGCGACAACGACCGCGCGCTGCCGCTGCTGGAGCAAGCCGTGCAGCTTGGCGAGCGCGATGGCCGGGGCCAGGCTCAGGCACGCGTGCAGCGGGCCGCGTTGCTAGTCGACCTGGCGCGCTTTCCCGAAGCGCTGACCGATTTTCAGCTTGCGTTCGCCGCGCGGGATGACTGGGATGCCAGAACCTGGCTGACGGCGGTACGGGCCGCCGTAGGCATGGCGCAGCGCGAAACGGCGCTTGCCTGGTTCGAAAAGGCTCGTGCGCTCGAGGGTGACAAGGGTGTCACCCGGGGTCTTTTCGCGCAGGTGGAAGCCGGCCTGAAGTCGACGCGTCCCAAATGGAAGGTCTGGGGCGTGTGAGCCCATTCTGAATTTGCCAACCCCGGGGAAACGCCATCTGCGAAGATGGCGTTTTTTAATGGCAGAAGCCGAAAGTTGCAAGCGTATTAAAAGAAGCGTCGGACAACACCCGACACGAAAGTTCATGTGCTTCCGTTACCATGTCGGCCATGAACGGACTAAGCCAACTTTTCCCATCCCTGCCACTGGCCCCGAGCGGATTGTTCTGGGTCGGGCTCGCGCTGGTTGGCGCGGGACTGGCCGGCGAGCTCTGCCGCCGCTGGCTCGGCTTCCCACGCATCGTCGGTTATGCGGCCGCGGGGTTGTTCGCGGGCACGCTCGGACGCAGCATCGTCGACGAGAACATGATCGCGCAGACGCGCATCCTGATCGACATGGCGCTCGCGCTGGCGCTGTTCGAGCTTGGCCATCGACTGTCGTTTTCCTGGCTGCGCGCGAACCGCTGGCTGCTGTTCACGAGCGGGGCGGAAAGCCTGCTGACCTGGGGACTGGTGTCCACGGTATTGCAGTGGCTCGGCGCATCGCCGGCCGTGGCGATTCTGGCGGGCGGTATTGCGGTCAGCACGTCGCCGACCATCGTGCTCCAGCTCAAGAACGAGTTGCGCGCCGAAGGCCAGGTGACCGAGCGGCTGATGGCCATGGCGGCCCTGAACAGCATCTACGCCGCCGTCATCGTGCAGGTGGCCACCGGCTGGCTGCACTCCGAGTACGGCAACATCGGCGCTGCGCTGCTGCATCCGCTCTACCTGCTGACTGGCTCGTGCCTGCTGGCGTGGGTGGTCGGCAAGGTTGGCCATGCCATTTACGCCCGCATGTCCGCTGACGATCACTACAGCTTCCTGGTGCTGGTTGGCCTGGTCCTGTTCGCGCTGGCGCTGACGCGCGTGCTGAAGTTGTCGATGCCGCTCTCGCTGATGCTGGCTGGCGTGGTCTTCAAGCATCAGGACCGACAGCCGCATGTGTGGCCCACGCACTTCGGCAGCGCGGGTAGCCTGCTAATTATCGTGATGATCGTCTCGCTCGGCCTGCCGCTGACGGCACATGACTGGGCGGTGGGTGGCATGCTGGCCATCGCGCTGGTCGTGATGCGTCACGTTGCCAAGCTCGTTGGCGTGATATCGCTGGGGTCGTTCTCGGGCCTGAGTCTGCGCCAGTGCACGGCGCTCGGGCTGGCGCTGGCTCCGATGTCGGGACTCGCCTATCTTTTGATGAACGACGTCGCCTTGCTGTATCCGGGAACCGGCTCGCCGCTGGCTTCGATCATTCTGTGTGCGCTGGCGATCGAGCAGTTGCTCGGACCCGTCATCGCGGCGTGGGCGCTGCATTATGTCAGCGAAGCGCGTGACAACGGAGGGCGCTGATGTCGCTCGAACCCTTCAAGCATTCCGAAGCCCTGACGTTTGGTGTCGAACTGGAACTGCAGCTCGTCAATCGTCATGACTATGACCTCGCGCCGTTCGCGCCGGACCTGCTCCGGGCGCTCAGGGGCACGCAACATGCCGGCGACATCAAGCCGGAGATCAGTCCGTCGATGATCGAGATCAGCACGGGGATCTGCCACGACTACGCGCAGGCGCTCGAGGAGCTGAGCGTCATGCGGGACCTGATGGTCAATGCGTCACGCGGCTTGAACCTCGGCATCTGCGGCGGCGGCACGCACCCGTTCCAGGTGTGGTCCGATCGCACGATTTCCGACTCGCCCCGCTACCAGTACATCTCCGAACTCTACGGCTATCTGGCCAAGCAGTTCACGGTGTTTGGGCAGCACGTCCATATCGGGTGTCCGAGCCCCGACGAGTCGCTGTTCCTGCTGCACGCCATCGGGCGCTACGTCCCGCACTTCATTGCGCTGGCCGCGTCGTCGCCCTATGTGCAGGGTGTGGATACCGGTTTCGCTTCGGCCCGTCTGAATTCGGTGGCGGCATTCCCGATGAGCGGGCGCGCGCCGTTCGTGCTGACTTGGGACGCCTTCAAGGCGTACTTCGACAAGATGCGCGCCACCGGTGTGATCGAGAGCATGAAGGACTTCTATTGGGACATTCGTCCCAAGCCGGAATTCGGCACGATCGAAGTTCGCGTCATGGACACGCCACTGACCGTGCAGCGCGCGTGCGACATCGCGGCCTATATCCAGGCGCTGGCGCGTTACCTGCTGTTGTCACGGCCATTCATGCCGCAGGAAGACGACTATCTGGTCTACACATTCAACCGCTTCCAGGCGTGTCGCTTCGGGCTGGAGGGCGAGTATGTGCATCCGAATGAACTGACTCGGATGCCGATTGCCGACCATATCCTGTCGATCTGCGATGCGCTCGAGCCACATGCGGAAGCACTGGGCTCGCTGGAGGCGCTATCGAATATCCGCGCGCTGGCGGCGAGCCGCAGCAACGACGCGCATTGGGTGCGCGCCGCCAATCGCGATGCGCACAGCCTGCGCGATATGGTGCGACAGACCTGCGAACAGTGGGGGGGCGGCTGAGGCAAGGCGCTGCGCCGACGCTGCGCAGCGCTCAACTCACGCGCCGTGCGGCACACTTTCCCCGTCGCGGCCGGTGATCAGACCGAGTTGCTGGTTGGCCGGCACGGCCACGTCGATCAGCTTTGGCCGGGGCAGGTTCAGGCCGCGCATCATCACGATGAACTCGTCGCGTGTACGTCCCGCCACCCGGCTGTTGGTGGCGCGCTCCTGACCGATCGTGGACTCGGTGCGGCCCTTGTAGTCATGCGCCGGATAGACACGCGTGTCGTCGGGCAGGCGGAAGAGTTTTTGCGTCAGGCTGTCGAACAGCGTGCCCGCATCGCCGGACTGGAAATCGGTGCGGCCACAGCCGTCGATCAGCAGCGCATCGCCGGTGAAGATGCGGCGCACCACGCCATCGGTGGTGGGCTCCTCCCACAGATAGCTCATGCTGCCGGCGGTATGTCCGGGCGTGTGGATGGCCCGTAGCACCTGATTGCCGAAGCGGAGCGTGTCGCCGTCGATGAGTTGCTTCTGCGCGGGCTTGATGTCGCAGCCCGACGGCGCCGCCGTGTGGGCGCCGGTCTGCTGTGCCAGATGCCCCGCCGAGGTGATGTGGTCGGCATGGGCATGTGTTTCCACCACCCAGGCCAACTTGGCGCCGGTGTCTGCAAGCACGCCGAGGTCACGCTCGTACTGGCGGTCCACGGGATCGATCAGCACCGCCTCATGGGTGTCCGCGTCGATCAGCAGATATGTGTAGGTGGACGACGTTTCGTCGAAAAGCTGATGGAAGGTCTGCATGGCCGTGTTGTTTTTGGCAAACCGAAGGTGCCTCAATCATACGTCGGCCATCGGTGCCTGCAACCTGCGTGGGTAACTGGAGGCACCCGGAATCAGCACTCCACGATATTGACCGCCAGGCCGCCTCGCGCGGTTTCCTTGTACTTGGTCTTCATGTCCGCGCCAGTTTCGCGCATGGTCTTGATGACCGAGTCGAGCGAGACGTAGTGCGTGCCGTCGCCGCGCAGGGCCATGCGCGCCGCATTGACCGCCTTGACCGCCGCCATGGCATTGCGCTCGATGCAGGGAATCTGCACCAGTCCGCCCACGGGGTCGCAGGTCAGGCCGAGGTTGTGCTCCATGCCGATCTCGGCGGCGTTTTCCACCTGCTCGGGCGTGCCCCCGAGCACGGCCGCCAGCGCACCGGCCGCCATCGAACAGGCCACGCCGACTTCACCCTGGCATCCGACCTCCGCGCCGGAGATCGACGCGTTGAGCTTGTAGAGCAGACCGATCGCGCCTGCCGTCAGCAGGAAGTCCACTGCGCCCTGTGGGTTCGCGCCCGGAATGAAGCGGTCGTAGTAGTGCAGCACCGCCGGAATGATGCCGGCCGCGCCATTGGTGGGCGCCGTGACCACGCGGCCACCCGCCGCGTTTTCTTCGTTGACGGCGATTGCGTACAGGTTGACCCAGTCCATGACCGAAAGCGGATCGGAAAGGGTGCGCTCGGCGCGCTCCGTCAGGTTGCGATACAGCTCGGGCGCGCGGCGGCGCACCTTGAATGGCCCGGGCAGTTCGCCATCGGTGCGGCACCCGCGTGCCACGCATTGCTGCATCACGTCCCAGATGTGGAGCAGGCCGTCCATGACCTCCTGCTCGGAGCGCCACGTGAGTTCGTTCTCCAGCATGAGCCGGGCAATCGACTTGCCGCTGGCGTGAGCCATGTCGAGCATCGCGCGTCCGCTGCGGAACGGATGCGGCAACTGGCGCTCGGCCGCTTGCAACTGCGTGTTAGGTGAGCCCGCCGTGACGATGAAGCCACCACCCACGGACAGATAGCGGGCCTCGCGTAGTGAGGTGCCGTCCGTATCGTAGGCGTGGAATTTCATCCCGTTGGGATGCTCGGCCATCGCCTCGCGACGATAGAACGCGATGTGTTCGCGTTCTACGAATGGCACCGTATGCGTGCCGAGCAGCGAGAGCTGGCGGCTCGCGCGTAGCGCGGCGAGCTTGGCGTCGATGGTGTTCGGGTCGACCGTGTCCGGCGCTTCCCCCATCAGGCCCAGGATCACGCCCTTGTCGGTGCCGTGTCCCTTGCCCGTCGCACCCAGCGAGCCATACAACTCCACGCGCACACTTGCCACCTGCGGCAGCAGCCCGTCACGCTCCAGCCCGTGGGCAAACATCAGGGCGGCGCGCATCGGGCCGACGGTGTGCGAACTGGACGGGCCAATGCCCACCTTGAACAGATCGAAGACGCTGACTGCCACGGCTGACTCCGGTAATGCGCCGCCAATAGGGGGCGCCGGCACAGGTTCCGGCCGGCGACGCCGGAGTGTCCCCCGACGCCGCCGCGTGCTAAGGCAGAGGCAGGTGCCTCAGTCTTCAGCGTACTCGCTTAGCGGTACGCACGAGCAGAACAGATTGCGGTCGCCGTACACGTTGTCCGCGCGGCCAACCGGCGGCCAGTACTTCTGCGTGCGCAGCGATGCCACCGGGTAGGCGGCTTCCTCGCGCGTGTACTTGTGGTTCCACTTGTCGCTGACCACCACGGCTGCTGTGTGCGGCGCGTGCTTGAGCGGGTTGTCTTCGCGATCGAAGCTGCCGTCCTCGACACGCGCGATCTCGCCACGGATGGCGATCATCGCGTCGATGAAGCGGTCGAGCTCGTGCAGTGCCTCGCTCTCGGTCGGCTCGATCATCAGCGTGCCCGGCACCGGGAAGCTCATGGTCGGCGCGTGGAAGCCGTAGTCCATCAAGCGCTTGGCCACGTCCTCGTTGCTGATGCCAGTGGCCTTCTGCAGCGGGCGCAGATCCAGAATGCACTCGTGCGCCACCAGGCCGTGCTGGCCCGTGTAGAGCACCGGGAAGTGCGGCGACAGACGCCGGGCCACGTAGTTGGCCGTCAGGATCGCGTTCTCGGTGGCGGCGGTCAGGCCGGCCGAGCCCATCATCGCGATATACATCCACGAAATCGGCAGGATGCTGGCCGAGCCGAACGGCGCGGCCGAGACACCGCCGATGCCGTTCTCGTCGCGACGATAGCCGACGCTGTCCTGGTTCGGCAGGAAGTCCGCCAGATGCGCGCCCACCGCCACCGGGCCGACGCCCGGGCCGCCACCGCCGTGCGGAATGCAGAACGTCTTGTGCAGATTCAGGTGGGACACGTCGCCACCGAACTGGCCCGGCGCGGCCACGCCGACCATCGCGTTCATGTTCGCGCCGTCAACGTAGACCTGCCCGCCGTGCTTGTGCACGATGTCGCAGATCTGCTGCACGCCCTGCTCGAACACGCCGTGCGTGGACGGGTAGGTGATCATGATCGCGGCCAGGTTCTTGCTGTGCTGCTCGGCCTTCTTGGCCAGATCCGCCAGATCGACGTTGCCGTTCTCGTCGCAGGCCACCACCACCACCTTCATGCCGGCCATCTGCGCCGACGCCGGGTTGGTGCCGTGCGCGGACGACGGGATCAGGCAGATATCGCGATGGCTTTCGCCACGGCTCGCGTGATAGGCATGGATAATCAGCAGGCCCGCGTACTCGCCCTGCGAACCGGCGTTCGGCTGCAGGCTCACCGCGGCGTAGCCGGTGGCGGCGCACAGCATCGCCTCAAGCTGGTCGATCATTTCGCGATAGCCGACGGTCTGGTCGAGCGGCGCGAACGGGTGGATGTTGCTGAACTCGGGCCACGTCACCGGGATCATCTCGCTGGTGGCGTTGAGCTTCATGGTGCAGGAGCCCAGCGGGATCATCGTGCGGTCGAGCGCGAGGTCCTTGTCGGCCAGCGCACGCAGGTAGCGCAACATCTCGTGTTCGGCGTGGTGCGTGTTGAACACCGGGTGCGTGAGGTACGCGCTCTGGCGCGCCAGCGTCGCCGGGAAGCCGTCCTGCACCGAGGCTTCGATCGTGTCGAAGTCGGGCACGGCCTTGCCGTGCGCGAAGATTTCCCACAGCGCGATCACGTCGTCGCGCGATGCGGTTTCATCGAACGAAATGCCGATGCGGGTGGCGTCCACGTGGCGCAGGTTGATGCCACGGGCCGTGGCCGATGCGTGGAACGCGTCGGTGTTGAAGCCGGTCTCCAGCGTCAGCGTGTCGAAGAACGTAGCGTTCAGCGGCGTATGCCCCAGCGTCTTCAGGCCGGCGGCCAGCGTGGCGGTCAGGCGATGCACGCGCTGGGCGATGCGCTTGAGGCCCTGTGGACCATGGTAGACCGCGTACATCGACGCCATCACGGCCAGCAAGACCTGCGCCGTGCAGATGTTCGACGTGGCCTTCTCGCGGCGGATGTGCTGTTCGCGCGTCTGCAGCGCCAGACGATAGGCCTTGTTGCCTTGCGCGTCGATCGTCACGCCGACCAGACGGCCCGGCATCGAGCGCTTGAATTCATCTTTCACGGCCATGTAGCCCGCGTGCGGGCCACCGAAGCCGAGCGGCACGCCAAAGCGCTGCGAGTTGCCCACGGTCACGTCGGCGCCCCATTCGCCCGGCGCGGCGATCAGCGTCAGCGCCAGCAGGTCGGCAGCGGCCACGACGCGGCCACCGGAGGCGTGCACGGCTTCGGCAATCGCGCGGTAGTCGGCCACATCGCCATTGACGCCCGGGTACTGCAGGAGCACGCCAAAGGCATGGGCCTGCGCGGCGTCGGCGGCGGGGCCGACCTTGACCTCGATGCCGAGCGGCAGGGCGCGCGTGCGAACCACTTCCAGCGTTTGCGGCAGGACGTCTTCAGCCACGTAGAACGTGTTCGAGGCGTGCTTGTTCACGCGCTGCAGCAGCGTCATCGCCTCGGCGGCAGCGGTGCCTTCGTCGAGCATCGACGCGTTGGCGATATCCAGGCCGGTCAGGTCAGTGATCATCTGCTGGAAGTTCAGCATCGCTTCCAGACGACCTTGCGAGATTTCGGGCTGGTACGGCGTGTACGCGGTGTACCACGCCGGGTTCTCGAAGATGTTGCGCAGGATGACGCCCGGCGTGAGCGTGTTGTAGTAGCCCTGGCCAATGAAGCTCTTGAGCACGCGGTTCTTGCCCGCCAGCGCGCGCAGGCGGCCGAGCGCGGCCTCCTCGGTCAGCGGTGCGGTGAATTCGCCCAGCGACATGCCGTCACGGCGGCGGATCGCGGCGGGCACCACGGCGTCGATCAGCGCGGCGCGGCTCTCGAAGCCGAGCACCTTGAGCATGTGTTGCTGTTCGGCGGAATCGGGGCCGATATGACGGGCGGCGAAGGCGTCGCGCGCCTCCAGTTCGGCCAGCGTGGGCCGGGCACCTTGGGCGGCAGCGTTCATGGGGAGCGGGGCGTTCATGGCAAGGAATCTCGTGGGGGCGCGGCGGCAGGTGGTCAGCCTGGCCGCCGCGTTTGCGGCATCGAATCAGTTGGGGTGTCGGGGCTCAGGCGCCGACGCTGGCCTTGTAGGCGTCGGCACTCATCAGGCCGTTCACGTCGTCGCTGTTGGCCGGCTTCAGCTTGAACAGCCAGGCGTCGAACGCATTGGCGTTGACCGATTCCGGCGAGGCCGAGGCGGCTTCGTTCACGGCGATCACTTCGCCAGCCACCGGGGCGTAGATGTCGGAGGCGGCCTTTACCGATTCCACCACGGCAAGCGCGTCGCCGGCGCCGACCGACTTGCCCACTTCGGGCAGTTCCAGGAAGACGATGTCGCCGAGCGCGTCCTGCGCGTGATCGGTGATGCCGATCGTCAGCGTGCCGTCGGACTCGACGCGCACCCATTCGTGCGACTCGGTGTACTTCAGGTCAGCGGGGAAATTCATTGAGGTTCTCCGGAATGCAGTGTGTTTCTTGTTTCAGGCATCCCCCTGGCTAGCCCGCCGGGGGGATGTAAGGGCGACCGTTGGTGTGAAGCCGGGCGATGCCTCAGCTCACGAGTGCCTTGCCATTGCGCACAAACGGCAGTTTAACCACAGTCGCGGTCAGTTTGCGGTCGCGAATCTCCACCTGCACCTCGGTGCCGGGGGCAATGTCGCGGGGAAGGCGGGCAAAGGCGATCGACTGCGACAGCGACGGGCTGAATGTGCCGCTGGTGATTTCGCCGTCGCCGGCCGGAGTGATGACCTTCTGGTGCGCGCGCAGCACGCCACCCTTGTCTCGCAGGATCAGGCCGGCGAAGGTCTTTTGCTGGCCGCTGGCCAGCAGCGCCGACTTGCCGATGAAGTCGCGCTCGCTTTGCAGGTCGACGGTCCACGACAGTCCTGCATCGAGCGGTGAAGTGTGGATATCCATGTCCTGGCCGTACAGGTTCATGCCGGCTTCCAGCCGCAGCGTGTCGCGCGCGCCGAGTCCGGCGGGACGCACACCCGAGGCGGACAGCTTTTCCCAGATGCCCGCGACGTTCTCCGCCGGCACAACGAGTTCGAAGCCGTCTTCGCCGGTGTAGCCGGTACGGGCCACCATCAGTTCACCCATCTCGGCGTCGTGCACCACCACCGCGTTGAACGGCTTGAGCGTGTCGGCGGGCTGGGTCGACGGGAATGCGTCGTACACCTTCTGGCGCGCGTTCGGGCCCTGCACTGCAACAATCGCCAGCTTGCTCACGCAGGCCGGGGCCAGGTCGCCACGGCGCGGGGTGATCGTCACGCCGCTGCCGGTGGCCGTGTTGCGGGACTGGATCCATTCGATGTCGCCGACGGCAGTGCTGGCGTTGACCACCAGGCGGAACCGGTCCTCGGCAAAGAAGTAGACGATCAGGTCGTCGATGACGCCGCCTTTCTCATCGAGCATGCACGAATAGAGCGCCTTGCCCGGCGTTTGCAGCTTGTCGATGTTGTTGGCCAGCAGACCGCGCAGGAAGGCGCGCGCGTGGATGCCGCTCAGGTCCACCACGCACATGTGGGAGACGTCAAACATGCCGGCGTCGGCGCGTACCGCGTTGTGTTCCTCGATCTGGGAGCCGTAGTTGACGGGCATGTCCCAACCGCCGAAGTCGACCATGCGGGCGCCGAGGGCGCGGTGGATGGCGTTGAGGGGCGTGGCCTGGAGCGTCATGGATGTCCTTGGGGGCGCTCGGTTCGAAAACCGTGGTTCGAAAACGAAAAAAGGGTCATCCGCCGCAGCGTCCGGTCGCGCCAATGCGCTACCAGTCCGCTGCCGCGGATGACCCCTCTGTCCTCGATACCTGAGAGATTACGAAGCGTGGTGCTTCGTGCGCCCCTTCGGTGGACATGCTCACCATTGCCTTGCAATAGCGGATGTCGCTCTCCAGAGTGCGGCATGCATTGTGTGCATGTTGCATGCCGATCCAGCCAGTCCATGGTGCCTGAGAGTTTTCGGGTGATACCCCTTCGGCGGCGCAATCGCTGCGCGCTCTCCCGGCCGGATGCGCGTGAATGTACGGGACCGTTCTGCCTTTGTCAAACCTCGTGCGGCAGGCCCGGTCCCGTGCGTGGTCGCCCGTTGCGGGCGGCCCTCGCCAACCTGTCAGTGGCCGTCATCGCGCCCGGTAACAGGCCCTTGATGAGCGGCCCTGGGACAACCCTTAGTGACCCTTGGTCGTGACGTTACCGATCACGCCACCCACGGCGGCGCCGCCGAGCGTGCCCAGCGCGCTGCCTTCGGTCAGTACGGCGCCACCCACGGCACCGACGCCCGCGCCGATCGCCGTGTTGCGCTGCTTCGGCGTCATGTCGGCGCAGCCGCCAAAGGCAGCAAGCGTGACACCAATCAGTGTGAGCTTCGAAATCGTGCGGAACGTAGTCATATGGCCTCCAGTGCTTTGTTGTCGACATGCAGTACTGCCACGCGCGCCAGCCATACCGGCACGCTGTGATAAGTGAGAGGCCGATGCCGTGCCCCGGGTGCCTGCGGCTTACGATTGTTACGGGCTCGAAACGCTTGCCGTAGGACGGTCTCCGACACACGTGCAGGGTGCGACCAGACACGACGCGCGTGACACGAGGCGCGTGTTAACATCGCCAGCTTTGGCGCACCGGCTCCGGTGTGCTTCATCCGCGCCTTTTCGGCCGATCCAGGCCAATCCTCATCAAAGATCACATGTCCCACGGGCTCAATTCCGCGCAATCCGAAGCCGTTCGCTATCTCGACGGGCCATGCCTCGTCCTGGCGGGTGCCGGATCGGGCAAGACGCGCGTGATCACGCAGAAGATCGCGCACCTGATCGAGGACAAGGGGTTCGAGCCGCGCCACATCGCCGCCGTCACGTTCACCAACAAGGCGGCCAAGGAGATGCAGGAGCGCATCGGCAAGCTGATGGAGGGCAAGACCACGCGCGAGGGCAAGCGGATTCCGCTCAAGCAGCTCACGGTCTGCACGTTCCATTCGCTCGGCGTGCAGATCCTGCGCATGGAAGCCGAGCACCTTGGCCTGAAGCCGCAGTTCTCGATCATGGATTCCGATGACTGCTTCGGCCTGGTGCAGGAGCAGCTTGGCACCACGGACAAGAAGCTGATCCGCAGCGTGCAGGGCACGATCTCGCTGTGGAAGAACGGCATGATCGATCCGGAGACGGCGCTCGCGCAGGCGAGCGATGCCGACGAGCACCAGGCCGCGATGGTGTATCGCAATTACGTGGCCACGCTGCACGCGTACCAGGCGGTGGACTTCGACGACCTGATCCGCCTGCCCGCCGAATTGTTCGCGCGCGACGAAGCCGTGCAATTGAAGTGGCAGAACCGCCTGCGCTACTTCCTCGTCGACGAATACCAGGACACCAACGCGTGCCAGTACCAGTTGCTCAAGCTGCTGGCCGGTGGCTCGCATCTGCGCGCGCCGGCGTTCACCGCAGTGGGTGATGACGATCAGGCGATCTATGGTTGGCGTGGCGCCACGCTCGACAACCTGCGCCTGCTGCAGACCGATTTTCCGAGTCTGAAGGTGGTCAAGCTCGAACAGAACTACCGTTCGACCGTGCGGATTCTGGAAGCCGCCAACGCGGTGATCGCCAACAACCCGAAGCTGTTCGACAAGAAGCTGTGGTCGGAACACGGCATGGGCGATCCGATCGCGATCCACCCGATGAACGACGAGGAGCACGAGGCAGAGTCAGTGGTATTCCGGCTGTCCGCGCACAAGTTCGAGCGGCGCGCGCAGTTCCGTGACTACGCAATCCTTTATCGCGGCAATCACCAGGCCCGGCTGTTCGAACAGATCCTGCGCCGCGAGCGCATTCCGTATGTGCTCTCGGGCGGTCAGAGCTTCTTCGACAAGGCCGAGATCAAGGACATCTGCGCGTACCTGCGCCTGATCGCCAACCCCGACGACGATCCCGCATTCATCCGCGCGATCACCACGCCGCGTCGTGGCGTGGGCAACACCACGCTCGAAGTGCTCGGCACGTTCGCGGGCCAGGCCAAGGTATCGCTGTTCGAGGCGGCCATGATGGGTGGCATCGAGGCGAAGCTGCAGCCGCGCCAGCTTGAGCCGCTGCGCACGTTCTGCGAGTCGATGGTACGGCTGGCCGATCGTGCGAAGACAGACCCGGCCACGGTGGTGCTCGACGATCTCATGGAAGGCATCCACTACGAGGCCTACCTCTACGACACCTTCGACGAACGGCAAGCGCAATCGCGCTGGACCAACACGCTCGAATTCCTCGACTGGCTCAAACGCAAGGGCACGCGTCCCGAGCCGGAAGGCGAGGGCGAAGCCACCGGATTCGACACCGCCGATGGTTTCGGCGACGAAGGCAAGAACCTGCTCGAGCTTACGCAGACCGTGGCGCTGATGAGCATGCTGGAAGGCCGCGAGGAAGATCCCGATGCGGTGCGACTGTCGACGCTGCACGCGTCGAAAGGGCTCGAGTATCCGCACGTGTTCCTGGTCGGCGTGGAGGAGGGCATCCTGCCTCACTCGCGCGAGGACGAGGAAATGGGCGACGAGAAGATCGAGGAGGAGCGCCGCCTGATGTATGTGGGCATCACGCGCGCGCAGCGCAGTCTGCAGATCAGCTGGTGCAGGAAGCGCAAGCGCGCCCGCGATACGTATGCGTGCGAGCCGTCGCGTTTCATCGCCGAGATGAAGCTCGAGGACAGTCCCGCCCCGAAGGACGAGACTCCGGCCATGAGCCCGAAGGATCGTCTGGCCGGGCTCAAGGCGCTGCTCGGCAAGCCTGCGGCGGAATGATTGATACAAGCCGGACAAGCTTCGCGATGACCGGCTCTCTACGATTGGAATGCGCGCTTTCGTCTCGACGTCTGTCGCGACACACTGCGCCTACCCTTCGGTTTGCGGTGTGTGCTGGGCGCATGCGAGCCCGGCTTCTTCCCTGTTGAGCGCTCCCGGATGCGGCAGCACCGGGGGCGTTTTTTTCCGCCTCTCGCTACTTGTGGCGTTTTGCGCACGTATCAAGTTTGATACAAAACCGGCATCGCTTGTAATGGGCAAGCTGGTACATTGGGTGCTCCATCCGGCCGCGGTTCCGCGGCCGTTCCCATCCGCAAGCTCGCCATGGACCTGTCCCCCGCTCTGCCAATCCGCCTGCTGATCGTCGACGACGACCCACAAATCCGGGCCATGCTGGCCGAATACCTCGCCACATTCGGCATGGAGGCCGAAGGTGCCGAAGGCGGCACTGCCATGCGTGCGGCGATGTCGAAGCAGGAATACGACCTCGTCATCCTGGATCTCTCGCTGCCCGGCGAGAACGGCCTGACGTTGTGCCGCGAAATCCGGGAGTCCAGCAACCTGCCTGTGATCATGCTGACCGCCCGCGCGGAACTGGCCGATCGCGTGGTGGGACTCGAGGTGGGCGCGGACGACTACGTGACCAAGCCGTTCGAGATGCGCGAGCTGGTGGCGCGCATCCATACCGTGCTGCGTCGCAGCCGTGCCGACGTGCGACGTCCGGCGCCGGCTGCGCCCGGGCATGAAGTCCGGTTCGCGGCATGGCGACTGAACACCACGCTGCGCCAGCTGGTGGATGCCGAGGACACGGTGGTGCCGCTTTCCAACGCGGAATTCCGGCTGCTGCTGACATTCATCGAGCATCCCAATCGCGTGCTCGATCGCGAGATGCTGATCAACACCGCGCGTGGACGCGATCTGGACGTGTTCGATCGCAGCATCGACCTGCTGGTGTCCCGTCTGCGCCAGAAGCTGCGTGACGATCCGCGCGACTCGGCACTGATCCGCACCGTGCGTGGCGAAGGGTACGTCTTCACGGGCACCGTGGAGCACTGACGGCATGGCCGCGCAGATGCCGCCATCGGCGGACGATCCACCGATCGTGCGGCCCGAATTGCGTTCCAGCGCATCGGAGACGCCCCGAAGGCGCTTCGATTCGATGTTCGTGCGGCTGTTCTTCGTGATGGCCGCGATCATGCTTGCTGTTCACGTGCTGGGCGTGACCGTGATCGAGGGGTTCTTCCCGCGCCCGGGTTCGGAGCGCTACATGGAACGGATGCGCCGCGCCGCCTCGGAAGCCGAGGCGGCCGGCCACTCATTGCCTGCACCACTGCCGGGCGCGTTAGCATCGCTCAGCCATCCGCACGGGCCGCCACCACCGCCCAATGATGACGATGACGACGGCGACAACGACGGGCCCCCGCTGCATCCCGACGCATTCCGCATGCAGAAAGGCGGCGTACTCATGCCGCCCGGACCACCTGGGCCACCTGGGCCACCGTCCGGTTTCCATATTCGAGGTCTCTGGCCGCCGCACTTGGGCATGTTGTTCCAGCTCGTGGCCATCCTGATTGCATCGTGGGTTGGCGCGCGTCTGCTGGCGCGGCCCGTGCAGCAACTGGCCAGTGGCGCGAACCGGCTGGCGCAGGACGTCCACGCGCCGCCGCTGGAGGAGGAGATGGGCCCAGCCGAAGCGCGTGACGCTACCCGGGCACTGAACCTGATGCAGCAGCGCATCCGCACCCAGCTGGCGCAGCAATCACGCTTCCTGGCGGCGGTGTCGCACGATCTGCGCACGCCGCTGACGCGCATGAGCCTGCGCATCGAGCGCATCGAGGACAACAACGTGCGCTACCGTCTGCGCCAGGATCTGGCCGAGATGAACGGACTGATCGACGCCACGCTGTACTACCTGCGCGAGCGAGACGATGCCGCCGGCCCGCGCCAGCGCGTGGACGTGCTGGCACTGCTGCAGGCGATCGTCGACGATGCCCAGGAAATGGGCCAGGACGTGCGGCTTTCCGGCACCGCCGTGCCGCTGCTGGCGTACCCGGCCGAACTGCGCCGCGCGGTAGTCAATCTGGTGGAGAACGCGCACCGGTACGGCGGCGCCGCCCATATCGTGCTGACCGACAGCGCCGAGCGCGTGATCATCGACGTGTCCGATAACGGCCCGGGTATTCCGCCCGCGGAACTCCAGCGCGTGCTGGAGCCGTTCTATCGCGTGGAGTCGTCGCGCAGCCGTGCCACAGGCGGTGTGGGAATGGGGTTGGCGATCGCCGCCGATATCGTGGCGCGACACGGCGGGGAACTCACGCTGAGCAACCGTACCGAGGGCGGCCTGCGCGTGCGCATTGTGCTGCCGCGCGCCTGACGGGGCATCGGCCCATCGGTGGCTCAGGCGCGTTGGGGCAAACCGCTCTTGTTGATCGGCGCCAATTGCACGTACTGCGAACCGCGTAGTCCGCGCGTGAAGTCGAGCATGAAATCGCCAACGTCGACACGCGTCTGCAGCGCGCGACGCAACTCTACCGGTCCGGGCGCCTTGATGCCGCTGGCCGCGCGCACCAGCCACGCGGCGCCAATGTAGCCGGCCAGCGTGGCGGGCGAGGGCGGTTCGTCGAGGTACTGCTTCATGCGCGCTACATGCTCTTTCACCACACGCAGCGTCGATTCCTGCGGCCCCGGCGCGATCTGCGTCACGACCATTCCGCCCGCATAGCCGGTGCCGAGGATTTCACGCGCCGACACCGGGCTGACAGCCGACAACCCCACCAGGAATCCGTACCAGTTCTGCGCAGCCAGCGCGCGACCCAGGCTGCCGTAGGCGAGCGTGTCGCCGCCGACGATCACCGCGCCCGGACGGCCCGCCGCAATGCGGCGCGCGCTCTCGTCGAAGTTGCCCGTGAGCGGCACCGTCTGTACCGACATGGCTTTCTCCAGCCGCGACAGCCAGGGCGTGCCTGCAGCGAGCGTGCCCGCCGCGAAATCGGGAGAGACCGCCAGCGTTACCGCGGTCAGTCCGAAGCCGCGTAGCTGACGTACTGCCGCGTCCAGTTCGGATTGATAGTCGGCGCGCGTGAACCAGACGTTCTCGGCATTCAGCGAGAGCCCCGACAGCGGTGCCACGATCTGCACGCCACGGCGCGACAGTTCGGTGGAAGCCGCGAGCGCGGGCAGCAATGCATCGCCGGGCCCGAACAGCACTTCGGCATGTTCGCTGTCGGCCAGTGCCACTGCCTGGGCCGTGGCGCCACGCGGATTCGTATCGGCATCGCGCACGACGTGGACGATACGCAGGCTGCCGTTGGACGCGTTGTACGCGTCGAACAGCACCTTCGCGCCGGCCAGGTAGTCGCGCGAAAGATCGGCCTGCGGGCCGGTGCGATCGACCAGTTGGCCGACGACAAGCTGGCGGCGCGCGCCCGATGGCGCGGGCTGCGCGAACGCGGTCTGCGGCGCGATTACAGCCAGTGATGACAACGCGCCGAGCGAACCCAGTGCGCCAAGTGTGCGCCGACGCCCTGCAGACGCGGGCGCGCATGACGATTTCGACTGCGGTGGGGCTTGGCGCATGGCAGTGGTTCGGAAGCGGTGTGAGCGAAGAAAGGACGCCGCGCAGCACAGGGCTGCGAGACCGGGCCGAGACTATCGGCGCTTCATGACGCTCCCGTGACTTGCACGCGACTTGGCTCCCCACGTCGGCGGGGCTGGCGGGCGCACGCATGACGTGGCCTTGATGCTTATCAAGATGGCGTTCCCGGGCGAGGCATAGGATCGGACGTACTTCCGCCTAGAAAGCACCACAATCATGTCCGCCCCCATGTCCGACACCCCCGATACCGCTATTCCTTCCGGCCTCGCATCCTCGTCTACCGCCTTCGACCGCACCGCACTCGCCGACTTCCGCGAACTTGCCGGCCGCATCGATGGCAACGGCCCGCGCTACACGTCGTATCCCACCGCCGATCGCTTTCACGGTGAAGTCGGCGACGCCGCCTACCGGCGCGCCCTGGATGCCTGCCGTGCGAACGTACCGGCACCGCTGTCGCTGTACGTCCACATCCCGTTCTGCGAGAACATCTGCTACTACTGCGGCTGCAACAAGATCATCACCAAGGATCACACCCGCAGCGCGCGTTACGTCGACTATCTGGCACGCGAAATGGCCATGGCCGCCGAGCAGCTTGGCGAGCGCCGCGCGGTCATGCAGTCGCATTGGGGCGGCGGCACGCCGACGTTCCTCGATCCTGTTGAAATGCGCCACGTGATGTCGGCGTTGCATAAGCATTTCGAGCTGCTGCCTGAGGGAGAGCACGCGATCGAGATCGACCCGCGCCGTGTGGGCGACGATCGCATGGAACTGCTCGGCGAACTTGGCTTCAACCGGATCAGCCTTGGCGTGCAGGACTTCGATCCCGAAGTGCAGCAGGCCATCCACCGGGTGCAGTCATATGAGGAAACCAACGGCGTGGTGCGGGCCGCGCGACGCCTCGGGTTCCGTTCGATCAGCATGGACCTGATCTACGGACTGCCGCACCAGACCACGCAACGCTTCTCGGCAACCATCGACCGCGTGCTGGAAATGCGCCCGGACCGCCTGTCGGTCTACAGCTACGCGCACCTCCCGCATGTGTTCAAACCGCAACGCCGCATCGATCCCGCCGCATTGCCACCTGCCGCGGAAAAACTCGACATCCTCGTTTCGACGATCGAGCGCCTGACCGCTGCTGGCTATGTCTATATCGGCATGGACCATTTCGCGTTGCCGAATGACGATCTGGCCATCGCCCAGCGCGAAGGTCGGCTGCAACGCAATTTCCAGGGCTATGCCACCCACGCGGGCTACGACCAGCTTGGCTTCGGCGTCTCGGCGATCGGCGCTGTGGCGGGCCACTACGCGCAGAACGCGCGCACCACGGACGAGTACTACGCCGCGCTCGACAAAGGCCAACTGCCGATCGTGCGCGGGTTCGAGACCTCGGAAGACGACCGCCTGCGCAAGTTCATCATCGGCGAACTGATGTGCAACGGCACGCTCGATATTCCTGCCGTGGAAGCCTCGTACAGCATCAATTTCGCGCAGAAATTCGCCGCCGAACTGGTCGACCTCGACAAGCTGGCCCTGGACCATCTGCTTCGGCGCACACGGAACCGGATCGAGATCACGCCGCTGGGTCGACTGCTGGTGCGTCGCATCGCGATGGTGTTCGATCACTATCTGCGTGAAGACGCGCTGCGTCCCAAGCCGGCAGCGCCGGCGGCCAACGACGCGAAGGTCATCCCGCTGGTGCGCTACTCACGCGTCGTTTAAAGAAATTTTGATGCTCAGCAAATGAGCCAATAAAAAAAGCCCGCGAGATATTCGCGGGCTTTTTTTGTGGAGCCGGGGTGACTTCCGGGGTTGCCCCCGGGCGTCACTGTCATTCGCTCTTACTTGCCGGCCTCTGCCATGTAGTTCGAAGCGGCGATCACGTCGGCGTCCGGACCGGCATAGCCGCCCTTCGGCGGCATCACGCCCTTGCCCTTCAGCGCGTAATTGTGGACTGCGTCCATGCCTTCCTTCAGGCGCGGTGCCCAGGCGGCCTTGTCGCCGAACTTCGGCGCGCCAGCCACGCCAGAGGCATGGCAAGCCGCACAGACTTGTTCATATACCTTCTTGCCTGTTTCAGCCGAAGCGGCGGCCGGTGCAGCAGCGGCAGCAGCAGGGGCTGGAGCCGCGGCGGCGGCAGGCGCTGCAGCAGCAGGGGCGGCGGCGGGTGCGTCGGCTGCCGGAGCGGCGGCCTGGGCCGGTGCGCCAGCGGCCGGGGCTGCCGGCTCAGGGAACTTGGCGCCACCGGCGTCGGCCATGTACACCACGGCACGGGCCAGTTCGTAGTCGCTCAGGTCGTCCGGGGTGGTGCCGGCACGAGCAGGCATCGCGTTCTTGCCGTTGAGCACCGACTTCATCAGGCCGTCGAAGCCCTGGCCGATGCGGCCCGCCCAGTCACCCGCCACGCCGTACTTCGGCGCACCAGCGGCACCGCTGGCATGGCAGGCTGCGCAGACGGCCTTGTAGACCTCTTCGCCGGTCTTCAGGACGCGCGGTGCGTTGGGGTCCTTGATTTCGAGCGAGGCCACGGGCTTGATGCGGTCGTTGATTGCCTCGGCAGACTGGGTTGAGCCGGCGCCTTCGCGGGTGCCGTGTCCGACAAAGTTGACCAGCAGGATGATGACGAGGATCGGGATCAGGAACGCTGCGATCACGACGACGATCAGCTGCTTGGGGGTCTTGATTGGCGACTCGTGGTGGTCGTTTTCTTGGTGGACGTCACTCATACAGAACTCTCGATTTTGCGGGAAACCTATTGCACAGCACGTTGGGGGCGGCTTGCTTTGTCTGGCCCTTGGAGACGCTATCCGGACGACTCTGGCGTCGCAGCGCGGCTTCAACTGCCCACGTCCACGCGCCTGGCCGTTTCGGCCTGGCCTCGTCTGGATAGCGTCCCTGTTTTCGGGGATGAATCTGTCGTTTTTGCGTCCGGGTTGTCTCAGGTCCCGGGTACGTCTCTCTGGCGACGCAAATAGGAGCCGATTATAGACGCAAGACATGGCCTCCGGGGGCCAAAAGCGGCGGCTGGGAGACCCGTGGAGACCCGTAATCGCACTAACCGGCGCAACCCGCATGGACGGGCTGGGTCAAACGGAGTATCCTATGCGACTTTCCGACGGCGGCACTCGCCCGTTGTCAGCAAAGCCCACATCGCGCCCGTAGCTCAATGGATAGAGTACTGCCCTCCGAAGGCAGGGGTTGCTGGTTCGATCCCAGCCGGGCGCGCCAATCCCAGCAAGACTTTCCCGAAGTGATTTCAACTCAGGCTGCGCACCGGCCATAGCTGGATTTCCGTCGCCCGATGCCAGAAGTCAAAGGCGCGGACCCGATACGCACGGGCCAATGCCATGCGTACCCAAATCCGCGCCGATCGCCGCAAGGGCGATTTACAGGGACAAGGGACGATCAGTACCAGCTCTGCTGCTTGTTGCCCTTGATGTTTCCCGCCACCCCGCCAGCGACGGCGCCGATGGCGGCGCCGGTCCAGCCGCTGCCGCCGGCAATCGCCGCGATACCCGCGCCTGCCGCGGCACCGATTGCCGCGCCGGATACCGTGCCTTGCTGCTGCGGCGTCATGTTCGTACACCCAGCGGCGCCGACGATGGCCAGCACCACACCAATCTGTTGAAATCGTTTCATGGCATCACCTCACTTTTGGGGTTGCAGGCCGGGAATGACCATGTCGAACCAGATCGTCTCGATCACCGGCCGCGCAAGCTGGTCGGGGTGCGCCGCATACCAGTTATCCACACGTTGACGCACGGTATCGAGCGTATGGCCCCTGAGCCCCTTCGACAGACGGGGCATGATGCTCTGGGTGTCGCCGGGCGGCTTGTCGGCGTAGTAAGCCGATTCCACCTGGGCCAGATTGGCGATGCCCACCAGATAGGCCTTCTTCATCTGTTCGGTCGATTGTGTCCATTGCTTGCCGGTGACCAGTGGAATTTCCTGGGCCAGGGCGCTTTGGCCCATCGTCATCACGACACATGCCGTTGCCGTTGCTGCGAGCCAGCTCAGTCTTCTTGCCATTGCAATTTCCCTCCGCTGTTGTAGATACCGCACGGGGCTGGTGCGTAACACCATATTAGTCGCTGTTCCGGTGTCTGCCAGGTCACTGCGCACGGGTTAAAGTGCGCAAAAAGACGCAAGTTGTGCCAGACCAATCAGTGGATTCCAGCTTTGTTCTGGTGTCGAATAGGGTCTGGATGGTTCGCCGGCCGGATATCTGCCCGAGTTGACCGGACATTCCTGCAGGTCCGAACCTGGACACTCACCCCTTGACGGAGCGCAGACGTGGAAATGGAATCCGGCGGCAAGGCTGTTGACCCCTTCGTGTTACGAGAGACCCATGATGGCGTGGTGACGCTACGGCTGAACCGGCCGCAGCAGTTCAACGCGCTGTCCGAAGCCATGCTCGAAGCGCTGCGCGTGGCCTTCGAGGATGTCGCCCGGGACGACTCGGTACGTTGCGTCGTGCTGGCCGCCGAAGGCAAGGCGTTCTGCGCCGGGCACGATCTGCGCGAGATGCGCGGTCGCCCGGACCTGGCTTACTACCGCACGCTGTTCGCGCAATGCAGCGTGGTCATGCAGGCGATCCAGGCATTGCCGGTGCCGGTCATCGCGCGGGTGCACGGCATTGCCACGGCCGCCGGCTGCCAGCTCGTGGCGAGTTGCGACCTGGCTATTGCGTCGGTTGCGGCGAAGTTCGCGGTGTCCGGCATCAACGTCGGCTTGTTCTGCTCCACGCCATCGGTGGCGTTGTCGCGCAATGTCTCGACCAAACGCGCGTTCGACCTGCTCGTAACCGGCCGCTTCATCGATGCCGAGACGGCAGCGGATTGGGGCCTGATCAACGAGGCCGTGCCCGAGCAGGAGCTTGACGCCGCCGTGGCGCGCAAGGCGGAGGCGATTCTGTCCAAGAGCCCGGCAGCGATTCGCTACGGCAAGGCGATGTTCTATCGCCAGCGCCTGATGGAGCTGGGCGATGCCTATGCATTCGCGGGCGACGTCATGGCGCGGAACATGATGGAGGAGGATGCGGGCGAGGGCATCGATGCGTTCCTGCAGAAGCGCCCCCCTCGCTGGCAGCGATAAAGTCTGTCTGCCAGCGTGACCGTGCCGGGCGCGCGGATGTCCCTTTCACGCCGTCCCAACTTTGCAACAGGTCGGGCCAACTCGCCTCGGCGTTGCTACCCCGTACATTGAGACAATCCAGCGCCAATGCGGCTTTCCGCCCATTGGCGCGTGCCTTGCATGGATATCTCCTCCGGGTGCGAATTCCGAAGCCCCGGGCATGTTTGTGGAGGTACCGCCATGCCCAACCTGACCACTGATCATATCGACATGCTGCGCCACGCCGTGCGCGGCAAGGTGCTGCTCCCCGCCGATGCAGGATACGAAACAGCACGTACGGTCTGGAATGCCACCGTCGACAGGCGTCCGGCGATCATCGTCCAGTGTTCGGGCACGGCCGACGTGATGCAGGCCGTCGGCTTCGCGCGCGACCGTGGCCTGGTGCTCGCGGTGCGGGGCGGCGGGCACAACATCGCTGGCAGCGCGATCTGCAACGGCGGTCTCGTCATCGACCTGTCGCAACTGCGTACCGTCCACGTGGACCCACTCGAACGCGTAGCGTGGGTGAGTCCCGGCGCCACGCTCGCCGATTTCGACCATGAGGCGCAGGCGCAGGGTCTGGCCACGCCGCTCGGGATCAATTCGACCACCGGCGTAGCTGGACTGACACTTGGTGGAGGCTTCGGCTGGCTCACGCGCAAGTACGGCATGACTGTGGATAACCTGCTCGGCTGCGAGATCGTCACCGCTGACGGCACGCGTCACTGGACCGATTCGCGACATGAGCCTGAGCTGTTCTGGGCGTTGCGCGGCGGTGGCGGCAACTTCGGCGTGGTGACGCTCTTCCAGTTCCGACTGCATCCCGTGGGGCCGATGATCACGGCGGGCCTGCTGGTCTTCCCGGCGGTCGAGGCGAAGGCAGTGCTCCGCCAATACCGCGCCTATGTGGAATCGACGATGCCCGAGGATCTCAACGTCTGGGTCGTGCTGCGTAAAGCGCCGCCGCTGCCCTTCCTGCCGGCCTCCGCGCATGGCAAGGATGTGGTGGTGCTGGCGGTGTTCCACGACGGCGATCCGGCCGCCGCGGAGAAGGCGATCGAACCGCTGCGCAAGTTCGGGGAGACCGTGGGCGAACACGTCGGACAGATGCCTTACACCGCGTGGCAACAGGCCTTCGACGCGTTGCTTGGTCCGGGTGCCCGCAACTACTGGAAGTCGCACAATTTCACTCGGCTCGAGGATGGGGCGATCGACGCCATGACGGACTTCGCACTGCGGCTACCGTCGCCGCTGGCGGACATCTTCGTCGGGCAGGTGGGCGGCGTGGCCAATCGCGTGGCGCCCGATGCCACCGCGTATCACCATCGCGACGCCCGCTATGTGCTGAACGTTCACGCGCGGTGGGAGCGTCCCGACGAGGACGCCGCCTGTATCGCCTGGGCGCGCGACTTTTTCCGCGCCACAGAGACGTTCGCCACTGGCGGCGTCTACGTGAACTTCCTGACCGACGATGAAACCGCGCGCATCGGCGCGGCCTATGGCCCGAACTACGCCCGCCTGGCGCAGATCAAGCGCACCTACGATCCGCAGAACCTGTTCTCCACGAATCAGAACATCGCGCCGGCGTCCTGATACCGATTGCTCCACATCGTCGGCCACAGCGTTGCTATGATGCGGCGCATGGCCGACGATTTTTTCATCCCACATCAGGAGTACGACATCACCGCGATCCGCGCCCAGGGCGCGGGCGGGCAGAACATCAACAAGGTGTCGAACGCCGTGCATCTGCGCTATGACGTGCGTGCGTCGTCGCTGGAGCCCGATCACAAGGAGCGGCTGCTGGCGCTGCACGACCATCGCATCACGCGCGACGGCGTGGTGGTCATCAAGGCCCAGCAGCATCGCAGCCTGGAGTTGAACCGGGAAGAGGCAATCCGGCGGCTGCACGAACTGGTGCGCAGCGTGGCGGAGCCGCCGCGCGTGCGGCGGGCCACGCGGCCGACGCTGGCGTCGCGCAAGCGCCGGATCGAGGCCAAGACCCAGCGCGGCCAGGTCAAGGCCCTGCGCGGCAAGGTGCTTGATTAGGCAGTCGATCGCGCATTCGATCCGGTAGTCGGTTCGGTGCCCGCGCCCGGGATTCGAACAAACATTTCAAACGGACGGGGCAGAGCGGACAGAAGTGCCGATTGGAAGGCATCCTCGGTGCCAGTGCGTTGACTTCGCCGTCGAATCTGGCGATCGTCGACGGCAGCCTTCCTGATGACGTCCACGCGCGACAAGGCGCTTCCCCCATGTCCACTGCAACACCTGCCGCTGCCCTCGAGCCGATTCCCCGCGATCCGGGCTGGCCGATCTTCGGCAACCTGTTCCAGATCACGCCGGGCGAGGTCGGCCAGCATTTGCTGGCGCGTAGCCGCCACCACGATGGCATCTTCGAACTCGACTTCGCCGGCAAGCGCGTGCCGTTCGTGTCGTCGGTCGCGCTGGCCAGCGAGTTGTGCGACGCCACGCGCTTTCGCAAGATCATCGGGCCACCGCTGTCCTACCTGCGCGACATGGCCGGCGACGGCCTGTTCACCGCGCACAGCGACGAGCCGAACTGGGGCTGCGCGCACCGCATTCTGATGCCGGCGTTCAGCCAGCGGGCGATGAAAGCCTACTTCGACGTGATGCTGCGTGTGGCTAACCGGCTGGTGGACAAATGGGACCGACAGGGCCCGGACGCCGATATCGCCGTGGCGGACGACATGACGCGCCTGACGCTCGACACCATCGCGCTGGCGGGCTTCGGGTACGACTTCGCATCGTTTGCGAGTGACGAACTCGATCCGTTCGTGATGGCGATGGTCGGCGCGCTGGGGGAGGCGATGCAGAAGCTCACGCGCCTGCCGATCCAGGATCGCTTCATGGGCCGCGCGCATCGCCAGGCCGCCGAGGACATCGCATACATGCGCAATCTGGTCGATGACGTGATTCGCCAGCGGCGCGTGTCGCCAACGTCGGGCATGGATCTGCTGAACCTGATGCTCGAAGCGCGCGATCCCGAGACCGACCGGCGGCTCGACGACGCCAACATCCGCAATCAGGTCATCACGTTCCTGATTGCCGGCCACGAAACCACCAGCGGCTTGCTCACGTTCGCGCTCTATGAACTGCTGCGCAATCCGGGCGTGCTGGCGCAGGCGTATGCCGAAGTCGACACAGTGCTGCCCGGCGATGCGCTGCCGGTCTATGCCGATCTGGCGCGTATGCCCGTGCTCGACCGCGTGCTGAAGGAAACGCTGCGGTTGTGGCCGACCGCACCCGCCTTCGCGGTGGCGCCGTTCGATGACGTGGTGCTGGGCGGCCGCTACCGGCTGCGCAAGGACCGTCGCATCTCGGTGGTGCTGACCGCGCTGCATCGCGATCCGAAGGTCTGGGCGAACCCCGAGCGTTTCGATATCGACCGCTTCCTGCCCGAGAACGAGGCGAAGCTTCCCGCCCATGCCTATATGCCATTTGGACAGGGCGAGCGCGCGTGCATCGGCCGCCAGTTCGCGCTGACCGAAGCCAAGCTCGCGCTGGCGCTGATGTTGCGCAACTTTGCGTTCCAGGACCCGCACGACTACCAGTTCCGGCTCAAGGAAACGTTGACGATCAAGCCCGATCAGTTCGTGCTGCGCGTGCGGCGACGCAGGCCACACGAGCGGTTCGTGACCCGGCAGGCATCGCAGGCCGTTGCCGACGCGGCGCAGACAGACGTTCGCGGCCATGGGCAGGCGATGACCGTGCTGTGCGCATCGAGTCTCGGCACGGCTCGCGAACTGGCTGAGCAGATCCATGCCGGCGCCATTGCGGCGGGCTTCGACGCGAAGCTGGCCGACCTCGACGACGCCGTAGGCGTCTTGCCCACTTCGGGCCTGGTCGTCGTCGTGGCCGCTACCTACAACGGCCGCGCGCCCGATTCGGCTCGCAAATTCGAAGCGATGCTCGACGCGGACGATGCCAGTGGCTACCGCGCGAATGGAATGCGGCTGGCGCTGCTCGGCTGCGGCAATTCGCAGTGGGCGACGTACCAGGCGTTCCCACGTCGCGTGTTCGATTTCTTTATTACCGCGGGTGCGGTGCCGCTGCTGCCGCGTGGCGAAGCCGATGGCAATGGCGACTTCGATCAGGCGGCCGAGCGCTGGCTCGCGCAACTCTGGCAGGCGCTGCAGGCCGACGGCGCGGGCACCGGTGGCCTCGGCGTGGACGTGCAGGTGCGCAGCATGGCGGCAATCCGCGCTGAAACGCTGCCAGCCGGCACGCAGGCGTTCACGGTGCTGTCAAACGACGAACTGGTAGGCGACCCGAGCGGCCTGTGGGATTTCTCGATCGAGGCGCCGCGCACGTCGACGCGCGATATCCGGCTGCAACTGCCTCCGGGCATCACGTATCGCACCGGCGATCACATCGCGGTGTGGCCGCAGAACGATGCGCAACTCGTTTCCGAGTTGTGCGAGCGGCTCGATCTCGATCCCGATGCGCAGGCCACGATCTCCGCACCACACGGCATGGGGCGTGGCCTGCCAATCGACCAGGCGTTGCCGGTGCGGCAACTGCTGACGCACTTCATTGAGCTGCAGGACGTGGTCTCGAGACAGACGCTGCGTGCGTTGGCGCAGGCCACGCGCTGCCCTTTCACAAAGCAGTCGATCGAACAACTTGCTTCGGACGACGCGGAGCATGGGTACGCCACGAAGGTGGTCGCGCGGCGGCTGGGCATCCTCGATGTGCTGGTCGAACATCCGGCGATCGCGCTGACGCTTCAGGAACTGCTGGCGTGTACTGTGCCGATGCGGCCGCGCCTTTACTCGATTGCATCGTCGCCGCTGGTATCGCCCGATGTGGCGACGCTACTGGTCGGCACCGTCTGCGCGCCGGCGTTGTCCGGGCGCGGGCAGTTCCGTGGCGTGGCGTCGACGTGGCTCCAGCATCTGCCGCCCGGCGCGCGGGTATCCGCGTCGATTCGCACGCCGAATCCGCCGTTCGCCCCGGACCCCGACCCGGCGGCGCCAATGCTGCTGATCGGTCCGGGCACCGGCATCGCGCCGTTCCGCGGATTCCTGGAGGAACGCGCGTTGCGGAAGATGGCGGGCAATGCGGTGACGCCGGCGCAGCTCTACTTCGGCTGCCGCCATCCGCAACATGACTGGCTCTATCGCGAGGACATCGAACGCTGGGCCGGGCAGGGTGTGGTGGAGGTTCACCCGGCGTACTCAGTCGTGCCGGATGCACCGCGCTATGTGCAGGATCTGCTCTGGCAGCGGCGCGAGCAGGTCTGGGCGCAGGTACGGGACGGCGCGACGATCTACGTCTGCGGCGATGGCCGCCGCATGGCGCCAGCGGTACGCCAGACACTGATCGAGATCGGCATGGCGCAGGGTGGCATGACCGATAAGGCGGCGTCCGACTGGTTTGGCGGTCTCGTCGCGCAGGGCCGCTATCGGCAGGATGTCTTCAACTGAGCCGCTGAGTTCCCGATTGGCAGAAATCCGCTGAACGTTGTCAGTCGGACGGCCATGCCGACCCGTACGCTGGGTGCCATCCCCATTTCCACATCGGAGACGCGATGGCTTCCCACGCATTGCGGCAGGCGCGCGTGTTGGCGCTGTGCCAGGCACTCTATACCTCGGCGCTGTCCGTCGACCTGACGCTGACGGGGCTGGTCGGCTACACCCTCGCGCCGAACAAGGCGCTGGCCACGCTGCCATTCGCGCTGATTACCGTGGCATCGGCGCTGACCGCCATCGCCGCGGCTTTCCTGATCGAGCGACTTGGCCGACGCCCGGCGTTCTGCCTCGGCGGACTGGCCTGCATGGCCGGTGGTCTGGTTTCGGTGCTGGCGATCTGGCGGCACGACTTCGTGTTGTTTTGTCTCGGTACGGCGCTGGTCGGAGTGTTCCAGGCATTCGCGCGCTTCTATCGCCTGGCCGCTGCCGATGCCGCGCCGCTTGCCGAGAAGCCGCGTGCGATATCGGCCGTGCTGACCGGTGGGGTAGTGGCGGCGGTGTGTGGCCCCGCGATCGCGGCCTGGAGCGCTGACATGATGCAGCCGCTGCCGTTTGCCGGCTCCTACGCGGTAGTTGCCGTGTTCGGCGCGCTATCCGTGGCCGTGCTGGCGCTGGCCTATCGGGAACCACCGGCAACGGCGCACGCTGCGGCGGCTGTGGATAACCTTCCGGCCCGGCCGCTCGGCGAGATCTTTCGCCAGCCTGTGTTCCTGGCATCGTTTGCGAACAACGGTATCGGCAACGCCGTGATGATGTTCATGATGACGGCCACGCCGATCGCGGCCGTGGCGTGCCAGCACACGATCAAGCAGGGCGCCCAGATCATCGAATGGCACCTGGTCGGCATGTATGCGCCATCGTTCTTCTCCGGCTGGCTGCTGCAGCGCTTCGGCAATCCGGTGATGCTGGTGAGCGGCATCGCGTTGTCGGCGCTCGCGGCCATCGTCGCGCTGTGCTCGACCACGCTGCCGGCCTTCTATCTCGCCCTGCTTTGTCTGGGCGTGGGGTGGAACTTCATGTTCGTCGGCGGCACGACGCTGCTGACCAGCAGCTACCGCCCGGCGGAGCGGGCACGGACGCAGGCGGCCAGCGAGTTTTCCGCAGCCGCGCTGACCGCGCTGGCCACACTGGCGGCGGGGCAGGTGTTGAACCAGTGGGGTTGGCAGGGCGTGAACCTGGCGGTGCTGCCGGCATTGGCGGTGGCTCTTGCCGTGACGCTGGCGTGGCAGCGTCAGGAGCGGCTGGCGCCGTCGGCGGCGGGCGTATGATCGGCGCATCCGCGCCCAATCACTTGCCCAGCCATGCACCCAGCCCCCGAACCGCCGCGCGTTGTCGTCATCGTCGCGCCCGATCCTGCGCAGGAACTCGACGTCACCGGGCCGACCGCCGTGTTCGGTGCCGCCAACAAGCTGTGCGGCCGTGAGTCGCCGCCCTACGACCTGCACGTGGTCAGCGTCAGCGACGATGCCATCGTGCGTACGGAGAGCGGTCTGCGCATATTGGCGGACGCGCCGTACCACCGCATCGTCGAGCAGGTGGGCAGACCGATCGACACGCTGCTGATCTCGGGCGGCTCGGGCCATGCACGGGCCGCCGAGGACGAGCAGCTGATCGGCTGGCTACGCACGCAGGCGACGCAGGTGCGGCGGATGGGCGCGGTTTGCACCGGGGCGTTCGTGCTGGCCGGTACGGGGCTGCTCGACGCGCAGCGCGTGACCACTCACTGGCGTCATGCCGAGCGGCTGGCCCATCGGCACCCGGAACTGGACGTCGATGCCGATCCGATCTGGATTCGCGCGGGTCGCTTTTATACCTCGGCCGGCGTCTCGGCTGGCATGGACCTGTCGCTCGCACTGGTCGAGGAAGACCTGGGCCACACGGTGTCGCTGGACGTCGCGCGGGATCTGGTGCTGTTCCTCCGGCGTCCGGGCAATCAGGCGCAGTTTTCGACGGTGCTGCGGGCGCAAGCGGCGCAAAGCCCTGAACTGCGAGCGTTGCAGACATGGATTGCCGATAACCTCGGCCGGGACCTGTCGGTCGGCGTGCTGGCGGAGCAGGTGGCGATGAGTCCGCGCAATTTTGCGCGGGTCTTCGTGAAGCAGGTGGGAGACACGCCAGCGCGCTATGTCGAGCGGCTTCGCGTGGAAGCGGTGCGGCGTCTGCTGGAAGGGGGCGATCGGCGGCTGGAAGCCATCGCGCATGTCACCGGATTCGGTAATGCCGATGTCATGCGTCAGGCATTCCAGCGCCATGTGCAGACGACGCCCGAGCGATACCGGGCGGCATTCCGCGGGGAAGGGCAGGCAGTGGCGCTGGCGGCTGCGTAGCCACCAGCGCTCTGCGGGGCTTAGCGGGTGCCTTGCAGGGCCGCGATGCGCGATTCGATCGGCGGGTGGCTTGCAAACAGCGCCAGCCACGACTTGCCGCCCGAGATACCCATCGCCTGCATGTTCTGCGGCAGGCCGTCGGCGTCCAGACCACCCAGGCGGCGCAATGCCGCCACCATCGGGCTCGGCGTGCCGAGCAGCTTCGCCGCGCCGGCGTCGGCACGATATTCGCGATGACGCGAGAACGTGGCGACGATGACGCTGGCCAGGATGCCGAAGACGATCTCGCAGACCACCACGGTGACCATGTAGCCGATACCGGGGCCGCTCGACTCCTCGTCATTGCGGCGCAGCCACGAATCGACGAAGTAGCCGACCACGCGTGCCATGAAGATCACGAACGTGTTCACCACGCCTTGAATCAACGTCAGCGTGACCATGTCGCCATTGGCGATGTGGGCCACTTCGTGCGCGAGCACGGCCTCGACCTCGTCGTGCGACATCGACTGCAGCAGGCCCGTGGACACAGCCACCAGCGAGCTGCTCTTCGACGCGCCGGTAGCGAATGCGTTGGGCTCGCCATCGTAGATCGCCACCTCTGGCATCGGCAGGCCGGCGCGCGTGGCCAGCTTCTCGACGGTCTGCACGAGCCAGAGCTCCGTGCTGGTGCTCGGGTGGGTGATGACCTGGGCGCCGGTCGACCACTTGGCGATGGTCTTGGACATCAGCAACGAGATGAACGAGCCACCGAAGCCCATCAACGCCGCGAATGCCAGCAACATTCCGAGGTTGAGGCCGTTCGAGGTCAGGAAGCGATTCACGCCCAGCAGGCTGGCCGTGACACTGAGGACAAGCATGACGGCGAGGTTGGTCGCCAGGAACAGAAAGATACGTTTCATGGATGTGGGGCGAGACTAGGAAGAACGCGGACGGGCCGCAAGCGCGCGGCCCGCTGGATGCGAACTGCGCGATAAAGGTGCGCGCGAAGCAACCTTCGCGCGAAAGCGGGATCAGCCGCGCGGCGGGCGCGGCAGCAGAGGCAGGTCGGGGTCCGGCAGGGCGATGCGGGCGTACTGCGGCACCGCGCCACGGCCGGTTGCGGTTGCCATGCGCGGAAGCGGCGCGGGCAACAACTGCTCGGCGAAATCCGCGCCCGGTGACGACGGTTCCGCATTATCGGCAGGGTGGGAGGACTCTTGAGTCGTGGGCGCCGGCATATCACCGGGATCGCCAACATCGGCGATAGCGGAAGCATCGGTCGCCACGGCGAGCGTGGCCCGAGCGACGTCGGAGACATCGGCCGTCTGAGGCACCTGCACCATGCCGACGCCTGCCGCGGACGTGCCGAGACCTGCCCATGCCTGCAACGGCAGGAAGGCAAGCAGCACAATCATCAGCAGTAACCGGAACGGTTGCACGAGGAGTCGGGGCGCGGGTGACGCAAAAGACAAAAAGACTGGCGTCGATTCTACAGGATGGCAGGGGCCGGCGCAGACGGTCGTCCCCACCCCGGCGTCACTATCCGACGATTCTCAGCGCGGCGCGTGTGCCCCACCATGCCGCTTCCTCGAACACGGAGAGTCCGCTCAGGTCGGCGTGGGCAAACAGGATGCGGCCGTCGGTCTCACGCAACGCACGGATGCCCGCGTTGCCCAGAAAGCCCGGCACCGGCGTGGCCATCGCGTGGCCGCGTGCCGTGATCTCGACGGCGTCCGCATGGCGCCAGAATTCGCGGCCATAGACCGCGCGAAGATCGGACACGGCCAGGTCCATCAGCGCGGCCGGGTCGGCATCCGCCAGCCATCGCCTGACGGCATCTGGCGATCCCCCGGCAGGCGCACCGGATTCGGCGTCGAGCGGACAGTAGGCCGTGAACGCGGTGTGCGCCGGACGTGCCTGGCGGATCCACTGGTGCGTGGCCACGACGTAGCCGAGGCCGCGCGAGCCATGCACGACGTTGTCCCACGCCAGCGGCACCCCGGCGGCCTCCTGCGGAAACCCCCGCAGGTGGAACGACGAAACCAGCCAGGGCGCGTGATATTGCAGATGTTGCGCCGGGTCGAAGCCGAGCGGCTTCAGCGGCAAAACGTGGGCGGCGACATGCAGCGGCATCGCGCAGATAACGCGCCGCGCCCGAATGCGAAAAAGCGCGGGCGGCCGTGTAACACCATCGGGCCAGTGCGCGCACAGCACGCTGACGCCATCAGACGTTTCGTCGATACGCACCGCCATGCCCGCGCGCCGCCATGGCTGGCCGGCATTCATCCGCGCATCGATCTTCGATGTCAGCCGCGTCACCATACCGTGCAATCCGTCCGGCCATGTCAGCACCGCGCCATCGGCGGCATTGCTGGCATGGCCGCCACGGCTGGCGAAGTAGTGCAGGCCCGCCCACGCGGAAACGGCATCAGCCCCCGCGCCATAGTCGTCACGGCAGCAGTAATCGGCGTACCAGTGCAGCGTCGGTGCGGTAAAGCCTTCGGCTTTCAGCCATTGCCGGAAGGTCTGGCGATCGAGCGCCGTCCATGCCGGGTCACGCGAAGATTCGGCGATCGGAATCGCAAATGCCTTGCGGCCATCGCTGCCGGTGGCGTGGCGCAGCGCATCCATGCGGGTGAGGAAGCGTGTGTGCTGCGCATCGTGATCGTCATGATCGGGCAGCAGGCCGTCCTGCCATTTCCCGTCGAAGAACAGCCGCTCGTCCGGCGCATGCACCAACGCATGTTCGTCGAAGCGTGGGCGCGCATCGAATGGATCGCGCTCAATCACGCCGACGTCGGCCAGCATCTCGCGCACGTGGGTCGATTGCGCCGAAGGCAATGGCAGGTAATGCGCGCCGCGCGGGAAACCGATCTCGCCGAACTGGCCGCCGGCCGCATTGCCGCCGAACTCGGGGCCGTCGAGCATGATGAAGTCGCGATGACCGGCGCGCGACAGTTGCCATGCGGCCGACAACCCGCCCGGGCCGCTACCCAGGATCGCCACATCGGTGCGCAGTTCGCCGCCCGGCTCGGGCCAGCCGCGCTGGTCACGCAGCGCGTGCCCCTCCGCCATGCCGGGGCGCAGGACCACCGGCGTGGGTTCGCGCAGGGCCAGGCCGCGCAGGAAGCTGTCGGCCTCGTCGCCGATGCGGCTACAGCCGGCCAGCGCGGTACCCGCGGCGGCGATCAGGAAGCGGCGGCGGTCCATCGGCGTACTGGAGCAGCCGCTCCGGCAAGCGAACTTGCGGATGACTTGGCGGATGACTTGGCGGATGACTTGGCGGATGACTTAGCGGATGACATTGCGCCAGTCACGCTCGAAGTCGTGCACGAGAGTTTGTTCATTGAGCCGGTTCGGCTCGCCCTGGCGCGGCGCCATGTCGGCGGGAAAACGGAACATCAGCGCAGTCGTATCCCCGTCGAGAAACTTCATCGGCACGTCGTAGCGCGTCGGCGGCGTGTAGTCGTTGCGCTTGCCGACCAGGATGTAGCCCCACTCGCCGAACGACGGCACGTAGGTATGGTACGGCCACGTATGCAGCCCGGCTTCACGCAGCGTGGCGTCGATGTCCCAGAACGAGCGCGGTGCGTAGTAGGGCGATGTCGACTGCACCACCGCGTAGCCCTTCTCGGCCAGATGGCGCGACATCAGCCGGTACATCGGCACGGAATACAGCTTGCCGAGCCCGAAATTGGACGGGTCAGGCAGGTCGACGATGATCGCGTCGAAGCTGTCCTGGTTCTGCTCGAGCCATTGCGCGGCATCGGCGTTGACCACTGTCACGCGCTGGTCGGTCAGCGAGCCGTGGTTCAGTGCCCGTAGCGGTTCGCTGCGCGAGAATAGCGTGGTCATCGCCGGGTCCAGGTCGACCAGCGTGACGTGCTCGATATTGCGGTACTTGAGAATCTCGCGCAGCGCCAGCCCATCGCCGCCACCGATTACCAGCACGCGACGCGCCCACGGCAGCGCCTGCAGCACCGGGTGCACTAGCGCTTCGTGATAGCGGTGTTCGTCGCGCGAGGAAAACTGCAGATTGCCGTTGATGTAGAGGCGGAGATCGTCCTTCCAGCGCGTGATGACCAGCCGCTGGTACGGGGTGGTTTCGCTATGGATGATCTCGTCGCCGAACAGGCCGCGCTCGGCCCAGTGCGTCAGATAGTTCGAACCGGCGAAGCCGACTGTCAGCACCGCCAGCACCATGCCTGCGCGCAGCGTGCGCAACGTCGTGCGCGACACCTCGTCGCGGAAGATGCGCAGTGTGAACAGCGCCACCGCGACGTTGAGCATGCCGAACAGGAATCCCGTGCGCGACAGCCCGAGCCGTGGCGCGAGCACCAGCGGGAATACCAGCGACACTGCCAGCGCGCCGAGATAGTCGAACGTGAGCACGCGGCTCACCAGATCGCTGAACTGGGCACGCCGCGCATTGAGGATGCGCATGACCAGCGGAATCTCCATGCCGACCAGCATCCCGATCACGAACACCAGCGCATACAGCGCGGTGCGGAATGGCGCGGAGAGCCAGGCGAATACCACGAACAGCAGCGCCGCCGAGATGCCACCGAGCAGGCCGACAAGGATCTCGATGTCGATGAAGCGGGTCAGGACGTCCTCGTCCTTCACGTAGCGCGAGAGCCACGAGCCGACACCCATCGCAAACAGGTAGCAGCCGATGATCGAGGAGAACTGGAGGATCGAATCGCCGAGCAGATAGCTCGACAGGGCGCCGGCAATCAGTTCGTAGCCAAGCCCGCAGGAGGCTACGATCAACACCGAAAGGACTAGGGTACGGTCGCGCATGGGGCGGCGGTCGCAACAGGTGAGCAACAGGAGATCGCCCGGAGCGCGGCTGGCGTTCCGGCGTGTCACAAATTGATATTGGAAGGAATAGGACTGCGGCTATACTTTGCCGCGTAGTTTGCCGCTGGCATCGCCGCACGGCAAGCGCATCGCGCAGGACCGGATATTTCCACAACTCCATCGACAGGCCGCGTACCCGAACCATGCTACCCATCTACGCCTACGCCGAGCATCTGCTGGCCAGCCTTGTGCTGCTGGTCGTGTTCGTCGGAGTCTACACCAGGATCACGCCCTTCAACGAGTTCGCGCTGATCCGCCAGGGCAATGTGGCTGCCGCGCTCTCTCTGGGCGGCAGCACGCTCGGTTTCTGCTTCACGCTGTCGTCGAGTCTCCAGCACAACGACACATTTCTGATGTTCCTGGTGTGGTCGCTGGTGGCGATGGTGGTGCAGGCAGTGGTCTACGCGGCGCTGGCGCGCGCTTTGCCGGATATGGATGCGGCCATCGAATCTAACAATATGGCCATGGGCGGGCTGATGGGCACGATGTCGGTCTCGGTCGGCGTGCTCAATGCCGCGTGCCTGTCCTGAGGCCAGGACGTGAATCATTCCTTGGGAAGAAGGAGCTGACATGAGCATCGGGTCGTTCATCAGGAAGCAGTTCATCGACATCCTCCAGTGGACGGAGGACACGGACGGCGTGCTGGCGTGGCGCTATCCGATGGAAGACATGGAGATCCAGTACGGTGGCAGCCTGACCGTGCGTGAATCCCAGATGGCGGTCTTCGTCAACGAAGGCAAGATCGCCGACGTGTTCGGCCCCGGCATGTACAAGCTGACCACCCAGACGCTGCCGGTGCTGACGTACCTGAAGAACTGGGACAAGCTGTTCGAATCGCCGTTCAAGTCGGACGTCTACTTCTTCAGCACCCGCCTGCAGATTGGCCGCAAGTGGGGCACGGCGCAGCCGATCACGATCCGCGATGCGGACTTCGGCATGGTGCGGCTGCGCGCCTTCGGTCTGTATTCGTACAAGATCAGCGATCCGCAGAAGTTCTACACCGAGATCAGCGGCACGCGCGCCGAGTACACGCGCGACGAAGTGGAAGAGCAGCTGCGCAACCTGCTGATCGCCACGATGACGAACACGCTTGGCGCGTCGTCGGTACCGTTCCTGGACATGGCGGCGAACCAGACGCTGATGTCGCAGACGATCCACGAAAAGCTCGCGCCCGAGTTCGAGCGTTATGGCGTAGCGCTCGATAACTTCGCGGTCACCAATGTCTCCTTGCCAGAGGAACTGCAGAAGGCCATCGACACCCGCATCTCGATGGGGATGATGGGCGACATGGCCAAGTACACGCAGTACCAGGTGGCCAGCTCGATCCCGCTTGCCGCGCAGAACGAGGGCGGTGTCGCCGGGCTCGGCGCGGGTCTGGCCGCCGGGGCAGTCATGGGGCAGGCGATGGCTGGCGGACTCGTCGGCGGGGTGGCGGGTGTACCCGCTGCAGCGCCCGTCGCTCCCGCAACGCCCGCCGCCGAAGATCCGGCGGCGCGGCTGCAGAAGCTCAAGGAGCTGCTCGACAAGAGCCTGATCTCGCAGGCGGAGTTCGATACGGCCAAGGCGGAAATTCTCAAGAAACTCGTCGGCTGATTCCGCTCCATGCAAACGGTCAACTGTCCGGGCTGCGGCGCGGAGGTCCGCTTTCGGTCGTCCGCCGCGGTCATGGCGGTCTGCGAGTACTGCCACAGCACCTTGCTGCGCGAGGCCGATCAGGTACGCGACATCGGCAAGATGTCGGCGTTGCTCGAGGACTACTCGCCGCTGCAGATCGGCACCAGCGGCATCTGGCCGAATGACGGCAAGGGGCAGGGCTTCACGCTGGTCGGCCGTCTCCAGTTGCGGTACGACGCCGGCCTCTGGAGCGAATGGTATGTGCTGTTCGACGATGGCACGGACGGCTGGCTCGGCGATGCGTCGGGCCAGTACATGTTCACGCGCAGGGTGCCTGACGAAGACGCCGCGAAGGCGTCGGTCGGCAAGCTGCCGAAGTTCGAAGGCCTGAAGCCCGGCGAGCCGCTGTTCTTCAACAAGTATCGTTACGAAGCCGGTGATGTGCGCACCGCGCGCTGCACCGGTGGGCAGGGCGAGTTGCCGTTCCAGGTCGGCGCGGGCTGGACCGCTCAGGTCGCGGACTTCCGCAACGCGGGCAACTTCCTGACGCTCGACTACGCCGATGGTTACCCGCCCGCGGTCTACACGGGCCAGATGGTCGAGCTCGACCAGCTCAAGTGCCAGCTTCTGCGCAGCGCAGACGAGATTGACCGCACCGCCGACCGCTATCGTGGCAAGGCGATTCCGCTGGCTTGCCCAAACTGCGGCAGCCCGATCGCCTATCGCGCCGGCGTGGCGAATTTCATCATTTGCCCAAGCTGCCATAGCGAAGTCGATTGCACCACGTCGACAGCCATCGTGCTGGAGAAGCACGCCGAAATCGAGGCACTGCAGACCAGCCTGACGCCGGGCGAGGTCGGCACAATCGACGGCAAGCCATACACCGTGCTCGGCCTGCTTCAGTGCACCGATGATGACGAGGACGAGACCTCGACCTGGATGGAGTACCTGCTGTTCAACGAATCGGCCGGCTTTCTGTGGCTCGTGGAGCAGGACGCCGGCTGGGACCGCGTGCGCGTGCTGGATGTCTGGCCCGGCACGATGGCGTCGTCGAGCGTGGCCGTGCTTGCCGGCAACGAGTACCGCAAGGGGTTCGAATACGTCAGCCGCGTGCTCTATGCGGCCGGCACGTTCAACTGGCGCGTGCAGGCCGGCGATACCACGCGGCTGACCGAGTTCGGCCCGCCGGCGCGACGACTGACGCGCGAGACGAGCGACACCGAGATCGTCTGGACGCAGTCCACCACGGTGTCGCGCACCCAGGTCGCGCAATGGTTCAAGGGCAACAAGGCGCTGGCCGCCGCGGCGAAGGCGCTACCCGAGCGCAAGCGTCCCGCCGCGCCAGCCACCGGCGACCTCGCGTACTGCCGCAAGGTCGCGTGGGGCATCGCTATCGCGATGTGGTTGCTGAACCTGCCGATCTCGTTCTTCGGCGGTGCCGGCATGGCCGGGCTTCTGCTGGGCACGGTGCTGCTCTGGCTGCCGATCTGGACCGTGCAGGCGTTTTCGGGGCATATCGGGGGAGGGGACTGAGCTGTGCGCTTTTTGTTTCTTGTCTACGGATTGATCGTGCTGTTCGGTGTCACGTTCTACACGCTGGGGTCGGCGGGCAGTACGTCCGGTGGATCGTCGTCGGCTCGCGGCTGGAGTGGCTCCGGCGGATACGGCGGTTCGGGCGGCGGCTGGTCTTCGGGCGCCGGTCACAAGTAGTCCGGTGAGACGATCGCCATGAATGCACCGACGCTTGCCTGCCCACCGGTTCTTGGCCGCCACCTGCTGCTCGACATGCAGGGCGTGACCGCCGCACGGCTCACCGATGCCGTGCTGATCGAGCGCGTGCTTTACGATGCCGCCCGCGTGTCAGGCGCCACGCCGGTGGATGCGCGGTTCCAGCATTTCGGCCCCGGTCTCGGTGTCACGGGCGTGCTGCTGCTCAAGGAATCGCACATCAGCATCCATACCTGGCCGGAATATGGTTTCGCGGCTGTGGATATCTTCATGTGCGGTGCGGCGCAGCCCCACCGGGGCATCGAAGCCATCGTGGCCGAACTGGCGCCGGCGCAATGGCATGTGCGCGATGCAGCGCGTGGCCCCGCCTCTGCAGGGTCCGCCTGATTGGGCTACACTTCACCGGTAACCCTGTAATTACTACAGGGATCTGGCATCGTGGAGGCACTGACCATGCGTATCGGCGAACTGTCCCGCCACAGTGGCTGCGACATCGAAACCATCCGCTATTACGAACGTGAAGGGCTGCTGGACGCACCGCAGCGCGAGGACAACGGCTATCGCCGCTATGGCGACGGGCACCTCGTCCAGCTCAACTTCGTGCGCCACTGCCGCTCGCTGGGCATGAGCCTGGCCGACGTGCGCAAGCTGCGCGACTTCCAGCGCAATCCGTCACTCGCGTGCGACGACATCAATACGCTGTTGGACCGCCAGATCGAGCAGATCCACGCCCAGCGTGTTTCGCTGGAAGCGCTGGAAGGTCAGTTGCGCACGCTGCGCCATACCTGCGAGAACCCAAATCCGCATCCGGCCAGCGAGTGCGGCATCCTGCAGAACCTGCAGCAGGCAGCCGAGGGCGCGGCCTGCGAGTGCCACCCACGACACTAGGGATGCAGCGGGACGGCATCGTCACGCCGATCTCGCGACATCTCGCAACAAGGCGGGCGGCAAGCCGGAACAGGGGCATTCCGCCCCCTCGCCTCGAATCGAACCGTTGCCGCCTGGCTGTGCTACGATGGCCGCTGGTCGCTTCGGTGACTTACCTGTAACTCAGAGATTTCCCCACGATGTCCCGTCATCTACTGCTCGCCGTCTCCGTCATGGTTCGCTTCCAGCGACCGGCGCGCGCGCGCGTGATGCCGGCGCCCATCGACGCCAGCCGCTGGATCAACGCCCCGCTTGATCCTGCCCGGTTCCCGGCCTAACCGATCCCCTTCCTGAACCAGCAGAAGGCCCGGCGCCGAACCGGGCCCGAGCCAGCACGTACCCCCGCATTCACACGCAGCACCAGGCCTCGCCAGTTGCCGCGTGATCCGCTGCCGAATTAGTTGCTGCATTCGCTGCATTACCAAGCTGTGTCCGTCCGGCGCGCGTGAAGTTGCGCCGGCCAATCGATTCTGGATTTCACTTCCGTGAGAGGCATTGCCATGGCCAAGACCAAAAACACGACCGCCGCGCCGTCGCGCCCGGCAACCCTTTACCTGACCGAACTCGACGTCACGCGCCTCGAGGGAATTGCCAGCCGTGCCGGCACCGCCGAACTCGACGAGATGCTGGATGCACTACTGGAGCGCGCGGCCATTGTGTCGCCCGACGCGATCCCGAAGGATGTCGTGACGATGAATTCACGTGTGGTTTGTGCGCTCGAAGGCGAGGCCAAGCCGCGTGACTGGACCCTGGTGTACCCGGACGATGCCGATCTGGCCACTGGCCGGTTATCGGTGCTGTCGCCAATTGGCCAGGCACTGCTGGGTGCCCGCTCTGGGGACACCGTCGACTACCGCCTGCCCGACGGCCGCGCGCAACGCGTGACCATCGTGGAGATCGCGTTCCAGCCCGAGGCCAGCGGCCAGTTCACGCTTTGATCCTTCCCCCGGCCAGCTACCCACCGTGCGCCCGAAGCGGCGCGCGCGGGTAGCCGCGCCGCCTGGCAGTACCGAACGGTAAGCACCGTTCGGTCAGGCAATCCCTTCCGTTCATCCACATCTTCAGCGTTTCACGGCGTGCAACGCACCATTCGTCGCAGCGGTATTTCTCCTGGTTCGACGAGCCACTAACCTTCAGTCCGTGCTCGATCGCCACAGAGATGGCGTATCCGGGCAGAAGTCAGCTGTATCCATAAGAAAGTTGTGAATCAGTTGAAGGAGTCCCAGATGAACGCCAAACGTATCCTTGGCGGCGCACTCGTGCTGGCTGCATTTGCCGCCTCGGCCGCGATAGCCGCTCCCGCCGCCACCAAGAAGGCCGGCAAATTCGATGTATATGCGGACGCCGCCCGAGTGGGCAAGTTCGATGTGTATTCCGACGGAGCGAAGATCGGCAAGTACGACTTCTATACCGACGGACAACGCGCCAGCAAGTTCGACCCGTATAGCGAAGGCACCCGCCAGGGCAAGTTCGATAGCTTCAGCGAAGGCGCCCACGCATTCAGCGGCGAGATCTCCGCTTCGTCGCTCGACAACTCGCGCAACGGCGGCGAGCTCTACGGCTACAGCGTCTGACGCATCCGGTCCTCATGGACCGTGGCGGCCACTCCGGTGGCCGCCAGCTCAAAAGTTTCTCTCCCACCTGCGCGACCGACCTCCTCCATCTCTCTCCGTCGCGCAGGTGATTTTTCCCCCTCGGCAGTGTCTGCAGTCCTTCCCGAAGTGATCTAGAGTTGCCGCGCGGCAAATGTGTCGCACTTGCGGATATCGCCGGTCGTCAGGCCCTGACGCAGCCAGCGCACACGCTGCTCGCTCGTGCCATGCGTGAAGGCTTCAGGCACCACGTAGCCCTGTGCCTGACGCTGCAGCCGGTCGTCGCCGATTGCGGCGGCAGCCTTCAGGCCTTGCTCGATATCGCCGGGTTCCAGCAACTGCTGGTTCAGCTTCTGCGCGTTGGCAGCCCACACGCCAGCCAGGCAATCGGCCTGCAATTCCATGCGTACCGAAAGCTGGTTGGCCTGCGCCTCGTTCATGCGGCGACGTGCCGCATCCACCTTTTCCGAGACGCCGAGCAGGTTCTGCACATGGTGGCCGATCTCGTGCGCGATCACATATGCCTGCGCGAAATCACCACCGGCGCCGAAGCGCTGACGCAGTTCGTCATAGAAGGACAGGTCGATATAGACCTTCTGGTCACCCGGGCAATAGAACGGACCCATGGCGGACTGGCCAGTACCGCAGGCGGTTTGCGTGGCGCCGGAGAACAGCACCAGTTTCGGTGGCGCGTAACGGCGGTTCAGGTCGGTTTCGAAGATGTGTTCCCACGTGCGCTCGGTATTGCCGAGCACCTTGCGGGTGAAAACCGTCAGTTGGTCGTTGGCGGGCGGGCGATGTGCCTGGGACTGCGGCGCCTGTTGCTGCTGGTTCTGGACGACCGATGCCCCCTGGAAAATCAGCGAGGGGTCGATGCCGAAGAAATATGAAGCGGCCAGCGCAATGACGATCGTGCCGATACCGATCGACTTGCCGCCGATCGGCAGTCCGAACCCTCCGCCTCCGCCGTAGCCACCGCCGCGGCGATCTTCTACGTTCTGGCTTTCGGCTTCGTCATCGAGACGCATGTGGGCTCCGTCGGGTCATGTATGGCGGCAGCCGCGCTTCGGCTGCCCGATGCCGGTGGAGTATAGCAACGGCACCTGACGCCCAGCGCACCGTTCAGAATTCGTTACCTCGAAAAAGGGAAGCCGCCCGCGCACCAGGCGACAAGCGGGCTGATAAGGGCGTGGGCGGCCGGCGAGCAGGGGGTCAGCCTGGTAGCCAAAGGGAAATCCTGCGTAGCCGGCAATGTGCATCGCCAGCCTGCTCCCCCGACCCCTTTCCCACGTGACGTAAGCGGGATGGGGGAGCGATTCAGCGCATCAAACCGCCTCGGCAGCCGGCACCTTGCCGATGTCCAGCCCGGCCACTTCCGTACCCACCTCTGCCACGCGCAGCAGGTTGGTCGTGCCGCCCTGGCCAAATGGCATCCCGGCCGCGATGGTGATCTGGTCGCCCGGTGCGGCATAGCCTTCCACCAGCGCGGCGCGCGCGGCGGCCTCGACCATTTCGTCGACGCTCTGCACGTCCGGGCTGACAGTCGAATGCACCCCCCAGGTGATGGCCAGCCGACGCGCGATCTCCAGGTTCGGCGTGATGCTGACGATCGGCGCGCATGGCCGCTCACGTGCCGCGCGCAGCGCGGTGGCGCCGGACGACGTGTACGTCACCGTGGCCTTCGCGCCGATGATCTGCGTGACCTCGCGCAGCGCCGCGCAGATCGCGTCCTGGCGCGTGGAGAGCGGTGCCTCGTGCTGGGCGTCGATCATGTTGCGGTAGAGCGGATCGTTCTCGACCTCGGTGATGATGCGATTCATGATCGAGACAGCGGCCACCGGATGACGGCCATTGGCCGATTCGGCCGACAGCATCACGGCATCGGCGCCGTCATAGATCGCACTCGCCACGTCGGACGCTTCGGCGCGCGTCGGCACCGGCGAGTCGATCATCGATTCGAGCATCTGCGTGGCGATCACGATCGGTTTGCCCAGCTGGCGGCAGATGCGCAGGATGCGCTTCTGCACACCCGGCACGCGCTCGGGCGGCAGTTCCACGCCGAGGTCACCACGCGCGACCATCACTGCATCCGACACCCGTACGATTTCCTCGAGCTGCTGCAACGCGGCCGGCTTCTCGATCTTCGACAGCACGCCGGCACGCGTGCCGATCAGTTCGCGCGCTTCGAGGATGTCCGACGGACGCTGCACGAACGACAGCGCGATCCAGTCGGCGCCAAGCTCCAGTGCGAAGGCCAGATCCTTGCGATCCTTTTCGGTCAGCGCGGGGATCGGGATCACCGCGTCGGGCACGTTCACACCCTTGCGGTCGGACAGCGTGCCGTTGTTGGCCACGCGCGTGGTGATGCTGCCGCTAGCCACCGATTCGATGTTCAGGCGTACCTTGCCGTCGTCGATCAGCAGCGACTGGCCCGCGTTGGCGGCCTTGAACAGCTCGGGGTGGGGCAGGTAGACGCGCTTCGCATCGCCCGGCGTCGGGTCGCTGTCGAGGACGAACGTGTCGCCGGCGCTCACGGCCACCTTGCCGGCCGCGAACGTGCCGATGCGCAGTTTCGGGCCCTGCAGGTCGGCCAGGATTGCGATCGGACGGCCGGTCTCGGCTTCCACCTGACGCACGGCGTCGTAGCGCGCGCGGTGGTCCTCGTGCGTGCCGTGGCTGAAGTTCAGCCGGAACACGTCGGCCCCGGCATCGAACAGTTGGCGGATGACCGCGATGTCCGTGCTGGCCGGGCCCAGTGTGGCCACGATCTTGGCTTTGCGCTGGCGTCTCATGAGTGTCTCCTCTCTTCCTCGTTCCTTGCAGGGCGCGATCAGATGATCAGGATCGCGCGAAAATCGTTCACGTTGGTACGGGTCGGGCCGGTGACGATCAGGTCGTCGATACCGGCAAAGAATCCGTACCCGTCGTTGTTGTCCAGATGCGCGCGGGCAGACAGGCCGCGTGCCACGGCGCGCGTCAGCGAATCGGGGCCAAGCAGCGCGCCGGCATTGTCTTCGGAGCCGTCGATGCCATCGGTGTCGCAAGCGATCGCGTGCACACCGGGCAGGCCGTCGAGCGACACCGCCAGCGACAGCAGGAACTCGGCATTGCGACCGCCACGGCCATTGCCTCGCACCGTCACCGTCGTCTCGCCGCCGGACAGGATCACGCACGGCTTCTCGAACGGCTGGCCATGCGCGACGATCTGGCGCGCGATCGCGGCGTGGACTTCGGCCACGTCGCGCGCTTCGCCTTCGATGCTGTCGGACAGGATGTGCGCGGTCAGGCCGAGTTCGCGTGCGCGTGCGGCGGCCGCTTCGAGCGACTGCTGGGCGCTGGCCAGCGTCACGTTGCGATGACCTTCGAAACGGGTGTCGCCGGGCTTTGGCGTTTCACCCGCGCCGCTCTCCAGATGCGCGCGCACGTTGGCGGGCACATCGATGTTGTACTTGGCGATGACCGCGAGCGCATCCGCGCAAGTGGTGGCGTCCGGCAGTGTCGGGCCGCTGGCGATCAAGGTGGGATCATCGCCCGGAATATCGGAAATCAGCAGCGTTTCCACACGCGCGGGTGCGCAGGCCAGAGCCAGGCGGCCACCCTTGAGCGCGGACAGGTGCTTGCGCACGCAGTTCATCTCGCCGATGCTCGCGCCGCTGCGCAGCAGCGCCTTGTTCACGGCCTGCTTGTCCGCCAGCGTGATGCCCGACGCGGGTGCGGCGAGCAGGGCGGAGCCGCCACCGGAGATCAGGCACAGCACGAGGTCGTCGGCAGTCAGTCCCTGCACCAGTTCCACCATGCGCTGCGCGGCCTGCTGGCCCGCGGCGTCAGGCACCGGGTGCGCGGCCTCGACGACTTCGATGCGCTGGCAATCGGCGCCATGGCCATAGCGCGTGACCACCAGCCCCGACAGTTCGCCCTTCCAGTTCGCCTCTACTGCCTGCGCCATCGCGGCGGCGGCCTTGCCCGCGCCGATCACAACGGTGCGTCCCTTCGGCGGTTGTGGCAAATGCGGCGGCAGGCAATGCGTCGCGCTCACGGCCGAGACGGCCGTATCGAACAGATCGCGCAACAGCGCGCGGGCTTGAGAGGCGTCGCGATAGTCGGGCGTGCCGGCCTGGCGCTGCGGCGACAGCAGGGCGGCGGTGGCGTCGGTGGCAAACATGTGGGTCCTGAAATGAAACGCAAGCAGAAAAACAAGGACAACAATCAACGCGGCCGCCCGCCGTCAGGCAGGGCAGCCGCGGGAGGGCTTACTTCGCGCCCTTGGCGATCTCGTGGTTCGACATGATTTCGATCGCGCGGCACAGTGCCGAGTGATCGAGCTTGCCGAAGCCGTTCGCGGCGCACGCGTTGAACAGCTCCTGCGCCGTCGACGTGTTCGGCAGCGATACGCCCAGTGCCTTGGCGCCTTGCAGCGCCAGGTTCAGGTCCTTCTGGTGCAGTTCGATGCGGAAGCCCGGATCGAAGGTGCGCTTGACCATGCGCTCGCCGTGCACTTCCAGGATGCGCGAAGCCGCGAAGCCACCCATCAGCGCCTGACGCACCTTTGCCGGATCGGCACCAGCCTTCGACGCGAACAGCAGCGCTTCGGACACGGCCTGGATGTTCAGCGCCACGATGATCTGGTTGGCCACCTTGGTGGTTTGGCCGTCGCCGTTGCCGCCCACCAGCGTGATGTTCTTGCCCATCAGTTCGAACAGCGGCTTGACCTGGTCGAACGCTTCGGCCGGGCCACCGACCATGATGGTCAGCGTTGCGGCCTTGGCACCCACTTCACCACCCGACACCGGTGCGTCAAGGTACGAGGCGCCGAGCTTGTTGATGCGCGCGGCGAAGTCCTTCGTGGCGATCGGCGAGATCGAGCTCATGTCCACGACGATCTTGCTGTAGCTGGCTTCCTTGCCGGCTGCCTTGAAGGCGGCGGCAACACCCTTTTCGCCGAACAGCACGGCTTCGACGTGCGGGGTGTCCGGCACCATCACGATCACGATGTCGGCACGCTTGGCCACTTCCTCGGCGCTGGTGCAGACGGTGACGCCTGCGTCCACCAGGAACTGCGGTGCCGGGTTCACGTCATGCACGAACAGCGTGTGGCCGGCGGCGCGCAGGTGACCCGCCATCGGCGCGCCCATGATGCCCAGGCCGATAAAGCCGACGTTGCGTTGGTTTGCCATGTTTGTCTCCAGTCAGTAGAAAGAATTCGATTCGGATTTCAGCGGAACGCCGGCTCAAACGCCGTGCGCCGCGCGCCAGCCCAGGCCGGCTTCGGTGGTCGTCTTCGGCTTGTATTCGCAGCCGATCCAGCCCTGGTAGCCGATCTCGTCGAGGAAGCGGAACAGGTACTGGTAATTGATCTCGCCGGTGCCGGGCTCGTTGCGGCCGGGGTTGTCGGCAAGCTGCACGTGCTTGATCTTCGGCAGGTTGGCGCGGATCGTATTGGCGATCTCGCCCTCCATGCGCTGCATGTGATAGATGTCGTACTGCACGTAGAGGTTGGGCGCGTTGACCTGACCAATCAGGTCGATCGCCTGCTGCGTGCGCGACAGGAAGAAGCCCGGGATGTCAAACGTGTTGATCGGTTCAACCAGCAGATCGATATGTTCCTGCGCCAGCGCATTGGCCGCGAAACGCAGGTTTTCCACCAGCGTTTCCTGCGCCTGTTCGCGCTTCACGTTCTGCGGCAGGATGCCGACCAGACAGTTCAACTGGCGCACGCCCAGTACCTTCGCGTACTTGATGGCCTCGCCCACGCCGTCCTGGAATTCGCCCACGCGGTCCGGGTGGCAGGCGATGCCGCGCTCACCCGCTTCCCACTTTCCGGCGGGCAGGTTGTGCAGCACGAGGTCGAGCTGGAAGCGGTTCAGGCGATCAGCGATCTGGTCGGCGTGAAACGCGTACGGAAACAGGAACTCCACGCCACGGAATCCGGCGCGGGCGGCGGCCTCGAAGCGGTCCAGGAAGCCGACTTCGTTAAACAGCATCGTCAGGTTTGCTGCGAGCTTTGGCATTGTTTGTCTCTCTCGGTGTCTGGGAA